>Ga0308016_10000001_pt1 | contig 514275 bp, 472 predicted proteins | sample Neamet233_FD_203129 | JGI IMG/M metagenome (GOLD analysis project Ga0308016, IMG submission 203129) | Marine microbial communities from water near the shore, Antarctic Ocean - #233 | ecosystem: Environmental > Aquatic > Marine > Unclassified | place: Southern Ocean | collected 2014-07-28
GGTCAATAAAGCAACCCATGTGTCAATTTGAGTAAATATTTCCATTATTTTTTTGCTTTGTATACGGTTCCGGTTTGTTTAAATTTCGAGTATCCAATTCTAGCAATAAAGCTATAAGAGGAATCGGTTACCTTGTTTATTTTTACGAAAATCTGATCTTTATCTAAGCTTGTTTTTGGGCTTTTCATTCTTAAGATATATGAAAAGTTATTTTTCCACTCTATATAAAGTGTGTCTACATGCTTGTCAATTCTATCTATAACAATGCTATCTGTAGATATTGATACAATTTTCGTGTATTCTTCTATTTGTAAACTATCAATTCTTGTGATTGTTGTTTTTCCGTAGCCATCTCCAGCAGGAATTTCAAAGACCCCTTTTTTAAATTGATTATTGTTGTCTACAATTTTCACTTCTTCACAAGAAATAAAAAGGGTAATTATAGAAAGTATAAATAATTTTTTTCTCATTAGATTCCTGTAAAATTCGCGGGGGTAATTACTTTTAACTCAGCTTTAATTGCATCAGAAACTTCTAATGTATCAATGAAATTAGCAATTGAATTTTGCGTAATTTTTTCGTTTGTTCTAGTTAATCCTTTTAATGCTTCATATGGATTTGGATATGCTTCTCTACGTAAAATTGTCTGAATCGCTTCTGCAACAACTGCCCAGTTGTTTTCTAAATCTTGTTCAAACTTTGCTCTGTTTAATAATAACTTATTCAAGCCTTTTAAAGTAGATGAAAAACCGATTAAAGTATGTCCAAAAGGAACTCCAACATTACGTAAAACAGTACTGTCTGTTAAATCGCGTTGCATTCTAGAAATTGGTAATTTAGCTGCTAAATGTTCAAAAATGGCATTTGCAATCCCTAAATTTCCTTCAGAATTTTCAAAATCGATAGGATTTACTTTATGTGGCATTGCAGAAGATCCTATTTCTCCTTCTTTAATTTTCTGTTTGAAATAATCCATTGCAACATAGGTCCAGATATCTTTATCTAAATCTAAGATAATGGTGTTGATTCTTTTCATGGCATCAAACAAAGAAGCCAAATGATCGTAATGCTCAATTTGAGTCGTCGGAAAAGAATGGTGTAACCCTAATTTGTTTTGTACAAAATTAGTTCCGAAATCTTTCCAATTAATAGCTGGGTACGCAACATGATGTGCATTGTAATTACCAGTAGCGCCACCAAATTTCGCAGCATTTGGGATGGTGTTAAAATATTTTACTTGCTCGTTCAAACGCGTTACAAAAACAGCGATTTCTTTTCCTAAACGAGTAGGAGAAGCAGGTTGTCCGTGTGTTCTTGCCAACATAGAAACATCGCTCCAATCAATAGATAAATCGTTTAATTTAGCAATCAACTCTTGTAAAGCAGGTAAATAGCTAACGGTAATAGCATCTTTGATTGATAACGGAATAGCCGTGTTGTTTATGTCTTGAGAAGTCAATCCGAAGTGGATAAACTCTTTGTATTTTTGTAAATTTAATATTTCAAATTTTTCTTTGATAAAATACTCAACCGCTTTTACATCGTGATTGGTTACTTTTTCAATGTCTTTGATTTTTTGTGCATCTTCAGTAGAAAAACCGGTATAGATTTTACGTAAATCAGCAAACAAATCAGCATTAAAATCTTGTAGCTGAGGTAACGGAATTTCACACAGCGCAATAAAGTATTCAATTTCTACTTTTACTCTATATCTTATTAAAGATTCTTCTGAATAAAAATCTGCTAATTTTGCGACTTTGTTTCTATATCTCCCATCAATTGGAGAGATTGCATTTAATTCGTTTAAGCTCATTATAGTTGTGTTGTGTTATACAAGCTGTAAAAATACTGATTTATACAAACTTTAAGACTGATTTTGCTAGATATTTTGATGCTTTTTTATTAGCCCTAAAACCTTATTTCCTCTAGCCTTACAACCTGCACTTTCTTTAATGGTTTTAGAGCTGATTATATGCTTTAATTCTGAATGTACCCAGTCTTTTTGTAATCCCAATAAGTACAACGTAGTCATAGTATATGCTCTAACAGCTATCTTTTGTGGCGTAATTAACCAATCAAAACCAGTTTCTATAATTGTATCTATATGCGCTGCTGTTAATGCGCATTGAAATTCATTTTCTTCCTTAGAGGTATACGCAGTTGCTATATGTTCACAAATTTTGGCACAAGGTCTAATAGCGCTATCAAATTGTACTCTAGAAATGTTTTGAGTAAAGGCCTCTAAATGTGGTATTATCCAATCTAATCTTCCATGTGTACAAACCCATTCTAATATACATGCAGCTTTAATAGAGCTTTTATTCTCAACGTCAAAAGTTAAGGAAACTAGGTGTTTGAATAGGTCTTGATTATTATATACAATATTTGCGACCGTTTCTCTGTTTTCCCTTTTAGGGTTTTCCATGTTGTCTAAAGCAGATATCAATTTTTTTTGTCTGTCATGTTCGCTTGTTATGTATATTTACCCTTATAATTGTTTATGATGATATCTATAAAAAGAGTATTTTTTGTTTCCCTGTTTTTTTTGTGCTTTTTTAGTGTACATACTTTAGAAGCCCAACTCAATAATCAGTTTGATGAAAATAAGAAAAGAACAGGTGTTTGGAAAAAATATTACCCAAATAAAAGAATAAAATATACTGGAACTTTTATAGACGGAAAAGAAGTAGGAATATTTAAGTTTTATAGCATGTCTTTTTCTAAAACTCCAGTAGCAACCAAAGTTTTTCATAAAGATTCTGATTCGGTTACCGTAAAATACTTTTATAATAATGGTGCGTTAAAAGGAAAAGGAATGCTGTTAGGAAGAGATAAAGTAGGTAATTGGATCTATTACTATAAAAAAGGGGCTCTTTTTTCTGAGGAGTTTTATGATACAGGAAAACTTTCAGGAAAGGTAATTACCTATTTTAAAAGCAACGGAAAAATTGCAGAAGAAGCTGAATATAAAAACGGCTTATTAAACGGGAGTTCTAAGAATTTTTCTGATAAAGGAATTCTAATAGAAGAGGTTTTCTATAAGGATGGAAAAACAAATGGTTTGGCGAAATACTTTGAATTAAGCGGGAACCTTAAAGAAAAAGGGATGTATAAAAATGGAATTCGTATTGGGAAATGGGAATTTTATTTAGATGGAGAAATCGTAGATGAAAAGAAGAAAAAGGAATCCCGAAAAAACAAAATCCAACAAAAAAATAGATAGCTTACAGTTATCAATACATCAATAAATTCAATGTTCTTTTCTGAGAATTGATTTGTATCTTTGCAGTCAATTTTATCAAAATAATGAAAAGAGTAATTGTAGGGCTTTCTGGAGGTGTAGATAGTAGTGTAACAGCATATTTGTTAAAAGAACAAGGCTACGAAGTAATTGGGCTGTTTATGAAAAACTGGCACGATGATTCTGTAACGATTTCTAACGAATGTCCTTGGCTAGAAGACAGTAACGATGCTATGATTGTTGCTGATAAATTAGGAATTCCTTTTCAAGTTGTAGACTTAAGTGCGGAGTACAAAGAGCGTATTGTTGATTATATGTTTGATGAATACGGAAAAGGAAGAACACCCAATCCAGATGTATTATGTAATCGCGAAATTAAATTCGATGTCTTTATGGACATCGCTCTTAAATTAGGTGCTGATTATGTTGCAACTGGTCATTATTGTAGAAAAGGAGAAGAAGAAATTGACGGACAAATGGTCTACAAATTAGTAGCCGGAAAAGATGTTAATAAGGACCAGTCCTATTTCTTATGTCAATTATCTCAAAAACAATTAACAAAAGCATTATTCCCAATTGGTGAATTAACGAAGCCAGAAGTAAGAGAAATTGCAAAAAAAGCAGATTTAATTACTGCGGATAAAAAAGACTCTCAAGGTTTATGTTTTATTGGTAAAGTTCGTTTACCTGAGTTTTTACAACAAAAACTACAACCTAAAGAAGGTGTTATTGTTACGATTCCTGTAGATTCAGGAATTTATAACAGAACAATTCCAACGTTTTCTAGTAAAGAGGAAGAACTAGCTTTTTACGGAACAAAGTTTAAATACACACAAACCGACGGTAACATTGTAGGAAAGCATCAAGGGGCACATTATTTCACAAAAGGACAGCGTAAAGGTTTAAATGTTGGTGGTACAAAAGAAGCATTGTATGTTATTGACACGGATGTTAACGAGAATGTGATTTATGCAGGAGAAGGTAAAAACCATCCAGGATTGTACAGAAATGTGTTGTTTGTTACGAATGAAGAGTTGCATTGGATTCGTGAAGACTTAACATTAAACATAGGTGAGAGCCTAGAAGTAGAAGCAAGAATTCGCTATAGACAAACATTAGAAAAAGCAGTTTTACATAAAGTAGAGAAGGGGCTATATGTTGAGTTTAATAATAAACAATCTGCAATTACAGAAGGGCAATTCGTTGCTTGGTATAAAAACGAAGAGTTATTAGGTTCTGGAGTGATTTCTTAATCATTCTCAAAAACAGTTAAAAAATTCTTTTAACTAATTAAATTCTAGTCATGAAAAAAATATTTTTCCTATTCGCTTTTTTAATATCTCTACCTCTTTTTGCACAAGAGGATGCTTGGGTTTTTCTAACCGATAAACCAGATTCGGCAACCTATTTAGCAGCACCATTAACAATGTTATCTCAACGTGCTTTAGATAGAAGAATTCGTCAAAGTATTGTGTTGGACTCTAAAGATGTTCCTGTTGATGCAGTTTATTATTCACAAGTAAAAAATGCAACCGGAATCACTGTATTGGCAAAATCAAAATGGTTAAACGCAATACATGTTCAAGGAACTCAAGTAGACATTAATAATTTAAAATCTTTTTCATTTGTAGATACAATAGAATTTGCTAATAATGGTTTAAATGCAAAAAGGAGAGTAACTCAAGGTTCTTCAAACACAAAAAACAAAAATAAGTTTGCAGAAGTAAGCACTAGTTTTGACTATGGTACTGCTGAAAATCAAATCACTATGTTGAAAGGTGATTATTTACATCAAGAAGGATTTACAGGGACAGGAATGCAGATTGCTGTAATAGATGCGGGTTTTCCGAATGTAAATACATTGGCGGCATTTAAACGATTACGAGATAATGACCAGATTTTAGGAGGATATGATTTTGTGAATAGAAGCCCAAGTTTTTATGGAGGACATAATCATGGAACCAATGTTTTATCAGATATTGGAGGGTATATTGAAGGGCAGTTTGTAGGAACAGCTCCAGATGCTTCTTTTTATTTATTTAGAACTGAAGATGCTGCGAATGAGGTGCCATTAGAAGAGAGTTTATGGGTGGAGGCAGCAGAAAAAGCAGATAGTTTAGGGGTGGATGTAATTAATACATCTTTAGGGTACACAACCTTTGACAATGCCAGTTATAATTATTCGTATGCTGATATGGATGGTAACACGGCCTTTATTTCTCGCGGAGCAGAAATAGGAGCATCTCGTGGAATGATATTGGTAAATGCAGCAGGGAATTCAGGAAATGACAGTTGGAAATATATGGGAGCTCCGGCTGATGCGGCGGCTGTTTTTACAGTTGGCGCTGTAAATGCTGCAGGAACGATAGCGTCTTTCAGTTCTTTTGGCCCAACTGCGGATAATCGTATAAAGCCAGATGTGTTAGCGCAAGGTCAAAGTGTTTATGTAATTAGTCACACTTCTGGAAATCCAATAACCTCTAACGGAACTTCTTTTTCTTCACCAGTTATGACCGGTGTTGTCGCTTGTTTTTGGCAAGCATTTCCGAGTTTAACAAGCACACAGATTATGCAACGAATTCGAGAATCTGCAGATAGATATAGCGACCCAAATGACCAATATGGTTATGGAATTCCGAATTTTGAAACCGCGTATGCAGCTGTTTTAAATGTTGATAAGGAGCATTTTATGCGTTCAACTACAATATATCCAAATCCAATAAATAATTCTTTTTCAATTCAAACCAATACCAATGATCTGAGTGGGTTGAGTATTCAAATTTATAACATACTAGGTAAGAAGGTGTACGAAGAAAGATATTTAAAAAGTAAAACGATATATGTTTCAGGTTTAGTTTCAGGAATTTACATCCTTAAAATCATGAATGAAACACAGCAGAAAACAATTAAGTTAGTAAAAAGATAAATGCAACAAAACATCACACAACTATTCAATATAGAGCACCCAATTGTTCAAGGAGGAATGATTTGGGTTTCAGGTTACAAATTAGCATCAGCAGTTTCTAATGCTGGTGGATTGGGCTTAATTGGCGCAGGGTCTATGTATCCAGAAGTATTAAGAACACACATTCAGAAATGTAGAAGAGCAACAAGCAAGCCTTTTGGGGTAAATGTGCCAATGCTATATCCAGATATTGAAAAAATTATGGATATTATTATTGAAGAAGGTGTGAAGATTGTATTTACTTCTGCAGGAAACCCTAAAACATGGACATCCTTCTTGAAAGAAAAAGGAATTACTGTTGTGCATGTGGTGAGTTCGGTGAAATTTGCCTTAAAAGCAGAAGCGGCAGGAGTAGATGCTGTAGTTTGTGAAGGTTTTGAAGCAGGCGGACATAATGGAAGAGAAGAAACAACGACGTTTGCGTTGATCCCTATTGTAAAAGAACAAGTGAAAATTCCTGTGATTGCAGCTGGAGGAATTGGAACTGGGCGCGGAATGTTAGCTGCGATGGTGTTGGGAGCAGATGGAGTGCAAGTGGGAAGTAGATTTGCGGCGACTAAAGAATCTTCTGCGCATGACAATTTTAAACAAGCAATTGTTGACGTGAAAGAAGGTGGAACTCAATTAACCTTAAAAGAATTGGCGCCTGTACGGTTGATTAAAAATAAGTTCTATCAAGAAGTGCAAGCGTTGTATGCGAAAAACCCAACTATAGAAGAAGTTAGAGGGTTGTTAGGAAGAGCCAGGGCCAAAAAGGGCATGTTTGAAGGTGATTTAGAAAATGGCGAATTAGAAATTGGTCAGATTTCTGGGTTAATTCACGAAATTATATCTGCAAAAGAGGTGATAGATGAAATGATTGCTGAATATGAATCTGTAAAATTTAAGATATAATGGACGGAACAAAAAGGGCTGATATTGAAATAGGAATTGAAGTGTCTGTAGTTCAGAAACCCCATCAACGTAGTGGAGAACTTACTAATGGTATTGTAAAAAGGCTTTTGACGAGTTCCTCAAGCCATCCACACGGAATAAAAGTACAGCTAGAATCTGGTATTGTTGGAAGAGTAAAGCGAATCCTCTAATTCATAGAGTGTTAGGTCGGAATAAAATAAAATAAAATAATTGCAATTTTATAATATAATTAGTTGTAGCTTTGCACTTCAATAAATTAGTTGCCTATAATTAAATTGGCGACACAAAATAACAATATTATGAGTAAAGGTATCGTAAAATTTTTCAATGAATCTAAAGGATTTGGATTTATCACAGAAGAAGGAAACAACAAAGAACATTTTGTACATGTAACAGGATTGATTGATGAGGTTCGTGAAAACGATGAGGTTGAGTTTGATTTACAAGAAGGAAAAAAAGGATTAAATGCAGTAAATGTAAAAGTTATATAATATATACTTTATTAATTTTTTGAAAAGCCTATCATTATATGATAGGCTTTTTTTATGTGCTTATTTTTAGAAAGCTGTTCATCTGGTTTTCCTATTTCACGGGGATCTTAATCTCGTAGGCTTTTCTAGATTTATTATTCAATTTGTTTTGTCTTAACCATGGGTTGTGTAGCTTCAATTCTTTGTAATTGGTGTCGAACTTCTTAGCAAACAAAGCAATATTGGTAATTATGGTATCTACTTTTACCGTTCTTGTTTTGGGTAATGTATATAAATCGTTTTTATCAAAGATAAATCCATATTTTTTTGGGTTAGAAAGCACTTCTTTTAAGGCAATAATTCTCAATACATATCTTTCCGTTTCATCCGGTAATAAGGCGTCATAATAACTCGTAACACCCTGCGCTTTTAAACTTCTTGCTATTCTTGCGTTTCCTGCGTTATATGCTGCTGCTGCTAAAGACCAGCTGCCAAAACGAGCATAAGATTTTTTTAAATAGTCTGCGGCAACTTTTGTAGACTTTTCGATATCATATCGTTCATCAACATTTTTGTTGATTTCCAAGCCAAACTCTTTTCCGGTTCCTTTCATGAAATGCCAGAACCCAGCTGCTCCAGCTGAAGAGGTTTCATCGATTAAAGCACTTTCTGCGACACATAAGTACTTGAAATCATCTGGTAATCCGTATTTTTTTAATAAAGGTTCTAGAACAGGAAAATACTTGTTCGCTCTTTTAATCAATAACAATCCATTAGATTGCCAGTATGTATTTACTAAGAGTTCTCTATCCATTCTTTCTTTGATATCCGCTTTTTCTAAGGGAACTCTTTCTCCAGCTAAATTTAAATCTGGAGGTAATTTTAGCGCTTTTATTTTATAGGTATCACTCGTGTTTTTAGGGTCTGTACTATTTTGTGTACTAATAGCATTTGTTAATAATGCGGTAGCAATTACCAAAGTACATAAAGATAAGATGCGTTGAGAATTTTTCATAAGACAAGGACTAAAAAGTATCTTATAAATGTATTTAATTAGATTGGTATTAACAAGTTAAAATCTTGTCAATTTCAGAAGAAATTTTCTTTGCTTTTGTGATGATCATTGCATGTGTTCCGCCTTCAATCTCTATAAAGTCCCGGATGTGTTTTGAAGGGAAAATATGATCATTAGTTCCATGAATATGAAAAACACTTGGTAGTATGTCTATCTGTTTCCAATGCAGCACTGTGTAAATAGACCAACGCAGGTACTCCGGATTTCTAACCGACATGTATTTTTTATAAGCATCTATTTTCTTCACCCTATAATCTCCTAAGAAATATTCTACATACGAATCTAGATTTTCAATAAATTTTGCCGGAAACAATTTATAAGCTTTTGAAAGTGAAGCAAACTTTAAGCGCTTTGGAAGTTCTAGTATTGTTTTTATGCTAGATATGATAATCACTTTATGACACCCAATTAGCTTGCTCATTTCTTGCACCATCACTCCGCCAAATGAAACGCCAATTAATACCGGGTTTTGATGTGTTATAGAAGCACACATTCTTTGGGCGTAATCTTGAATAGATTCATTTTTAGAAGCTGGCATTTTCCATTCTAAGAAATGACATTCGTATTTTGTGGTATCTACTTGTATGTGCTCAAATATTTTGCTATTTGCAGCTAAGCCAGGAACAAAATACAGGTGCGTTTTAGACATATTATGCGATAACAGTTTCGGTTATAAAATCAAACCGAACCAAGCCATCTTCATCAATGGTTGTTAGGGTGATTTCGTGAATGGTATTTACAAACTCTGGATTCCAAGGAGTTTTTACTTTTACATAATTCTCTGTAAATCCATTAATAAAGCCTTCTTTATTCTCGCTTTCAAACAATACCTTAGTTGTGTTTCCTAGCTGACTTTCATAAAAAGCTCTACGTTTTTTAACAGACAAACCACGTAGCATTTTACTGCGCTTAGCACGAATCTTTTTAGGGATGACTCCATCCATATCAACAGCTTCAGTGTTTGGTCTTTCTGAATAGGTAAACACATGTAAATACGAAATATCTTGTTCGTTTAAGTAGTTGTAAGTCTCTAAAAATAATTCCTCAGTTTCTCCAGGGAAACCAACAATTACATCAACACCAATACAAGCGTTTGGCATTACTTCTTTAATTTTTGCAACTCTATTTGTATACGTTTGGCGTAAATAACGACGCTTCATTTTTTTCAATAGCTCGTCGCTACCAGATTGTAATGGAATGTGAAAATGTGGAACAAACGTATCTGATTTTGAAACAAATTCAATTGTTTCATCGGTTAATAAATTAGGTTCAATAGAAGAGATACGCAAACGATGAATTCCAGCTATTTTATCTAATTCTTGTACCAATTCTAAAAAGGTATGTTCGTGCTTTTTATTTCCAAATTCACCTTTACCATAGTCACCAATATTAACACCAGTCAGTACAATTTCTTTGATTCCTTTTTCTGAAATCTCTTTGGCATTTTTTAAAACATTTTCAACAGTATCACTTCTTGAAATTCCACGAGCTAACGGAATCGTACAATAAGTACATTTATAATCACAACCATCTTGCACTTTTAAAAAGGCACGGGTTCTGTCTCCAATTGAGTAGGCACCAACATAAGTATCGGCTTCTTCAATTTCACAAGAATGCACTTCTCCAATGTCATTTTTAGTTAGATCGTTGATGTAACTAGTAACATTAAATTTTTCTGTAGCTCCCAACACTAAATCAACTCCATCAACATTTGCTAATTCTTCTGGTTTTAATTGCGCATAACATCCAACACCAATTATAAATGCATCTTCGTTTTTCTTTAATGCAGATTTTACGATTGATTTAAATCGTTTATCGGCGTTATCAGTAACAGAACAGGTATTGATTACATAGATATCTGCGGCTTCTTCAAACTCCACGCGTTCAAATCCTTCATTTACAAAACTACGAGCTATGGTTGAGGTTTCAGAGAAATTCAACTTACATCCTAAGGTGTAAAAAGCTACTTTTTTATCTGTGTTCATTCTAAAATCACATTGTTGAAAAAGGAAATAAGTAAAACAGTTTTTCCTAAATTCAGTATGTTCGTATTGTGTTAATTAACCAAACTGTTTGAAACAGCTTATGGACGTCAAAAATACGATATTATTCATGATTTTTGAAACAGAAAAAGGAATAGTTAGAAAACAGGTTTTAGAAGCTGTAAAGCAGTCCTAAAGGAATGTAATATGCAACGAGAAAAGAGTAGGGGTAGTTTGGTGTAAAAATAGATTAAGTACGTATTTGTGAAATTGAAAGAGAATATTAAAAGAAGAAGGATGAAAAACGAAAACCTATTTATTTTTAGAAGGTAAAGAGGTTTGCCAATTTACTCTAGCAAGAATAGGGAAGTGATCAGAGAATTTTTCGTTAAAAGTTTTAAATTGGTTTATTTCAATCTCTTGGCTCGTTAAAATGAAATCGATTCGCATAGGAAATGGGTAATCAAAAGTTTTTCCAAACCCTTTACCTGCTGTTACAAATGCATCTTTTTTATTAGAACTAATCTTCTTATACACCCAAGAATATGCTGTATTATTAAAGTCTCCACAAACAATTTTTTTACCCTTCCAGTTCGATTCATGCGCTAGAAACTGCTCTGTTTGGGTTGCTTGCTGCTTAAAGGTTGATTGTAAGCGCCCAAATAATTTCTCTGATGTTTCTTCTCCAAAGTACTCTTTGTTCGGGTTTATTTTTAAAGATTCTAAATGAATATTGTATACTCTAATGGTATCCTTGTTTTTAAGAATGTCTGTAAAAATGATGTTGTTAGCGCTTTGTTTAAAATTAAAGGAGCCAGAGTTGATGATTTTGTATTTGGAGTATATAGCTAAGCCAAATTTATTTTTCCCTCCTTTGGTTTTTATGTACTTGTGTGGATATGAGAAATTAATTTTTGGAGATTGATAAAACTCTTGTAAAACCAAAATGTCTGGAGATTTTTGCTTGATAAACTCAATAGTTTTTTTATCTAACTCACTATCATCATTCCAGTTGTAGTGATTAAACATCCGTACATTATAACTCATCACTTTTATATCATCATTTGAAATTATTTTCTTTTCAGAAAACTGATAAAAAGAAGAAGAAATTAACCAGCCAATAGTTAATACCAAAGCAGATATTGTAAACTGTTTTTTAAATTTTAATATCCAATAAATTAAAAATAAGGTGTTTGCGATAATTAAAAAAGGAACGGCTAAGCTAACTAGAGAGAGTTGAGGAATCGTTTTAGGAGAAATATATGGCACAATATAAGATAGCAATAGTACTGTTGCTAAGACAGAATTGATTAAAAAAATCAATTTTTCTAAAAGTGATAATTTCTTTATTCTTTTTTTCGGCTTCAACTTTATTTGAATGGTTTAGTATAATTAACCTCAATTTTTTTACTCACTGATAACTGTTCACTGTGTATTGCTAACTGAATCTATTTCCCTTGCTTAAACAAAAAGTCTTTTTCTTCTCTAGATAATGTGTCGTAACCAGATTTGCTGATTTTATCTAATATAGCATTAATTTTTTGTTGCTTATAACTTGTGTTTGCTTCTTTTTTAGAATTCGTTTTTTTTGATTTGTAAACAGTTTTTAAAGGCGTTTTTTTAGAAGCAAAAAAGGCAGCGATTTTACTCCAGATATTTATTTCAGTAGTGCTTGCTTGGTTTACATATAAAAAACCGAATAGTGCGCCACCAATATGTGCTAAATGTCCGCCAGCATTACCAGCAGGGATTTGAATAACATCTAAAATGATCCAAACGGCAGCTAAATGCCAAAGCTTGATAAACCCAATTAAAGGAATTTTAAATTGATGATTTGGAATGTATGTTGCAATTCCTATAAAGATTGCAGAAACACCAGCAGAAGCTCCTAAAAGCACACTGTTAGAAACATCACTCTCAAAAGCAGGGAAAATATTAAAGCTCAACATGAATACCAATCCGCCAAATACCGTTCCTAATACATAGAACGAGATAAACTGTTTTGGTGTAAAGTAATTGAGGAATAAATTACCAACAAAGTACAATGAAATAAGATTCATTAAAATGTGTAAAAACTCGACATGTACAAACCCAAAAGTAATAATGGTCCAAGGTTTTGTAATAAAAGCATCAAAAGTAGCAGGTAAAATAAGCCAATCTACTAGTGCGCTATTAGTTTGAAATAAAAAGCCTACTGTGTTTAATAAAAAAACAACTATGAACACAGCAAGGTTTATTGTAATAAATTGCTCTACAATATTGGCTTGTCTAAAACGGTTTTTCAGGGTGTTGATATAGCTCATTAAAGTGTTTTAAATTGATTTTTCCTCCAGTAGTAAGCAATTATAAAACCAATTAAAGCACCTCCAATATGAGCGAAATGGGCCACGTTTCCTACAGAGTATTTTGTGACTCCAAAGAACACATCTCCTAATAACATTACGGGAATAAAATATTTTGCAGCAATTGGCACAGGAAAAAAGATCAATGCTAATTTCGCATTCGGAAACGTCATTCCAAATGCTACTAAAATTCCGTAAACAGCTCCAGATGCACCAACAGCTGGTGTATGATAGAGGCTGTAGAAATCACTCATGTCTTTATTGCTTAAAGAAATGAGTGCGTCATTATAGCTGCCAGTATCTAAAACTGATTGAATTTTTGCAGTTGAAATCCCCATATTTATTAGCTGTTCATAGACACTATTAAACTGGTAATAATTCACCAATGTATAAATAATTCCTGCTCCTAATCCGGCAGAAAAATAGAAAAATAAAAACTTATTACGTCCCCACATTTGTTCTAAAGGAGTACCAAACGCCCAAAGAGCATACATGTTAAATGCAATGTGCATAAAGCTTCCGTGCATAAACATATGTGTAACATATTGCCAAAGCCCAAAATTTTCATTTTCAGGGAAGTATAAGGCAAAGTATTGCGCAATGTCTAACTGCATCAATTCTGGAATTGCAAAAAAGATGACATTAATAATGATTAAGTGCTTTATGGCTTCTGTTATTCTACCCATTTCTTTTTTTTTAATGACTATTAAAAATAGTATCTATTTCTTTAATAGTTAGTGTTTTAAATGTTGCTTTTCCAAATGGGGAAACAGCGGGCTCTTTACACGAAAATAAATCGTGCACTAAGCCTTCTTGTTCTTTGCTAGATAAAACGGTTCCAGTTTTTATGGCTAATGATTTTGCAAATGACTTTGCCATTACATCAAAGTGACTAAAACTAGTTCCTGGCACTTCTAATTTCATATCGTCTAACAATTGTTCTAAAATCAATGAAATTTGACTCTCTGTAATTGAAGGCGGAATTCCTTTTACAACAATTGCTTCATCTGTTATTGATTCAAATAAAAAGCCTGTATTTTCTAAGTCGGCTTTCATGGATTGAATCATTTCTGTATCCGTTTTTGAAAATGAAATGTGTACAGGAAACAATAGTTGTTGACTCATTGCTTCATTAACTGTAATACTTTCTAAAAAATCTTCATACAATACACGTTGATGTGCTAATGATTGATTGATTAAAACCATTCCAGATTTTATAGAACTCAATAAGTATTTTTTCTGAATTTGAAACGTTTTTCCAGTTTCCGTTTCATGTTCTTGATGAAAAAACTGTTCTTGTTGTGTTGTTTCAACAGGTTCTACTGCTGTATATAAGCTTTCCCAACTATCTGTTTCTTTTTGAGAAGAAGTGTTTTTAGGTTGGTAGCTTTGGTGTTCTGTTTTAAACGGATTAAAATTAGGGTCAACAGTGATTTTTGGAGTAGAAGCTGCGCTTTTAGTCTTGTATTGATACGGAGTATCTAATGTGTTATCTCTATTGAAATCTAATACAGGCGCAACATTATATTGTCCTAAACTATGTTTTACCGTAGCTCTTAAAATAGCATAAATAGCCTTTTCGTTATCAAATTTAATTTCTGTTTTTGTAGGATGAATGTTAATATCAATACTACTTGGAGGCACTGTTAAATATAAAAAATACGATGGATGATACCCGTTTTCTAACAAACCTTCAAACGCACTAACAACGGCATGGTTTAAATAGGAGCTTTTAATAAATCGATCGTTTACAAAAAAGAATTGCTCTCCACGTTTCTTTTTAGAGAACTCTGGTTTTGCAACAAAACCATGAATGACAATTAAATCTGTAGTTTCATTAATAGGAACTAACTTTTCATTCATTTTTACTCCAAAAATAGCAACAACTCTTTTTCTTAAGTTACTTTCTTTAAGCTGATACAGCTCGTTGCCATTATGATGTAATAAAAAGGCAATATCTGGGTGTGCCAAAGAAACACGTTGAAATTCATCAATAATATGACGCGTTTCTATTGCGTCAGATTTTAAAAAATTACGTCTTGCAGGAATGTTAAAAAACAAATTCTTAACAGAAATACTTGTTCCTTTGCTGGTAGAAATAACATCTTGAGATATTATTTTACTTCCTTCAATTTTTATTTGAGTACCAAGCTCGTCATTTTCTTGCTTGGTTTTTAATTCAACATGTGCAATTGCAGCGATAGACGCCAATGCTTCTCCACGAAAACCTTTAGTACTTAAATTAAATAAATCTTGCGCATCTTTTATTTTAGAAGTTGCATGGCGTTCAAAAGATAAACGAGCATCAGTATTGCTCATTCCTTTACCATTATCAATTACCTGAATTAAAGACTTACCGGCCTCTTTTAATAGAAGTTTTATTGAGGTTGCGCCTGCATCAATAGCGTTTTCTAGTAATTCTTTTACTACAGAAGCGGGTCTTTGTACGACTTCTCCTGCAGCAATTTGATTTGCTACATGATCAGGTAAGAGTTGAATAATATCTGACATGTATTACTTTAAAAAGATAGATAAATCAAAATCAATGACATATAAAAATATGAAAGTTAAGATAAGAACAATTGTTACAAGTGTCTTATTAACTGTTTTACCCCTAGATGCTTTAAAATCATCAAAGGCATGTGAGATTTTTCCTTTTAAACTTTTGTTTTTACCAACTGTAGATCTAAAGTCGTCAAACTTATGTTTCATTTCATAAGGGTTTCCTTCGCCTTTATAAAATCTAGGTTTGTAATCGAATGTTTTATTTGTGCGGTTTAAGAATCCCATAATTATTGAAAGTGGATTAAGATTATTGGTTTTATAACAAAAATCAAACTAATTGAATCAACTAAGTCAAATTTACAGAATAAAAAAGAAGTGGTCAAGAAATGTTAAAAAGTATCTTGTTAAAAGTGTCTTAATGCTGCCATTTTAACTGCTGCAACAGCACATTCTATTCCTTTGTTGCCAAATTGCCCCCCAGATCTATCTATAGACTGCTGTTTGATGTTGTCTGTTAGCACGCAAAAAATTACTGGAACATCGTATTTGATATTTAAATCTACAATTCCTTGAGTAACTCCATCACACACAAAGTCGAAATGTTTAGTTTCTCCTTGAATTACATTTCCAATAGCAATAATTGCATCTACTTCTGCAGATTCAATCATTTTTTTACAGCCATACACCAATTCGAAACTACCAGGAACATCCCAAGAAACAATATTGTTTTCTTCTGCGCCACAGTCAATCAAGGTTTCAATTGCTCCTTTTTGAAGGTTTCTAGTAATGTCTGGATTCCATTCAGAAACAACAATCCCAAATCGAAAAGGTTTCGCATTTGGGATTGTTGCTTTATCGTAATATGATAAATTTGTTGTAGCCATAATTTAGCTTAGTTTTTTGCAGCGAACTCGGCACTACTAATATGTTGATCTATATTTCCTCCTTGGTAAGATGTAGGGAAATCAGATTTTATCTTTTTAAAGAGCGTTACTGCTTTGCTGAATTTTTTCAATTCCATTGCAGTAATTCCTGCTTTGTATAAAAATAACGGAGTTGAAAAGGCATTTGTTGTTTTGCTAGCAGCATCTTCGTAATATTTTAATGCATCTTTTGGCTGATTGATTTCAGCAAAAGCATCTCCAACTGCACCAATAGCAGTAGGGCCTAGTAATTCATCATTAGAAGAAAATTTACTTAAATATTCAATCGCTTTATCGTATTGTTTTAATTTTAAGTAAGATAATCCAGCATAATAATTTGCTAAATTCCCAGCATCAGTACCACTAAAAGTACTTGCGATGTCTGTAAAACCGTATTTTCCATCAGCTCCATCTAAACCTAAGTTTAATAATGAATCTACACCTATAGAAACTGTATTTGCTTGGTTAAAGTGTTTTCTTGGAAAAGCTAATTCGTTTGCAGCTTCTGTTTCTGTAGGTTCAATAATGTATTTATTGTATCCTAAATATCCTAAAATAACAACAGCAACTAATACCAAACTATAAAATAATGGTTTACTGTTTTTTTCAATCCATTGTTCAGATTTCGATGCAGTTTCGTCTAAAGTGTTAAAAACTTCAGCTGTTGTGCTCTTGTCTTGAACTGTTTCTTGATTCTTATCTGTTGATTTTGATGCTTTTTTCTTGTATGTTGCCATTTTGCTAAAAAATTAGTAGGGGCAAAAATAGTTTTTTTAATTGGATTTTAAAAATGGATAATTCCCTAAATTTTCAATAATTTGCAATTTATTACTTCTGACAAACAATATCTATGTATCTGCAAAAAATTTCTTTAGTGAATTTTAAAAATATTATCTCTCAAACCTTTGATTTTCAAGAGAAAATAAATTGTTTTGTTGGTGATAATGGCGTTGGTAAAACAAATATTTTAGACGCAATTTATTATTTGTCTTTCACAAAAAGTTACTTTAATCCGGTTGCATTGCAGAATATTAGACATGGAGAAGAGTTTTTTATGATAGAAGGAAGCTATATTTTAGAAAATAGAGAAGAAAAAATTGTTTGTAGCTTAAAAAAAGGGCAAAAGAAAATTCTAAAAAGAAATGACAAAGCGTACACTAAATTTTCTGAACACATTGGGCAGTTACCACTCGTTATTATTTCTCCTGCGGATAGAGATTTAATTGTAGAAGGAAGTGAAACAAGAAGAAAGTTTATCGATGGCGTTATTTCTCAACAAGACAAAGAATACCTACAGAGTTTAATTCAGTATAATAAAGTGATAAGTCAGCGGAATGCGTTGTTAAAGTATTTTGCAGCCAACAGAACTTTTGATGCATTAAATTTGAAAATCTATGATGATCAGATGGTTTCTTTAGGAACCGTTATTTATGCTAAGAGAAAAGCATTTTTAGAGAGATTTACACCTATCTTTAATAAAAAGTATCAAACCATTTCTGAAGATAAAGAAACAGTAGACTTGGTGTATAAAAGTCAACTGCATACCATGTCTTTTGAAGAGTTGCTAAAAAATAACTTAGAGAAAGATAAAGTATTACAATATACTTCTATTGGAATTCATAAAGATGACTTGAGTTTTGACATTGGTGAGTTTCCGATTAAAAAATTTGGTTCTCAAGGGCAACAGAAGTCCTATTTGATAGCATTAAAGTTGGCGCAATTTCAATTTATTAAAGAGCAATCTAGTGTTGTGCCAATTTTATTATTAGATGATGTTTTTGATAAGTTAGATGAACACAGAGTTTCTCAGATTATAGAATTGGTAAATAAAGATGAATTCGGGCAAATTTTTATTACTGATACACATGCAGAACGTACAGAAAACGTAATCAAGCAAAGTAACAAGCCGTACCAGATATTTAAATTGTAATGTTGTGGAGTGAAAGAAGTTTCAAAGGCTCAAAGTTGCAAAGAGAACAAAATTAATAAAGATACAAAAAGGAAACATTTTTTCACTAAACACTAAACACTAAACACTAGAATCACCATGTCAAAAAGAGAAAAAGATACTTTTTCGGTAAAAGATTTAATGGGGTCTTTTATGAAAGAGAATAACCTGTCTAAAGGAATGCAAAAGTTGAAGATTGAAGAAGTTTGGGCGGAGTTAATGGGGCAAGGAGTGGTGTCTTATACAGATAAAATACAGTTACAAAACAAAACACTAGTAGTGTCTTTATCCTCTTCTGTATTGCGAGAAGAATTGAGTTACGGTAAAGATAAAATCATTAAAATGATGAATGAGGAAATGGGCGAGGAGTTGATTGCGAAATTGATGTTGGTGTAGTTTAGTCGCCAATTAATAATTGTCAATTCTGGGTGAAATAAAAAATAGTATTCTTATTAAGAAGATTTTATAATCCGGCTTAATTTTAAAAAGCGAATTAGTATAAAATAAAAAAGCTCGTTGCAATTGCAACGAGCTTTTTATAGTTAAGCGTTTATAGGGTAATCAATCCTTAAAACATATCTCTACCTGAAAAATGAAAAGCTCCTTCAATAGCAGCATTTTCATCAGAATCAGAACCATGTACAGCATTTTCTCCAATAGAAGTTGCATATAGTTTTCTGATTGTTCCTTCAGCAGCATCTGCTGGATTTGTAGCGCCAATTAAAGCTCTAAAATCTTCAACAGCATTGTCTTTTTCTAAAATGGCAGCAACAATTGCTCCACGTGTCATGAATTCTACTAACTCTCCAAAAAATGGACGCTCGTTATGTACTGAGTAAAATGCTTCAGCATCTGCTTTCGTCATTTGAGTTAATTTCAAAGCTACAACTCTAAATCCTGCAGCGTTTATTTTTTCTAAGATTGCTCCGATGTGTCCGTTTTCAACGCCATCAGGCTTAATCATTGTAAATGTTCTATTTGTTGCCATTTTTAACCTTTAAAATTTTGTGCAAAAATACTCTTTTATATGTTATCCGCAAGTTAATTATAACTTTGTATGTGTTCTTGTTGTAATATATTGTCTTTACCACGCATTTGCATGGTTACTTTATTCGATTTAAAATCGAATTTTAAGACACCAAAACTCAGCTCAGAAACAACGTTACCAATCCTTTCAGGGTTTTCTTCTCCTTTAAAACCAGTATAGGTATGTGTTAATCCACTAGAGGTGAAATCTACTAAAGGGAAAGGTAGCCCCTCAATTTTTGTTGATGAAAATTCAGAAATATGTCTGTCTCCAGATAAGACAAATACACCAGCTGCTTTTGATTCTTTAATTACGTTCTTTAAGGTATCAACTTCGTGTGGAAAATTCCCCCAAGATTCATACCCATGTTTGTGTGATAAAAGTTGAATACTACTAACAATCACATTAAAATCTGCATTAGAGTTTTTTAATTCGTCAGTTAACCAATTCCATTGTTGTGCCCCTAAAATAGTTCCTTTACCATATGTATTGGGTTGGTACCTTTTGTTTTTTGCTGTAGCTTTGGTTAAGCCTGTTCTAAAATAACGTGTGTCTAAAACGATTACTTTAATGCTGCCTTGTTTTGTTTTGTAGATTTTTGAAGTGTATATCCCTTCTTGATTTCTTCTTTGGTCATCTTCAGGAGCTTTTAAAAAATCTAAAAACTCTTGTTGACTTTCTTTCTTCTTATAAAACTCAACCCCTCCGTCATTTAATCCATAATCATGATCATCCCAGGTAGCTAGAACATCTACAGAATTGACAAATTCTTTATATCCTTTCTGCTTCCATTGTATTTGATAATCAGCTCTTAACTCAGGCATACTATCTGTATCTGAATACACATTATCTCCGCCCCAAATCCAAACTTTCGGATTGTTTTTAGAAATCTCTGGCCATAAAATATTTTCTAGGTATTGTTTGTTACAAGAGCCAAATGAAATTATAAATTCCTCGTTTTTTGGAGTACAGTTAAAGCAGATAAATACAATAGCTAGTAGTGCTAATTTTTTCATGTTTTGGTATGATTTTAACACAAATGTAGTATTAATTACAGTATTATTTATGTTATTAAATTGTATATTCGCAACTTATGGAGAATGGACAATTAAGTAAGTTAAAAACATTTTTATCAACACCTAAAAACATTGTAATAATACCACATAGAAATCCAGATGGAGACGCTATGGGTTCTACATTGGCATTGTGTCAATATTTTAATTCTAAAGAGCATACTGCAACGGTTGTAGCACCAAATGAATATCCAGAATTTTTACATTGGTTGCCAAACTCTAAGGATGTTATTTTGTTTGATAAACAAAACAAACAAGCAAAGAGAGCCATTCATAATTCTGATATTATTTTCTTGTTAGACTTTAATGCATTGCATAGAGTTGGAGACGATATGGCGAAAACATTAGAAGGCTATGAGAATGATTTTGCAATGATAGATCATCATCAACAACCAGATGATGTTGCTACCTATTTATATTCTGATACGTCTATTTGTTCTACTGCTCAAATGGTATATCACTTTTTCGAAATGTTAGAGGATACTAAAAGTATCACCAAAAACATTGCAACGTGTATTTATACAGGAATAATGACTGATACAGGTTCTTTTAGATTTAGATCAACAACGAGTACAACACATAAAATTGTAGGAGATTTAATTGACAAAGGCGCAGAGAATGATAAAATTCACAATCAAGTGTATGATGCCAATTCTTACAATAGATTGTTGTTGTTAGGGCAGGCGTTGACAAACTTAAAATCTTTCCCAGAATATAAAACAGCTTTTATAACGTTGTCTGAAGAAGAAAAGAATAAATATGGATACGAAAAAGGAGATACAGAAGGGGTTGTAAACTATGCCTTGTCTTTAAAAGATATTATTTTTGCAGCTATTTTTATTGAAGATGCAGAACAGAAAATAATCAAAATTTCTTTCCGTTCTAAAGGAGATTTCTCTGTAAATCAATTTGCAAGAAACTATTTTAATGGAGGTGGACACGATAATGCTTCTGGAGGAAAATCAGATTTGTCATTAGAAGATACCGTTAAATACTTCACTTCTTTGTTGCCAAATTATAAAAACGAATTACAGCATTCTTATGAAGAATAACATCGTTTTGACACTAGGTGTATTGTTTCTTTTTTCTTGTGCAAAGCAGCAAGCAAGAAGACCTGTTGCTCAAAAGACAGCAACAGTGCTGTCTGAAACGATACAGCTTAAAAAAGAGTTAATAGCGAGCGAAAATAAATTTATTGAAGATTACATTGCTAAAGATATGGTTAATACATATATAACTTCGACATTTGGGTTCTGGTATTCCTATAGTTCAAAGAAAGAAGATGAAACCAAATCACCAAAAACAGGAGATGAAGTAGTGTTAGAATATAACATTACAGACATTAACAATGTGGTTATATATTCTAAAGAAGAATTAGGAATAAAAAAATATACGATTGATAAAGCAGATTTTATTCCTGGCTTACAAGAGGGGGTGAAGTTGATGAAAGTTGGAGAAACCATTACATTTGTAATTCCATCGTACAGAGCATTTGGCCTTGTTGGTGATGAGAATAAAATAGGAATTAATCAAACAATAAAAAGTACAGTAACATTATTAAACATTAAATAATAAACAAAAATGAAAATAGTAAAAACTTTTGCACTACTTATTTTAGTAACTAGTATCGTCTCTTGTAATAACCAAGGAGTGAGTCAAAAATCAATAGAAACTGAAATTGATTCAGTTAGTTATGCCTTAGGGTTAAATATGGCCGTACAGTTAAAATCAAATTTTAAAGAAGTAAAAAAAGACCTTTTTGTTCAAGGGTATATAAACGGAATGGATTCATTGAATCTACTAATTAATGAAAAAGATGTTTTAGTTGTTTTAAATAACTTTTTTCAAAAAAAGCAAAAAGCAGCAACTTCTAAACAAACTGAGGAGAAATTTGCAGTAATTAAAAAAGAAGGAGAAGTATTTTTGTTGAAAAATAAAACAAAAGCAGGAGTTAAAACGACAGCTAGTGGTTTGCAGTATAGTATCGTAAAAGAAGGTAAAGGAGATTCGCCAAGTGCAACATCACAAGTAAGAGTTCATTACCATGGAACATTACTTGATGGAACTGTATTTGATAGTTCAGTAGAAAAGAAAACACCCTATGTTACTTTTGTAAATCAAGTTATTAAAGGATGGATTGAAGGCTTGCAATTAATGAAAGTTGGATCTAAATACAAGTTTTATGTACCACAAGAATTAGCTTATGGTGCAACACCAAACCCAAGAGGCGTTATAAAACCTTTTATGCTTTTAGTTTTTGAGGTTGAATTATTGGAAATATTAAAAAAATAAAATAGTAAATTATAATTATGAAATTATTCAAAGCTTTTTTTACAGTTGCAATACTTTTAGTTGTAGCCTGTAAACCTGCAAAATATGCAGATTTAGATAAAGGATTGTACGCAGATATTGAAACGAGTAGTGGAGATATTCTTTGTAAATTGTATTTTGAAGATGCTCCTTTAACCATTGCTAGTTTTGTTTCTTTAGCAGAAGGAACAAACCCTAATGTTTCTGATTCTTTAAAAGGAATAAAATTTTATGACGGATTAACTTTTCATAGAGTCCTGAAAGATTTTATGATTCAAGGTGGAGATCCATTAGCAAACGGGCTTGGAGGACCTGGATATAAATTTGAAGACGAGTTTCCAAAAGATTCTTTAGGGAAGTTAAAATATTCACATGATGGAGCTGGTGTCTTGTCTATGGCAAATGGTGGACAAGGGTCAGGGTCTAACGGAAGTCAGTTTTTTATTACACATAAAGATACGCCTTGGTTAGATGGTATTCATTCCGTTTTTGGAAAAGTAACATATGGTCAACAAGTGGTTGATTCTATAGAAGAAGGCACTGTAATAAATCATATTAAATTTATTAGAATTGGACATAAAGCGAAAGGGTTTGATGCTCCTAAAGTATTTGTAAAAGAATTAAAAAACTCTGTAGTAGCGAAGCAAAAAAGAGTAGACGATGCAGTAAAAGCGGAAGAAGTTAGATATAAGAAATATGTAGCAGATTGCAAGATTTTTCAAGCAAAACAAGGACTTTCGAAAGCTAAAAAAACGACATCTGGTTTGCAGATTTTAACCTTGAAAAAAGGGCGTGGTAAAAAGTTTTCTGAAACGAAACAAACCACGATTAATTATACAATCTCGTTGGCAGATGGGACGCAGATTCAAACAACTGTTGGTAGAACTCCATTTGTATTTACGTTGAGCGAACAACCTATGATTGCTGGAGTAAAAGAAGCAATGTTAAAAATGAGACAAGGTGGTAAAGCACGTTTGTTTATCCCTTATTATTTAGGGTATGGAGAAAGAGAATATGGTCCTTTTCCTGCAAAATCTGACTTAGTATTTGAGTTAGAAATCACTAAAGTTGGTAAATAATAGATGTTTGATATTTTAATACAAAAAGACAAACAACTATTGATTTATTTAAATAGTTTAGGAAGTGAACAATGGGATCCATTTTGGTTGTTTATAACCAATCAATTAAACTGGGCGCCATTGTTCCTTTTAATCATCTTTTTGATATTCAAAAATTTTGGATGGAAAAAAGGAGGGTTTTTATTTTTGTTCTTAATCTTAATGGTCGCTTTTTCTGATCAATTTACAAATATGATTAGAGGAATATTTGAAAGATTAAGACCTAATAATGATATAAGTATCAATCATGTATTAAGAACTTTAATCAAACCTCAGAGTTATAGCTTTACTTCTGGTCATGCTACAACATCTATGACATTTTCGGTATTTATCTTTTTTCTATTTAAAGAGAAATACAAGTACATAAAATATATATTTATATTTCCTTTAGTGTTTGCGTACAGTAGATTGTATTTAGGTGTGCATTTTCCTATTGATATTTTATCTGGAGCAACTGTTGGTAGTATTTTAGGATTTACATTTTTCAAAATCCATGCACTATTAAACAGAAAACTATTTAGTTAGTTTTCTTGTTGTTGTAATATAAGTACTTCGTAGCATTATAATACCCTCTAATAAGGCTATCCATTTGTTTTGTAACAGTTGGATGGTCTTTTTTTATGTCGGTTAAATCTTTACCACTAAAACGGTATAAGTTGGCCGAGTTTGTAACTGTAGTAAGCGTGTAATAATAATCGTTTTGCAACAATCCTACTGCAGGTTCACCGTTAATTTTCTTATATAAAAAAGCAAAATCACTTCCAGTAATAGTGTCCAACGCATTAGAACCTAATGTGTAGTTTGTGTACTCAATTTTGGCTAAACTTGCTGCCGTTGGAACCAGGTCTACTAATTTTGTAAACTTAGAAATTACTTTAGCTTTCGTGAATTTTGGAGCATGAATGAAAAAGGGAACATGATGAACAATAGTACCCAATGCTGCTTCTTCTTTCTCTAAAAAAGCAACCGGATTCATCGCTGTGTTATGGTCTCCAAAGAATAAGAAAATAGTATTGTCGTAATATCCAGATTTTTTTGCTCGTTTTAAAAAGGCATCAACATTAAAATCTAAATAGCGCAATGCGTTAATTTGAGCTACAGATTTAAATCCAGATTTTTGCAGCAACTCTTTGCTAATAGCGTCTTCCTTTAAGGGCTTGTAGCTTTCCTTTTGATCAGGAACGGTAAAAGGCATATGGTTTGTAGCTGTTTGTATATAGGCTATAAAAGGTTTGTGTTGTTGATGTAGCTTTGCCAATTCTTTGTCAGACTCTTTAAACAATTCATAATCATCAATCCCCCAAACATCAGCTCGTTCTTCAACGTCATAGCTGCCTTCTTCAAAGATTTTTAAATTGTTTATGTTTGATTGAAATACCCCTCTAATATTTGCCCAATTGGCACTTCCACCTAAAAAGTATAGTTTTTCATACCCATCAAACTGATCAAAAATAATGCGTTGATCTATTACCATTGGGTTTCTAGAAGCCGTTTTTACATTGTCTACATCTGGTAAACCAGTGATACTAGCAAAAACACTCCCTGCCGTTCCTGCTTTATGTACATAAAAATTGGTAAAGTTGGCACTTTGCTTTAAGATGCTATCCAGCTTTGGAGTTGTATTGATAGGATTGCCATAATAACTCATTGGAGCAGCTCCTAAGGACTCTAACATTACAATAACTACGTTTGGTTTTACGGTAATAGAATCAGGTCTTACAACGCTTCTTTTAAAGTGTACTGAATCTGTGTCTAAGTGCAATTGCTTAGCTACTGACGGGTAGTATTTTTTAGTTTTTTCTAAATCAAAACCTGTACTTCTAAAGGCAAAACTATCGTAGAAATATAAAATAGGATTTAATGCAAATTGGTTTACAGCTTGGTTTTTAGAAAAGAATGCTTGACTCCAACGTAATGGGTAATGGGTAAAGCTACTGTAGATTCCGAAAGCCAAGATAAAAAACGGAATTACAATAAAAAAAGCTTTCTTCTTTTTAGATATTGGTGCAGTTTCTACATTGAATTTTCTGTAAATAAATGCATTGAATTTATAGATGATAAAACCTAAAACCAACAAGCCAAAGAATCCTTTATACACAGGGTAACTTTCAAATAATACTTGTGTAGATATTTTTAGGTTGCTTAAGAAACGTAAAGAAGCAGCGTCTAAACGGATGTTTAAATAGTCATAATACCCAAAGTCAAAAAGATAAAAAAGTGTACTTACCAAGTAGATAATAGTAAAGTAAATGGTGCTAAATTTTTTATAAAAAAGATGTTTAAAAAAACGTTGATTAATTATAAACAATAAGATTGCAATTGGGAAAACCGCCAAAACAGCTAGTTTTATGTCAAACCGTAAACCTAAACCAAAAGCTTGTTGTATTTCTGAAGAAGTAACCGAGTCTAATTGTGCAAAATAGGTATAGAAAAGAACTCGAAATAACAACGCGTAAACAGTAAATGAAAATATATTTACAAATACATATTTGATGTAATTAGGAATTCTTTGTTGCATGTTATCTTTTTAAGAGCTGTAAAGATATTCATTTTTGTGTGACGAAAAACCCAAATTCTTTTATAAGGTTTTGTGAACGGATAGCATCTGAAATTATAGCATTCATTAAGATGCTATGATTTCAGATGCATCGTTGGTTGCCGTTTTTATTTTTTTGGTAAGTAAACTTTAACAGTTCCTTTTCCGAATGACACGTTATCTAAATGTCCCATTTTTTTCCTGTCAGTTGTAATTAAATGCATATGAACATTTGAGTCGTGATGTGTGAAAACACCTTTGTGCTCTGTTGAGAAGAAACCTACTATTTCCACTTCACTATTCTCCAATGAGTAGTTTGTCTGTCCTACATGTGCTTCTTCAGGTGAGCGAACCTTTGATCCTTTAGGTAAATTCTGTATATGGATCTCTGCAGCATCAACGTATCCTTTTAATTTAAAAACAAAAGGTCTTTTAAAATCAACTGTTACCTTGTTTATAAACGCTTCTAAATCTTTAATTGTTCTAATATCTGGCTGCAAGTTTTCAATATTCCATTCCGTCTGATTTGCGTAAACGAAAAAGGGAGCTTTAACTTTATAGGTTTCTTGAATAGCCATTGTAGAGTCTGTCATTACTGACGAAGCATAAGATTCTCCATCAATTATTAGTAATTCTCCTGTCAAATACTCAATAGGACCAAGTGCATAAAGACCTATTTTATTTTTGATTGTATCAAGGTTTATGGTTCCACCAAGTTCTCCTTTCCACATCACATTTTTCATAGCGCCAACTACTTGAACTGCCGAATTGTTTTTAATCGTTGTTTCTGCTTTTTTACTTTTTGAATTACAGCTGATTAATGTAATTACTGTCAATCCTATAATCAAAGTTTTTTTTATCATTCTATGTTTTTTATGTACCGCTAAATTAGTTGATGTGTAATGCTTTACTGTTTTACAGTAAGCGCTAACGAAGTTAATCTTTAAAAGAGGAAGAAACAACGAAAACGAGGTTACAAATTTAATAATCTTTTCGCAGCATTAAAAGGCGTTGTATTTCCTTTTTCTAATTTTGTTAATTCAATTTCTAATTGCTTTTGTACCTTTTTGTTATTGTAAAAAGTATCTTTTAGTTGTTGTTCTATGGTTGCTTTTAACCAATAAGTATTTTGCTCGTTTCTACGTTTGTTAAAAAAGGAATTCTCCTTTGTAAGAAGTAGGTACTTGTTTATCAGGTCGTCTATCTCTGCAATTCCGTTGTGTTGCAAAGCGCTACACGTTAAGATTTTTGGTTGCCAAGTACTTTCTTTTGGCGGATATAAATGCAAGGCTCTATTAAATTCGTTTTTTGCAATTTTCGCTTTCTGAATATTATCACCATCTGCTTTATTTATAACAATGGCATCTGCCATCTCTATAATTCCGCGTTTAATACCTTGTAATTCATCACCAGCACCAGCAATTTTTAGCAACAAAAAGAAATCTACCATAGAATGTACGGCAGTTTCACTTTGTCCAACCCCAACTGTTTCAATAATAATGGTGTCAAAACCAGCCGCTTCACATAGAATAATACTTTCACGTGTTTTTTGAGCAACTCCTCCTAGCGAAGTTCCAGACGGAGAAGGTCTGATAAAAGCATTTGCATCCGTAACCAATTCTTCCATTCGGGTTTTATCACCCAAAATACTTCCTTTGTTTACCGAGCTACTTGGGTCAATAGCTAATACCGCTATTTTTTTCCCTTGTCCTGTTAAATGTTTTCCAAAACTTTCTATAAAGGTGCTTTTTCCAACTCCGGGAACACCTGTAATTCCGATTCTCACAGAATTATTTGCATAGGGCAAGCAACGGTCTAAAATTTCTGTTGCTTTTTCTTGATGTTTTGTATTGGTGCTTTCTACCAATGTAATAGCTCTACTTAAATAAGTAATGTCTCCTTTTAAAATTTGAGAAACAAACGCATCTATAGAAGGTTGCTTGCTTCTGCTCATTTTTATTTTTTGAGCTGAAGATTCACTGGTCGTTTCCGGTTGAGAAACGCCTTCTTTTTCGTGTAAAGCAGAGTTGTTTTTAGCAGTCATATAAAATTTTGACAAAAATAATACTGTAAATTTATACATAATTTGAATGCTTTTTGCAACAGAGTGTAAAAAGGTTCGTCTCTAAGGTAACAATTAACAAATGAATCAAATCAAATATTTACACATTTGGCTAGTAGAAGCGTGTAAAAATAATAATTTATTGACTCTAAAATTACTTTTGGTTTTAATAAACTTCTAACAAAACGGTATTTCCTCTTTCCGTAAAAGTGCTTATCTTTACAATTCTAAAAATGAATTTTCATACATGGAATTATATAAGGACAACCAACTTAAGATATACAATTCACTCTCTAAAAGCAAAGAGCTTTTTATACCCGTAACAGAAGGCCGAGTAGGGATGTATGTCTGCGGTCCTACCGTTTATAGCAATGTGCATTTAGGAAACGTAAGAACATTTATGTCTTTTGATGTGGTGTTTCGTTATTTATTACACTTAGGCTATAAAGTTAGGTATGTACGTAATATTACAGATGCGGGGCATTTAGAAAATGATGCTGATGAAGGAGAAGATCGAATTTCTAAGAAAGCACGTTTAGAACAAATTGAACCAATGGAAGTTGTACAACGGTACACGGTAGATTTTCATGAGACCTTAGATACATACAATTTCTTACCACCAAGTATAGAGCCAACAGCTACAGGTCATCTTGTAGAGCAAATAGAAATGATTCATGAAATCATGGTCAAAGGCTTGGCGTATGAAGTAAATGGCTCTGTCTATTTTGATGTTTTAGAATACAATAAATCTGCACATTACGGAATCCTTTCTGGACGAAAAATGGAAGATGCAATTCACAATACGAGAGCTTTAGATGGGCAATCTGACAAGAAAAATCCACAAGATTTTGCGCTTTGGAAAAAAGCAGATGACAGACATATTATGCGTTGGCCATCACCTTGGTCAGTTGGTTTTCCAGGTTGGCATTTAGAATGTTCTGTTATGAGTACTAAATACTTAGGAGAACAATTTGATATTCATGGTGGCGGAATGGATTTAAAATTCCCACATCACGAATGTGAAATTGCGCAATCTCATACGTGTACTGGAAAAACCCCAGTTAATTATTGGATGCATGCTAATATGCTATTGTTAAATAGTCAGAAAATGGCAAAGTCAACAGGGAACTTTGTCTTGCCAAAAGAAATTATTACTGGAGATAACTCAGTGTTAAGCAAAGCGTTTGCACCAAGTGTTGTACGTTTCTTTAACATGCAAGCACATTATAGAAGCATTTTAGATTTTGCAAGTGATGCTTTAGAAGCTTCAGAAAAAGGCTATTATAAGTTAATGGAAGCGGTTAATTCTTTACAGAAATTAGAAGCTAGTAAAACATCTACCTTTGATGTTGCATCATGGAAAAAGCAATGTTATACTGCTATGAATGATGACTTTAATACGCCAATTTTAATTGCTCATTTGTTTGAAGCTGTAAAAGTAATCAACCAAATAAAAGAGCAAAAAGCGAGTTTGAATTCTGAGGATTTAGAAATGTTAAAAATAACGATCAATGCTTTTGTATTTGATGTATTAGGATTGACAAATGAAACAAAACAAGATAGTTCTGATAAGATTGATGGAGTAGTGGAGTTGTTGATTAAATTGCGAAAAGAAGCAAGAGACAATAAAGATTGGGCATTATCAGATCAAATTAGAGACGAATTAATCGCGTTAGGAATTCAGTTGAAAGACGGTAGAGAAGGAACCACTTTTTCAATTAGTTAGATTGAAGAAAATAGTAACATATCCATTTATTATATTGGTTCGTTTTTATCAAACAGCCATATCTCCATACACGCCATCATCTTGTAGATATTCACCAACATGTTCTCATTATACTGTTGAAGCATTACAAAAACATGGTTTGATTACAGGTGGTTGGTTGTCTATAAAAAGAATTTTTAGTTGTCATCCTTGGGGAGGTCAAGGATATGATCCAGTACCAGAAAAGAAAGAATAAGAGACTGTCACCTCGAGCGCAGTCGAGAGGTCTTTTAGAATAATTATAGAATTAGGTCTCGACTCCGCTCGACCTGACATAAAATATAGAAAATGAATTTTTTATCAATAGTTTGGGATCCTTCATTAGGAATCGATTTAGGTTTTTTTGTTGTTAGATGGTATAGTTTAATGTTTGTAGCTGCCTTTATTTTAGGACTACGTTTGATGAAAAAAATATTTATTGAAGATAAAATTCCAGCAGATAAGTTAGATCCATTATTTATGTACACATTCCTTTCTATGCTAATAGGAATGCGTTTAGGAGATGTGTTCTTTTACAGTTGGGGATATTATCAACATCATTTATTAGAAATTATTTTACCTTTTAAAGAGAATGCAAGTTCTTCTGCTTTATTTGGGTTGATAAAAGGGTGGAAGTTTACAGGGTATACCGGTTTTGCAAGTCATGGAGCAGCAGTTGGAATTATATTGGCCTTGTATTTTTATAGCAGAAAAATAATTCAAAAACCATTTTTATTTATTTTAGATAGAATGGGGATTATGGTTGCTTTAGCAGGTTTTTTTATTCGTTTAGGGAACTTTTTTAATTCAGAAATTTATGGGAAACCTACAGGAACAAGCTTTGGTGTAATCTTTAAGGGAGCAGGTGAAACTGTTCCAAGACACGCAACACAATTATACGAAGCGTTCAGTTACTTACTTTTATTTATTATCCTTTGGAGAATGTATTGGAAAACGGATGCAAAACAGAAATCTGGGTATTTGTTCGGTATTTTCTTTGCTGTATTGTGGACATTACGTTTCTGTATCGAGTTTTTAAAAGAGGCACAAGTAGATGGGAGAGAAGATTGGGTATTCAATTCGTTAAATACAGGTCAAGTATTAAGTATTCCACTGGTTATAATTGGATTGATATTGATTTTTAGAAGTAAAAAATAATGAATCATATTCACAAAAAAAAGCCATCACAATTGTGATGGCTTTTTTTGTTGGTGAGTAAAAAGAATAATTTTTATCCTTTTATTTTAGTTTTAAATTTCTGAAACTTAGTAGCTTCTTTTTTAGGCCAGCTATTGTTAGAAGTATCAACATCTGCAGTTTCTAAATCTGGGTCTAACTTAATACTCTTAATTTCTTGAGTAGAAGAAAACACTTTTTTTACAGAATTGTCATTGTTCATCCAGATTTGAGCTGGGAACGTTTTCTTTTCTTTTGTTCCATCAGCATAAGTAAGCTCAACAATAATTGGCATCACTAAACCTCCTGGCTTTTCAAACTCCACTTCATAGATAAATGTAGGGATGTCTTTTATGTTTTTTACATGCTTGTTCATCACGTTAGAATTTGCATCTTCTTTTTTATCTGTGATATACACTAAGTCACCTAAACCTTCAATATATTCTTTAGCTCTAGGGTTGTTTTTAATTGCATCTTTAATTCTTTGACTTTGCTTGTCTGTTAAATATAAAGGTTTTACTTTTTTGATTCCGATATCATTAACTTCTGTAGTATAGAACCATCCTCTCCAGAACCAGTCTAAGTCCATTCCAGATGCATCTTCCATAGTTCTAAAGAAATCTGCGGGAGTTGGGTGTTTAAACATCCAACGTTTAGAATAGGTTCTAAATGCATGGTCAAATAATTCAGGACCCATAATGGTTTGTCTTAACATGTATAAACCAGCAGCTGGTTTTGTATATGCATTTGGACCGAATTGTTTTACGTAATCTCCTTGAGACATAATAGGAGAGATGTTAGATTGATCTCCACCCATATAACGTACAATGTTTTTTGGTAAGTTACCAGTATCAAAATTTGGATCGTAATCTAATTCTGCTAAGATTTCTACAAAAGAGTTTAATCCTTCGTCCATCCATGTCCATTGACGCTCATCAGAGTTTACAATCATTGGGAAGAAGTTATGTCCAACTTCATGCGTAATTACACCAATCATACCGTGCTTTACTCTGTCAGAATACGTTCCGTCAGCTTTTGGTCTACCGTAATTGAAACAAATCATAGGGTATTCCATTCCTTGATTTTTTGCATGAACAGAAATTGCTTTGCTATAAGGATAGTCAAAAGTCATTTTAGAATACTCTTCTAACGTATTCGCAACAACTCTTGTAGAGTGCTCTTCCCATAAAGGGTTTCCTTCTTTAGGGTATAAAGAAACAGCCATAATAGCTTTCCCATTGACGTTAACAGCCATTGCATCCCAAATGTATTTACGTGAAGATGCCCAAGCAAAATCTCTTACGTTTTTAGCATTAAAATGCCACGTTTTAGTTTTTGTAGAACGTCCTTTCTCTGCTTTTTCAGCTTCTTTTTGCGTTACAATCATTACTGGATTGTCAAACGTTTTTCTAGCTTTTGCAAAACGGTTGCGTTGTTGTCTTGTTAAAACGTCTTTTTCGTTTTGCAATTCTCCAGTAGCATCAACAATATGATCTGCAGGTACCGTCAACTTTACATCATAATCTCCAAATTCTAAAGCCCATTCACTACGACCCCAGAATTGCATGTTTTGCCATCCTTCTACATTATCATAGACACATAATCTTGGAAAAAATTGCGCAATAGTATAGTTGTTATTTCCATCAGGAAAATCTTCAAAACCAGAACGACCTCCATCTTTTACAGAGTTGTTGATTTTGTAATTCCATTTGATTCTAAAGTTAAATGTTTCACCAGGAGCTAACCCCTTAGGTAAGTTAACACGCATCATTGTTCTGTTGATAAAGTGCGACAATTTTACGCCATTACTTTCAACAGTTTCAATATTAAAACCAAAACCTTTATTTTCCTTCATAAAAGTACTTTTAAAGTTTGAAGGCGTGATAAAAGGAGTACTTCCACTAGATTTAGCATCTGGAGTTTTTGAATCATCAGCTCTCATGTTTTGATCTAACTGAATCCATAAATAATCTAAATTATCTTTAGAGTTATTATGGTAGGTGATTTTTTCGTCTCCGAAAATTTTATTAGTAGCCTCGTCTAAACGAATGTCCATCACATAATCCACTTTTTGTTGTGTGTATTGATGTCCTGGAGCTCCAGAAGCAGCATGAACACTGTTTGGCGTAGCCAATACATCTTTCATCTGTCTGAATTTGTTCTGATCTGTGTGTCCTTTTTGAGTTTCTTTTTTAGCTTTCTCTTGTGCAAATGTAGATGCTGCTACAAAAAACACTGAAAAAAGTAATAATCCAATTTTTTTCATTTTTACTATTTATTTGAATTTATTTTTATTTGATTGCGAAAAGTAATACATCTATATGAATTAGTACGTGTATATTAACAGATTTTAACAAACCTTTAGTAAAAATAAATGAAAAATGAAAAGAGGAAAATGAAAAATTTTGTTTCCTGAATTTAGAAGAACTTTGTTTTTAGTATTAGGGTAATTTAGTTTTCAAAAAACAAATCTTTATTTTGTGTTCTAAAAGCGTAGCGGTCTTTATTTTTTTTAAACATTTGTAGAAAATAAAAGAGGCAATACGTAAATCATATTGCCTCTTGAAATTTGTTGTGTAAAGAAATTATCCTTTTACTTTATTTTTGAATTTACCAAACTTGTTTTCTTGTTTTTTAGGCCAGCTGTTATTTGTTACATCTACATCTGCAGTTTCTAAATCTGGATCAATTTGAAAATTAACAATTTCCTTATCAGAATGAATAGCTTTGGTAATTTCCTGGTCATTTAACCTCCAGATTTGTGCAGGGAATGTTTTTCTTCCTTTTGTTCCATCCTTATAAGTATACTCAATAATAATAGGCATTACCAGCCCTCCTGGTTTATCAAAAGTAACTTCATAGAAAAATTTATCACTTGCTTTTTTAGCCGTATTATTCCCTCCTTTATCTTCAATAAACTTTACTGAATTGTTACCTCCATCTGTAGCATAGAATTTTTTTACATTTTTAATTCCAATATCAGTTACATCTGTAGTATAAAACCAACCTCTCCAGAACCAATCTAAGTCCATTGCAGAAGCATCTTCCATAGTTCTAAAGAAATCTGCAGGAGTTGGGTGTTTAAATTTCCAACGATTAGCATATTCTTTAAATGCATGGTCAAATAATTCTGGACCCATAATGGTATTTCTTAAGATCCATAATGCAGTTGCAGGTTTTGCATACGCATTATTTCCAAAACTATAAGTATTGTCACCCTTAGACATAATTGGCGCAATTCTAGATTGGTCTCCACTCATATATTTAACAATGTTTTTTGGCAATCCACGTCCTAGAGGATATCCTTCTTCATAATCCATCATTGCTTGCATTTGAGTAAATGAATTCAATCCTTCATCCATCCAAGTCCATTTACGCTCATCAGAATTTACAATCATAGGGAACCAGTTATGGCCAACTTCATGAATTGTAACATTAATCATTCTGTATTTTGTCCTATCAGAATAGGTTCCATCTGCATTTGGTCTTCCAGGATTAAATGCAATTTGTGGATATTCCATTCCCATTTGACCATCTACAGAAATTGCTTTGTGGTAGGGGTAATCAAATGTTTGTCTAGAGTATGCTTTTAAAGTTACTGCTGTAGCTTTGGTAGAGTGGTCTCCGTACAAAGGATTCGCTTCTTTTGAATAATAAGAATATGCCATTACAGTTTTACCGCTAAGCTTAACTGCCATACCATCCCAGATAAATTTACGAGAAGATGCAAAGGCATAATCTCTTACATTCTCTGCAAAGAATCTCCAAGTTTTCGTTTTTTTAGCGCGTTTCTTCTCCGCTTTTTCAGCCTCTTTTTGTGTATGAATAACTACAGGTTTGTCAAAAGTTTTTCTTGCAGTTGCTAATCGTTGTAATTGTTTTCTTGTAAAAACATCTCTTTCATTCTTTAAAATTCCAGTTGCTCCTAACATATGATCTGCAGGAGTAGTGATGTTTACGGTGTAGTCACCAAATTCTAATGCGAATTCACTACGCCCCCAAAATTGATCATTTTGCCATCCTTCAACATTGTCATACACACACAATCTTGGAAAAAATTGTGCAATTTTATAACTGTTATTTCCATCTTTTGGAAAATGCTCAAAACCAGATCTTCCTCCTTGAGTTCTATGATTGTTGATGTTGTACCACCAGTCAACTTTAAATTTAAATGTTTCACCTGAAGCTAAAGGCTTTGTTAAATTAATACGCATCATTGTCTGATTGATCGTATAAGATAATTTACTGCCATCAGTATTGGTAACACTTGTAATATTAAATCCACCTTCAAAAGGAGTACTTTCATAAGTGCTATCGAATCTATCTTTAGAGGTTCTTCTTGGAAGTCTATTAGGTTGAATATCTGGAGTTTTAGAATCTGCAGCTCGCATATTCTGATCTAATTGCAACCATAAATAAGATAAGTTATCTGTAGAGTTGTTATGATACGTAATGGTTTCTTTACCAGAAATTTTTTGGGTATCATCATCTAAAACAATGTCCATTACATAATCAACTTTTTGTTGTGTATATTTTTTTCCTGGAGCACCAGAAGCTGTATGTTGGCTATTTGGAGTAGCATGGTCAAGCTGTTTAAACTTATTTTGGTTTGTGTGTCCTTGTTGCGTCTTTTTTTGCTGCGCAAAAGAAGATGTTGCTACAAATACTATTGAGAGTAGTAGTAAGCTGAGTTTTTTCATGATTTGTAATTTATAGAATTTGTTTATTAAATTAATAGGTTAATATGGCTGTGTGCTCTTTTTTTGTAAGTAAAGCACTTTTGTGTTTTTTATTGACGTTAGATTTCACTAAGTTTTGTTGTTCAGAGAAATGTTTTATTAGAAGCGAATTCTCAACTTCAATTTCAGTAACCCGTTCTATATTTTTTATTTCCAAATAAAAGAAGACAATATCTCCATCATATTCTTTCCCTAAATACTCAAACTCAACGGGTCTTCCATTTACTTTAAAGGCGATGTTTTTTTGAAGATACTGTTTAAAATAGATATCAGCCTCTTTCAATTCTTCTTTAGTGTCTAATTTAAATTCTTTAGAATGGATCTCATTCAAAGCTGTTTCAATATCATCAACAAATACATTGGTAATAACCTCTATGGAGTTCTTAGAACTATTAAACTCTATTTGAGTTAAGCTTAAATAATACTTATGGGATGTAAAAGCAAAAAAGGGGACTATAAGTAAAAGTAGAAATATTTTTTTGAATCTCATTAAAAGAGGATTGGTTTGTAAATTTGAGCAATTATACTTAGCTGCACAAACTATTTATTGTTTTCTAAGAGAAGTAGATATGATTTGCTTTCTTTTAACAAAATTTTAAGAATCTCAAGATGATTTTTATACTTAAACAGCCTTTCTATTCCCAAGGGATTACAATATTGTAAGAAATGATAATAGTTTTCTTTGGGTATTTTTAAGTTGTCAAAAAAGAAACGTTCTCCAAATAATTTCAGGAGTTTTTTTGGAAATTTTTCTTTGAAATTAATTTCTCTCTTCACGGCTCTTCTTTCTTCTAATGCTCTATCTGGAATATTGACTGAAGCAGAAGGTAAACCAGCGGTTCTTGCTATAGGATCTGTTAAATATTGCGCACTTTTAGGTTTGTTTTCATCAACTTTAACATTGCTGAAATCTATGTTAGAAAAATTGTAATATTCCTGGTCAATTCTAGGGAGCGTATCTTTTTCTTTGTCTTTTCTGTCTAAAGAAAGAATCCCTTTCATTTTCTTCTTAAGAATAGCTTCATCTAAGATGTTTCTGACCGGCATTAAATAAATTAATAAAACCCTTTCTGTAAGATTCCCTTTTTTTATTTTAATCTTTTTAGATATAAATTGGATGTTTGAAATTTGCAGCCAATCACCTTTTTTTACAGGAATGTTAAACGCACCTTTTTTATTAGAAACGGTTCCCACACCAGTACTTAAATTTATAATGTGAGTATTTACAATTGGTTTTAAATACGTATTTTTAATTTCCCCATTAATTAGTATGCTGTTAGATTGAGCGATAGCAATATGGTGCATAAAAAAGAGAAGTATAAAAACAAGTAGTTTTTGAATCATTTGCTCGGTAGCGTGTTAATGTTTGCTTAGTAATGTATAAGTATCTATTTGTTTGTGAGGGAACGTTTTGCTTTTTTGAATTAAATAACCCGTAAGCTTAATACGATTGTCTTTTTCTCGATAGCTATAGATTCCTTCTTCAATACAATATTCTAAAAACTGATTGATACATCCTTTTCTTATTTTTAAAGATACATAAAAAAAAAGAATCCTGAAACTGATTCCTAAGGTTGTCAAATTTTTGATCTCTTATTTTTGCATTCTTTAGTTCTTTAATTTTTTTTCGTTTACCATTGAACGCCTGTATTAAAGAAACCAAATTAATCGCCAAGCCAGATTCGACTCTCAACACATTTTTGTTCTCTGGTTTTGCTTTAATGTTCGCATACGGAAATTTAAAGGTTGCGTTATTGACGTTAGATTGTAGTATTATTTGTGGATCTACATAAAAAATACCTTTTCTTTTTTTTAGTGATATTTCATTTAAAGTATGTGTTTTTGAATTGGCGCTTACAGAAATTTTCTTTGTTATTTTTTCAACAATAGAGATAATAATTCTCTTATTGTTAAAGTTAATGTGAGAAAGAATCAACGTGTCTCCAATTTTAACAGGCAAGATAAATACACCGCTACTATTTGTGAAAGTTCCTTTTAAACTCGTGTTGTTTAGTACGTGTACATTTTTAATTGTTAAAGAGTCTGATAAGACAATTCCTGTTAACTCAAAACTTTTTCTCTCTTGAGAAACTAGAGTCGTTAGGCAAAGCAATGTATAAAGAAAAGAGTAGTAGTTTTTCATCTTTACAAAGAAAGCAGACGAGTTTCTTAAAACTCTACTAAAGCATTTGTAAATAATTGTTAAAGAAAATAAAAGGTTCTCTTAAAAAAAATAGTTTTAGTTATATTTGAAATATGAAAAAAATAATTATTGCAAGTACGTCAACACTTCACGGAAGTGGATATTTAGAATATCTTTTACCAACACTTTCTAATCACTTTAAAAACGTGTCTACTGTTTTGTTTATTCCGTATGCAAGACCAGGCGGAATTTCTTATGATGCCTATACTTCTATAGCAAGAAAAGCATTTGCAACAATTAACATTAAGGTAAAAGGAATTCATGAATTTGAGAACCCAAAAGAAGCGTTAAAGAATGCAGAGGGGGTCTTTACTGGTGGCGGAAACACCTTTGAACTAGTGCATCAAATTTATGGAAATGATATCTTTAATGACTTACAAGAAGTTGTAGAAAATGGAACACCTTATTTAGGAACAAGTGCTGGAAGTAATATTTGTGGAGTAACGATGATGAACACGAATGATATGCCAATTGTCTATCCGCCAAGTTTTAACACATTAGCATTTATTAAGTTTAATATTAATGCACATTATTTAGACGCTGTAGAAGGATCTACTCATATGGGAGAAACAAGAGCTACGAGAATACAAGAATATCATGGATATAACACAACTCCTGTTTTGGGCTTACGAGAAGGTTCTTGGTTGCATGTTTCTGGGTCTTCAATTACTTTAAAAGGAACGTTAACAGCAAGAGTTTTTAAACAAAACGAAAAACCCTACGAAATAGAAAGTGGGAGTGAGGTGGTTTTGTAATAGGTAGTTTCTAAGTGTTGCTGTTAAGGCAGCATGGTTTTTTGAGTTGCAAAGTGACAAGGTAACAGAGTCGCAAAATCGCAAAGTTTGTTTATTTTTTTAAAATTCCACTAACCACTAACCACTAACCACTAACCACTAACCACTAACCACTAATTAATACTTCACATAATTCACAATCTCTAAGCCATATCCAATCATACCAACACGTTTTTCTTGTGTTGTATTAGAAACTAAACGTAGTTTATGAATATTTAAGTCGTGTAAAATCTGAGCGCCAATTCCAAAATCTCTGCTATCCATTTTAATTTGTGGAGCTTTCATTTCTCCATTCGCTTGCGATTTTTTAAGAATATCTAAGCGATTTAATAAGTTTTGAGATTGGTTTTGTTGATTGACAAATAAAATAGCTCCTTTACCACTATCGGTAATTGCTTTAAACATTTTATCTAGTTTCTTGTCATTATCATTTGTAAGGGTTCCTAAAATATCATTATTAACCAAGGTGGAATTAATTCTAGTAATAACAGGCTCATCTTTAGACCAAGACCCTAAGGTTAACGCTAAATGTACTTGCTTGTTATTTGTTTGTTCATATGCTCTTAATCTAAAAGTTCCAAAACGAGTTTCAATATCAAAATCATCTTTCTTTTCAATTAAAGAGTCATGTTCCATTCTATAGGCAACGAGATCTTCTATAGAAACTATTTTTAAATCGAATTTTTTAGCAACTTTTAAAAGTTGAGGAAGGCGAGCCATTGTTCCATCATCATTCATTATTTCAACAATAACTCCTGCAGGATCAAAACCAGCTAAACGTGCAAAATCAATTGCCGCTTCTGTATGACCAGTTCTTCTTAAAACGCCACCGTCTTTTGCCTTTAAAGGAAAAATATGTCCAGGTCTCGCAAGGTCAAATGGTTTTGTTTCAGGATTAATAATCGCTTTAATTGTCAATGCTCTATCGCTCGCAGAAATACCAGTAGTTACCCCTTTTCCTTTTAAGTCAATAGAAACTGTAAAAGCAGTTTCCATAGGATCGGTATTATTATCTACCATCATTCCTAATTCTAGGTCCTTACTAAGTTTTTCTGTAATTGGTGCACAAATTAATCCACGTCCATGAGTTGCCATGAAGTTGATCATTTCTGGAGTTGCTTTTTCAGCAGCAGCAACAAAATCTCCTTCATTTTCTCTGTTCTCATCATCTACAACTATAATCACTTTTCCATTTCTGATATCTTCAATGGCTTCAGTAATTGTATTTAATTGTACGCTATTAGATGTTTTAGTGTTCTCCATTATTTTTGTTGTCTTTTTTAGACGATATTTTGTTTATTAGTCTTGTTATTGGTTGTGAAAATACATCAATATTAAATATTCCTTTATCTTTTGTTGCTCTTACTGTTAAAAATATTCCTAAAGGCACCATTACAAAAGCTGAAATCCAAGATCCAAAAATTGCAGATATAGAACTATCCTCAGCTAGATTTCTCCCAAAAGTGTTTACAAAAAAGTATAGTACATAAATACAAATGGCTAATATCATAGGCAAACCAAAACCACCTTTTCTAATGATAGAACCCAATGGTGCACCGATAAAAAAGAGGATCAAACACGATAAAGAAAATGCGACTCTGTTGTAATATTCAGTCTCGTAAATATTTAGTTTTTTTCTCTTGAATTTAAATACGCGTTTTTGATTTTTTATAATGTCTATAGCTGATTTGTTCTTTGTTAAAGAAGCACTAATTATTCTTAAATGTGTTTGGTCATCAAAATTATCTAATATTTCTGGAGCTAATTTTTTAGCATTGGGTTTTTCTATAGATGGGGCTAGTTTTTTTGCACCTGTATTTATATAAAAACTCTTTGCTCTTCCTTTTATATAGTCTTTATAGTCCGCATTTAATTTAGGAACAATTGTTTTTAATTCCTCCAGTGTTTTCATGCCTTTGCTCTCTATGTCTCCATCTTCTTTTAGTGAATCTTTTGGCATATTTATGATAATGGTATACTCTTTAAATGTTGCTGTAGAAGCGGGCATGTTAACCAAGTTTCTTGCGTTTACATGATCTTCAAAGAAATAACCATCATTTAAAACTAGCGTCATATACCTTTGCCCTTCAGGATTGATAATTCTTCCTGTTTTTGCAGTAATTATTTTCTTATTCCCTTTTCGTTCAGACAGATCATAAATTTTAACATTTTTTAATTGATCTTCATTTTCTCCAAATTTTTCATCAAATTTTATATGATATCCAGGGATCTCTGTGTTAAAAGCACCTGGTATTAAAGCTAATAAAGGTTTTTGTTTTTTTATGTTTACATACAAATTCTTCTGTTTGTACATTGCATATGGAAATACATTGTTTAAAAAGAAGAAATTAACAACACTCATTACTACAGTTAGTATTATTAATGGCCTAACCAATCTTGGTAAAGAAATACCTGCAGATTTTGCTGCTGCAAACTCATAGTTTTCAGAAAGGTTTCCTAGCGCCATTATCGAAGATAATAACACACCAATTGGCAATGCTTGTGGGGTTACAATTAACGCAGTATAGTATAAGAACTTTAGAATAAAAATCATATCTATTCCTTTACCTGCAATGTCTTCAAAAGCTAACCAAAGCGCTTGCATTACCAATACGAATAGTACAATTAAAAAGGTCGCCATAAAGGGCATTATAAAACTTTTTAATATGTATTTATCTAAGATCTTCAATGTTTCAAGTACTAGAGGTTAGTCTATTGTGTAGTTCTTTTTTAAATAGCTGGCTTTGTCAAAAGTAAATGTTGTTTTAGGTAAGATTTGACTATTCTTAAATGTGGTAATTTCAAATATTGTTTTAGATGTATTTGCACCAGTTTGTATCAACTTATAAATATGTTTTGTTTTCATATCGATACCTAATTCTACTTTTACAATATCAGAATCGCTATCAATAGGGATTAATTCTATAAACTGTATTTTTTTCCCTTTGATAGTTCTTAGGTTTCCCAAAGAAAAAGTATACCCTTCTTTATAAAAAGTCAATAATTTTGAAGGGTAAATAAATCCATCATCGGTATCAAAGTCACCTTCATTAATTGCTATTTCTTGCTCATCATGATTGATAACATATAGTTTTTTTCCGTCAAAAATAAAAGTGCTCCCCAAATAATCGAGACTGTATTTTTCACCTTCTAAAATAATAGTTCCTTTTATTGGTGGTTCATCTCCTTCTTTAATTCCTGCATCTTCATTGCTTAAGCTAGAGCTAAAGGAAATAGTCATATTTGTATATGCTCCCATTTTAGATGCAACTTCATCTAATAATGCTTTTGCGCTGTTTTCTTGAGCAAAACCGATTGTTGTTATTCCTATAAGTAGTAAAATGGTACTTGTTATTTTTTTCATCAATGTGATTCTATTTTTTTTCATGTTCTAATAATTGGTCTAAAGCCACCAAATCAGTTACCAATACTTGTCTTGCTTTACTTCCTTCAAAACCTCCAACAATTCCTGCTGCTTCTAATTGATCTATCAATCTTCCGGCTCTATTATATCCAAGCTTTAATTTACGTTGTAATAAAGAAGCAGAACCTTGTTGTGCAGTAACAATGATTTCTGCGGCATCTCTAAATAATTTATCTCTATCAGAGATATCTATGTCAAGAGCTGTGCCATTTTCTTCGCCAACATATTCTGGCAATACATACGCTTCTGCATAAGCTCTTTGAGATCCAATAAAGTCCGTTATTTTCTCTACTTCGGGGGTGTCAACAAATGCACACTGAATTCTTTCTAAATGATTACCTGCAGTGTATAACATATCTCCACGACCAATTAATTGATCTGCACCACCAGCATCTAAAATTGTTCTTGAATCAATTTTAGAAGTTACTCTAAATGCAATTCTAGCAGGAAAATTTGCTTTAATAATTCCTGTAATTACATTTACAGAAGGTCTTTGCGTTGCAACAATTAAATGAATTCCGATTGCACGTGCTAATTGTGCTAAACGTGCGATAGGCGTTTCTACCTCTTTACCAGCGGTCATAATTAAATCCGCGAATTCATCAATTACCAAAACGATGTATGGTAAAAACTGATGTCCTTCATTTGGATTTAACTTACGTGCCTTAAACTTGGTATTGTATTCTTTAATATTACGAACCATTGCGTTTTTAAGCAGGTCGTAACGGTTGTCCATTTCTATACACAAAGAATTCAATGTGTTTACGACTTTGGTTGTGTCTGTAATAATTGCTTCTTCACTATCGGGTAATTTGGCTAAGTAATGGCGTTCAATTTTATTGAACAATGTCAATTCAACTTTCTTAGGATCTACCAACACAAACTTTACTTCAGCTGGATGTTTTTTATACAGCAACGATGTCAATACCGCATTCAGTCCAACCGATTTTCCTTGTCCGGTTGCACCGGCCATTAATAAGTGAGGCATTTTTGCTAAATCAACCACAAAGGTTTCATTAGAAATTGTTTTTCCTAAAGCAATTGGTAATTCCATTTGAGACTCTTGAAACTTCTTTGAAGAAATTACAGAATGCATAGATACAATGGTAGATTTTTTATTAGGCACCTCAATACCAATAGTTCCTTTTCCAGGAATAGGAGCGATGATACGAATTCCTAAAGCCGATAAAGACAAGGCAATATCATCTTCTAAATTTTTAATTTTCGAAATTCGAATACCCGCTTCAGGAACAATTTCATACAATGTAATTGTTGGCCCAACGGTTGCTTTAATTTTAGCAATTCCGATTTTATAATTTTTAAGTGTTTCTAAGATTTTATTTTTATTGGCTTCTAACTCTTCGGGATCAATAGAAATACTCTCGTTGTATTGTTTCAGTAAATTGAATGTTGGGAATTTGAAATTCCCCAATTCTAAAGTTGGATCAAATTCGCCAAAGTCTTTCACCAATTTATCAGATAAGTTTTCAGTAACAGATTTTTCTTCTTCAATTTTTTCTATAGCAATCTCTACTTCTTCAACAGGTATTTCTTCTTTTTTGTTTTCTGAAATTTTAGTTTCTAAAACAATATTAGATAGACTTTGTTCTTGTTCCTCCTTTTGAGTTTTTACATTAGAATTAGAATGATTACTAATTGTTGGCTGTAAATTTTCTACAGACATTTCAAATTCTGATTTATCTGAAGTGTCTTTTTTTGTTTTATCTTCTAAAATAAATTCGTTTTCAACGATAGTTTCTTTTACAGGAGTAGCAACACTTGTTTCTTTTGTTTCGTCTTCTTCTTTCTTTTTTGACCTAAATTTTGATATAATACTTTCTGGAGTTACTTTAAAACGAATAATGATATACGTTAGTAATAGAAAATTCAACACCAATGCCAAGCCTGTTTTCCCTAAGAAGGTTTGTAAATACTCATTTACTTCAGTGCCAATTATTCCTGCAAAAACAAGGAATTTATTGGGTAAGAACCCAAAAGAAATAGAAAACCACAACATGAATAAAACACCCCAATTCCAGGTTTTTACAACCTTTCTAAATGAAATTTTAAACAACCAATACAATCCGCTAATAAATAGTAATAACGGAATGAAAAATGCAGCAAGACCAAACCCTTTATAAATAAAGAAGTCACTCAGTTTTGCTCCAACTTTACCTAAGAGATTTTTGGTTTCTACAGTTTTATCAGTAAACTGCGTTAATGTACTTTGATCTGCTTGCCAAGAAAAGAAAAATGAGAAAAAGGCAATCACTAAAAACAGTGAAAATAAGATTAAAAACAAGCCAAAAACAGTATGTGCTTGCCTATTGTTCAAAAATGCTTTTACGCTTTGAAATCTAGGTTTTCTAGGAGCTTTTGATTGTGTATTCTTTGCCATTCAGTAATAAGTGATTTGTAAAATGTAAATATAAGTATTTGCTTAAAATAACGCTAGTATTTTTGGCGTGTAAATAATTGCAGCAATAATCAATGCAAATATTGCAGCAACTCCAGGTGCGCCAGCAGCGATATCTTTAATAAATCCAATTTTTTTATGATACTCAGGATGCACAAAATCTGCCATTTTCTCTACAGCTGTATTAGAAGCTTCAGCAACTAAAACGAGTGACCAAACAATTAATTGCAACATCCATTCGGTAGCAGAAATATTAAAGTAACACGCAATTCCGATGGATATTAAGCCAAAAATTAATTGCAGTTTGATACTATCTTCTGTGGTTAACAACAACCATATCCCTTTTAAGGAGAATTTTATACTTCGTAGTCTTCCGCGTAAAAAACCATCATTCGGATTTTTCATTAAATAATTGCTTTTAATGCGTTTTCGTAATTTGGCTCATCTGCTATTTCTGAAACTTGTTCTGAATAACGTACCATTCCATTTTCATCTAAAACTATTATTGCTCTAGAGTGTAAATGAGCTAAGGGACCATCAATAATTTCTAATCCGTAATCTTTTCCAAAACTACCGGTTGCAAAATCAGATAATGTGAGTGCATTTTTAATGCCTTCTGCGCCACAAAAACGTGCTTGAGCAAATGGTAAATCTCTAGAAACACATAAGACAACAGTGTCTGTTAAGTTTGCAGCTTCTTTGTTAAAGTTTCTAACAGAAGCAGCACAAGTACCAGTATCTATACTTGGAAAAATATTTAAGATAATTTTCTTGCCAGAGAAATCTGCCAATGTCTTGGTAGATAGGTCATTTGCAGTTAGTTTAAAATCAGGAGCTTTGTCTCCGTTATGCACTAAGTTTCCATTGGTGTGTATTGTATTCCCTTGAAGCGTAATTGCAGCCATTTTTATAAGTTTTTGAATCTCAAAAGTACATAAAATTCAGCAATAATTTGTGTTGTAATTTTGTTAATATGATTCAATATTTATCAATATCTTCGTGGTCTTAAAATTAGTAAGAAATTAGTGAATTTATCAATATATACATCAGAATTTAAAAAGAACTTAAGCATTGCGTATCCCGTAATGTTAGGTCAATTGGGGCATGTATTGGTTGGATTGGCAGATAACATTATGGTTGGCCAATTAGGTGCAGCTCCTTTGGCAGCAGTGTCTTTAGCGAATAGTATTATTTTTATTGCATTGTCTCTCGGAATCGGTTTTACATTTGCTATTACACCTTTAGTTGCTGAAGCAGACGGAGAAAAAAATATTGAAAGCGGTAGAAGTTATTTTCAACACGGAATGTTATTATCTATTGTTTTAGGAGTCATTCTTTTTATTGTATTGCTTTTTATTGAGCCAATTTTGTATCACATGAATCAGCCAGAAGAAGTGGTTGCATTGGCAATCCCTTATTTTAAAATTGTCGCTTTTTCTATGATTCCGCTCTTAATTTTTCAAGGGTTAAAGCAATTTTGTGACGGCTTGTCATTAACTAAATATGCAATGAAAGCTACCGTTGTGGCAAATATCATCAATGTATTTTTTAACTATATGTTAATTTACGGAATTTGGATTTTTCCTGAATTGGGAATTGAAGGCGCAGCATACGGGACCTTATTTTCTCGTTTTGCAATGGTTGCTTTTCTTATTTTTATCATGAAATCTAAACCGTTTTTAGCACCGTATTTTAGCGCTTTTTCATTCTCAGAAATAAAGAAAAGCGTGCTAAAAAGAGTATTTAATTTAGGGTATCCTACAGCGCTGCAAATGTTTTTTGAAATAAGTATTTTTGCATCAGGAGTGTTAATTGCAGGTGCATTAGGAACCAATACACAGGCTGCAAACCAAATTGCCTTAAACTTGTCCTCCATGACATTTATGATTGCAGTAGGGCTGGGAGTAACAGCAACGGTTAGAGTAGGGAACCAGAAAGGATTAAAAAATTATAAAGAACTAAGACGAATAGCTATTTCAATTATTTTATTGATGATTGTCATCGATTTATTTTTCGCCTTTGGTTTTATCATGGCAAAAGATATATTGCCAACTATGTATATAGACAATGTAGAAGTTATTGAAACCGCAGCTGTTTTAATTGTGATTTCTGGATTTTTTCAGTTGTCAGACGGAATACAAGTAGTTGTTTTAGGAGCATTGCGTGGTTTACAAGATGTAAAATGGCCAATGCTAATTACGTTTATTGCCTATTGGATTATTGGGTTTCCTATTTGTTATTACTTAGCTTTGCATACGTCATTAGCAGAGAAAGGAATTTGGATTGGACTCCTAATATCATTAACCGCATCGGCAATAATGTTGTATATTAGATTTAATAAATTAACACATAAATTAATCAGAGAGAAACATGGAACTTCCTAAATTTTTATTAGCAGACAATAGCAATCACCCAGATGATATTTTTGTATTACACACAGATTATCCACGTTTTTTAATTAATTTAAAAGATGATACCGTAGAGTGGTTTGAAGATTTGTCTGGAGAAAGTGAAGAAGATGTAACAACAGAATTAGCAGGCTTAATGGATAAAGCGGGTGCGTTTTACGATGCCGAAATGAAAGGACTTGAGTAAGTGCTATCCTATTTTAGTAAATATATTATAAAAAGGAAAAACAGCAATAAATTGCTGTTTTTCCTTTTTATATAAACGTTTAATTATTCTTTATCTTTTCTGATTTAACAGGTGAATGTTCCTTTATGAACTTCCCATTAACTAAAATTAAACTACTCAAAAATGTCCATATTTTATTATGTGGCATAAAGTTTTTCATTTCTTTAGTAAATCAAGAGTTCTTTTCTTGGGTGATTTTAATTTGAGTTATTTAGTTGTTGCTGAATAACTTCGATATTTTTTAAAATTGGTTGTACGTCTTTCCTAGCGGCTCTTTTATTGATCCATATACCAAACAGATAGAAGAATGCCAGGCCTATTAGCATGCCTGTTTTGGCGATAACGGTTAATGGCAGTAGGTTTTCTGCAAGCAGGTTTGTCCAATTATAATCAGCCGGATTTCCCAAGCCGATAATAAATATAAAGTTTGTTATAAACGATGGGCCAGCATACCAATAGGCAGCAGAATATAATAGTTTTTCCTGTTGCTGCAATAGCTGTTTTTTATGTACTAGTTGCTCTTTAAGCGATACCGATAATTTTTCAGATGAATTTTGTTGATTTGATTTTCTAAATTTATAGATTACGTATATAAACCACAGAATAGATAAGAAACAAGAGAACTTGGTAATTGGAAACGGAATTTCATATGCAAAAAAGCTAAAAATTAGTATGCCAATTACAGAAGCAAAAATTTCTCTTACATCCCTATTTCTAATTTTCTTTTGAATGTGTGTCATCTTTGTATCAAACTCTTCGATCAATCGATCCGTTTCAATGCTTATTTGAGCTGTTTTTCCAGCATTCTTCCAGATATTTTTTAGTTCTTGTTCTAGCATATTAATTGATTTTTGGTGTAATACATTCAAACAATTTAGTTCGTATTCTTTTCATTTTTACGGCAATATGATTTTCTGATAAGCCTGTGATTTCTGCAATTTCTTTGTAAGAAAATTCATCTAAATACAATACAATAATTGACGTATCACTTTCATTTAAAGTAGCAATGCATTCTTTTAAATATGTAAACTTTTCTTCTTCAAAGACATCTGCAGTTTCTGCAACTGGCGTAAAGTGAATAGCATCAAAGCGTGCTGTTTTCTGATTGCTTTTGTCGAGGTTCATTTTAGAACGTAAGCACACATTTAGTGCAATTCTATACACCCAAGTATCAACAGAAGAATTTCCTTTAAAATTTGGCAGCGATTTCCATATCTGAAAAACTACTTCCTGAAAAAGGTCTTGTGGTTCTATAGGAGTAGCAGCATAAATTCTACATATTCTGTAAATTTTATGTTTGTTCTCTTTTAAGAGTTGTTCAAAAGTATGTTGTGAATTACCCATGTATTTAAAGATATCAAAAAAAATGGAGTACTAGCTTAGTCTTTTTTTGAAGGTGTATTCTCCAATTTGTTTTTTGCCGAATTCATTCTTAAAAATTCGATAAAAAAACCACTCAATAAAATATAGCTAATTTTTTTGTACGCATCTCCTAAAATCAAGTAAGAAACAATCATTACGGTTGCCCAAACAATGCTGTTGATAATTATTGTGTTGCTTAAAAATTGTTTTATTTTTTTGCTGTTTTCCATATTGGTAAAGTTTAACGACACCTGTTTTAATGTGTCTCTATTCTTTTAGTGACAGCTCTTTTAAAAATATGACAATAATAATGGTTTTTTTTGTGATTGGACCTCAGGCGTAATAAATAGCGGACTTAGAAAAGTGTGAAATGCTACCTGTTATTAAAGGATTAGTAGGCTTAATGGATAAAGCGGGTGCGTTTTACGATGCTGAAATGAAAGAGCTTGAGTAGGTACTATCCTGTTTTAGCAAATATGTTATAAAAAGGAAAAACAGCAATAAATTGCTGTTTTTCCTTTTTTATATAATAAGAGTCAAGTTTTGATACGCTTTTAAGTATCTAAACGTGTACTTATGCCGTTACGGCTGCTTTCTTAGATTTTCTGTAGATAAAAGAGTTGAAGATGTTTCTTTTCCCGAAGTTGTTCATAGATTTTGCATTTACAAACTTTCCGAAAAGAATACGACTCACACCAAAATACTCATAGGTATTACCATCTGTAAAAGTAACTTCTAATAACATACTTTTATGATGCCAATCTGCAACCTGAAATTCTGAAATAGTTGCTTTATAAGCGTCTAAATTTGCTTCTTTCGTTTCTGGAGCAATACTTACTAAAAAATGATACCCATCAATAATTTTAGTGCTTTCTATTTCTGCTACCGCTTTTAAATCTTCTTCCAAAAATTTATCTGGATGCCATTTTTTAACCAATCCTCTATAAGAAGTTTTTAATTCCTTTAAATCGATAGCTCCTTCTACGTTAAATAGCTTTTTGTATTCTTTGATGCGTTTCATGTACTAGTTTTCAAATTCGAGTGCAAAAGTATTGATATTTAATGGATTAAATACAAATTATTTTTCTTTTTATTTAATGCTGTTTTTATGTATAAAACAATGAGTGTTAGAGGTATAATGAACGGGTTTCTGATTGATAATTAGATTACTTTTTACGGCTTGATTAAATTCAAATCCAGAATAGGTGTTTTCATTGACAAAAGGAATATGATAAAAACACTATATTAATTGATGAAGCTTACGACTCTCTGTTTTATTGAAGGCTTTGTTAATAAAGGGAATTAGCTTTTGATTTTAGTAAGTATGAATTTACTTCTTCGCTTTCTCCACCAATTCTACTTGTTCTAATTTGGCTTTGGTCGTAAATATACCATAATTGATAAAGACATTTTTCTTTTCAATTTTATCAATAGTTCCTACGGCGTTTCCATCGATTAAACGAACTCTGTCATTCACCTCATAGGTGTAATTTGCTTTTGCAGTCGCTTCTTTTTTCGCTTCAATCTTTTTTTCTTTCCGAACCTCAACTACTTTTTGCAAGACTTCTTTCTCAATCTGTTTTACAACTTCTTGCTTTTTTATAACAGCTATTTTATCTTTTTTCTTTTCTTCCTTTGACTTTTCCTTTAGTGGGGTTTTCTTTAAGTGCTTTGTTTTTTCAGTAGCAATCCACTTTTGCAATTCGGTATTTAATTGCTTTTTATTATTGGTTTGTAGGTAATGGTTTAGCAACTCATGTACTTTTCTACCAATCGATAACATTTTTTGATTGCTATCATACAAATCTTGAAAGCCAGAAAGCTTGTCTTGGACTTTTTGTTCTTTTTCTACTAAACTGTCTATATGTTCTTGGCCTTTTGTTTTTTGTCTTTCTAAATTCTCAGAATTTATTTGCAAGCGATTGCGCTCTTTTTGTAGCTTAGAAATGGTTTTGTCCAAACGTATTTTTTCTGTTTCTACACGTTTTTTAGCTTTGTTGATTAAACTAAACGGAATGCCATTTTTCTGTGCTACTTCAAAAGTAAACGAACTCCCTGCTTGCCCAATAAATAGCTTGTATAAAGGCTCTAGTGTACGTTCATTAAATTGCATGCTGGCATTGCTCACGTTTTCTAATTCGTCTGCTAAGACTTTTAAATTCGAATAATGTGTAGTGATAATTCCGAATGCTTTTTTGCTGTAAAACTCTTCTAAGAAAATTTCTGCCAATGCACCACCTAACTCTGGATCAGAACCGGTTCCAAACTCATCAATTAAAAACAGTGTGTTTTTATTACACTTGCGTAAAAAGTGACGCATGTTTTTTAATCTGTAACTGTAGGTGCTTAGTTGGTTTTCTATAGATTGATTGTCTCCAATATCTGTTAAAATCGTATCAAAAATATAGGTTTCACTGCGTTCATCAACCGGAATTAACAAGCCACTTTGTAGCATTACTTGTAGTAAACCAATGGTTTTTAAGGTGATGCTTTTTCCACCAGCATTAGGACCAGATATTACAATAATTTGTTGTTGTTCGTTTAGCGTAATAGATTGCGGAATCGTTTCTATATTTTTAGATTGATTGTTTTTCCACAATATTGGATGGTACGCATTTATAAAGTTGATTTTCTTTTCTGTAGTAATTGCAGGTAATAATGAGTTGGTGCTTCTTGCATATTTTGCTTTTGCAGCGATTACATCTAAATGTGTTAAATACGTCAAATACGAATGTAATAAAGGCACAAAAGGACGAATGGTAGCCGCCAATTCTTTTAATATTTTGGTAACTTCTTGTTGTTCTTCGTATACCAAGTTCTGTAATTCTCTATCGTAGTTTAAGGTGGCTTGTGGCGCAATATAAACGATGTTCCCAGACTTAGAAGCCCCTAGGAAGTTCCCTTTTACCTTACGTCTGTGCATTGCCAATACAGCCAAAACTCTATGATTGTCTACCACAGATTCTCTAATGTCATCTAAATACCCTGCAGCAGCATATTTACTTAAATCTCTTGTAAAGCTTTCACCAAGTTTACCTCGAATCTTAGCAATCTCTTTTCTAATCTCTTTTAGCACTGAAGACGCATTGTTTGCTACTTCACCATACGAAGTGATGATTTTAGAAATGGCATCAATAATAACGGTGGTAAATTCAATTTCTTTACTTATTTGATGAATTGTAGGGAAATAACTCTCAAACTTTTTAAAGAATTTTAGAATTTCATTCACCGTTTCAGAAACCGTAGCAATTTTTAAAAAAGCACCCGCTTCTAAAAAGCTGTTTTCTATGTTTAAGGTAAATATTTCTTGTGAAATATTTTCAAAATTATGATTTGGGATTTTATTTTCATTAATAAAAGAAGAGACATACTCGTTTACCAAGTTTAATTCTTGATGCAATTCGGCTCTTTCTTCAATAGGGGTAATGGCACGTGTTTTCTCTATTCCAAGCTCAGAACTACAAAACGCTGCTACATGTGTTAACACCGTAGTGAATTCTAAATCTTGTACTGTTTTTTCTGAAATGTTTTTCGCCAAAATACTATCTTTGATTTCTGACAAAAATAAGAAAGTATGCACCTAAATATATCGGATTCTTGGAAAAATATTTTAGAACTAGAATTTGAGAAATCATATTTTAAAGAGTTAACTGAATTTGTGAAAGCAGAATACCAAAATCATACCTGTTATCCTGATGAAAAAGATGTTTTTGCAGCCTTTAAAGCATGTTCTTTTAATGACTTAAAAGTGGTTATTATTGGTCAAGATCCATATCATGCCAACAAACAAGCAAATGGTTTGTGTTTTTCTGTACAAGACGGAATTAAACATCCACCTTCTTTGAAGAATATTTTTAAGGAATTAGAAGTAGACGTTCAAAAACCAGTTCCCATTTCTGGAGATCTATCTTCTTGGGCACAACAAGGAGTCTTATTGTTAAATGTAACATTAACAGTAAGAGAGAGCGAAGCAGGAAGTCACCAAAAACAAGGTTGGGAAACGTTTACAGATGAAGTAATTTCTAAAATTTCTGCAGAAAAAGAACAGATCGTTTTTTTACTTTGGGGGAAATTTGCTGAAAGTAAAATGACCCTAATAGATCTTGAAAAGCATACAATATTCACGGCGCCTCATCCATCACCTTTAGGAGCTTGGAGAGGTTGGTTTGGAAGTAAACATTTTTCTAAGACAAATGCCTTTTTAAAAGAAATAGGAGCAAAGCCAATTGAATGGTAACTACTTGTGATTCCTGCGTAGGCAGGAATCACAAACCTGTAACAAAAAAAATCCGCTAAAATAGCGAATTCATTGAATTTGAATAAGAAAATCAACTACATAACGGTTGCTTTAGCAACGATGGTTGTTTGTTGAACGTTTTGTTGCGTTGTATTGCTGTTTTTTGCTAAACCACAACTAGAAGATGTGCTTCGGCAAGAGGTACTACTTAGAATTCCTACTATACAAATTGCAATCCATACTGTTTTTTTCATATTGAACTCTTATTAAAAGTTTAAATGTACATATTTTTAATAAACTTAGCAGCATTTGCTGTTGATTCTATAACGCCAAAGGTTTTCATTTTATTTTGTATCTCATCAATTAACTTTTCTGAAATAGGATTTTCACTTTCCCATTCTGTAATAGACAACCAGTGTTCAATATCTTCTAACTGTTGTTCGTATCTTTTAGCGAGTACTTTATGAATTCCTTGAGTCTCTTTAAAATCTTTAGTCTGTTGATTGATGGTGTTTAAAATTTCTTTAATTTCTTCAGGGTTATTCTCTAAAACTTCATCTCTTACAGCAATTACAAAACACGGCCATGGAGTAGGGCAGTCTCCCAATCTTCTAAAGGTATTGTTGTCTACTAAAGGTTTTGTAGTGAAATGTTCCCACATAAAATAATCTGCTTCCCCAGCGGTTAAAGCGTTTATTCCCCCTTGTAAATCTCCAACAACCTTGAACTTTAAAGTATCAATATTCCAACCTGAATTATACGCATTTACAATTGCCATTAAATGAGAACCAGAACCAAACCTACTAATAGCAATGGTTGCGTGTTCTAAATCTTCAACAGCTGTAAAAGAAGAATTATGTGCGACGTGTATTCCCCAAATCAACGGACTTTTTACAAAGGTTTGTACAATTTTAGAAGGGTTTCCTTCTCCAATGTCTTTAATAATTCCTTCGGTAAGTATAATGGCAATATCTACGTCTCCGCTTCTAAGTGCTGCAGCCATTTGTCCGGTGCCACCAGGAAAATCTTTCCAACGTAAATTAACGTTATGCTGATTGTATGCTTTGTTTTTTAAGGTTTGATACCAGGGGTAATTAAAATGTTCTGGTACGCCACCAATTTTAAGGTTTGTCATTACTCAACCAATTTATCTAAGGTATACTGAATTAAATCTTCTACTACTTTTTTAGGGTTTTCGCTAAACGTACCGTTTGCTCTGTTTGCAATAATTGCATTCATAGAACATGCATGATGCCCTAATAGTTTAGACAAACCATAAATTGCAGACGTTTCCATTTCTAAATTCGTAACTCGAGTTCCTTTAAAATTAAAACTGTCAATTTTAGAATTCAGGTTAGCATCTTGCAATGCTAAACGCAACACACGTCCTTGTGGCCCGTAGAAACCTCCAGCTGTTGCTGTCATTCCTTTAAAAATTTTCTCTGAAGAGATTTTAGCTTCCAATTCTTTGCTATTAGAAATAATAACAGGATGGCATTTTCTAGCACTCCAATTGGTGTGTTCTATAAACGCTTTTTCTGTTTCTGGATGAGAAATAGCATCTACTTGATAGGATAGCATCATGCCGTTTAAATCCAGTCCAAAAGTGCTCATTAAAAAGCTATCTACAGGAATATCATGTTGTAAAGAACCAGAAGTGCCAATTCGTACAATATTTAAAGATGTATGCGTTGGTTTGATGGTTCTAGTTTCTAAATCTATGTTCACCAAAGCATCTAATTCATTCAACACAATATCGATATTGTCTGGTCCAATTCCGGTAGACACAACAGAAAACCGTTTGCCTTTATAAATACCTGTTGACGTTCTAAACTCGCGTTTTTGAGTTGTAAATTCAACCGAGTCAAAATGTTCTGTTATTTTGTCTACTCTATCTTGATCTCCTACAAAAATAATGTCTGTAGCAATATTTTCTGGTCTTAAATTCAAATGATAAACACTGCCATTTGGATTTAAGATTAATTCTGATTCCTTTATCATAAAGAAGGTGTTTTTTTATATTTTTTGTAGTGCGTTACTGTATGGAAAACAGTGTGTATTTACAAACAAATCAAGGTGTTACTGGGGTTTGTAATCTGTGAAATTGAAGTTTTCATAATAATTGGAACGCAGCCAAAATAGTTTTATTTTTTAGTGTTAAAGCGTATTAACCGCCAACACGTTTTACAATGTAATTTTCTTTCTGTAAAATTTCAATGATCTTATCTCTAAATTTTCCTTGAATAATGATTTCTCCATCTTTAATGCTACCGCCAACTCCACACTTTGCTTTTAACATTTTACCTAAAGACTTTAAGTCATTTTCAGCTCCTTGAAACCCTTTGATAACGGTTACTGTTTTTCCTCCACGACCTTTATTCGAAAAATGCGCTTCTAAATGTTGTTGTTGATTGGGAAGCGTTTCTGCTTTGTCATCAGATGAATACTTAAAATTATCATTTGTAGAAAAAACGAAACCTCCTAAATCTGATAAACTACCAAGTTTTTTTTTAGCCATAAAAATTGAGTTCAAGGACTCTTATTTAGTTAATCCTAATTCTTTTAAACGCTCATTTAAAAATGCACCAGCAGTAATGTCTTCAAATTGTTTTGGGTTTTCTGCATCTATACAGCTCTCTAGAACATCTAATTTCATTTCGCTAATAGGATGCATGAAAAAAGGAATAGAGTAGCGTGATGTTCCCCACATTTCTCTTGGAGGATTGGTCACTCTATGTATCGTAGATTTTAATTTATTGTTTGTATGTCTAGACAACATATCTCCAACATTAATCATGATTTCGTCTGGTTCTGCAACAGCATCTATCCATTCTCCTTCGTGATTTTGAACTTGTAGTCCTTTTCCTTGAGCTCCCATTAACAACGTAATTAAATTAATATCTCCATGAGCAGCGGCTCTTTCTGCACCTTTAGGTTCAGTTGCAATTGGTGGATAGTGAATAGGACGTAAAATACTATTCCCATTTTTGATGTAATTATCAAAATAGGTTTCTTCTAATCCTAAATGTATTGCTAAAGAACGCAACACATATTTCGCTGTCTTCTCTAGCATTTGAAAGGTTTGCTTACCAACTTCGTTGAATTTTGACAACTCCTCTACAGAAACATTTTCTGGATATTCTTCTGCATACTTAGAAGCTGCATCAACATATTGACCAAAATGCCAAAACTCTTTTAAATCTCCTTCTTTTCTTCCTTTAGCACTTTCTTTACCAAAAGAAACATAGCCTCGTTGTCCTCCAATTCCTGGAATCTCATATTTTTCTTTTATATCTGTAGGTAATTCGAAGAAGTTTTTGATTTCACTATATAAATTATCAACTAAAATTTCATCTAAAAAATGTCCTTTTAACGCAACAAAACCTATGTTTTCATACGCGTGTCCAATCTCTTTGATAAATTTATTTTTTCTGTTTTCGTCACCAGATATGAAATCTGCCAAATTAACACTTGGAATTTTATTCATTGTTTATAAGTTTTAAAAAACGGACGATAAAGTTATGAAAAACAAGCAGTATTTAAACAATTACTTATTAACAAAGGGAATTGTGTATGAAACAGTGTAATTAAATCCAAAGCCAGTTTCCGTTTCGAAAACTCTGTTAAAACCTGGTACATAGAGAGTTCTGAAGTTTTCAGGGTGTTTTAAACTCAGCATTATTTTGTAATTAAAGCTAAAACCTAAGTACAGGTTTTTAAACGTTTCTACCTTAATTCCCATTACAAACTCCGTCCAATGTGCATTTAAGTCGGTTGTAGTTGTTGAAGAAGCAGTTGTATTTGACACAAAATAGTCACTACCCGTGTTAATTCTGTAGCTATCTACTGTTTGCTCAAAGATGCTTGTAGCATACCGCAACCCAACATATATTTCGTTGTTCATGTCTAGCCAATTCTGGTAGGCATTATAGTTAAATCCAATTTTTATAAAGTTTCCTTTAGAACTAGAAGTTGTGTAATCTTCAACCGTTCTTTCTTTTTGATTCCCTAATTCAGCTGCAACATACCAATTTTTAGAGACGCGGTAATCGGCAACGAATTCAATTCCACTAGAATTAGAATCAATCATTCCCATAATAGGCTTGCTAATGTCAACCCCTAATCTTAAACCGTATGGAGCTTTGTAGGTGATTGTGTCCTTTATTTGAGAAACCCCATTAAACGAGACAGCCAATACGAATAAACTAATGATATATTTTAACATGAGCGCTTGTTTCATTATCGATTGTAGTTAAAGAGTTTGGAGTAATGGATTGAAACCATCCAGCATCTGAAGTAATTGTTACGGTATTAAAAATGGCTTTTAAACCACAAGAACGAGATACAAATACATTTTCTATTGTATAACTTACAGTAAGTGTATTGTACTTGTTATCTGCTTTATTTCCGGTTGCTGATGTTTTAAAATGATACACAGTTTGTGTAGCGTTTGTGTTTAAGGGAATAGCAATTGAATCTAAAGAAACACTTTTGTAGTTCGAAATAGTATCTTTTCCTTCTGCCCAAATAGATAAATTAGTACCGTTTTTAAACTCCGTTGGATTTGCAGCGTCGTAAAAACGCAACATCAGTTTTGGCGTTGTTGGCAATAAACAGATGTCATCTTTTTCGCAAGCACTAAAAAGACATGCAAAAAGGAATATGTATAGGATGTTTTTATTCATTTCTTAAATGTGTGTATGCGTTTAGCTGTTTATTTGTTTAATTGAGACTTTCTTAAAGCATTTAACATGTTTGTAATCTTTTCTAATTTTTCTCTGACTAATATATACTCATTTTCAGAAATAAAACTCAATTCTTTAGAAATTATTACTTGATTTAATACTTCCATGGATGAACTGAATGCGATTGTTGTAAAATGCGCTTTATCTTTATTTGTTTGTCTTGATGTTCCTTCTGCAATATTTGAAGAGATAGAAACGGTAGCTCTTCGTAATTGACTAATCAACCCAAATCTTTCTTCTGATGGAAATTTTTTGGTTAAATCATAAATTATTTTCACTACCTCTATGGATTCTCTCCAGACGATTAATTTTTCAAACGAATATGTTTTCATAGCTTTTCTTTTATACAAATAAACGCATAAACAGATAAACTTGTTTTAAAACATATTTATTTCTCAAACAACACAACCGTTTCTATATGCGCTGTATGTGGAAATTGATCCACCAAACTTATTTTCTTTATTGAATACCCATGTTGCATTAATAATTCAGTATCTCTTGCCTGTGTTGCAGGGTTACAAGAAACGTACACCATTCTATCTGCATTTAAATCGATAATCTTTAACAAGGTTTTTGGTGCGATTCCGGCTCTTGCAGGGTCTAAAATAATGGTTTTAATTTTTCCTTTGTATTGTGGATGTGCGGATAAGAATTTTCCAACATCAGCAGCATAAAATTGTAGTCCTTCTATGTTATTTCTTTTGGCATTTTTTTGTGCATCTTCAATTGCAGAAGCAACAATATCTACCCCAACAATTTGAGCGTTATCACTTCTAGAAGCCACAATTTGTCCAATAGTTCCTGTTCCACAAAACAAGTCCATAACAACAGTATTGTCTACTTTAGATTTGTCTTCTAAAACATATTCTACTACTTTGTTGTATAGCTTTTCTGCACATTTAGGGTTTGTTTGAAAGAAGCTTTTCATGCTGATTTCAAAATCCAATCCTAATAGCTCTTCAACAATTTTATCTTTTCCATATACTAAATCGATACTTCCAGAAGTAGCAATCGTTCTATCTCCGGTTTCATCGTTAATTGTATGTAGTAAACCTGCTAAACGTTCTCCAAAAATGTCTTTTAAAAAGGATGCAAATTTCTGTAAATCAAATTTCTCTAATTCAGGTGAAGTGGTTACTAGATTTAATAATAATTCATCAGTTTTAAACGATTTACGAACGACTAAATACCGAAAGAAACCTTCTCTTTTTGGTCCATGCCAAGGTTCTAAGCCTGTTTCGATACAGTATTGTCTGATGTCTTTTAGAGTGTCTTCCATTTGCTTATCAAACAAACCAGAATCTTTTTCTAAATTATCTCCCATCCACCAAACACCACGTCTTTTAAAACCTAAGGTGAATTCATCTTTATCTCTTTTTGTAACCCTATCGTACCCAATTGCAGAGAAACCGTATTCCATTTTATTACGATAATGAAACACATTTGGAGATGTAATAAGTTCGTCAAATAGGTCTTCTATATTTTCAACTTTACCAATTCTTTTAAAAAGGGATAAGGTACTTTCTTTCTTGTATTGATGCTGTAATTCAATTGGTAATTGAATATAAGGAGCACCAGGAATGTCTTGAAACGGAACTTCAATTTCATTTTCAGAAGGTTCTAAAACATCTATCAATTTTGCTTCCGCATAGTTTTTACTAGACTTACTAATTTGCGCTTTTACCAATTGCCCGGGTAATGTATTAGGAACAAAAACAACAAAACTACCTTCTTCAGATTTAATTCTTGCAATCCCTTTTCCTCCAAAAGCGTAATCCTCAATTTTTAATTCTAAAACTTGATTCTTTTTTACAAATTGGTTTCGTTCTCTACGTGACATTTCTAATTATTTTAGTTTGCAAAATTAGGAAAAGAAAAGGAGAGGTTTGTTGTTTTTCGAATATTTAAAAGACCTCACAAGTTTTAAAAACCTGTGAGGTCTGAAATGGCTATTTGTACTTTTAATGAATTGCTATTTTTAGACTCGGAATTTGCGTTAGCGATTGAATGGTTTGTTTGAGCTCTTTTTTAGCTGTCAGTTCGTGTACATTTGTTTTTCACAAATTTGTATCGAGAACAAAACTAAAAAAAGCGAGTAGTGAAAGCGCGACTTGGTCCTGAATTCCTTCAGGATAAAGGAACGCCCATATTTCTATAAAATCAGTATTCAAATAGTTAATTATTTTATTTACTTTTGTCAAACTTCGGGGATGATTTCTTTCCCACGCTGAATTTTCAGTTTTTACTGAAAGGATAAAGGTAGAACAGGAATGGTTATTTACTCGCTAAGCGAGTTTAATTATTTATAAATTTTTTGAAAGCAAAAAAGTGTTTTCAAATATAGTTTTTGAGGCAACTCAAGAGCATTAAACTTATTTAAAATGGCTGTTTTAGACAAATTAACTTCGCAAGAAGCAATCGAATTAGAAAACAAGTACGGAGCACACAACTACCATCCACTTCCAGTGGTTTTGAGTAAAGGTGAAGGTGTATATGTATGGGATGTTGAAGGTAAAAGGTATTACGACTTCTTATCAGCATATTCTGCAGTAAACCAAGGACATTGTCATCCAAAAATTGTTGGAGCAATGGTGCAACAAGCACAAACATTAACCTTAACTTCTAGAGCATTCTACAATGATGTGCTTGGGAAGTACGAGAAATTTGCTACAGAGCTTTTTGGTTTTGACAAATTATTACCAATGAATACTGGAGCAGAAGCTGTTGAAACGGCTTTAAAGTTAGCAAGAAAATGGGCGTATGAAGTAAAAGGAATTGATGAAAATAAAGCGCAAATTATTGTGTGTGAAAACAATTTTCATGGAAGAACAACGACTATTATTTCATTTTCGAATGATCCAGTAGCACGTAAAAACTTTGGACCGTTTACCAACGGATTCATTAAAATAGAATACAATAACTTACAAGCTTTAGAGGAAACTTTAAAAAGTGATACAAACATTGCAGCGTTCTTAGTAGAGCCAATTCAAGGTGAAGCGGGAGTATATGTTCCTTCTGAAGGATATTTAAGTGCAGCAAAAGAATTGTGTGCAAAACACAATGTATTGTTTATTGCTGATGAGGTTCAAACAGGAATTGCAAGAACGGGTAAAATGTTAGCTGTAGATCATGAAAATGTAAAACCAGATATTTTAATATTAGGTAAAGCATTAAGTGGTGGCGCATATCCAGTTTCTGGAGTATTGGCAGATAATCACATTATGAATGTAATTCAGCCTGGAAATCACGGATCTACTTTTGGAGGGAATCCAATTGCAGCAGCAGTAGCTATTGCAGCATTAGAGGTTGTTCAAGAAGAAAATTTAGCTGAAAATGCAGAAGCTTTAGGGCAGATATTTAGAGCTGAATTATCTGAATTTGCAAAAGGAAATGATTTAGTGCTTTCTGTAAGAGGAAAAGGATTGTTAAACGCTGTTTTAATCAACGATACAGAAGAAAGCTCTACAGCTTGGGATATTTGTATGAAATTAAAAGAGAATGGCTTATTAGCAAAACCAACACATGGAAACATCATTCGTTTTGCGCCGCCATTGGTAATGAATAAAGAACAATTATTAGATTGTCTTTCTATTATTAAGAAAACTATTTCTGAGTTTAAATAAGACCGTATTTAGTTTTAAACATAAAAAAAGCCTGCAATTGCAGGCTTTTTTATTTGTGATAAATTGTTATTGAAAATCTAACATTCTTTCTTGTAATAATTGAGGGTCTTGTAATGTAGCCCATCCAAAAACCACTATGGCAATTAGTATAACGATTAAGTATATCGCGTTTAAAATAATTCCAATAATTCCTAAAATTTTACCTGTACTGGCATTTGAGTAGCCGCTAAAGTTTTCAGGAACTTCTAAGTATATTTTTTTAGCTTTATTCGCTAAAACAATAGCTACAATACCTAAAGGCAATCCTATAATTCCATAGCAACAACAAGTAACAATTGATAGAATTCCTAAAATAAGAGAAGTTGTTGCATTGGGTAGTTTTTGTTTTTCCATGTTTTTTTTAAATGATTAAAATAGTTGATTCATTTTGATAATATAGCTAACAACAATAATTAGAATATTAATGGTCGCTAAAGTAAGAATAATTTTTCGACCATTTTTGAAGCTGTATTTCCAATTTACAAGAATAAATAGCGCTAAAAGAATAAGGGTAAAAATTGCAGGGTACATTTTAAATGCCTCACCAAATTCTCCCTTTAGAACATGTAATACCGAACGTTGTAAGCCACAGCCTAAACAATCAACCCCAAAAAGCTTTTTGTTTAAACAAGGTAATAAATACTCTTTTGCTTGAAAATTCATGTTTTTATTTAAATAGGTCCATTCCAGGAATACTTGGCATGCCACTTTTTGCAGCTACGGCTAATTCTTGCTCATTAATTTCGCTCGCTTTTTTAATTGCGCTATTTAACGTCATAATTAAAAAGTCTTCTAATTCTTCTGCGTCATTTAGTAAACCTTTATCTATTTGAATCGCTTTTATTTCTCTATTTGCTGTAATGGTAACCTGTATTTTACCATTTGAAGATTTTTCATCAACTAAAACGTGGTTTAATCTCGTTTTTGTTTCTTCAACTTTTTGTTGCGCTTCCTTTATTTTGCCCATCATTCCGGCCATATCTCCAAACATACTTGTTGCTTTTTTTTTTAGTTGTTACAAATTTAGTATTTTCCCTTGAATCAAAAAATATAAAAAATGAGGAAGTTATTGTTTTACACTATAGCATTTAGCCTTATTTTTGCAGCTTCTTGTAAAAATGAATCTATGAATAAGAGTACTATAAAAGCACCAACAGCAGAAAAGATCCCTACAGAAATTGAAACACATGGTGATATTAGAATTGATAATTATTTCTGGATGCGTTTATCCGATCAGCAAAAAGAAGCAAAAGAGAAAGACGAACAGACCAATCAGGTTGAAGCGTATTTAAATGCAGAGAATACATATTATGATGAAATAACGTCTCATACAAATGATTTTCAGGATTCTTTGTTCGAAGAAATGAAATCTAGAATTAAAGAGGATGATGCCTCTGTTCCATATAAAATGAATGGGTATTTCTACATTACCAAATACCAAAAAGGAGAACAGTATCCTATTTTCACTAGAAAACACAAGACATTAGAGGATAAAGAAGAGCTATTATTTAATGTAAATGATTTAGCAAAAGAGCATGATTATTATCAATTAGGAGGATTAAATGTAAGTCCAAATAATGAATTAGTTGCTTTTGCTGTTGATACAATTAGTAGAAGACAATATGTAATTCAGGTTAAAAATTTGATTACAGGAACGGTTTTTAAAGATGTAATTACAAACACAACAGGTGGTTCTGTTTGGGCAAATGACAATAAGACATTATTTTACACAAAGAAGGATCCTGTTTCTTTAAGGAGTTATAAGGTTTTTAAACATGTGTTAGGTACAGATGAATCTGAAGATGTTGAGGTGTATCACGAAAGTGATGATACATTTGGAGCTGGAGTATCAAAAACAAAATCAAACGATTTTATTGTTATTGCTTCCTATTCTACATTAGCATCAGAATATAGAGTGTTAGACGCAAACAATCCAAACGGAAGTTTTAAAGTTGTGCAGCCAAGAGAGCGAAACTTAGAATATAGTGTTTCGCATTACGGAGATCATTTTTATATGTTAACCAATAAAGATGATGCCAAAAACTTTAAGTTGATGAAAACTCCAGTTGATAAAACATCTAAAGAAAACTGGGTAGATGTAATTCCACATAGAGAGGACACCTTATTAGAAGATATTTCTATTTTTAAAGAGTACTTAGTATTAGAAGAACGTACCAATGGGCTTAATAAAATTAGAATTAAGCGTTGGGATGCTTCAGTAGATTATTATTTGCCTTTTAGCGAAGAAACCTATACGGCAGATGTATATGGAAACCCAGAATTTGATACAGATGTGATACGATATTCATACAATTCAATGACAACACCAAATTCGGTGATTGATTTTAATATGTCTGACAAATCAGAAGAAATTAAAAAAGAACAAGAAGTTCTAGGAGGAACATTTGATAAAAATAATTACACAAGTAAACGTGTTTGGGCAGAAGCAAGAGATGGAAAAAAAATAGTCATTTCTTTAGTCTATAGAAAAGATACAGAGATTAATGAAAATACGCCCGTATTACAATATGCATATGGTTCTTATGGATATACAATTTCGGATGGATTTAGCACCACTAGATTAAGTTTGTTAGATAGAGGTTTTGTGTATGCTTTAGCGCATATTAGAGGGAGTGAATACTTAGGTAGAAATTGGTATGAAGACGGAAAGTTATTAAAGAAGAAAAATACATTTACAGATTTTATAGATTGTTCAACATACTTAATAGCGAATAACTATACATCAGCAAACCATTTATATGCAATGGGCGGTTCTGCAGGTGGTTTGTTAATGGGGGCAATTGTAAATATGAATCCAGAATTGTACAACGGAATTATAGCAGCAGTTCCTTTTGTGGATGTTATTTCTACAATGTTGGATGAAAGTATTCCGTTAACTACAGGTGAATTTGACGAGTGGGGAAATCCTAAAGACAAAGAATATTACGACTATATAAAGAGTTATTCTCCATACGATCAGGCAAAAGCGAAAGCATATCCAAATATGTTAGTGACTACAGGTTACTGGGATAGTCAAGTGCAATATTGGGAGCCAGCAAAATGGGTTGCAAAAATAAGAGCATTAAAAACAGATTCAAATATATTATTAATGCATACAAACATGGAAGCTGGTCATGGTGGCGCTTCTGGTAGGTTTGATGCATTAAAAGAAACAGCAAAAGACTATTCTTTCATTTTAGATTTAGAAAATAAGATAGAATAAATAGCTGTATTAAAGTGCAAAAAGAATAAACATGGTTAGAAATCAAAAAATTAACAATACTATTTTAGAGCTAGTTGGTCAAACGCCAATTGTGCAATTGCATAAGATAACTAAAGACTTAAAAGGTTCTTATTTTGCGAAATTAGAATCTTTTAATCCAGGGCATTCAGCAAAAGATAGAATTGCAATTCACATCATTGAAAACGCAGAAAAGAAAGGGATTATTAAGCCGGGGGATACAATTGTAGAGACAACTTCTGGTAACACAGGGTTTAGCTTGGCAATGATTAGCTTAGTAAAAGGCTATAAGTGTATTTTGGCGGTGAGTTCTAAGTCTTCTCAAGATAAGATTGATATGCTAAAAACAATGGGAGCAGAGGTGCATGTTTGCCCAGCGAATGTTGCTGCAGATGATCCAAGGTCTTATTATGAAGTTGCGAAGAGAATTCATAAAGAGACTCCAGACTCTGTATATATCAACCAATACTTTAACGCACTAAATGCAGATGCACATTATCATTCTACGGGTCCAGAAATATGGGAACAAACAGATGGTAGGGTTACGCATGTTGTTGTTGCAAGTGGAACAGGAGGAACGATTTCTGGTATTGGAAAATATTTAAAAGAGCAAAATAAAAACATTCAGGTGTTAGCAGTTGATGCTTATGGCTCTATTTTAAAAAAATACCACGAAACTAGAGAGATTGATGAAAATGAAATTTATCCATATAGAATTGAAGGATTAGGAAAAAACTTAATTCCGACTGCCACAGATTTCGATGTGATTGATGTCTATGAGAAAGTAACAGATAAAGATGCTGCATTAAAGGCGAGAGAGATCGTTACCAAAGAAGGAGTTTTTTCTGGGTATACAAGTGGTGCGGTTATGCAAGCCACAGAACAATACGCTAACAAAGGGTTTTTTAATGAAGAGAGCTTTGTTGTATTGGTTTTTCCAGATCATGGATCCAGATATATGAATAAAATATATAGCAATACATGGATGGAAGAACAAGGTTTCTTGAAAGAAGAATTAAAAGGAGTCGTTAAGCAAGAAGCTTAAGGAATTCAACATGTTAAAAAAGCCTCTGATAGACTCGGAGGCTTTTTTATTTGAAAAACCGCAAAAAAAACTGTTAATTTGTAATCTATAAAAAACTAGATAAAATAAGATGACGAAAGATCTATTTGATAGAATTAAAGGAGATAAAGGGCCTCTTGGGAAATGGGCTGATATAGCGGAAGGATATTATGTTTTTCCAAAACTAGAAGGACCAATTTCTAATAGAATGTCTTTTAACGGGAAAAAACTTATTACCTGGAGCATCAATGATTACTTAGGTTTAGCGAATCACCCAGAGGTATTAAAAGCTGATGGTGAGGCTGCAATGGAGTACGGAATGGCGTATCCAATGGGAGCAAGAATGATGTCTGGTCATACTAGTTTTCATGAACAATTAGAAAATGAATGTGCTGAGTTTGTTGAAAAAGACGCAGCGTATTTAGTGAATTTTGGATACCAAGGAATGGTATCTGCTATTGACGCGTTGGTTACTAAGAATGATGTTATTGTATATGATATGGATACTCATGCATGTATTATTGACGGAGTTCGTTTACATGCCGGAAAACGTTTTGTGTATAAACACAACGACATGGAAAGTTTTGAAAAGAACTTAAACCGTGCTAGAAAAATATCTGAAGCTACTGGTGGAGGAATTTTAGTGGTTTCTGAAGGTGTTTTCGGAATGCGTGGAGAACAAGGTCGATTAAAAGAAATAGTCGCTTTAAAAGAGCAATATAACTTTCGTTTGTTAGTAGATGATGCTCACGGATTCGGAACTTTAGGTAAAGATGGAAAAGGAACAGGAGTAGAGCAAGGAGTACAAGATGGTATTGATGTGTATTTTGCAACTTTTGCAAAATCTATGGCAGGAATTGGAGCTTTTTTCGCGGGAGATAAAGATGTAATTCAGTATTTACAATACAATATGCGTTCTCAAATGTTTGCAAAATCATTACCAATGGCAATGGTTAAAGGAGCATTAAAACGTTTAGATATGTTGCGTACAATGCCAGAGTTAAAAGCTAAGTTATGGGAAAACACCAATGCATTGCAAAGTGGTTTACGTGAAGCAGGTTTTGATCTAGGTACAACACAAACATGTATTACACCTGTATTTTTAAAGGGAGAAATTCCTGAGGCAATGGCAATGGTAAACGATTTACGAGAAAATTATGGCGTATTTTGTTCTATTGTTGTATATCCAGTGATTCCTAAAGGATTGATTATTTTAAGATTGATTCCCACAACAACACACACTCAAGAAGATATTGACGAAACAATTACAGCATTTTCTGGAATTAGAAGTAAATTAGAAAGCGGAGTTTATAAGAGAATTGCTGCTTCAATGATGAATAAATAATTAAAAATTTATACACTAAAAAAGCCTCATCACATTGTGATGAGGCTTTTTTATGTGCTTGTTTTTCTTTTGGTAACGTCTTTCAATGTTTATGATCTGTAATACAGTTTTAATATTCATTCAGTTTTTGTGCCCTTGTTATAATGAACTTTTATTTTTTACATAAAAAAAGCGCATCATAAAATGATGCGCTTGGTATGTATCTTGTTTAAATATTCTATCTTTCTCTTCGTCTTCTTCCGAATCCACCAGATTGTTTATCAGCAGAACCTCTGTCGGGTCTATCTCCACCAGCTCTTGGTTTTCTGTCTGAAGAAGAAGAACTTCTTCTGTCAGAAGTTCCACCGCCGCTACGTTCTCTTCCGAATCCGCCATCACCTTTAGAGTCAGAAGATCTTCTTCTTCCTCCGCCGCCTCCGCGATTTCTATCTCCGCCACGACCACCGCCGCCACCAGAACGTTCTTTGTTTGTAACTTCAATATTTACATTTCTACCATTGTATTCTGGTCTGTTTTCTTCAAATGCTTCTAGAGCACCAGCTTCAAAATTTTTGTCAATTTCAAAGAAAGAGAACGTATCTAAAATATCAATTGCACCGATGTCTATATTATCAGTAATACGTTGATCATTAATTAAACCAATTAAACGAGCAGGGTTGATATTGTCTTTTCTACCGATATTGATAAAGAAACGCGTCATGTTCTCGTCTCTTGCTCTTCCTCTAGATCCAGATGGAGCATCTCCTCCTCTAGAAGCAGATAAGTCGTTTAAGTTAGATGCGTTTTTATAATAAGATAAGAAGTTGTTAAATTCTAAAGAGACAAATTTCTGAATTAATTCTTCTCTATCTAAACCTTCTAGTTTTTCGTAAATACTAGGTAAAAACTCTTCAATATCCTTTGTGTTAACTTCTACATTTTGAACCTTGTCAATTAAATGCATCAATTGGTTTTGGCAAATTTCTTTACCAGTAGGAACAGCTGTTTCAACGAATTTCTTTTTGATAATTCTTTCAATCGAGCGTAATTTTCCTTTTTCTTTTCCGTTTACTAAAGCAATCGAAATTCCTGTTTTACCAGCTCTACCAGTTCTACCACTTCTATGTGTATAGTTTTCTATCTGATCAGGTAATTTATGGTTGATTACGTGTGTTAATTCAGTAACATCCAATCCACGAGCAGCAACATCAGTTGCAACTAATATCTGAATGGTTTTCTTTCTGAATTTATCCATCACGCCATCACGTTGTTGCTGAGATAAATCTCCATGTAATGCATCTGCACTATATCCATCCTTAATAAGGTTGTTGGCAACTTCTTGTGTTTCTCTACGTGTTCTACAGAAAACAATTGCGTAAATATCTGTATTTACATCTGCAATTCTTTTTAATGCTGGATAACGAGTTCTTTCGTTAATGATATAGTATTCGTGACTTACAGAATCAGCTCCTTTATTTTTTTCACCAGAAGTAATCTCTACAGGATTGTTCATGTAGTTTCTAGCAATTGATTCTACTTCCCTAGGGAATGTTGCAGAAAACAATAAGGTTTGTTTTGTTTCTGGAGTTGCTTCTAATACTTTGTCCAATTCATCTTTGAAACCCATATTAAGCATTTCGTCAGCTTCATCAAGAACGATCCATCGGATACTTCCTAATTTTAAAGCTCTACGCTTAATTAAATCTACTGTTCTACCAGGAGTACCAACAACAATTTGTGAACCTCTTTTTAAAGAACGAATTTGCTCTTCAATACTTGCTCCACCATAAACGGTCGTTGTTCTGATTTTTGGTAAATACTTTGTAAATTCTTTAATGTTGTTTCCTATCTGAACAGCCAATTCTCTTGTAGGAGATAAAATTATCGCCTGAGTATCGGGACTGTTAAAGTCAATTTGCTCTAATATAGGTAAACTAAAAGCAGCTGTTTTACCAGTTCCTGTTTGTGCAAATGCTTTTAAATCTTGTGTAGATCCAATAACTTGTGGAATTGCTTTTTCTTGAATTACTGTAGGATTTTCATATCCCAAATCTGTCAAGGCTTTATTGATTTCTTCTTTAAGCCCTAACTCTAAAAATGTTGACATTCTGTGAAATTTTGTGAATTCACAGACGCCAGTATCTGTAAACTCGGTTTATTTGTTTCGCTATAGTTCTTAATACTTAATGACTGGGTACTAACAAACTAAGTAATTAATTGTGTTATAATTAAAAACGTGCAAATGTACAGTAAAATAAATGGATAGAGCTACAAATTATTGTTTTTGTAGGTAATTGAGTTGTTTGTTAAATAGGTGGGAATTTATATTGGCGTAACCATTCATGATAATTCCTTTTTTATTTACCAAAAGGGCTCTAGGTAGCTTGCTGGTTAGGAATAAGTTGGCCTCACTTGACGGTTCTAAGTAGTATTGTTTTTTGATGTCAAGACCATGAACATAATCAGAATGGATGTCAGAAATTTTAACTAGAATAAAATTTAGTTTAGGAAATTTAAGTGTTAAAAAGTCTATCCTTTCTTTTAAACGATGATTTGATATGTGCTTAGGGTTCCAAAAACAAATTACATTATTTTTATTTTTTGTTATTTTTTGTATGCTTCGTTTCGTTTTAAGGTAATCCGTAATTTTGAAATCCTTTAAAGGGGTACCACCATGTAAATTCTCAATATCGTTTATAATTCTTTGAACTTGTTTTTTGTTCTCAATATTAGAGCTTAACTTAAAATAGGTGTAAAAACTTTTTTTATCTAAACTACAGCTAGATTTATTTAAAAAATCTTTAACAAGCATTTCGTAAAGAAAGATGTTTTTAAGTTTTTCGTTAGTAATGTTTTCATCGATAGTATTCAATATCTCTTCTGTAAAGCCTTCAGAGTTTGCGGATAAGCCTTTTGAATTAACAACATTGTATAATCTATAGGCAATATAATTACTGTACTGTCCTAAGTACTTTAGAGAATCAATGTTTAGGTTGATTTTGTCTCTGAAATCATAAAAAGCCTTTGTTGTTTTTGGGTATTCTTTGGTTTTGTTATAGTATCTGTTTCGTCTAGGGTATTCTTCAAGTTTACTGTAAATAGGATAATTTACAATGATGTCTAGAACATTTAAATAGCTTTGTGGGAGGTTTTCATTTCTAGATGTAAACCTTTCAATTTTTTGTTGACGTACGTTTAATAGAGAGTCCATTTTAATCTTGAACAATTCTGGAGGTAAACGGTAATATTCATAAAAAGTTTTATTTTCTTTTTCTCCTTCTAAAAACCAATCAATTAAAATATTGTTTTTAGTAGCACCTTGGCCACTAAAAACTAAAGTTTCATCAAAAGCCCACGTATTTAAGCGAATCAAAAGACTGTCTTGTGGCTCTATGTATACATGCTGAAACTCATCACCATGCTTGAAAATATAAAAAGCGTCTTTAAAGTCTTTATATTTCCCAACAAATTTATCATCTTTATCTAAGAATAAGCTGTCTATTAATTTATCTTGGTTAAATAACAACACAAAATCAGATTTCGGATTGATTATCTTCCCTCCAAAATAAGTCATAGGATTTTTATCCGTAGTTGTACAGCTACTAATAAGAATAAGGGTTGTTAGTAAAAAAAAGTATCTTAAAGTTTTCCGCATATAGATCATATAATACTAACTGCAAATTTAAGTGTTCAGAATATAAGTACTTGTTAAGTACTTGTTAAAGTATTTGTAATTTTTTTTAGAAAATCAAAGTAAAAGTAAGGAAAAATAGAGGGCTTTATATTTGTTTGAAAATTAGGGATTTTAAGACTGAAATTTATTTTTTGTTTTAACTTGGTAAAAGGTGGTCATCTAGCATTTAATTTTTTAATTTTGCAAAAATTTTAAATCTATTATAAAATGCTTTCAGTTTCTAACTTATCTGTTCAATTTGGTAAAAGAGTGTTGTTTGACGATGTAAACACTAAGTTTCTACATGGAAATTGTTATGGTATTATCGGAGCCAACGGTGCTGGTAAATCTACTTTTTTAAAAATAATTTCTGGTCTGCAAGATCCAACTTCTGGTCATGTGCATTTAGAATCGGGTAAAAGAATGTCTGTATTGTCTCAAGACCATTTTGCTTTTGATGATATTCCTGTTTTGGAAACTATTATTATGGGAAACAAAGAATTGTCTGCCATAAAAAAAGAAATGGATGCTTTGTATGCAGATTACACTGATGAAAATGCAGATAAAATAGGTGAACTTCAAGTGAAGTTTGAAGAAATGAATGGGTGGAATGCTGATTCTGATGCAGCTTCAATGTTATCTAACTTAGGGATTAAAGAGGACTTGCATTACACATTAATGAAAGATTTAGACGGAAAGCAAAAAGTACGTGTTTTATTAGCACAAGCTTTATTTGGTGACCCAGATCTATTAATAATGGATGAGCCTACCAATGATTTAGATTTTGAAACGATCTCTTGGTTAGAAAATTTCTTAGCTAACTATGACAATACTGTAATTGTTGTATCCCATGACCGTCACTTTTTAGATTCTGTTTGTACACATATATCTGATATCGATTTTGGAAAAATTAACCATTTTTCTGGAAATTATACATTTTGGTATGAATCTAGTCAGTTGGCTGCTAAGCAAAGAGCACAAGCAAATAAAAAATCTGAGGATAAGAAGAAAGAATTAGAAGAGTTTATTCGTCGTTTTTCTGCAAATATGGCAAAGTCAAAACAGGCAACCAGTCGTAAGAAAATGATTGATAAGTTAAATGTTGATGATATCAGACCCTCAAGCAGAAGGTATCCTGCAATTATTTTTAAAAGCGAAAGAGAAGCCGGAGATCAAGTTTTAAATATTGAAGGTTTGGCAAAGAAATTTGAAGGGGAATATTTATTTAATGACATTCATATCAATTTAAATAAAGGAGATAAAGTTGCCATCATTTCTAAAAGCTCTAGAGCAATTACTGCTTTTTATCAAGTAATTAACGGAAATGAACCTGCAGATGCAGGAGAGTATAATTGGGGAGTTACCACAAACCAATCATATTTACCATTAGAAAATGCTGGTTTTTTTCAAAATCCAGAACTAGATTTGGTAGACTGGTTACGTCAATACGCTAAAACGGAAGAAGAAAGAGAAGAGGTTTTTATTAGAGGCTTTTTAGGTAAAATGATTTTTAGTGGAGAAGAAGCATTGAAAAAATGTAATGTACTTTCTGGAGGAGAAAAAGTAAGATGTATGTTGTCTAGAATGATGATGACTAGAGCAAATATTTTACAATTAGATGAGCCTACAAATCACTTAGATTTAGAGTCAATTCAAGCATTAAATAATTCATTAATTAATTTTAACGGAACGATATTGTTTTCTACTCATGATCATGAGTTTGCACAAACTGTTGCAAATAGAATTATTGAAATTACACCAAAAGGAGCGATCGATAGATATTCAACATTTGATGATTATTTGTCAGATCCAAAAATAAAGGAACTAAGAGATAAAATGTACTCTTAATCAAACAAAAAAAAGGAAGCTAATTAGCTTCCTTTTTTTTTGTTATTAGTTTTTTTGCAACGGACTAATAATTTTCACATCACTAAACGAAATCGCGCCTCTGACAACACCATCAATGGTGTTTTTTAGAGCTTCAATCAATTGCATTTTTAATTGAGATTTATGGTATAATAAACTCACTTCTCTAGCTGGTGGAGGTGTTTCAAACTCTCTTAAAAAGAGCTTGTCTTTTTCGTTTAAATCCAGGGTTTGTAAATAGGGAATTAATGTCATTCCTAAGCCTTCTTTAGAAAGCTTGATTAATGTATCGAAACTACCACTTTGTAACTGAAAACCTCTACTAGAGTCACTTCTGTAGCTTCTACATAAATTAAGTACACTGTCTTTAAAACAATGGCCGTCTTCTAATAATAAGATGTCATCAACTTCTAATTCCTCAACTTTAATCTTTTTACGATCAAAAAGGCGATGTCCTTGTGGAATTAAACCTACAAAAGGTTCATAATATAATGGGCGTTCTTTTATAGCTTCATTCTCAAGAGGAGTAGCAGCAATCGCGACATCAATATGCCCGTCAGTTAATTTTCTAATAATTTCTTCAGTAGTTAATTCTTCTATAATTAGCTTTACTTTTGGATATTTTTTGGTGAAATTCAATAAAAACATCGGTAGTAAAGTTGGCATAACTGTAGGGATTATACCCAGTTTAAAATCACCGCCAATATATCCTTTCTGTTGATGTACAATATCTGTAATTCGATTGCTTTCATCAACAATAATCTTAGCTTGTTCAACTATTTTTTTTCCTATTTCAGTTAATTCGATGGGCTTAGTAGCACGATTAAATATTTTTACATTTAATTCATCTTCTAATTTCTGTATTTGCATACTTAAAGTAGGTTGTGTAACAAAACTATGTTCTGCAGCAACAGTGAAGTTTTGATATTCTGCTACCGAAAGCACGTATTTTAATTGCGTGATGGTCATTGTATCAGTATTTTTTATAAAGATAGATAAAACTATCAATTATGTTTATAGTTTTTTAAGGTAATGTTGAAGTAAATTTGTTGTAGGTAGAAAAAGACAGAAAAAGGAACACATCAATTTTAGAGGGGGGGCAATTGTTGCTTAAAAAAAAAGGAACGATATCTATCGTTCCTTTTATATATAGTTGAATTGGATTAACTCCAGAACTCTCTTTTCTTATTTAACTCTTCTTCTTGTTTTGCGTATTCTTTTGTAGATATTACTTTTAAGAAAGAAGGGTGTTGTTCGATAGCAAATTCAATTTTAGTTACAATATCTGCTACAGATTCATTTTCGTAATCAATATCTAAGGGCTCTTTAATTACCATAGACTGTAATACGTTTCTTTTTTTGATGTTCAATCCTTTTTTGTCAAAAGAACGTCTAAAGCCATCAATAACTATAGGGACAACAACTGGTTTGTAGGTTTTAATAATGTGAGCTGTTCCTCTTCTGATTGGCTTAAAAGGAGTCGTTGTTCCTTGAGGGAACGTAATTACCCAGCCATCTTTTAATGCTTTACCAATATTAGAAATGTCAGAATTTTTTACTTGTCTGTTCACATTTTTTCCATCACTTCTCCAAGTTCTATCAATAGAAATGGAACCCGCATAGGCAAATAATTTTGGTAGTAAACCAGATCTCATTGTTTCTCCAGCGGCAACGTAATATAGGTTTAATTTGGGTTGCCATATATAACCAATATTCTTAATGTTATTGTCTCTTCCTTTTAAAGAAGCATTAAAAACATGAAACATTGCTGTTACATCTGCAAAATAAGTTTGATGATTAGAGATGAACAGTACATTGCTGTCTGGTAAATTTCTAATGATTTCTGAGCCTTCAATTTGTAAATTATTGAATCGTCTATATCTACCATGAGAAACGGTAGCGAAAATTCTAATAATCCATTTTTTTACAAAAAGGATATGCCCAAAAGGGTTTCTTTTGAATAAAGGCATTGTAAATTAGGTAGTTTAGTTGTTAATAGTCGTTTGCTAAAGTACAAAAGAATCTATTAAAAGGCTATTTTAATAATTCTTTAATTTCATTCAAAATCATAGCAGTTGCACCCCATACAATGTAATTGTTTAGTTTAAAGCAGGGTACATCAATCTTGTTTGCGTAAGAAGTAGTAATGTTAACTGATGAAATATTACTGTCATCTAATAAATCAGTAAGCTTTACATCAAAAGCGTGATCTACTTCGTGGTTAATGCTTAAAGAGGGTTTTTGTTCTGAATATGCAAGAAAAGGAGTGGCTAAAAAATTACTTGGCGGAATATACACATCTGTTATTTCTCTAATAACGGATACTTTCTCCTCCTTAATACCTACTTCTTCAAAAGTTTCTCTTAGTGCAGTTTGCTCTAGGTTTTTATCAGAAATTTCAGTTTTTCCACCAGGAAAACTTATTTGGGCAGAATGTGTTCCTTTATAACGAGCCCTTTGTGTTAGTAAAAAACAAGTTTCATTATTCTCATTAGGATAAAACAAGACTAAAACAGCTGCTTTTTTAGGATTGCTAGCTTTAATTTTATCAGTACTATATTTTAAGCGGATTTCTGGCGCTAATCTAAAATGAGCTTCCAATCCGCCTAAAGGAGCTTGCTTTAAATGAGCAACTTTCGATAAGAAGAGGTTAAAGTCCATTATGAATTGTTTTCCTCTTTAAGAAATTTCCCTAAACCAAGTCTGCGTAACATTTTCTTTTCAAAATTCCAGAAAAACTGAAATTGTCCAAAAAGCCACCCGTTTAAAACGATTAGAATTTGGTAAAACGGAAAGATTAATAAGATTCTCAAGGGTCTGTATATCCAAGGATTAGTTGTTTCTGCTGATAAACCAACAAGGTTTAAAATTGGTTTAGCGATTAACAAAGAAGTGTATCCTGTTACAGAAAACACAAAAAGTATAATTAGCACTTGCCAATTAGAAGTTAATCCCCAATGAAGTTTTAGTTTTTCCATTTTTATCTTTAAAAAAGCAAAAGTACAATTAGATTCTAATTTCAAGAAATTTCAGTGCATAGATTTTTTTAAAAAACTTTCCTAAAACTGTTCGTTTTTTTTGATTTTTATTTACCTTTCAAAACTATAATTACAAAACAACTCAATGAAGAAACTAGCATTACACTGGAAAATATTATTAGGAATGTTATTAGGGGTCATTTTTGCTCTAATAATGTCAAATTTTGACTTTGGTAAAATATTTATTAAAGACTGGATAAAACCATTTGGAACTATTTTTATTAATTCTTTAAAGTTAATAGCAATTCCACTTATTCTAGCAGCACTTATTAAAGGTGTTTCTGATTTAAAAGATATTTCTAAGCTCTCGAAAATGGGAGGTAGAACTATTGGAATCTATATATTGACTACTGTAATTGCAGTATCAATAGGTTTGGCTCTTGTTAATATTGTAAAACCAGGAAAGCAAATTTCTGAGAAGACAAGAACAGAAATGGTAGAGAGTTACAGCAGTAATACAACAAAATATAAAGATGAAGCAGCTAAACAAAAAAATAGTGGACCATTACAAGCACTAGTTGATTTAGTTCCTGAAAATATTTTTGCAGCCTCAACAAGTAATAGAAACATGTTACAAGTTATCTTTTTCGCAGTATTTTTCGGAATTGGATTGATTTTAATTCCAGAAGAAAAAGGCGCAACGGTAAAGAAATTTTTTGATGGATTTAATGAAGTCATTCTAAAAATGGTTGATTTAATTATGTTGGCAGCACCTTATGGTGTATTTGCCTTATTAGCCGCTTTAGTAGTAGAATCGCCAAGTTTAGATTTGTTTAAGGCATTAGGTTGGTATGCACTAACAGTTGTTGGTGGGTTATTAATTATGATTGTTATTTATAATGTTTTGGTATTGGTTTTTACAAAAAAAACGCCACGTTTCTTTATGAAAGCAATTGCACCGGCACAATTACTTGCGTTTTCTACAAGTTCAAGTGCAGCTACACTCCCTGTAACTATGGAAAGAGTAACTGAGCATATTGGAGTAGAGGAAGAAGTTGCCAGTTTTGTGTTGCCAATTGGAGCAACGATTAATATGGATGGAACAAGTTTGTATCAAGCAGTAGCAGCAGTATTTATTGCTCAAGCTTTTGGTATGGATTTAACTGTTGGTACGCAATTAGGAATTATTGCAACAGCTACGTTGGCTTCTATTGGAAGTGCAGCTGTTCCTGGAGCAGGAATGGTAATGTTAGTCGGAGTTTTAGGGTATGCAGGTATTCCAGAGGCTGGTTTGGCATTAATTTTCGCAGTTGATAGACCTTTAGATATGTGTAGAACCGTTGTAAATGTAACAGGTGATGCAGCAGTAGCGATGTTAGTTGCTAAATCTGTGGATAAATTAGGCGAACCAAGTGTTAAGGATTGGGACGATAATTATAAAGAATAACGCAGGGATAAAAAAGCGTAGAAGAAGTAGTAAAGAACACAATAATGAGTGATTCATTAAAAATTAATAAACCTCTGATTTCTGTAAATTGGTTGCATCAAAATATTGAAGCAACCAATTTAATAGTTTTAAACGGTACGTTACCCAAAGTAACTCTTCAGAAAGAACTCGCAGAAATCGATGATTCTCAGATTCCCAATGCTCGATTTTTTGATATAAAAAAAGTCTTTTCTATTCAAGGAGCACAATTTCCTAATACCGCGCTAGAACCAAAAAATTTTGAATCTAAAGCGAGAGCATTAGGTATTAATAAGGATTCTTGTATTGTTGTGTATGATGAACATGGAATCTATTCTGCTCCAAGAGTTTGGTGGCTTTTTAAAACAATGGGTTTTGATAATGTAGCGGTTTTAGATGGCGGACTTCCTGCTTGGAAAGAGGCCCGTTATGCAGTTGAAGAAAAACAAGAACATGTTGTTAATACAGGGAGTTTTAAGGTGCATTACAATTCAGATTTATTGATACACTCTACTGCTGTTTTAAATTCATTAAATGATTCAACAAAACAACTTTTAGATGCCAGGTCTTCAGCAAGGTTTTATGCAACACAACCAGAACCTAGAGCAGAAATTAGAAGTGGGCACATTCCAAATTCTAAAAGCTTGCCATATTCAAGTTTGTTAAGTGGATTAGAATTAAAATCGAAAAAAGAATTACAAATGCTTTTTAAGGAAGTGAATTCCGAAAACAAAGAGCTTATTTTTTCTTGTGGATCAGGAATAACAGCTTGTATTTTGGCTTTAGGAGCAGCAATTGCTAGATATGAAAAACTAGCTGTTTATGATGGTTCTTGGGCAGAGTGGGGAAGTCTACAGCACTTGCCAATTGAAAAATAATTTTTATTTTAAGTAAATCATTAAATATCACACGAACGACTTGTATGTGATTTTTTACGTTTAATAACACTAAAATACTAAGTAAAAATTGAAGATTTAATTATATAGGTCTTAAGTTTGCATTTTATAAGTATAGCGTATAAATCACAGTAATAGACAGTAAGGATTACTTACTTTATCAAAAAAAGAAACCAGTTATGACTACCCATATACATGTAAATAAGCCAAAGGCGATTGCGGTTAATGAAGAACTAAAATCGTTTAAAAGCGGAGATAATGTTAAGCCTACAATTGAAGCCTTAAGAAAAGGGAAGTCGATATTAATCACGGATTTTTATAGTGATGGAATATCTCTTCTTGGAGATATACATAAATATCTAAAGAGAAAATTACCGAATAAATCTTTTAAGGAGCAACATGAATATCGCTCAGAATACTATAAACTTTCAAATCTAATTTTATTAGAAGTTGTCGATCAAAAATTATGCGTAAAGAAATCCCCTAGCATTGGTTGGTTAGAGAAATTATATCCAGAAAATAATCATTTCTTTTTGACTTTCCCCCAAGTACAAGGGTTGAATAGTGCTTGGCAATGGTATAAAAACGGAATTTCAATACCTGTGTTGCGTAACAAAATACATCCGTATTACGGAACCTATTTCCCTACACGTTTTGAGCATTTAGAGCTTTTTGATAATTGGCTGAAGCGATACAAAGGACCAAAAAAAACAGCAATAGATGTTGGAGTTGGATGTGGTGTGTTGTCTTTACAAATGATACAACATAATTTTCAAAAAGTATTTGCAACGGATATAAACCCGAATGCGATTGTTGGATTGAAAGAATCTATGGGAACGACAAAGCTATCTCGAAAGCTTGAGTTGGATTGTGGAGATCTCTTTGGAAAGTGGGAAAAACAGACAGAATTAATTGTCTTTAATCCACCTTGGTTGCCAAAAACACATGATTTGAGTAGTATTGATGCCGCTATTTATTATAATAAAACGTTGTTTTCTAATTTCTTTGCTGAAGCAAAAAAAAGACTCTTACCTGACGGAAAGTTGGTGGTTATCTTCTCAAACTTAGCGCAAATAACAAATGTAACTACTGAACATCCTATTGAAATTGAATTAGCAGAAGGCAACAGATTTCAATTAGAAAAATGCTATAAAAAATCTGTAAAAGCAGCTTCTAGTAAAACAAAAAGAGATCAGCATTGGCGCTCTTTAGAAGAAGTAGAGCTTTGGGTGCTTACAAATAGTTAAGTCTTTATTGAACAGGAATCGCTATTGAAACATGCGCTAATTTACAGTGTTTTAATATTGGTTTTAAGAGTTTCGAAAAGCAGTTAAATATACTTCTTTAACTCGCTAAAGTCCGTAATAATGGTATCTGCATTCTCTAAAGTTTGATCTGCAACCATTGGGTTTTTATACCCAAAAACAAAAATACCAGCATCGTTTGCTGCTTTTACGCCATTATCAGAATCTTCAATTACGATACAGTTTTCTCTAGGAGTATTTCCTAACACTGCTGCTTTTTCAAAAATTTCAGGATGTGGCTTAGACTCTGTTAAATCAGCACCGCTAATTTTTGCTGTAAAGTATTGGTTTAAATCAAAACGATTAAAGACACGGTCTATATTAACCATTGCAGAAGAAGAAGCTAATATTAGTGTAATGCCTTTATCGTAGAAATATTTGATAATATCTTCTACACCATTTACTAAATGTAAAGTAGGGTCATTTTCAAAGAAATTCACATACCGCTTGCGTTTTTGCAGCACCAATGTATTTGGGTCTTCATCTAAATTAAAATGAGCAGTCAATCTCTGAAATGCATTGATCGTAGAAGAACCTGTTAAGGTAGTATACAATTCTTCTGACACCTCTAAGCCTAAAGAAATAAAAGTCTCGTAGTAGGCTTTTTTATGTAGCAATTCAGAATCGATAATAACACCGTCCATATCAAATATTACACAGGTAATGTCTTTCATTTTAAATAAATTTAGATTTAATTTTTGGAGTTGGTATCATACACGTGTCTTTCTTACCAAACCATGTATACCTGTTTTTTGCAATGTAATTATAAATATAATCCCTAAAAGAAACCGGAAGAACTTTAAGGAGTGTTGTTACGTTCCAAAAACCACCTAAGAGTTGCATTATTCTTAAAGCAGCGTTCGATTTAATATGAAAAGTATTTTCAGTTTCAAAAAGAATAATTGAATCAATTTTTGTGGTATCTATATTAAGGTGGTTTGTGATTTCTTTACCTATCTCAGATTGTAAAGAAGTAAAAACAAAAAGATCTTTAGAGTCGTGTTTGATGATTTTTAATACGATTGAATTACAGAAATTACAGACACCATCAAAAAGGATAATTTTTTTATTTTTTGGTAGTGAATTTAGCATTAAATAGGATGTAAATCTGTTTCAGAAATTATTTTACAAATTTCAGAAATTTTTATTGATTTGTTGTAACAAATTTAATTTATAAGCGTCAGATACTAGGAGCTATATAAAAGATTAAAAAAAAGACGATAATCTGGTTACAAAATTAGAAATGAAACGTCTTTTAACAAAACATTAATAGCAGCTAGTTTTAGCAAATGCTATTTTCGTGAAAAATTACTAAATAATGTTAGAAATAAAAAAACTACACAAATCATATCCAATAGGTAAAGACTCTTTACATGTTTTAAAAGGAATCGATTTGCATATTAAAGAAGGAGAGTTTGTCTCAATTATGGGGTCTTCTGGTTCTGGAAAATCTACATTATTAAATATAGTAGGTTTATTAGACGAGCACGATGAAGGTGATTATTATTTAAATGGACAGTTAATAAAAAACCTAAACGAAAAGAAAGCAGCAATTTTACGTAACAAATTTTTAGGATTTGTATTTCAATCTTTCAACTTAATCTCCTACAAAACAGCTTTAGAGAATGTTGCATTGCCTTTATATTATAAAGGAATTAAAAGGAAAGAACGATTAAAAATAGCAATGGAATATTTAGATAAAGTAGGTATAAAAGATTGGGCAAATCACTTACCAAACGAATTATCTGGAGGGCAAAAACAACGTGTTGCAATTGCAAGAGCACTGGTTACAAAGCCAAAAGTTGTTTTAGCAGATGAGCCAACAGGGGCTTTAGATTCTACGACTACAGATAATGTTATGGATTTACTTAGAGACATTAATAAAGAAGGAATGACCGTTTTTGTAATTACACACGAAGAAGAGGTAGCTGCACAAACCAAAAGAATTGTGCGCTTAAAAGATGGTGTTATTATTAGTGATGAGTTAACCAAACCAGAAAAAGCAGTCTAGTTATGTTCGATTTAGATCGTTGGAGAGAAATATTTCAAAGCATTAGTAAAAACAAGTTGCGTTCTGTAATGTCTGGTTTTACAGTAGCTTTTGCGATTTTACTATTCACATTATTATTTGGTGTGGTAAATGGCTTGAGTAATACATTTAAAGGTGAATTTGTAGATGATGCAATGAACACCATATTTGTTAGAGTATGGAAAACATCAAAACCATTTAAAGGGTTACAAACAGGAAGAAGAATTCAGTTGAAAAATAACGACTACAATTATATCAATAATGAATACGAAGATAAAATTCAACATCAAACAGCAAGAATTAATAGAAATGTAAATATTGCTTATAAAAATAAGCAAGACAACTATAGTTTAAGAGCTGTGCACCCTGATCATCAATTTTTAGAGAAAACCATTATTGATGAAGGGCGTTTTATTAACCTTAGAGATTTAAAAGAAAAGGCAAAAGTAATTGTTATTGGTAGGTTGGTGAAGAAAGATCTTTTTGGAGAAAAAGCAGCTTTAGGGAAACGCGTAAATGTAAGCGGAATTTCATATAAAGTGATTGGTGTCTTTTCAGATGTAGGTGGTGATAATGAAGAAAGAATGACATATATGCCTGTAACAACCGCACAAATGTTATATGGTAATAATGATCATCTAAGTCAGATTGTAATTGGGTATGACCCAAAATTAAGTTTAAATGAAGCGATTGCTTTTGGAAATAAAATGGAACGTGATTTACGTAAAAAATTAGATATTCATCCAGATGACCAAAGTGCATTGTCTGTTAGAAATATGGCAGAAGCCAATAAAGGAGTCGGTATATTTATGCTAGCACTCTATTTTATTGTAGTTTTTGTAGGTTCAGGAACACTAATTGCTGGAATTATAGGAATTAGTAATATCATGATTTTTGTAATTAAAGAACGAACAAAAGAATTTGGTATTCGAAAAGCTTTAGGAGCACAACCAGCATCAATTATTGGAATGGTTGTACAAGAATCCGTTTTAATTACAACCATTGCAGGGTATTTAGGATTGACTTTAGGAACGTATATTTTAAGTGCTATTGGAAATAGTTTAGCGGAAAATTATTTTATAAAAGACCCAAGTGTAAGTCCAGAAATTGTAATAGGAGCAACGATTACTTTAATCCTTTCAGGATTGATTGCTGGGTATGTTCCAGCGAAAAGAGCAGCGAGAATTAAACCAATTGTAGCATTAAGAGCAGATTAATATGAAGTTTTTATTTGATTCAGATACATGGCAAGAAATTTACGGAAGTATCCGTAAAAATAAAATGCGTACCATCATTACCATTATTGGTGTGTTGTGGGGGATTTTCTTATTAGTTGTTCTATTAGGAGCCGCACGAGGAATAGACAATAATTTTAAAAAGATTTTTGGAAATTTTGCAACCAATAGTGTTTTTGTTTGGACACAATCTACCGACACTCCTTTTAAAGGATTTCAAAAAGGGAGAAGATTTCGACTAACATTTAATGATATTGAGGTTTTAAAGAAAGAGTACGATACCGAAATTAGATTATTAGCTCCTAGAAATCAGACAAGTAACTTAATTACCAAAGATTTTAAATCTGGTAATTTTAGAGTGAGTGGAGATTATCCTGTTTTGGATAAAATTCAGAAAAAAGAATTGATTTATGGTCGATTTTTAAATGAGAACGATATTTTATCTAAAGCCAAAGTTTGTGTTATATCAGAAGATATGTACAAGCAATTATTTGAGAAGAACGAAAAACCAATAGGGCAATATGTAAAAATAAACAGCATCAATTATAAAGTAATTGGGGTTTACAAAAGATCAAACGGAATTAATTTTGATGGAGATTGTGCATATGTTCCTTTTACAACATTTCAAAAAGTATACAACAGAGCAAACAAAGTAGATTGGATGATGATTACTGCCAATGACGGTATTGATATCAGACAAATGGAAAAAGACATTCTGCTAACACTTAAAAATCTACACAAAGTACATCCAGATGATGAAAGAGCTTTTGGTAGTGTGAATTTAGGTGTAGAAATTGCCAAGTTTACAGGGTTTTTAACAGGGATGCAATTCTTAACATGGTTTGTTGGTATTGCAACTTTAATAGCAGGAGTATTTGCAATTGGAAACATTTTGTTAATAACCGTAAAAGAAAGAACAAAAGAGATTGGTATTAGAAGAGCAATTGGAGCAACTCCAGTAGAAATAAGAAGACAAGTAGTATTAGAGTCGGTTTTCTTAACCACAGTAGCGGGAATGATAGGAATCATACTTGGAGCCCTCGTATTATATCTGATAGATATGTTTTTTGGTCAAGGAGAAGATGCCACTTTAATAAACCCAACAGTGAACATACCAATTATACTAATCGCATTTGTAACATTAGTAGTATTAGGAACCTTAATAGGATTAATACCAGCCTATATGGCAACAATAGTTAAACCAATAGAAGCATTAAGAGAAGAATAAAACAATTAACAAATCATGAGCAAAAGAGCAAAAATCATTTTAGGAATTATAGTAGCTTTATTTATCGTAGCACTTATTTGGTTCGGTAAAAAGAACGAAAAGAGTATCGTTGAGTATGAAACAGAAACACCTTTTAAATCAACAATTGTTAAGAAAACGGTTGCCACAGGTAAAGTCGTTCCTTTAGAAGAAGTTGATATTAAACCTCAAATTTCTGGAATTATTGATAAAATATATTTAGAAGAAGGAGCTGTTGTGAAAGCGGGTGATTTAATAGCAACTGTTAGAGTTGTACCAAATATTCAGTCATTAAATAGTGCAAAAGGTAGAGTTAAAAATGCAACTTTATCTTTTAACAATGCAAAAAACACGTACAATAGAACAAAAGGTCTTTTTGATAAAGGGGTTGTTTCTCGTCAAGATTTTGAAACAGCAGAGTTGAGCTTTGACAATGGAAAAGTAAACTTAGAAAATGCACAATCTGATCTAGAAATCATTCAGAAAGGATCTACAGCTGGTAATGGTAGTACTGCCAATACAAATATTAGAGCTACTGCATCAGGAATGATTGTTGAGATCCCTGTAAAGAAAGGATACCAAGTAATTCAGTCTAACAACTTTAATGCAGGTACAACTATTGCTACCATTGCAGATATGACAAAAATGATTTTCGAAGGAAAAGTAGATGAGTCGGAGGTTGGAAAGCTAATTAATGGTACTGAAATTGAAATTTCATTAGGAGCTATTGAAAACAAAAAGTTTCCAGCTAAATTAAACTTCATTGCTCCAAAAGGAACAGAAGAAGGAGGAGCCGTTCAGTTTAAAATTAAAGCAGATGTAACGTTAGATAGCAATTACTTTATTAGAGCTGGTTATAGTGCGAATGCTGATATTGTTTTAGAAAAGAGAGATAGCGTTTTGTCTATTAAAGAAGCATTATTAAGATTCGACAAAAAAACAGAAGCCCCTTATGTAGAAGTTAAAGTAGGTGACAAGTTCGAAAAGAAAGAAGTGAAATTAGGAACTTCTGATGGAGTGAATGTTGAAGTGCTTTCTGGTGTAACCAAAGAGGATGAAATCAAAATTTGGAACAAAGCTTCTAAAGATGATGATAAGAAAAACGGAAGAAGAAATAACTAATTACAAGTAGTTATACTCAAATAAAAAAAGGGAAAATTTCAATAGAAATTTTCCCTTTTTTTATTTTGTGTGATATTGAATGCCAATACCTGTATTTAATATATCGTAGCCAGCATTTGGTAGTTGAACGTTTAAATTAGAAATATGACCAAGACCGCTAAACAAGCGTATAGAGGTTTTAGCGTTGATGGAACACTCTAAACCTATATTAGTGTTTTCTAAAAATGTAAAGCCCTTAACCAAGCGCTCTGTTGATGTGTCGATATTTGCGAAACCTAAACCAAATTGAAGAAACACATGTGTGTTTTTAAATAGTTGTCTTTTTACATCAAGAGTAAACTCCAACGCAGTAATTGATAGATTTTTTAATTTGGTGTAATGGTCTCTTTTTTCTAAGTAATTTTCTTCATCTGGAAGTACAAATTGTTCATTATGCAATTGGTGTTGAATAAACTGTGCTTGTGGCTGTATTATTAAAGAGATGTTCAGTTTTTTCCATTGAGTTAATGGGTAAAAAAATTGCAATTTTAATGTATTTGTTCGGTAAAAATAATCTGGATCATCAAACAAGAAGTTTTGTTCATTTCCTTGGGTAAATTGAATTCCGAATTTTGAAGGGGAAAATAAACTCTTCCTTGATTTTTGCCCGAATGATGTTGAGACAGAACAAACAAAAATCAAGATTAATAAGAGTTTTTGTATCATTATTTAGCAAATTGCTTTGCTACTTTTTCTGCTTTTCTGCTTTGAGAGTAATCATAAAAACCTTCTCCAGATTTAACACCTAATTTCCCTGCTCTTACCATGTTTACTAATAAAGGACATGGAGCATATTTAGGATTTTTAAACCCTTCATATAAGACGTTCAAGATCGATAAACAAACATCTAATCCAATAAAATCCGCTAATTGTAATGGTCCCATTGGATGTGCCATTCCTAACATCATCACAGTATCAATTTCTTTAATACCTGCAACGCCATTATAAAATGTCTCAATAGATTCATTTATCATTGGCATTAAAATTCTATTCGCAACAAAGCCAGGGTAATCATTTACTTCTATCGGAATTTTATTGATTTTTTTTGTCAAATCAACAGTGAATTTCATTACTTCATCAGAAGTATTGTATCCTCTAATAATCTCTACCAATTTCATAATTGGCACAGGGTTCATAAAATGCATACCAATAACCTGTTCTGGTCTTTTAGTAACTGCAGCAATTTGAGTAATAGAAATAGAAGAGGTATTTGTAGCTAAGATGGTATCTTCAGGACACACTTCATCCAATTCTCTAAAAATATTCAGTTTTAAATCAATATTCTCTGAAGCAGCTTCAACAACTAAACTAGCATATTGTACACCTTCTTTAATAGAAGTATAAGTTGTAATGTTTTTTAATGTTTGATTTTTATCAGCCTCAGAAATTTTTTCTTTGGCAACCATTCTATCTAAATTCTTAGTAATAGTTGCAATTCCTTTATTTAAAGCAGCTTGAGAAATGTCAATCAATTGTACTTGAAAACCAAATTGTGCAAACGTATGCGCAATTCCATTTCCCATTGTACCAGATCCAATTACGGCGATGTTTTTCATTTGTATGTTTTGTTTATTTTTATTTATCGAAACAATCGATTATTTGTTGTGCAACTCGCAGTGCTTCTGTTCCTTGTGATAAAGAAACAACGGGAGTTGTGTCGTTATTAATAGCATCCGCAAAAGATTCTAATTCGTCCAAAATGGCATTGTTTGCTGTAATTTCTGGATTGTCAAAATAGATTTGTTTTTTAACGCCTTCTGCATTTTGCAATATCATTGCAAATTCATCTGGACTTTCTGGAACATCTTTCATTTTAACTACTTCTGCCGTTTTCTCTAAAAAGTCTACAGAGATATAAGCATCTTTTTGAAAGAAACGCGATTTACGCATGTTCTTCATCGAAATTCTACTCGCTGTTAAGTTTGCGACACATCCATTTTCAAACTCAATACGAGCATTGGCAATATCAGGGGTTTCGCTAATTACAGAAACACCACTTGCGTGTATATTTTTTACGGGTGAATTCACCACACTTAAAATAATGTCAATATCATGAATCATTAAATCCAACACAACAGGAACATCGGTTCCTCTTGGATTAAACTCTGCCAAACGATGCGTTTCAATAAACATTGGTGTATCTATCATGTCTTTTACAGCTGTAAATGCAGGGTTAAAACGCTCTACATGTCCAACTTGACCACGAATGTGTTTTTGACTAGCCAGCGTTCTTATAGCTTCTGCTTCTAATACTGTTTTGGTAACCGGTTTTTCTATGAAAATATGACACCCTTTTTCTATAGCTTGTTTAGCACAATCAAAATGAGATAGCGTTGGTGTAACAATATCAATCATATCTACTGCTGCAATTAAGCTTTCTACAGAATCAAATAATGTGTAACCAAACTCTGCGGCAACTTTTTCTGCATTTTCAGTAAAAGGATCGTAGAACCCAACTAATTCGTATTTTTCTGATTGTTGTAATAAACGTAAATGTATTTTTCCTAAATGACCAGCGCCAAGAACACCTGCTTTTAGCATATGTATTAAGTTTTTGTGTGTTAAATGTTGATTTTTAGGCAAGAAAAGCCATTAAAAAATTAACGTTAACAAAGATACACTTTTATGACTGTTTTTTTAGATTTATTAGTAATTTTAGAATTCCAAATTTTTCCTAAAATTGAAAGACACTCATAAACATCAAGGACTTAGAAATCAATTAGCTACCGTACTAGAAGCGAAAGGCATTACTGACACAAAAGTACTAGATGCTGTGCGTAAAATTCCACGACACTTATTTATAGATTCTAGTTTTGAAGATCATGCGTATCAAGACAAAGCATTTCCAATTGCTGCAGAGCAAACAATTTCACAGCCATATACAGTTGCATTTCAGTCACAAACGTTAGAAGTAAGTGCTGGAGAAAAAGTATTAGAAATAGGAACTGGCTCAGGGTATCAAACAGCTGTTTTACTAGAAATGAAAGCAGAAGTGTATTCTATAGAGCGTCAAAAAGAGCTCTTTAAAAAAACCTCATTATTCTTACCAAAGTTAGGTTATAGAGCAAAGAAGTTAATATTTGGTGATGGCTATAAAGGGTTGCCTGAAATTGCGCCTTTTGATAAGATAATTGTTACTGCAGGTGCGCCATTTGTGCCAAAACCATTATTAAGTCAGTTAAAAGTAGGAGGAAGGTTGTTGATTCCTGTTGGAGACAAAACACAAATAATGACGTTGTTTATACGAAAATCTCCAAAAGAATTTGAGAAGCATGAATTAGGTGATTTTGCTTTTGTACCTATGTTGGGAGAGAAGAATTAGATGTTGCAAAGTTTCAAAGTGTGTTAAAGTAATAGAGTCACAAAGTTACAGAGTAGCAAAGTTTGTTTAGTCTTTTTTTAAATTCCACTAACCACTAACCACTAACCACTAACCACTAATTCCTATTTCACTTTGTGCCAATATGCTGTTCTTCCAAAAATAGAAAACCCAACATAACCTCGAAGTCTCATGGTGTTGTTGTCTTTTAATGTAATGTAGCATTTGTATTCTTTTCCATTTTTAGGATCCAATACTTCACCACCAGACCATTCATCACCGTTCTTTTTTAGTCCGTTGATAATAACCAATCCTTTAATGGGTTTGTTTTTATTATTTCCGTGGCAACTCTGGCAGATTGCACCTTTTGATTTAGGATCTAATAACTCAATAATCTTTCCATAAAACACTCCTTTTTCTTGATAAATTTCAATAACAGATTCGTCTTTGTTCGTTTCTTCATTAATAGATTTCCATTTCCCAAGAATAGATTGTGATTGAACGCTAGTTATTGTTCCTAGAAGTAATGCTAAAAGAAAAATCTTTTTCATCATAGATAAATTTGAGTAAATTGAAAGAGTAAGAATTAATCGTATTTGGCATTAAAATTTCCATTCCATTTTCCTTGCACACGTAATACTTGTTCAATGACATCTCTGGCACAACCTTCTCCGCCTTTCTTAGATGAAATATAATGGGATATTTTTTGAATTTCTGGTGCGGCATCATTTGGACAACAAGCCAATCCAACCAATTCCATTACAGGGTAATCAGGAATGTCATCACCCATATACAATACGTTTTCTGGTTGTAAATTGTATTTTTCTAAGAGTTCGTTGTATTGTTTAATTTTATCATGAGCACCTAAGTAAATATCTTTAATACCCAAGCCTTCTAAACGAATCCGAACACCTTCGTTCGTTCCGCCAGAGATGATACAAACATTTAAACCAGCATCTACAGCAGTTTTCAAGGCATATCCATCTTTAATATTCATATGTCTAACCAATTCTCCATTCGGAAAAACAGTAACAACTCCGTTTGTTAAAACGCCATCAACATCAAAAATTAAAGTGTTTATTTGAGGTAAATATTCTTTATAACTTTTTTCCATAGTTAGTTTTCTTGAATAGATTTTGTAATGATTCTGTATATTTTTTGCTGTTGCAAATTTAAATTTTCTAAATGAGATTCTATCGTTTGGGTATCATTTCTTTTTGCAGGTCCAGTTTGAGCTTCTTTTGGTGAAATGGCAGTGATTTTTTTTGCTGTTTCTTCAATTAAAGGATGTAAAATCTCAAAAGGAACCTGATGCTCGTCACAAATATCTTGTCCAATTTGATACATGTGATTGGTGAAGTTATTTACAAATACAGCAGCCAAATGTAATTTTTTACGTTGATCACTTGTAATCTGATAACTTTTTTCTCCGATTGATTTTGCTACGATTTCTAGGGTCTCTAAATCCTCGTTATTGGTTGCTTCCAAACAAAAAGGAACTTTAGAAAAATCAATAACGGCACCTTTTGTAAAGGATTGTAATGGATAAAACACCCCTTTTTGTTGTTGATGGATTACATCCATAGCCACTGTTCCAGAAGTATGAACGATTAAACCCTTTCTGTTTTTTAATTGATTTGATACATTGGAAATGGCATCATCAGAAACGGCTATGATGGTAACATCAGCATTTGGAACATTTTCAAGTTGTCTGGAGTTTACCTGCAACATTTCTATGTTTCTAGATCTATCAAATGCAGTAGCCAAATGTGAGGCAACATTTCCGTGTCCAATAATTACAACTTTCATCATAAAAGCGAAGATATTGAAATTAATTCTGAAGGGTTAAATAATTATAAAAAATATCGCATATTTGCGGTCTTATGATTGTTTAAAGGGCGTACACATACGTGTCATTTCTTAGTCGATACCGATTTTTAGCATTGAAATCTATTTAAGACTGAAGACTATTATTTTATATTTTTATCTATTATGTCAGAAGACAATCAGCTTACTATAAAGAGTTTTTTTCAATATTTTAAAGATGCCGTAACTGGCAAAGAACAAGATTTTACAACAGGAAGTATTCGTAAAGCAGTATTTATGCTTTCCATTCCGATGGTTCTAGAAATGTTAATGGAATCAATATTTGCTTTGGTAGATATTATATACGTTTCTAGAGTTAGTGTAAATGCAGTAGCAACTATTGGGTTGACAGAATCTGTAATTACATTAGTATACGCCGTTGCCATTGGGTTAAGTATGGCTGCAACTGCTATTATTGCAAGAAGAGTTGGAGAAAAAGACACTAAAGGTGCCAGTGAAGCTGCGGTGCAAGTTCTCTTATTAGGGTTTGTAACGGCACTGATTATAAGTATTTTTGGAATATTATATCCGAAAGAAATTTTAGGATTGATGGGCGCAGCACCCGATTTAATTGAAGAAGGTTTTGGTTATACAAAAATATTGTTGGGAGGAAATATAACCATCATGTTTTTGTTTTTAATCAATGCCATTTTTAGAGGTGCAGGAAATGCCTCAATTGCCATGTGGACCTTAATTTTATCTAATGGATTGAACATTATTTTAGATCCAATATTTATATTTGGGTTAGGGCCAATTCCGGCATACGGAGTAGAAGGTGCAGCAATCGCTACCACAATTGGTAGAGGTACAGCTGTTGTATGGCAATTAATTGCATTGTTTTATGGTTTTGGACGAATTAAAATAGCGGTAAAAGATGTGGTTATAAAAGCTACTGTAATGGTGAATTTAATCAACGTCTCTATTGGCGGAATCGGACAGTTTTTAATCGGAACTTCTAGCTGGGTTTTCTTAATGAGAATCATGTCAGAATTTGGAAATGAAGTATTAGCTGGGTATACAATTGCCATTCGTATTATGATGTTTACCTTAATGCCAGCTTGGGGAATGAGCAACGCCGCAGCAACATTGGTTGGACAAAATCTAGGAGCTAAAAAACCTGATAGAGCAGAACAATCCGTTTGGGAAACAGGAAAATATACCGCTATCTTTATGGGAATTGTTTCGGTAATTTATTTAGTGTTTGCACCTACGTTTTTAAGCTGGTTTACTGACAACCCAATAGTCGTTGAAAACGGAGCTTTATGTTTGCGAATTATCGCCGCAGGATATGTTTTTTATGCCTACGGAATGGTGATTATTCAATCTTTTAATGGCTCTGGAGATACCAAAACACCGACGTATATCAACTTTGTCTGTTTTTGGTTGTTTCAGTTACCCTTTGCTTATGTGGTTTCTGTTACTTTTAAAGCGGGGCCAATAGGCGTTTTCTTATCAATAACCTTAGCAGAAGTGTTCATTGCAATAATAGGAATGTACTTGTTTAAAAAAGGGAAGTGGAAAACGGTGCAAGTATAATTTTGTTTTGTAATTTAGAATCGATTTTAAATGTTATAGCATGAAAACTAAAAACCCAGGAATAAATACAATTTGTGTACATATTGGAGAAGTAAAAGACGAACAGTTTAAAGGGGCTATTTCTCCTATTTATATGTCTACATCTTATGCTTTTGATGGCGTAGATGTAATGCGGTACCCACGGTATATGAACACCCCGAATCAAGAAGCCTTGGTTAAAAAAATAGCCGCTTTAGAGAACACTGAAAATGCCTTGATTTTTGGATCTGGAATGGCAGCTGTTAGCACAACTATATTGGCTTTTTTAAAACAAGGAGACCATATTGTGTTGCAGCAAACATTGTATGGCGGAACATATAATCTTGTATTAGAGGAATTGAATAAATTCGGAATTGAGTATTCGTTTACAAAAGACATATCTATTGCCTCTTTTAAAGAAGTGATTCAACCAAATACAAAGGTGTTGTATATTGAAACACCTTCAAATCCGTTATTGACAATTACAGATATGCAAGCGGTTTCTAAGTTAGCAAAAGAACACGAAATTGTAACGATGATAGACAATACATTTGCATCGCCAATCAATCAAACTCCAGCTGATTTCGGAATCGATATAATGATTCATTCAGCAACAAAATATATGGGCGGACATTCAGATATTTTAGCAGGAGCTGTTGCAGCATCAAATGAACATATAGAAACGATTTGGAAAACAGCTATTAATTTTGGTGGAAGTTTAAGTGATTTTACTGTTTGGATGTTAGAACGTAGTTTGAAAACGTTGAATTTACGTGTGAAATGCCAAAGTGAAAACGCAGGTATTATGGCAAGATATTTGGTAAGTAATCCAAACGTTTCGAAAGTGTATTATCCAGGGTTGGAGTCACATTCTGGACACCAATTAGCGAAAAAACAAATGAAAGGTTTTGGAGGGATGTTATCCTTTGAATTAAAAGAAGGCATTGATGTGGAAGAATTTCAACGTAAGTTGCGTTTGATTAAACCGTCTATGAGTTTGGCTGGAGTAGAAAGTACGGTGTTAAACCCTGCAGTTGCTTCACATGCATTAATGGGAGCAGAAGAAAGAGCAAATCAAGGAATTACGGATGGCTTGATACGTTTTTCAGTAGGAATAGAAGAAACAGAAGATTTAATTGCAGACATTGAACAGGCACTAGATAGTTTGCAGTAAGCAAGTTGACAGTCACAGTTGACAATTACTGTAAAATAAAAAAGGAATTATTTTTAACAATTACACGATTCAACAAATAAACAAATACACGTTAAAAAAATGAAACTAGATATATTAGCTTTTGGAGCGCATCCAGATGATGTTGAATTAGGTTGTGGAGCAACCGTGGCTAAAGAAGTGTCTTTAGGTAAAAAAGTAGGAATTGTAGATTTAACTCGTGGTGAGTTAGGAACTCGAGGTTCTGCTGATTTAAGAGATGAAGAAGCGGCTAATGCTGCAAAAGAATTAGGGATTGCAGTGAGAGAAAATGTTCGTTTTGCAGATGGTTTTTTCACCAATGATAAGGAGCATCAGCTAAAAATTATAAAAATGATTAGAAAATACAAGCCTGATGTCGTTTTATGTAATGCTATTGATGATAGACATATTGATCATCCAAAGGGAAGTAAACTGGTTTCTGACGCCTGTTTTTTAAGCGGATTATTAAAGGTTGAAACAGCGTTAGATGGCGTTTCTCAAGAAAAATGGAGACCAAAACAAGTGTATCATTACATTCAATGGAAAAATATAGAACCAGATTTTGTAATTGATGTTACCGGTTTTATGGATACAAAGATTGCTGCGGTAAAAGCATACAGTTCTCAGTTTTTTGATGCTACAAGTAAAGAGCCAGAAACACCGATTACCAGTAAAAACTTTATTGACAGCATTGGTTACAGAGCGAATGACTTAGGTAGATTGATAGGAGTAGAGCATGCAGAAGGTTTTACCTCAGAACGTTACGTTGCCGTTGAAAATTTAAGTAAATTAATTTAAATTTTCTTTTGTTGAGAAGTAAAAAATGAATTATATTTGCACCCGCAATATGGTGGTTGTAGCTCAGTTGGTTAGAGTATCGGTTTGTGGTACCGAGGGTCGCGGGTTCGAATCCCGTCTTCCACCCAAAAGCAAGAAGCTTCTCTTTTTTTAGAGAAGCTTTTTTTGTGCTTAATATTTTCTAAAGTCTGAGTAACTTTGGTGCACTTTCTAATAGAAAATGGAAACGTGTTTTATCTTTCAAAATCAAGGAACCACCATCAGATTTTATAGCCTCTTTAATGTGGTTCTTTGTTTAATGAACTATGATGTTACCAGTTTCTCTTTTAAATATGTAGCAGTATATGATTTATTAGTCTGAATCAATTCTTCAGGTGTTCCTTGAAACAATAAATCACCACCCTTTTTACCTCCTTCAATTCCAAGGTCAATAATATAATCTGCACATTTAATCAATTCAATATTATGTTCAATAACAATAATAGAATGTCCTTTGTCAATTAGTGCATTAAAAGAATCTAATAATTTTTTAATATCATGAAAGTGCAATCCAGTAGTGGGTTCATCAAAAATAAACAGTGCTTTGTCTTTGGTGCTTCCTTTTACTAAAAATGAAGCTAGTTTTATACGTTGTGCTTCACCACCAGATAAGGTAGAAGAAGATTGTCCTAATTGCACATACCCCAACCCAACATCTAGCAACGGTTTTAATTTTTGAACTATTTTATGCTGTTCGTGTTCTGTGAAAAAAGCAACTGCATCATCAATAGTTGCATTTAAAATATCGTCAATAGATTTTCCGTAGAAAGCAACCTCTAGTACTTCTTTTTTAAATCGTTTTCCGTTACAAGTATCACATTGTAAATGCACATCTGCCATAAATTGCATTTCGATAGTCACTTGTCCCTCTCCTTTACAAACTTCACAACGACCGCCTTCTACGTTAAAAGAAAAGTGCTTTGGTTTGTAGTTTCTGATTTTTGATAATTTCTGATTCGAAAATAAACTTCGAATATCGTCGTATGCTTTTATGTAGGTTACAGGGTTTGATCTAGAAGAACGTCCTATAGGGTTTTGGTCAATAAATTCAATATGCTTTAAGTTCTCAAAGGAACCTTTTATTTCTGTAAACTGTCCTAGTTTTTCTCCATATCCAATAATTTTTTTCTGCATTGCAGGAAACAATATTTTCTTAACCAAGGTGCTTTTTCCACTTCCAGAAACTCCAGTAATTACCGTTAAGTTATTTAAAGGAAAGGTAACATCAATGTTTTTTAAATTGTTTTCTCTTGCTCCAATTATTTGAATATAGTTGGTTGTTTTTCTTCTTGTTTTTGGAATTTCGATTTTTAACTGCTCATTTAAATATTTAGCGGTTAAGGAATCAGATTTTAAGATGTCTTTAAATTTTCCTTCGGCAACTACATGACCACCGTAAGTTCCTGCTTCTGGACCAATATCGATGATGTAATCAGCAACTTTCATAATGTCTTCATCGTGTTCTACCACAATAACGGTATTCCCTAAGTCGCGTAAATTTTTAAGAACTCCAATTAATCGCTCAGTATCTTTTGGATGTAAACCAATACTTGGCTCATCTAAAATATACATAGATCCAACCAAACTACTCCCTAAAGAAGTGGCTAAGTTAATTCGTTGACTTTCTCCTCCAGAAAGTGTGTTAGATGTTCTGTTAATCGTTAAGTAACTTAAGCCAACATCTTGTAAGAATTGTAACCTATTATTGATTTCTGTCAACAACCTTTTTCCGATCTTAAGGTCATACTTGTTTAACTCAATGGTATTAAAAAAAGCAGACAATTCATCTATAGGTAAAGAAACGAGTTCAGAAATAGTCTTATCAAAGACCTTAATATAGTTTGTTTCTTTTCGCAAACGGTTTCCATTACAATCGGTACATTTTGTTTTGCCTCTGTAACGAGAAAGCATCACTCTATTCTGAATTTTATAACTTTTCTCTTCTAGTTTTTGAAAGAAATGATGAATTCCTTTAAAATTCTTATTCCCGTTCCAAATCAATTCTTTTTGAGCTTCTGATAATTCAAACCAAGGCTTGTGGATTGGAATGTCAACATCAAAGCCATGATTAATTAAGTCGTCTTTATACGCTCTAAAAGTGTCTGATTTAAAAGGTAAAATGGCATCTTCATAAATGGATAGACCCGTATTTGGAATTACCAAATCTTCATCTATCCCAATTACACTTCCATAGCCTTCACATGTTGGACACGCTCCATAAGGATTGTTAAAACTGAATAAATGTGTGTTAGGTTCTAAAAACGGTATTCCGTCTAATTCAAATTTATTGCTAAATTTAACCACTTTAGAAGTGCTTAAATTTTCTATGGTACAGGTTCCTTTACCTTCAAAAAAAGCAGTTTGAATTGCATCTGCTAATCGGTTATAAAAATCTTCATCATCTTTTAAAACAATTCGATCCACAACAAGATGTAAGGATTCTTTTTTATAGGTGTCAAAAGGAAATTCTTCAATTCTAAGAATGGCATCACCCATTTTAACCCTTGCATACCCTTGTTGAGAAAATACATTTAAAAGCGTTTTTAAGTCTCTAGTTTTGTCTAAATAGAAAGGAGCTAATAACAATAGCTTTGCGCCTAATTCATATTTTTTTATATGATTGATAACATCAGCAACGGTGTCTTTTTTTACTTCACTATTAGAAACAGGTGAGAAGGTTTTACCAATTCTAGCATATAATAACTTTATATAATCGTAAATCTCAGTTGATGTTCCAACTGTAGATCTTGGGTTTGTTGAGTTTACTTTTTGTTCTATGGCAATTGCAGGTGCAATCCCTTTAATATAGTCAACTTTTGGTTTGTGTAATTTCCCTAAAAACTGACGTGCATAAGACGATAAGCTTTCTACATATCTACGTTGTCCTTCTGCGTATAGCGTGTCAAAAGCTAAAGAAGATTTCCCAGAGCCTGAGAGTCCCGTTATTACAACTAATTTGTTGCGAGGAATTACAACATCAATATTTTTTAAGTTATGCAATTTTGCACCTTTAATAATGATGTTTTCTTTGGGGTCAACTTTAGATAAATCTTTCGACATTATAATTTGTAAAATAAGAATGTAAACAAAAATAGAAACAATAACTCTATTCTTACTATGATTAATTTCTTTTTTACAGAAAAAATTGTTGCACTACTTAAGATGTATTAACTTTACAAAATCTATACTATAATTCATGAGAATTTATAAAAAAAAGCTTTCTTTTTTCTTCTTATCATTTTTACTATTTCAAGTGTTTTTTGTGTATTCTCAAACTTTTGAGCTGACGTCTAGAAGGTTTCAAAATCTTGATATTAGAGATAATATGGGGGTTTCAGTGGCAGATTATAATGGAGATTCAGTATTGGATATATTTATTGTTGGAAATAAAAAAGACCTCAGTACTTCACCAGAAACATATAGTAGATTATTTAAAAACAATAACGACGGTACATTTACTGATGTCACGTTAGAATCAGGTCTGTTTGGTTTATATAATACGTCTGAACCATTAGGGGAAAATAATGTAGAAGGGTATACTGGTTATAAAATGGGCGCTTCTTGGGGAGATTTTAATAATGATGGGTATCCAGATCTTTTTCTTACAAATGCCTTTAAAGTACAATTATTTATAAATAATGGAAATGGAACATTTACTGATATAACCACATCAGCAGGTTTTCCTGCTACAGATACATGCAATAGTACTTCTTCTGCTTGGTTTGATTTTAATAACGACGGAAATTTAGATCTTTTTATTTCTGATTATAAATCTGAATGTGGCAATAGACTCTATAAGAATTTAGGAAACAATACTTTTGAGGATATTACGGCATCAGCGGGATTAGATGTAAGCAGTAAAAGCACCTATATGGCGCTACCTTTTGACGTCAATAAAGATGGTTTGATAGATCTCTATTTGGCGAATGATTACCTACAGGTTAATGACTTATTCATAAATAAAAACGCTGTTTCTTTTTTAGAAAAGGGTGTCGATTACGGAATGAATATTAGTATTTTCGGAATGGGAATGAGTACTGGAGATTATAATTTAGATGGAAATTTTGATGTTTTAATAACAGACCTTGCTGAGAATGTTGTGCTTACAGGTAAATCGGACAATACTTTTCAAGAACTAGACCATACAAGTATATTTTTAAAATCTGCTTGGGGGTGGAGTAATTATTTTTCAGACTTTGATAATGACGGAGATGAAGATGTCTTAATTTCAACAGGGCTTAAGCGATCTGAGTTTAATTCTTATTACGAAAATTCGTATAGAAATGGAGGTTCTACTTTAGATGATAAAACATCTTCTTCTGGTATAACAGAGAAGAATAAAACACCTGCTTCGGTTGTTTTTGATTTTGATAATGACGGTGATTTGGATGTTTATTTTGCCAATTTAATAGATGCATCTACTTTTTACGAAAACACCTCAATAAATGGTCAGTCAAATACAAATTGGCTAAAGGTTAAATTAGAAGGAACTCTTTCAAATAAAGATGGTATTGGTACAACAGTAGAGATAGATACAGATTTCGGTACTCAAATACGATATTATACAGGTGTCAATTTATATTCACAAAGTCTTCAATCTGTTCATTTTGGTATAGGATCAGAGACTTCTATTAAAGAGTTGCGTATCAAATGGCCTTCTGGAATTATCGATACTTATTCTAATATTGTTATTAATAAACACATTAAGGCAATTGAAGGAGACAGTTATGAAATTCGTTCTATTACGCCAAGTGTAAAAGTATCAGGATGTACAGATCCAACAAGTTGTAATTTCAATGTTCTAGCTACTGTATCTGACGGTTCATGTGCATACTTAACACCAAGTAGTATTACAGGGAATAATGTTGCCCATTACTTAACAGAAGAAACATATAGTTATCCATTAGGAGCTGCATCAACGATTGTGTGGAAAGTAGAAGGCGGTAAGCTTATAGAAGGACAGGGAACAAATTCTATTAAAGTTCATTGGGAAGTCGAAACTTTAGGTAAAATCACTGTTGTAGAAACCGGAATATGTTCGACAATTCCGATTGAATATTCAGTTTCTTTATCACCAGCGGATGTTTCTCTAAACAAAAATGCTTCTATAGCACGATTATGGAACGAAGCGTTATTATTTTCAATTCGAAAAGATTTCGCAAGACCAACAATTCATTCAAGAAATTTGTTTCATACAAGCATTGCAATGTATGACGCATGGTCTGTTTATGATACAGGAAATAGTGCAACCTTTTTATTGGGTGAAACTTTAGGGACTTCATATACTCCTTTTAATGGATTTGTTAATGTTGGTGATGTTTCAGAAAATCGTTCAAAAACATTAAGTTATGCCATGTATCGCTTATTAAATCATCGATTTAAAAACTCTCCAGGCTCAGCAGAATCTTTTGAATTGTTTGATTTATTGATGGACCAAATGGGGTATGATAAAGATTTTACCTCATTAGATTACGCTACAAATGATCCTGCAGCATTAGGGAATTATATTGCTCAGAGTATTATTGATGTTGGCTATTCTGATGGGGCAAGGGAATCTACAGGCTATGATAATGAATATTATCAACCAGTAAATGATCCATTAGTGACAGCCTTTTCAGGAAATAGTACCTTAACAGATCCAAATCGCTGGCAACAACTAAGCTTAGAAACATTTATTGATCAAAGCGGAAATTTAATTTCAAACTCAACACCAGATTTTTTAAGTCCTGAATGGGGTAATGTGACCCCTTTTTCACTGAAAGAGTCAAACAAACAAGTGTTTACGCGAGAAGGAAATAATTACGTGGTGTATCACGCTCCAGGGAATCCTCCTCAGTTAGATATTACTTCTCAAAATACATCATCAGAGCAATACAAATGGGGCTTTTCATTAGTTTCTATTTGGGGTTCACACCTAGACCCTTCAGACGGTAATGTCTTAGATATTTCGCCAAAATCTATAGGGAATATTTCTATAGGAGATATGCCACTAACTTTTGGTAATCTTCCAAATTTTTATAATACTTTAAATGGGGGGGATATTGGAACAGGATATGCCGTAAATCCAAAGACAAATACACCATACACAGAGCAAGTAGTTCCAATGGGAGATTATGGAAGAGTATTGTCAGAGTTTTGGGCAGATGGACCAGATTCTGAAACTCCACCAGGTCATTGGTTTGCATTGATGAACTATGTAAGTGATCATGCTTTAACAGTAAAGAAATTTGAAGGAGTAGGAGATGAATTATCGAATTTAGAATGGGATGTGAAAAGTTACTTTATTTTAGGAGGAGCAATGCATGATTCAGCTATTACAGCATGGAGTATTAAGGGGTGGTATGACTATCTTCGCCCGATTTCAGCAATACGTTATATGGCGAATTTAGGTCAAAGCACAGATAATACGCTGTCAAATTATCACATAGGAGGAATTCCTTTGGAAGCAGGGAAAATTGAAGTTGTAGAAATAGGAGACGATTTAGCGGGAAGATCAGATGAACATGTGGGGAAACTTAAGCTATACACATGGAAAGGACATGCTTTTATTGGAAATCCAAATACAGATACAGCAGGAGTCGGCTGGATTTTAGCAGAAGACTGGATGCCTTATCAACGACCTAGTTTTGTAACACCTCCATTTGCAGGATATGTATCAGGACATTCAACTTTTTCACGTGCAGCAGCAGAGGTATTGACAAGAATTACAGGAGATCCGTATTTTCCTGGAGGTATTGGTGAGTTTGTTGCTAAAAAGGACGAATTTTTGGTTTTTGAAGAGGGGCCAAGTCAAGACATTATTTTGCAATGGGCAACATATAGAGACGCTTCTGACCAATGTAGTCTTTCAAGAATTTGGGGGGGGATTCATCCTCCTTCTGATGATATTCCTGGGCGACTTATGGGCGCACAAATTGGTATTGATGCTTTTGAGTTTGGAAAGATGTTCTTTGATAAAACGTTATCAGTAGCTGATCACACTATCACTAAAAGAACGGTATATCCAAATCCGATTTCGAGTAGGGTATTTTTGATTAGTAATTCTAAAAAAACAGACGTTATTACTTTAACAAATATGTTAGGTAGATCTATAAGAATCGAATCAAGAAAAAACCTGTCAGAAAAGGGAAGTACAGAGATTACGGTATCAAAATCAATTCTTTCTGGAATTTATATTTTAACGGTAAATAAGGAAACCTATAAGATTATTTTTATTTAAAAAATTTGTTTTTATCAGAATATTAGCTCATATTTGACGTATAATAACTACTTAAACATACGCATATAGTAAAAAATTACTTTTAACTGTTTATCAAAATAGGAACCAGAAAGCAAACTTGCTTTCTAAAAGTAATTTATAATGCGTAAAAACTCAACCCTAGATAGTACATTAGTAAGTAATTACATAAATGGAAATGAAGCATCTCTTGAGATTTTAATCAAGAGACATCAACAGCGTTTATTCAGCTTTATTTACAGTAAAGTAAAGGACAAGGATATAACGGAAGATATTTTTCAAGATACTTTTATTAAAGTAATTAGAACATTAAAGAAAGGAAATTACAACGAAGAAGGTAAGTTTTTACCTTGGGTAGTGCGTATTTCTCATAATCTAGTTATTGATCATTTTAGAAAGTCTAATAGAATGCCAACCTTTAGAAATACAGATGAATTTGATATTTTTTCGGTGTTAGGTGATGGTGTCTTAAATGCAGAAAAAAAACTAATTAAAGAGCAAATCCATTCAGATGTAAGAGCGTTGATAAATGAGCTACCTGAAGAGCAAAAACAGGTGTTAATAATGCGTATGTATAATGATATGAGTTTTAATGAAATATCTGAAAACACAGGTGTTAGTATTAATACAGCTTTGGGTAGAATGCGGTATGCATTAATTAATATGAGAAAGCTAATCGAAAAAAACAAAATTATTTTAGTGAATTAAATACGATAAGTAAAAAAGCATCGTTATTAGGTTAACAATCAAGTAATAAAACCATTTATATGATGCAACTTTACTCTAAGAAGTCTCTCGGATTTAGAGAGCAACCTAAAAAAGAAACAATTCAATTTTTAGTTAACTTTTCCCAATCATTAAAAGTTATAAAGACTAAATCGGACCATTTCATTGAATTGAATTTGAATTAAGAGGGAAAAGCCTTAACTGCCAGTTGAGGCTTTTTTAATGAAATAATATTAGATCTATGAATTATTATTTTCACAAGAATGATAAAGGAGTCTATTTTCTAAAGGTCTTTCTTCTTGAATCTTTTTTATAATACTCTTCTAAAACAGTTTTTCTTCCTATCGTTTTAGTAATAATGTCATTTTCTAAGTTCCAGCCTCTTGCAGGAGAATATTCACGTCCATACCAAATTATTTGTAAATGTAAGTCGTTCCACAATTCTCTTGGAAATAATCGTTTAGCATCTTTTTCTGTTTGCACAACATTTTTTCCGTTCGTTAAATTCCAACGAAATAACAATCTATGAATATGTGTGTCTACCGGAAATGCAGGGATACCAAAAGCTTGACTCATAACTACACTTGCCGTTTTATGTCCAACTGCGGGTAATTCTTCTAATCCTTCAAAACTCTGAGGAACTTCTCCATTATATTTTTTAATTAAAATTTTCGACAAACCATAAATCCCTTTACTTTTCATAGGTGATAATCCACAAGGACGAATAATTGCTCTAATTTCCTCTACAGTCATTTTTATCATATCAAAAGGATTGTCAGCCTTTGCGAATAATAATGGTGTAATTTTATTAACCAGAACATCGGTACATTGCGCAGATAATAACACTGCAATTAACAATGTGTATGGATCTTTATGATCTAGTGGAATTGGTATTTCTGGATAGGTATTACTTAAGGTTTCAATAACGAAATCTACCTTTTCTTGTTTGGTCATTTTTCACTTTAATAAGTATCAAAGATACAACGTTGCAAAGTAATTTTTTAAGTAAGTTTTGGGATTTATTTTAAGACGTTGTAACTTGCCTACTTTGTAATTTTTAAACTCAATAAATAATGACCACACTAAAAATAGGGAATTCTGCTCCAAACTTTACAGCAAAAGACAACCAAGGAAATACCATTCAACTTTCTGATTATAAAGGAAAAAAGTTAGTATTGTTCTTTTATCCAAAAGCAAGTACACCAGGCTGTACTGCTGAAGCATGTGATTTAAGAGATAACTATCAGTCTTTTTTAGCGAAAGGATATGATGTGTTGGGGGCAAGTGCAGATTCAGCTAAAAGACAACAAAACTGGATTGATAAACACGAGTTGCCTTTTCCGTTATTAGCAGATGAAGACAAAGTGGTAATCAATGCTTTTGGTGTTTGGGGCCCAAAGAAATTTATGGGTAAAGAATATGATGGAATTCACAGAACAACGTTTGTAATTGATGAAAACGGAATTATTTCAGCTATAATTACCAAAGTAAAAACAAAAGAGCATACAGCTCAGATTTTATAATTTTTAGAATTCGTTAGTACCGTATTAGAGCATAAAACAGTCGCCCTTTAAATACTGTAAATTTTTAGCTTAACAGGAATTTTTATTAAGAACGAAATTATTAGTAGGAAACTGCTAAAAAAAGTAAAACTTTAAAGTTTTACTTTTTTTTGATATAGAAACACCCTATTAATACGTATAAGGGAATTTTAATTTACGAAGTATCTCTAGTTCTTGTAATTTATTATGCACGCATAATAATTTTCGTTATATTTGAAGATATAAAAGCTGTTAAATCAGCATAGATTAGCAATTAAAATCAATTATAAAACATCCATATTATGCCAAAAAAGTATGTAGACCTAGAAACACTTAAATACATACTTTATGATATTCACAAATTAGAAGATTTATTGACTAGAGATCGATTTGAAGACCATGATATGGAATCTTTAAATCTTTTTATAGACTCTGTAAAAGAATTTTCTGATAGAGAATTGTATCCATATTTCAGAGAAATGGACGAAACTCCTGCATATCATAAAGACGGAACTGTAATTGTTCACAAACAAGTTAAAACGATTATGCAACAAGGTGGAGAAATGGGGTTATTATCCTCTTCTTTTAATTATGATGATGGTGGTTTGCAAATTCCGTTTATAGCAGCACAAGCCGCATTTTACATAATGGATGCTGCAAATAATCATTTACCAGGATATCTTGGGTTAACAAGTGGCTCCGCAGAATTAATTATAGAATTCGGGAACAAAGAATTAAATGAAACATACGTGCCAAATATGCTTTCTGGAACTTGGGGAGGTACCATGTGTTTAACAGAACCACAAGCAGGAAGTTCTTTGTCTGATATTATGACAAAAGCAACACCAACAGGTGAAGGGTATTATAAAATTAGCGGACAAAAGATTTTTATTTCTGGTGGCGATCATCAATTTGCAGATAATTTTGTGCATTTAGTATTGGCAAGAATTGAGGGAGCTCCAAAAGGAACAAAAGGAATTTCTTTATTTGTGGTACCTAAAAACAGACCAAAATTAGATGGAAGTTTAGAATATAATGATGTAATGACCATTGCAGATTTTCAAAAAATGGGACAACGTGGTTATTGTACAACGCATTTAGGATTTGGAGATTCTGATGATTGTAGAGGTTGGCTTGTTGGCGAAGAGCACAAAGGTTTAAATCAAATGTTTTTAATGATGAATGGTGCAAGAATAGCTGTTGGTAGAGGTGCTGCTGCAATTACAATGGCAGCATATAGGGCTTCATTACAATATGCAAATGAAAGACCGCAAGGAAGAAAATTAACAAGTACCGGAAAGAAAAATCCAACAGAAAAACAGAGCTTAATTATTGAACATCCAGATGTTAGGAGAATGTTGTTATTGCAAAAATCTATTGCAGAAGGTTCTTTAAGTTTGGTGTTTTTAGCATCGAAATATCACGATATAATTCATGCATCAAGGTCAAAAGAAGAAAAAGAAAAGTACAATTTATTGTTAGAAATGATCATTCCTATTGTAAAAACTTTTCCTTCAGAAGCTGGTGCAGAGTCTGTAGATAATGGGTTACAAGTTTTAGGAGGTTATGGTTTTTGCACCGATTTTAGTTTGCAACAGTATTATAGAGATATTAGAATTTCTTCCTTATATGAAGGTACAACAGGAATTCAATCTCAAGATTTATTAGGAAGAAAAGTGCCAATGCAGAACGGAAAAGCGCTAGAACTATTGGTTGCTGAAATAATGCAAACAATTGCACTTGCTTCTACGGATGAGGAACTAAAAAAATATGGAGCTGTTTTAGGGGATAAATTAAAGCTTTCGCAAAAAGTATTGAGTCATTTAGTGCCTTTTGCCATGAAAGGAAATCACGAGCGTTACTTAGCAGATGCCAATTTGTTTATGGAATATATGAGTATTATTGTTTTAGGTTGGTTGTGGTTAGAAATGGCTGTTGATGCGAAAAAAGAACTTGAAAATACAGATAAAAAATATTCAGAAATTTTTTACGAAAGTAAAATTCATACCATGAAATTCTACTTTAAATATGAGGTTCCAAAAACAAATTCGTTAGCAGAATCTTTAATGAGTAGTGAAGAGTTAACCATAAAAACAGACAAAGAATATATCTTATAATGACTATAAAAGAACAATTTAATTTAGAAGGTAAAGTTGCTATTGTAACAGGTTCAAGTAAAGGAATCGGAAAAGCAATCGCAAAAGGTTTGGCAGAAAATGGAGCACAAGTTGTCGTTTCTAGTAGAAGTCAAGAAGCGTGTGATGAAGTTGTAGCGGAGTTTAAAAAAGAAGGTTTAACCGCAATAGGTATTGCCTGTCACATTGGTAAAGAAGACCAACGTAAAAATTTAGTTGCTAAAACAATTGAAGCTTTTGGACGCATAGATGTTTTGGTAAATAATGCAGCAATCAATCCTGTTTTTGGACCAATAGAAGATGTCGATCCTGCAATTTTTGATAAAATTATGGATGTAAATGTAAAAGCTCCTTGGTTTTTATCTAATTTGGTATTGCCACATTTTCAAGCAAATAAAAATGGAAGTATTATAAACATTGCATCTGTAGAAGCATTAACGCCAGGTTTTGGTTTAGGAATTTACAGTACAAGTAAAGCCGCTATTTTAATGTTGACAAAAAATCAAGCTAAAGAATGGGGAACACATGGGGTTAGAGCCAACGCAATTTGCCCAGGGTTAATTAAAACAAAGTTTAGCGCTGCTTTATGGCAAAATGAAAAGATTCTTGGTAAGATTCAAAAATCGCTTCCAAGCGGTAAAATGGGAATGCCAGAAGAAATGGTTGGTTTGGCTTGTTTATTGGCTTCCGATGCAGGGAGTTATATGACTGGCGGAACATATACAGTAGATGGAGGTTATATGATTGCAGGGTAATATTAGTGTAATGTCTCCTAGAGCATTACTTTTAATTAATTTTTTTTTGATTAAAAGTAACGAACGCAGTTCTCGAGAGGTCATTAAGTTTAAATTATTATTAAGGTCTCGACTGCGCTCGACCAGACAGAATTATTTTTATTATGAACTTCGAATACTCAGAGAAATCAAAAGAATTACAACAAAAGCTAACAACCTTTATTGAAGAGCATGTTGTTCCCTTAGAACAGGAGTTCATCACTTTTCAAAGTAATACAAATAATATGTGGAAGCGTTTCCCAAAAACAGAAATGCTAAAACAAAAAGCAAAAGATGCAGGTTTATGGAACTTGTTTTTGCCCAAAGACTATGGAAATTTAAGTCCGGGTTTATCTAATCTAGAATATGCTCCATTAGCAGAAATTATGGGACGCAAAATTTGGGTTTCAGAAATTTTCAACTGTTCTGCACCAGATACTGGTAATATGGAGGTATTAGCAAAATACGGAAATGAAGTTCAAAAAGAACAATGGTTAACGCCATTAATGAATGGAGAAATTCGTTCTGCTTTTTTAATGACAGAACCACAAGTTGCTTCATCAGATGCTACAAATATTGAAACTTCCATTGTTTTAGACGGTGATGAATATGTTATTAATGGAAGAAAATGGTGGTCATCCGGAGCTATGGACCCACATTGTAAAGTGGCAATTGTCATGGGGAAAACCGATGGTTCGAAACCAAGGCATCAACAACAAAGTATGGTTTTAGTACCCATGAATACAAAAGGATTAGAAATTGTAAGACCACTTTCTGTTTTAGGGTATTATGATTCTCCAGAAGGGCATGCAGAAATCATATTAAAAAATGTTCGCGTACCAAAGGCTAATTTAATTTTGGGTGAAGGAAGAGGTTTTGAAATTGCGCAAGGACGTTTAGGACCCGGTAGAATACATCATTGTATGCGTTTGGTAGGAATGGCGCAATATGCTTTAGAAATCATGTCTCAAAGAACCCTAGAAAGAGAAACTTTTGGGAAAAAGTTTTATGAATATAGTAGCATTCGTCATGAAATTGCAAAATCGCAATGCGAAATAGAGCAAGCACGCTTACTAACGCTTTCTGCAGCTGATAAAATGGATAAGTCAGGCAATAAAGAAGCGAAAGATATTATAGCAATGATAAAAATTGTTGCTCCAAATATGGCACAAAAAGTGATTGATAGAGCGATGCAGATTTTAGGAGGAAAAGGGGTTGGTCCTGATACGTATTTGCCGCATTATTTTGCGATTGCAAGAATGTTGCGTTTGGCAGATGGGCCAGATGAAGTGCATATGTATCAACTGGGAAAAAGTTGTATTAAAAAATACGGAAATAGGTAAGAAATGAGCACCCAGAAAACAAGAAAAGGCGAAGAATTGAATGCTGTTTTCTTGAAGAAATATCTTCAAGAAAAGGAGCTAATTAATTCAGTTGATAGTGAATTGGTTGTGGATCAATTTACACATGGTTATTCTAACTTAACCTATTTACTTCAAATTGAAAATCAAGAGTTTGTGTTAAGGAAACCACCAATTGGTGCTATAAAACGCGGTCATGATATGAGTCGTGAATTTAAAGTGCAAAGTGGAGTAGGAGCCGCTTTTTCTAAAGTGCCAAAGATGTATACCTTTTCTGAGGATACGTCTATTTTAGGAAGTGATTTTTACCTTATGGAAAAAGTTGACGGAATTATTTTAAACTATAAAGAAGCAAAACAAAGAAATATTGTAGCATCAGAATATAAAACCATTGCAAATTCTTGGTTAGATACCTTAGTGGAATTGCATAATGTAGATTATAACGCAATTGGTTTGGCAGATTTAGGAAGGCCTGAAGGATATGTAGAAAGACAAATTACCAATTGGGGAAAACAGTATTTAAAAGCGAAGACAGACGAGTATCCTGAGGCAGCATTGGTTCTGAAATGGATGGATAAAAATCAACCAAAAGAATATCAACATTGCTTAATTCATAATGACTTTAAGTATGATAATATTGTTTTTAAAGACGCCACTTGGCAAGAAGTTTCTGCAGTTTTAGATTGGGAAATGGCAACGTTAGGAGATCCTTTAATGGATTTAGGAACGTCACTTGGCTATTGGACTGTGGCTACCGATCACGATTTTGTAAAACAAGGAATTCCGTCTCCTACAATTTTTGAAGGAAACCCCATAAGAAGTGAAATTGCTCAAATGTATGCTCAGAAATCGGGCAGAAATGTTGATAATTTAGTGTTTTATTATGTCTTTGGATTGTTTAAGATAGCAGTAATTGCACAGCAAATTTATTATCGATATTCAAAAGGGCTGACAACAGATCCTCGTTTTTCTAATTTAAATAAAGCAGCCGAATTATGCTGTAAATTGGCTTTAAAGGCGATAAAAACGAATAAAATTGATTAAAAATGAATGAAAATCATCAAAAATTAAATAAAGAGGGATTAGCTATTCTATCAACTTTTGATGAAAACACTCCTGTTTTTATGTTGAATTATCTTAGCTATAAAGATGAAGTTTCAGAAACAGGAAAAACGGGAAAAGAAACGTATAAAGAATATATGAAAGCTGCAGTTCCTTTCTTTCAGAAAATAGCTGCAGAAATCCTTTTTAAAGGAAAACCAATGGCAACGATAATTGGTCCTTCAGAAGAAAAATTGTGGGACGAATTATTAATTGTTAAATATGCGAACAAAAACGAATTTTTTAAGTTGATGCAATTCAAAGAATACCCAAGTAAATTAAGGGCTTCAGCACTATCAGATTCAAGATTAATATTCTATAAATAATATGCAAGTAAAAGATAAAATTGTCATCGTAACAGGTGCAGGTTCAGGAATTGGAAAAGCAACTGCAATTCATTTTGCAACATATAAAGCTACAGTTGTAGTTTCTGATATTGATGTAGAAAGTGCTCAAAAAGTGGTTGATGAAATAATTTCAACCGGAGGGAAAGCATCCGCAAATAAATGTAACGTCGCTAAATTTGAAGAAGTAGAAAACCTTATCCATTCAACAGTAACAAAATTTGGACAATTAGATGTACTTGTAAATAATGCAGGTATTGGTCCTAATTTATTGAAAACACATGAATCAAGATTAAAAGATTGGGATGCTGTAATTGCAGTAAATCAAACAGGTGTATTTTATTGCATGAAAGTTGCATTACAGCAATTTTTAGAGCAAGGGTATGGTAATATTGTAAATATTGCTTCTTTGGCAGGTTTAAAAGCGTCGCCAAATAATATAAGTTATAGTGCAAGTAAATTTGCTGTTGTTGGTATGACCAAGTCTGCAGCAATGGAATACGTAACTAAAAACATTAGAGTCAATGCTGTTTGTCCTGGTTATACAGAATCAGCTTTATTGAATCAGTTGTTAGAAGCGAAACCAGAAATGGATGCCATTTTAAAAAGTATAATTCCAATGAAACGATATGGAAAAGCGAATGAAATAGCAGAGGCTGTTGTTTGGTTAGCCTCCGATAGTACAAAATTTATTACCGGTCAAACAATTACGTTAGATGGCGGTACATCGCTTTAAAACCCTAAGGATATTTATTAATGATTCATTCAATTAAAACGTTCTTTAATATTTTAATCATTTTTTGATTTGTCTCTCTGTTTTTAATAGCAATTCTAATAGTATGCTTGTCAAAATTAGTTCCCATGTTAGATACATCCCTTATATAAAGACCATATTCTTTGCATTTTGATACAACTGTTTCAGCATTAGGGCCATTTTCTGGAAGATAACATAGAATAAAATTCGCTATAGATTGAACAACCTTTATTGAATTGATTTTCATCAGTTCTTTGGAAAATTCATCCCTAAAAGCATGGGTTTTTTTATAACATTTTTCATAGTATTCAACATCTTTTAAAGCTATAACTGCAGCAATTTGTGCTGGTAGACTGACAGCCCATGGTGGAGATATAGATTTTAATTTTTCAAGTTGATAAGGAGATGCACATAAATAAGCAGCACGTAGACCACTAAGTGCATATACTTTAGACATTGATTTGCAGATTATAATATTTCTATTTTTTGTTGCAAATTTTTCAAGAGACTGATTTCTCCCCGTGTATTCAACATACGTCTCATCTAGCCAAATACGAGTTGTTGTAGGTATTTGTTTAAGTGCTATTTCGAGTGGTTTTCTAGAAATGTGTTGTCCTGTGGGACTATTCGGATTTACAATCACAATAAGATCATAATTGTTTTTAGACATTGAAATAAGAGTTTCAGTGTCTAAAACATAATTCATGTCTTTAAATAGTTTAAGACGATCTACTTGACATCCAATAATGTTTTCTAGAACATGTGCATATTCACCATACATCGGATCAAGAATGAGAACACGAGAACCTGAAGTTAACCATTCTCTAAAAGCCATAAAAATAAGATCTGATGAACCAGCACCAGGAAGTATATTTTCCGCTTTAACACCGCGTATATTGGCTATACTATTTGCCATACCACTACAATCAGTAGGAGGTGAGGTCTTGGAAATCCAGGGAAGATGTGATTTTATTTCGTTAATAATTTTTGGAGATGGGTCAAACCAAGCATCAAGAACATCAGCATTAATAATTTTTTCTCGTCTATTTAAGTTATCAAACTCTTTTCCGATAGCCTCAAAGAATTCTCCTCCATGATAACATTCTACAGGTTTAAAAAAAGGTATTTCTAAATTCCAAAGACATTGTTTTTCTAATTTAAGAAAAAGTTGTTTGAAGTTATTGTCTATAAAAGTATTTAATGCGTTAATATTTCCGTTTAGCAATTCAAAAGTTACTTGACCAACTTTAATAGTTTTATTCATTGCTTTAAAGCCTAACTTTAAATAAATGCTTAAGACTTCAGTTCTGCCAATTGCCATAATATTTGAACCTCCATTTGATTCAATCCATCTAAAGGCAGACCACATAAGAATTAAGGCTACTGCTTTTCCACGATAAGCAGGAAGTACTGTTAAGATTCTCATTTCATATAAAGAATCATTTACGTCAAAGGGTAAGTCTTTTCTATTTAGGTATTTATCTATTGAGTACGTATCTTTTTCAGGCGGAGTAATACTTATGAACCCAACAATTTCTTTGTTTATTTTGGCGCATATATAAGTATTAAAATCATCTAATTTATCACGAAATATTTTTGATTTATTTTCAGGATGTTGCATTAACTCAGTACCGTATACCTCGTGACGAATTTTATATATTTTATCTCGATCGGTCTTTGAAGCTATTGAGATCACAATTTTTTTCTCTTCCATACAAATTTATTATAAATCGTTGCCGTTTTGTATTCGTTCAAATTTAAATTATAAGCAGTATTGGCGATCGTTTTATTCAATCCATAATTTCCCAATGGAATATGTCTTCGCTTTTCCGCTTATGATTACTCTATCTTTTTTGTTAGAGCATTGTAAATTTCCCACTCTATCGGAAATTTGTATTGCATTTAGTTCTTCTTTTTCAAGTCTTAATGCCCAAAATGGAATTAAAGAGCAATGTGCTGAACCTGTTACGGGATCTTCTAAAATTGATGCCTGTGGAGTAAAAAATCTTGACACAAAATCACAATTTTCTCCTTTTGCAGTAACAATTACTCCTCCCGGATCAAGATTTATTTGATCAAATAGTTGTTTATCAATCTTGATATTCTCAACTTCTTGCTGTGTATCGTAGACTAACATAAAATCTCTTGATTTAAGAACTTCTCTGGGCTGTATATTTAGAGATTTTTTAATTATTTCAGGTAACTCAGAAACAACTGGCATTCGTGCAGGAAAATTTAAATAGTATGAATTATTTTTCATAGAAACAGTCAAGTCACCACTCAGTGTTTCAAATATTATTTTATCCTTGGGGTAGTTTAAAATGGACATTAAGCAATGAGCAGTTGCAAGTGTTGCATGTCCGCATAAATCCATTTCAATTTCTGGCGTAAACCACCGTAAATGTATTTTATCTCCTTTGTCGACAAAAAAAGCAGTTTCAGCAACCGCATTTTCTTTGGTGATTTTTAACAAGATGTCATCAGGTAACCAATCGTTTAAAGGAACAACACAGGCTGGATTCCCACCAAATGTTTTATCTGTAAATGCATCTATTTGATATAGTTCAAGTTCCATTTTTTTATTTTTGTAAATTACTGATACCGTTTTGATGTCTGAAAACCACATACTTTATAGCGTGCACTTAACTGCCTTTTTTTTAGAGACAATGAAGCCTTCGTTATTTTTTTTAAAATTAATTAGTTCAATAGTAACTTTTTAGTAAACATATGTTTCGAGTTAAAAATAACGATATTATATATTCCTGAAGAGATGTTAAGCTTCAGAATATTTGTTCCTTGAGTTAATGATGCTTGACTTATTTTCTCCCCTAACATATTATAAACAATTAATGTAGAAGCTTCCCAGCTTAAGGGGGTCGTAATAGATAAATTAGAATCCTTTGTTAAAGGATTAGGATATATGATTGGGGTATTCTTTTCTTCATCTTCATTTACAGACAAAGTGCTATCATTATTTGAAAGCACAAACTGAGAAAAAGAATTAATTGTTAATCCTGTTGAAAAGGAAATTAAAGTATTCGCTCCTCCTGTTCCTGTTATCTCATCTCCTGTATCTACTACTGAACCCCAACTATTTCCAGTGTCATTACTATTTCTTTTATATAGGTTGTAATCATTAGCAGAGGAAATATAATATTCTGAATTACCTGTAAAGCTCATGCTTTCTAAAGGTGTAAATGTTTTATTTACGCCATAATTATTAATAATAGCATACGAATTAAAATGCTGGAGTGCATCGGGTAAAACATCAGGATTTATAGTACTTGTAGAAACCCAAACATCTCCATTAGGATATATTCCATTAGCAAAATTCATGGATAATCCTGTTGTAATATAATCTTTGATTCCTGCAGAGTTTATATTTATTTTCTCACTTTTCCCTTTAAAAACTGGTGCATTAGAAGGAATGTGATTTGAAGCACTAATGCCAAAATAGGAAGCATAGTTTGTGTTTGAAGTTTTATTTATAGAAATGTTTCCATTCACTTCATTAAACTGGTAATATGCTATTAACCCTGTAAATATTGGATCGGCATTGTTTGTTTTTGTTAAATGCCTCCACTGTCTTATTTCATCGATACTTAAAGGTCTATTCCAAATAGAAACTTCATCCATTTCTAAATTAGTATATCGTGATGAATACCCTCTACCGTAACGGCCAAGGTCTATTTTAGACACTATTTGCGAACTCAATGCTGTATTGTTTATACTTTCTACTCCATTCACATAAATTTTCACCTGTGTACCATTGCTAACCAAAGCAACATGAGACCACTCGTTAGGTGGTGCTTTTAAACCTGAAGACCACCACCATATTGGATGAAATCCGATAGTGTTATCTCCGTTTAAAAAATTTAAGATCAAGGAGGTATCGTTATTTTGAGTACTAAAGATACCGCTATAATCTTCTTGTATTCCATTGGGTTTAATCCAACAAGAAAATGTAAAAGAATTTCTATCTAAATTTAAATCATCTACTTCTAAATAATCACCATTAGCTGCTCCTGATAAACGAGCCACATTGCCAGGTATTGAATCAGGTATTTGCGTTCCACACTGGTTTGAAATTTCAATAAAATTTGTTAATGTTTGGGTACTTGTTCCATAAGCATCTGTAACAGTTAATGTAACATCATAAAAACCATCGATAGTATTTGCATATGATATTTCTGGATTTTCTTCATTAGAGGAAGAAGGCGTTCCCCCTGGAAAACTCCATGACCATGTTGCAGAAGCATTTCTAACGACAGAGTAATCTTTAAACTGGACGTTCTCTACAGTCGGACAAATAATTTTAGCAGTACTTGCAGATATTAATGCATTTGTAGGACTTACTTCATATAAATCATGCGCAAAAGCACCTCTAGAAGTCCCTATTTTTAATCTATTTTCATTGTAATTAATAAACATGAATCTAATTTGAGACATTGGTAAACCAGTTCCTATTGCTTCCCAAGTACTCATCGCATTATTACGATAGTAAACACCGCTTTTATTTCCTACATAAACACCTCCATTAGAGCCTCTTTGAAAAACAATTTTAGTCAATGGGTACTCTGTTAAATTTGCCTGCGTTAAGTTTACCCAGGTAGCTCCATAATCATTTGATTTCAAAACTTTGCATGTAGACTGCACACCACTATAGGTTACCCATATTTCATTTGGATTTTCATCACTTACTGCAATGTCAGAAATATTTGTTTGTCCTGATGTTTCTGTGGAGTTCGGTGTAGTATTTACCCAAGTAACTCCTGCATCCTCTGTATGCCATAATTTATTATTGGTTATTCCTTCCACCACATACATATGATTAGGATTTTTCATTGAAATTTTTTCCCTAAAAACCTGTTGATTGAATGTTTTTACGATAGAAATACTACTGCCATTATCTTCTGTTTTAATTAGTGATCTTTTCCAAATGTTAAGGCTTGAATTTCCTGTAGGATATTGCCCAGCATGATGTGTTATGATTGTATAATAGTTATTTGGATGAAATTCTATAGAATTAAAATAAGAATATATTCCTCCTATATCTAAAAAATTAGATTCATTAATTAGTGTATGAACACCTGTTCTAAAATACCTATAATTACTATAGCCTTGACTGTAAATGTATCTATCATCTAATGGGTTTACATCTGTGTTTCCTTGATCTGCACCTGTTCCATTATACCAATCAAAACCATTTGCAGCCTCTTTGATCATTACTGGCCCATGATTATTACCAGAAGCAACTACACTTGTTTTAAAAGCGCTACCAAAACCCCATAATTCATGATTGCTAATACTATTTGTTTGCGTTGTTAATGTAGTTCCGTTGTCAGTAGATACGACTGTTTCTCCATCAGTTCCAATTAAAAATATATTGTTAACAATATCTATGGTTCTAATATCTGAATGTATTGTAGCCGTTGAGAGCGAAAAGGAATCACCATTATTCGTAGAAACATGAATTTTGTTATTCCCGTAAGAACCATATACAATTTTGTTTTCATCATTACGATCCATACTAATATCTCCGTGATGTAAAACGGGGTCATGGTTAAAAGGATCTCCAACTCCAGTAATCATATTTGTTTTCGTGCTTTCTACTGCTCCTGTTGTTGCATTAACTTTATATAAGTGAGCTGCCTTGTGAGCATAAGCATTGTTTCCACTACCAATAGCAATATAAATTGAAGTTACATTTGTACTAGGTAGTAATAATTTTGCCCAACCAACTGTTTGTCCATTTGCAGTATTAGATAAAGAAAGTGTCGCTATTTGAGTAAATGTAGCACCTGAATCATTAGAACGGTGTAAAATAACAGTATTACTATGATTTGTACTTAAAGAATATACCACAGAAGTGTTTGTTGTACTCCAGTCTAGCATTTCACTATGTACAGAGCTATCCCATACTTGGTGATTAGACAGGCTTGTAAGTACTGCTGTCCAGGTAGTTCCTCCATCTGTTGTTCTATAAATTTTATTTCCCCATCTTGCTACGACAATATTAGCATTTGATGGAGATACTGCAATGTCATAAGCTTTTCCTGAATATGCAGAACTTATTAATGCTGTTGAATTCCAATTTAAACCACCATCGATAGATTTTATAACTTGTTGATCACTTATTGCATAGACAATTAACGGATTAGAGAGTGCAATATCTAAATCTAAATATGTGTCATCTGGTAAATTGGAGTCTACTAAAGTCCAATTTGTTCCTCCATCATTTGTCATCCATAGACCTCCAGTCACAAATGAAACAAAACGTTTTAAGTTATTGGTCGGGTCTATTCTATTTAAAAAAACATAACCTCCATGATTTCCTTTTCCAGAATAGTTAGTTGTTGCACTGTTTACAGGGCCTAATAATTCCCAAGAACCAATTAGAGAAGTTGAATTTAAATTAAAAGAATTTATGGGCATATTATAGTTATATCCTCTTTCCTTTTTAGGTGCTGGTTGTACAAAACCATTTGCATCTAAATAATATAGCTTTGATTTCAACCAGTTTTCACCTAATGTTCTAGGTTTACTTTTTTCCCATTGCTTGTTTGCAAAATATAAATCGTACTTATTTTTCACTTCAAAATAGTTCGCATGATCTTTCATGTCAGAGAACCAAGATTCACTTTTATGCTTTAACTCGTAGTTGAAGTCTTCTTTACTTTTTTTATGCTTTTGAGCATAAATACTAGAGATGAAGATAAGTAGAATTAAAGTGATTTTAAGTTTCATAATAAATTTTAATTTGTTTAGGAAGAACTATTAAAGTAACGGTTTGTATGTAAGGCCTGTAATAATCATTAATGTTATTTTTTACAGTGTTGGCAATAGTTTTTACATCATTTTACTTACTATTTCTTTCATCATTTTTGCAGCTAAGAAAGCCGTCATATTTTGAAAATCTCTAGCTGGATTATATTCAACAATATCAGCTCCAATTACTTCTGTTTCTATGCTCTGAATTAAATCAATAACTTGTCTAGAAGTTAATCCTCCAGGTTCGTGATGTGAAACTCCAGGAGCAAATGCAGGATCAAAACCATCCATATCTAGAGAAATATATAAAGGGTTTTCAAATTTTTGGATTGTTGATAAATCCAAGTTTTTCATTTGATGTATTTCAATATTAAATTTTTCAGCTTGTTCTGCTTGATGTGTATTTAAGGTTCTTATTCCTACCTGTACGAGCTTCACTGCTAATCCATTTTCCATAATTCTTGCAAATGGGCAAGCGTGTGAATATGGATCACCTTCAAAATTGTCATATAAATCACAATGTGCATCAATATGAAGGATATCCAATTTGGAATATTTTTCGAAATGAGCCTTAATTATTGGGTATGTAATGGAGTGATCACCACCTAACGTAAAAATTTTAGCACCTGAATCAAGATGGGTTTTGGTTATTTTTTCGATATCAAAATAATTTAAGATTTCAAAATCTCCTTTGTCTTCAATTTTTGAATTTTCAATAGAAGTTAAGTTTTCTGAAAACATATTTGAAGAGCCACAATTTAATGCTTCTCGAATTAAAGGAGGTGCAAGTTTTGGGCCTTTTTGAAAAGAAGATTTTTCATCAAACTGAATTCCTTGTATGATTATTTTGTTCATTCTTGCTCGTTTTTTTAATTATTTTTAACGTGTTAGATACATTGATTAAACAACGAACTCCGTAAATGAAATTTCAACTAGAAAATCATTGGCGCCTGAGCTTGTCGAAGATAAGGTTTTTGTAAGTAGGCGAGTAGTAGCAATTAATTATATACAGTGTTACCATCTGATTTCGAGATGACACTGTTTATCAGTAATTCATTTTATCCACTAAACTGAACATACTAATCATTAAATTTAGGGGGACGCTTTTCCATAGTAGCTTTAAAGGCCTCTGTTAAATCTGCAGAGAGCAGCATACCCGCATTCCAAGTAGACATGTAATTTAGTGCATCGCTTACAGAATGGTCCCTCGTATAATGTAAGACATCCTTAGTCCCTCGAATAGATAAAGGAGATTTACTTGCAATAGTTGAAGCAATTTGCATAACACCTTCCATAAGTGTCTTCTTTGAAGTATAGCACTGATTTACCAAACCAATATTTCTTGCTTCTGAACCAAACACTTTCCTACCAGTATATGCCATTTCGGCTGCCATTCCTGGAAATATTATTTTTGGTAAACGTTGTAATGTACCAAGGTCGGCAACCATTCCTAAATCAATTTCTTTAATTGTAAAATAAGCATCTTCCGTAGAATAACGCATATCGCAAGCGGTTGCAATATCTACACCACCACCAATACATCCATTATGGATAGCCGCAAGTACTGGTTTTGAACATTTCTCAATAGCAGTAATTGTTTGTTGAAGTGTTTGTATTAATCCCCTAATCTTTTCACTTCGTTTTCCAGGACAAGCAATCTCTTGAAATCTGCCAATCGACATTAATAACTCTAAGTCGATTCCTGCACAAAAATGGTTCCCTTCACCAGAAAGGATAATAACCCTTACGTCATCAGTCAGAGAAAGAGCTTCAAAAATAGTTTGCATTTCAATCCAAGCATCCATGTGTAGTGCATTTGCTTTTTCTGGTCTATTAAAAGAAACCTGAGCAATTTTATTCTCTATTTCAACTTTAAAGTGTTTGCTATTCATTGTTTTGTTTTAAGGTGCTACAACGTGTTTGTATTTTTTTCTTTGACTAAGCTACTAATTTAGTAAATGTAAACCGAATAGAAAATCCGTTGATACCTCAGCGCAGTCGAAGGTCGGACTTTTGTAAATAGGCTAGGAGCAAGCCATTAATTTCATATGATATTGTAACCAGTTATTTTTTTGCTTTTTTCATTGCTTCTGCAATTCCGATTGAGTTTGAATCTCCAATTTTTTCTAATTCATTTGTAATATTAATATACTCTTTCTCTTCTCTATTTTGAGAAAGCTTATAGGCTGCTTGAATTTCATTTATTTTAATAGAAAAACCTACAATCCCGTTTACTTGCTCTAGTGTTCTACTTGACATTTTTTTTACTGAAACAGGGTTTTTCGAATTTTTTTCATATTTATCAACCAATTTCGTTAAAGCGTCAAGTAATTCTTCTCCTTCCATTATTTTTACTTTTCCATAAACGTGAACTGCAACATAATTCCAAGTAGGAACATTCTCTTTTTGATACCAAGAAGAAGAAAGATAGCTATTAGGCCCATTAAAAATGGCTAATATTTCTTCCTCATTTTTTAACTTTTTTGATTGAGGATTTGCTCTTGCAATATGACCAACCAAAACGTCTTCTCCATTTTCATCTTTATCAAGTTCCATTGGAATATGAGTTCCAGAAACCTTTCCGTCAACTTGACTTATTAAAATACCAAAACTATTCTCGTTAAGAAAGCTCTTAACTTCTTCAATATTTTCATTTTTATGTAAATTAGGTATAAACATTCAGTTTTTTTAATTGATTATGTATTTGTATCAGGTTAGTTGCGTAGTTAAGCACTAAAGTTAGCAAATATATTACAGGTAGAAAGTCTGCTATAGTACTTTTGTAAGTAGGCTTGCATTAGCAATTAATTTGATAAGGTGTTGTACTTAGTACTTATTCCGTTTGTTCTTTCAGTTTCTGTTTTTTCATTAGGAATATCGCATATAGCAAGCAAGGTAATGCAAGAGCCATAATGAAAATTGCATTTTCTAATGATTCTGGCTTACTTATTTTTTCTTTAATCGGAAGACCAGTTGAGTCTAGTTTTGCGACAAAATCAATGATAGTGTGAATAATGATTAAAGGGTAAATTCTTTTGGTAATAACTAACAAAAAACCAAACATAACACCAACAAACATTGCAAAACAAACTTGCGACAATTCTCCATAAATTCCTTTGTCGAAATTTACGAGATGGATAAGTCCAAAAAACAAGGAAGAAGCGAAAACGGATAGCACAATATTCTTTTTTGTTTTTCCAAAATGGTTTATCAAGTGTGATTGCAGAAATCCTCGAATGCTCAATTCTTCTGCAATACCAATTGATATGGAATAAATTAGAAGAATCAAAATATTAGGGATTAGAATGTCCGTATTTATATCGTCTAGTGTAATTGCATTGAGTAACACTAAATAAAGAGGGAATATTAATAAATACCACTTTTTTAGTGTTGTCCCTTTTATTCCAGCAATTTTGGCAAGTCCATTTTTCTTGATGAAAAACACGGAAATTAAGATTAAAATGATGTTCGCACCAATACTTAAAAATGTGTGAGTTTGATATGATTCAATTCCGTTTTCGATTAGTTGAAGCGAAAAATATTCTCTTGTCAATAAAATCAGCAATAGAGCTACTACAAAAAGTAAGAGTTGCTTCCAGAATTGTTTTTTAGTCATTGTTTGATTTGTTTTAAAGTCCATTTACTGAATAGACGTAAATTCTGGTTAATGATTTCTTATTATTTTCACACAGTGTTGTAAATAGTTTGTTTTCGTATTTATTACTTACAATTTTAAGATATCGGCAATTTCTTTGAAAAGAGCAATATGTTCTATTTCACCACCAAGTTTCTTGTTTTTGAATTCATGATTCGCAGATAATGCAACAATTACTAATTTTGAAGAGGGTGAAATATAAATATATTGATCATAAATTCCTGCTGCAAAAAAATCTCCTTGATCAATTACAGGTATCCACCATTGAAACCCATAGCCTTGTTCATGACTCGCGTTTGTTCTTTTTCCAGGTTTTAAGTGGGGTGCATCAGGAGTAATTGACATCTTAATCCATTCTTCAGAAATAAGTTGTCTATTGTTTAAAAACCCTTTATGCAAATACAATTGGCCAATTTTAGAAAAATCTCTCAAAGTCATATTTAACCCACCAAGAGCCATTTCCATTCCTGTTTCGTCAATTATCCACTCACAACTATCTTGCATCCCTAAAGGTTCCCAAAGTTTTTCTTTGTAAAGAGAGGTTAGGCTTTTTCCAGTAATTTTCTTTAACAACATGCCAAGTACTTGTGTGTCTATACTGACATAGTGGTTAAATGTACCTGGTTTAAGGTCTCTATTTAATGATTTAGAAAATTCTTCTAATGATCCTCCTAATGCAAACGTTCTAGCAAATCGATTAATATCAGAGTTGAAATCGCCATAATCTTCATTAAATTGAACACCTGAACTCATTTGTAAAATATCCTTTATTAAAACAGTATCATACCCTGTATTCTTAAATTGGGAAAGGTAATTTGTAATAGGATCATCTATTTTAAATAGCCCTTCATCATAAGCAATACCTAACAAAGAAGAAACAATAGATTTAGAAACCGACCAACCAATATGAGTGTCGATTGGTTTTAATCCTAATCTATAATCTTCGTAGATAATTGTATCATTTCTTAGTATCATTAAACCTTCTAGTTGGTTAGCAGATAGAAACTGTTCTGTATTCAATTGCTTATTATTAAAAGTAAATGAATTTGGAAGCTGAAATGATAATTTTTTGGGATATTCAATTTTAGAAGCTGAAGGCGGTATAATGGAAACTTCAAATATTTCATCCATATTTCTGAAATTTTCTACTATTACTTCTTCATCAAACAAATGAATTACATTATAAAGCCTTTTAATTGTGTTAAAATTAAACAATGCAATCACGACCACTAATAGTAAAGTAAAAAGCAGTGCTTTTTTAATTATTTTCATATTTAGAATTATTGAAACCCTTTTGAATCGCTGTTGTCAGCTATATTTTAGAGATGGTGTTATACCCAGTTAATTCTTGAAAACCTTTCCTGATTTCATTACAAATTGAACATTAAGTAAAGTAATAATATCTGTTAAAGGATCACCATCAACAGCAATTATGTCAGCTATTTTTCCATTTTCTATAGATCCAATTTTATCATACATATCCAATAATTCTGCGGCATTTACAGTAGCCGATTTAATAGCTTCTTCATTATCCATTCCATATTTTACCATTAATACGAACTCTCTTGCATTTGTACCATGTTTACTTACTCCTGAGTCAGTACCAAAAGCGATCTTTACATTCCCTTTTAAGGCTCTTTTAAAAGATTCTTCAACTACAGGAACTACTTGTTTAATTTTCTCGAGTATTGCAGGAGGGATATTACCATTAACTTCCATTTCTTCACTTAGCCAGACACCTGCTAGTAATGTAGGAACCAAATAGGCATTTGTTTTATTAAAAAGCTTAACAGATTCGTCATCTAAATAAGAGGCATGTTCTATAGAATTAACACCCGCTTTTAACGCAGCATTTATGCCATCTGCAGAATGCGCATGTGCAGCTACTTTTCTCCCAAGAGAATGAGCAGTTTCTACAATTGAGAGTAACTCTTCGTCTGTTAACTGTTGTCCAACACCAGCCGATGTATTACTTAAGACACCTCCAGTTGCTGTAACTTTAATGACATCTGCTCCTTGCTTTACAAGGGCTCTAACAGCTCTTTTACAGTCATCTGAACCATCACAAACACCAACCCTTTTATCAAGAGCATTCAGTATTTCAGGTTTATATCCATGAAAATCCCCGTGACCACCTGTAGCCGATACTGCTCCAGTTGAAGCAATAATTCTTGGGCCTTCAATTATTCCTTTTTTTATAGCTCTTTTTATAGCATTAATGTTCGTATAACTTGCCCCTAAATTTCTTACTGTTGTAAAACCAGCATCTAATGTTATTTTTAAATATGGAATTGCGTCAAATGCAAAATCCTCATCATTAAGTGTTGTCCATTCGTGTCGATTTTTTTTGGGGTCACGCTCTCCTGTAATATGAGTATGCATGTCTATAAATCCAGGCATTACAAACTTTTTGCTAAGATCTACAAGCTTAACACTATCATTCGTAAATCCTAAATCAGTAGAACTTAAAAACCCATCTTTAATACTAGAAATCACACCATTTTCAATAACTAGTGTTTTTTCTGTAACAACACCCTCTCCAGGTACTGCAAGTAATTTTCCTGCATGAATAATAGTAATGTTTTGAGCATAGAGATTACAATGCATGATTGATGAAGTAAAGACAATAAATAAAATTGTTTTAAAGAGTTTCATAATTTTTATTGGGTATAAAGTGTTTGTACAAGATTAGTTGCGTGTTTTAAGCACTAAAGGTAGCAATTAATTTTATATGGTTTAAGTTTACATTTTATAAATTTAGACTATAAATAAGAAAGAATAAAAGAGTTGTTTCTCACATTAGTTCTTTGTTGTGGTGCGTTATTTCTTCAAATTTATTTCTCGATAATTCCCATTGATTTACAAGCTGCTCAAAATTTGAAGCTCCAGGAATTGTTAAGTATTGTTTTACAAATTCAAAGCCAATTTGGGAAGAAACCAAGTCAATAAGTTGTTTTTTAGTTGGCTTTTTTTTAAGATTAACTCCCATTCCAGATAAAAATTCAGGGGAAGCGTCTAACCAATAATTGACAAAAAACTCTATGTTTTTTTCAATTCTCTTACTTTTAAGACACTATCTTTGTTCATTTTATCAAACTTAAAAAACACAATACGATTCTTAAAAGAAATGCTGCAATTTTTTAAGTGCGACTAAGCTATAGAAAAAAGAATACCACACAAAAATAAACAAGAACCCTTAATCGGTATGGTTTCCAAATAAATAGCAAAAAAAATGTAAAATAGGCTAAACGATTTCGTTAATAGCACTAAGAAGTAAGTCGCATCCTTTTTTTAGTTCTTCGTCAGAAATAGTTAACGGAGGTGTGATTCTAATGGCTTTTCCTTCAAATAACAACCAGAATAACAGCAATCCGGTATCCATACATTTTAGAATGATTTTAGAAGCGATTTCTGGTGTGTCAACAATAGCAGCAAGCATCAATCCTCTTCCTCTAATTTCTTTGATTGCAGGATGTTGCAAATAACGTCTAACCAAGTGTTCTTTACGGAGTGCTTCTTGTATCAAATTAGAGCTGTTTACTTCGGTAACAGTTGCCAAGCCAGCAGCAGCAATTACAGGATGTCCTCCAAAAGTAGTAATATGTCCTAATTTAGGATTGTCTTGTAATACATCCATTATCTTTTTTTCGGCGATAAAAGCACCAATTGGCATTCCGCCACCCAATCCTTTTCCGGTTACAATAATATCTGGAATACAATTATAATTTTCGAATCCCCAAAATTTTCCTGTGCGTCCAATTCCGGTTTGTATTTCATCCAAAATTAACAAGGCACCAACTTCATTGCAACGGTGTTGTACTTTTTGTAAATAGTTATTGGCAGGTTCTATAAAACCAGCGCCACCTTGTATCGTTTCAAGTATAACAGCAGCAGTGTTTTTTGTTATTTTCTGTAGGTCACTTTCAAGATTAAATTCAATGAACTTAATTCCGGGTACTAAAGGTCTAAATGCACGGTTTTGTTCTTCTACACCACACACGCTCATAGCGCCTTGTGTATTGCCATGATAGCCGTTTTTAGCAGCAACAATTTCTGTTTTTCCTGTAAAACGTTTGGCTAATTTTAAAGCACCTTCTGTAGCTTCTGTACCCGAATTGGTTAGGTACACTGCACAATTTTTAGTCAGAACTGTAGCAGCCAATGCTTTGCATAATTCTACTTGTGGTTTCTGAATAAACTCACCATACACCATAACGTGTGTATATGAATCTACTTGTTTTTTAATTGCTTCAGAAACTTTTGGATGATTATGACCTAAGGTATTTGCAGAAACACCAGCGATAAAATCTAAGTACGGTTTGTTATTTGTATCATACACATAACTGCCTTTAGCATGAGAAATTTCTAATGATAGTGGGTGAGGAGAAGTCTGTGCTTGGTATGTGAAAAAATCAGATTTCATATTATCGCTTCACTTTTTTTAAACCCTTCTCTTTTAGCTTTTTAAAATTCAATTTTTTAGCCTTAAGAATAGCTTCAGGAATCTTTTTGTCATCACTAAAAATAGCTTCCATTGTTTTTGGCTGTTCATCTTCTCGCCAAATAAAACCTCTTAACCTTCTTTTGTTAATAGGTAAGTCTTTTGGCGGGTACGAAGTTCCTTCAGGTTTTTTAATATAAGTAACAGACTCTATATTGTTTGTGTCGTCTAATGTAAACTCAATAGAACTGCATTCTTGTTTGGTAATTGTTTCTAAAATACCTTCTTCGCTTCTGTTGTAATAGACCACTTCTGCATTTCCTTCTACTAAAAAGTGTTTTAGTTTTCCGTCAATGAATTTCCCAAACATGTTTCTCCCTTTAATTTGATTATAGGTAGAAACACCCTCAATAATAGTGTCTAATTGTACAATTAAAGCATTGTTTAAAACCTTTAAAGAATCTAACTTGTCAGTTTTTTTGTTGTTTAATAGCTGAATGCTATCACCAGTAATTTGATTTTTACCAGACCATAAAATAGGATTGATATACATTTTTGTCAACCCAGTAGTTTGATTCATATAAATAGAATCTGCCTTTCCTTGCAAGTCAGACTTAAAGATTTTTACATCATTATAAATACGTACAATTCTGTTTGATGCTTTTCCTGTAACCAACAAAGTATCTCCATGAATATATAAAGAATCTTTTTCTAGTATAGAAATAGCAACCGCTCTATCAACAATAAAAACAGAATCTTTTTTTTCGAAAAACTCAGCATAATTCCCTTTTGCCACAAAGTTCTGAACGGTGTCTATAACTTTTATATTCTTCGTTGCAGAAGCAAAACCCTTAAACCGATCATAATACAAACTATCTCCTTTAATGGTTCTGTCTTTAAAATAAATAGTCGCATTTTTCACAAAATGAGAAATCTCTGCTTTGGTGTTGTAAAACCCTCTTTCAGTATAAATAACATTGTCCTTACCTGTAATAGTAGATGGACCATACAAATAGGCATAAGAAGAATCTGTATAGTAATCTAAATGATTAGATTCTAAGACATGCTCTGGGTTTGTAACAAGTACTTTGGTTGTAGCGACAAACTTTTTCTCTTTTAAAAAATAAGTTCCTACTTTACTTTTTAAGATGTTCGTTTCATCTTTTATAATGGCATTATGCTTGTAAAATAATAACTGGCTTTCTCTATCAAAATTTAAGGTATCAGTAGTCAATGTCATTTTTGGATCCCGTAAAACAACATTCCCTTTAGACAGCATCATCATGGTGTTCCCATTATAGTCTACATAATCGCTCGTTTGTGTAATGGTATCACCTTGCTTGATTAAAACAGTTCCAAAAGCGGTAAATAAATTCTTTTTTTTAAAAACAATTGCACGCATACACGTTAAAATTGCTCCATCATGATGAATCTCCACCAATCGATTTGCATCTTTAGTTAAAATAGTCGCTCCAGGATACTTTTCTTCATCAAAAGTGGTCACACCAGAATATTCTATATGCACTAGTTTTCCTTGTGAGAAACTAGTTACAGATGAAATTATAAAAAGAAAAAAGAAGAGATGTTTCAAACTGACACTGTATTTTTAACAAAAATAGTGAAAAGATTAGTCCTACCTATTAAAGAAAAGTGAAAATTCTACTCCGTTCTCTTTTAGAGTTTTTTAACGATGCTTTCTAAGTGCGTTGCTTTAGTGAATAAGATGTTGTTTTCTAGATGTACATGTTGGTGTTAGTTGTCTTCGAACTCTTCTGATTTTGCGTATAATACTTGTTTATAAGCTCACTAATTCGTTTAAGTTCACAAAAAAAGCATCTTTTAAATAATTAAAAGATGCTTTTTTATAGTGTAATTACTACGTTTATCTGTGTATTGTTTGTTTTCTATCTGGTCCAACAGAAACAACTTTAATTGGAATCTCTAATTCTTTTTCTAAGAACGCGATGTATTCATTCAACTCTTTTGGAAACTGACTTTCATCAGTCATTTTAGTTAAATCTTCTTTCCAACAAGCAAATTTTGTATAAATAGGACTGATGTTTTCTGGCTCAATATTATAAGGTAAGTGTGTAATTACTTTCCCTTTATATTTGTAAGATGTACATATTTCTAAGCTATCAAACCCAGAAAGAACATCTCCTTTCATCATCATTAATTGTGTTACTCCGTTTACTTGACACGCATATTTAAGGGCCACTAAATCTAGCCAACCACAACGTCTTGGTCTTCCTGTTACAGCACCAAATTCTCTTCCAATTTTTGCCATTTCTAATCCAACTTCATCAAATAATTCAGTAGGAAAAGGTCCAGAACCTACACGCGTAGTGTATGCTTTGAAAATTCCGTACACTTCTTTGATTTTATTTGGAGCAATACCTAATCCAGTACAAGCACCCGAAGCAGTCGTATTAGAAGAGGTTACAAAAGGATATGTTCCAAAGTCAATATCCAATAAAGACCCTTGAGCTCCTTCTGCTAATATGCTTTTCCCAGCTTTTAAAGCTTGGTTTAAATATTCTTCACTGTCTATGAACTGTAATTCTTTTAAACGCACTACAGCGGCAAAAAATTCAGCTTCCATTTCTTGCAGGTTATACTGAATCTCTACATTATAAAAGCCAATCATAGCTTCATGCTTGTTCGCAAGAGTTCTATATTTTTCTTTCCAGTTTGGCAATTCTAAATCACCAATTCTAATTCCGTTTCTACCCGTTTTGTCCATGTATGTTGGACCAATTCCTTTTAAAGTAGAACCAATTTTAGCTTTCCCTTTAGATGCTTCAGATGCTGCATCTAACAAACGATGTGTTGGTAAAATAACGTGTGCTTTTCTAGAGATGATTAATTTTGATTTATAATCTAAATTAAATTGATCCAATCCTTCAAGTTCTTGTACAAAAACCACGGGGTCAATAACAACTCCATTTCCAATTACATTGATAGATTTTTCATGAAAAATTCCTGAAGGAATTGTTCTTAAAACATGTTTAATTCCGTCAAACTCCAACGTGTGTCCTGCATTTGGGCCACCTTGAAATCTTGCAATAATATCGTAATTAGAAGTAAGAACATCTACAATTTTTCCTTTACCTTCGTCTCCCCATTGCAATCCTAGTAATAAATCTACTGCCATTAGTTGTGTGTGTATGTGTGTTGTTAGTTTTGTTTAGTTTGTTTTTTTGTTCCGTAAAAATAAAGTGAATGGTTGTGAATATCAATATCAAAAACTTCTTCTATGGTTTTTTTGATAACCTGAATTCTAGGATCACAAAACTCTTTTACCTCTCCAGTATCTGTTAAAATAACATGATCGTGTTGCTTGTTGAAGTAACTTTTCTCATAATGAGCCATACTTTGACCTCCAAATTGGTGTTTTCTTACCAATCCACAATCTAAGAGTAAATCGATGGTATTATATAGTGTAGCTCTACTTACTCGATAATTTTTGTTCTTCATATTTATATATAAAGACTCAATATCAAAGTGATCTTCTAAATCATAAATTTCTTGAAGGATGGCATATCTTTCAGGAGTTTTTCTATGTTTTTTAGATTCTAAAAATGTAGTAAAGACATTTTTTACAACATCTTGATTTTCTTTTGTACCCATTTTTTTCTGAATTTAGCGAAACGACAAATTTAAGGTTATTTCTCTATAAAAAAAGCCTTTTTTTAAAATGATATTTACATTGTATTAACACGTTCTACTTTTTGTACACCTTCTACTTTCTTTATGCTGATAATTAACTTCGTTAATTGCGCTTTATTCTTTACACTAACCAATAGTTTTCCTTCAAAAACACCTTCATCGCCAGAGATATTTATATTGTGAATATACACATCCATTGTATTCGAAATTATTCGAGTTAGATTGTTAACAATCCCTTTTTCATCAATCCCGATTACTTTTAAAACAGCTTTAAATTCTTGTTTAGTAGTATCAATCCATTTTGCTTGTAGTATTCTGTACGCATAATTAGATTGCAAAGAAATGGCATTCGGGCAATTCATTTTGTGCACTTTTATGCCATCATTAATTGTAAGAAATCCAAAAACTTTTTCTCCAGAAATAGGATTACAACATTTAGATAGGGTGTATTCTAATTTTTGTTCTTCTTTGCCAAAAACTAAGGCATCAAACGTACTAGTTACTTCTTCTTTCTCAATCAAATCTTTACTTGGTGAGCGTTTTAGTCTGTTTTTAAAGAAGCTTATAAAGGCATTATTCTTTTGGCTTACAAATGCTTTTAATTGAGTGTTATCAATAGCCCCGTTACCAATTCTATAAAATAAGTCAAAGCTTGTTTTTAAAGAAAAATAAGCTGCCATTTCATTGACAACGCTATCATTCATTGTGATTTTTAAATGACGAAGTTTTCTTATTAAAACAGCTTTTCCCTCTTCAGAAATTTTCTTTTCTTCGTCTTTTAATGCTGTTTTAATCTTCGTTCTAGCCCTTGCTGTCATAACAAAGTCTAACCATCTAACATTCGGTTTGTTAACAGAAGAAGTTTGCACCTCTACATGATCACCACTTTTAAGTTCATAACTTAACGGGACTAGTTTTCCATTCACTTTTGCTCCTCTACACTTTAAACCAACATCTGTATGCACTGAGAATGCAAAATCTAATGCAGAAGCTCCTTTTGGAAGTGATTTTAAATCCCCTTTGGGTGTAAAGACAAAAATCTCTTTTGAATATAAGTTTAATTTGAAATCTTCTACAAAATCAACGGCATTTACACTTTGATTCTCTAAGGTTTCTTTCAATCTGTTTAACCAACCTTCTAAACCGCTTTCTTTTACACTTCCTTGTTTATACTTGAAATGGGCTGCGTATCCTTTTTCGGCGATCTCATCCATTCTTTCAGAGCGAATTTGAACTTCTACCCATTTTCCTTCAGGTCCTATTACGGTAATGTGTAATGCTTCGTATCCTGTAGATTTTGGTTGTGAAATCCAATCTCGCAAGCGAGAAGGATTTGGTTTAAAATAATCTGTAACGATAGAGTATATTTTCCAAGCATCAAATTTTTCGTCTTTTGATACAGGTTTAAATATAATTCGAATCGCAAACTTGTCGTATACTTCTTCAAACGAAACATTTTGTTTTCGCATTTTTCTACGAATAGAAAAAATAGATTTACTTCTTCCTTTTAAATCATACTCAAAATCTTCTTTCTTAAGTCCTTCATTTAAGGTTGCAGCAAACGAATCAATGTATTTTTGTTGTTCTTCTTTACTCTGGGTTATTTTGCCTAAAATAGCGGTATATACTTCCGGCTCGGTATACTTTAACCCTAAGTCTTCTAGTTCAGTTTTAATGTTATACAACCCAAGTCTATGCGCTAATGGTGCATAAATATATAAGGTTTCTGATGCAATTTTTACTTGTTTGTATTCTGGCATAGAATCCATTGTTTGCATATTATGCAAACGGTCAGCAATTTTTATTAATATTACACGAACATCATCGTTTAATGTCAATAACATTTTTCTGAAATTCTCTGCCTGAATGGAAGCGTCTTGACTTTTGTTTAAGCGAGAGATTTTTGTCAATCCACTTACGATACGAGCAATACCCTCTCCAAATATTCGCTCAATATCTTCAACAGTATAGCCTGTGTCTTCAACAACATCATGCAATAAGGCTGCAGCAATAGAAGTAGCACCTAATCCAATTTCATACGCAACAATTTTGGCAACAGCAATTGGGTGATAAATATAAGGCTCTCCAGTTTTTCTGCGTTGATTAGAATGTGCTTCAACAGCAATGTCAAATGCAGAACGAATTAGCTTTTTATCAGTTGTTGATAATGCTTGATAGGTGCCTTTTAAAAGGTCCTTATATCGTTTTGCAATTTCTTTGTTTTCTTCTTCTATAGTTGCCGTGTACGCCATATACTAAAAGTAAAATAATTTCTGAATTGACCAAAGCTTTTTTTAACTTTTGATAAAATATTTATCTATTCAGGTTTTGAACCCTTTCTAATAACGTTGGATGTGAATAATGCATAAAAACATATGCAGCATGTGGTGTTAAATTACTCAAGCTATTTTTAGATAATTTTTTCAATGAAGTGATTAATGGTATTGCGGAAAATGTTTCTTTTGCGTAATTATCTGCTTGATATTCAAACTTTCTAGACATTATATTCATGCACAAACCAGTAACTTCAGAAATTGGAGAATAGATGATTCCGAATGCGATTAGACCAATATGAAAACTCGGAATGGTAACTCCAAGCGCTTCAGAAAAAATAGGCAGACTCACAAATAATGAGAGCATCCAAAGTGTAAAACCAGTCACTAAAATTGAAGACGTAAGATTAAATACGATATGTTTACGCTTATAATGACCAACTTCATGTGCTAACACAGCAACAATCTCTTCAATTTCTAAATCATCTATTAAGGTGTCGTATAATGTGATTCGTTTCTGTTTTCCAAATCCAGAAAAGTACGCATTTGCTTTGGTTGATCTTTTAGAACCATCAATCACAAATATGTTATGGATTGTAAATCCTACTTTTTGAGCATAGTCTTCAATAGCAGATTTTAATTTGCCCTCTTCTAGTGGTTTTTGGGTGTTAAATAGCGGAACGATTAATTTAGAATAAAACAGGTTCATAAATACAGAAAATAATGCGACTACAACCCAAGCATATATCCAGAAGTTTGTACCTGCAAATTCATAGAACCAAACAAGCAGTGCTAAAAGACCACCACCAAGAACAACAGTCATAAACATCCCTTTAATTTTATCTAAAAGAAAAGTCTTCTTAGTCGTTTTATTAAATCCGAATTTTTCTTCAATTACAAATGTTTTATAAATGGAAAAAGGTGTATTTATAATATCAGACCCAATCAGTATCATTCCAAAGAAAATAAGTGTGATTATAATGGTGTTTGAACTATAAATTCTCGCAATTTCATCGATGTATTTAAATCCGTCAAAAAAGAAAAAGGCAAGTGTAAGTGCTAAAGAAAAACCCCCTGTTATGTTAGCGAATTTAGCATTCGTTTTTTTGTAGGCTTGTGACTTTTCATATTCCTCTTTTTCATATACATCTGCTAATTCACTCGGAATAGCATCATTAAAATGTTTTGAATTTAAGGTGTCTAAAATTTTATCAATTATAAAATTGATGACAAGAATTGCGATAAGGATGTAGAATAACGTAGTAGGTTGCATTTGAAACTTAATTAATGTGATATATTATAGTTAAAAACCTCGTTGTCTTTTTGCTTCAAAAAGGACAATGGCAGCAGCTACAGACACATTCATAGAGTCAATTGCTCCTTGCATTGGTATGTTAATATTTTGTGTTGCAGCGTCTCTAAACTCTGCTGTTAATCCGGTAGCTTCTGTACCAACTACAATTGCGGTTGCTTTTGTATACTCTTCTTTATGGTACTCATTCGAGTTTTGCAACGTAGTTGCGTAGATATCAATGTTTTTTTCTTGTAAGAATTGTATAATTTCTTTAGTGGTTCCTGTAGCAATTTGATTGGTAAACAAACAGCCTACACTAGATCTAATAATATTAGGATTGTACAAATCAGTTTTAGGATTTGCGATCAAAACAGCGTCAATGTTAGCCGCGTCTGCAGTGCGTAATAAAGCACCAATATTTCCTGGTTTTTCTGGTGATTCAGCAACTAAAACAAGTGGGGTAGAAGTGTTGAATTGTATATTTTCTAATGTAAATTCTTTTGTTTTTACAACAGCAATGATTCCTTCTGTTGTGTCTCTATATGCAATCTTTTGATACACATCTTTTGAAACGGAAATGATTTCAGTTTCCTCGTCTATAAAATCCTGAATTTCATCTACAGAAATAACACCTTCACAAAAAAACAGCGTTTTTATGGTGTACTTTCCTTTTAAGGCTAAAGAAATTTCACGCTTCCCCTCAATAAGAAACAATCCCGATTTTTTACGTTCACGAGATTTATCTTGAAGTTTTAAGATGTTTTTTATGGTTGGGTTTTGGATACTGTGAATTTCTTTCATACAGCACAAATGTATCTATATTCAATCCATAAAACAAGTTGTTTTATTTTATGAATTTAAAGAAGACAACTAGCAACGATACGTTTTGAAAAAAAAGGCACTGAATTTTCAGCGCCTTTTTTGATGTTATTGGTTTTTGTATTTATTGGAATATCGTTTCCAAAGTTTTGTTTGGTGTGTTTCTAAACTTATTTTTCTACCTTGAATAAAAGCATCATTTATAATGTTACCTCTCATATCCAACGCATCGCCTTCAGAAATAAAGAGTGTTGCATCTTTACCAACAGTAAGCGAGCCCACTTTATCATCTATTCCTAAGATTTTTGCAGCATTCAAAGTAATCAATTTGATAGCTTCTTCTTTATCAAGACCATGAGCAGCAAATGTCCCTGCATTAAAAGGCAAGTTACGATCGTTCATTCTTACATGACCTTCTCCCAGTCCAATGGTAATAGTGATTCCTTTTTTAGCTAACAATAGCGCTGTTTTAAAGGATTTATCATAATTGTCATCATCATTACCAGGAATTAAATGTGCTCTTTTAATAACTACAGGAATATTATTCTTTAGTAAAATAGCTGAAACTTTATGAGCGTTATCACCACCAACAACAACTAAATTTACTTGATGTTTTTTAGCGAAATTTACGGCATCAGTAATTTCTTTTTCGCCATTTACATGCATATATAATTTCTGTGATTTATTAAATAACCCTTTTAAAGCTTCTAATTCAAGATTCTTGGGTGATTTAGAACCTTTTAAATAATCTTTTGCTGCATTCATATACTCATTTAGAGATTTAATGCTTTTTGCATAGTTTTTATTTGATTTAGCTGAAGGATCTTCTCCTAACCACCATCTTCCAAAAGAAATACTTACTGGCCAATTCATATGAATACCGTCATCTGCTTTTATAGCTGCATCTTCCCAGTTCCAAGCATCAAACTGCACTACAGATGATGTTCCAGAAATTCGTCCACCACGTGGAGTTATTTGTCCCATTAAAATTCCATTAGGACGCATTGTTTCAATAATTTTAGATTCCGCATTGTATGCAATTAAACTTCTAATATGTGGATTCATGGTTCCAATTTCTCTAAAGTCTAATGATGCTTTAACTGCATTCACTTCTGCCAAACCTAAGGTTGTATTAACAGCGATAAACCCTGGATATACGTGTTTTCCTTTTGCATTGATAATGGTTCCCATTCTGCCAATTTTCATTTTTGCAGAACCTACAAAAGTAATCTTACCATCAGCAAACATGATTAATGAATCATCAATAATAGTTCCATCTCCTAAATGCGCTGTTGCTCCTTCAATAGAAAAAGCAGTAGTTTGTTTTGAAGCGGGTGTTTGTTGTGCGAAACTATTTCCAATTAGCAAGAAAAATAGTATGTTATATATAAGTTGTTTTTTCATGATTTCTTAGTTTAATTTATCCATTCCAGTTTCACAGGTAGCTTCTCTTTTGATGCTTTTTTTAGGAGCTTGCGTTTTTTTACCACTGTTTTTTTCATTCATCATTAGGTTCATTAGTAGACTACGTTCTTGTTTAACGACTTTTCTTTGCGCTAAATCTTGCTCTAAATCAAAATATACGGTTCCATCAATAATAGTTGTTTGTGTTTTTGTATAGATAGACATTGGGTGTCCGGTCCATAAAACAACATCGGCATCTTTACCTACTTTAATACTTCCAACGTTTGCATCTAGATGTAATAGTTTTGCAGGGTTGATTGTGACCATATTCCAAGCCTCTAATTCGGTCATTCCACCATATTTAATAGTTTTTGCAGCTTCTTGGTTTAATCTTCTAGACATTTCTCTGTCATCAGAATTAATAGCAACAGTAATTCCTGCATTGTGCATAATTGCTGCATTGTATGGAATTGCGTCATTTACTTCGTATTTATAAGCCCACCAATCTGAAAAGGTAGAACCACCAACTCCATGTGCTTTCATTTTATCAGCAACTTTATATCCTTCTAAAATATGTGTAAACGTATTGATGTTAAAGTTGAATTTATCAGCAACTTTCATCAACATATTAATTTCACTTTGTACATAAGAGTGTGAAGTTACAAAGCGTTCTTTGTTTAAAATCTCCACCAAAACGTCCATTTCTAAATCTTTACGATATGGTTTTCCACTTTTCTTTAGTACTTTATATTCTTTTGCTCTCTGAAAATAATCTATAAATACTTGTTCTACACCCATTCTGGTTTGCGGAAATCGAACACCATTTGTAGAACGAGATTGTTTTACATTTTCTCCTAAAGCAAACTTGATGAATTTAGGCGCATTTTTATACACCATGTTTTCTGCTGTTTCTCCCCATTTTAATTTAATGATTGCTGATCTACCTCCAATTGGATTTGCAGAACCATGTAATAATTGAGCTGAAGTAACACCACCTGCTAAATTTCTATAGATATTCATGTCAGCGGGATTTATATCATCTTCTTCAGTAACCTCAGCAGAAGAGTTTTGACCGCCTTCATTTATATCAAATAGTGCAATATGTGTATGTTCATCAATAATACCAGCAGTTAAATGTTTCCCCGTAGCGTCCACAACTCTTGCCCTACGAGCTTTTAAGTTTTTTCCTATTTCAACAATTTTCCCATCTTTTAATAATACATCCGTATTGGTTAAAACACCTTCTTTTTCACTTGTCCAAACGGTTGCGTTTTTAAATAAAATCGTTTCTTGTTTCGGTTTTGAAGTAAAACCATACCCAACATTTGGATAGGTTACAGGAGAAATAAATGGCGCAGGAGTTTTTGATTTCTTTTTCTTTCTTGATTTTTTCTTTTTTACCACACCAGCATAGGCTGTCCAAGTTGATTCGTTTCCGTTTTCATCAATTACTTTTCCAACAAAAGAATTTTTAGGCCCAGAAAGAGTCCCTACAAAACGAGTAAATTTCGTTTTATCATCTTCATTGTTTAGTGTGATTTGTACCCAGTTGTCTTTAAAAGAAAACGTAGATTTTAATTTTTTATCTCCATTCTTAAGCGCTCCTTTTTGCTTTCCTGGTGCTCCAGAAATAGTTAAGGTTACACTCTTGTTATTATAATTTAATAGATATTCTCCACTTGCATCCACAAGGTTCATGTCATTAATAACATGTTTATTTCCTTGAACCCAATTTTCGTGAATTTTTGTTTTACTATCAAAAATAGCTCCAGAAGTAACTAAGAAATTAGCGTAACTCCCTTCTTGTAACGTTCCTATTTCATTAGATTTTCCTAATAATTTTGCAGGGATGGTTGTTAAAGCTTCCAAGGCTTTCGTTTCGCTTAAACCATATTTAATGGCTTTCTGAATGTTTTTATGAAAACCAGCAGTCGTTTTTAATGTATGTGTAGTAATTGTAAAGTTTACATTGTTTTTAGCTAAAACAGCTAAATTTGATGGCTCTTGGTTCCATCTTCTCATATCATTCAATTCTAGTTCATTTGCTAAATATGGATTTGATACATCATATGCTTTTCTAAAATTGATTGGAACAATCATCGTAGCATTCATGTTTTTAATCTGTTGAATATTCTCATATTCATATCCAGAACCTATAAAACTGTATTGCACACCGCTTTCATCACCAACCTTATCTGCTCGAATCGCTTGTAAGTTATTTCCACCGGCATCAAATATTTGTAAAAGATTTTTATTCGCAAGCAACGCTTCTAAAGAGCGATCCTTGTTTGTTGTATTTCCAGACGCATACCAATCAGCATCCATATACAGTTGTCTTAGCAAGGCTGTTGTACCCATAAAAGAACTTGGGTATGCTTGTCTTGAGAGTTTACTTTTGTTTAAAGAAAAATAGTTTGCAGATTTGGTATCTAAAATCCTATACGCATCGGTTGAGTTTGAATTTAACGCAACTAAAACTCCGTTTCCTCTTGCTATTCCATCCGCTTTATGTGTGTTTACAACCCCGAAACCAGCTTTTAGCAACTCTTTTGCTTTTTTAGTATCGTATGTAAAGCTAGAAAATGCATTGGTTTCTGGTCTTATATGATCATTCCAATAATAGCCTTTTCTATTCGCTTCATATTGTCTAGTTCTACTACCATTTCTTGATGAAGCAGGTTTCGGTACTCCAAAAATCGAATAGACTTCTATAAAGGAAGGGTACATGGTTTTTCCAGAAAGGTTTACGATTTTTGTTCCTTTTGGAATTTTTACATTTTTACCAACCGAAACAACTTTACCGTCTTTTACCAGTAACGTTCCTTTTTTTATAATTTGAGTTGGAGTCACATAAATTTTTGCATTGATAAAAGCTACAGTTGTGTTTTTTGTAGTCTTAATACCAGAGTTTGTTGGGAAATATTCTTGAGCTTGCACTACAACAGCGCACAGAAAAAAGAATAAGAGTAGTATTTTTCTCATTGGTTAGGGTTGTTTTATTTTATAAATTTATTGAGAACAAAGTTGTTAACGTATAAAACGGATGCACTTTAACACAACTTTAAGAACTCTAGAGCGTTTTTTGATTGCTATAAGAGATGATTAAATCAACAACATAATTGTAAGATTGAATTCCTTTAGATTGCTTGTTGGCTTTTAAATAAGAGTTGTACCCTTTCTTAATAAAGGGCTCTATTGGGTTTTGGTATTGCTTCCAAAAAGCAGTGCTTTCTCGGTAATCTTTTAAAACGCCTGTATTGGTTGCTAAGAGTACTTCTTTAAAAATCGCTGTGTCATGTTTTCGTAATTCAGAAATTAAATACCCAAACGCCATTCGATAGGCAGCATATTTAAAGTAGACATCATCATTAGACAACGCAGCTAAATATCCAACAAAATTGGCTTCGTTTTCTGCAGCAAAACCAATTTGATGCGCCATTTCGTGACAAATAGTGGTCGGATATCCAGTTTTAGGAATCATATCATTTACCTGTGCTTCTCCTGTAATAGGATTTAAGTAGCCAGAAGTACCATTATAGGTTTGCAGTAAACTCATTAAAGAACTTTTTACTGATGTATGGTTGTACGCTAACTGCGGATATTGTTTTGCTAAATTAGCATAGCCAGAAACGGATTGAACATACATTTCTTTTTGTGTATATGAGTTTTTTACAACTAACGTATCATTTTTAGTGATCTGTAGATGAATTGTATTTAGTTTTTCTACAACATTTCTTGTAACTGTAGCAAGTTGCTCTGTGGTATAACTAGTTTGATTAAAACCTAAGTTTTTTGCCAATGGCTCTCTAAAATAGTTGAATCCCCAAAACCAGTAAAAGCAACCATACAATAAAGAAACAACAGCCAACAGCTGGAATAGTTTCTCTCTACTATTCCTAAACCTTGTTGTAAGCAATTGATAGAGAAAACGTAAAAACAAAAAAACCAATAAGAAAATTAAAAGATCTCCAAAAGAAAAAGGAATCCATCCGAACAGCATCCGTAAAAAGGCACTTGTAAAAAGAAAAATTCCGTTTGAGTAATAAGTTTCAACGATAGCAGGGTATTTGCTTATATATTGTACAAATATAATTTGAACTACTAATAAAAGAGTTAGATATATATTGAGTTTTTTGTTTTTCATGGACTCAAAAATAACTAAATTATTGAATCTTGATGTGTTATTAACAGGTTAATAACATTTTAGTGAACAAAAATTGTGCATAAAGAAAATGAAACTTCTCATTCTAAGTACCAACCTAAAAAACTACATTTGTTCTTATGGAGAAAACAAAATTTGTGCCTGCTAAAAGGATAGATAATGCTAGAATTGTTGGGTTGGAGAAAGGAAAAATTCCACCTCAAGCCTTAGATCTAGAATTTGCTGTTTTGGGTGCTATGATGATTGATAAGAAAGGGATTGATGAAGTAATTGATATTTTACATCCAGAGGCTTTTTATGATAAAAGACACCAAGAAATTTATGCTGCAATTTATACATTGTTTCAAAATTCTGAACCTACAGATTTATTAACGGTTTCTTCTCAGTTAAGAAAAGATGGAAAGCTAGATTTGGTTGGTGGTGATTTCTATTTGATCAACCTAACACAAAAAGTTGCTTCTTCTGCACATATTGAATACCATGCACGTATTATTATTCAAAAATACATTCAACGTAAGCTAATTTCTATTTCGAGTGATATTATAGAAAATGCCTACGATGAAACCATTGATGTTTTTGACTTGCTAGATTTAGCTGAAGGAAAACTATTTGAAGTAACACAAGGAAACTTAAAGAAAGGACCTGAAGAAGCAGAAGGTCTTGTAAAACAAGCTTTAAAGAAAATACAAGAGATCTCAAACCAAGAAGGAATGTCTGGTTTGGAAACAGGGTTCTCAAAATTAGATGCGTTGACATCTGGTTGGCAACCCTCTGATTTAATTATTATTGCTGCACGTCCTGGTATGGGAAAAACGGCCTTTGTAATTTCAATGGCTAAGAATATGGCCATTAAATTTAATCATCCAGTAGCAGTATTCTCTTTAGAGATGTCTTCTGTTCAGTTGATTATGCGTATGATTTCTTCTGAAACAGGATTGACATCAGAAAAACTGCGTAAAGGAAACTTAGAACCACACGAATGGGAGCAGTTAAACGTAAAAGTGAAACAATTATCTGATGCACCTATATTTATAGATGATACACCTTCGTTGTCAATTTTCGATTTACGTGCAAAAGCAAGACGTTTGGTGTCTCAACACGGCGTAAAAATAATAGTAATTGATTACTTACAGTTAATGACAGCTGGTGGTTCTGGAGGAAACAGAGAACAAGAAATCTCTACTATTTCTAGAAATTTAAAAGCTCTGGCAAAAGAATTAGCAATTCCAGTAGTTGCATTGTCTCAGTTATCCCGTGCGGTAGAAACACGTGGAGGGTCTAAAAGACCTTTATTGTCAGATTTACGTGAATCTGGAGCGATTGAGCAAGATGCAGATATTGTATCATTTATTTTTAGACCAGAATATTATGGTGTTACAGAATGGGATGATGATGAGCATACACCATGTGAAGGACAAGGAGAGTTTATTGTGGCAAAGCATCGTAATGGTGGTTTGGATAATATTCGTTTGAAATTTACTGGGCATTTGGCGTTGTTCTCAGACTTAGAGGAACAAGGTAATAGTGAATTCCAATCTAGTATGAACGTATCTCCAGATCAATTTATCAGTCCCAAAGATGCTTTTGGTATTGAAGATGATATGCCTTTTTAGAACTTTTAATAAAGAAGTTATAAGGGATATTCCGTTTTCAATTAAGAAGAGCACCTTTTTACAACGTAAATAGGTAGAAACAAACTTAAATATGGATTCCTGTTTTCATAGGAATGACATTCTAGAAATAATTAAAAGTATAAAGACCTTAAATACACAATTCCAATCAAGGTTTTGTGTATTTTAGTGCTTCGTCATACTCAGCATACCATTTTCTCTTATGAAAAAAAATCTTTCCACACTCATCTTTTTCCTGCTTTCCAATTCAATTTGGGCGTCCTTCATTTACATTCCTATGAGTGCCGAGAATCAGAAAAATCATTTAAAGGCATACGGAATTGTATTTTTCTCTCTTGAAAAAAATATAAAAGCAAAATGGTTGCTCAATTATGATGGCGGTGCATTTCTGCTAGAGAATTCAGATAGAATCATTAAAGAATGTAAAATTCGTGGGGTTTCATATCACGTTATTTCTGATGCAAAAGCGCAATTAATACTGCAAGAAATTTCATCACCTTCAAAAAATCAAGAAGCAGTAACCCTAGAGAAAGCACCAAAAATAGCAGTGTATTCACCCAAAGATAAAATGCCTTGGGATGATGCCGTAACGATGGTATTGAAATATGCTGAGATTCCGTTTGATGTTATTTATGACGAAGAAGTATTGCATGATACATTGTTGTTATATGAGTGGTTGCATTTACATCACGAAGATTTCACAGGTCAATACGGTCGTTTCTATGGGGCGTTTAGATCCGCACCTTGGTATATAGAACGCAAGCAAAAAGCGGAAGCATTGGCAAAAAAGCTAGACTACGATAAAGTGTCCCAAGAGAAATTAGCCGTTTCTAAGAAAATTAGAGATTATGTAATTGGTGGCGGGTTTATGTTTGCCATGTGTTCTGCAACCGATAGTTTTGATATTGCACTTTCTGCTGAAGGAGTTGATATTGCTGAATCTATGTTTGATGGCGATGCATCAGAACCGAACTATCAATCAAAATTAGATTTTACAAAAACCTTTGCTTTTAAGGATTATACACTCGTTAGAAACCCAACTACCTACGAGTTTTCTTCGATAGACATGACTCGTAAGCGTAGAATACCCAAAACATCAGACTATTTTTATTTGCAAGAATATTCGGCAAAATGGGATCCTGTACCAACCATGTTGACACAAAACCATACGCAATTAGTAAAAGGTTTTATGGGACAAACAACTTCCTTTGATAGAAACTTCGTGAAACCAACGGTATTGGTGCTAGGGGAAAGTAAAATAAATAGAGAAGCGCGGTATATTCACGGAACCAAAGGAAAAGGAATGTTTACTTTTTATGGAGGACACGATCCAGAAGATTATCAGCATAGAGTAGGAGACCCAAAAACAGAACTTGATTTGCATCCAAATTCCCCTGGGTATCGATTGATTTTAAACAATGTGTTGTTTCCTGCAGCTAAAAAGAAGAAACAAAAAACATAAGGAAACGCAGTTGCTTTTGTTGTTTGTCAGCTAGAGTAATTCAGATGTAACCTGAATTATATCAAGAACGATTTATGGGACTATCGTCTGTCATATTGAGTAGGATCGGAATAAAAAGAAAAGAGTAAAACAACTTTATTTTCTGATTCTTAATAACTTCTTTGGTATGTCAATAAAAACTTAAAATAGGTATTTGTTAAAACCATTTAATAACCTACTTTTGCCATCAACAAAACAAAACACAACATGTCTACTACAGTACAACGTTTAGAAATTTTCACACAACAAGTTAGAAGAGATATTTTACGCATGGTGCATGCAGTAAATTCAGGGCATCCAGGAGGATCTTTAGGATGTGCAGAATTTATTACTGCTTTATATCAAGAAGTAATGGACTATTCTACAGATTTTAAAATGGATGGAATCAATGAAGATTTATTCTTTTTATCGAATGGTCATATTTCTCCAGTTTTTTATAGCGTATTAGCACATACAGGATTTTTTCCGGTAGAAGAATTAGCTACGTTTAGAAAATTAAATACACGTTTACAAGGACACCCAACAACACATGAAGGTTTAGAAGGAATTAGAATAGCTTCTGGTTCTTTAGGACAAGGTATGAGTGTTGCTATTGGAGCTGCGGAAGCAAAGAAATTAAATAACGATTCTCGCTTAGTTTATACGTTACATGGAGATGGAGAATTACAAGAAGGTCAGAACTGGGAAGCAATTATGTATGCTTCTGCTAAGAAAATTGACAACTTAATTTCTACTATTGATCTAAACGGAAAGCAAATTGACGGACCAACAGATGAAGTATTGCCAATGGGAAGTATCAGAGCTAAATTTGAAGCTTTTGGTTGGGATGTATTGGATGTTGTAAAAGGAAATGATATTACTTCAGTTTTAGAAGGAATTGCAGATGCAAAATCTAGAACAGGAAAAGGAAAACCAGTATGTATTTTATTACATACAGAAATGGGGAATGGTGTAGACTTTATGATGGGTACACACGCTTGGCACGGTAAAGCACCAAGTGATGCTCAATTAGAAGATGCCTTGGCACAAAACCCTGAAACATTAGGAGATTATTAATTCTGAATTTATTTCAGAATCTTTATATAAGATACATGCAAAACCTGTTAAGATTATTTCTTAGCAGGTTTTTTATTTGTCATTGCGAGGAATGAGGAATCTCACAGTATTATGTCATTCCGAAGAAAGTACGATTAAGGCTTCTATTTTTTATGATTTATTTCACTAATTAGAAAAATGAATCTGTAAGTAAAAAACTATCTTTACGTCTGTAAAATAAATCTATTATTTATGAGAATCGGAATTGTGTGCTATCCAACATTTGGAGGAAGTGGAGTTGTAGCTACTGAGTTAGGAATTGCCCTGGCTGATAATGGACATGATGTTCATTTTATAACGTACAATCAACCTGTTCGCTTAGAGTTTATTTCTCATAATTTACATTTTCACGAAGTAATGATGGAAGAATATCCATTATTTCAATACCAACCTTATGAGTTGGCATTGTCTTCTAAAATGGTAGAGGTTGTAGAAAAACACCAATTAGAAATTTTACATGTTCATTATGCTATTCCGCATGCATATGCAGCATATATGGCAAAGCAAATGCTAAAGGAAAAAGGGATTGATATTAAAGTTGTAACGACTTTACACGGTACAGACATTACGTTGGTTGGTAGTCATCCAACCTATAAAACGGCGGTTGAGTTTAGTGTTAATAATTCTGACATTGTAACGACCGTTTCTCAAAGCTTAAAGGAAGACACGTTGCGTCTTTTTAACATCACCAATAATATTCAGGTTGTTCATAATTTTATTGATACAGAAAAATATGCTAAAGATAATGAAAAAGAGTGTCAGCGTATTGCATTAGCAAACCCAGAGGAACGTTTACTTACACATATTAGTAACTTTAGACCTGTTAAAAGAACCGATGATGTAATTCGTGTTTTTGATAAAGTACAACAGCAAATTCCTGCTAAATTACTAATGGTTGGAGATGGACCAACAAGAAGAGCAGCAGAATTATTAGCTAAAAAATTAGGGATACAGGAGAAAATTATTTTCTTAGGAAACAGTTCTGAAGTTGTAGAGATTTTATGTTATTCAGATGTGTTTTTACTACCGTCTGAAACCGAAAGTTTTGGATTAGCTGCGTTAGAGGCAATGGCAGCGGAAACTCCTGTTATATCTACAGATACTGGCGGATTACCCGAGGTTAATGTTGATGGGCTTACAGGTTTTTTAAGTGAAATTGGAGATATTGAAGATATGGCAAAGAATACGTTGAAAATATTGAAAGACGATGCTACATTGATAACTTTTAAAAAGAATGCGAAAGAACATACAAAGCGTTTTTCTTTAAAAAACATCTTACCTGTGTATGAAGATATTTATGATTCATTAAAAGTTAAGGCGTAAAATAAAACTATGAGTTGTAATACGCGATACTTTCAATAATCATTTCAGTAGAAACGTTACAGTCAATTTTTGTTTCTTCTAACTTGTTTAGCAGCACAAAATTTACTTGACCGCTCACATTTTTCTTATCGTGCTTTAAGTAGTCTAGAATTCCGTTGAAATCTTCTTTTAAGATGGAAATCTTACCATAAATAGTAATAACCAAGTTCTTAAGTTCAATTAATTCTTGATCAGGAAATTTCAATAGTTTAGAAGAGATATAACATTCGGCAACCATTCCAATAGCAATAGCTTCACCATGTGTTAGATTTTTTTTGTCTTCAGATTCTAAAAAGTATGATTCTATAGCATGCCCAATTGTGTGCCCAAAGTTTAAGATTTTACGTAAATTTTGTTCTTTCGGATCTTGTAAAACAACTTCATTTTTAATTTCAATAGATCTGTGTATTAGATCTACGATATTTAAATTAGGGTTCTCTTTGATTTTTTTATACAAACGCACATCGTAGGTTACTCCATATTTAATAATTTCAGCAATACCAGAACGGATTTCTCTCGGAGTTACCGTTGATAAATACTCTGTATCTACGAGCACCATTTCAGGATTGGAAAAGACTCCAATTTGATTTTTTAAAACACCTAAATCTACACCTGTTTTTCCCCCAACAGAAGCATCTACCATACTTAATAAGGTTGTGGGGATGTTTACAAAATCGATTCCACGTTTATATGTAGAAGCGACAAAGCCACCTAAATCGGTAATAACACCACCACCAAGTGTAATAATTAAACTTTTTCTATCTGCGTTTAATTCAGTTAAAACATTCCAAACACCAGTGCAGGTTTCTAGATTTTTATGAATTTCTCCAGATTCAATTTCTATAATTTCTATCGGGCTAGTAGTTGCTAGTTCAGGAATAAATTTAGCATAGCAATGTTCATGCGTGTTTTCATCAACCAAAATAAAAATAGAGGAGTATGATTTTGATGCGATTAATTTATTTAATGCGCTATATCCTTTATCTTCAAAATGAACAAAATATGATACTGCCTGAATAGATTTCATTACTTAAAGTTTAAGTGTGCAAATTAAGCAGAAAAAATTGAATTATTTGCTGTTTAAAATTATCTTTGTCTTGTAATTTTACAACTGTTTATCTATGAAACTTTTTAACAATACAGAGGTAGCTTTTTCTTTAAAATCAGATTCGCAATTAGAACGCGCCTTTTTTTTATTTAAAATGATTGAGAGTCAGCCATTAGTAAGAATTGGCGCTGCGGTAACCAACTTTGCTTTAAGAGCACATTTACCTGTAGAAGGGTTAATACGCTCAACAGTATTTGATCATTTTTGTGGTGGAGTAACAGAAGAAGATTGTTTGCCTAACATAGATAATATGTATACTAAAAATGTGCATGCTATTTTAGATTACTCTGTAGAAGGAAAAGAAACAGAAGCGCAATTTGATCATGCATTAGAAAAGACCTTAAAAACGATTTATTTTGCACAAGAAAAAGAGTCGATTCCGTATGCAGTTTTTAAACCAACAGGTTTTGGTCGTTTTGGGTTGTATCAAAAGATTACAGAAGGAGGAGAATTAACGGTTACTGAAAAATCTGAATGGATTAGAGTTGTAGAGCGGTATCATATTGTTTGTAAAGAGGCAGTTAAAAAAGATGTTCCTCTATTAATAGATGCAGAAGAAAGTTGGATGCAAGGTGCTGCAGACCATTTAATTGAAGAGTTAATGGAATTGTACAATACAGAAAAAGCAATTGTTTTTAATACGCTACAAATGTATCGTCACGATAGAATGGCGTATTTAAAAGAATTGCATAAAAAAGCACATCAAAAAGGATTTTATATTGGAATGAAAGTTGTTCGTGGTGCTTACATGGAAAAAGAACGCACAAGAGCTGTAGATAAAGGGTACGCATCTCCAATTTGTGTAGACAAAGCAGTAACAGATATAAATTATGACGCAGCTATTACCTATATGATGGAGCACCCAAAAATGGCTATTTTTGCGGGTACACATAATGAAGAAAGCTCTTTTTTATTAATGGAGTTGGCGAAGAAACACAATATTAAACCTAGTGATTACCGTTTGTGGTTTGGACAGTTATTTGGAATGAGTGATCACATCAGTTTTAATTTAGCGAATGAAGGATATAACGTGGCTAAATATGTTCCTTTTGGCCCTGTAAGAGATGTGATGCCCTATTTAATTAGAAGAGCAGAAGAAAACACCTCTGTTGCCGGACAAACAAGTAGAGAGCTTGGATTGATCAAGACAGAAAGAACCAGAAGAAAAATATAGTGAGTACAACAGTACAAGAAATAAAAGAAAGCATACAAAAGAATAAGAAACGACTCGTTAAAGAGCTTCAAGAAAGCAAGGAGCTGGTCGTTTTATTAAAAAAAGCGACCTATACTAAACTTTCTGAGGATGAGAAAGGGAAGGTAAAAGAACAATTGTTGGACATCTGTAAAGGGATTCCTGCTTTTGCCGTATTTATGTTGCCAGGAGGCGCACTCTTATTGCCTTTGTTGATTAAATTAATTCCCGATATTTTGCCAAGTTCTTTCAGAGAAGATTCTGATGAAATAGCTGCTAAAAAGGAATAAAAAAGAAAAGCCTGATTAACCCCCTTAATCTCAATCAAAAACAGTATTTTTGCAGCTTCAAAATAAGCAAGCATGCAACCAATTAGAAATATCGCTATTATAGCCCATGTCGATCATGGAAAAACAACTTTAGTAGACAAGATTATAGATCAAGCAAAAATTTTAGACGATCGTAAAGAACGCACAGATTTATTGTTAGACAATAACGACTTAGAGCGTGAAAGAGGAATAACAATTCTTTCTAAAAACGTATCAATAAACTATAAAGGAACAAAAATCAATGTAATTGATACACCTGGTCACGCCGATTTCGGAGGTGAAGTAGAGCGTGTATTGAAAATGGCTGATGGTGTTTTATTATTAGTTGATGCATTTGAAGGGCCTATGCCACAAACTCGTTTTGTATTAGGTAAAGCCTTAGATTTAGGTTTAACTCCTATTGTAGTTGTAAATAAAGTAGACAAAGAAAACTGTACTCCTGATATCGTTCACGAAAAAGTTTTTGATTTAATGTTCGCTTTAGAAGCAACTGAAGAACAATTAGATTTCGCTACTATTTATGGTTCTGCAAAGAACAATTGGATGAGTACTGATTGGAAAAACGAAACAGATAATATTATTCCTTTATTAGATGCTGTATTAGAATCTATTCCAGCAACTAAATACAATGAAGGAACACCACAAATGCAAATTACTTCTTTAGATTTTTCTGCTTTTACAGGTAGAATTGCTATTGGACGTGTTTTTCGTGGAGATTTAGAAGTATCTAAAGATTACATGTTATGTAAAGCTGATGGTACTACTAAAAAAGTAAGAATTAAAGAATTACACGTATTCGAAGGAATGGGTAAAGTTCAAGTAGAGAAAGTTCCTTGTGGAGAAATTTGTGCTATTACAGGTATTGATGGATTCGAGATTGGTGATACTATTGCTGATTTAGAAAACCCAGAAGCATTGCCAAGAACAGAAATTGACCAACCTACAATGAGTATGTTGTTTACAATTAACAATTCTCCTTTCTTTGGTAAAGAAGGTAAATTTGTTACTTCTCGTCATATTCGTGATCGTTTATTCAAAGAATTAGAAAAGAATTTAGCTTTAAAAGTTGAAACTACTGATTCAGAAGATAAATTTAACGTTTTTGGTCGTGGTGTATTACACTTGTCTGTATTGATTGAAACAATGCGTAGAGAAGGATATGAATTACAAGTGGGTAGACCACAAGTAATTATTAAAATAGTAGATGGTAAGAAACATGAGCCAATGGAAACATTGTCTATTGATGTACCAGAAGAGTTTGCTTCTAAAGCTGTAAACTTAGTTTCTTTACGTAAAGGAGACTTAATGATTATGGAACCTAAAGGAGATTTACAACACTTAGAATTCACAATTCCATCTCGTGGATTGATTGGATTACGTAATAGAGTTTTAACTGCTACAGCAGGTACAGCAATTATCAACCATAGATTTAGTGAATACGGACTTTATAAAGGTGACTTTACTGAAGATATTAAAGGAGCGATCGTTTCTTCTGCTGCTGGTAAAGCAACAGCGTATGCATTAAACCGTTTACAAGATAGAGGACGTTTCTTTATTGATATCAACCAAGAGATTTATATTGGTCAAGTAATTGGAGAAAACAGTAAGTCTGAAGATATGGCTGTAAACTTAATTAAAGGAAAGCAATTAACAAACATGCGTAAATCTGGTACAGATGAAGCGATGAAAATTGCACCGAAAGTAGATTTCTCTTTAGAGGAAAATATGGAATATATTAAAACTGATGAATATTTAGAGGTAACTCCAGCAAGCTTACGTATGCGTAAAATTATTTTTAAAGCATAATTTGTTTATCCGTTTGATGACAGAAATGTAAAATTATATTGAAAACGCCACTTTTTTAGTGGCGTTTTTTATTTTTTAATAAATAGTAGTTTATTTTTGCAGTATGAGTGAATTTAAAGAATTTTTTGAAGCATTACAACAAAGCCTTGTAAGTGATGAGTTTGTAAAATTAACACTAAGCAAGCCTATTAGAAAAAGTGAAGGCTTATTAAATGTCTATCTGCGTTTGATTTTGGTTGATGGTAAAGAAACCTTTGAATTCAAATATAGGTCCGCTGAGGATAATATATTTAAGAAATTTTCTTTAAAAGAGGCCATGTCAGAGATGGAAACATTACTCATGGAAACGTTTAGAACAGGAACGTTATTTACATTGAGTTATGATTTATTAGTTATGGTTTCGAAAAAGAAGCAGGTTTCTTGCAGAGATACTGCACCAAGTTTTAGAAATAAATTACCTGATCACCCACAAAAACAATAATTTGTCACTTACTTTTGTACTATGAATGATTTTCAAAGATTAAAAGAAACCTTAAGTCAAAGTGTCTTAGACAATAACTTTGTGAAGTTAACATTGAGTAAACCTATTAGAAAAAGTGATGGTTTACCGAATGTGTATGTGCGCTTGGTAAAGATTAAAGGAACCTCACTATTTCAATTTACCTATCATTATTCAACCAATGATAAAGTGAAAAACTACACGCTTCAAGAAGCAATTGCTGAATTAGAAGTTTTATTAGTAGAAAACTTTAGGGCAGCAATGTTGTTTACATTGGTAAATGATTTAATGATTTTTATTTCTAAAAAGAAGGTGGTTTCATACAAGTTAAATGCACCAAGTTTTACTAGTAAACTACCAGAAACACACGATAAACCCAAGGAGCGTTTGGCTGAAGCAGGGAGTTATTTAACCCATTTAGGGATTACTGATAAAAGTGGAAAAGTCATTCATAAAATGGCAGATAAATACCGTCAAATTAATAAGTATTTAGAGATTATTGAGGGCCTACTAAAATCTACCAAGCTGCCAAAGCATATTAATATTGTTGATATGGGTTCTGGTAAGGGGTATTTAACCTTTGCATTGTATGATTATTTAGTCAACACAAAGAAGTTCAACGCTACTGTTACAGGAATAGAATTGCGTACAGAATTGGTTGACTTGTGTAATGATGTAGCAAAAAAATGTGAGTTTGAAAACTTGTCATTTGTAGCGCAACCTATTCAAGAATACGATAACAATAAAATTGATATTTTAATTGCATTGCATGCGTGTGATACAGCTACAGATGATGCAATTTATAAAGGATTGGCTTCTAAAGCTGAACTAATTATTTGTGCTCCGTGTTGTCATAAACAAATCAGACAGCAGGTAAAAGGAAAAGAGCAGGAGAGTCCATTATTAAAATACGGAATTTTCAAAGAGCGTCAGTTCGAAATGGTAACGGATACGATTCGTGCTTTAATTCTAGAAAAACACAATTACAACACCAAAGTATTTGAATTTATTAGCAATGAGCATACACGTAAAAACGTGATGTTGGTTGGAACTAAATCATCTAAAAATAGTGATGTTTCTAAGGTTGAAAGTAAAATTTCTGAATTAAAAAAAGCATATTTAATTGATACCCATTATTTAGAAACACTATTATAAGATTGACCCAGTTTCATTTTTTTATAGATCTACTAGGACTTATTTCAGTTTCTCTTTTACTGCTTTAAGAATATTTTTAAATTCTGCATATTTTAAGACATACAAACTGTTTAATTTAAGCGGTGTTTATGATAATTTGTTTTTTTTAAAATATAATTTGGAATTTTTGAAAAAATAACGAATATTTGCAGCATCAAAAAACAAGACATGACCTTTATTCAATTTCATCATCGCCATCATCATATTTGCACTCAAGCGAACTGAAGATGTATTGAATAAAATCAACATATATTTTAAACCCGTTTGAGTAAATCAAACGGGTTTTTTCTTACACAAGATTTTCCTTCGGTTTACTCAAACATTTTAACAAAATCATGAGTAAATTAAGAATAGCCATTCAAAAATCAGGAAGATTAAATATAGATTCCTTACAAATTTTAAAAGATTGTGGAATTTCCATCGACAATGGAAAAGATCAATTAAAAGCAACAGCAAGTAACTTTCCGCTAGAAGTTTTCTATTTACGTAACGGCGACATTCCTCAGTATTTAAGAGATGGTGTGGTTGATATTGCTATTATTGGAGAAAATGTACTGATAGAAAAAGGAGAAGATATAGATATTGTAGAAAAATTAGGATTCTCAAAATGCAAAGTTTCTTTAGCGATTCCTAAAGGAGAAGTGTACCAGGATATACACTATTTTAATGGGAAACAGATTGCAACTTCATATCCAAACACCGTACAGAAATACCTATTAGATAAAGGGGTAGATACTCAAATTCACATTATTAATGGTTCTGTAGAAATTGCACCAAATATTGGTTTGGCAGATGGTATTTGTGATATTGTTTCAAGTGGGTCAACACTTTTTAAGAACAACTTGAAAGAAGTAGAATTGCTTTTAAACTCAGAAGCTGTATTGGCAGTTTCACCAACGATTTCTGAAGGAAAACAACAAGTTTTAGACAAGTTACAATTCAGGATACAAGCTATTTTAAAAGGAAGAAACTCCAAATATGTATTGCTAAATGCTCCAAATGATAAGCTAGAGGAAATCATAAATGTATTGCCAGGAATGAAAAGCCCGACTGTGTTGCCATTGGCAAAAGAAGGTTGGAGCTCTGTGCATTCAGTAATTCCGAAAAATCAGTTTTGGGAAATTATTGATTTGCTAAAAGAAAAAGGAGCAGAGGGAATCTTAGTGTGTCCAATAGAAAAAATGGTGTTGTAATACAAACGAAAATGTCTGGTCGAGCGCAGTCGAGACCTCATTAGGTAGTTATCGACTGCGCTCGAACGGACAAAGTAAAAAGAATTGAAATAAAATGAAAACGATAAATAATCCACCAAAACAAGATTGGCAAACAATTTTAGAAAGACCAACACAAACGGTACATGACATTGAAAGTATTGTCAATACTATTTTTGATGTAGTAAAAGTTGATGGTGATCTTGCTATTTCAAAATTCACAAAGCAATTCGATAATGTTGATTTGAATATGCTGTTGGTTTCTGAAAATGAAATTGTTGCTGCTTGTCAGTTTGTTTCAGAAGACTTAAAGAAAGCAATTACCCTAGCAAAATCTAGTATTGAAAAATTTCACAGTGCTCAAAAAACAGAGAATGTACTTGTAGAAACTACAAAAGGAGTACAATGTTGGCAGGAAAAAAGACCAATTACAAACGTAGGACTGTACATTCCTGGAGGAACAGCTCCCTTATTTTCAACAGTTTTAATGTTGGTAATTCCGGCAACTATTGCTGGTTGTAAAGAGATTGTATTGTGTTCTCCACCAGATATAAATGGAAACATAAATCCAGCTATATTATATGCTGCAAATTTATGTGGAGTTACAAAAATTTGTAAAGTTGGCGGAATTCAAGCAATTGCAGGAATGACTTTTGGAACAGAAAGTATTCCGAAAGTGTCTAAAATATTTGGACCTGGAAATCAATTTGTAACCGTTGCAAAGCAGTTAGCAACCAAATTTGGTGTCGCTATTGATATGCCAGCTGGACCAAGTGAATTGCTCGTCTTTGCAGATGACACTGCCAATGCAGCATTTGTAGCCTCTGATTTATTAAGTCAAGCTGAACACGGAGTTGATAGTCAAGTGATTTTAGTTTCTACTTCAAAAGAGATGATTAAAAGTGTGGGAGAAGAAATAGAAAAACAACTCGCTGAGCTGCCTAGAATAGAGATTGCAACGCAAGCCATTTCGAATTCAAAGTTGATCTATATTGAAAATAAGGAAGTCGCATTAGAGCTGATAAACGAATATGCGCCAGAACACTTCATTATATGTTCAGAAAACGCACCCTATTTCATTCAGAATATAGAAAATGCTGGATCTGTTTTTATTGGAAATTACACGCCAGAAAGTGCAGGGGATTACGCATCAGGAACCAATCATACCTTGCCAACTAATGGGTTTTCAAAAGCGTATTCTGGAGTGAATTTAGATAGCTTTTTAAAGAGCATCACCTTTCAAGAAATATCAAAAGAAGGCTTGCTAAATATTGGAAGCTCAATTGAAGTAATGGCAGCAGCAGAAGGCTTGCAAGCACATAAAAATGCGGTATCAATCCGATTAAAAGAAATTAATAACTAAAACGTTACCTCGAGCGCAGTCGAGAGGTTTTATTATGAAAACAAGTGTTAACAATTTAGTAAGAGACAACATCAAAAATATTCAACCATATGCTTCGGCTAGAAATGAGTTTACAGAAAGTACTTCTGAGATGTTGTTTTTAGATGCCAACGAAAACCCGTTTGAAAATGGCGTAAATCGATATCCAGATCCACAGCAAGAAGCTGTAAAAGAGAAATTATCAAAAATCAAGAATATTGCGACAGAAAACATCTTACTAGGAAATGGTAGCGATGAGGTATTGGATTTGATTTATAGAGTGTTCTGTGAACCTAATAAAGACAATAGTATCATTTTGCCACCAACATACGGAATGTACAAAGTATTGGCAAATATCAATGGTGTTAAGGTAAAAGAAGTGCAATTGACAAAAGGTTTTCAGCCAAAAACACAAACTATTTTATTGGCTGCAAATCAAAAAAGCAAAATTTTGTTTTTGTGCTCTCCAAACAATCCAACCGGAAATAGTTTTTCAAGTGTACAAGTAGAAAAATTAATAAAACAGTTTCAAGGAATTGTAGTTATTGATGAGGCATATATCGATTTTTCAGAACAAGAAAGTTGGATGAGTCGTTTGGAAGATTTTCCGAATTTAATCATTACACAAACATTGTCTAAGGCGTATGGAATGGCAGGAATTCGCTTAGGGATATGTTATGCTTCTAAAGAAATTATTAATGTGTTAAACAGTATCAAGCCTCCTTACAATGTCAATGAATTGACACAGCAAAAAGCATTGGAGAGATTGAACAAGATTGATGAAGTACAAGATGAAATTCAACAAATTAAAAAACAAAAAAAGATCCTTCTAAAAGAATTGAAACAGGTTGGTTTTATTGAAAAAGTATTCCCGTCTGATGCAAATTTTTTATTGATTAAAGTTGATAATGCAACAGAGCGATATCTGCAATTGATAGAAAAAGGAATTGTTGTTAGAAACAGAACCAATCAACCTTTGTGTAAGAATTGTTTGCGAATTAGCATTGGAACTGAGAAAGAAAATATCCTGCTAGTTAACGTTTTGAAACAATTAAACAAGTAAAATAAGCACCATAGTGTCATTCCTGCGAAAGCAGAAATCCAGCATAAGTGAAGTAATTAACAAGAGTATTAAATAAGTATAGGTCTCGACTGCGCTCGACCAGACAAAAAGATAAAAAAATGAAAAAAGTATTATTTATAGACAGAGACGGAACCTTAGCAATCGAACCACCAATTGATTATCAATTGGATAGTTTAGAGAAGTTGGAGTTTTATCCAAGTGTATTTCGTTGGTTAAGTAAAATAGCAGAAGAATTAAATTTCGAATTGGTGATGGTTACAAACCAAGATGGTTTAGGAACGGATTCTTTTCCGACAGAAACTTTTTGGCAGGCACAAAATAAGGTGATCCAGGCTTTTGTAAATGAGGGAGTCGTATTTAATGATGTGTTAATCGACACCTCTTTTCCAGAAGAAAACTCCCCAAATAGAAAACCAAGAACAGGGTTGTTAACGAAGTATATGGCTGGTGATTATGATTTAGAAAACTCCTTTGTCATTGGAGATCGCTTAACAGATATTGAATTGGCAGACAATTTAAATGCAAAAGGAATTCTAATTAGTTCTGCTCCAGAATTGAATTATAAAAATGACACACAAGTATTGAAAACGGATTCGTGGAAAACGATTTATGAGTATTTAAAGCTAGATGAAAGAACCGCTAGTATTGAAAGGAACACGAACGAAACAAAGATTAAAATCGATTTGAATTTAGATGGAACAGGAAAAAGTACGATTGCTACCGGAATTGCCTTTTTTGACCACATGTTAGATCAAATTGCACGTCACGGACAATTAGATTTAAACATTCAGGTAAAAGGCGATTTAGAAGTTGATGAACACCACACAATTGAAGACACAGCGATCGCTTTAGGTGAAGTATTCAATTCGGCTTTAGCAAACAAACTAGGAATTGAACGCTATGGGTTTTGTTTACCTATGGACGATTGTTTAGCACAAGTAGCGTTGGATTTTGGTGGGAGAAATTGGTTGGTTTGGGAAGCAGATTTTAAAAGAGAAATGATTGGTAAGATGCCTACAGAAATGTTTTATCACTTTTTTAAATCGTTTACTGATGGGGCAAAATGTAATTTGAATATCAAAGCAGAAGGAGCCAATGAACACCATAAAATAGAAGCCATTTTTAAAGCTTTTGCAAAAGCTATCAAAGTAGCTGTAAAAAGAGATACAGAGAAAATGATTTTACCATCAACAAAGGGAGTGTTGTAAAATTAGTATTGAATTGTGAGATATAACCACTAAAAACTCAACACTAAAAATTAAAAACTAATTATGAATATAATTATAATAGACTACGGAGCAGGAAACATTAAAAGTATACAATTTGCTTTTAAAAGGTTAGGAGTAGCAGCAATATTATCTAGTGATGCCGAAGAAATTAAAGCTGCAGATAAAATTATTTTCCCTGGTGTTGGTGAGGCTAGCTCAGCAATGAAAAAACTAACAGCATCTGGTTTGGATACCTTAATTCCGACATTAAAGCAACCTGTTTTAGGAATTTGCTTGGGAATGCAATTGTTGTGCGCATCTACAGAGGAGAATAACACTGTAGGGTTAGGGGTTTTTAACACCAAGGTGAAAAGATTTGCAAATGAAGTAAAAGTGCCGCAGATAAGCTGGAATACGATTACAAGCCTACAATCGAGTTTGTTTAAAGGAATTGATGCATCAGCGTTTATGTATTTCGTACACAGTTATTATGCAGAAACTTGCGATGAAGAAATTGCAACTACAAATTACGGAATTGATTATGCCTCTGCTTTGCAAAAGGATAATTTTTATGGTGTACAATTTCATCCAGAAAAGAGTAGTGAAGTAGGAGCACAAGTATTAAAGAATTTTTTAGCATTAACAACCAACAACTAAAGACTGTTTTATGAGAATTATACCAGCAATAGATATTATCGACGGAAAATGTGTGCGTCTTTCTAAAGGAGATTATAGCACTAAGAAAATATACAATGAAAGTCCGTTAGAAGTAGCAAAAAAGTTTGAACAAGCCGGTATAGAATTTTTGCACTTGGTAGATTTAGATGGGGCTAAAGCGAGTAAAATTATCAACTATAAAGTGTTGGAAAACATTGCATCTAAAACCAATTTAAAAATAGATTTTGGTGGTGGTTTGAAAGCTGATAAGGATGTGGAAATCGCGTTCAATTCTGGAGCCAATCAAATCACAGGAGGGAGTGTTGCTGTTAAAAATCCAATACTATTTAAAGAATGGCTCGCAAACTACGGAAGTAGTAAAATCATTTTAGGAGCCGATGCAAATAATGGAAAAATTGCTACGAATGGGTGGCTAGAAGAAAGCACAGAAGAGATCATTCCGTTTATACAATCCTATCAAAAAGAAGGGGTAATGTATGTGATTTCTACAGATATTGCTAAAGATGGGATGTTATTAGGGCCATCATTTGAGTTGTATTTAGATATTATTACCAAGACATCCAATACTCTAAAGCTAATCGCTTCTGGTGGTATTTCAACCTTTGATGAGATTCCGAAATTGGCTGAGATGGGCTGCGAAGGAGTTATTATTGGAAAAGCGATTTATGAAAATAGAATTTCGTTGAAACAATTAGAGAATTATATTATTAATCAATAAATAAAATGTCACTTCGAGTGATTTTGTTTGCAAAATTGTATCGAGAAGCAATTATGATGTTCTCGATACTTCGGCAAAAAGCCTCAACTCGAACTGACAGTATACTAAATATGTTCACAAAAAGAATCATTCCGTGTTTAGATATCAAAGATGGAAGAACTGTAAAAGGGGTCAATTTTGTCAATTTACGTGATGCCGGGGATCCAGTAGAATTGGCACAAATCTATGCGAAAAACGGTGCAGATGAATTGGTTTTTTTAGATATTTCTGCCACTGAAGAAAAACGAAAAACGTTAATTGATTTGGTGTTAAAAGTGGCAGAGCAAGTAGATATCCCGTTTACAGTTGGTGGTGGAATTTCTTCTATTGAAGATGTTACGCTGTTGCTAAACTCTGGAGCAGATAAAGTTTCTATCAATTCATCGGCGGTAAAAAACCCACAATTGATCAATGACTTGGCAACTAAATTTGGAAGCCAATGCATTACGGTTGCTATAGATGCAAAAAGAATAGACGGAATTTGGATTGTGCATTTAGTGGGCGGAAAAATACCAACAGCGCTCAATTTGTTTGATTGGGCGAAAGAAGTAGCAGAGCGTGGAGCAGGAGAGATTCTATTTACGTCTATGGAAAATGACGGTACTAAAGATGGTTTTGCAAACGAAGCATTGGCAACACTATCATCATTGGTGAATATTCCGATTATTGCTTCTGGTGGTGCAGGAACGATATCTCATTTTACAGATGTATTTATCAAAGGAAAAGCAGATGCCGCTTTAGCCGCAAGTGTTTTTCACTTTAAAGAAATAGAAATAAACGAATTAAAAAAAGAATTACAACGGAATCAAATTCCTGTGCGACTTTAAGGGGAGAGGTAAATAATGAGAATTAGGTCTCGACTGCGCTCGACCAGACATATAACCACTATTGTATGGGAATAACAACAAAGTAGTATTTAAAAATAAAAATCAACTGTCACTTCGAGTGATTTTGTTTGAAAAATTGTATCGAGAAGCAATCAAAAAGTTATCGATACTTCGGCAAAATTCTCAACTCGAAATGAAATAAAGAATAACAATATGAACATAGACTTTACAAAAAACAACAATGGACTCGTTCCAGCAATTATTCAAGATAGCATCACTAAAAACGTATTGATGTTAGGGTACATGAATCAAGAAGCATTTGATAGAACAGCTGAAACTAAGCTGGTTACGTTCTTTTCTCGAACTAAAAACCGTTTGTGGACAAAAGGAGAAGAAAGCGGAAACACCTTAGAATTAATAGATCTCAAATTAGATTGCGATAATGATTCATTGTTAATTCAAGTACAACCAACTGGGCCAACTTGCCACAAAGGAACAGATACTTGTTGGAAGGAAGAAAATACGGAAACTTATGGATTTATTTCAGCATTAGAAGCAATTATTGCAAATCGAATAGAGAATGCTGATACTACAAAATCGTATGTAGCGTCATTGTTTAGTGAAGGACTCAATAAGATAGCGCAAAAGGTTGGAGAAGAAGCGGTAGAAGTTATTATTGAGGCAAAAGACAACAATGATGGCTTGTTTTTGAGCGAGAGCGCTGATTTGTTCTTTCACTATTTACTATTGTTGCAAGCAAAAGGTTTTAAATTGAATGACGTTGTGGATGTTTTAAAAACGAGAAACTAGCGTTCTTCTTTTTCGATAATGCTCAATGCCAATCGGATTTTAAAATAATCTAATTGTTCATCAAAATAATCAAAATAGGGCTTTAAGGCTTTTGGGCTTTCCAACGACTTTTTAGCCTCTTTTACCAAATCGACTTCTTTTTTAGAAACGAAATCAAATATTGCAATGTCTTTTCCGTCTAAGAATAGCCGCGCAATATGAGAATAAATCGTTGGCGACTTTAATTTACGCTCAATAGATATTTCATCAATGGTTAAGCCAGATTTGTAAAGCTCGTACGTTACCAAATGCGTGTCTGATTTTTTCGTTTTTACAGAAATTTTACTGCCCATAAAATCAATTACTTCTGCAATAAATTCAGCTCCATATACTTCTGATTTTCGGTGTCCGACTCCGCTAATCAATAAAAATTCAGCTTCAGACATTGGTCGTTCTCTTTCTATTTCTTTTAAGGTAGCATCATTAAAAATCAAATACGCCGGAATGTTTTCTTCCAGAGAAATCTTATAACGCAAGGCTCTTAATTTTTCAAACAGAGTGTTGCTTTTTTTCTTTTTAATGGTTGTTGCTTTCTTTTCTTTCGGAGTTATTTCTGTAGTAATAACAGGCTTTGTTAAATGTACAACTTCATTGTCAAACAATACTTTTTTAGAAAAATCTGTCAATTGTAAATTGTTGTTTTTATGAAATGCTATTTCGCAAAACCCTTGATTTATCAACTGAATGATGTATTGTTGCCAGTCTTTCCATGAAATTCCTTTCCCAATTCCGTAGGTAGAAATATCTTGGTGATTTTTATCGTTTACGGCGGCATTATTTGCGCCACGCAACACATCAATCACGGTTCCAGAGGCTTCTTGTTCTTGCAATCTGTAAATGGTAGATAGTATTTTTTGCGCAATAACGGTTCCGTTAAAAAACTGAGGTGGATTTTTACAAACATCACAATTCCCACAATTATCAGCTAGTAATTCACCAAAATAACTCAATAGTATTTTTCGTCTACACGTAGTTGCTTCTGTAAATTGCTTCATGCGGTCTAACTTCGCAATCTGCACATCTTCATTGCTTGCGCCTTGTGCAAACTTTCGCAGCTGAATTACATCTGCATAGCTATGAAAAAGTAAGGCCTTAGATTTCAAGCCATCTCTACCAGCTCTACCAATTTCTTGGTAATAGCCTTCCAGGTTTTTAGGCATGTTATAATGCACAACCCAGCGCACATTCGATTTGTCAATTCCCATTCCGAATGCCACAGTAGCACACACAACATTGATTTTGTCAAAAATAAAATCTTCTTGTACTTGGCTTCTTTTGTCAAAAGGCAATCCCGCATGATAGGCGGCGGCTTTAATTCCGTTGAGAGATAATTTAGCTGCCAGTTGCTCAGTAGTTTTTCTACTCAAACAATATACAATTCCGAATTCTTGCTTTCTCTCATTGATAAAGCGGATGATTTGTGCTGCACGTTTATCTGCTAAGCGAACTTCTAGAGAGATGTTTTCACGATCAAAAGAGGTAATGAATTGCTTTGCTTTCGGGATATTTAGCTGATTTAAAATATCTTCTCGTGTTGCTTTATCAGCAGTTGCTGTTAAGGCGATTATTGGTGTGTTTGGTAATAACTTCTTAAAGAAACTTAACTGTTGATACGAAGGGCGAAAATCGTGTCCCCAGGAAGAAATACAATGTGCCTCATCAATAGCGATACAGCTAATGTGTTTTTCTGAAATGATATTTTCTAATACACGCAAGCTCTCTGGAGCTACATATAATAATTTCAATTTTTGCTGATGGATACTTTCTAGAATAGCAGTATGTTCGGTACTAGATTGACTGCTGTTAAAATATGCTGCCATAATCCCGTTTGCATTCAAGCCATCTACTTGGTCCTTCATCAAGGCAATTAGCGGAGAAACCACCAAGGTAACACCGTCAAACAATACCGCTGGTAATTGAAAACAAATCGATTTTCCACCACCAGTTGGCATAATAACCATACAGTCTTTGCGCTGTAAAACGGTTTCAATGATTTCTAATTGTTGTTCGCGAAAATGATCATATCCAAAATATTTTTTTAAGGTAGCGATCAGATTGTTTTGAAATTTTATTTGCGGCATGTATCAACAATTTTTTGAAAGCGTAAAAATAAGGAAGAAGCGCTTCATTTGAAGCGAATAGTTGAAGCAAATTTAGAAACAGCGCTTCTCGATGTTTTTTTTACAACAAAACACGCTATGCGTGTTATGCCTTCCACCAGACTAGGAAGAATTTTGAAAGTTCTCCATTTGGATGTTTGATCCAACAGAGTGGAGATTTCTTAGTGCTTAATAATGGTTCAGTTTGCTCTTTAAACACCTCAAAGGATACCCAATCTATATTTTTGTGAGGATCTAGCAACCAATTGATTTTAGTGGGAATGTGAAATTTGCACTCAGAGAATTGTGCCAATTCATATTGATAAATGTAAAAACCCTGCACACAATCTGCGTTTAGTTGTTCAAAAACAATGTTTTGATTGGAGTAGGGAACAAACAATTGTGCCTTAAAAAAGACTTTTTGCTGGATGCTAGCAACATCAATATCTATATATTTTTGTGTTTCTTCTCTAAAGAGTAGCGGCAATTGCTTGGCGCTCAATTTTTCTATTTTCTGTTCTAAAGAATCATTTCTGTTTGGGCCAATCCAATGTTCAATTTCTGTAGAACCAACAGAAGAGTCGTATAGATAATATTTAAAGCTAATCTCTAAGTGAATATATGTAACTGATTGTGTAACAATGCAATCAATTTCCCCAACAGTGATGTTGTTTTTTTGAATCTGAATATTTTCATGGATGATTTCTATCGTTTCAAACTGTTGTAGGTAACAAGAGACAAACGACTCTACACGTTTCCCTAATCTTGGATTTTTCGTTAGTTTTCCTTCAAAAATAGTTGCGTTGATTTTTGGAAATTGCATTTGTTGCAATCCATAAAAGTTAATTTCCCACAGGAATCCGGTGTTTAAAAAACCTTGGTATTGCTGCTGTATTTCTTTCGTATTAAACGCCATTTTTTTTATGAGATAAAAGACTGTTTCGCTGAAAGAGTCAAAAGAAAAGACTTGCATTGGTGATTTCCTCAAAAATCAAATCCTACCTGCTGTGTCTTTATCATATTATAAACAACGAATGTAGGAAAAAAGAGCGTTACTGAAAGTAGGTGGCTGTTTTAAAAATTAAGCTCAACGTGTTGTGTATTTTAACATATAATGAACAGCGAGTTTCAGGCAGATTTTATATCTTCGATGTATCAATTATACACTATATGAAATTCGAAGATTCGACACTGCAATTTTTAAACGATTTAACGGCTAATAACAATCGAGATTGGTTTACAGAACAGAAACCAAGGTTTATAGAAATTCAGAATGCTGCCAAGATACGTTTTGCAGAAATGCAAGTGAAACTGGAAAAGCATGATGAAATTGAAAAGATGAAAGTGTATCGAATTTATAGAGATGTTCGTTTTTCTAAAGATAAAACTCCGTATAACCCCCGTTTTGCAGTTTCCTTTTCTAGATTGGGTAAACAATTACGTGGTGGGTATTTCTTACAGATAAAACCAGGGGAAACCATGTTAGGTGGTGGTTTTTGGCAGCCAGAAAAAGACGACTTGTATCGATTGCGCAAAGAAATTGAATTGGATGCTACTGAGTTTAGAGCTGTTTTAAGTGACGCTAATTATGTACAGTGTTTTGGAGGTGTGTTTAATGGTGAAGAACTAAAATCTGCACCTCGTGGCTTTGACAAAGAACATCCAGATGTGGACTTATTGCGTAAAAAAGGATATATAGCGGTAAGGAAATTTACAGACAAAGAAGTATTGGCCTCTAACTTTTTAGATGAAGTAGATGTTAGTTTTAAAGCCATGCGTCCCTTCTTTAACCTGTTTTCTGATGTATTAACAACGAATTTGAATGGGGAATCTTTGATTTAATAAATTAAGTAGTTGTTCTAACAAGTAAAGCGAAGCAACCTCAGTATTTTCTTTTCTTTGAAATCTCTCTAGATTTACCGAAACAGGTTCAATAAAATTCATTCGGAATAACATGTATATTTATGTATGTTTGTGATATAAATTACACGATGAACACAGCCAAAAATATATTTACCTACACACATATCGTTGTGAAAAATGAGCTCGACACCTTAGATCATGTAAATAACGTGGTGTATGTACAATGGATTCAAGATGTTTCTATCAAGCACTGGAATGATTTAACAAAGAACTGTCCAGATCTAAATTTTGTTTGGGTGGTTACTCGCCACGAAATTGATTATAAAGGGCAAGCTGTTTTAGGGGATGAAATCACCTTTAAAACCTGGGTTGGTGAAACAAAAGGTGTTACTTCCGTGCGACATGTAGAGATTTATAAAGGAGCTATTTTATTAGCAAAAGCAGCCACAATTTGGTGTATGTTACATGCAAAAACGTTGAAGCCAGCAAGAATTACAGAAAGTATTTTAAAAGTGTTAGAAACTAGTAAATAAACGTACATTTGCACTTTCAAATTAAGCATATGTCTACATTTAAAGATTTAGGAGTTCGTACTGATTTTATAGCTTCTTTAAAGGAGTTAAATATTATAACTCCAACAGAAATTCAAGAAAAAACAATTCCTGTTTTATTAACAACAAAAACAGACTTAGTTGGTTTGGCACAAACTGGTACAGGTAAAACGGCAGCGTTTGGTTTGCCAATCCTACATCAAATAGATCTTTCTAAAGATGTAGTACAAGCCTTGATCTTATCGCCAACTAGAGAATTGGTGCAACAAATAAAAAAGCAACTATTTAAATTTACAAAGCATTCTGAAGAGCAAATTTTTGTTGAAGGTGTATATGGTGGAGAAAAAATAGACAGACAGATTGCGAACTTAAAAAGAACTACACACGTTATTGTAGCAACTCCAGGGAGATTGATTGATTTGATCGAGCGAGGGGAAGTAAACCTTAAAAATGTTCAAACATTGGTGTTAGATGAAGCTGACGAGATGTTGAGTATGGGTTTTAAACAAGATTTAAATAGAATCTTAAAATATACAGACGGAACTAGTAATGTGTGGTTATTCTCTGCAACCATGCCAGAAGAGATTCAGAAAATCATTAAAAAATACATGAACCCAAGCGCAATTCGCATTGCTGTGAACGAAAACAGCTTGGTAAATGAAAATATTACGCATCAGTACGTTCAAACTTCTATTAAACAGAAGACTGAATTAATTATTAAGTTTTTAGAGAAAAGACCAAATGATAGAGGGATTATTTTTTGCAGAACCAAAGCTGGGACTCAAAATTTAACGGCGCAATTACAAGAAGAAGGTTTTTCTGTAGAGGCATTAGAAGGAAACATGCAGCAGAAAGAGCGTGATAGAGCTATGCGTATCTTTAAAAACGGAAACTGTCAGTGTTTAATCTCTACAGATGTTTCTGCAAGAGGAATTGATGTAAATAACTTAGCTTTTGTAATACATCATCAATTACCTGATCAATTAGAATACTACACACACAGAAGTGGAAGAACTGCAAGAGCAGGAAAAACAGGATTTTCTTTAGCTTTAGTTTTACCTTACGAATTGGAAGATATTCAGAGGATTCAGAAAGATTTAGGAATAAAATTTAATGAGATTTCATTTTAAAAATGGATTTATTTTACGTTTTAGATATCATCGGAACGTTTGCTTTTGCAACTTCTGGAGCGCTAGTTGCTTCTAAGAAAGAGTTCGATTTGTTTGGAGTGATTATTATTGCTTTTGTAACTGCTGTTGGTGGTGGAATGACACGTGATATTCTGATAAATGCACATCCTATTAATTGGATTGGGGATTTAAATTATATCTGGACCATTTTAGCAGCCGTTGTATTTACATTTCTTTTTAAAAGTAAAATAGCTCCTCTAAGTAAAACGATGTTTTTGTTTGATACCATTGGTATTGGTGTATTTACTTTGTTAGGAACTCAAAAAGGATTGTCGTATGATTTACACCCTTTTATAGCTGTGGTAATGGGAATGGTTTCTTCTGTGATTGGTGGCGTGATTAGAGACGTATTGACCAATGAGATTCCTTTAATTTTTAAGAAAGAGATATACGCATCTGCTTGTTTGGCTGGTGGAACAATCTATTTAATTACCAATCATTTTCAACTTCCAGAGAGCATACAATTTACGGCAACAATTGTAACTGTAATTATGATACGATTATTGGCCGTTAAATTTCATTTAGAATTACCCAAGATTAAAGACGATCTCTTCGGAAAAATAAAATAAAAAAAACCCCTAGAATTTTCTAGCGGTTTTTTTAGGTGTACACTTTAATATCAGATTGAGCGCATTCTATTTTTATAAAATGGTTAATTTATGATAGCCATCCTTTTTTATCAACAAATTTTGAATACCAAACTAAATACACAGACAGTCCAATTATCATAATTGGCATTGCAATTCCTCCAGGTCCATAAACATCTTTAATTTCGCTCATAAAACCATGAGACATTTGTACAATAACTCCAATTAAAGAAATTAAAAGAACTTTTTTTGCGAATTTTTTTCTAAAGATTAATAATAAACACCCTAAAAAACCAGTGAATACTGCAATCGCAAAAGCAGCTGTAGCCCAAGCAGGAACTGTCTCCATATAATGCCTTTGCCCTTCTTTTAATAAGGCTTTCATATCATCAGTCATGTAGGCTTGGCCAAGGTAATTCATGATGCCCATAAAATTCCATATCAAAGCGATTATACTAATAATCCAGAATCCAACATTTGGTTTGTTTGTTGTTTGTGTCATAAGTTAAGTTTTATGGTTATTTAAGCTACAAGATAGTTTATATCCTAATATTTGACAAATTAGTTAGGTTGCGAAATTCTTATTATTCTAAAAGTTTTAAGTATTTTTTCGTTAAGAACCTATAAATCTCCGTATTTTTGCAGCTTTAATGGTAAAAGATAAGATGGCAGAAATTATTACAACAGAATTAGAAGAACGCAAAGTAGGTAAGGATTTATATAGTTATCAAAAGGGAGCAATCAATAAGATTTTTACACTTTTTGAAGATGCTTCCGATGATTATCATTTGCTATATCAATTACCAACTGGTGGTGGAAAAACTGTTATATTTTCTGAAATAGTTAGACAATATCTAAAACATCATCAAAAGAAAGTGTTAGTAATGACACATAGAATTGAACTGTGTAGACAAACTTCTAACGTTCTTACAGAATTTGGTGTAAACAATAAGGTTGTCGATAGTACCGCAAACTTAGACGATCAACAAGACTATTCTTGCTTTGTTGCAATGGTAGAAACATTGAACAATCGTTTGAATGAAGACAAACTAGATATTTCTGATATTGGGTTAGTTATTATTGATGAAGCACATTACAATTCTTTTACAAAACTTTTTAAATTCTTTGAAAAATCGTTCATATTAGGAGTAACAGCAACACCGCTAAGTTCTAATGTTAAATTACCAATGAATGACAACTATAATGAGTTAATTGTTGGAGAAACAATTGAGTCTTTAATTGAGCATGAGTTTTTAGCATCTGCTAGAACTTTTTCTTATAATGTAGGTTTAACTTCATTAGTAGTAGGGTCTAACGGAGATTACACGGTTAAATCTTCTGAAGATTTATATACAAATACTCAAATGCTTGGTAAATTATTACAAGCATATGAAGAGCGTTCAAAAGGAAAGAAAACCTTAATTTTCAATAACGGAATTAACACATCTATTCACGTTTACGAAACATTTAAGGCCGCTGGTTATCCAATTGCACACTTAGATAATACTGCTACTAAAAAAGAAAGAGCCTTTCTTTTAAAGTGGTTTAAAGAAACACCAAATGCCATTTTAACATCTGTAAGTATTTTAACTACAGGTTTTGATGAGCCTACAGTAGATACAATTATATTAAATAGAGCTACAAAATCATTGACATTATATTACCAAATGATTGGTCGTGGTTCTCGTATACTTAAAAGTAAATCAGAGTTTAATATAATTGATTTAGGGAATAACTTTCATAGATTTGGTCCTTGGGGAGCAGATTTAGATTGGCAACAGATTTTTAGAGCGCCAAATTTCTACTTAGAAAAGTTATTAAATGATGAAGATTTAGAAGATAATTTCGGTTATGAAATGCCAGATGCTTTAAGAGCAGAATTCTCGAACACTAAAGATGTAACTTTTGATATAAAAGAAGCTTATTTAGAAGCTGTTCAAGGTAGAGACACTACAAAAGTGGTGTTAGAAAGATCTTTGTTACATCATGCTAAAATATGTGTCGAAAATAGTGAAGATGTTTATGACGCTTTAGATTTATCAAAAAAATTAGGGGACGATATTGATTTCAGATTGCAACGTTACACAAAATGCATCTCAAAAAGCACTCATAATTTTATGGATTGGTTAAAGAACGATTACAGAACAAAGTTGCGTTTACATTTACGTGCTAATTTTGATGAAATGTTCGAAGAGATTCATGGAAGACCTCCAGAAGAATAGTGTTGTTGCATCATGAAACTCACTAAAGAGACCCTACCTATACTACTTGCATTTTTTTCAATATATGTAATTTGAGGATCTACGTATTTGCTAAATAAAATAGCAATTTCTGAAATATCACCTTTGTTTTAGGATATGGTCATGGAGTTTTTGTTTGGGCATTGAAATATGTAGACACTTGCTTTGTAGCTTTAGAGGTATCTTCCTTACCATTAGTAGTATTGTTGCTTTTACATCCTTTAATTATTTATTAGAGAAAGTATCTCCAGAAAAGGTTTCAACTTCTGCATATGTAAATACTTTAATCGTGATGCTTTTAGGATGGTATATTTTGGATGAGAAAATTTCTCTTCAATCCATAATTGCAGCCCTCACTTTACTACTGGGCGTGTACTTTATCAATTTTAGTAAGAATTCTAAAGAAGCTTAAAAATGTAACAAATGTTACATTAAATTACATAGAGTTTAATATATTTAACTTTTTAATCATTATTTTTTTTATGGAAAGAAGAAAATTTATTAAGAAGACTACGCTTGCTTCATTTGCTACACTTCTTGGAGCCGAAATTGTTTTTGGAACAAATATGCTTAAAGAATATCAGCCTTTAGCACTACAAAAATCGGATCCTTTTAAGCTTTTTGGCTTAGATACTGAAATGGTTGTCTTAAATGATACACCATGGAACATTGAAGCAAAAGCCCATTTGTTAGATGATAAAATTACGCCAAACAGTAAAATGTTTATCAGAAATAATGGTAAAATTCCTGTAGATATTGATGCTAAAACCTGGACGCTTACCATAGATGGAGAATCTGTAAAGGATAAAAAAACCTTTTCAATTAATGACTTACAAACAAAATTTAAACAGCATACGTATCAACTTACTTTAGAATGTGGTGGAAACGGTAGAAGTGAATTCAATCCGCCAGCAAAAGGAAATCAATGGACCATTGGAGCCGTTAGTTGTGCAACTTGGACAGGTGTTCGCTTAAAAGATGTTCTAGCGGCCGTTGGAGTAAAAAATGATGCCGTATATATTGGGTTTCATGCAGCAGATACACACTTAAGTGGAGACCCAAGTAAAGAGCCAATTTCTAGAGGCGCACCCATGCATAAAGCACTGCAAGAGGAAACCTTAATTGCATATAAAATGAATGGAAAAAATATTCCGTTAGCACATGGTTTTCCTTTACGATTAGTTGCAGGTGGTTGGCCAGCTTCCGTTTCTGGGAAATGGATCAATAGAATTAGTGTCCGAAATATAGAACACGATGGAACAAAAATGAAAGGCACTGCATACCGTGTTCCAAAAAATCCTGTTGCTCCTGGAGAGATAGTGAAAGATGAAGACATGAAGATTATTGAATCGATGCCTGTAAAGTCTTTAATTACCTATCCAAAATCGGGAGCAATACTTAAAAAAGAACAACTATTATCAATTAGAGGTCATGCTTGGGCAGGAGAGTTTGAAGTTTCTAAAATGGATTATTCTATTGATTTTGGAGGAACTTGGAATACATGTAAAATAGAGAAGCCTGTAAACCGCTTGGCATGGCAACATTTCTCTGCTGACATTCAATTTCCTAAATCTGGTTATTATGAAGTATGGGCAAGAGCCACAGATTCAGAAGGAAAATCGCAACCGATGTTAGTGCCAGGTTGGAATCCAAAAGGGTATTTAAACAATGCGTGTCATAGAATTGCAGTAAAGATTCAATAAGCATGAAGCCTTCATCAAACGAATATCAACAATTAATTAGAAAAGCAGAGCGCTTAGCATATTTAGCGTTGTTTGCATTGGTATTCGCTATCGGATTACTATATTTTAGAGTATATGACCCTGCTTTTAGTGTTTTTAAAGAAAATGCGAAGGAGCTTGTAGTATCTATTGATGAAGATAAAATTGAAAATGGAATTCATCTAAGTACTGGTTTTATTGATGGTGTTGGTTTAATGACTGTTGTAAATAATTGTACAAATTGCCATTCATCAAAATTGGTTATTCAGAATAGAATGAGTGCCGATCGTTGGAACGCAACCATTAAGTGGATGCAAGAAACTCAGAATTTATGGCAATTAGGAGACAATCAAAAAGTGATTGTAGACTACTTAGTGAAAAATTATCCACCAATGGATACAGGTAGAAGGGAAGGCTTAAGAAACATAACTTGGTATGAACTCAAAGATTAATATTTTAGGTATTGCTATTCTACTGTTGATGGCATCTTGTACTAAAAACGAAGTCCCAAAAGCATATTTAATAGGAATAGAAGCTTTTAAAGAACTGTCTAGAAAGAATACTGTAAAAATCATTGATTTCAGAAAATTAGAAGCTTATAATAAAGGGCATATTAAGAATTCTATACATATTTGGCGCACCGATATTGAAGATCGTTCGTTTCCCTATGGCGGAATGAAAGCCTCTAAAAAACAGCTAGAAACGTTGTTTAGTAAACTCGGAATTGAGAAAGAGGACACATTACTTATTTTTGATGATAAAGGGCTGTCTGATGCAGCCAGGTTATGGTGGGTTTTACAATATTATAATTTTACAAATGTAATGTTGTTAGATGGCGGTTTTTCTACTGTAAAAAGTGCAGAGATTCCGTTGACTATAGAGAAATCAATACATCCAGCAACAAATTTTTCTTTTTCTTCCGAAATAAATACCACTTATTTTGCTTCAAAAAGGCAGCTAGAAAAAGCTGTTGAAAATGGTGCAATTATTCTAGACACAAGAACTACAGATGAATATTTGGGCAACATATTAAAGAAAGGCGCATTTGTAAAGGGTAAAATTCCGAATAGCCAATTGTTAGATTGGGCAAGTGCCATTAATTATTCTGGAGATAAGAAAACCAAAACGGTGATAGCATTAGAAAAAATCTATTCTAAAATTGGCGCTAAAAAAAATGACACCATTTATGTGTATTGTCATAGTGGTGTACGTTCAGCGCATACTACTTTTGTGTTAACACAACTCTTAGGTTACAAACACGTATTAAATTATGATGGCTCTTGGATAGAGTGGAGTTATTATCAAGAGAAGCTGCTACAGTAGGTTTAGGTATTTCATGCCAGCACTTTGAAAGATATTTGTTATTTTTATCCACGTTACTAAAACAATACCCCATGAAAACTACAGTTTACAGTTTGCTTTTGTTACTCTCATTTACTGTCACAGCACAGAAAAAAGTATTAGATCATGAAGATTTTGAAATTTGGAACACCATCAAAAGTCAATCTTTATCTAACAACGGAAAATATATTTTATACGCTTTAGAAAAAGGAGAAAAAGACAGGTTTTTAAAAATAAAAGACATCAAAGCAACCACTGTTTTTAAGTATGATAGAGTTGCTGGTGGGCAATTTACATTTGACTCTAAACAAGCTGTTTTCACGATCAAACCATGGAAAGATAGTATTGTGGAAATGAAGCGCAGAAAGGTTAAAGAGGCAAAAATGCCTAAAGATACATTGGCTATTTATGATTTAAAAAGTAAATCACTCACAAAAATAGCGAATGTAAAGTCATATAAAGTGCCACAAAAATGGTCTGGTTTTCTAGCATATACGTTAGACGATATTGAAAAATCGAAAACGAAGGCAGATAAAAAAGAGAAGAAAGAGGTTTCAGAAAAGAAGTCTGAAAAGAAATCAAAAAAAGTAAATGCGAAAAATGGTTATCATTTGGTCGTAAGGAATTTAGCAACAAAAAAAGAAGACACTATTAAATATGTGAAGGACTATTTGTTTGCTAAAGAAGGTAAAACAATCGCCTACATCACTACTGGGGATATTGGTGAGGAAAACGGCGGTGTTTTTGTGTTGGATCTAAATACGAACACAACTACTGAGATTTTTAGCGCTACAAATACATCTAATTACTTTCAGTTAGCATTAAATGACAATGGTGAAAGAGTAGGTTTTGTTGTAGATGTTGATACGACCAAAGTGCAAGTAAGACCAAATCAGTTATATGTTTGGAAAAAAGGAACTACAAAAGCAGTCAAATTAGTAGACGCTAAAAGTTCACCTAAAGGATATGTCGTTTCTTCTAATGGAAAAATCCACTTTTCTAAAGACAATTCAAAAATGTATTTCGGATTGGCAACACCACCAATAGTTAAAGACACCACATTAATCAATGATGAAATTGTAAATGTTGAAGTTTGGGCATATGATTCGCCAAGATTATATACCGTACAAGAATTACAGTTGAAAAAGGATCAAAAAAAGGCATATACAACAGTCGTTCATTTAAACTCAAATAAGACTGTGCAATTGGCAACAACAATGTATCCAACTGCATTACTAGGAAATGAAGGGAATTCAGAAAGCGTATTGGTTGCAAATTCAACGCCGTATATGCTAGAAAGTCAATGGACAGGAATTAGAGCGAGCGATTATGCAATTGTGAATTCGGCAACAGGAGTTGCAACAAAAATAATGTCTAACGTAGATGGTCGCGTTCGTTTAAGTCCGCAAGGAAAATATGCGTATGGCTATAGTGCCGTTGATAGTACTTGGTTTTCTTATGATATTGCACTGAACAAAAAGGTGAATTTAACGAAAGGAGATGTGTTCTATAATGAATTGAATGACTCACCAACTCATCCAAGCTCATATGGTTCTGGGGGTTGGACAGCTAATGATGAATCCTTTTTGATTTATGATAGATACGATGTATATAGGTTCAATCCTAAAACAGGTCAACATAGGCGTTTAACAAGCGGGAGAGGCACTAAAACGATATATCGGTACACTAAGTTAGATGCTGAAGAACGTTTTGTTGACGCTTCTAAAAAATGGCTATTCACTACTTTTAATGAGAAAACGAAGAATAGTGGTTATTATGAGTACCATCCAAAGAGAAATAAAGGAAAACAGTTAATTGAAGGCCCGTATGTGTATTCAAGACCAATAAAAGCAAAAGAGAGTAACACCATTGCTTTTACGAGACAAACTTTTATTGAATTTCCAAATATTAGAGTATCCGATTTATCCTTTAAAAAGCAAACGGTAATTAGTAATGCAAACCCTCAGCAAACTGCGTACAATTGGGGAACCATTGAACTGCATAAATTCACCTCTTTAGACGGGAAAGCGTTAGAGGGTCTATTGGTGAAACCAGAAAACTTTGACCCAACCAAGAAATACCCAATGTTGGTGAATTTCTACGAGCGTAGTTCTAATGGATTGCACAGACATAGAGCTCCTTCTCCAGGGAGATCAAGTATTAATTATAGTTTTTATACGAGTAGAGGCTACGTCATTTTCAATCCAGATATTGTATATAGAGATGGATATCCTGGTGAAAGCGCATACAATGCTGTAATTCCGGGAATTACTTCTTTGGTTGATAAAGGGTTTATAAATAAAGATAAAATTGGAGCGCAAGGGCATAGTTGGGGAGGATATCAAGTGGCACATTTAGCGACAAAAACAGCTATTTTTGCTGCCATAGAATCTGGAGCGCCAGTTGTAAATATGATTAGTGCTTATGGCGGAATTAGATGGTGGACAGGTTTAAGTAGACAATTTCAATACGAACATACACAGAGTAGAATAGGAGGGACACCTTGGGAATATCCAATGCGATATATAGAGAATTCACCTATTTTTAATATTGATAAAATAAACACCCCGATGTTAATTATGCACAATGATGCTGATGGACATGTGCCTTGGTCTCAAGGAATAGAATTCTTTACAGCGCTAAGACGCTTAGGGAAAACATCTTGGTTTTTAAATTATAATAAAGAACCGCATTGGCCCTTAAAAATGCAAAACAGAAAAGATTTTAACATTAGAATGGCGCAGTTTTTTGATTATTATTTAAAAGACACCGCAAAACCTAAATGGATGCAAGGAGGCGTTCCTGCAATTAAAAAAGGAATTCATCAAGGATATGAATTACTAAAGGATAAAAACTAAATCAAAAAGTTCCTGAGAAATTAGGAGCTTCTTGAAGTTTTCAATCTCTAAGTTTTTTTAACGTTATCTATATGTAAAGGGGTATAAATGTATATCAGTAACAAGTTTTTATGTCCTTTTATGTACATTTACGCTCTAAATTTATGAATAGATTGAAAACAATATCCCACTATATATTAAAAAGAATCCAATTACTAATTTTTATTTTACTTATTGGGTTTTCAGCGGCTTCACAAACCATAGAAGATATTTCTTTTGGTACAGATGACACTTTTGAAGTTGTTACTTGGAATATAGAACACTTCCCTAAGAATAATCAGACTACAGTAGACTATGTCAATCGCGTTTTAAAAGCCATCGATGCAGATATTTATGCCATACAAGAAGTTAGTAATACAAACAGTTTTAATGAATTAGTAAATAGTTTACCTGATTATGAAGGGTATTTAGATTCTGATAAATTTAGAGGTCTGGCATATATTTACAAAAAAAACACTGTTGAGATTAATAGTATTTATGAGATTTATAATTCATCAGCATATTACAGTCCTTTTCCGAGGTATCCAATGGTACTGGATATAAGTTTTAAAGGCGAACGAATGATTATCATCAATAATCATTTTAAATGCTGTGGAGATGGAATACTAGATTCTCAAAACCAGGGAGATGAAGAAGTAAGAAGAGAAAATTCGAGTACTTTGTTGAAGCAATATATAGACGCCAATTTAGCGGATTTAAATGTGATTTTAGTAGGTGATTTAAATGATATTTTAAGTGATGCAGCACCTCATAATGTATTTAAGGTATATTTTGATGATGCTGAAAATTACAAATTTGTAGATTACGGAATTGCTACAGGTGATTCAACAGGATGGTCTTTTCCAACATGGCCATCACATATAGATCATATTCTAATAACGAATGAGTTATTTGATGAGTACGCCAATGTTGATACTGTAGTTGAAGTTATTAAATTGGAAGAATATATAATTGGTGGTTGGGATGCTTATGATAGTGCAATTTCAGATCACAGACCAGTTGCACTTAAATTTAAGCTAAATCAAACGTTAGATACTGCGGATGAAGTGTTACAAACCGTGCATTTTACGAATTATCCGAATCCGTTTACCTCTAGCACAATATTTTCTTTCAATACAACCACAGAAAGTGGTAACATTCTGATTTATAGCATATTAGGGCAAAAAGTTTTTTCAAGTGTAATTGCTGCAGGACAAAATTCTGTTACTTGGAATGCTGAAAAAACGCCTTCCGGAATTTACATCGCTAAATTGTCGGTACAGAATAATGCCATTGGAACATTGAAACTAATCGTAAATAAGTAAAAACTTATTATTTACTAAATAAAGTAGTTGTTTTTTATCGGACAGATTTAAAATTCTACATAACCTTTATTAATCTAAAGTAAATTGTATATTTGCAGCTTAGAAATCGCTAAAGCATTTTAAATAACTCATGGCAAAATCACAGCAAACATATAACAAAAGTGAAAAGGAGAAGAAACGTTTAAAGAAACGTGAATTGAAGAAGAAGAAAATGGACGCCCGTAAGCTAGACGTTAGAGAGAATGGAACAAAAGGAATTGAGTTTGCTTATGTAGATCATGATGGTAATCTAACAGATACTCCGCCAGATCCAACACTTAAGGTTGAAGTTGATATAGAAGACATCATTTTAGGAATTCCTAAGAAAGAAGAAGGAGATGCAGAAGATCCAATTAGAAAAGGAAAAGTTTCTTTCTTTGATAGTTCTAAAGGTTTTGGTTTTATTGTTGATTCAGACAATCAAGAGAAATACTTTACACATGTTAGTGGTTTAATTGATGATATCGCTGAAAACGATAAAGTTACCTTTGAATTAGAAAAAGGAATGAAAGGTATGAATGCAGTAAAAGTTACCTTAAAAAATTAGAATTATTTTAAGACATGTGTTTTAGAACACATGTAATATATATCCCAATAGTAAATCATTTAAGATTTATTATTGGGATTATTTTTTTGATGAATTATAGAGCAACCTTATTTTAATTATCCTTCAAAATTTCAAAAATAATACTTCAAAAGTTAAGGGTTAACAGCTTTTACTTAGTGACTATATATTTTCATATATTTGTTAAAACTATACTCAAACTTATGAAAAAAGCACTTTATTTCTCTTTGGTAGTATTGATATTATCTTCTTGCAACACAGAAAATAATGCTATAAATAAAAAAATTGATTTCGATAAAATTTCTGATTCCATAAAACCTGGAGATAATTTCTTCGAACATGTAAATAAAAAATGGTTAGATGGAGCTGTGATTGCTGATGACCAAGTTGGAGTAGGTTCATATAGCTTTTTAAACATTCCGCAGAAAAAATTATTAAAAAATATTTTAACGGAGGTTTCTTCTGGGTATCATAAAACAGGCAGCATTGAACAAATGGTTGGTGATTTTTATGCTTCTGGTATGGATACAGAAAGTATTAATAAACGTGGTTTTGAACCACTACAATCAACGTTTAATAAAATTGATGCAATTAAGAATGTAACTTCTTTAATGACGTTTGTCACGAGCGAACTTAGCTCGGGTAATGGATCAATTATCAGCGGATATGTATCTCCAGACAATGAAAACAGCAGTGTAAATATGCTGCATTTTGGTCAAGCAGGATTAGGGCTGCCAGACAGGGGGTATTATTTTAGAACAGACGCTGCAACAGTTGCAATTCAGAATGCATACAAGAAATACCTTACTACGGTATTTACTCTATCCGGAAATTCATCAGCTACTAAGAGTGCTGAAATGGTGTATGCAATCGAAAAGAAATTAGCGGCATCGCATAAAACAAGAATTGAACGTAGAAACGTTAAAGCCAATTACAATAAAATGGCAGTTTATGAGATCAATAAAAGTCAATCTAATATTGGTTGGTTTAAAATACTAAAACAGTTAAATTTAGATGTTCAATATGTAGATATCAAACAACCCACATATTATAAAGAATTAAATAAATTATTGATTTCAATTCCAATTTCAGATTGGAAAACATACTTAAAAGCGAGCACATTATCTACCTATGCAACTATTTTAAGCGCCCCTTTTGAAACAGCAAACTTTGAATATGCAAAGGTTTTATATGGACAAACAACACAGAAAACACGTGCGCAATTAATGGTTCAAAAAGTAGACAGACAACTTGGTTTTGCGCTTGGTCAATTGTATGTGAAAAGATATTTTAATGAAGAAGCTAAAAAGAGCGTTTTAGAGTTAGTAAACAACCTACAAAAAGCATTTGAAACTAGAATCAATCAATTAGATTGGATGAGTGATGCAACAAAGAAGAAAGCTAAAGAGAAATTATATACAATTACTAAAAAAATTGGATATCCAGATGTTTGGAGAACCTACAAAGCTACGATTCAAAAAGGAAATTACTTTGAGAATGTGATTGCTTTAAAACAAAATGCATATCAATATAATATTGCTAAATTAAATAATCCACCTAATCGTGATGAATGGGGAACGACACCTTCTACGGTTACTGCATATTACAATCCGCCATTAAATGAAATTGTGTTTCCAGCGGGAATATTACAGTTTCCGTATTTTGATGTTACTGCAGATGATGCGGTAAATTATGGTGGAATAGGAATGGTAATAGGCCATGAATTAACACATGCTTTTGACGATCAAGGGGCACAATATGATAAAGATGGAAATGTGAGAAATTGGTGGACAGACCAAGATTATGTGAAGTTCAAAGCCAAAACACAGCAAATGATAGATAGATATAGTTCATTTACTGTATTGGATAGCTTGCATATCAAAGGTGCTTTAACAGTAGGAGAAAATACGGCTGATAACGGAGGTATTTCTATTGCTTATGATGCTTTTAAATTAACAGAACAAGGAAAGGGAAACACAAAGGTTCAAGGCTTTACGCCAGATCAACGTTTCTTTTTATCAATTGCTAGAATATGGAGAGTAAAAACTAGAGATGCATACTTACGTAGTTACATCAAAACAAACTCACACTCGCCTCCAATTTGGCGTGTAAATGGGCCTCTAATGAATTTCGCGCCATTTTATAAAGCTTTTAATGTACAACCAGGTGATAAAAATTACAAACCAGATTCTGAAAGAATTAAGATTTGGTAGTATATAGAATACTTAGTACATATTTATAGCATATATGCTATAAACAGTAGTTATCTTTGCAGCGTTAAAAAATAACGATAATTACATTTTCTATCATGGCAAATCATATAAAAGGACAAGAAGAAATACTAAGTAAATTAAACATTTACCAGTTAAATGACATGCAAGAGGAGGCTATTTCTGCTATTGATAAAAATGTGAATACCATCTTATTATCACCAACAGGTACAGGTAAAACATTGGCTTTTGTATTGCCATTACTTAAATTATTAGATCCAGAAGTAACAGAAGTACAAGCTTTAATTTTAGTTCCATCTCGTGAATTAGCTATTCAAATAGAGCAGGTAATTCGCTCTATGGGATCTGGATATAAGGTGAATGCTGTATACGGTGGTAGACCAATGTCTAAAGATAAGATTGAACTGAAACACATTCCAGCTATATTAATTGGAACTCCAGGTAGAGTTTCAGACCATTTCAGCAATGATCGTTTCTCTAAAGACAGTATAAAAACATTGATTTTAGATGAGTTTGATAAGTCGTTAGAAGTTGGATTTGAATATGAGATGAGAGGAATCATCAATCAATTACCATCGGTAAATAAACGCATTTTGACATCTGCAACAGGAGGTGTTGAAATTCCTGATTTTGTACGATTAGACAAGCCAAATACAATTAATTATTTAGGAATGAGTACCTCAAAACTCACAATAAAAACAGTTATTTCTCCAGCTAAAAACAAGCTAAATACATTGTTGCATTTACTGAATCATATTGGAAATCAACAAGGAATTGTTTTTTGTAATTTAAAAGATAGCATTCAAAATGTAAGTACTTTTTTAGATAGTAAAAACATCAGTCATAGTTGTTTTAATGGTGGAATGGAGCAAAAAGATAGAGAACGTGCTTTGATTAAGTTCAGAAACGGAACCAACCAATTATTAATTGCTACTGATTTAGCAGCAAGAGGAATTGATGTTCCTGAAATGAAATATATTATTCATTATGAATTGCCAAAGGAGAAGGAAGAGTTTGTCCACAGAAATGGACGTACAGCGAGAGTTTCAGCAAAAGGAACGGCTTATGTATTAAAATGGAAGGAAGAACAGTTGCCAAGTTTTATAAAGAATTTTTCCGGAGAAGATATTAGCAAGCAAGCAATACGTAAACCTGTTTTTTGGGAAACATTATTTATTTCTGGAGGCAGAAAAGACAAAATTTCTAAAGGAGATATTGCTGGTTTATTTTTAAAGCAAGGAAATCTTACCAAAGATCAATTAGGAATGATTGAGTTAAAGCAAGATTGTGCTTTTGTTGCAATTCCTGCTACAATTGCGAATGATTTGGTAGAGAAATTAAATAATACACGTTTAAAAAAGAAAAAGGTACGAGTAACTAAAATATAACAAGTTGTATTTAAGCGAATCAGAATATCATTACAAAAAAACACTTTATGTCTACACAGTTTTCAGCATTAGGAATTAATGCACAAATTCAACAAAGTTTAGTCGATTTACAAATTTCTGTACCTACAGACATACAGCAGAAAACGATCCCTGTATTGCTAAACCAAAAAGAAGATGTTGTGGCATTGGCAAAAACAGGAACTGGTAAAACAGCTGCCTTTGGATTGCCTTTATTACAACTAATAGATGCAGGAAACAGCAACATTCAGGCAATTATATTAGCACCAACAAGAGAGTTGGGACAACAGATATACAATAACTTGGTTTCTTTTGCTGCGAACAGCCCAGAAATCTCAATTGCAGTTGTATGTGGTGGAATTCCTATTAAACCACAAATAGAACGTTTACAATCAGAGACTCATATTGTGGTTGCAACACCAGGACGTTTGGCAGATTTGATAAAACGCAACGCGATAGATGTAAAGAATATTTCTTATTTAGTTTTAGATGAAGCTGATGAAATGGTAAGTGCGTTAAAAGAAGGGCTAGATAGTATTATTAAAGCCATTCCTAAAACTAGAAGAACGTTGCTTTTTACTGCAACAATGCCAGGTGCTATCAAGCAAATGGTTCAGAATTATATGTCTAAAGAGGTTATTCAGATTGAAGCTGACATGACAACCGTTGGGCATCAAGGGATTGATCACCAATATGTGGTTGTAGAGCCTATTGAGAAATTAGAGGTGTTATTGCATTTTTTAAATTCGAAAGAAGGAGAAAGAGGAGTCATCTTCTGTAAAACAAAAGCAGCAGTTAATAAATTAGCGAAGAACCTTGCCATCAATAAATTTTCTTCAGGAGCTATTCACGGGAGCTTAACACAAGGAATTCGTGATCGCATCATGGGGCAATTTAGAGAAGGATATATCGATATTTTAGTGGCTACAGATTTAGCTGCTCGTGGTATTGATGTAAAAGAAATTTCATATGTGGTTAATTATCATTTACCTGACACTTATGATGCGTATGTGCATAGAAGTGGACGTACTGCTAGAGCAGGAGCAAAGGGACTTTCTTTAACGATCTTACAACAAGAAGAAGTTGCTGATATTGCTGGTTTTGAAAAGGAATTAGGCATTACTTTTAATCCGTTTAAAAAAGCGAATGCACAAAGCATAGAAGAAAACAATGGATTATTATGGGCAAAGAAAATATTTAAAACAAAGCCAAATCGCACCATTTCAGAAGAGTTTAGAAAGAAGGTAAGAACGGTATTTCATCATTTAACAAAAGAAGAATTGATTGAAAAAGTACTGGCAAACCACTTATCACAAAGTAATTCTCCAACATCAAAAGTAGAGAATACTAAAAATAAGAAGTAAGTCTTTGTGAATCAATATGGTACAAATAGATGAATTTTACATAAAAAATCAAAAAGAAGTGCAATAATGTTTTTCTTTTTAGAAAATTAGTATCATATTTGCCAATTAATAAGTATTATAAATTTAATTACATTACAATGAGCAAAGGAACAGTAAAATTTTTCAATGAATCTAAAGGATTTGGATTCATAACTGAAGAAGGAGTTGATAAAGATCACTTCGTACACATCTCTGGATTAATAGATGAAATTCGTGAAGGTGACGAAGTTGAATTCGATCTACAAGAAGGAAACAAAGGTTTAAACGCCGTAAACGTAAAAGTTATCTAATAGGTACTTAATGTTTTTAAAAAGCCCATCAATTTATTGTTGGGCTTTTTTTATTGCCCATTACTAAAAGTAAATTCATTAAAAAGAGGTAATTTTACACCCAGATAAAATCAGATTTATGAAACCTATAGGGTATCATAAGGGTATTACTGAAACATCCAATAATAAAAAAGAAGTAGTTTGATATGAGTGAAGAAAAATTGAATCTAGATATAATATCTTGTATCTCCACACTACAGAAATTATTAGATGATACCAATCAACTTTTCGAAATCCCAGAAGCACAAAGAGTAGCCCTTTTTAAGGCTGCAGGTGAATTAACGAGACCGAATCGTACTGAATTTGAACGTCGAAGAAAAGATGCCAAAAAAGCTACGAAACGTAAAATGATTGCGAAAGATACCCACGCAAGAAAATCAACCGGAATTCGATCTGCACGTGAAGCTGCATTATTTGTAGCTCCAAAATTACTAGGAGCAGCTGCAATTTCTGAAGACACCTTAGAATTAGAATCCCCTAGAAATTGCTACGTTTGTAAAACTGTATATACCAAATTACATCATTTTTATGATACGATGTGTAAAGATTGTGGTGATTTAAATTATGCAAAGCGTTTTCAAACTACAGACTTAAAAGATCAAGTAGCTGTAATTACAGGTTCTCGTTTAAAAATTGGATATCATATTACATTAATGCTATTGCGTTCTGGCGCTACTGTTGCTGCTACCACAAGGTTCCCTGCAGATTCTGCTATTCGTTTTTCTAAAGAAGAAGACTACAAAGATTGGAATGATCGTTTGCATATTCATGGACTTGATTTAAGACACATACCAAGTGTAGAGATTTTCTGTAATTATATAGAGCAAAAATACGATCGTTTAGATATATTAATCAACAATGCTGCACAAACAGTAAGAAGACCGTCAGGTTTTTATTTCCATTTGATGGAAAATGAGAAACTACCGGTAGATCAACTTCCTAAATTGGCACAAACCTTATTAAATGACCATAACAGTTGTTTAGACGAATTGACAAACTTAAGCGTGTCTACTTCAAAAACAAGTGAAAATAATGTCTTACCAGTAACTTGGCATGGTCCAGAACCTGGAATTGGGTTGCGTAATTCAGCAGAATTATCTCAAATTCCATATAGTTTTGACAACTCACTACAAACAGCAGAAGTATTTCCAGAAGGGCAGTTAGATGCCGATTTACAACAAGTAGACCTAAGAAAAACTAATAGTTGGCGTTTAAAATTAGGGGAGATTGAAACCACAGAAATGGTAGAAGTACAGCTAGTAAATGCTGTGGCACCTTTTGTTTTATGTAATCGTTTGTCTAATTTAATGAAAAAAGAGAACACGGGTAAAAAGCACATTATCAATGTTACAGCAATGGAAGGAAAGTTTCATCGATTTAAAAAAGTAGACAGACATCCACATACCAATATGGCAAAAGCAGCTTTGAATATGTTAACACATACATCTGCATCCACTTTTGCTAAATCAGGAATTTATATGAATGCTGTAGATACTGGTTGGGTAACCGATGAAGATCCAGCGGAATTATCTAAAAAGAAAGTCGCCATTCATGATTTTCAACCACCTTTAGATATTGTTGACGGTGCTGCAAGAGTAATGGATCCATTAATTGACGGAATTAACACAGGGAAACATTGGTGTGGAAAATTCTTGAAAGATTATTTCCCTATTGACTGGTAGTATCAATGTAGTAAAAGCTTAAATTACAATGAACAGTTCCTTGAATGTAAGAATTCTATTACCATAGTAGAAAAATACATCACTATTTTTATTCTATGTTATAATTACACAATTTTTGTACTTCACCCATAACACGATTAATTTTGGTTTTTGATACTCCGATATTTTTTATTTTCTCAGACGCATTCATTAATTATTTAACTAAAACAATATAAGTAGCTATAAGTTGGTGTTTTTCTTAATGTTATATAAATCAAGGCTTGTAGACTTCTTTATAGAGCTTTAAGGGTGTGCACATGAAACAATAAAAGAAGGGAAGCGAGAGAAAAGAACGGAATGATTTCAATAATTGATGAATCAATTATTGAATATAAAAACCCAAAACTAAATTAACCTACCTTTGTAAGGTTAATTGTTTAGAATGCTGTTTTTTTAATCCTCCTTTGCTTTCTTTATTTTTTAATAGATGATTTCAGTTTAAATACTCTGATCAATCAAAAAGCTTCAATATAAAGAGTAAACGGATTAGCGGTTTAGAAATAATTCACTGAATCACATATTTTTTTGAAGCAGTAAAAATCAACTAAAAACGATAACGTTATCAATACTCCAAAATTTTCCAGAGATATAAAGGCTGACTTTTCAAAAACGTTAAGAAATAGGGTGAATACCTATTTCAAAACCCATAATAAGAGTCGAAATGCCAATTCAACTATGGTTGTGAAAACGCTAATTATGTTGTCTTTGTTTTTTACGCCATTAATACTACTTTCATCAGGATTGGTTACTAGTGTTTGGATGCTTTTTGCACTATATATATTAAGTGGGTTTGGAATGGCAGGAATAGGCATGGGCGTTATGCATGACGCAATTCACGGTTCGTATTCAAAAAACAAGAAGATCAATACTCTTTTAGGCTATTCATTAAACCTTATAGGAGCGAATGCAACTGTGTGGAAAATACAACACAATGTATTACATCATACCTATACAAATATAGACCATGCAGACGATGATCTTAATGCTCCATTTTTTCTAAGGTTCTCTCCACACGCTAAGCACTATTGGGTACATCAGTTTCAGCATATTTACATTTGGTTTTTTTACGGTATATCTACCATATCGTGGATTACTTCAAAAGATTTTGTACGCTTAAAGCGCTATAAAAATATGGGCTTTTTAAACGAAAAAAACGAATATAAAAAAGAACTTATTAGCGTTACAGCATGGAAACTTTTTTATTATTCCTATGCACTTGTACTTCCAATGATTATGGTGCCCTTCTCTTGGGGGCTTATATTATTGGCGTTTATATCTATGCATTTTATTACAGGGCTTTTGGTGAGTGTTGTTTTTCAGATAGCACATATAATGCCTGACAATAAATTTCCGTTGCCCGATGAGCAAGGTGTCATAAATGAGAATTGGTATGGACATCAATTAGCAACTACCAGTAATTTTTCTCCTAAGAGCAGTGTGTTATTTTGGCTTATAGGAGGTTTGAATTATCAAGTAGAGCATCATTTACTACCTGATGTTTGCCATGTGCACTATAAAAAACTAACAAAAATTGTGTCAGAAACGGCACAAGAATTCGGAATGCCGTATCATGTTAAAAAATCGATGTTTCACGCTATAGTAGCGCACACAAAAATGCTTCGTCAGTTAGGTAAGGAATAGTGTGTTTACTTTCTTAAAATGTATGGCGTTGCTCGTCTATTGAAGATGTGTTAAGCAATTGGTTAAATGTTTTTATGGTATTAAAATCGCGCGTAATTTCTTCAGATACAGCAATTCCAGAAATACCTGCTTCTAAGATGTCTGTAACATCTTCTGTGGTAATGCCTCCAAGACCAATAATTGGTGTTTCTGTTTTTAACGCTTCTGTAATTGCAGTATATCCGTTTAAACCTAGAACTGTAGGTAAACCGTCTTCAGTTATTGTGCTTCTAAAGGGACCTAAACCAATATAATCGAACTCTTCCTCAATTAATGTTTTACAATCTTGCAAGGTATTTGCTCCGCCACCAATAATCTGCCAAGTGTATAAATGTATTCTTGCTAGAGTAGGGTTGGTGTCTGTTTTTTCGAAGTATACACCATCTGCACGAACCTCTTTTGCTATTTTATAATGCTCGCTAATAATTAATCTGGTTTGAAAATGAGAGGTGATTTCTCTCGCTTCTTTAGCCATCTTTAAAAACTTTTTTTCTGAAACATTTTTCAATCCTAATTGCACTAATTCAGTACCAGATGCACATGCTTTTTGGATGTTTTCCAATTGTTCTTTTGGAGAGTTTCCTTGAGGTATATAATGTAGTTTAGGTATTGTCATGTCTTCGTTTTTTGTTATTAGACATACATTTATCACTTGAAAATAAGAATAAATATACGACTCGCAATATACGAAGTTCAGTTTGCCGCTTCAAGAAAAAAACAGAAGCATTATTATTATTATTATTATTTAACACTTAAAAGAGGTTCATTATATTCCGTTTCTTTGGTGAATACAAGGCAGGATTTTAATAATAAACTATTTATCTTTGTACAGCGTTAGGTGCTTTTTCATTATCGGTTTAAATATAAAAGGAAAATAAGAGAGCATCAGCATTGCTGGATATCCAAAAGGTAAATTAGGGCTGTGTTCTTTTGAATCTAATAAATGATATGGTTTTGCGCCCATATGATGATGATCTGAATGTCTTGTTAGTTCAAATAGCAATACTCTTCCTATAATATGATCTGAATTCCAAGAATGTTTTGGCTTTACACGTTCATATCTTCCGTTTTCTTGCATTTTTCTTCGCAAGCCATAATGGGCAAAATAGTTTTGCGCCTCCAATACAGAAATACCATAAACGCTAGTAATAAAGTAGATAAATAGCACATTTAATCCAAAAACAGCATAGATACCAAAAAGAAAAAGTACTGGTAAAAGCGTATAGATAATCATAGGATTTAGCAGTTGATTTTTACCTTCAGCTTTAAGTCGCTGTGCTTCTAACGTCCATGTTTTAAAATAACCACCTATTTGAGAACGAAGCGCAAAAAAATAAAAGATATCTCCTTCTTTTGCAGATGTAAAATCGGCTGGTGTTCCAATATCTCTATGATGTCCTCCATTATGATAAGGTATAAAATGATTTTGAATAGCTGTTAACAGCATTATGTGAGCTAAAACCCTTTTTACTGCATGCTCTGTTTTATGTCCCAATTCATGGCCAATGTTAATTCCATTTACACCAAGAATAGTTCCCATCATTAAAACGCAGGGAATTAATTCAGAAAGCGGCAATGCTGTGTTAGAAACAGTGATTAAAAACTGGTAAACAACAAAAAGATGAAGTGGCACAGAAAGGTACAGCACCAAATCAAAAAAGACATCTTTCTTTGCTAGTTCTTTTTCAACTGTATTTAGATTATAGCTGTTTTTTGGAAGCATCTGTTCTAAAACAGGAACAAAAATGTATAAAAAAATTAAGCCTGTATAGGCATAAACACCTGTTGTGTTAAATGTAAGTAGCCCTAAAATCGGTATGATATAAGCTGCAAAGTATTTGAATTTTATCATAATGTAAAAACGAAATAAAACTATTTATGTAAATATAGTCCAATTGTTTTGAGAACACAAATCTTTGGGTAGTGGCAGTATCATCTCGTTCTACAACTGTGTAGTAGCTGTAATAAGCTTAAACACCAGCAGTTGCAAACCTTTTAAGTCAGCGAGGAACACAGCACAATCATGAATGCCAAATTAGATAATACAGCAAAAATAATCACATGTTTGAGAATATAACGACACAATATGGTATAGAAAGAGAATACTTCTGGGTTCTTTTAAATTTTGACTTGGTGCAATTCCCCTATAAAGTTCTTGGGTATCTTATTTTGCTTTGCAAAAGGAGACAAGATTAGTCGTTTTTCTTAATAATATTATGTCTTTTTAAGGAACGACGATAGGAGCGAAGTGGAATAAAAACCGTGTATATATTAATATCAGTCTCTTATTTTTTTAAAAATTGTAGTCGAAACACTAGTACCACCTATTAGTTTCAAGTTTAAAAAATAGGTTCCTTTATTCAGTTCACTAATATTGATTTCTCCTGATTTAAAATTTACTTGAACTGTTTTTATTTGCTGTCCAAGAAGATTAAATATTGTGATTTTTTCTATTGTTTGTTCTGAGTGTATTCTCAGTTTTCCTGCTGTTGGATTTGGGTATACTGTAAAATTAACGTCTCTAGTACCAAAATTACTAGTGCTTAAAACTTCACCAGAACTAGCTGTCCAATTGCTAGCTAACGTATTATCGGAATTAACATTTATAAGTTCTAAATAAAAACCATCACCATCAGCAGTTTCTGGCCAAGGTGCTTTATCCGAATATTTAACTTCATCAATCACATTCCCAAAAGCATCTGCCAATACTAGGTTTTGACTTTTATTAGATAAATCTCTTGCAAACGTATCAAAAGGAGCAACCTCATATTTATTCTCAAAAGTAGTGGCATCACCCGCTAAATAAATAGATTTTCCAGCTGCAATAGTAGCATTCTGAGAGAATTGATATGAGACACCCAGTTCAATCAAATATATTCCTGTAAGGGCTACAATCGTACTTCCTGTATTTTGAATTTCTATAAATTCTAAATCATCACTTTCTGGGAACGCAGCTGTCTCTTGCGGATTATAATTAATTTTAGTAATAACCAAAGAAGGCGTTTCAACCACATTGCAATCAGAAAAACCGCCAAGGTTGTTGCGCATCCAAGCGATCCGATTTTGTATCCAACTCTTCATCGCAGTTAACTCTCCGGGAAAGTCACCTATCGTATTCCATCGCTCATGCTCGCGCTCAACAGCCTCTGCTACTAAAGGAACAGTATTGTCTATTAAATCAGATATATAGTCGTAATTTAATGGTTCACCAGCTTTAGTGAGTGCATCAAATCGTTTAGATAAATAACAGTTAAATTTTGGATTTCCAAAAAGATCACCCCAAAAATTAGCTCCTATATTACTAAAATTAAATTGCCATACATTAGTGAAACTCCGGTCATAACCCCAATGAAATAAATCATTACCGTACGTTAAATTATAATCCCAAACAGGACCTGCTCTTAATTTTCCGCCACGATCTTTATGATAATAAGTACTGAGGCTATAAGCATCAACATTTGAGGCAATTTCTGCCATTAACATATAATCTACAAATGATGGCACATCAATAACAGCTGGGTAGCCGCTTATAATATCTGAATTTTGAGCAGTCTGATCTAGGTTTATAAAGACAGATTTAATATATGAAGATTGTGCTGAGGTAATATCATTTGAACTTGGTTTTTCGTGAATATACCCGGCGCCGTTGCTGTACCAAGCCTCTGGATTATCAGCATCAGTTCTATCCGTTTGCATAAGGTATCCTCCTGTTATCTTTGGAAGTGTATTTTCATCCTCAGATAATTTTGCAATATTTACCCGGTTACCATCACGTTTTATTTTTTCTGAAAGCGCGTACAAGCCTCTGTAATCACCATTGATGATAACTTCACAATATTTTAAATTCACAGCATATTGGCCCATTTCTCTTGCCATAGTATAGCTAATGTAATCACGCATCATGCTATCATCAAAAGCAAAAGAATTTAAAATCCAATCATTTTCTTTTGGCATTCCAAGCAATTCTACGTTATCATTTTCTGTTCGGTCATCTGATAAGGTAGAAAACCCATATGGTTTTTTTGGTAATGATTGAGATGAAGAACCACGAATTTCGATACTGATAGTACCTGAATAATTCAAAAAAGTTTCATTGTCAACATCGCTTACAAAGTTTCTGGTTCCATCGGGTCTTTGAATTATTTTCATAGAACCGAAAATTCGTGGATCATCAGGAATTTCATCACCGTTGTCTGTTTCTATAATAACAATCGGCAAATTACTGTCTGTAAATATTTGTGAGTTTACATGGTAGCAGCTAAAAACACAGAATAGTAATAAAATGAATGTTTTTAAGGGTAAAATATTTTTTTCAATCACAATGTTTTTTTTAAAATTACTGAATATTACTGTTCTATGAAACTGTTTAAAAGCTAAATTTCTTAAAAAAGTTTATAGCGGTACATCTCTTTATTTTTTGTTAGTAAAATCGACCTATAATAAGGAGTAGGCTAAATAGCCACTATTTTAGAATGTTGCATAAAATAAGACTTAAAGCGTTTTAGAGTTGGATTCATTTTTTCTGAATAGAGTACAAACTGACATTTATTAAGACTTTGAGTAATCGCCATCAAAGCAGTAAGTGGAGCGTTTTGAACTAAAAAATCTGCATCGTCGATACTAAATATCTGTAATTGAGTTGCATTAAACCCATTTAATGAAAATAGTTTATTCATGGTCTTAGGTGTAGAAATAAGAATGTCAGCACCCTCAAATATTTCTGATTTTAGCATATCAACATGAAGCTTTTCTTCACATAAATACACGCGTATCGATTTATATCTCGTAAATTTAAAAAAAGCATCATATGTCTCCTGTGCTTTTTCTTTATTCTCTACTAAAACGATAGCTCTTGGAATATTTCCAATGGCCTCAAATTTTAATTTTTGCAAGGTAGTAAGTACAAGCGTAGTTGTTTTCCCACTATCTTCTGGGGCTGTACAAAAAATGTTCGCACCACTTTTTATTACAGGAATACTCGCTTTCTGAAAAGGAGTAGGTATTGTTATTTCTTGAGATTCAAGCATCTCTTTTATATCTGAATGTAGTTTTTTAAAAGGCATAGGAATTAAAGAGCTGACTGTTTATTGAAATATATAAAATAATTATGGGCAAAGATACTACTAAATGGGCGTACTTGTTTTTTATAGCAAGCCTTTTCCAATAGTTGATTTCATCATGTCTTTCTAAAGGAGAACTCTAGTCTAATTATAACTATAAATAATTTACAAGGTTTTGAATCTTCCAGAAATACAACGTGTTCATAAAGAATAGCATATTCAAAATTTTAATGCCCTACGATAGGAGCGAAGAGGGAAGGTATATGGGAATGATTTTGTCAAACTAAATACCATGGGATACTAACAAATATTAATATATTTGCTGACAATCTATAAACTAAATTAGTAAATCCAAAAACAGTAATTCTTTAATAAGGTAATATTTAGAGTAGATTAAGTAATATAAATATGGCACAGTACACCGTTATAAATGATTCAGGTCTAAAGGTTATTTTAAAAAGGTATGGAATCGAAAATAGTCAATCGTATAAACTATTAAGTGGCGGTTCTGAGAACACCAACTTTGTAGTAAAAACACTGTCAAAATCTTTTGTATTGACAATATGCGAACAAAAGTCGATGCAAGATGCAGAAAATTTAGCCTTATTATTAAACGATCTTAAGCTTCAGAATTTTAGCACTTCTAAATTGGTAGAAACTGTGAATGGTGATTTTACAACACAATGGAATGACAAACCTGTTATATTAAAGGAGTTTATTGAAGGTGCTATTATTCAAGATTTTTCTGATAATTTACTGTTATATTTAGGAAAAGAACTTGCAAAACTACATCAAGTAACCGTGCCTGATTATGTTCCGAAAACTTTAAATTATGGAAGCATAGATCGTTTTGATGAAGTGCAGGTATATGCAGCAGATTCGTCTTTTTATACATGGTTGAAAAACACACAACGGTATATTGAAGACTATATAAGTCTTGATTTACCAAAAACGTTGATACATAGTGATCTTTTTTATAGCAATATTATTGTTAGTGAAGATCGGGAAGTAGCGACTATAATGGATTTTGAAGAAGCTTGTTACTATTATCGCGTGTTTGATATAGGTATGATGATTGTTGGTACTTGTAATGAAGGAGAAACAATTAATCAGAAAAAAGCAAAACGCTTACTTGAAGGATATCAACAAGAAAATAAATTACTGGAGATAGAACTAAAATCTTTAAAAGCATTTACTGTTTATGCAGCAACAACTACGGCTTTTTGGAGGCATCAAAATTTTAATTATATAAATGTTGATGCAACAATGAAAAACCATTATTTAGAAATGAAAAATTTGGCAGATTCGATTATGAAGCTACCTAGTATTTATGAATAAGAATGTTTAATTGATAGTGATTTTCCTTATTTTTTTCTTTCTAAAAGTTTTTTGTTTTTCAATTTAGTATATTTACTCAATGGGGTATAAAGAACAAAAGCTCCTTTTCTCCATCCAGGAAATCCGAAAACCGCCCAAACTAGGCACTAAATAACTATCATTATGAAAAAGCTAACGAACCAAGTTAATCAATTATATTATGACGGCAGTCGAACTTATAAGTAAAGTGTTCTTACCATTATCTCTTGCCATAATTATGCTAGGAATGGGAATGACTTTAATTATTACGGATTTTACTAGAATAATAAAATATCCCAGAGCCATTTTAATTGGTCTTACCAATCAACTTATCTTTTTGCCTATTATTGGATTTTTACTTGCTATAGTTTTTAATCTAAATCCTGTAACGGCAGTTGGATTAATGATTTTAGCTAGTTGCCCTGGTGGACCAACTAGTAATTTGATAACTCAAGTTTGTAAAGGAAATATTGCATTGTCAGTCACATTAACTGCTATTGCTAGCATTCTAAGTATTTTGACAATTCCATTTATTTTATCTTATGCATTAGAGTATTTTGGGAGTAACACAGATGTTACAATTAAATTACCCATAATAGACACTATATTACAAATAATGGTAATCACAGTTATTCCTATTTCGATAGGAATGCTCATTCGTAAACACAAAACCAATTTTGCAAAACGAATGGAAAAACCAATGCGTACTGCCTCAACAATAATTTTCACATTAGTTTTTATCGCAGTATTAGCTGCCAATGCTGATAAACTAATAGATGGAATGAAAGAGGCTGGATTAGTTACATTAGTCCTTAATGTCGCCACTATGGGATTAGGGTATCTCACAGCTAGGTTATTTAAATTAAATTTTAAAAATACTATTTCCATCACAATTGAGAGCGGCATACAAAACGGAACCTTAGCACTTGTAATTGCAACGTCTATATTAAATAATATAGAAATGGGTATATCAATAGGAACTTATGCTATATGGATGTTTCTTACTGCAGGGGTTTTAATGTGGCAATTAGGAAAGCGAGAATAGTTTCTATTAGGGAAATGAAAATTAGGTTTTTTAATTAGGCACACGATTAAGATATATATCTACATTATAGAGTTTGTTCTATAATGTTCTGCGTTATGTAACTTTGCTTTGGTAAAAGCGAAGTTATTACCTCAAATTTTCTTTGATTTTTTTCTTTCTAAAATGTTTCTTTAAAATTGTAATGGAATACGCTTTTTACGAAACGACGATAGGAGAGTAGTGAAATGTGTATGGAATGATATTATATAATAAAATCATTATAGATTTCTATTTTTTTCAATAAACGCTTAAGTCTTATATTTTCAGATATATGAAAAAGTCCAATTAATAAAATAATGACTGATATTACATACAGAAATAACTTAAAGTAAAAAGATTGTTGACTTGAAAAAAGAATTAAGATGAATAAACAAATCGAAACAATAAACATCGAAATTGACACAAAGTATCTATAAAGTAAATCCGTTTTTGTAAATGGGTTTTTGATAATTGAGACAATTTTTTCTTTATTAATTTTGGAATTTTTAAAAAGTATTCTAAATTCTTTTAAAGTTAAATCGTTTTTTACTTTGTCATAAAAATCTAAAAATAAAAGTTGTGTTTTTCTATTATAATTACTGTTAGTTATATTAGAATAATTTAAATCATCAATTTGAAATTGAATATTTTCTCTCAATTGATGATTAGATTCTTTGACATTATTTAAACTGATTTTCAGTTTATTAATCTTAGTGTTAATATCTAATCCCTAACCAATTACTCATTATTGATTTTAGGTCAATAAAAAAACTATTATATTTATGGTATATAAATACAAAAGCTAAAATTCCTACTAAAAATTTAGATTCACCAAGTATTTTAATTATTATTTCTTCCATTTTATTGTTTTTTAGTTTTTAATTCAAAACCTTTCAAATCTTTTAATATTCTACCTTTCGCTAAGGTTTTTAAAAAATCAATTGATTTCAAATGACAATATTTTATTTTTTTATTTAATGCAATTGGTAAAGAGGAAGCTGATATTGCAAGTAAAATGTGGAAAAGTTAAGTTTATAATTGTCATTTTTTAGAGTTGTTGGTTATTATGAAAGTCTATATAGAGATATTCTGAAGAAAAGCCTTTAAATTTTAAAAAAATCATTTATATTTGTTTAATAAAACTTAGAATAAGTTGAACAATATTAAAGAAGACTTTACTATTAAGGATCTTGAGAATATTTCAGGTATAAAAGCGCATACAATTCGTATTTGGGAAAAACGCTATAATTTACTGTCACCACAAAGAACTCAGACAAACATTAGGTATTACTCTACAGAGAATTTGCAAAAATTATTAAATGTTGCGTTATTAAATAAGAATAACTACAAAATTTCTAAAATTGCAGAAATGAGTACTGATTTAATTGTTTTAACCGCAAAAGAGCTATCAAATAAAATTGCTATAAATGATGAAGGAATAAACTCATTTAAGTTAGCAATGTTTCAGTTCGACAAAGTTTTATTTAACAATACATATTCAGAATTATCTCAAAAGTATACCTTTAGAGGAATCTTTAAAAATGTTTTCATTCCTTTTTTAAATCACATTGGTTTATTGTGGCAAACAGATACTTTATTGCCTGCTCACGAGCATTTTATTTCTAATTTAATAGCTCAGAAAATTCAAGTTAATACAGAGAAATTAGAATATTCTGTTACAGATTCAGAAACTACCTATGTGTTGTTTTTACCTGAAAATGAAATACATGAGTTAGGTTTACTATATTTAAATTACGAACTAGTTTTAAGAGGGAATAATACCATCTATTTAGGACAGAGTTTACCACTAAATAATCTATACCATTTTTGTAAAAATAACGATAATATTTGTTTTATAACATCACTAACGATACAACCTTATGATGCTAAAATAGTAGATTATTTTCATGAAATTAATGCACTTTTAAAAGAAACGAACCATACGTTTATTGCAGTTGGGCAAAAAGCATTAAAAGTAAAAGGTTTAAACTTCAATTCTAATATTTTCACCTATTCTTCTCTTGCTGAATTGTTAAAAGTGTTATAAAAAATTTTGATTTATGTCATTTTGTTTAATAATAATGTATATTTGTTAAACAAAATGAAAAAAACAATACAGATTATTGGTTCTGGGTTCTCTTCTTTAGCTGCTTCTTGTTATTTAGCAAAAGCGGGATATGAAGTTGTAGTCATAGAAAAAAATTCTACAATAGGAGGTAGAGCAAGACAATTAAAAAAGGAAGGTTTTACTTTTGATATTGGACCAACTTGGTATTGGATGCCAGATGTTTTTGAAAAATTTTTTGCAGATTTTGACAAAAACCCTTCTGATTACTATGACTTAGAAAAATTATATCCAGCATATCAAGCATACTTTGATGTTGAAGATTCAATTACAATTCCTGGTAATTTAGAAGAGATTTATAAGGTTTTTGAACAAGAAGAAACAGGAAGTTCGGCTCATTTAAAAACGTTTTTAAAATCAGCCAAATATAATTACGATGTTTCTATTAATGATTTAGTGTACAAACCAGGTATTTCTCCTTTAGAGTTGGTCACGCCTGTTACAATTGGTAAAATATCGCAATTTTTTTCTACCATTAGGAAACAGGTTCGCAAAAAAATAAAGAGTAAAAAACTTATCCAAATTTTAGAATTTCCAGTATTATTTTTAGGCGCTAAACCCAGTAATACACCAGCCTTTTATAATTTTATGAACTATGCAGATTTTGGTTTAGGTACTTGGCACCCAAAAGGAGGTATGTACAAAGTAATTGAAGCTATGGTTTCTTTAGCAACGACTTTGGGTGTTGAATTTAAGACCAATATAACTGTTGATGAAATTAAAGTAAATGAAAAAGGAGAAGCGAATGGGCTTATGCTAAACGGCGTGTTTTCAGCTTCTGATATCGTGCTTAGTGGTGCAGATTATCATCATACAGAAACGTTATTGCCAACTAAATACAGACAGTATTCAGAAAAATATTGGAGCAAGAAAGTATTTGCACCTTCATCGTTACTTTTTTATGTAGGTTTAAATAAAAAACTAAAAAGTGTTTGTCATCATACATTGTTTTTTGATACAGACTTTGATGCGCATGCAGAAACAATATACGATGCCCCCCGTTGGCCAAAAGAACCACTATTTTACGTAAGCTTTCCGTCTATAACAGACGGTTCTTTTGCACCAACAAATAAAGAAGCTGCTACTTTTTTAATTCCGTTAGCTCCAGGTATAGAAGATACACCAGAAATTAGAGAGAAGTATTTCAATATTATTATTAATCGACTAGAGAAATTAACAAATCAATCGGTTAAAGAACATGTTTTGTTTAAAGAAAGCTTTTGTATAAACGATTTTATAAAAGATTATAATTCTTATAAAGGCAATGCCTATGGTTTGGCAAACATTTTAACTCAAACAGCTTTTTTAAGACCAAAAATAAAAAGTAAAAAAGTAAAGAATTTATTTTTTACGGGGCAATTAACGGTTCCTGGTCCTGGTGTTCCGCCATCATTAATTTCAGGAAAAATAGCTTCAAGTTTAATCATTAAATCAAACTGAAAAATGAAACAATTGTTTGATGAAGTTTCTTACTCGTGCAGTAAGTTAGTAACCGAAAAATACAGTACCTCTTTTGCTTTAGCAACAAAAATGTTGTCTTCAAAAATTAGACCAGCAATCTATAATATTTATGGTTTTGTTCGTTTTGCGGACGAAATTGTAGATTCTTTTCATAACTATAATAAAAAAGAATTGTTAGATCGTTTTGAAAAAGAATACTATAACTCTAAAGAAGAAGGAATTAGTTTAAATCCTATTTTAAATTCATTCATTCATACAGTGAAAAAGTATAATATTACTGATGATTTGGTTCAAGCTTTTCTAAAAAGTATGAAGGCAGATTTATCTGAAATAAAATACACTACAGAGAAAGAGTATAATGATTATATTTATGGCTCTGCAGATGTGGTTGGTTTAATGTGTTTAAAAGTTTTTGTAGACGGAAACCAAACTCGTTATAATGAATTGAAAAATGCTGCAATGCGATTAGGTTCTGCCTTTCAAAAAATAAATTTTTTAAGAGATTTAAAAGATGATTTTGAAGTATTGAATCGTTCTTATTTTCCGAATGTCGATTTAAAAATATTAGACGCAAGTTCTAAAGAGTCAATTATTAAAGATATAGAAGCCGATTTTGATTTTGCTTTTAAAAACGGAATTTTAAAACTACCTTCAGAAGCTAAATTGGGAGTGTTTATAGCGTATAGATATTATAAAAAACTATTAATAAAGTTAAAGAACACACCATCGGAAAAGATTATGGACACAAGAATTAGAATATCGAACCCAATGAAAATAAATTTATTAGCAAGAAGTTACGTAAAATATAAACTAAACTTAATATAATGTCACCGCTTTTTTTATCGTTTTTTTTAGTGTTAAACATGGTTGATACTACTCCATGTTTTGTCAAAGAATATCATCAGGCATTAACGGAAGACCAAGAATTACAGTTTATAAATAAATATAAAAATAGTACCAAAATAGATGTAAAGGCTTACGTAGTTTCATTAAAGATGAAACAATCAAAGTATAAGTTTTTTCCTTGGCAAAAAATAAAAGTATTTAACAAATACAAAAAGCATTTAGAAGAGTTAATATCTAAACATCCCAAAAATGTACATCTAAGATATGTTAGATTAGTAATTCAAGAAAAAATTCCTAAAATGTTGAACTACTATTCTGAAGTAAAAGAGGATAAAGAATTTTTAATAAAAATAATGAACGAAAAAGATAACGCAGATTATCTAGATACTTATATTGTTAAAAACACATCGTTATGAGTTGGTTTTCCTTTTTAATACTAACAGTAGTAACCTTTGTAATTATGGAAGGCATTACTTGGTGTACACATAAATACATTATGCACGGTTTTGGATGGTTTTTACATGAAGATCATCATCAACCAGGATATCCGTATGTATTTGAAAAAAATGATGCATTCTTTGTGGTTTTTGCAACTCCAAGTATTTTACTTTTCTACTTTGGCATTCGTCCAGAATTAAACTATTTGTTTTTTATTGGTTTAGGGATTTTGTTTTATGGAATCGCTTATTTTTTGGTACACGACATATTAATACACAGACGATTTAAGTGGTTTAAAAACACAAAGAATCAATATTTAAAAGGATTGAGAAAAGCACATAAAATACATCATAAACATTTAGACAAGACAGACGGAGAATGTTTTGGGATGCTGTTTGTGCCATTTAAGTATTTTAAAAAAGTACAATGACGCAGTATTTATACATCATATTAACTTTAGGGAGTATAACTGTACCTCTTATTTATAGCATTTTTGAAAAGAAATTTCATTTCATTCAATACTTTAAAATCGCGTTTTTAAGTATTCTATTGGTAGCAATACCATTTTTAATTTGGGATGTGTTGTTTACAAAATTTGCAATTTGGGGTTTTAATGCCACGTATCATTTGCCTTTTACCATTTTAGGAATGCCATTAGGCGAATGGTTGTTTTTCTTTTGTATACCGTATGCTTGTTTATTTACGCATGAAGTTCTAAAATATTTAACACCTAAGTTTAAACTGTCGAGATCAGTAGCAGTTATTATCAGTTTCTTGCTGATTTTTATTACAGGAATATTATTGCTTTTTAACTTTGGGAAGTTATATACAACTATAAACTTTATATTCTTTTTAGGGTTAATTTTTTATGGATTGAAAAATCATTTAGAAACACTGCAAGAATACTTTCCTAGTTTTTTAGTGGTTTTAATTCCGTTTTTGATTGTAAACGGAATTTTAACAGGAAGTTTTATAGATGAACCTGTTGTTTGGTATAATAATGATGAAAATTTAGGATTCAGATTGTTTACCATTCCGGTTGAAGATGTTTTTTATGCATTTAATCTATTGTTTTCAATACAGTTAATATTCAATTATTTAAAAAAGAAAAGATTTGAAAGAAAATAAATACATACGGTTTTTAATATTCTTAGTGGTAAACTTTTTAGCATTAGGTATTGGAGTATTATTGATGCAAAATGGTCCACAAAGAGATTGGTACCTTTCTTTAAATAAAGCACCTTGGACGCCTCCAGGTTGGGTTTTTGGAACTGCTTGGACTACAATTATGTTGTTGTTTTCTTTTTATATGACAAAATTGAGTTTTGAATATCAATTTTTAGATAAAAAACTCCTATCGCTTTATATAATTCAATGGATTTTAAATGTAAGCTGGAATTACTTTTTCTTCAATCAACATTTAACAGTTGTAGGATTGGTTTCGATAACTTTACTATGGTTGTTAATTGGTTATTTTACGTTTGAACATCTTATGAAATTAAAGTGGATAACATTATTAATTCTTCCCTATTTAATATGGATGACAATTGCAACAAGTTTAAACGCATACATCGTACTTTATAATTAGAATATGCATTTATCAAGAAAACACATAGACTCTTTAGATCATTTAAATAAAATAAATTTAATGAATAGTATTTCTGGTTATAAATCAGCAAATCTAGTCGCTACAAAGTCGGCAGACGGAATAACAAATGTGGCTATTTTTAGCTCAGTTATTCATTATGGTTCTAGTCCAGCAATTTTAGGTTTTGTGTTGCGTCCTACAACAGTTGAAAGAAATACCTATGATAATATTAAAAAGACGAGTTTCTATACGATAAATGCTGTTAATGAAGACATCATTGAAGATGCACATCATACATCGGCTAAATATCCACCAGGAGTATCAGAATTTGATAAAACCAATTTATCGCCAATATATAAAGATAACTTTCATGCTCCTTATGTTTCTGAATCACCTTTAAAAATAGGAATGAATTTTTTAGAAGAATATCATATAAAAGCCAATGGGACTATTTTAGTTTTAGGTGAAGTAACCGATTTGTATTTTAAAGAAACAATGCTTTCAGAAGATGGTTTTTTAAATTTATCAAAAGAAAAGATAGTATCTATTAATGGTTTAGACACTTATATAGTCGCTAAACACCAGAAACGATTATCATATCAAAGACCAAAATAGTATTTTCAGAGGAAAGAAAATTTAGATTATGAAATGGATTTTAATTTTAAGTATATTTTTATGTATGAATGATAAAATTGTAGTTTTTGATAAAGAAAATAATTCTAATAATTGGTATATAGTTAATGATGGAGTTATGGGAGGAGTTTCAACTTCTAAAATGAATACAGATAAAACAGGAAAAGCAATTTTTTCAGGAGAAGTTTCGATAGAAAACAATGGCGGTTTTGCGATGACTCGTTTACCTTTAGATATTCGCTTTGATGATAAAAAATCTAAATTAGTTATTAGATTAAAAGGAGATGGTAAAGAATATCAATTTAGAATAAAATCAGAGAGGAGCCAATATTTTTGGTATGTACAATCTTTTCAAACATCAACAAAAATAGAAAAAATAGAATTGCCTCTATCAGAATTTTATGCCTCGTTTAGAGGTCGTAAATTAAATTTAGATAACTTTTCGGGAACTCAAATTAAAGAAATTGCAATTTTAATAGGGAATAAAAAAAGTGAAGCGTTTAAATTAGAGATAGAAAAAATAGTACTTCAATAAGGGTATTAAAAATAGCGAAGTTATAATGATAAATTTTACAAAACATTCAGGTATTTATACTTTACAAACTTCTCAAAAGCTATATATTTCAATAGAAGAAGCGTGGAATTATTTTTCTTCACCAGAAAATTTAGCCAACATAACACCACCAAAAATGGGTTTTAATAGTACTTCTAAAGTTGATAAAAAAGCGTACCAAGGACAAATAATTACCTATAAAGTTTCGCCAATGCCATTTATTAAAATGAATTGGGTAACAGAAATAACTCAAGTAAAAAAGCAAGAATTTTTTATAGACGAACAGCGTTTTGGTCCTTATAAGATGTGGCATCATGAACACTGGTTTGAAGCTTTAGAAGATGGTTCTACTTTAATGAAAGATAAAATATCATATAAAATTCCGTTTGGTTTTCTGGGTTATCTTGCACAAACAATCTTTATTAAAAAACAATTACAATCTATTTTTGAATATAGATATCAAATTTTAGAAAAGTTATTTAATGCCAAATAAAATAACCTTTTTTTGGTTTCGTAGAGATTTACGATTAGAAGATAATATAGCTTTATATTATGCCTTGAAATCAGATAATGTGGTACTTCCTGTTTTTATTTTTGATGAAGAGATTTTAGATAAACTACCGAAGGATGATGCAAGAGTTTCGTTTATTTATAGTGCACTTCAAGAAGTAGACAATCAGTTAAAGAAGATCGGTTCATCACTACTCATAAAAAAAGGAAATCCGATTGAGGTATGGAATGCTTTAGCTTCTGAATTTAATATTTCAAGAGTCTATACAAATAAAGATTATGAACCCTATGCGATAAAAAGAGATGCCGAAGTTTCTGCATTTTTAAGATTAAATGATATTGATTTTTTCAACTATAAAGATCAAGTTATTTTTGAAGAAAATGAAGTAGTTAAAAATGATGGATTACCATATACAGTTTACACACCTTACAAAAATAAATGGCTACAAAGATTTAATAGTAAAATTGATATAAAAGAATATCTAATTAATTTTTCTACTTTTTATAAAGTAAGATTAGAATTTCCTTCCTTAAAATCGATCGGTTTTAAAGAAAGTAGTATCAAAGTAAAACCATATAATTTATCAAACTTAGATAATTACGATGAAATAAGAGATTTCCCTTTTCAAGATAAAACCTCTTATTTATCTCCTTATTTACGCTTCGGATTGGTAAGTATTCGTAAAGTGGTTACCATAGCTTTAAAAACCAATGCAACTTTTTTAAGTGAATTAATATGGAGAGAATTTTTTATGCAAATTCTATTTCATTTTCCTAAAGTAGTTACACATAATTTTAAGAGAAAATACGATACTATTCCTTGGAGAAATAACGAAGCAGAATTTAATAAATGGTGTAAAGGAGAAACTGGTTACCCAATGGTAGACGCAGGGATGCGACAATTAAATACAACTGGCTATATGCACAACAGAGTAAGAATGATTACTGCTGGTTTTTTATGCAAACACTTATTAATAGATTGGCGTTGGGGCGAAGGGTATTTTGCAGAAAAATTATTAGATTATGAATTAGCTGCCAATAACGGAAATTGGCAATGGGCATCTGGCACTGGTTGCGATGCCGCTCCGTATTTTAGAGTATTTAATCCGACTACTCAATTACAAAAGTTCGATAAAGATTTAATTTACAGTAGAAAATGGATAGAAGGTTTCGATGAATTAACATATCCACAACCTATGGTAGATCATAAATTTGCAAGAGAAAGAGCTATAGCAACGTATAAAAAAGCATTGTAGTAAAGATTTTTATTAATAAAATTTGAATTCATTGAATAATATTAATAGAGATATTACAATATCAAATAAGAACTATAAAAATTAGAAAAGTATTAAGTAGGGAGAAGAAGTGAAAATTAATTTATATCATAACTACCTAACCATTAGTTGACTATTTTTTTTAATAATCATTTTGCTCATTTTTAGTATTAAGACAACTAGCAGTTTTAAAAATTAAATATACATCACGAGTAGCTTATTATTAATAAGTTATGGCTTTTAGTAAACATTCTGCCCATTTTTGGTATGAAGCCAACTAAGCAAATATTCATTAGATAATATGATTAGGGAACTAAAACACTAACGCTTTACATTATGTTAAATAGAAGTTAGAATTATAAAGAACGGCCCCAGAGAATTTTGGTTAAAACAATAGGTGAAATGAGCGTCAATATTTTAGATGGTTAGTACCAAATACTATTAATATCGATAAGTTTAATGTGAATTATAAAGAAACTTAACGAGTAACAATGTATTCTAAAATATAGCGATTAAGCCATAATTGTTTCCAAAAATATCTGAAGTCTTGAATTTTTGTTTCTTTTGTTTCAAGACAAAAGATAACGCAAGAAATTAAAAAAGATAAATTGGAACTAGAATTTAAGCAAGTGTATAGAAATTATCTCGTAGAGTAATTTTATACTCTTGCGCATAGTTAAACGAAAAGCTCCTGAAAAAAATATTAACGAAATCATCTTCAAATACGAGAATTTCAATGAAAACTAAATGTTAGCTTTTATGCGGTTGCAAGCGTTGGAAAATTGTGTTTGAAATTTAAAGCTTTTTCAGCTTTTAAATTTCAAAAAACAATACGAGCGATTTTGGCAAGAGGCAATTTTACATAATGTCTAATTATAGCTACAAATGTATAGTTCGAATGTTTATTGAGAATAGCATATTTCAAAATAGCTGAACCATTGTACAGAATATCAAATTCTCACGAATGCTTAAAACACGAATTATAATGACCCCAGTAATACTGTTTTATTGTAGAACGTGAACATTCTGGGATATTTAGCATAATATAGAATTATAGCTATCATTTTTTTTATAAATAGAATATAAGTACTAAACATCATAATTTCGCCAGCGCGCCATCTGTGTTATAAATAGCTTCATCCACAGGATAAACCTATTTATAAAATGTACTATAATTTACATTATGTTAAATAGAGTTTTTAGCATTGACTCCAATAGCACACACCTAGCTTAATAATAAAGGTAATTAGTTACCTGTATTTCAGAAGCATCCATAACAATCATTTAGCAACGGTAGACCTATTTTTACTTTAAAGTAGTTATTTTTTTGAAAGAACTAAGGTGCACATACAACGTTCGTTGTTCACATTTACATATTTTTTCGGCTCTAACAATCTTATATTATACCTAGAAGTAATATCGTTTAATAAGTTATCAGTCAGTAAAAATCGATTTGTAGCATCTGGTAAAAAATAAACGCCATCAGAAATGGGTTTCACAAATTTTTCAATACTCTCTAATGAAGTCATTCTAATAAATAAACTTCCGCCAGGTTTTAAAACACGTACCAATTCAGAAAACATATTAAAAAAATGAGCTGTATTTTGTGCAAAATGCAATACAGCACTACAAAGTATATGATCAAATGTAGCGTCCTCAAAACTTAAAACAGCTAGGTTTTGTACGGAGAAATTATCAGATAGGTTGACATATTTTTTTTTTGCCGCCTCTATACTAGATGCATTTGCATCTACACCGTACAAAGAAAATGAGTTGTCATAAAACCATTGTAGGTTTCGTCCAGTGCCACAACCTGCATCTAAAATAACAGCATCAGGTGCATAGCGCCCTTTTAAAATCTGATCCAATACATAGATATCAATTCCGCCAATATCTTTTTTTAATTTTTCTATAGACATATTCTATTTATATGCAACCAAAATACAAAATCTTAAGAGTACATTTGCTTAATGCAAGTTAAAAACACCTCCAAACTAGAATTCATTGCCTTGATGGCATCATTAATGTCAGTTGTAGCTTTATCAATTGATGCTTTATTACCAGCATTAGAGCATATCGGAATTTCTATCGGAATACAAGACACCACTGATAATCAGCTATTAGTAACCATGATTTTTCTTGGATTGGGTTTTGGACAATTGATCTTCGGGCCAATTTCTGATAGCTTAGGAAGGAAACCTGTAATTTATATGGGGTTTGGTGTTTTTGTAATCGCAAGTTTTATTTGTGTTACTGCAACGAATATAGAAACAATGGTTCTTGGTAGAATACTACAAGGAATAGGGCTCTCTGCTCCTAGAACTATTAGTATCGCTATGGTTAGAGATAGTTTTAGTGGCGATTATATGGCTAAAATTATGTCGTTTATTGTGGTGATATTTATTCTAGTCCCGGTAATTGCACCTGCAATTGGTAAACTTATTTTAGACGCCTACGGTTGGAGAGCGATTTTTAATTGTCAGTTGTTTATCGGTTTCTTGATTATGATTTGGTTGTGGAGACGTCAGCCAGAAACTTTACCCGCAGAGAAAAGAACAAAATTTAAGCTCAGTTCATTTATAGTAGGCGCAAAAGAATTTATTAAATTCAGGCAAGCCATTGTATTTACACTAATTTCTGGATTTGTAACTGGATCTTTTATGGTGTATTTAAGTACTTCACAGCATATTTTTCAAGATCAATATGGGTTAACAGAAGAGTTTCCGTTCATATTTGCTGGGTTGGCAATTGCAGTAGGTTTTGCTACTTTTTTAAACGGAACCCTTGTAATGCGTCTAGGAATGTACAAACTTGTATCCATTTTCACAGTTGTTTTTACACTGATACCACTACTCTACGCAGTATTGTATTTTAATAGTCCTGTAAACCCCAGCATTTCGATATTCTTAACCTTCTGTGGACTAGAATTCTTTGCGTTGGGTTTTTTATTCGGGAATTTAAGAGCGTTGGCGATGCAACCTGTTGGTCATATAGCTGGTGTTGGCGCAGCCATCAACGGATTTGTTTCTACCATAATGGCCGTTCCAATTGCTACTTTTATTGGTAGTTATGTAACTGAAACTGCATTGCCTTTATTTATTGGTTTCTTTGGTTGTGGCTTGATGTGTGTGCTTTTGTTAAAGGTGTTTTCGAGTAAGAGAACGACAACCGCTTAAGCGAACAGCAGCAAGAAAATCACAGGAAATAATAAGCCAGAAACTGCTAATTTCCATCCCCGTTTTTTGAATGTGTTTTTACCTGCAGAAATAAACATTCCGGTAAAAGCCAATACGAGTATTGAGATTCCGAAAATATCTGAATACCAAATCCAAAAGCTATTGGTCGTTTGATGTAGCAATATAGATTGCCCAACAAAAGGCACTAACCTCTTAAATTCAAGAACTCCTTTACCAGTCTTTACATCTGCATCTAAAATTGCTTTTCCATCAAAATAAACTCTTAAAGAACCATCGCGAACCCTATGGCTCTCATATGTCAATTCTAAGTATTTAGTTGCATTTGTAACAACATCTTTAGTCAGTTCTTTTACATCTGAAGGCAATGTCAATGCTACATCTTTAATTTCTAAGGTATATTCTTTAGGGTACCAATCTTTTCTGTGGTTTAAAATGATTCCTGAAAATGAAAACATAATTAATAACCCTACATAAAAGTAAGCGATGTCTCTATGTAACCCTCTATTGGTAATTTTTTTCATAGTATATTTTTAAAATAGCAAATGTATTAACTGATGTGTGTTTTGATAAATTCTGTCAATTCGAGTGAATTTCACGATTAAAAATCTAAAAGTGCTAATAGCGCAGTTTCAAATTGAGATTTAGCAAGATATTGATGTTCCAATTCTTTTTGAAAAGGAATCGGTGTTTCTATGCTTCCTACTCTTTTTACTGGCGCATCTAAATAAGCGAAGCAGTTTTCTGTAATTAATGCAGACAATTCACTGGCTATTCCGCCAAAAAGTGAATCTTCTTGTAATACAATTGCTTTTCCTGTTTTTCGAACAGAAGCATATAATGTTTCAACATCCAAAGGCTGTAAAGTTCTTAAATCAATTAGATCCGCAGAAATTTCTGGGTTTTGTTCTAAGGTTTCTAGCGCCCAATGAACTCCTGCTCCATAACTTATAATGGTGATGTCGTTCCCTTCTTTTAAGGTTGCTGATTTTCCTATTGGAAGTGTATAGTATTCTTCTGGAACTTCTTGATATACTGATCGATACAGTGCTTTGTGTTCAAAAAACAATACAGGGTTTGGATCATTAATAGCAGAAGCTAATAAGCCTTTTGCATCAGCAGGAAATGCTGGGTACACTACTTTTAAACCTGGTGTTTTTGTAAACCAAGCTTCATTTGTTTGACTGTGAAACGGTCCTGCACCAACGCCTGCGCCACAAGGCATTCTTATTACAACATCTGCTGGTTGTCCCCAACGATAATGAGATTTTGCTAATAAGTTTACCACCGGATTGAATCCCGAAGAAACAAAATCTGCAAATTGCATTTCCATTACAGATTTAATTCCGCTTACAGACAAACCGTATGCAGCAGAAACAATAGCAGACTCACATATGGGTGTGTTTCTAACCCTGTCTTTTCCAAATTGTTCTAAAAAACCATCTGTTATTTTGAAAACCCCGCCATATTCAGCAACATCTTGTCCCATAATAATTAAATCATCATGCTTTTCCATAGATTGCCTCAGTCCATCAGAAATAGCATCTACCAAACGAATTTTAGTAGTGTTTGTTGATGGATTAACAACTTCTTCTTCATATTCTTTATATACGGCATTCAATTCTGTTTCTAAATCAACAGTAATTGGCGCTTCATCATATGCAAGTTGTAGATGCTCGTTAATCTCATGTATAATCTCTTCTTTTAACTGAACCTCATCTTGCTCAGTCAATATGTTTTCTGCTCTTAAATAGGCTTGAAAGTTCTCTATCGGGTCTTTTTTACCCCAAAAATCAAGCAACTCTTGTGGTACATATTTTGTTCCACTTGCTTCTTCATGACCTCGCATTCTAAAAGTTTTGAATTCTAATAGGATAGGTCTTGGGTTTTCACGTACGCTTTCTGCCAATTCAGAAACCTTTGTATATACTTCTATAATATTATTTCCATCAATAATGTGGCTTTCCATTCCGTAACCAACTCCTTTATCTGCAATATGTTCACAGTTAAATTGCTCTGAGTCAGGTGTAGACAAACCATATCCATTATTTTCTACACAAAACAACACCGGTAAGTTCCAAACTGAAGCTACATTTAGTGCTTCATGAAAATCACCTTCACTTGTACCTCCTTCTCCAGTAAATACTGCGCAAACCTGATTGTTCTTTTTAATTTTGTTTGCCAATGCAATTCCGTCTGCAATTCCTAATTGTGGCCCTAAGTGAGAAATCATTCCCACAATATTAAACTCTTGTGTGCCAAAATGGAAACTACGGTCTCTACCGTTTGTAAACCCATTCGCTTTTCCTTGCCATTGAGAAAATAAGCGATACAACGGAATCTCTCTTGTTGTAAAAACACCTAAATTACGATGCATTGGTAAGATGTATTCATCCTTTAGTAAAGCAGATGTAACTCCAACAGAAATAGCTTCTTGACCAATACCAGAAAACCATTTTGATATTTTTCCTTGACGTAATAAAATCAACATTTTTTCCTCAATTAAACGAGGTTTTAACATTGATTTATATAAATTTATAAGTGTGTCTTTTGATAATTTATGTTTAGTGTAATCAACTTGCTGAATCATGTATTGTGCTATTTTTTAACGGCGTAACAATGTACTAAAATTTGTTTAGATATTCTGTAGAATTTTTGCCGCTTCAAGTAAGGTTTCATCTGTTTTTGCAAAACAAAAGCGCAATACCTTCTCGTCTAAGTTGTTTTCATTAAAAACAGATAAAGGAATAGCTGCCACTCCATTTTCAATCGTCAATCTTTTTGCAAATTCAACATCGTTCTCATCGGTGATCTCAGAATAATCCAATACTTGAAAATAAGTAGCCTGTGTGGGGATCCATTTGAATTTAGACCCTTTTAGTGCGTCCAAAAACAACGTTCTTTTTTGTTGAAAAAATTGAGGTAAGTTGCTGTAGGTGCTCGCATCATTCATGTATTCTGCGATTGCAATTTGCGTTGGATGATTGACGCAGTACACATTAAACTGGTGTACTTTAATGAACTCTTTCATCAATTCTTTTGGTCCGCAGCAATAGCCCAGTTTCCATCCAGTAGTGTGAAATGTCTTTCCGAAAGAAGCGGTAATGAATGTTCTTTGTTTTAACTCTGGAAATAAACAAGCGCTTTGATGTTCCAAGCCATCAAAAACCATGTGTTCATATACTTCATCACTTAAAACAATAATATTAGTGTCTTTGGTAATGCGCTCTAACTCTAGCATGTCTTCTTTAGAGAATACCGTTCCACAGGGGTTTTGTGGACTATTGATGATGATCATTTTTGTTTTCTGAGTGATGCTACTTTCAACCAATTTCCAATCTACTTTGTATTTTGGGTACTTCAACTGAATAGCAACAGATTTTCCTCCATTTACGGCAATAGCAGGTTCGTAACAATCATATGCCGGTTTAAAGAGAATGACCTCATCATTAGTATTGATAAATGCTGAAATAACCGTGTAAATAGCTTGAGTAGCCCCGCAAGTAATTACAATTTCATCTGCTGGATTGTATGTAGATTGATATATGTTCTGAAACTTATTAGCGATTGCTTCACGCAAAGGTAAGGCTCCTAGCATAGGCGCATATTGATTAAAGCCAGCATTCATTGCTTTCACCACCAAATCAATTAATTTTTGATCGCTCTTAAAATTAGGAAAACCTTGAGATAGATTAATGGCGTTATGTTCTTTCGCTAAAGTACTCATCACTGTAAATATAGTAGTGCCAATATTAGAAAGTTTAGATATGTGATTCATGTTCTAGTGATTTATTTTCTAAAAATAAAAAAATCCCTATCAATTGACAGGGATTTGGATATATATTATAAATACTATTTCTAAAACTCTTTAAAAATAGCATGCATCATTCTTTTTTTATCATTGATACTCTCTTCTAAAGAGATCATTGTTTCTGTTCTGCTTACTCCGTCAATATCATCAATCATGTAAATAATGTCTTTAGCGTTGCTTGTGTCTTTAGCTCTGACTTTACAAAATATGTTATACTTTCCGGCAGTAACATAAGCTACGGTAACATTTGGTATTTTTCTTAATTCTTCAATCACGCTTTGTGTCATGGAGCTTTTTTCAAGAAACACACCAACATGAGCGATAAATGAATACCCCATTTTTTCGTAATTTAATGTCAATGTAGAACCTTGAATAATTCCTTCATCTTCCATTTTTTTTACACGAACATGAATTGTACCCGCCGAGACTAATAGTTTTTTTGCAATATCAGTAAAAGGAGTTCTTGCGTTTTCGATCAACACATCTAAGATCTGGTGATCAATTTCATCTAGTACAAATTTTTTCATTTTTTTATGTAATTTTCAATCAATGAAGCAAAAATATGAATTATATTTAAAATAAAAGGCAAAACATTAAAAAATGTTTATTTTATTAAGGAAATAGTTGAGTGCGCAATATAATCAGACATGTCTCCTTCTTTTTCAAGCTCTAACGAGCTAATAAACTCCCCATTAATAACCTTATCTATAAATAAGTATCCTTCGCCTGTATTTGAGTCTTTTTCTGTCTTAATCACATCAAAAAAGTTCTTTTGATTATTAGGAATGGAAAAATAAGGCTTGTACTCCGTAAAATCTGTTGTAGTTGCTATGTGGTATATACCCTGAGTCAATGCGAAGAAGTTGAACTTACGAGTCTCTTCCCTTTCGTAATCGTTAGGATAATGACCTGCTTCAATTAAAACGGTATTATATCCAAGTTTTTGAAAATTATCTCCAGTTGCCGTTGGATAAAATTCATCTGTATATCTACCAATATGATTAGGGATAATTTTTTGCAATAAAGAATTCATAGAAACAATAACATTCATTGTCTCAATTCTCCCTTTAGTTAACGTTCTTGTTTCCTCTTCTGAAGGGGCTAAAAAGGAGATAGTTGCAGGGTTTTCGGTTTCTTCAACACCGAATATTGTTCTTTGATCATGCATGTTAAAACAAAACAGTGGATTAAATTCTTCTAAAACACTTCTTAGAAGCTTGCTTTCTTTCGCTTCTCTAGTAACAGCGTCTCTATTTAAGTCAATTCCATTTTGATTCACTCGCGTGTAGTTTAAAGAACCGTCTGGGTTTAGCATGGGAATACATAAAATAGTACATTCTTTTAGAATTGTTTTAAAAACCGCCTCATCGGAAGCGCTAATGCAGTTAAAAAAGTCAAACAATGCTTTAGTTCCGGTGCTTTCGTTACCATGCATCTGTGTCCAGATCAATATTTTTTTAGGGCCCGAACCAAATTCCACACTATGTATAGGAACATTGTTCTCTGATTTGTCAATGCATGTAACATTTAAGCTGTGAGATAATTTTTCTAATAAAGGAGAGATATGCGCATAATGGATCCACTTTCCAGAAAGGGTCGTTTCTTTTTGAGCTCCATACTCAGTAGTCAATATTTCTTTATTGATAATTTCCATTTGTGATGCTTAAGAAGCAAAAATACAAATTCAATTATTGGTTAGCTATATATTTTCCGCAAAAGTAAAAGCTATCAAAAATTACAATTGTAACAGTTCTGCGCTAATTGAAGCGTACATTTTTAACCTATTAATTGCTTATTCATATGTTTATTAAAATGAGACTCATGTGCCTTGTGTCTAGTATAGATTATACTTATAATGAATGTGCAATAATTTAAAAAAGAGACAGTTGCAGTAATAAGTTAAAGTGTTGCTTTAATGTAAAATACTATTTTTACAAATATCATGAATAAAACATTTTATAAGAAAAGGCAATAGTTTACATTTGTAATTCGTTATATAATTTACAATGGTAAACACAACTGAATTTACAGATAGACTAAAAAAAGTAATGGCTTTTCATCATTTAACAGCCTCTTTATTTGCAGATAAAATAGAAGTTCAGAGATCTAGTATATCTCATATTCTTTCTGGAAGAAACAAACCTAGCTTAGATTTTATATTAAAAGTGACAACCACTTTTATTGATGTAGATATATATTGGTTATTAAATGGAAAGGGGAGTTTTCCAAAAGTAGTAGAATCAAAGCAAAGCACTCCTACTCCACCGGTATTAAATAGCGAACCACCTATCGATTCAAACCCTAGTACTAAAAAGATTCAACGAATCGTTGTGTTTTATTCTGATGGAACTTTTGGAGAGTATGTGAAATAGAATTAGAAAGTGTTATTAGTTTACCAATTGCGTCATACCTGTTCTAATGATTGCAATATGCTTGTTTCTACCTTTAACTTCATTCTTTTTTTGTAATTCTACCATCCTAGTAAGTAAGTTCACAGCTGTTTTATCAAAATTAAACTTCTTAAACTGCTTCCCTTTAGCAACCAGGTCGGTAACTAGATTCTGAATCGCTTTTGTATTATTACTCTTTGCAATCTTTTCAAATGCTAGGTTGTATAAGTTCTTAGTGCTGTTGTCATTTATTAAAAACATTCCAGTCAACACATTCTTCGCAATAAACTCTAGTTCTGATTCATCGTTTGCCTCAATAAAAATTCTTGTTAACGGTGTCGCAATTATTTTACGGACTTCGTTAGGCAATTCTTTGGATAATTTTAAAGCAGCGGTCTTATCAACATAATAGATAGCGACTAAGGTCTTACCTAGAACACTATAAGATTTGCTTTTTAACGACTCTTGAAAAACCGGTAAGTATCTTGGGTCTATTAATTTCCCTAAGACCTCTACAGCCGCAGCCCTAACCAACGTTTCTTTGTCATTTAAAGCAATGTCTTCAATTTTATCTATCACTTTTCTTTTAGAGAATTTATTTCCTAAGTTGATGTTCTCGATTGCTAATTTTCGCACTTTATAAAAAGAATCACTCATCGCATTTGCGATTGCATTAAATGCTTTTTTATCATCTTGCTGTTTGGCCAATGCTTCAATAGCTTTCTTTTTAAGGCCATAAGTACGCGCATGTTTTAATTGACTACGATATTGCTGCGTGGTTTTTGTTTCATCAAAATCAGCCAGCAAGACACCGTCAGCATTTATTAAAATAACCTCTGGAGCCTTATTGTATGAAAAAACAAAGGAATTATCTGTTCCGTCTATAAATACATTTTCACGAATCGCTTTACCCTCTTCTATGATATCTATTGCTAACGGAAAATGAAAAAGATCTCCTCTTTGAAGTACATTGATGGTCACTTTCTTTTCTAATGTGTTATAATCGTAGCTAACCTGAATATTTGGATGCCCGTTACCAAAATACCATTGATTAAAAAACCAATTTAAATCTTTACCTGTCACTTTCTCAAAAGCCAAACGTAATTGATGTACTTCTGCCGCTTTATACTTATTTTCTGTTAAGTACAGTTTCAGCGCAGCAAAAAAAGCTTCATCACCAACATAGCTTCTAAGCATGTGAACAATCGCTCCTCCTTTATTATAACTCACAGCATCAAATAGATCCTCTTTGTCTTTATAATAATAACGCACTAAATGCTTATCAAAGTTCTCTCCCTGCCTATATGCTTCTAATTCTTCTACTAAATGTGCATCAGCTGCATCCTTGCTATATTTATACTCCCTCCATAAATATTCGCTATAATTAGCAAAAGACTCGTTCAGCGTTAAATTGCTCCAGCTCTCAGCTGTAACTAAATTCCCGAACCAATGATGAAACAATTCATGAGCAATTGTGTTTTCTTGAGCATTCCCATCTATTAATTGCCCTGGCACTTGATACGCTTGCTCCCCATGAATAACAGCGGTAGTATTTTCCATAGCGCCACTTATATAATCTCTACCTACAAACTGACTGTACTTATTCCAAGGATACTCAACCCCTAACTTTTCTGAAAAGAACTGCATCATTTCTGGAGTTAGCCCAAAAATATCTTTCGCGTATGGTGCATATTCCTTTTCCACATAATATTCTAGAGGAATGTTTTTATATGAATCTTTAATTATTTCAAATTCACCAACTCCCATAAAGAATAAATAAGGCGCATGCTTTTGTGTAAAATTCCAATAATCTGTTCTTGTTCCGTCGGTATTAGTTATCTGACTTTCTAGCTTTCCGTTTGAAAGTGTTTTAAATCGATTAGGAACCGTCATGTAAATTTCTTGAGACGTTTTTTGATTTGGGCTATCTATTGTTGGAAACCAGCAACTGCTAGACTCCGTTTCCCCTTGTGTCCAAACCTGAGTTGATTTATTTTTATTCAAGCCATCAGCATTGATAAAATACAATCCCTTCGCCTGTGTAATAGCAGAGCTACCTGTTTGAATTACTTTTTCTGGTCTAGCGGTATATTTTATATGTAAGGTGTATTTCTCGTCTTTAGTGTATGTTTTTGGTAAATCGATCAATAATTTCAATCCGTCGTAATTATATGAAAGTTCATTGCTCTCTAGCGTAACGCTATGAATAATCATTGCTTTGGCATCTAAAGAAACGGTATTCGTTTTATAAAAATAAGGGCGTAATGTGATCCACGCCTCACCGTTTAACTGCTTCTCTTTAAAATTAAAAGAGACCTTCAATTTTGTGTGCTCTAAGACAGTAACCTTATCGCTCCCTTTTCTGTAAATCTTTAAAGGGTCTTTAGTTTGCGCAGCAACTATAGAAATAAATAGTATGCTAATAAAAAAAGTAAGTGTACGTAGCCTCATAATTATAAATTCATCTTAAGATTTCAAAAGTAAGAAATAAATGATGCTTAGCTGTTAATGGCTCGTTAAAAAGAAAAAGCCCAAATTCGATAAAGAATTTGGGCTTTTATATTTAAATTATTTCGATTATTTAGCAGAAAAAATAGCGCTAAATTGTTTTAAACCGATAGCATTAGAATCAAATTTCACTTCATTCATCATTTTCATGATGTCAGAAGGATTCATATTGTCACCTAATATTCTTGCAATTCCAACTCCTTTATCAGCAGCATATCCAAAAGCAATAACTTCATCAATCTCATCTCCAGTACCCGTGTAAAATAAATTTATTTTAATGTTTTTTTCAGTAAAACGCATTAAACTTTTATAGTTATCACTTTTAAAAATTTTCTCTAACTGAGCTCTTTCTGCTTCAACAACTTCCCCGTTATCATTATTAAAAGGCAATGCAACGATATTTATTTTTTTCAACGTCTTTAAAGTTGCTTTTGTTTCTGCAGATACATCTTCAGATTTTACTTGCAATATACTTGCTGGGACATCAAAAGTTATAAACCCAGATTTATCCTGACTTTTAACTAAGTACCCCTGTAAAGAGTCTTCAGTACATGATGTAAATGAGAACGCTATCACAAAAGCGACTATTAATGTTGTTATTTTTTTCATTGAGTTTGTTTTAAGTGAATCTTTTTTAAGCAATTTTTATTTTGAAACCCTAGGTGTTACTTTTTAGACTTCTTTTTACCGTTATTTGTAAATGTATCTGCTAATTTAGACAACTTGTTAATGTCAATTTCTCCAGTTAAAGAAACAATTACTGATTCTGCATTTCCTTTAGTTGCCTCACTAACACCGCTTACATACATTAAAACTTCGCTTACAGTATCGCTATTTCCCTTTATTTTTACATAAATCTTTGCTTTTGACCCTTTGTCTTTAAACCTCATTAACTCCGTTAACTTCCCTTTTTTAATTGCAGAAGCAACCAATGTCTCCATTGTTTTTGACACCTCAGGATTAGTCGTTTTAAAAACTTTTAATTCTTTTATGTTTTGCGCCATTTTAAAAATCTCTAGCGCTTCATTATCACCATCCATATCTAGGTTGAATTTTTGTAATAATTGGAATGCATCTTTATTAATGATAAAAGAAGATACCTCTTCCATGTTTTCTAATTTATCAAAAATTGATTGTCCAAAACTTATTGCTGGTGCAATTACTAAAGCTATTAATACGATTGTTTTTTTCATGATTTCTTTTGTTTACTTGATTTACTTACTGTTATTTGATTTTACTTGGTTTTTAATATTTTGTTAACGGTGTTTTCATATACATATAAATTTGCCATTGCTTGGTTTCCTTTATTAAGGTTTGTAGACAATAGTTTTAATGTACTCATTACTTCTGCATATTGCGCTCTGGCTTCTTGTTCTTTTAAATAACCATTCCCAATATACACGCTAACCAATATGGCAATTGACGCAGCTACTGACAACCATTTCCAATTCGTTTTTTTAGTGGTTAATTGGATTGATTTTTTAGCTGTTTCTGCTTTACTAATGACAAAATAACTAAACATACTTTCATATTCTTGCAAATGGGGAGCAACATTCCCTGATAAAAAGTAGTTTTTTAATGTGCTCTCTTCTTGCAAGCTTGTTTCTGCATTTAGGTATTTCTCTAACAACTGCTCTATCTTAGATAATTCCATAATTGTGTTGTTTTATTAGTTCTTCTCTTATTGTTTTTCTGGCTCTTGATAATGTTACCCTAACAGTTGTTGGTTTTAAATCTAACATTTTACCGATCTCTTCAAAATCGTATTGTTCAATGTCTCTTAATTGGATCACTAACCTCTGCTGTTCTGGTAACTTGTCAATAAGCACATGTACTTGGCTAACACTATCTCGTTGCTCTATTTTTGTTTCTAGAGCGGTATCTTTTTCTTTATAATTACTATGAACCAATGTTAAATTTGATGCTTGCTTAGATTTTAATCTATCAAAACAATAATTTTTAGTCATTGTCATTGCAAACGCTTCTACATTATTATAGTTTTTTAACTTTTCTTTATTTTTCCATAATTTAAAGTACAATTCTTGTGTTGCATCTTCAGCTTCTTCAGTAGAAACAAGTAGTCTCTTCGCTAAACGGAAGACTTTATCTTTAAAAGGTAAAACAGATTTTAAAAAGTCTGATTGATTCATTAATTCTTGTTAATTATAGTTGTAAAAACAGTTATTATAATTGCTTTTACTCCCTTACGACGACCACTAATTAAATTTGTTACAGCAATATTTGAAAATGTACTATATTTATTTAAATTGCGTTACTTTAACACACCTTATTAATAACGATTACAGGAATGAAAATCCTTGCTAAAATACTTTTATTTTTATTAATCTCCCTAGCACTATATAATTGCACTAAGGAAGATGAGATTCCTGTTGATGTAGAAATAAGTGATTTTATATGGAAAGGCATGAATGCCTACTACCTATATCAGGAACAAATTACTGACTTATCAGATAGTCGATTTAATTCTCAACCCGAATTAAACAAATATTTAAGAGGTTTTACAGCTCCCAATGAGTTATTTACAGATTTACTATTAAATACAGGAACTACAGATATCATATCTACTTTAGAAGAAAATTATAACACAATAACGATACCTAGCCTAAGAACATCAGTTACAAATGGAATTGAATATGGAATTATTGCTGAACCAGGTAGCACAACAAATGTATTAGGATATGTACAGTATATATTACCCAATTCTGATGCTTCTACAAAAAACATTATAAGAGGAGATTATTTCTATGGCGTTGATGACACTCAGCTAACTAGAGATAATTTTACATCGATTTTAGAAAGCAGTAATGAGTACACCTTAAATATGGCGGTTTTTGACGGTCTAAAGGTTGAAGAAGATTCTATTATAGTTAACGCTGTTAAAGTTCCCCGAAAGGTTGCTTTATCAAAGATTGGCTTTACGCATCCTTCAATTTACTTAACCAAAAACATCATAAACGGAACTAACAATATTGGATATTTATTATACAACAATGATTTCTCAACAAACTACATCAATAGTTTAAATGAATCATTTTTACAATTTAAAAATCAAGGAGTTAATCAATTAGTTTTAGATTTAAGATATAACATTGGCGGTGGAAGTTTCGTAGAAAACATCAATCAAATTGCGAGTATGATTACGGGACAATTTAATGAGAAACCTTTCTTAAAAGAACGTTGGAATAGCAAAGCGCAACCCTGGTTCGAAACAAATCAACCAGATTCTTTAATCACAAAATTCTCCAACAAGATTAATAGTACTACAACCATAAATAGTTTAGCGTTAACAGATGTATATATTATTTTAAATGGGAGCTCCTCGAGTGTAGAATTATTGATTAACAGTTTAAGAAGCTATATAAAGGTTCATGTTATTAATAGTAGAGATACAAATGGTAACAATAAAGGCTTAATAACACTTTACAACTCTATTGATTACAATTTTTTTGGTAAAAGTATAAACCACACCCTCGCTGTGCAACCGATTGTTTTGGATTATTTAAATAATGACAACCAAACGTACTCAGATGGATTTATTCCAGAAATAAAAATTTGCAATCAAGAAGATATTTTAAACTTAGGAGTTCTTGGAGAGATTTCAGACCCTATATTAAACAACGTAATTAACGTTATAAACACGGGTGTTTCTATTCCATCAGATTGCCAGCCTTTTGAGTTTTTGTACAATTCTTTAGATAGGCAGCAGTTAATAGACACTGGTGTATTTATTAAACAAATTTTACCAAATACAAACTAAATATGATTAAAAAACCATTTTATTACCTGCTAATACTAATAACGGTATTTTCTTGCTCTAAAATTAAAGTTGAACCAAGTGAAGATTTAGATGTAAATAATTTTATATGGAAAGGTCTTAATGCGTTTTATTTATGGCAAGAAGATGTCCCAAACCTAGCAAATAATAGGTTTTTAAATTCAAATAGTTACCAAAGCTTTTTGGGCTCAGAAACAAATTCAGAAAATTTCTTTGAGAGCTTATTGTATCAAAGAAACTCGGTTGATAAGTGGTCTTGGATTGTTCAAGATTATGTAGCGCTAGAGAATTCTTTTCAAGGAATATCAGTGCACAACGGAATGGAATTTGGGTTGGTTTATGAGAAAGGAAGTACTACTAATATCTTTGGCTATGTACGTTACGTGCTTCCAAATAGCGATGCAAGTAGCAAAAATGTAACTAGAGGAATGGTGTTTAGTTCAATTAATGGAGAAAAATTAACCATTAGCAATTACAAGAATTTGTTGTTTTCAAATTCAGAGTACACAATTAATTTAGCTGATTACAATGAAGGGAACCCAATTAACAATGGCACCTCAATTGATTTAACAAAATCTGAGTATACAGAAAACCCTGTTTTAATAACCAAAACAATTAGTACAGGGAGTAAAAAAATCGGGTACATTATGTACAATGGTTTTACTTCTAATTTTGACCGTCAATTAAATGCTGCCTTTTTAACGTTGAAAAATGAAGGTATCACAGATTTGGTAATTGACTTTAGATATAACGGTGGTGGATCTGTAGCTTCTGCACTATATCTTTCTAGTATGATTACCGGACAATTTAAAGGACAGCTATTTTCTAAGCAGTTTTGGAATAGCAAAATAAAGTTTTCAAACCCTGAGCAATTAGAAGATTACTTTACCGACCAAATGAATACAGGTGGTTCGCAAGAAGCAATTCATAGCTTAAACCTAGATAAGGTTCATATAATTACCACAGGAAGCAGTGCTTCTGCATCAGAACTGGTCATAAATGGATTAAAGCCTTATATAGATGTTATAACTATTGGAACAAAAACGCATGGTAAGTATGTTGGTTCAATAACACTATATGATTCTCCAAAATTATATGACAAAGAGGGTATAAACAACAGTCATAGTTGGGCAATGCAACCAATAGTGCTTGAAATAAAAAATAAATTAGACACGAATGATAAAGATGGATTTGATGCTGATATTTTACTCGCTGAAGACTATAATGATTTAGGCGTTTTAGGAGCCGTTTCGGATCCGTTATTAAACAGAGCCATTACATACATTACTACGGGAGCAAAAGGAAAGCACCAAGTCAATGAAAATCAATTTAAAGAATTTTTTAATTCGAAACTAGCACAACCAGCAAGCAATAACATGTACATAAAACTTAAATAAGTCTGTTGTACGTTTTGAGTTGAAAAAGCACCTACTTCAATCGTAAAACTTATTCGAATTGACAGGGAGCAATAATACGTATCGTTTATTTACTATTTATCTGTCTTTTTCTAAAATATTAGGCCTAAAATCATTCATCAAATTTTCATCTTTAGACTTGGCGTGTTTGTATCCAGACTCCCACCATTCAGTCATTAGTTTTTTATCAAAAATTAATGAATTTGTGGTCAATACAGTTGGCGTATAATATAAATTTAATTTTACCCCATGCTGCTTAGCAGACAGTTTACCAATAGTAATATTATGTCTTTCTACGTGCTCTAACATAAAATCAAAAGCATCAAATAATAAAGAGAAGGGGTTTTTAGATTTTAGCCTATTTACCTGAGTAACCTCTGTTTCTAAAATTATGGCATCTACTTCTTTAGCGCCTCGTTTAATAGCTTCTCTAATCGGAACCAAACAGCCAAAACCTCCATCAGCATATTGACATCCATTTTTCTCTAGTAAACTCATAAACGGAATGTAATTGCAAGAAGCCCAAATCCAATCACAAAAATCATTATATGTGCATTCTCGTAATGTTTTGTATTCAACATTATTCGTAGATAAATTTGAAACAGTCACAACCACTTCAGTATCATTTTTAATAATATTAAAAAACATTTCTTCTGTAATGTTCTTCCTAATTAGTTTTCTAAGGTTTTTACTTTCTCCAAAGGTTTTTCTACCGTTGATAAAATTCCAAAGTGTATTAAAGTGATTGATGCTAATCACTTTTTCTCCATGTACTTTTTTAATAGTAAAAGGATTATTACTAAAAATTGTCCTTTGGTTTACGTTGGTGTATAACGTCCTTAAATCATCAACCCTCCCTAGAGCCAAATGAGAAACGAGTAAGCTACCGGTAGATGTACCAATAAAAATATCATATTTTTTTTGCTGCTCTTTAAGTAAATATTGGGCTACTCCACCAGCAAAAGCACCTTTGCTCCCACCTCCAGAAATAACCAATGCTTTTTTATTATATGTTGTTTTTGGCATCTATTATGAATCAGGGAAGAAATTTATAAACTAAATACTTTTAAACCTAACAAAATTGTAAATTAGTCGCTCTAAAATAATTAAAATGAAAAGAAATCTCCTTTTAATATGTATCGCTATCAGTTGTTTTTCATGTAAACAAGAATACATCGCAAGAAGTATTGAGTCCGTAAGCATTCAAAAATTTGATATAGATAGCACAAGTATTAGAGCCATTCACGCTGTAAATAAAGACGAATTGCTTTTTGCTGGATCTAGAGGGGATATTGGATTAACCGAAGATGGAGGAAAAACATGGGATATTGAATACATTACATATCAAGATTCTATTAAACCACATTTTAGAAGTATTGCCAAAACACCTAACAATGTTTTTGCTTTATCAATTGCCAACCCTGCATTGTTATATAAAATTGGTTTTGGTGAATCGAAAATAGTATATAAAGAAACGCATGAGAAAGTATTTTATGATGCAATGCTTTTTTTAGATGACACAACAGGAATTGCAATTGGAGACCCAATTGATGGCTGTACCTCTATAATAATGACACATGATGGCGGAGAGACATGGAGAAAAATTGACTGCTCTAAATTACCAGAAGTTAAAGAAGGTGAAGCTTCTTTTGCAGCAAGTAATACAAACATCGCTTTTATAAACAACAGCATTTGGATAGTTACAGGCGGAACAAAAGCGAGAGTATTAAAGTCTTCTGACAAGGGTGAAACATGGAGAATCATTAACACACCCATTATTCAAGGTGATGGACCACAAGGAATCTATTCTGTAGATTTTTATACTGAAAAAATTGGAATTATCATTGGAGGAAGTTTCTCTAATCCAGACGGAAATATAGCAAATAAAGCAATTACTACAGATGGCGGTGAAACTTGGACTTTAATCGCAGATGGTAAAGCTCCTAATTACAAAAGCTGCGTACAATACATTCCTGGAACAAAAGGAAAAGAGGTTGTAGCTGTTGGAAAAACCGGTGTTTCATTCTCTAACGATGGAGGAAAAACATGGAAAGACATTAGTAAAGATGGGTATTATGCAATTCAGTTTGTAGATACCAATACTGCTTGGTTATCTGGACACCAAAAGATTGGAAAATTAGTTATAAAGTAAAGAAATATTTCAAAAATAAAAATACTATTACGCTATTTCTAGTGGTAAAAAAGGTAATTTCACATATCAAATTTTAATCATTTTCGCAAAGTAAAACAATCCAAATTCATTTCATTTAAAGGTCCAAGTTTACGGTAACTCTGATATGAATAAATATTTCTACAAAGCAATACATACACTTAATTCAATAACACTCAATGAACCTTAATAAAGAGCACATTCTAAATAGATTTATCAGTTACGTAACAGTAGATACAGAATCTGACCCAAACAACCCAGCCTTTCCAAGTACAGAAAAGCAATGGAATCTAGCCAGAATTTTAGTAAAAGAACTAAATACTATTGGGCTGAGTGATGTCACTCTAGATGATAATTGCTATATCATGGCAACAGTACCAAGTAATTTAGAGTATGATGTCCCTACTGTTGGTTTTGTTGCTCATATTGATACAAGTCCTGATTTTACGGGCGCAAATGTAAACCCACAGGTTCATGAAAATTATGACGGTAAAGACATTATTTTAAACAAGGAAGAAAACATAATTCTATCTCCAGATTACTTTGATGATTTATTACAATACAAAGGGCAAACTATTGTAACTACCGATGGCACTACACTATTGGGCGCAGATGACAAAGCTGGAGTTACGGAGATTGTTTCTGCTATGGAATATCTAATTCAGCATCCAGAAATTAAACATGGAGATATCCGAATTTGTTTTACTCCTGATGAAGAAGTTGGTAAAGGTGCTCATTTATTTGATGTAGATACATTTGGTGCAGACTGGGCATATACAATGGATGGAAGTCAGATTGGAGAATTAGAATATGAAAACTTTAATGCAGCTGGAGCTAAAGTTACTATTGATGGTAAAATTGTACATCCTGGGTATGCTAAAGGAAAAATGATCAACTCTATGTTGATTGCAACTGAATTCATTAGTGCTTTACCTTCAAATGAAACTCCTGAAACAACTACTGGCTATGAAGGGTTTTTCCATTTACACGACATGCATGGAACGGTAGAAAAAACAACATTAGAATACATTATTAGAGATCATGACATGACGTTGTTTTTAAAACGTAAATCAGATTTTGAAAATACTGTGAATTCAATGAATAAGAAATTAGGCAAAGATCTTATTTCTGTGGTGATTAAAGATCAATATTTTAATATGAAAGAAATGGTAACGCCCGTAATGCATATTGTAGACATTGCTGAAGAAGCAATGAAAGACATCGGGATTACACCTTTGATTAAAGCAATTCGCGGCGGAACTGATGGCTCTCAATTGTCATTCAAAGGATTGCCATGTCCAAATATTTTTGCTGGTGGACATAACTTTCATGGTAGATATGAATACGTTCCGGTGGAATCAATTTTAAAAGCAACCGAAGTAATTGTGAAAATTGCAGAAAAAGTAGCAATCAAGTTTAAATAACACATTTTTAAACAATTTGTTATAATTTTTTAATTATTGAGATAATTTACAACAAATAGATACATTTGCCATCAAAATAAAGAACACCCATGAATAACGAAGCTTTAGTTGCCTTATCAGAAAAATATGGAAGTCCGTTGTATGTATATGATACAGAAAAAATCACATCTCAGTACAATAGGTTGATCAATGCATTTTCTAGTGTTAAGAGCATGCAATTAAACTATGCAACAAAGGCATTATCAAATATTAATATTTTAAAGGTTTTTAATCAGCTAAACGCTGGTTTAGATACGGTTTCTATACAAGAAGTACAATTAGGTTTGGCTGTGGGTTTTTCTCCTCAAGATATCATCTTTACTCCAAACGGAGTTTCTTTAGAGGAAATTGAAGAAGTTGCTAAATTGGGCGTGCAAATTAACATTGATAATTTATCAATCTTAGAATTATTTGGACAAAAACACCCAGAAATTCCAGTTTGTATTCGTATCAACCCACATGTGATGGCTGGCGGAAACAGTAAAATTTCTGTAGGTCATATAGATTCTAAATTCGGAATTTCAATTTACCAAGTCCCGCTTATTAAACGTGTGGTAGAAAATACCGGAATGCATATTAACGGAATACATATGCACACAGGTTCTGATATTTTAGATATTGACACCTTTATTAGAGCTACAGAAATTCTATTTGATGTTGCTGCTCAATTTGATAATTTAGATTTTATTGATTTTGGAAGCGGATTTAAAGTGCCTTATAAAGAAGGTGACATTTCTACAGATATTGAGCAATTAGGAAAACAGTTATCTAAAAGATTCAACCAATTCTGCAAAGAATATGGGAAAGAATTAACGTTAATGTTTGAGCCAGGTAAATTCTTGGTAAGCGAATCTGGTTTTTTCTTAGCCAAAGTAAATGTTATCAAACAAACAACGTCTACTGTTTTTGCAGGGGTTGATAGTGGTTTTAATCATTTGGTAAGACCCATGATGTATGATTCGTATCATCACATTACCAATGTTTCTAATCCCAAAGGAAGAGAGCGCTACTACTCTGTTGTTGGGTATATCTGTGAAACGGACACTTTTGGATCTAACAGACGCATCAGTGAAATTACAGAAGGAGATGTTTTATGTTTCCATAATGCGGGTGCATATTGCTTCTCAATGGCATCAAATTACAACTCTAGATTCAAGCCAGCAGAAGTTATGGTGCACAATGGTGTAGATTACCTGATTAGAAAGAGAGAGACTTTTGAAGATATCTTAAGAAATCAAGAGAACATTGACATATCTTAAAACTTAATGTGGGTTTTTAAACATATTCATAAAAATTCATATTAAGTTTTGTCATATTAAAATAACGCATACATTTGCAGTGTGCATACTACAAAAACAAATATCATTTCTACTTTAGCTACACCTGTGGTTGGCATTCCTGTAGTAGATATTCGCACGATTTCTACAATTACAATTACCCTTTAAGGGTTTATTTAATTACATATCACCTTAGGTTCTATCTTTTTTTCGAAAAATCGAAATCAGATATATTACATTCAATAAAATCAATCACCTTAGTATCATTTATATAATGAAAGTTTTAAAATTCGGAGGATCTTCAGTCGCCAGTAGTCAATCAATACGTCAAGTTTTAGAAATTGTAAAACAAACATCTAAAAACGATAAAACCATTGTAGTAGTTTCTGCTTTTGGAAAAACAACAGATCGATTATTAAAAACAGCAAAAAAAGCGGTTCAAAATTTAGCATACAAATCATTGCTACAAGAGGTTGAAGAGCATCATCTTCTTATAATTAAAGAACTCATTCCGGTTTCTAATCAGAGTGAAGTAATTAGCTATATAAAACGATTGTTCAATGATTTAGAAACCTTGTTTGAAGGCTGTAGCTTACTACAAGAATTAACTCCTAAAACTCTTGCTAGAATTGCAGGTTTTGGAGAATTGCTTTCTTCTTATATCATTTCTAAAGCAGCTAAAGAAGCCAATATCAATGCTGCTTACAAAGACAGTAGAGAATTGATTATTGCAAGTGAAAACTTTCAAAATGCACATGTAAATTTCAACCTTACAAATAGCAACTGTGTAACCTACTTTACAAATTCTAAAGAACAAGTAACTGTGTTGCCTGGTTTTATAGCAAGCACAGAAGATGGTAAAACAACAACCTTGGGACGTGGTGGTTCTGATTTTTCTGCAGCTATTTACGCAGCAGCATTAGACGTAAAAGAATTACAAATTTGGACAGATGTAAGCGGAATGTTTACAGCAAACCCAAGTGTGGTAAAACAAGCGTTTCCAATTCCACATATCTCCTATCAAGAAGCAATGGAACTATCTCATTTTGGTGCGAAAGTAATTTATCCGCCAACCATTCAGCCAGTCTTAGAAAAAGAGATTCCGATTGTCATAAAAAACACCTTCTCTCCTAGTGATGAAGGAACATTAATCACAAAAAAAACAGAACAAAACAAACCTGTTAAGGGAATTACATACATAGAAGATATTGCATTACTAACGTTAGAAGGAAGTGGAATGGTTGGTATTCCTGGTTTTTCAAAACGATTGTTTGGAACGCTTTCTATTCAAAACATAAACATTGTCTTAATTACACAAGCATCTTCTGAACATTCTATTTGTATCGGGATATATGCTGAAGATGTACAAATAGCAACAGAAGCAATTAATCAAACCTTTGACGTTGAAATCAATCAACACAAAGTAAAACCTACTATTGTTGAAACTGAATTAGCAATTTTAGCATTGGTTGGAGACAACATGAAGAATCATCAAGGATTAAGCGGAAAAATGTTTAGTGGATTAGGAAATAACAATGTAAACATCAGAGCAATTGCTCAAGGAGCTTCAGAGAAAAATATTTCTGCTGTTGTACATAAAAGTGATGCTAAAAAAGCACTAAACACCTTACATGAGTTGTTCTTTGAAGAAAAATTAAAGCAATTAAACTTGTTTGTTACTGGTGTTGGTAATGTTGGTGAACGTTTTTTAGCACAAATAGCAAAGCAATCAAACTATTTAAAAGAACATTTAAAATTAAACATTCGCGTTGTTGCAATTGCAAATTCCAGAAAAATGTTGGTGAATGAAGAGGGAATTGACTTAGAAAATTGGAAAGAAAATTTACAACAAGGAGAATCTACCACTTTAGAGGAATTTTATAAAAAAGTAATCTCTTTAAACATGCGGAATAGTGTTTTTATAGACAATACAGCCAATCAGCAAGTTTCTGAAATGTACGAACACTATTTACGTAAAAACATAGGTGTTGTTACTTGTAATAAAATTGCCTGTGCTTCTGATTTCGAGAATTACAAAACATTGAAAAGAGTATCAAGAAAATACAATGCTCCTTTCCTCTTCGAAACCAATGTTGGTGCAGGATTACCGATTATTGATACCTTAAAGAATTTAATTGCTTCTGGAGATCGAGTTCAGAAAATACAAGCCGTTTTATCGGGTAGCTTAAACTATGTATTTAATAATTTTAATGAAAACACAACATTTAATGCGATTGTAAAAGCCGCACAAAACGAAGGATATACAGAGCCAGACCCAAAAATTGACTTGAGTGGTGTTGATGTTGCTCGTAAGATTTTAATTTTAGCGAGAGAAAGCGGATATGAATTAGAATTGTCAGATATTGAAAATGATTCATTTTTACCTCAAAAAAGCTTAGAAACATCTAATAATGATGCGTTTTATGCTAGTTTAACCGAGTTTGAGCAACACTTTCAGAATATATATAAAGAAGCTGCAGATAAAGATTGTAAACTAAAGTATGTGGCCGAATTTGTAAACGGAAAAGCGAAAGTTGGCTTGCAACACATTCCGGCTGAGCATCCTTTTTACAATTTAGAAGGAAGTGATAATATCGTATTGTTTTTCACAGATAGATATCCAGTGCAACCTTTATTGATAAAAGGTGCTGGTGCTGGTGCAGATGTTACAGCATCCGGAATATTCGCAGACGTAATTAGAATCGGAAATAAATAAACTATGAATTTATTACTGCTGTTGAATAGATATTTATTATAAAATATTATTTATTCTTTCATTGTTTAATACCATAGTAGTTTCAGTACTTTGTATATAATCCAAAGTAGATAGTTTATCGAGAATAAAGCCTCTTAACTCATCAGAATCTTTAACACCCACATGCAATATAAAATCATAATTACCTGCCATATGAAATAACTGAATAACTCCTGGGAATTGAGATGCTTTTTCAATGAAATCTGCTATTATTGATCGATGTTGTTTATTTAACTTAATTGCTAACATTACCTCAATATTAAGACCCAATTTTTTTTGATCAATTTGTGCAAATGCTCCTTTTAAATATCCTTTTTGGGTCAATTTTTTAATTCTATCGTGTGTACTAGACTGTGCAATTTCAATTTTCGCAGCAATCTCTTTATTTGATAGTCGAGCATTATTCAGCAATAAGCTTAAAATTTGAATATCTTTCGAATCTAGTTTGTTTTTCATAATATTAACGAATGTTTTTCGGTTTTTTTAAATCTAAAAGAGATATTATTGTGTTAATATCATATTATAGGTATTTTTGTGCGAAAATAATAAAATATACAGAATTAAAGACATTATTATAACAACTTTTACAAATGAATGAAATAAAAATATTTGCGCCAGCAACTGTTGCTAACGTTTCTTGCGGATTCGATTCTCTCGGATTAGCTGTTGAAAACTTAGGTGATACTTTGACTTTTACAAAAACAAAAGAAGTTGGTGTAAAGATCACAAAAATTACTGGCGCAGAATTACCTTATGATATTAAGAAAAATGCCGTTGGTGTTGTTGCTTTAGCAATGTTAGAAAAACATCCAGTAGATTTCGGAATTGCTATCACAATTCATAAAGGTTATAAACCAGGTAGCGGATTGGGAAGTAGTGCTGCAAGTGCTGCTGGTGCTGCTTTTGGTGTAAATCAATTATTAAAGAATATTTTCACAAAATTAGAACTTACTCAATTTGCAATGTTAGGTGAAGAAGCAACTTGCGGAACTCCAATTGCCGATAATGTTTCTGCTTGTATTTATGGTGGATTTGTTTTAGTTCGTAGTTACAATCCTTTAGATATTATCAAAATTCCTGTTCCAGAAGAATTAAGATTAGTCTGTTTACAGCCAGAAATTGAAGTAAAAACAAAAGATGCTCGCGATGTTTTGCCAAAAGAAGTAACATTGAAAAATGCAGTTACACAATGGGCAAATGTTGGCGGATTAATTAGCGGTTTACATTCTAGTGATTATAATTTAATATCAAACTCATTAACCGATATTATTGTAGAACCTGTGCGTAAACATTTAATTCCTCATTTCGATTTAGTTAAAAATGAAGCACTAAAAGCAGGAGCTTTAGGTGCAGGAATATCAGGTTCTGGGCCCACTATTTTTGCTTTATGCAAAGGAGATGAAAATACTAAAAAAGTATATGATGCAATGAAAAAATCATATTCAGATAAGTCGATTGACTTTTCAATTATTACATCAAAAATTAACACAGAAGGAATTAAAATTTTAGCACAAAACTAACAATATGAACTATTATAGTCTTAATCATAAATCATCAAAAGTTAGCTTCGAAGAAGCTGTCGTTAACGGATTAGCTCCAGATAGAGGATTGTATTTTCCTGAAAGCTTTACTCCTATTTCTAAAGATTTTATCGATAATATTGGAGATTATTCAAATGAAGAAATCGCTTATGAAGCTATTAAACAATTTGTGGGTGATGAAATCCCTGAAAAGAAACTGAAAGAGATCATTAAAGAAACCATCAATTTTGATTTTCCAGTGGTTCCAATCACTGAAAACATTTCAACATTAGAATTGTTTCATGGTCCAACCATGGCTTTTAAAGATGTTGGCGCCCGTTTTATGGCGCGTTGTTTGGGCGAATTTAACAAAGAAAACAGAGAGCAAACAGTATTGGTTGCTACCTCTGGAGATACTGGTGGCGCTGTTGCCAACGGATTTCTAAATGTAAAAGGTGTAGACGTTGTTATTTTGTATCCTGATGGAAAAGTGAGTGACATTCAAGAGAAACAACTAACAACGCTTGGGCAAAATATTACCGCTTTAAAAGTAGACGGTGTTTTTGACGATTGTCAAGACATGGTTAAAAATGCCTTTCTAGATAAAGACATTAAAAGAACATTGACATCTGCCAATTCAATTAATATTGCGCGTTGGTTACCACAAATGTTTTATTTTTTCTTTGCCTACAAACAACTAAAAAACAAACAAAAAGAGTTGGTTTTCTCTGTTCCTAGCGGGAATTTTGGAAATATTTGTGCAGGAATCATGGCACAAAAATTAGGGTTACCAATCAAACATTTTGTAGCAGCTACCAATGTGAATGACACTGTTTTAAACTACTTAAAAGACGGTGTGTACACTCCGAAACCTTCTAAAGCAACCATTTCTAACGCGATGGATGTTGGAAATCCAAGTAATTTTATCCGAATTCAAGAATTGTTTAACAACAACATAGAAGAACTAAAACAGCGTTTTTCTTCTTTCTCTTATTCTGATGCTGCAACAAGAGAAGCCATGAAAGAGATACATGCTGAATCTAATTATGTTGCAGACCCTCACGGAGCAGTTGGGTATTTAGGTTGTAAAGCCTATTTAAAAGAAAATCCAAACGCGCAGTGTATCTTTTTAGAAACGGCACATCCTGTAAAGTTTTTAGACGTTGTTGAAGAAACATTAGATGTAAAAGTTGCGATTCCTTCTCAAATTGAAGCCGTGATGGATAAAGAGAAAAAGTTTCAAAAAATTAAAACCTATGAAGAGTTGAAGGCGTATTTGAATTTATAACTAAATGTCATTTCGAAATGAGCTTTTCGCGATTGAGAAACCTCATGAACTTAAACGTAGCGTAAATTACAATGAGATTCCTCGTCATACTTCCGTCGGAATGACATCTCGTTTTCATTAGAAAAAAGAAATTCACTCGAAGTGACGGATGTATATTGTTGTTAAGTTCTTATAAACACCTTTACATTTATCTTGATTCTAAAATGATTTTTCGATAACTTCGCTAACTCTTGATATGAATAGTTAAAACAACTCACATCATTAAAGTTGCCAGAAATGTTAAACCACACGGAATCAGTACAGACAACAGTTCGCGGAAACCATTAAAACATACAGTATGAAAACAACTCCCAAACACAATGAGCGAATAGCAAAAATGATATTTGCATCGGTATACCCACACTACATCACTAAGGTCGAGTCCAAAGGCCGTACAAAGGAAGAATTGCATCAGGTAATCGAATGGTTGACGGGATTTGATGACAAAAAACTGTATGAACTTATCGATGAGAGAGTAACTTTTGAAGTGTTTTTTAAGAGAGCAAAATTAAACCCTAATGCACAATTAATAAAAGGAGTGATTTGTGGTTACCGGATAGAAGAAATTGAAAATCCTTTAACAAAAAAAACAAGATATTTAGACAAGTTAGTGGACGAATTAGCGAAAGGCAGAAAGATAGAAAAGATTTTAAGGTAATAAACTCATACGTTGACAAGGAACTAAAAAAACTCAACAGTTTTAGACTATTAGAACTAATGCAGAAATGATCTATCTATGCACCCAAAACGTGGGGTATTCGTTGCTAACACAGAGATTTCGGTATTTTAGAAATGTAAACAATTTTCAAATTTGACTTATGCTGTTCATAAAGTAACTGTAAATTAATACGCTATTTTTCATATGCGAATACGTTATCGAAACCTTAATTTATTTCCTTTAAAATCTATCCTAATTATCTCCAATAATTTCACTATTTTTCAACATCAAAACCAAACCGAATGAAAGTATGTATTGCTGAGAAACCAAGTGTTGCAAGAGAGATTGCTACTATACTGGGAGCCAATACCAAACGAGACGGGTATTATGAAGGAAATGGCTATGCCGTTACCTACACGTTCGGTCATTTATGTACGTTATTAGAACCTAAAGACTACAAACAACATTGGAAAAGTTGGGATTTAAACAATTTACCGATGCTTCCAGAAAAGTTCGAAACAAAAGTTACGAGCAACGACGGAATTCAAAAACAATTCAACATTGTAAAATCATTATTCGACAAAGCAACGGTTGTAATTAATTGTGGGGATGCTGGTCAAGAAGGAGAATTGATTCAGCGTTGGGTCATCAATCAATGTAATTACAAAGGAGAGGTACAACGTTTATGGATTTCTTCACTTACAGAAGAAGCTATTAAAGAAGGTTTTAAGAATTTACAACCTTCTGAAAAGTATGATAACTTGTATTATGCAGGCTTTTCTAGAGCTATTGGAGATTGGTTATTGGGATTGAATGCAACGCGCTTATATACCGTTAAATTCGGCGGATACAAACAAGTCTTATCCGTCGGAAGAGTGCAAACTCCTACCCTAGCGATGTTAGTAAATCGCTTTAAAGAAATTGAAAATTTTAAGCCACATCCTTATTGGGAATTACAGACAACCTATAGAAATACCAATTTCAATTATGAAGATGGTCGTTTTCTAAAGAAAGAAGATGGTGAAATCTTAGCAAATAAAGTAAAAGAATCTGATTTTGAAATTGTTTCTGTAACTAAGAAGAAGGGAAAAGAATACGCGCCAAAACTATTTGACTTAACAGGTTTACAGGTGTATTGTAATAATAAGTTTGGTTTTTCTGCGGATGAAACCTTAAAAATGGTGCAGAAGTTATACGAAATGAAAGTCGTTACCTACCCAAGAGTGGATACTTCTTTTTTACCGAATGATGTATATCCTAAAATTGCAGGGATATTAGGTAAACTAACCAATTACAGTAAATTAACACAGCCTTTATTAGGTGCAAAAATAAAGAAATCGAAACGTGTTTTTGATGATAAAAAAGTAACAGATCACCACGCTATTATTCCGACAGGGATGCAAACCAACTTGCAATACAATCAGCAGCAGGTCTACGATATTATTACCAGACGTTTTATTGCGGTGTTTTATCCAGATTCTGATGTTGCCAATACTTCCGTGCTTGGAAAAGCGGCTGATGTGCCTTTTAAAACGACTGGAAAAGAAATTATAACAAAAGGTTGGCGCGAGGTGTTTGATACTTCGACTGCGCTCAGTACAGGCTCCGAAAGTACGGTTAAAAAAGAACTCACAGAACAATTGACCTTGCCTTCTTTTGAGAAAGGAGAAAAAGGGCCACATGAACCTTCATTCTTAGAAAAAGAAACCAAACCACCACGAAATTTCACAGAAGCAAGCTTGCTAAGAGCCATGGAAACTGCTGGTAAACAAGTGGATGATGATGAAATGCGTGAGCTAATGAAGGAAAACGGAATTGGTAGACCTTCTACACGTGCGAGTATTATTGAGACTTTGTTCCGAAGAAAATATATTGAACGTAAAAAAAAGTTGGTATTACCAACTTCTACAGGAATACAATTGATCGATTTAATTGACAACGAACTGTTAAAGTCTGCCGAGTTAACTGGACGTTGGGAAAAACGATTGAAAGAAATTGAACGTGGAGAATTTAATGCCGGAACCTTCATTAAAAACATGAAAGCCATGGTAGATGAATTGGTATATGAAGTGCGTTCTAACACCTCTAAAGTTCGAATTTCTCATGAAACTGCTACTTCGAACGCTAGTGAAGAAAACACCAAAAAGAAAGTGTCACCTCGAGCGCAGTCGAGAGGCAAAAAAGAGGTTGCTGGTAAAGATTGCCCAAAGTGTAAAAATGGACAGATATTAAAAGGCTCAACTGCTTTTGGATGTTCTGAATACAATAAAACCTGTGACTTTATCATGCCTTTCGAATTTTTAGGGAAAAAGATTTCAGAAAATCAATTGATCCGTTTATTGGATAAAAACTCTACGACTAATTTAAAAGGGTTTACTACAGAAACAGGCAGTGTTGAAGGCTTGGTTCGTTTTGATGCGGATTTCAAATTTAAATTAGAACCTAAAAAAGAAGTCACTTCGAGCGCAGTCGAGAAGCCTGCAAATACTGACACCATTATCTGTCCGAAATGTAAAAAAGGAACCGTTTTAAAAGGAAAATCTGCTTATGGTTGTTCTGCTTACAAAACGGGTTGTGATTTTGTATTTACGTTTGAAAACATCAAAAAAATCGCTAATGGACAAATTCTGACTAAAGAGTTGGTGGTAAAGATTATTAGTGCTTAATTTTTATTTCTAATTATTTTTAAGATACGGTCATATACAATATCCGCTAAATTCCAGTTGTACAGTTTAGGATCCGTTGTATTCGTAAATTGAATAACTACTGCATCTGTGTTTTTGTGATATTTTGCGATACTTTGATAGCCAGGAACCCATCCCTTATGGTCATACTCGTAAATTGATGAATAGATTTCCTGCTCTCCTTCATCAAACAATGATCTATCGTTTAGTGCTCGTAAAAAAATACCTACATCTTCTGCTGAAGCAATCATTCCTTGCTTGTCAGTCTTTAAATCGAAAGGATGCCCAACATGATAACCACTCATCACATCGTCTATATTTACGTCATTAAGCGAAGCAAAAGTATTCTTTAGATGAAGTGGTTTTAAAATTTTTTCTTGAATGTATTGAAAATGACGATATCCTAGCTCTTTATCCATGATTTGGGAAAGCAACAAATAATTCGTATTACTATATTCGTAGTCTTTATCTTGTTGAAAGCTAGCCGGTTTATCAAGAACTAATTCAAGTTTTTCTTTACTGCTTTCTTTTGGAGCAGACCAATAATTATGAGCGTTTGTATAATTTGGAATACCACTTCGATGTTGTACCATCATTCTTAAAGTGATTTTCTCCGCATTTTCAATTCTCCCCAAAAGCTCAGGAAAATAATCCGCAAGTGTTTTATCCAGAGATAAACGTCCGTCACCAACCAGTTTAGTAACAGCAACTGCTGTATATAGCTTGCTAATACTTGCTATTTTGAATAAAGCTTTTGGATTGGTAGGAATTTTATTTTTTCGATCATGCCAGCCATCTACATAAAATGCGGGTAATTTACCTGCTTCGTCTACATAAACAATAATTCCGTCAAATCCATGATCAATTGCTTCACCTACTTGTTCTTGAACTGTGTTTGGAAGCGGTAATATCCAGGCCTTTACTAAAATCCATGGTACGAAGAACAAAGAGGATATGGATCCAATAATAAATACTATTCTGAAAATTCGTTTTATTTGTTTCTTAGTCATAACTATTTAGGTACTCACAGGAAAGACAACCTCTAATTATCGACCGTTTCTAAATACAATTTTTCAACTTTATCCCTAGCCCAAGGTGTTCTTCTTAAGAATTTTAAACTAGATTTTAGGGTTGGGTTTTTTCGAAAACAATTAATATCAATCATTTCTCCCATTTCTTCCCATCCATATTCGTTGTGTAAATACTCAACAATTTCAGAAAGTTTGATACCGTGCAAAGGGTTATTTGGTTGTTGTTCACTCATTATTTTTATAGTTTTGAAAATTTTTCAATTTCATCAGAATTAAATATAGATTGCTTTTTTGGATTAGTAGCCAAAACATGCATGCACATTGCTATTTTTTCTGGATGAATCATTTTATACTTCTTTAAATTACCAAAAAGTAGTGGATTAAAAATACGCATAATGCCTTTAGCTAGGTTCTCACCAAATCGAAATTCGGTGCGGTCACCTCCAATTAGCGAAGGTCTTAAAATAAACGTATTAAGGATATTCATTTTTAAAACATCACGTTCCATTTCTCCTTTAGTTCTGTTGTAAAAGAGTGTGCTATCTACATTTGCTCCCATAGAGGATACTACTATAAAAATAGTGCTATTGTTCTTTTTTGCAAGGTTAGCAGCAATTACCGGAATTCCGTAATCTATAGACTTGTAGGTAGCCTTGTCCTTTGTTTTAGCAGTAGTTGTACCAATGCAACAATACACTTCATCTGCAATAAAATCAGCAGAATATTTTTCTAATTCTAAAAGATCAATGATATATTCTTTAACTTTTGGTGATGTAACCTTCGTTTTCCTTCTAGAAAAAAGAAGGATCGTTTTATAGTTTTCATCCGCAATTAAGCGTTCTAAAAGAATGCCTCCTGTTAAACCTGTTGCTCCAAGAATTATAGCTGATTTTTTCACTTTTTATGATGATAATTTTCACAAAAGTACTACTATTTACCCCTTTTTATTACACAATGAAATTAATATTTCAGCAGATATTATTATCTCTACAATTTTCAATACTTTAGCACCGTAAAACAAACCACAAAAATATAAAATGAAGAATACCGCTTTAACTCACGTACATGAAGCTCTTGGAGCCAAAATTGTTCCTTTTGCTGGCTATAATATGCCTGTTTCTTATGAAGGTATTAATGCAGAACATGAAACCGTTAGAAAGGCCGTTGGTGTTTTTGACGTGAGTCATATGGGAGAGTTTTTAGTTGAAGGAGAACATGCCTTGGCTTTAATTCAGAAAGTAACCTCTAACGATGCTTCTAAATTAGCAATCGGAGATGCTCAATACAGCTGTTTTCCAAATGATACAAACGGAATTGTAGATGATTTAATCTGCTATAGAATTAAAGAGAATACTTATATGTTAGTGGTAAATGCTTCTAACATTGAGAAAGATTGGAATTGGATTTCTAAATACAATGCCGAATTTGGAGCGGAGTTGAAAAATATCTCTGAAGACTATTCTTTATTAGCTATTCAAGGTCCAAAAGCTATTGAAGCAATGCAGTCATTAACATCTGTTGATTTAGCGACCATTAAATTTTATACGTTTCAGATAGCTGATTTTGCAGGAATGGACAATGTAATTGTCTCTGCAACGGGGTATACTGGTTCTGGTGGATTTGAAGTGTATGTTAAGAATGAAGATGTAGAGTCGCTTTGGAACAACGTTTTTGAAGCTGGTGCAGCATTCGGAATCAAACCAATTGGTTTAGCAGCAAGAGATACGTTACGTTTAGAAATGGGCTATTGTTTATATGGAAATGATATTAACGATACCACGTCTCCTATAGAAGCTGGTTTAGGATGGGTTACGAAATTTACCAAAGACTTTGTGAATTCAGATGCTTTATTGGCGCAAAAAGAAAACGGAATTACACGCAGACTCGTTGCTTTTGAAATGACAGAGCGTGGAATACCTAGACAAGGGTATGATATTGTTGATGCTGAAGGAAATATAATTGGTGCTGTTACTTCTGGTACGATGAGTCCATCTTTAGGAAAAGGAATCGGAATGGGATATGTAAACAGACCTCATACCAAAAGAGATACAGAAATATTTATTCAAGTACGTAAGAAAACAATTCCGGCTGTGATTGTTAAATTACCTTTTTACAAAGGATAATAATAAGATATTTAGACATAAAAAAGAGGGAGTTTTTACTTCCTCTTTTTTGTTTTTATTCTTTACGCTATCAGCGTAGCGGTCTTTTATCTTTTATCGGACAACCGTAAATTAGTTTCTAAACTTATTTTTTTGGACAATCTCTTTTAAGTGTTGCTTTAAATCGTTACCAGCATCATATACCATTTGCTCATTTGATGGGAATTTTACAGATCTTAAAATAATCATATCTAAAAATGATTTAGTCAACGCTCTTTTATCTCCATTAAACGTTGCGTAGTTGTGTTCAAAAACAAACATACTTTTTATAGGAAACGTCTTCAGTAACTGTTTAGATGCTAAATCTGTGTATTGAACTTGCCCAACTACTTCTGCAGATTTAAATTGTGTAAACTGAAAAAACTCACAGCGAACATTCACCATTTTATCTACCTTTACCTTATTTCCTTTATCATCAATTACCTGGTTTCCTTCTTTATCTAACAGATATTTCCATCCGTCTTTTACTTCTCTTTCTATTACTACTTGCTTTTCTCTCACTTGTTCGGGAGAAATATTAATATCTCTTAAGGTTAGCGCTAGTCCATAATCGTAGGTGAAATCACTGTCCTTTACACTATGATAGACTGTCCATAAGTCATCAAACCCATACGTATCTATATTTAATAAGTCTTTTGATAAACGTTTGGGAATAATCTTTCTTGTTTTGTTTTTTATTGAAACCAATACATAGTCAGTTCCTTTAGCATGCGCTTCTTCAATTAAAGATCTTGTATCTTTATAATTAGGATGTATCTTTTCAAGATATGTTAACGCATTATATGCTTGTCTAAAATCGTATTTATTACTTGAATTGAACAAACCTTTTACATTCGCATATAACAAAGCAGTCAATTTGTTTTTAGAAGTAATTAAATCAGAGGAATAGTCTTTAATTCGAAACTTCGCCGCTCTCCCATTTGCTATATTACGTAATGGCAACAACGGTTTTATCATTTCTTGTCGATACTCTAATGTTTGATATAAATTATAAATACGCTCTAAGTTTTCTGGATTCCCATCCTTTTTAAGAAATTTAATACGAGATTTATCCTTTTCAGTTGCTTTTTTAAAAGCCTCTTCTAGCATTGAGATGTAGGGTTGATTGCTTTTTTTTGTTTTACTGCTTCTTAAGTTTTTTACCGCTAAACTGATTGCTTTATCATAATCACCAGAATTAATGGCTTTTTGAGTTGTTTTAAGGCTACTACAAGCAGTTATAATAAACGCCGTGAATAAGATATAGATACTTTTTTTCATCAAAATTTAATTTAGTGTTCTTCTAACAATTAGAGTGCCAAAATCACGAAATTTGAATTCCTTTTTTGAATTAAGCACTTAAAAGAAAGTAAAAGGTTAAAACTGATCTGGTTTTTTAGCAACTACATTTACAAAGAATTCATGAAAATGAGCAAAATCTTTGCCTTTATCATCAGTAGTATAATAAGGTTCAGAAATTTTGACTTGCTTCTTTCCAAAATCTAACGTTGCCATTACAATAGGCACATTTGCTCCTTTAGCGATATAATAAAAACCTGTTTTCCATGCATCAACTTTTTTTCTAGTTCCTTCTGGAGATAACGCCAATCTAAATTCTTCTTTTTCATCAAAGATATTTATAATAGCATCTACTAAATTTTTACTTGTAGATCTATCTACTGGTGTACCTCCTAAGCCTTTAAAAATAAAGCCAAAAGGTCCTTTAAACAAAGAGGCTTTTCCTATGAAATTCATTTTTACTCCGGATGTATTTCTTGCTAAAATTCCGATTGGAAAATCTTGCCAACTTGTATGTGGTGCGGCAATTACAACGTACTTCTTGAGGTCTTGTGGAAAATCATGTACTAATTTCCATCCCATTAACTTCGTAAAGATAAATTTTGAAAGCATAAATTCTTATTAAGTGAGAGTTCAATATTACGTTTTTTTTAGATAGAATTGACCTAAAAAGAACCTAAAAGGCGCGCTGATTTTATACGAGGCAATAACTAAGAATGCATTGAATGATGCCATCGATCTTAAAAATACGTAAAATAAATTCCAAATTCGACACTGTTACATGCCTTAAAACAAGCAAATGTTGATATATTTGTATGTGGACAAATCTCTGTACGCTAAAGGATACAAAGAAAAGAATACATCTGCTATCTGAACAGAAGAGGTCTCAACAAATCAATTTCAATTAATTTCTATGACAGAATTTATCATTTCTCTTGTTTCTATTGCCATCGGTATCTTTTTAGGCCGTTATATGTCAAAATTAAAGTTTGAAAAGGAAACCTCTACGTTAGAAGAAAGACACCGGTTATCTAGCGAGCAAAAATCTGAATTAGAAAACAAGCTGATCAACGTTTCTACTGAAAAAGAAGACCTTAGAGCCGAAAAAGAGATCTTAGTTATTGAAAACACAAGACATGTTTCTGAACTTGACAATTTAAAAGTAAAGCTTTCAGAAAACAAGCAAGAAGTAGAAAAACTGCAAGAAAAATTCAGCAAAGAATTCGAGAATTTAGCAAACAAAATACTAGAAGAAAAATCAACCAAATTTACTGCTCAGAATAAAGAAAATATGCAAACGATTTTAAGCCCTTTGCAAGAAAAAATTAAATTATTTGAAGATAAGGTTGATAAAACACACAAAGAAAGCATTGATTATCATGCTGCTTTACGCCAACAGATTTCTGGGCTAAAGGAGATGAATTCACAAATGAGTAAAGAAACGATCAACCTAACAAAAGCCTTAAAAGGAGATAGTAAAATACAAGGTAATTGGGGCGAATTAGTCTTAGAACGTGTTTTAGAGAAGTCTGGTTTAGAAAAAGATAGAGAGTACCATGTGCAGCAAAGCTTTACTACTGAAGATGGCAATAGGGTTTTACCTGATGTTGTCATAAACTTACCCGATAATAAGAAAATGATTGTCGATTCTAAAGTTTCATTAACTGCGTATGAGCAGTTTGTAAATACTGATGATGACAAAGAAAAGGAGCGTTTCTTAAAAGAACATGTTGCTTCTTTAAAACGACATGTAGACCAATTGAGTGAAAAAAAATATGAAGATTTATACAAAATAGATTCGCCCGATTTCGTGCTGCTTTTTGTTCCTATTGAGCCTGCTTTTGCAGTTGCTTTAAATTTTGATATTACGCTATACAACAAAGCCTTTGAGAAAAACATTGTGATTGTTACACCTACAACATTATTAGCAACGTTACGCACCATTGATTCTATGTGGAATAATGAAAAACAACAGCGTAATGCTATTGAAATTGCTAGGCAAGCTGGTGCTTTGTATGATAAGTTTGACGGACTATTAGCTGATTTAATAGGGATTGGTAAAAAGATTGATGCCTCTAAAGCAGATTACAATGCTGCGATGAATAAATTAGTTGACGGTAAAGGAAATCTTATTACAAGTGTAGAAAAGATTAAAAAATTAGGTGCAAAAACAAAAAAATCTTTACCAGAAACGATCATAAAACGTGCAGAAGAGGAATAAAATAGTAACCGTTTATGAGTCCTATAAAAATAAGTGACACACAAAAAAGCAGCCAATTGGCTGCTTTTTTTATATTAAATGGCAACTAATGTTCCCTTACATTACGAATAATCGTCTTGCACTCATCATTTCTTCTACGCGATCTCCAATTTCAGTTAATGCTTCATCGTTGTCGTGATTCTGAATTGCTTCATCAATAAAGTCAACTACTTGCAGCATATCTTCAGCTTTTAAACCACGTGTGGTAATTGCAGCTGTTCCAATTCTAATCCCTGAAGTAACAAACGGACTTTTATCATCAAAAGGAACCATGTTTTTGTTTACAGTAATGTCTGCTTTTCCTAAGGCAATCTCTGCATCTTTTCCAGAAATATCTTTGTTACGCATGTCAATCAACATCATATGGTTATCTGTTCCACCAGAAATAATATCATAGCCTTTCGCAACGAAAGCTTCTGCCATTGTATGTGCGTTTTCTTTTACTTGCAATTGATATTCTAAAAACTCATCTGTTAAAGCCTCACCAAAAGCAATTGCTTTCGCAGCAATTACATGCTCTAATGGCCCACCTTGGTTTCCAGGAAACACAGAAGAATTGATCAATGTTGACATCTTCTTTAATTTTCCGCTTTTTAAGACTTGTCCAAAAGGGTTTTCAAAATCTTTACCAATCATAATCATCCCTCCTCTTGGTCCACGTAATGTTTTGTGGGTTGTAGTAGTAACAATATGACAGTGCGGCATTGGGTCATTTAAAATACCTTTTGCAATCAATCCTGCAGGATGCGAAATATCGGCCATTAAAATAGCACCAACGCTATCAGCAATCTTTCTAAAACGTTTAAAATCTATATCTCTAGAATATGCAGAAGCACCAGCAATAATTAGCTTTGGTCGCTCTTTATCTGCCGTTTCTTGAATTTTATCATAATTTAAAACACCTGTTTCTTTTTCTACTCCATAAAAAGAAGTTGTATATAATTTTCCAGAAAAATTTACTGGAGAACCGTGTGTTAAATGTCCACCGTGTGATAAGTCAAATCCTAAGATTTTATCACCCGGATTTAAACAGGCTGCAAAAACAGCTGTATTTGCTTGTGAACCAGAATGTGGTTGTACGTTTACATATTCTGCACCAAACAATTCTTTTGCTCTATCAATCGCTATTTGTTCTACGATATCAACAATTTCACATCCTCCATAATACCGTTTACCAGGATATCCTTCTGCATATTTATTGGTCAAAATAGAACCTTGTGCTCTCATCACTTGGTCACTTACAAAGTTTTCTGATGCGATTAATTCTAAACCGTTTTGTTGTCTTTCTTTTTCCTCTTCAATAAGGTCAAAAATTTGATTATCTAGTTGCATTGTTGTATGTTTATAAAGCTTTAATAAAAGATCCTCAAAAGTACTAAAAATCATTTTGCAACTAACAACTTTCTAGTATATTTGGTGAAAAATTAATAACATTGGTTAATAACTGATACTAGATATACATAAATGAAAATAACAGCAAATAACCCAAACAGAAAATCTTGGTTAGAGGTCGAAAAAAACTCTGATTTTCCAATTCAAAATATTCCTTTTGGTGTTTTTATTACAAAGGATGATATTATTACAATTGGAACAAGAATTGGTGATTTCGCTATAGATTTAGGAGCTTTACATCAATTAGGATACTTTAACGAGATTCCTTTAACTGATGATATTTTCTTACAAGATTCTTTGAATGACTTTATTGCTGACGGACGTAAAACATGGCGTTTGGTGCGTAATAAAATTGCAGACATTTTTGATGTAACCGCAAAAGGTTTACGGGACAATGTTGATCATAAAGATAAAGTAATCTTTAGATTGGAAGATGTAGAGATGCAATTGCCAGTTACAGTTGGTGATTATACTGATTTTTATGCGAGTAAAGAGCACGCTACAAATGTTGGTACATTATTCCGTGACCCAGAAAACGCATTGCTACCAAACTGGTTGCACATTCCTATTGGATATCACGGTAGAAGTTCTTCTATCATTCCGTCTGGAACACCAGTTAGAAGACCTTATGGACAATCTAGACCCGCAGAAGGAAGCAGTACACCCACTTTTGGACCTTCTCGTTTGTTAGATTTCGAATTAGAAATGGCATTTATCACTACAGATTCTAATCATTTAGGAGAACGCATCCCTATTGAAGAAGCTGAAGAGTATATTTTCGGAATGGTATTATTTAATGACTGGTCTGCAAGAGATATTCAAGGCTGGGAATACCAACCATTAGGCCCTTTCTTAGGAAAGAACTTTGCGTCTACTATTTCTCCTTGGATTGTAACGTTAGATGCTTTAGAACCTTTTAGAACAGATAATCCAGAGCAAGTACACGAACCTTTACCGTATTTAAAAGTAGACGGTAAAAAAAGTTACGATATTAAGTTGCAAGTTGGTATTCAGCCAGAAGGAGAAGAAGAAACTGTTGTTGCAAACTCAAATTTCAAATATATGTACTGGACAATGGTGCAACAATTAGCACATCATACAGTGAATGGTTGTAATGTCCGTTCTGGTGATATGATGGGATCTGGAACAATTTCTGGACCTACAAAAGACAGTTACGGTTCTATGCTAGAATTGTCTTGGAGAGGACAAAACCCGATTCCTTTAAACGATGGTTCTGAACGTAAATTTATCAATGATAATGATACGGTAATTATGAGAGCACATTGTGAGAATGATGAGATTCGTATTGGTTTTGGAGATTGTACTGGTACAGTTTTACCAGCAATTGAGTTTAAGAAATAGTGTTTGTAATACCTGTTGCAAACACATAAAAAAGGATGTTCAACTGAACATCCTTTTTTTTATGTGTATATTTTTTATTTTTTTTCTAATTTTTTTGTTAGATCAGTTTTATATTTTATGTAATATTCTTTTTGGCCTGCTGACAACCCTCCTTTTAAAGCAGTGTTTACTTTAGCAATCGCTTCTTTAAATTCACCTTGATTCTCTAAAGAACGTATTATATAAAATTGGAAAGTTGTATTGTTTACGTCTTTATTTAAAAATGTAAATGCATCATAGGCTTCCTTAAACAAAGAGGCACTATTTAACTTTCTCCACAAACCAGTCAATTGCTCCATTCCGCCATGATATAATACAGAATCTTTTGTTGCTGTAATTTGCTGATACACTGATTTCATTTTTTTGATTCCGTCATTTTTTAAAACATAAAATAACGTATCCGCTAACACCAATCTTGGTTCACCAACACGTGTGATTTTAAATTGATCGTATTCTAAGGTTGCATTTGGTGGAATCACTTTTCCCGAACCTTTTTCTCCATACGCAATAGAACCTGGTAAAAAAGCAGCTACATCGTCTCCTTCTCTCATCAGCATTGCCATTTCATTATATCCTTTTATCACTCCGCCTCTATCTGCAATATATGTAAAAGAAGAATCTTTCGCAGAATAACTAGTCCAAATGATAGTGTCGTTTACCTTTAAACTTAACATTGCAGTAACCTTAGAACCTGCTTCCACTTTTCTCCCTTCTCCTTTTGTGATGTAGAAATATTTCAATCCACTTAGAGTCGTGATCGTGTCTTTTGCTTTTTCATTTGCATTTGATGATTTCTTATCTGTTTGACAAGAGAAAAAGAATACAGATAGTGCTAGAAATGCTAGTATTGAGTTGCTGGATGTTTGTTTCATAATATACTTTAAAATATTTTTGTTATTAGTTCTTAAACCTGTCTATAAATGATGTAAAAGCACTGATGAAATGTTTCCTAGGAGTTTCCATGAACGCCGCATGATCTCCTCCAGAAATTACTACCCAGCTTTTATCTGCGGTTTTTAATCGTGTAAACAACTTCGCTTGAAATGCTGTTGGTGCTATTGGATCAAATTCGCCTTGTATTAATAGTGTTGGCGTTGTTATAAGCGCTGGATCTATGTCATTAAATTCAGCTTCACTTTTCCAATCTACTCTTACAGGATCACTTTCTAACGCCATTTTAACATAGGTGTCAATGGCTTTTCTACTAATACTTCCCGGGACAATAAAATCACTAGCGGCATTTTTCGCTGTATTTATCTCCTTTTTTAGTTGAGGATTTTTGGAGTTTTCTAGAATTTTAAAATCCAAATCTTTCCAAAAACCGAAAAGTGTTAGGCTGGCAATGTCTTCTGAATTTTGTTGCGTTGCTAATAATGATGAAGTAGACCCCATTGACCAACCGAACAAATGCACTTTTCGTTTTTTATTCTGGGCAGAAACCCAATGCAATACATTGATAATATCTTTAGCAGCAGTAGTTGGTGTCAACCACTCTGTACTGTCTCTTGGGGTTTCTCCATAACCCCTAAGGTCAACAGCATACGTAGAGTAGCCTTCCGCTACCATTCCGTCCATTAATGATAAATCCTCTCCTTCAACCTGTAAATCAAAATCTGGCACTCCACTCCAAGTTCTTCCATGTACAAACAGAATAATCCCTTTTGGGTTTACTGCATCTTTTTCCCATACAGCCATAGGATGACCATCGGAATTAACGGTATGCATGATCAATTCTTTTTTTTCTTTGCTTACAACATCTGTGGGGTTTTCTGTTTCACAGGATGTTGTAATTGTTGATAGACTTATTGCTAAAACAACTATTCTTAAAAGGGTTTTCATCTGTTATATTATATTTAATTTGGGCGTTATTTTTCTAATCTATTGTATTTCTTTAATGTTTGCTTTAATACATCATGTGGAATAGCATAAGACTTATTCCCATTGATTCCTTCCATAGTTTCAGCAGCAACCATTGCATTGATAATTGCTTCTTCTACTGCTTGTACAGTTGCTTCAAAAAGTGGTGTGATCTGATCGTTTGGAAAGGTTTTTACTGATGTTGTTTCACCTCGATTGAATGCATTTTCATTTGCCGTAGAAAAAGCAATAAAAATATCACCAGATCCATTACTTCCTCTTCCTCCAACAATCCCTATTCCTAAAGGAACTCGTTGTGAAATTCTTTTCAATTGATGAGGTAATAAAGGAGCATCTGTTGCTACAACAACAATTATGGAACCATCACCTTCTTTTCTATTTGGAGTTGGTGGTCCTTTAAATTCAATACTCTTTACATTTTTAAGTTCTTTTCCAACAGGAACTCCAGCTATTGTTAGATTTTTCTTTGAGCCAAAATTAGATTGTACCAAAACACCAATGGTGTACGTTTCATTTTTAAATTTCACTACTCTCGATGCTGTTCCTGTTCCTCCTTTAAAACCTAAACACATCATTCCTGTTCCACCTCCAACATTTCCTTCAGCAATTTTACCGCTTTTAGTATCTTCAATAGCTTCTAATACATGTTTTTCTTTGACATGAAAACCGTAAATATCGTTTAGAAACCCATCATATGTTTCTGCAACAACAGGGTACGTATACCACCAGTTTTCTCCGTTATACCAATTGGTATCAACAAACCATTTTAAAACTGCTTGCCTAACAGTTCCAACACTATTGGTATTGGTGATCATAATTGGCGTTTCTAAAAACCCTGATTCTGTTACCCACGTGGTTCCTGTCATTTCTCCATTTCCATTTAAACTATACCAATTGGCATAAACCGGACTAAATTTCTTAGCCTTTCCTCTTGGAAAAATTGCCGTAACACCAGTTCTAACCGGCCCAATTCCTAATCTATTTTTACCGCTACCAGAAATGATTGTGCTATACCCTACTTCAACTCCTTTTACGTCAGTAATGGAATTAAATGTTCCTGATTTTCCAACAAATGGAATTCCTAAATCTCTTGCTCTTGGTTTTTGACTGTAAACAAGTGCAGAAACTAAAAGACTACATAAAAGGATTGTGATTTTTTTCATAAAGTTGTATCGTATTTTTCGAAAGAATTTTATTATTGCTTAACGGTTTTGTTATAATGAAGCACAACGTGTTTGGAAAGGTTTTTTTGAGTTGATTAAGCCACTAATTTAGCAAATACAAACCGAATAGAAAATCCGTTGGTACCTAAGCCTAGTCGAAGGTAGGATTTTCGTAAGTAAACTTACACTAGCAATTATTTTTATATGGTGTTGGCAAATTGTTTTTTCTAACAACAATAGAAATATTTAAAAATTTTATTTTGCCCCTTATGAAGATGTTAGCTCATAAATACAAAAAAATATTTACGCTACACCATTCTCTGCCTTAGGTATAGCGTAAAGATTAAAATAGTTAATTTATTTAATTATTAATTTTCTAGTAGTTTGCTTTTGACCATTTGTTACTTTTAATAAGTACAACCCTGCAGAAGCTTTCTTGAAAAGTATTCTTTCAGAGAAATTTCTAATGGTGTTGTAATAGTCTTTTTCGTCAATCAACCTACCTCTAATATCATATAATTGAACTGAAACCTTAGCGGTATTAATCACTTCTAAATTAAGTGTAAACTCTCCTTTCGTAGGGTTTGGATATAAATTGAATCCAGCAAAAGAAAAATCTTCTAAAGAGACAGTTACATCTTGAACATTAATCGTATAATCTTCTACTTCTCCATCAAAAGAAGCTTCACATGACGTTGGATAAACAATTGTAGTAGGTGAAGTGTATTTACTAGAAACTCTCATTACGGTATTTCCTAAATTAGCTCCTGCGGGAACAGTAATTGTTAGTGGACATAAATCGGTTGGACCATCTTCTGCATTGCCAGCAAAACCTAGGTCATATTCTTCTCCATCATCGTCAAAACTACAATTTTGATTCCAATCTATCCAAACCTTTGTCTGTACCCTATAATTACCCGCTGTATTTACATGTACTGTTAAATCATGACTTTCATTTAATTTAACATCCGTAGAAATTGAAGTGTAATCAAAATAAGCTTGTATAACTCCACCAACATCTTGTTTGGTTGAAGTATTTTCAATCGTATTGAATTTAACGAAAGTAGTACTTGTTTCGTAAGAAGTATTACCTGAAGCCTCACAAACGGTACAGCTTATTGTCGTAAAACTAAATACACTAGAAAAATCACCCTCACCACATGAATTTTTAGCTTTTATGCGCCAAAAATAAGTAGTTACTTCGTTTAATCCTGGAACAGAAAATGAAGCTGTAGTTACATTTTCACTTGCTATTAAATTCGAAAACTCGCTATCTGTTGCAACTTGCACATCATAAGAAACAGCATTAGAATCAGCATCCCAAGTCAAGTCTTCAGACAAGCTAATATCTGTAGCCCCGTCTACTGGTGAAATTAAAGTTAATACTTCAAAAACTGGAGTAGTTACATTTAATTGAACATCTATATTCTGATTCACAGTGTTAGCGTTTCCTGCTACATTAATCGTATACCCTTGTGGAGTCACTCCATTTAAACCAGATATTTGCATGGTAATATCACCATCTTCATTAATTGTTGTTGGGCTAAACGTTACTACAGAACCTGCAGGCTGACCTGTTGGTGTAAAACTTACATCCTCTGAGAAACCATTAACAAAATCAAAATTTAAAATATAGCTTGCTATTTCATCATCAGAATTACAAACAGATTGAGTTGCACTGTTACTATTCATGATAAAAGTTGGTACTGTAGAGTTCCCTGCTACATTAATCGTATAATCTTCCACTTCTCCATCAAAAGAAGCTTCACATGAAGTTGGATAAACAATTGTAGTAGGTGAAGTGTATTTACTAGAAACTCTCATTACGGTCTTTCCTAAATTAGCTCCTGCGGGAACAGTAATTGTTAGTGGACTTAAATCGGTTGAACCGTCTACTGCATTGGCAGCAAAACCTAGATCATATTCTTCTCCATCATCGTCAAAACTACAATTTTGATTCCAATCTATCCAAACCTTTGTCTGCACCCTATAATTACCCGCTGTATTTACATGTACTGTTAAATCATGACTTTCATTTAATTTAACATCCGTAGAAATTGAAGTGTAATCAAAATAAGCTTGTATAGCTCCACCAACATCTTGTTTGGTTGAAGTATTTTCAATTGTATTGAATTTAACGAAAGTAGTACTTGTTTCGTAAGAAGTATTACCTGAAGACGCACAAACGGTACAGCTTATTGTCGTAAAGCTAAATACACTAGAAAAATCACCCTCACCACATGAATTTTTAGCTTTTACGCGCCAAAAATAAGTGGTTACTTGGTTTAATCCTGGAACAGAAAATGAAGCTGTAGTTACATTTTCACTTGCTATTAGATTCGAAAACTCGCTATCTGTTGCAACTTGCACATCATAAGAAACAGCATTAGAATCAGCATCCCAAGTCAAGTCTTCAGACAAGCTAATATCTGTAGCCCCGTCTACTGGTGAAATTAAAGTTAATACTTCAAAAACTGGAGTAGTTACATTTAATTGAACATCTATATTCTGATTCACAGTGTTAGCGTTTCCTGCTACATTAATCGTATACCCTTGTGGAGTCACTCCATTTAAACCAGATATTTGCATGGTAATATCACCATCTTCATTAATTGTTGTTGGGCTAAACGTTACTACAGAACCTGCAGGCTGACCTGTTGGTGTAAAACTTACATCCTCTGAGAAACCATTAACAAAATCAAAATTTAAAATATAGCTTGCTATTTCATCATCAGAATTACAAACAGATTGAGTTGCACTGTTACTATTCATGATAAAAGTTGGTACTGTAGAATTTATTATAAAGTTTATTGAATTAACATTATAAAAAATATTATCTGCAGCCTCAACCATAATTCTTGAAGTGGTTGAAACGTTATTTGGAATAAGAATATCTTCTGTTCCGTCATTTGGAGTATTCTCCTTTATTGTAATAGGAAAAGTAAGACCTCCATCTATTGATAATTTAATATTTACATTTAAACAACTTATAGGTGCAACATCTGAAGTTCCTTTCGTCCAAGTTATTGTTTGAGTTGATCCAACATCCCAAGAAACAGCTGTACTTGGTGAAGAAACTGTAAAAGCCTCTGCATCTACCACATCCACTTTTACATCATCTCTTGATGTACTTCCTCCTCCTGAATAATTATCTCTTACTAAAAATGAAAAATTTAATTCTCTAGCTACAGAAGGTACTACTTCCCAAGTAGAAGAGGTATTACCACCAATAACCGTTGTTAAATCTGGCATATATCTATTTGGAGATACTCTAGACGGCAATGATCTAAACATCGGCCCACCAGCGCTAGTTGCAACTGGAGGCATTGTACCAATTTCAATATCTAATTGCTCCCAATTATAAGTTAAACTAGACAAACCATCTACATCTGTAGCAGTTCCTTTTAACACAAAAGGCGTAGATTTCGGTATACTATAATCTAAACCTGCATCTGCAACAGGAGCTGTATTCGTAGTTTCTGTAAGGGTTCCACAACTTGCAGAAGATTGAATAGTAGCCCACATTTGTGCAATACTTACTGCATGAAAATAATCATCACTATTTCCATTTGAATTTCCAGATTGAACATCGGGTGAACAAATACCTGCATACCCCATAATCGTTGAAGCACTTCCTGGCTCTACAGCTGTTGAATCTGTTCTGTTACAGTCGTTATTTTGTGTGTGAGTTGCTCCAAATTGGTGCCCCATTTCATGTACAACATAATCAATATCATAAGGATCTCCAACCGGTGAATCGATACCTGTAACACCGCTAGCTTTTTGACCCGTTACACAAGCGACTCCTAAACCTGCTAAACCACTTCCTCCTGTACTAAAAATATGTCCTATATCATAATTTGCATTCCCTATATTGTTAACGTCATCGCAAATAGATTGTACTTCATCAATCATTGTGTTCGCATTACCGTCAGTAATACCATCTGTAGCCGCATCTAAGAAAACCACTTTGTCATTATCGTCTACAAGAACAAGTTTTATGGATAAATCTTTTTCAAATATCCCATTTAACCTTGTAAGAGATGTATTCATGGCTGATAAAACTGCCTCTTTTTTCACTATATCTGTTGCTGTAACAGGAATATTTTGTTGAGCTGCTCCTAAATGAAATTGCGCATATTCTCCACTACACACTAAAGCTAATCTAAAAGTTCTTAATTTACCATCATTGGCATTTTTACTGAAATTTGAAACAGAAAATTCTTCTTTATCAGCTGCTTCTACTTCACATTTAAAATCTACTTCGGTCTTACTTAAACTACTTCTCTTATAAACAATATAGTCTTTATTGTCTCTTGAATAAGGATCTATATAAACTGTTGATTCATTACCAGAAAAAATTATTGCGTGAAAACCATCTGTACCAACACTAATCTTTGCAACCGCAGTTGGATTGTCTATTCCTTGAGCAGAATAGGATTTAATACTTGGGAATTTAGCTTGTAATCCAGCTTCAAAATTTGAGGTTTCTTTGATTTTAAATCTAGATAAACTTCCATCAAAATTTGGTAAATAGATAATTTCCTCTTGATTAAAAGCACTTTTTTTGAATTTAGTTGAAAAAGAGTTTAAATCTAAGGACAGAATTTCATACTCAGAAGGAAAATTTTTCTTTTGATAAATTTCTTTCTTTTGAACAGTATAATTTATTTTTTGGACTTTATTCCAAATTTTTTGAGAACTTATCGTATCAACATTTAAAAATATAATTGCTAATAGAGCCAAAACAGACAACTTACTTTTCATAAAACTATTTTAAAAAAAATTAAAACTATTGAGCCAAATATAGCAAATTATTTACCTTAGTGATACATATCATATGAATAGAAAAGTATTACTTTCTTATAAAAATTTAAACTCCCAAAAATTATCACTAAAATAATAGCAATAATTTCACACGAATCTAAAAGCTTTTTTTATGTTGTATTTGTGTCTTCATATCCTGTCATAAAGCAATAAAATACTTTTCAAGCTCAAAAGGAAAAGGACAGGAACACCACAAAATAGAGGTGAACGTTTTAAAACAAAAATCAATTACCTATTTATTTTAAAGAAATAACAAATAGATCAGGCCTAAGACCAGAAAAAAAGCGCAGGCATAAAATGTGGTTGGTATATTTTCTAAATTGTTTCGATAATATCAGTCAAAAAATAATGCTTCATTTCTTTAAGTGTTTTTTAACGTGCTGTAAAATTGAAATCCTTACTTTTGGTAAACTGAAATAATTATTAAAAACCAAAACATCATGAAAAAAATAGTATTAATTGCAATCGCCTTTGCTTTAAGTGGTACTGCAAATGCACAAATACAAACCCCTGCCCCTAGTCCAGCTGCAAATCTTGAGCAAATGGTTGGATTAACTAAAGTAACTATTGACTATTCTAGACCTGCAATGCGCGGACGTGAAATCTTTGGAAATTTAGTTCCTTTTGGAAAACTTTGGAGAACAGGAGCAAACATGAGAAACAAAATTACATTTGATAAAGCTGTAACTATTGGTGGTACTGATATAAAATCCGGTACTTATACCTTTTTTACCATTCCGAATGCGAATGAATGGGAAGTGATTTTTTATTCTGAATACAACAAGTCAGGTGCTCCAGCAAAATTAGACGAAACTAAAGTAGTAGTTAGATTAAAAACTCAAGTGCAAAAATCACCAATGGACATTCAGTCTTTTACAATCACTATTGATGATGTAACGAATACTTCTGCTTCAATTGGTATCTTCTGGGAAAACACGTATGTAGCAATTCCTTTTACAGTTGATACCGACAAAAGCGTAATGGCTTCTATTGAAAAAACCTTAAACGGGCCAGGATCTAGAGATTTTTATGCTGCAGCTAGTTATTACTACAGTCAAGGAAAAGATATGACAAAAGCAAAACAATGGATTGACACAGCTTTAAAGATGGAGGAAGCTCCAGCTTTTTGGCAATTAAGACAACAATCTTTAATTTACTTTGCGGCTGGAGATAAAAAAGGAGCTATTAAGTTGGCTAAAAAATCATTAGCAGCTTCTAAAGAAGCTGGAAATGATGATTATGTTAAGATGAATAATGATTCTATCGCTGAATGGAGTAAGTAATATTTTTACGGCATCACATAAAAAAAGCACAACTATTAAGGTTGTGCTTTTTTTATACAAATATTCTTTACTGGCTTTTCGCCAAAAATATAGGGTAAATATTGTTGTCATAAACACATCACTAATTTAACACATACAAACCAGAATAGAAAATGTAGCACTAGCATGCACCCTCTTCTTTACTAAATACTGCTGTTGCTAAAACAAGAGCACTCTTCTTAGTGCTATTATAAATTGAATTTACCCCCAATAACCATTGTATTGTGTCTACCTTTGCTGCCTAGAATTAAAAAAGGAAATTGATGTTAGATTATGTAATAATTGGAGGAGCACAAGCAGGGCTGTCTATAGCGTACCATTTGAAAACAATGGATAAAAAGTTTATCGTTTTAGATGGAGAGAATGAAATAGGAGCTTCTTGGTTAAACAGATGGGATTCCTTAAAGTTATTTACACCAACCGAATACAATCATTTACCTGGTTTAAAATTTGATGCTCAAAAAGGACATTATCCTACAAAGGTAGAAGTTGCCAATTATTTTAAACTATACGTGGATGAATTTCAGATTCCTGTGCAATTAAACACCTTAGTTACATCGGTACGAAAAACAGACAAAGGTTTTTTCGTTACGTATAAAGAAGGTGAGATTGAAGCTAAAAATGTAATTGTTGCTACGGGACCATTCCATATTCCATATACACCGCCATGTCATACGAAGATCTCAGAAACGATTTTTCAAATGCATAGTAATTATTACAAAGGGGTTCATCAACTACAAAAAGGAGATGCATTGGTTGTTGGCGGAGGAGATTCTGGATATCAAATTCTAGATGAAATCTCTAAAGACAGCTCTAGAACAGTCTATTTTTCTGGAGTGACAAAGGTAAATTCAATTCCGCAGCAATTTTTAGGTAAAACACTTTGGTGGTGGTTTACCTTGATTGGCTTTTTAAGCGCGAATAAGTATAGTTGGATTGGAAAAAAGATTAGTTCTTTTCCTCAACCAATTATTGGCACAGACGTTAAAGAGATTCTTTCTAGAAAGAATGTGATCTCTAGCGGTAGAACAAAAGACGCATTACAAACCGAAATCATTTTTGAAAACACCAAAATCTCTACCATTAAAAACATTGTTTGGGCAACAGGATATCGTCCAAATTTTAAATGGATAGAAGGGCTAGAACTGGATGAAAATAGCTATCCAAAGAATCATAGAGGTGTAAGTAATATAGAAGGCTTATATTTTATTGGCTTGCCATGGATGTATACTAGAGGATCTGCAACATTAGGTGGAGTATCAAAAGATGCTACGTATTTAGCCGATATCATTAGCAACAAAGGATAAGAACAAAGCATAAAATAACTTTTTAAGATGCTAATAATAGAACCCAAAATAAAGAACAGCATTGGTTTTTATCTCAGTTGATTGTTGTGTACCCTTATTATATAAGTTTTTACCTGAAATTATACTTTTATAGGTTGTTTATGAAGAAGGAAGAAAATAAAACTAAAAGAATAAAAAAGCCTTGGCCAACAAAAAAAGCAATGGAGCAAGTGTATGAAATGAACCTTTGGGGCAGTAATACCTCTGAGTTTTATCCTGGAGCAGGATCACATCATCCTGAGATAGTAGTGCCATATATAACTATTTTAGTGTCATTTTTAACCTCATTTAAGCGTCCGCTTGTGGTCTGCGATTTAGGTTGTGGAGATTTTAATATAGGAAAAGAATTGGTTAAGCATACTGAAAATTATATTGCAGTAGATGTAGTAACGGACCTTATAGCGCATAATAAAGAGAAGTTTAAAGAATACAATTTAGAATTCCAGTGCCTAGATATCGCAGTAGATGATTTACCCGCTGGTGATTGTGCTTTATTAAGACAGGTATTACAACATTTATCGAATACCGAAGTACAACGTATCGTAAAGAAATTAACTGATTTTAAATATGTTATTTTAACAGAGCATGTACCTGAAGGAGACTTTATACCTAATAAAGATATTATTTCTGGACAAGGAATTAGACTAAAAAAGCAAAGTGGTTTAAACCTATTAGCTCCCCCGTTTAATTTTAAGGTAAAAGAAGAAAAACAATTGTTGTATGTCCCTTTAAATGATTCTAAAGGCGTTATCGTAACTACGTTTTATGAAGTTTTTTAAGGGGTAATTAATTTTGGCATGTGTTGTTTTTGTGATGAAAATCATCGTAAGTGTAGCAGCAATTACACCAAATTAAATGTTGAGTTTTATTAAATGTAAATATTTCTATTACAAAACACTTGAATCTACCTAACCACAAATTAATCAACCGTTTAAACTAAATATGCTTTCAAATCAATAGTTGTAATATCATAATGAGAAGCATGTTCTACGGCAATTCCATTTTTTACAACTAACAGTTGTGGAGATTGATGTAAAATCTGATATTTAAACCCAACTTCACTTGAAAGTTCTCTGTAGTTTAATAAATCTAAATAATATACTTTTAGAGTAGACATCGTGTCATCAAATTGCTTTTCAAATGATTTAAGCACCATTCTACTTATTCCGCATCGAGTTGAGTGTTTAAATAGTATAACTGCTTCCTTCTTAGAAATTTGATTAAACTCCTCTAATTGATCTAAAGACTTTAGTGGAATCCAATTAACGTTAGATATAACTGCCTTTTTTTCTTCTGAAGAACTTTTAAATAGGTTTTTTAATAAACTCATGATGTGTTTTTTAGAGTAAGTCGTAATTTTATCAACTCCTTTCATTAATCAAAAAATCAATTAAAATAAGGGCTTAGCAGATAATGTGTATATTTAAAATACTAACACTCAATTGGTGTCAAATTTGACACAAAGAAAGAAAAAAGAAAACACATACGTTATAAATTTTAACAATTATACCATAAAATCATAAGAGACCGTACAGAAGGCACAAGAACTTGCACAAACATATTTAGCTGCTGTCAGCCAGAATTTGGAGCAAGTCCCGTAAAGCGTGTACTTGAGAAAGAAGTGTTGAATCAAAGATTTAAAGAGATATAGCAGGTAAAAGAACTACTAATTATATTGTTTTACTAGACACTTTGAATGAAAAGTTCGTCTTTAGAAATCAATCTGAGTTGAATTAAAATTAATAGGTAGTTAAAAAGCGATGTTGTTTCAACATCGCTTTTTTTTATTTATATTCGTGTTTTAAAAGGATCTAAAATGAAAAAATACATCGTACTTATTATTTTTGTATTTACTACAATCGCAAGTTTTTCTCAAGAAATAAAGGAAGGTATTACCACATATTATTTAATTCGTCATGCAGAAAAAAACAGAACAGACGCAACGAATAAAGATGCACATTTAACCGATAAAGGAACCAAACGCGCAGACCACTGGGCCGCTGTTTTATCTTCTGCAAACATAAACATGGTGTACACTACAGCGTATAACAGAACTACAGAAACGGCACAACCTACAGTGACCAAAAATGGGTTGGAAAAAATGCATGTTTACAATCCGAATAAAATGTATGATGCTAGTTTTAAACACGCTACCAAAGGTAAAAATGTGTTGGTTGTTGGTCATAGTAATACGACTCCGTTTTTCGCAAATAAGATATTAGGAAAAGACCTATACAAACAAATTGAAGATAATAACAATAGCAACTTATACATTGTTACCGTCTCTAAGAATGGTGCTACAAGCGTTGTTTTAAAAATTAATCATTAGTCTAACAAGGATACTTGAACGTTTTCTAAATTAATTTCTGATATTTTTTTAAGTCCAGAATTTTCAAATGCGTTGTCTAAGTTTTCTAATCTCGTTGAAGCGTCTATTGCTTTATAATTATTGTTATCTACAAAACGGATTCCGTTAATAATTCTTTCATTTGTTGCTTCCCTAAAGCGCTTTCCTCCTCCATTTACATGAAAACTATAGGCCAAGTAATCAACTTTAAAATCTTTTTTATTAATCCAATAGACAAAGACATCATCAAAGTCCTCTCCTCCTCCATCTTCAGAAAAACGAACTTCTATTTTATAATATGGTTTTCCTTTAATTGTAGACTCCTTTAAAATTTTCTTTTTTGCTGCTGCATCATTTAATCCGAATGGCAATACAGAAAAATAATGCACCGAATTTACGGAACCCGAGTACTTCGTTGCCATAGTATCTGGAACAATAATAAATTCATTATTTATAGATCTTTCAAAACCACTATTAGATAAAATATCTTTCGTTTCTGTAGTTTCCTTTTTGGTAATTCTTACGAGAGAGAATGTACCTTTATTTCTTGTTGCCGTGTAATGTCTATCTCTAAAATCAAATTCAATTGCTGAGGCAGCAACTTTATCCGCTCCAGAGGCACGCATAGATGTATCAATTATTTCTTGTGCTGTTAGCTCTTTCACTTCAGGTTTACAAGAAGAAAAAACTACGATAACAATGAGCATTACTAGGGTACGCATATATTTTTGTTTTGCTGTGTTGGACTAAAATAAAACTCAAAATTACAGTTATTATCTTTCAGTTTTCGTAAAATTTTGTTAATAAAAAAAAGCGATCAAAATCAAACCTATTCTCGTTTAAGAGCACGTTATTTTATTAAAACACAACCCATACCAAATTCAACTAATAATGGACTGATGTCTACTTTTGCGGGAATACTTTATTCAACCTAATTTTTATGATTATCTTTGCTTTTGAAATGCAGAAAAAAATCAACATTCAGAATAAAAAAGCGAGATTCGAATACGAATTTCTAGATAAATATACTGCTGGAATCCAGCTTACTGGGACTGAAATTAAATCTATCAGAGAAAGTAAAGCGCGTATAACAGAGAGTTTTTGTGAATTCAATGAACAAGGTGAACTATTTGTAGTAAACATGTTTATTGAAGAATATTCTCATGGAAATTTCTTTAATCACAAGCCAAAAAGTGAACGTCGTTTATTGCTAAACAAACGCGAACTAAAAAAATTAGAAAAAGAAGTAAAAAACTCTGGGTTAACCATTATTCCTTTACGTTTGTTTATGACTGATAAAGGATGGGCGAAATTAGATATCACGTTGGCAAAAGGTAAAAAGACACATGACAAGCGTGAAACGATGAAAGATAGAGATAGCAAGCGGGATTTAGATAGAATTAAGAAGAACTTCTAGCATTATTTCTTTCTTATCAAAATGATTCGGTATGAAAATTTTACAATTTTCATTTGCTTAGTACCTTAATTAAATTCATGCTGTTTTTTCGGAACTCTATCAAAGCAACTCTTAAAACGTTAGTTCATGCTAAAAGAAAAATTATCCCATTACAATATCATACTTGCTTCTGGATCACCAAGAAGACAGCAGTTCTTTAAGGATTTAGACATTTCGTTTACCATTCAGCTAAAAAAAGTTGAAGAAATCTATCCAACAGCATTAAAAGGAACAGAAATCACTGATTATTTAGCCGATTTAAAAGCGCAACCATTTGATACTTTAAGTGACAATGATCTACTAATTACATCTGACACTATTGTTTGGTTAGAAGAGGAAGCTTTAGGGAAACCAAAAGATGCAGTAGAGGCATTTAAGATGTTGCGTAAGCTATCTGGAAAAAAACATCAAGTATTGACATCTATAAGTATCAGAAACCCAAAGTTTCAAACCATTATTAATGATACTACAGCCGTATATTTTAAAGAATTAACGGATGATGAAATTAACTACTACATAAAAACATGTCAACCATTTGATAAGGCTGGTGCATACGGAATTCAAGAATGGATTGGTTTTATAGGGATTGACCGACTAGAAGGTAGTTATTTTAATGTGATGGGGTTACCCGTTCATAAGTTATATAAAGAATTGATGAAATTGTAGTTACATGCTACAATAATAGTATTATTTTTGCCACAAACACAACAATTATACTTTGATGAAAAAATACACATTTACAGAAAAAAAAGACACTAGATCTGGATTTGGTGACGGTTTAACAGAATTAGGAAAAACAAACCCTAATGTGGTTGCCTTATGTGCTGATTTAATTGGTTCGTTAAAAATGAACGAATTCGCAAAAAATCATCCTGACAGATTTTTTCAAGTTGGAATTGCAGAAGCAAACATGATGGGAATTGCTGCTGGATTAACAATTGGTGGTAAAATTCCATTTACTGGAACATTTGCAAACTTTTCTACAGGTAGAGTGTACGATCAAATTCGTCAATCTATTGCATATTCTGATAAAAATGTAAAAATTTGTGCATCACACGCTGGATTAACATTAGGAGAAGATGGCGCAACGCATCAAATTTTAGAAGATATCGGTTTGATGAAAATGTTACCTGGAATGACAGTAATCAACCCTTGTGACTACAATCAAACAAAAGCAGCTACCATTGCAATTGCAAAACATGAAGGTCCTGTTTACTTACGTTTCGGTCGTCCGTCTGTGCCAATTTTCATGCCAGATCATAAAGAGGAAGAATTTGTAATTGGTAAAGGAATTCAATTAACTGAAGGTACAGATGTAACAATTGTTGCTACTGGACATTTAGTTTGGGAGTCTTTACAAGCAGCTGAACAATTAGAAGCAAAAGGAATTAGCGTTGAAGTAATTAACATTCACACTATAAAACCTTTAGATGAAGATATTATTTTAAAATCTGTTGCTAAAACAGGTTGTATCGTTACTGCAGAAGAGCATAACAAATTTGGTGGATTAGGAGAAAGTGTTGCTAGGTGTTTAGCTACAAACAACCCGACACCGCAAGAATTTATTGCTGTGAATGATAGTTTTGGTGAATCTGGAACTCCAGCTCAATTAATGGAGAAATATGGATTAAACGATGTATCTATCGTTGCAGCAGTTGAAAAAGTTATTGCTAGAAAATAACCTATTATCACTTTTAAGCGTCTATATTAAGACAAATCATATAAACCTCCAATACTATTTTTATTTATTGGAGGTTATTTATTATAACGAAAAACAATAAAATGTAATTTATGAAAAGAGTACTATTAATTATGTGTCTGGCATTAGGATTAAGTCAGACTACAACAGCTCAAATTCAATTCGGAGTTAAAGCTGGTATCAACTACAATGACAATGGTGATTTAAAGCTAGCTGATGTAGCAGATAATGCTATTGAAGGTGCAGAAGCTAAATCTGGTTTTCATGCTGGAATTTGGTTTAGAGCTAAACTACCAGTTATTGGTTTTTATATAAGACCAGAAGTAGTGTTTACTCAAGTTAAGAGTGAATACTTGTATAAAGGATTTAGCACTTCTTATGACTTTAGAAAGATTGATGTCCCTGTATTAGTGGGTAAAAAGTTTTTTGGGGTTGCTAGTGTATTTGCTGGACCTTCATTTCAGTATGTATTAGGAACAGATTTTGTTTTCGATGCTGTAAGTGAAGAAGACTTAAATAAGTTCTCTCTAGGGCTACAATATGGGTTTGGACTTGAATTTGGCAAATTAGGTATTGATGTACGTTGGGAAAGAGGATTGTCTAGCTCTGAAGCTTCTTTTGCTGATGGCGCAGGAAACTTCACAATTGACAATAGAACGAATCAAATTCTTTTTGGAGTATCTTATGGCTTATAAATAAGACAAACGTATACACATAAAAAAAGCTCCAGAAAATTCTGGAGCTTTTTTTATAAATGTGTTTTTTTTATTTTGTATCTGGATCTAAATAATCAGGAATACCGTTTCCGTTAGTATCGTCATTTCTAGGATCTCCATCTCCATTTGCATCTTCATCTTTTGTTAACTTCCCATCATTATCATCATCTTCATCACGATAATTAGGAATGTTATCACCATCAGTATCTACTCTTCTTACATCGTCTTCTATTGCACTGTCTTCAATTTCTAAGTAGGAAGCTAAACCATCGTTATCATGATCTGTATTTTCCACTAAATCTAACAAGTTAATTCTAAAAATTAAAGAAGAATTTTGAGGAATCACTCCTCCTCCTGCATTTTGGTAGCCTAATCCTGAAGGAAAAAATATAACACCCTTACCTGCATTCTCATAAGTAATAGGCCCGTTATTTGTTATGTTTCTACCTCCTTTAAAATGACTAAAACCATGAGTCCATCCTCTTACTACGGCATCAAGAGAAAACCATGTAGCAGTAGTTCTAGTTTCAAAAGCGACAACTGTTGTTGATGTAGATAAATATCTTCCTTGATAGGTTGATAAAATTGAATCTGTAACTTGAGGGCTAGGTTTTGCTGGACTAGGAATTCCTTCCTCAATAACATAATAATATAGTTTATAATCAACATCTCCTCCTCCAACAAACTCAGTAATATCTTGCGTTTTTAAATTTACATCATCTAATAATGGTGTTTTCCCTGGTTTTAAAGGTTTAATTGAATCTAAATCTGCATTATAAAAATGCTTACTTAAGTAGCTAACCAAAGAATCATTGTCCTCTGCAGCCTGTGCAATATGATCAAAAATAGGAAGTGTATTGCTATTAGAACTACATGCATATATTAATACTGAAGCTATTGCTACAACTATAATATTTTTTAATTTTATCATCTTATACATAAATTTGAAAGGCGCAATTTACGTTTTTCATACCTTTGTAAAAAGAGAATCTTGAAATTTTAACTTTTTATATGAGAATTGACAAATATTTATGGTCTATTAGACTTTTTAAAACTAGAAGCATTGCCACTGAGGCCTGCAAAAAAGGGCATATTAAGATGGATGACAAAAGCTGTAAACCATCAAAAGAAGTGTACGGAAATGAGTTGTTTTCAGTAAGAAAAAATCAAATAAACTATAAAATTCAGGTTCTAGACATACCTGAAAGTCGTGTTGGCGCCAAATTAGTGGATTTATACAGAAAAGATTTAACTCCAAAAGAAGAATTTGACAAGACAGAAATGTTGAAATACTCTAAAGATTATTACCGAAAAAAAGGTGCTGGAAGACCTACGAAAAAAGACAGAAGAGATATTGATGATTATTACGATACTTCTTCAGAAACTAAAGACTAATTTTTAATATCTTTGCTTAACAAAACGCCCACAATGACAACTCAAAAAAATATTATTTTAGATGCGATTCAAATCGAGCAAAAAGTGAAGAGAATTGCGTATCAAATCTATGAGAACAATAGTAATGAAAAAGAAATAATTCTTGCTGGAATCACAAAAAATGGATATATTTTCGCGAATAAAATCGGTGCTTTTCTGAAAGAGATATCATCTATAAAAGTCACCATGTGTGAAGTTTATATTGATAAAAAAAATCTATTGCTCCCAATCACCACTTCAATAGGATCAGAAGCGTATAAAAATAAATCGTTGGTGTTAATTGATGATGTTTTAAATTCTGGTGGTACACTTATTTATGCAATTAAGCATTTTTTAGAAGTACCTCTTAAAAGGTTTAAAACAGCTGTTTTAGTGAATAGGAATCATAAAAAATATCCAGTAAAAGCAGATTTTAAAGGAGTTTCTTTGTCTACAACATTACAAGAACATGTCGCTGTAGATTTCTCTAATAACGATGCTATTGCCTACTTAGTTTAGAAGATATAGCCTCTGAAATTTCTTCAACAGAAGCATTATTGATATTGACCTTAAATGTTGCTTGCTCATAGAAAGGAGCTCTTTCAAATAGATGTTTCCCTATATACTCTAGCAATTCATCATTATTAAGTGTCGCTATTAAAGGCCTATTTTCTTTTCCTTTTTGCAACCTCGCAACTAACGTTGGAATGGTTGCTTTTAAATAATAGCTAATTGCCTTACTTTCTTTAATGAGATTCATATTCGTTCCATAACAAGGTGTCCCTCCTCCTAGTGATAACACATAGTTCGTTTTGGTTTCTAAAATCTCTTTTAAATATACACCTTCTTTTTGTCTAAAATAGATCTCTCCTTTGCTGCTAAATAGCTCTTTAATAGTCAGTTCTTCTCTTTGCTCAATGTAGGTGTCTAAATCAATAAACGTTAAATTAAACCGATTAGAAATAATCTTTCCAATAGTTGATTTTCCACTTCCCATATATCCCATTAATACAATTTCCATCTGTAATATTTTAGAATAACAAATATCGAAAAAATATTTACTAAAAACTTGTATTTTTTAAACAAATGACACTATATTTGCACTCGCTTTTAAGCAAAGCAAGACCTGGTAGCTCAGTTGGTAGAGCATCTCCCTTTTAAGGAGAGGGTCCTGGGTTCGAGCCCCAGCCCGGTCACTAAAAAAAGTTAAGCAATCGCTTAGCTTTTTTTGTTTCTATTGAATGCACATGTGGCGGAATTGGTAGACGCGCAGGCTTGAGGGGCTTGTGTTCGTAAGAACGTGCAGGTTCAAGTCCTGTTATGTGCACAAAAACAATCAATACAAGTACAAGTTGGGTGCTTAAATTAGCTATAATTTAAGCACCCAAACTATTTCTAGCAAAACAAAACACTGTTATTCCTTTTCTTTTAACAACTGATCTAACAATTCTCGAATAGTATCTGAATTCCAATCTGCAGGTCCTTTTTTATCAATAACAATCTTTTTGTTTTTGGATACAATAAAAGTTGCCGGAATTGAGGCACTTTCAAACTCTTTGGGTGCATTTGTTACTTGGTTATATGTTGGAAAATGATAGTTGTTCTTTGTATAAAATTTAGAGACTGTATTCCAGTTTTCATTCGTAATAAAAAGGAAGGTCACGTTGTCTTTATAATCTTCATACAATGCTTTCATACTTGGCATTTCTGCCACACAAGGCGGACACCAAGTAGCCCAAAAACTAACAAACACCACATTGTTATCTAACGTAGTAAAATTTAAACTTTCTGTATTGATTCCTTTCAACATCCAATCTGTATGCTGCAGTGTCTTTTGATTTTCTACGGTATTAATACTGGGTGAAAAAGAAATCAACCTAATAAAATATACTTTGGTTGGAGGATAGAGCATCAATCCAATAAGCACCACGAAAGCGATATTTGTAATGTGTTTTTTTGTAATCTTCATCGTCTATAAATATATCTTATTTCTGTCTATATAAAACAATCTTCTTACAAAAAAAAGGCTCCAATTTTGGAGCCTTTTTTTGTAAAATATTTTAATACTTAAATAACCAATTTCTTTTGAGATGGCTTAAACTTCGTTAATACAATACCATCAACAGCAGCTTCATACTCTTCCATGGTTGGAGTTCTTCCTAAGACTGTAGATAAGACTACTACTGGTGTAGATGATAATAAAGATTCCCCTTTTTTTTCTCCAGAATCTTTAACGACTCTTCCTTGGAATAACCGTGTTGAAGTAGCCATTACAGTATCTCCTGCTTCCGCTTTTTCTTGATTCCCCATACATAAGTTACATCCTGGACGCTCCAAGTATAACATGTTTTCATATTTTGTACGTGCTAAGCCTTTTGGAGCATTATCATCAAAGACAAAACCAGAGTATTTCTCTAAAACTTCCCAATCTCCTTCAGCTTTTAACTCATCAACAATATTATATGTTGGAGGTGCTACAACTAAAGGTGCTTTAAACTCAACCTTACCGTGTTGTTTTTCAATGTTTTTAAGCATTTGAGCTAAGATTTGCATATCTCCTTTGTGAACCATACAAGATCCAACAAAACCTAAGTCTACTTTTTTAGTACCACCATAATAAGATAATGGTCTAATATTATCGTGTGTGTATCTTTTAGAGACATCTTCATTATTAACATCTGGATCCGCAATCATTGGTTCAGCAATCTCATCTAAATCAATAACTACTTCAGCATAATAATGAGCATTTGCATCAGGTCTTAATGCTCCTTTTTCTCCTGATCTAATCTCTTGAATTCTAGCATTTGCTTTATCTAATAAACCTTTTAGCACTTGCTTTGCGTTATCCATTCCTTTATCAATCATGATTTGGATACGGCCTTTAGCAATATCTAATGATTCGATTAAGGTTTCATCTTCTGAAATACAAATAGATGCTTTCGCTTTCATCTCTGCAGTCCAATCTGTAAATGTAAATGATTGATCAGATGTTAAGGTACCAATATGTACCTCAATAATTTTTCCTTGGAATACGTTTTCTCCTCCAAACTGCTTCAACATTTGTTGTTGCGTTGCATGAACTACATCACGGAAATCCATATAACTTCTCATTTCTCCTTTAAAAGTAACCTTTACAGATTCAGGAATCGGCATACTCGCTTCTCCTGTAGCTAAAGCTAAAGCAACGGTCCCAGAATCTGCTCCAAAAGCAACTCCTTTCGACATTCTTGTGTGAGAATCACCACCAATAGTAATCGCCCAATCATCTATCACTAAATCGTTAAGCACCTTATGGATCACATCAGTCATGGCATGATACTTTCCTTTAGGATCACGCGCTGTAATAAGACCGAAGTCGCTCATAAAGTTCATTAACCTTGGAATGTTAGCCTTAGACTTATCATCCCAAACAGAAGCCGTATGACATCCTGATTGATAAGCTCCATCAACAATTGGAGAGATAACTGTAGCAGCCATCATTTCTAATTCTTGAGAAGTCATTAATCCTGTAGTATCCTGAGAACCTACAATGTTTACTTCAACACGAACATCAGAACCGGCATGTAATATTTTACCTGGTGTAGTTCCTACCGCGTTTTTATTAAATATTTTTTCAACTGCAGTTAATCCTTGTCCTTCAACAGAGATTTCTTTAGAAGTAGCATATACTTGAGGTGCATCTATCCCTAAAAGATTCGCTGCAAATGTTTGTAATTTTTTACCAAAAACAACTGCATAAGAACCACTTGCTTTAATAAATTCTTTTTTCTGAGGTGTTAATGCCGTAGAAATATCTTTCAATTCGGTAGCACCATTATACAATTTTTTAGTCTTCGTGTTTATGGTAAGAACAGTTCCTGTCTCAACAGAATATTCTTCTTCTAAAACAGCATCTCCTTCCTTATCAACAACTGTATTTCCGTCAGCATCTTTTTGCTTTACCCAGTTTTTTAAATCAATACCAATACCTCCAGTTACACTAACTGTAGTTAAGAAAATTGGAGAAATTCCGTTTGTTCCTGCAATTACCGGAGCAATATTAATAAATGGTACGTATGGACTAGATGTAACCCCTGTCCATAAAGCCACGTTGTTTACACCTGACATTCTTGACGAACCTACTCCCATTGTTCCTTTATCAGCAATCAACATTACTCGCTTACCTGGATGTTTTTCTTGTAAAGCAAGCAATTCGTTTTGCATGTCTTTATTGTGTTCAAATAAACACTGACCATGAAGTTCTCTATCTGATCTAGAATGTGCATCACCACCTGGCGAAAGTAAATCTGTAGAAATATCTCCTATACCGGCGATAAATGTTACAACTTCAATTTCCTCATCAATTTCTGGTAATTTTGTAAAGAATTCTGCTTTGGCATAACTCTCAATAATATCTTTTGCTATTTCACTTCCGTTTTTAAATGCTTCTGTCAAACGATCTGTATCAGCATCATAAAGAAAAACTTGCGTTTTTAAAACCTTTGTCGCTTCACTTGCAATTGCAGTGTCACTTCCTAATGCTAAATCAAGTAAAACAGCAATAGAAGGTCCTCCTTTCATATGTGATAACTGTTCAAAAGCAAATGCAGTAGAAATTTCTTTTACAATAGACTCTCCAAGAATAATTTCTTTTAAAAATGCAGCTTTTACACCAGCAGCACTTGTAGTACCTGGCAAAACATTATAAATGAAAAATTCAAGAGATGCTACACGATACTCATTATTTACATCTTTAATTTGTAAAATGATCTCTTTTAATAATTCGCTTCCGTCAATTGGCTTAGGATGTAATCCTTGACCTTTTCTTTCTTCAATCTCTTTAAGATAATCTGAGTATGTATTCATAAAAGGGTTAATTTTTTAATGTTAAATTCACTTAAATCAAGTAGATCTTCATGAACTGTAATAATGACATTTGAGTACACTTTTTAATCATTTCAATATCAAAAACCACATGTTGTGATTGTTTAATTATTGTTTCGCAAAAGTACAATTTTCTATTTAGTATTATGTAATAAACAGTAAATCGAACGAATTAATAAATAAATATTAATAAAATTTCATTAAACTAATAATTCACCAAGATGCTGTTGTGAAAAATGTCGAAAATTATCATATTGATAATGAAGAAATAAAATAAAGCAGACCAATAAGCCGAATCCTGTTTTCCGTAAACGGAATCTTATCATTTATCTAGTTCTAAAATTGCTCTTAGAATCAATCTGCCCACCCCTTAGAATCGAACGAGTAGTTCTCAATCTCTAATATACGTGGCATTGCACCGCATAGAGTTTACCTGGTTTCACTACAGCCGAACTGTACTTGCTTTCTGTTGCACTTGTCCTCAACTTTCGCTGGACGGACGTTATCCGCTATGCTACCCTGTGGTGTCCGGACTTTCCTCTTTACTATAAAAGTAAAGCGATAAGATAGGTCTGCTAAATTTTATGCCGCAAAGATATAAAATAAAAAACCCACTTAATTGCTTAAGTGGGAAAATTGCTATGAAAAAGAATTATTAGTTTTTCAACTAATAAGATACAAATATATAGTTTATTTTATACGTACGCAATAATTATTACGAAAACATATCTTTTACTTTCTCGAAGAACGACTTATCTGAAATGTTTGGATTTGGCCTAAAATTATCATCGTCTTTATTCGCTTCAAAGAACTCTTTTTGCTCCTTAGACAATTCTTTTGGTGTCCAAACATTCATGTGAATTAAGAAATCTCCATTACCATAACGTTCTATACTTGGCAATCCTTTTCCTTTTAATCTTAAAATCTTACCTGATTGTGTACCTGCTTCAATTTTAATCTTTACTTTTCCTGTTACAGTTTCCACTTCTTTACTGATTCCTAAAACAGCTTCTGAAAAATTTACATATAAATCGAAATGAATATTAGTTCCTTCTCTTTTTAATGTTTCATGAGCAATTTCCTCAATCACTACTAATAAATCTCCAGAAACAGAATTTTTACCAGGAGCTTCATTTCCTTTTCCTGCTACTTTTAACTGTACTCCTTCAGTTACACCTGCTGGAATTTGAATAGAAACAGTTTCTTCTTTTACGATTAACCCGTTTGCATCAGCATCACTTGGTTTAGACTTAATGCTTTGACCTGCACCTTGACATGTTGGACATGTTGCCGCAGTTTGCATTCTACCTAATATTGTATTGGTAACTCTTGTAACCTGTCCTGCACCATTACATGTAGCACATGTTGTATATGAAACACCGTCTGCCTGAACCTTTCTTCTAACTTTTACTTTCTTCTCAACACCTTCAGCAATTTCTTTTAAAGTCAATTTTACACGAATTCGCATATTACTTCCTTTAACTCTCGCTTGTCTTGAGCCACCGCCACCAAAGCCGCCGCCGCCAAAACCACCACCGAAAATATCTCCGAATTGACTAAATATGTCATCCATATCCATTCCGCCACCGCCAAAACCACCACGTCCACCGCCTTGACCACCTTCAAATGCTTGGTGTCCATATTGATCGAAACGCGCTTTTTTGTTATCGTCGCTTAGTATTTCATAAGCTTCGGCTGCTTCTTTAAATTTTTCTTCGGCTGAAGCATCATCAGGGTTTTTATCTGGATGAAATTTAATTGCCATCTTTCGATATGCTTTTTTAATTTCTGTCGCAGATGCTGATTTATTTATTCCTAAAACTTCGTAATAATCTCTTTTTGCCATTATATTTAGTTTGCAGTTTTCAGTCTTCAGTTTGCAGTCAGTAAATTACTGGCTACTGCCTACTTGATACTGTTTTACTAATTTTATTGTCCAATCACCACTTTTGGGTACCGAATAATTTTCTCTCCTAATTTATATCCACTTTCGATACAGTCAATTACTTTTCCTTTTAACTTCTCTGTTGGAGCTGGAATCTGAGTAATTGCTTCATGAATGTCTGCATTAAAAGCATCACCTGCTCTTACTTCCATTACAGTCAATCCTTTTTGTTCTAAGGTTTTTTTCAATTTATCATTGATCAATTGCATCCCTTTTAACAACTCTTTATCTTTTGCTTTTTTAATTTCTGACAACCCTCTGTCAAAATCATCCACAATTGGCAGCATAGATGTCATTAAATCTTGACCTGCTGTCCTAAATAATTCGATTCTTTCTTTTGTTGTTCTCTTTTTATAATTTTCAAATTCAGCAAACAAACGTAGATACTTATCTTTTTCAACTTGCATTAATTCTTCAGGTGTTAAAACCACTTCAACAACCTCTTCAATAACCTCTTGATTTTCTTCAACTTGCGCTTCAGATTCAATGTTATTTATTTCTTCTTCTTTTATGTTTTCTTCTGTACTCATCATTGTAACCGTTAAATTGTAGACTACATATTGGCAATAATTTTGCCAATAAAAAAATAGTGCCAGATTGACACTATTTTAAATATGATTCTTGTGCTATAAAAAGCTACTCAATTAAAGGCTTTGCCTCTAAATTCCATTCTTTTTTTATGTTGATATTCAAATATTTCAAGAGTGTAGAAACAACCGCTGTTTGCGGAATAAACGTTTCTACTTCTTTTAAAGAATGTACCTCTTTCTCATTGTCAATTCCTTCAAAAAACGAAGTTCCTTTTTTATTCATTCCTATGAAAATTGTTTTCTCAGTGAGCGTTTGATTTCCATGATTTTTTCCTTTTAAACCTCTTCCGTGATCTGTAACTAACATTACTAACCATTCTTCATTATTACTGCGCTCTCTTTTTTTAATCACGCTTAATAACTGCCCTATTTGAGCATCTACTTTTTGAATCGCCTTACCGTATGCAGCACCAAAACCAACTGCATGACCAGCATGATCAATATCATCTAAATGGATAAACGTAAAATCTGGTGCGTGGTTTTTTAGCTGATTTACAGCGAGTTCTATTGACATCTCATCAGTACCTCCTTGTGTAGAGAAATCTACAGAATACATGTCTTTATACAATAGTAAATTGATGTTTTTCCAGGTAGAAATACTTGCTGTTGTTAATTTGTTACTAGAAGATTTAATAAATTTAAAAACACTACTGGCTTTACTAACTTGGTTTGCTGAGTTACTTGTAATTCCGTGTACATCTGTCCAAACTCCTGTTAATATAGTTACCCAACTTGGTCCGCTAGAAGTAACCTGTTGTGATGGAGTACCAAAGACACCACCATTGTATCCTTTTTTAATTGTGAATGCATCAAAATTTGGAGTATTTACTGTGGCTATTTGTTCAAATTGCAATCCATCAATTCCGATTAAGATTACTTTCTTTTTTTGACCAAAAGCAACAATAGCAGTAAATAAAAATACTGAAAGGAAGCTCTTTTTCATAACTGGTTTTTACACGTTAATTTTCTATGCGTTCAATTTTAGCACCAATAGATTTTAAACGAGCTTCAATATTCTCATAACCTCTATCAATTTGCTCAATGTTATTGATAATACTTGTTCCTTTTGCAGAAAGTGCTGCTATTAATAATGATATTCCAGCCCTAATGTCTGGAGAAGTCATATTCGTAGCTTTCAATTGCGACTTGTGGTCGTGGCCTATTACAACTGCTCTATGAGGATCAGACAAAATTACTTTTGCGCCCATGTCAATTAATTTATCCACAAAAAACAATCTACTTTCAAACATTTTTTGATGAATTAAAACAGTTCCTCTTGCTTGTGTAGCGATTACCAAAACAATACTTAGTAAATCGGGTGTAAATCCTGGCCAAGGTGCATCTGCAATGGTTAAAATAGAACCATCTATATAATTTTGAATCTCATAGCTATCTTGTTCGGGAATATAAATGTCATCTCCTTTTCTTTCTAGCTGAATTCCTAATTTTCTGAATACAGTAGGTATCTGCCCTAAGTCTTTCCAGCTAACATCTTTGATTGTTAATTCTGACTGTGTCATTACTGCAACACCAATCCAACTTCCAATTTCAATCATGTCTGGTAATACTCTATGACGACAGCCTTTTAATGATTTAACTCCTTCAATCGTTAATAAGTTAGAGCCAACTCCTGTAATTTTTGCTCCCATTGAATTCAACATTTTTGACAATTGTTGAATGTATGGTTCACAAGCAGCATTATATATGGTCGTTCTTCCTGTTGCTAAAACAGCAGCCATTAATATATTTGCCGTTCCAGTAACAGAAGCTTCATCTAATAACATGTCTGTACCGTATAGCTCTTCTGCTTCTACTCCGTAGAAATATTCTTCTCTATTGTATCTAAATTTTGCTCCTAACTGAATAAAACCTTCAAAATGTGTATCTAATCTTCTACGTCCAATTTTATCTCCACCAGGTCTCGGAATATATCCTTTCCCAAAACGTGCTAATAATGGACCTACAATCATAATAGAACCTCTAAGTGAGCTTCCATCTTTTTTAAACGCTGCAGACTCTAGATATTTTAAATCGATTTCATCCGCTTGAAAACTATACGAATTTGCTTCAAGTTTTTCAACCTTAACTCCTAGTTCTCCTAAAATAAAGATTAATTTATTGACATCTATAATATCCGGAATGTTTTCTATAACTACTTTTTCGGGAGTTAACAACACTGCACAAATTATTTGTAATGCTTCGTTCTTTGCTCCTTGCGGAGTAATCGTCCCATTTAACTTGTGACCACCTTCAATTTTAAATGATGCCATTCTTATCTTTTTCTATTCGTATGATTACTTCTATTTTTGGTATTCGTATTGCTACTGGTATTAGAGTGTGTTTTCCCTTTATTACCTTGCTGAGTCGCTCTTTTTCTTAATAAATTCTCACTTTTAGAAAGTGTTTCTTCAGAATTTGTTAAATCAATTTGACCATCAGACAAATCTAATAAATGCTTAAAAATTACAGCATCATCAACCGTATCTTTATTCCAGTTTAAGTAACATTTTTTCATGTGATTGGCAATTGTATATACCAATGCTTCTCTCTTTTCTCCTTCTTCCCAAGACAATGCAACATTTATCATGGTCTGAATATTATTTCCATAATAACGATATCTTGATGCCGATTTTGGATATGGTAAAGATTCCGGCTTCTCTTGCAACTCTTCTTTTGAAGGTCTGTCATAAGGAGAATCTGCATCTAAATCAAAACTTGACATGATAAAAAGCTGATCCCAAAGTTTATGTTTAAAATCTGGCACATCACGTAAATGAGGTTGTAAGTTCCCCATTACATCTACAATAGCTTTTGCCATTGTATTGCGTTCTTCTTTTGTTTCTAAAGCAACACAATGATCCACTAATTTCTGAATATGTCTACCATATTCTGGTATAATCATTAACGTTCTTTCTGAATTGTATTCTAGTTGAAATTCCATTCTAAAGTATATTGAAATATAAAGCGATACCGCTTAAAATCTCGGTTTTTTTTTGAAGTATTTAATGTTTGCAAATTAGGTATTTATTTTTAGTAATCAAAAAATAAAATACGGGTATTTTATCCGATTATTCTCAGCTTCGCAAACTGCAATAATAATTTTTTCTTTCCTACGGTTCCGAATTTGATTTCGGCCTTTTTATTTGGCCCTGCTCCTTCCAAGCTTAAAACTTCTCCAGCCCCAAACCTATTATGTTCTACCAAAGTACCAACAATAATATCAGTATCAAAAAGGTTTCCATTCCCAGAACTTGCTTCTACTACCTTCTTTAAGTTCTTTGGAGGTGTAAAACCGTGTTCTTTTTTCTCTTTAAACTCTTGCTTTTTTCGTTGGATTGGTTTTTGAAAACGAATTGTTTTTGACGGAGTATCAAACAAACTCGCATCTACAAACCTATTTACACTTGGCTCTGGTCTTTTTGGTGATAGATATTCTAAAAATTTATCATCTATTTCTTCCAAAAAACGACTCGGTTCTGCATCTGTTAATTTCCCCCAACGGTATCTTGTTTGTGCATAGGTTAAATACGCCTGATGCTCTGCTCTTGTTAAAGCCACATAAAACAAACGCCTTTCTTCCTCTAACTCACTTCGCGTACTCATACTCATTCCAGATGGAAATAAGTTTTCTTCCAGCCCAACAATATACACATATGGGTATTCTAGCCCCTTAGATTGATGTATTGTCATCATAGAAACACTTGGCTTATCATCTTTTTTATCAGAATCAAAATCGGTTGCCAACGCTACATCTTCTAAAAACACAGGCAAAGAAGCATCTTCTCCTGTTTCAATTTTATCCGTAATAAAATCTTTTACACCGTTTAATAGTTCTTGAATGTTTTCTACTTTACTGACCGCTTCTGGAGTTCCTTCTTTTTCTAAATCTTTAATTAAACCTACTTTTTGAACAACAATTTCTGCTATTTCAAAAGCATTTTTGGTTTTCGATTCAATTTGAAGTGCTAAAATTACATTTACAAAATTCTGTAATTTAAGTTTGGTTCCGGAGTTGATTTTTAAATCAATTCTATCAATATTCTTAAGAACCTCAAAAATTGATTTTTTATAATGATTTGCAGCAATCGTAATTTTATCTAACGTCGTAGCTCCAATTCCTCTTGCGGGTGTATTAATGACCCTTTTTAAGGCTTCTTCATCATTCGGGTTGATTAACATTCTTAAATACGAAAGCAAATCTTTTATTTCTTTACGCTGATAAAAGGAAATTCCTCCATAAATTTTATACTCAATCCCTTTCTTACGCAACGCATCTTCCATTGCTCTAGATTGCGAATTTGTTCTGTACAAAACAGCAAATGCATCCGCAGTTAACTGCTTATCCATCATGTTTTCCCAAATAGAATGTGCTACAAACCTTCCTTCTTCTCCATCAGAAATGGTACGCATAACCTTAATACATTCACCTTCATCGTTAGACGTCCATACTATTTTATCCAACCGGGTTTTATTTTTCTCAATAACTGAGTTTGCTGCTTGCACTATATTTTTAGTAGAACGGTAATTTTGCTCTAACTTAAATGTTTTTACTTCTGGATAATCTTTCTGAAAGTTTAAGATATTGCTAATGTTTGCACCACGAAAACTATAAATACTCTGAGAGTCATCTCCTACAACACAAATGTTTTGAAAACGATCTGCCAATGCTTTTACAATTAAGTATTGAGAATGGTTTGTATCTTGATACTCATCAACCATTATATATCTAAATCGATCTTGGTATTTCGCTAACACATCTGGGAAACGTGCTAATACCTCGTTGGTTCTCAACAATAAATCATCGAAATCCATCGCTCCTGACTTAAAGCATCTCGCAACATATTCTTTATAAATATCTCCTACTTTTGGTCGGCTCGCATGCAGGTCATCTTCTACCAAATCAGAGTTACTAAAATAAGCGTTTACTGTAATTAAACTGTTTTTCAAAGAAGATATTCTCCCTAATATTTGCTTAGGTTTATATCGGTCTTTGTCCAATTGCATCTCTTTAATAATTGATGATATTAACCGAACAGAATCTTGTGTGTCGTAAATCGTAAAGTTTGATGGATATCCTAACCTATCTGCTTCTGAACGCAGAATTCTAGCAAAAACAGAATGAAAAGTTCCCATCCATAAATTTTTAGATTCGCTAAAACCAACAACAGAACCAATACGTTCTTTCATTTCTTTTGCCGCTTTATTGGTAAAGGTTAGCGACAAAATGTTAAATGCATCTACACCTTGCTTCATTAAATGCGCAATTCTGTATGTTAACACACGTGTTTTTCCAGAACCAGCACCAGCGATTATAATCATTGGTCCGTCTTTTTGAACGACAGCAGCTCTTTGTGGAGTGTTTAAGGAATCTAAATAGTTTGCCAAAAGGATTTTTTTAAAGCGTAAATTTAAGTAATGTTCTGCGATTTTTTAAATAAACTATTATAAATATATTAAAGATTTACAAGTTTCATCAAATTATAAATACATTTACAATTCAATACCTATTTTTATCATGAATAAACAGATACTATTTCAACTATTCGCATTAGTAACATCGATTGCTATTGCTCAAAACCAAAGAGCTGAAGGAAAGATTATCGAAAATTTCGGAACGACATTTATTATTGATAATCCAGACATTAAAACAAATACTACCGCTAATTTTAAAGTGATTTTTGATGTTTCTACGACTTCTTCTAAAAATAACGTCATCAATAAAAACATTGTTACTGCTGCTAGATTCTTAAACATGCATGCTAATGAAGGAATGGAATTAAAACAATTAAAAGTTGCCATAACGATTCATGGAGCTGCATGGAAAGACGTATTGACTGATGCAGAGTATAAAAAGAAGTTTGGCGTTGTCAATCCAAATTCTAAACTAATAAAAGAATTAAACAAAGCAGGAGCTGATATTATTATCTGTGGTCAAACAGCAAGCTTTAGAGAAATGAACAGGCAAGCTGTAGTACCAGAGGTTAAGTTTGCTCTTTCTGCAATGACAGCCTTAATACAATATCAAAATAAAGGATACACTTTTATAAAATTTTAATCAAATGGAATATAGTTTTATAGAGATTGTAGGTTTAATTTTAGTGATCGGGTTTGTTGGTTATTTCTTCTTCCGCACGTATTTAAAAAGTACAAATGGCAATTACAAAGCAGATTTATTTTCTGAAAGAAAAAAAACTGCTTTATCAGTAAAACTGCTAGCATATGAGCGAATGGTATTGTTTTGTGACAGAGTAAACCCTACAAAACTATTGGTTAGAGTTAAACCGACAGATATAACTACCGAAGGGTATTTACATCTTTTATTAAAAAACATAGAACAAGAATTTGAACATAACTCTGTACAGCAAATTTATATTTCTGAAGAATGCTGGAAAGTGATTATTACTGTGAAATCAGCAATTATTAGTAAATTAAAACAAATTGCAAGTACCAGTAAAGATGCGCAAGAGCTAAGAGAGAAAATGATGATTGCATATCAAACCACCACTCCCCCAACAGATACTGCAATTGCATTTATAAAAAGCGAAGTACATAAAATATTATAACTAAAAAAACCCTCATAAATCTGAAGGCTTTTTTATTGCAAAAAAAATTAAGGAATCTAAAATTGGAATCTAACTCCTACTTTAAAATTCCTCCCTCTTGTGTTAAAGCCTAACGTTTCTTCGTAATCTTCATTCAACACATTGGTTAAAGACCCAAATAATGTTACTGTTTCATCTAATAATTTATAGTTCGCATTGATGTCTAACAAATGGTATGATGGCAACGTTTTTTCAACCGTTTTAAAGACAGAGGCATCATAATAAGCGCCTTCTCTTTCTCCTACATTTTTATATACTAAAGAGAAAAAGGTATTTTCAAAAAGGGTGAGTTCTAAGTTTGCTACAAACTTATTTTTAGGAATGTATCTCGCTTCAGCATCCTTATCAATGTACGTATACCCTAGATTTAATTTGGCAAAAGCATATGGTTTTAACGCTACAGAAGCTTCCACTCCTTTTACCTTAATCGTTGCTATTGCATTGTCATACTGCCCCCAAGGCGCAGCAGATAATCCTTTAAAAATAACAGCACTTTCTTCTGTTCTATTAAAAAATACCGTGCTTATTTCTACCCATTTTTTGTATGTAGACTCAAAACCAAACTCAAAAGTTTCATTTGTTTCTGGCTCTAAATTTAAGTTCCCATACACAGAAAATAATTGATATAAACTTGGCGAAATATATGCAGTACTATAAGAAGTTAACAATTTTAAAGTTGCTGTACCTGTATTATATAAATTGTATGATGGATTGATATGATACACGAAGTGAGATCCGTATTTACTGTGTGTATTCAATCGTCCCCCTGTATTAATTGTCAAGTTGAAATCTGTAGTATATACAGCTGCAGCATATGCAGCTAAAGTATTAAATTTAGCTAAACTAGCATCAATATCCCCCCAAGGAGAATTGGTTTGATTTGAATGATCTTGATAGTTTACACCCGTAATTAGCTGAAGGTTCGTATTGAAATCATATTTATTTACAACTTCTAAATGAATACTTTTTCCTTCATACGTATTTCCTTGAACGTCTCTTTTAACGTTGTTATAAGAAGCAATTGCAAATAAATTTCCTTTATTATAGTTAAACGCTGGCTTTACCCCAACTCTAAATTGCTTTTGATCTCCGCTATTTTCTAACGCATCCGTATAAGCGCCTCCATCATATTGATACTCAAACTCATCAACGTTTAAAAAAGTCTGAACAGATACATTGTCAGAAAAAGCATATCCTAATTTAAACAAACCGCTTTTATTAGTATATGCATCATTTGTAAACAATTTATCTGTGTTACTCTTCGCAGAAGAAAATCCATCAGTCGCCGTGACATTAAGAGTCCCTAAGTAATTAAATCGATCAACAGTTCCTCGTACACTTAAGTTTTGATTCTTATCCTGTAAACGTAAACTGTTAGCGTTCGCAGTATTATTAGTTCCTAAACTTACTTCATAACTCAAAGAAACCTCATCTTTAGATGCTTTTTTCAAGATGATGTTTACAACTCCGGTTGCAGCACCAGAACCATACAACGTGCTAGACGCTCCTTTTAATACCTCTATAGATTCAATTTGATTTAAAGACAACAAGCGCAAATCAAATTCTTGGCTAATTCCGGTGGGATCTGATACCGGAACACCATCAATCAATATCAATACTTGTCTGCTTCTACCTCCTCTAATATAACTTCCTTTAATAGCTCCTGAATTAGAATTTAATCCTTTAATTTCAACTCCAGGAATATTGTTTAACAATTCCAAGACCGTTTTACCTGCATTGTTTTGAATCTCTTGTTGGGTGATTTTCGTAATTACCTTTCCAACTTTTTCTTTTGCTAACTTAAATTTGGTTGCAGAAATGACGACCTCTGTTAGATTGATTTTTTTTTCTTGTGTTTTTTGCGCAAAAACACTTGTGCTAGCTAAAGAAATAGCCAAAGCACCAATAATTGTGAATTGTTTGTTCATTGTAAATGATTTAATTAAAATAAATAAATCAGGAAAATTCTGTACGAAATGATAGGTACATTAACTTTTATCCCGAAAGTTCTTCGTCTTTGAAACATGGCAGGTCTCCTGGCTCGCGTCTTGTAATTCACCTTCCCATTTTTACCTGATATCTTTCCAGGGATCAAAACAGTGGCTAAAGAGGTATTACAAGCATCCTTTCTAAAAGGACAAAGCTTACAGTTGCGGGAACAGCTTTGGGATAACAATTTCAAAATTGCGTTACCAAATTCCCTTTTAATTTATCAACTAACAACTAGGTGATAAAACCAAAATTCGCGGCAAATGTAATCGAATTTCTATTAGTACTGAAATTTTATTCAGAACATTTTTGTAACCTTGCAATTCAAATTAGTAGAGATGAAATCATTCGTTACCCTATTTTTAGTATCCATCATTTTTATTGGCTGTAAAGAAAATACACACTCAAAAGAGCTACAGAAAAAATATAAACAATCAATTCAAATAAAATACGCTAAAGGGTTTGATATTCAGTATTTTAAAAATTATAAAAAACTAATAATAAAAGCACCTTATTTAAATGCAACAACGCAATTTGAATATATAATTTCAACTGATGGAGACAGCAATATAATGTATCCAAAAGGAACATTAATCAACACACCTATCCATAAAATAGTCGTTACTTCTACAACACATATTCCGATGCTGGAGTTATTAGGCGTAGAAAACACCTTAATTGGCTTTCCGCACACAGCATATATTACCTCCCCAAAAACAAGAAAACTCATAGAGAATAAATCCATTAAAGAAGTCGGAATTAAAGCGGATTTAAACACGGAAATTCTACTTGATTTAAACCCAGATGTTGTTGTTGGATTTAGTATCAGCAAAACCAACAAGTCTTTAGCTTTGATAGAAAAAGCTGGGATACCAGTAATCTTAAATGGAGATTGGCTGGAGAAAACACCGCTAGGAAGAGCTGAATGGATAAAGTTCTTTGGAGTATTATACAATAAAGAGAAAGAGGCTGATAGCATTTTTAATGCAATTGAAAAGAGCTATACTGAAGCGAAACTAATTGCAAGCAAAGCAAAAAACACCCCAAGCATCCTTTCTGGTGCAATAATGAGTAAAGACATATGGAACTTACCTGCTGGAGAAAGCTTTGTTGCTCAGTTTTTAAAAGACGCAAACACAAACTATCTTTGGAAAGATTCAAAAGGAAAAGGAAGTTTATCGATTAGTTTTGAAAGCGTACTTGATAAAGGAAAAGATGCAGACATCTGGATCGCTCCAGGTTTTTACAGAAACAAAGAACAAATGTTAAGTAGAAACAAAAATTATCAAACATTTACTGCTTTTAAAAACGACCAGCTTTTTACATTTGCCACGAATGTTGGTGACACTGGCGGAACCATTTATTTTGAGCTAGGCCCAACAAGACCCGATTTGGTCTTAAAAGATATTATCAAGATTACACACCCTGAGTTATTAGTAAACTATACGCCTACTTTCTTTAGTAAAATGGAATAGGGTTTATACAAGAATTATTCTTCTACATTCATAATTCGTCTAATTGGAATTGGTAAATCGACTCCTTCTTTTACAAATCGTTTATGAACAGCTTCATTTAAAGCACATTTTACTGTAAACTCCTCTAACGGATCATTCACCCAAACATAAGCTCTTATAAGAATGTAATTTTCTGAAACCTCTATCACTCGTATTTCAACCTGATTAGAAATAGCTAATACCTCTGTTGGTGTTCTATAATCTATAACACCATCTAGTTTTAAAGCTTCTTCTTCAATAATCTGTTTCGCCAAGTCAATATCAGCAAACAAGCCTAACTTAAAATTATTAAAACTTAATATATGAGAATCTTCAATGGTATGGTTCAGCACTGACTCTGTACTAATAATAGAATTCGGAATAATCAATCGTTTGTTTTCAAAATTGTTAATCACCGTGTGGCGTAAAGTAATGTCTTCTACGATTCCTATTCTGCTATCATCTAGCTTAATGTAATCTCCAACTCTAAATGGTTTAAAAATGACAATAAACACCCCAGCAATTAAGTTCGAGATTGCTGCTTGGGCAGCGAAACCTATAATAGCAGCTAAAATTCCAGCTCCAGAAAAGATAAAAGCCGCTTTGTTTTTAAAAACTGGCACCGTTATTATAATGAATAATATAGCAAGTAAAACAACAAAAAATTTAATAGAGTTTTTTAAAAACTGAAGGCTTGTTTTTTTATATTTTTCTGATTTTGACTTTTTTAAATAACTTACTATTATCAATCGAATCAATCTAGAAACACCCCAAGAAACAAGTAATACAACTACAATATAGATTGATATATTCCATGCCGTATCTAGCTTTAAAATTTCGTTAACCAATTTCATCTTATCTATTCATTAAATTAAATGCAGCTATAGCATGAATTTTTGTAGTGTCAAACACCGGAAAAGAAACGTCTTTTTGAGCAATTAACATTGGTATTTCTGTACAACCTAGAATTACCCCCTGCGCTCCTTTAGAAATCAACTTTTCAATAATTCTAAGGTATTCCTTTTTTGAATCTGTATTCACCTCTCCAAAGGCTAATTCAGTATAAATTACCTGATGAATAATCTCCCTATCACTTTCATTCGGAATTATAACTTCTATTCCAAATTCAGACAAAATATCAGCATAAAATGTACTCTCCATAGTATATTTTGTTCCCAACAAAGCGACTTTCTGCAATTCCTTTTCTTTAATTTTCAAAGAAGTTACTGTTGCAATATGTAGCACCGGAATTGTTACCGATTTCTGAACAACATCAATAGTTAGATGCATTGTATTTGCACAAATCAAAATACACTTCGCCCCTCCTTTCTCTAAGTTCTGAGCAGCTATCACCATCATTTCAGCTAATAAATCCCAGCGGTTTTCAGATTGATATTTTGAAACCACCCCGAAATCAACAGATTCAATTAACACATTACAAGAATGTTTTGCTCCAAAGGTAACAGCTGCTAATGCATTCAATTCTCGATAATACAGAATGGTAGACTCTGGTGTCATTCCGCCAATTAAACCAATCGTTTTATTCATTCCTAAAACAGTTTTGTTTGATTTTCTTCATCCTTTGCTTTTTGCTCTGCCTTTTTCTTTTCTATCGTTTTCTGCAAAGCCCTTTTAGCTTTCTCCTCACTACTTATTAGTGCCGGTTTTTCTGGAACAACTTCTAAATTAGTGATTTCTAAAGGTATTATCTTTTCAGAAATAATTTCCTCCTCTACAACTTCAATCTCTTCTGAAACAATCTCTTCTGGGACTGTAAAAGGCAATGATTCTAATACGTTTATTTGCTTTATTTTATTCGTAGTAAACTGATTACCTTGCGCCTTTATTCCTTTTACAGCAATAAGTTTTTCAAAATTCACATTGCTATTCTCTATACTTCTTTTTGAGAAAATTACTTCTGCAATTGGCCTGTAATCTGTGGAAATAATTTCTAATTTCGACTTGGGATGCTCAGATATAAATACCTCTTCTTTGTCTACCGTTTCAATTAAAAAACGTTTTACATAATACCGTTCTTTATCACCATCAAAATAAATAGCAGAGATTGGTTTGTTTGGCTTCCACTTTTCAAGAACAATCATATCGTCCTCAAAATGGCTTGCTAAATTAGGTGTTATGGCTTTTGCTTTACCAGATTGATGTACAATTAGCAACTTATCTTCTGCTTTAAACTCTCCTAACAACTCACCTCTATCATCAACGTTTAAACGCTGAACCGTTTCATCAAACCAAATTTTACGTGGCTTTAATGTAGAGACTCCAGATGTTTTGAATTCAACTGTTTTAATTGAAAACTTCGTAATTGTATTCCCTCTAACAGCTCTTCCTTTTACCGCTAAATCTGAAAAATCAATGTCCCACTTTAGCTTTTTAACACTACCTACTGCACGTAAGTTTATGGTTACAACTTCTGCTTCTCCATTTGGATTTTCTGTAAAATACAACACCTTAGATCCTTTCGTTCCATTCGCTAAATCATATTCTTTATCTCGAGTAACTCCTGTAACCGTAAAGCGCTTCATATAACTCGCCCCTTTGGCGCCATCTTTATACATCATGTTATACACGGTGCGCTTATCATTCTTTTTAAAGATTGCAACATGAATAATATCTTTTCCTACAAAGGTTTTAGAAGCCACTTTTGTGATCATCATACTTCCATCTTTCTTAAACACAATAATATCATCAATATCTGCACAGTCTGTTACATATTCATCTTTACGTAATGACGTACCTAAAAAGCCTTCTTCTCTATTTACATACAATTTTGTGTTTCTCATCACCACTTTTGTTGCTACGATGTCATCAAAAATTCTGATTTCTGTTTTACGCTCTTTTCCTTTTCCGTAGGTTGATTTTAAACGTTTAAAAAAATCGATTGCAAACTCAATAAGGTTTGCTAAGTAGTTTTTTACTTCTTCAATTTTATCTTCTAATCCTTCAATATGTTGTTTTGCCTTGTCAATATCAAATTTTGAAATTTTCTTAATTCTAATTTCCGTTAATCGAACAATATCTTCTTCTGTAATGGCTCTTTTTAAATGTTTGGTGTGCGGCTGTAATCCTTTATCAATTGCAGTAATTACACCTGCCCACGTTTCTTCTTCTTCAATATCGCGATAGATTCTGTTTTCAATAAAAATACGTTCTAAAGACGCAAAATGCCATTGTTCTTCTAACTCGTTTAATTGAATCTCTAGCTCTAATTTTAATAATTCAACGGTATTATCAGTTGATTTACGCAACACTTCATGAACCCCAATAAAAACAGGTTTATTATCTTCAATAACGCAACATAATGGCGAAATTGAGTTTTCACAATTTGTAAAAGCAAACAATGCATCAATAGTTTTATCAGGCGAAATTCCCGGAGGTAAATGCACTAATATTTCAACATTGGCTGCTGTATTATCTTCAATTTTTTTGATTTTAATCTTGCCTTTGTCATTTGCTTTTAAAACGCTATCAATCAACGTAGTGGTTGTGGTTCCAAACGGAATTTCTGTAATGACTAGGGTTTTCTTATCCTGTTGAGATATTTTTGCTCGAACTCTCACTTTTCCTCCGCGCTTCCCTTCGCTATAGCTAGTAAAATCTGCGATTCCGCCTGTTAAAAAATCAGGAAAAATACTAAAGCTACGTCCTTTTAAGTGTTTGATAGAAGCATCAATCAGCTCTATAAAATTATGAGGTAATATTTTTGTTGACAAACCAACTGCAATTCCTTCACCACCTTGCGCTAGTAACATTGGAAATTTTACAGGTAAATTTATCGGCTCTTTTCTACGACCATCATATGAAGATTGCCATTCGGTTGTCTTTCCGTTAAAAACAACATCTAATGCAAATTTCGAAAGTCTAGCTTCAATATATCTCGAAGCTGCAGCACGATCACCAGTTAAAGTGTTTCCCCAGTTTCCTTGCATGTCAATTAGCAATTCTTTCTGACCGATTTGCACCATTGCATCACCAATAGAAGCATCTCCATGCGGGTGATATTGCATGGTGTGACCAACAATGTTCGCTACTTTATTGTAACGCCCATCATCTAAATCTTTCATAGAATGTAAGATACGACGTTGCACAGGCTTAAAACCATCATCAATTGCTGGAACTGCTCTTTCTAAAATCACATACGAAGCATAATCTAAAAACCACTCCTTGTACATTCCTGTAACTTTAGTAATAGTTTCTTCTGGGACCAAATTGGTCTCATTAGCTAATTCTTCTTCGTGTTCGTAGTCGTTGTTTTCTTCACTCATTCCTAATTACTCTTTTATCTCTGTTTTATTAGAAAACAGCATTGCAATAACTACAAGAGTCATTGATATTACACCCAAATATGAAGAAGAATTCTCACCCCATGATACATCATCAAAATTCACTCTTAATAAGTTAACCAGAACCATAATTCCTGCTAATACTCCAACGATATTTCTAACCTTTCTTTTCATTAATACTCTTCTTCAATGATGTCTAATTCTACTTTCAAGTTATCGATGATAAACTTTTGTCTATCTGGTGTGTTTTTTCCCATATAGAAAGAAAGCATCGACTCTACAGGAACTTCTTTGTCTAACATTACAGGATCTAACCGAATGTCATTTCCTATAAAATGAACAAATTCGTCAGGAGAAATCTCTCCCAATCCTTTAAATCGAGTTATTTCTGGTTTCCCTCTTAACTTCCCGATTGCTTCTCGCTTCTCTTCATCTGAGTAGCAGTAATACGTGTCTTTTTTATTTCGGACTCTAAATAAAGGCGTTTCTAAGATATACAAATGCCCTTCTTTTATCACTTCAGGGAAAAATTGTAAAAAGAATGTAATCAATAACAATCGAATGTGCATTCCATCTACATCTGCATCTGTAGCAATTACAATATTGTTATAACGCAATCCTTCTATACCATCTTCAATATTTAAGGCTGCTTGTAATAAATTAAACTCTTCATTCTCATACACAATCTTCTTGCTCAGCCCATACGAGTTTAAAGGCTTTCCTTTTAAACTAAATACCGCTTGGGTATTTACATTTCTAGATTTTGTGATAGAACCAGAAGCAGAATCTCCCTCAGTAATAAACAAAGTTGTATTTAAATATCCTTCTCTCTTTACATCTGATAAATGAATTCTACAGTCTCTTAATTTTTTATTGTGTAAACTCGCTTTTTTAGCTCTGTCTTTGGCTAATTTTCGAATTCCAGATAATTCCTTACGCTCTCGTTCTGCTTGTAATATTTTTCGGTGAATTGCTTCAGCAGCATCGGTGTTTTTATGTAAATAATTGTCTAATTGTGTTTTTACAAAATCGTTTATAAATGTTCTTACTGTTGGCAAACCGCCTCCCATTTCTGTAGATCCTAATTTTGTTTTTGTTTGACTTTCAAAAATAGGCTCCATTACTTTAATTGCAATGGCAGAGATAATCGATTTACGAATATCAGAAGATTCATAATTCTTTCCGAAATATTCTCTTATGGTTTTAACAATAGCTTCTCTATACGCTGCTTGATGTGTTCCTCCTTGTGTTGTATGTTGCCCGTTTACAAACGAGTGGTATTCTTCTGAATATTGCGTTTTACTATGTGTAATAGCAATTTCTATATCTTCTTCTTTTAAATGGATAATTGGGTATAATAAATCTGTAGCGGATGTGTTTTCTTGTAGTAAATCTTTCAATCCATTTTCAGAAAAGAATTTCTCACCATTAAAAACAATGGTCAAACCTGTGTTTAAATACACATAGTTTTTTAACATTTTTGCTACATACTCATTTCTGTATTTATAGTTACCAAAAATACTTTCATCAGGAATAAACTGAACCTTGGTTCCTTTTCTTAATGATGATTCTTGCGCATCTTCTACTTCAATTAAATTTCCTTGATTAAATTCTGCCCAAGAAGTTTTGTTGTCTCTTATAGATTGTACTTTAAAATAGCCTGACAATGCATTCACCGCTTTTGTACCAACACCATTTAGTCCAACAGATTTCTTAAAAGCTTTAGAGTCATACTTTCCTCCAGTATTCATTTTAGACACTACATCTACCACTTTTCCAAGCGGAATTCCACGACCGTAATCACGAACCGTTACTTGCTTGTCTCTAATAGATATTTCGATTGTTTTACCAGCACCCATCACATATTCATCGATCGAGTTGTCTAACACTTCTTTCAATAAAATATAGATTCCATCATCTGGAGAAGAACCATCTCCTAACTTACCAATATACATTCCAGGACGCATACGAATATGCTCTTTCCAATCGAGAGATCGAATATTGTCTTCTGTATATTTTGTTTCTTGTGTCATAAATTATGAAAATTGAATGCCATGCTAAAATAGCACTTACAAGTAAAAAATAAAAAACTCTATTGAATTAGTTATCAACAGAGTTTTTAATAGTCTTATTGTTTTAATACGCTTAGTATTTCATAGAAGAAATCCACTTTTCAATTAGCGAAATTCCTTCTTTATGAAGCGTATTTTTTCCTATTTCTGGCATTACAACATCAGGTTCTAAGTGTTTCATTCTATATAAAAGAATTGATTTTTCTGGCGCTCCTTTTACAATATCATATGCTAAATTCCCAGATCCTTTTCCTGCTGCAACAGGAGGTTTGTTAACCCCTAGCGTATACTCGTCTTTAATTTGATAAGACAAATGTAGTCCGCTTGTTTTTGCAGAACCTTCTTTTTGATGACAATGTGCACAATTAACTTCTAGATAAGCCCTTGCCCGTTCGCTGATTGTTCCAGAATTTTCATCTCTATAATCTGGTAGCTTAGGAATGTTTTTTATAGACTCTACACCTTTTAATTGATTATTAACCAATAAATATTCTAACTGATTCTTTTTTAATGTAGAATTGATTCGGTTTAATTGACTTGCGCTTGGTCCTAATGGAACAATTGACTTGCCTTTTACATGACAGTTTTTACACATGTTTGTATTAGGTACAGAATATGTGAAGTTCAATTTAGAATTTAGAGCTTCACTTCTTTTAATACCTACTTGTACATCTTTTCCGAAAATATATAGATACGCCTCCGTTTGTGATTCGTTCCATAAATAAGGTAATGCCTGCCATTTTTCTGTAATGCTATCTTTTATTAAAAGGCGGGTTTCTATAATGATGTCTTTATCTTCATTTTCTAGGATTGATCCTTTGTAATAAAAGTTTTTAACCAATACCGTTCCTTTAGGAAAATCTAAAACGCCCAATTCTTTATATGAAATTTTTGTATTTTCAGGAAGTACAATATATCTTTTTTTAGAAGCATAGTCTGTAAATAAAGGGGAGTTGAGCTCATACGGAACAACGTTTTTATTCACTGGAATTAATTGATGTAACGGTTGCTTAAAAAAACCGTAGTCAGATAATTTTTCTAACCCTATATTAGGTGCTTTTTCAGAATAGTTAGACTGTAATAATCCTACGACTCCTTTTTGAGATAGATCCTTATAGTTACTGCTCTTATCTTTACAATTTACTAAAAAGAAACCGAGCAAACATAGAATACTAATTACACGAATATTCGGAAGTATTATCTGTTGCGTTTTTAAAGTCATTTAAAAGGTCTAGATTATAAAAAGAAACATTTGTGCCATCTGTAAAACAAAGAGTGTATGATGCTTTAGGAGCAATAGCTCCATCCCAAAGTACATCTACAGTCTGAAATGGGTTTTTAAGCAGTAGAATTCTCCCAAAATCATTATTTATCGTTGGAAACCAATGCTTGTTTGAAAAAGAGTTTTTACCAATTTTTACATTTCTTGGATAAGGGTTGTACTTCTTATCATTTTCAAACTTAGAACTAATACCTCTTACAGAGCCAACTCCTTCGCTTGTTTCTTCCATTTCTGTAGCATCACGCTTGCCCATTTCATATAATGAGACATAACTTGCTAAAGCTATAGAAGCTGTTTTATTGTTTTCAAATGTATTGTTGTAAAAATGTACTTTTTCTGTTCCTAACACCAAACTACCAGTACCTGATGGAACTTGCCCCACAATTGATCCTTTAGGAGCAAAGTTTTTAGTGTTATTACTGTAGATATGATTATCATAGACTTCAATATTACTACCATACTGAGTTAATCCTGGTAAATCAAATACTAATATACCTCCAGTGTTTTCATACGTTTTATTTCCAAATATTTTAACATTATTTGAATTTTCACTCTCAATACCAGCTACATTATAAAAAACTTCATTATTGCTTATAATCACATCATTTGATTGCCCAACATAAATCCCTGCATCTGATGCCCCAATAGAAACACAGTTATTAATCACAACATCTTTGCACAATACAGGGTAAAAAGCATACGCTCCATTCTCTTTACTAACCTTACCCGTCCAAGAGCTTTGTACATTATTAAATGTAATGCCTTTCGTATCCATTACCTTAATATTGTCTCCTTTAGCATCTTCAATAGTAAGATTTTCTATATGAATGTTTTGGGAGTTGGTTATTCTAATACCCTCTGCTCCTTTTGTTTGTCCTTTAAAACTTAAGACTGTTTTATTTAATCCTTTTCCTCTTATAGTAACATGACTTACACCGTCTAACGATAAACTTTGGCGTAAAGAGAAATGCCCTTCTTCTATCTCTATTACCGTGCTGTCTTTTGCTAATAAAAATTTTGAAAGAATTTCTTGCTCTTTACCTTCTATATAATTACGTTCTGGGTTATAACTAGGTAATGGTTCTGAGCTTACTATTAAGTATGTAACACCAAATAGTAAAACCACACCTACTAAAAAATAAAGTATTTTTTTCATGGTAGTTTTATGTAAAATATTGGCAGTAAGGTACTAAAATCTAAAGAACTTTTTAAACGTTGAATCTGAAATTCATCATATCTCCATCCTGAACGATGTATTCTTTTCCTTCTACAGATAATTTACCTGCTTCTTTTACTTTTGCTTCCGTACCTAAAGCAACATAATCGCTATATTTAATTACTTCTGCTCTAATAAATCCTTTTTCGAAATCTGTATGAATTACACCCGCTGCTTGTGGTGCTGTATCTCCAACATTAATTGTCCAAGCTCTTACCTCTTTAACACCTGCTGTGAAATATGTTTGTAGTTTTAATAATTTATAAGCCTTTCTAATTAATTTAGAAGCTCCAGGCTCTGTTAAACCGATATCGTCTAAGAACATTTGACGCTCTTCATAATCATCTAACTCATTAATATCTGCTTCTGTACCAACTGCTAAAACAATAATTTCTGCTTCTTCATTTGCCACAGTTTCTTTTACGAGATCAACATATGCATTTCCAGAAACAGCAGATTTCTCATCTACGTTACACACATACAAAACAGGTTTTGAAGTAATCAATTGTAATGTACTTACAAACGCTGCTTCTTTTTCTGTAAACTCAATAGTTCTTACAGATTCACCTTTTAATAATGTTCCTTCTATTTTTAATAAGATTACTAATTCAGCTTGCGCTTCTTTATTTCCTGTTTTAGCATTACGTTTTACTCTTTCTAAACGTTTTTCTACAGTTTCTAAATCTTTTAATTGCAATTCAATGTCAATGGTTTCTTTATCTCTAATAGGGTCAATAGTCGTATCAACATGAATAATATTATCATCATCAAAACAACGTAGTACATGAATAATAGCATCCGTTTCTCTAATATTAGCTAAAAACTGATTTCCCAATCCTTCACCTTTACTTGCTCCACGAACCAATCCTGCAATATCAACAATCTCTACAGTTGCGGGCTGCACTCTTTCTGGGTTTACTAACTCTTCTAACTTCTCTAATCGTTCATCTGGTACATTTACCACACCAATATTTGGTTCTATTGTACAAAAAGGAAAGTTTGCACTTTGCGCTTTTGCATTCGATAAACAATTAAACAGTGTTGATTTTCCTACGTTTGGTAATCCTACAATTCCAGCTTTCATCTGATCTTTTTATTGATTTTTTGCGAGTGCAAATATAGTATTTTGATTTAAAAAAAGCACTAAATTACAAGTACAATAAAAACAATTGCTTTAACAAAAAATTAACGTTAACATATTTTTTACTATATTTATAGCCAAATAATGTCAAACAATTAACTCAATTATTTAACTCATGAAAAAAATTACACTCTTATTAATTGCTGTTTTTAGCATAAGTCTCACATTTGCTCAAAGCACTGTGACCGGGTCAGTTACTGATACCAACAACGAAGCTCTTCCCGGAGCAAACATCGTTGAAAAAGGTACCCAAAATGGAACATCAACTGATTTTGACGGAAATTTCTCTCTGACCGTAAAAGATGGCGCTGTTTTAGTAATTAGTTTTGCTGGTTACGAAACCAAACAAGTTTCTGTTAACGGAAAAACGACTTTAAACATTATGTTATCTGAAGGATTACAGTTAGATGAAGTTGTTGTTACTGGAAATAGAGCAAAACCGAGAACGATATTAGATTCTCCTGTTCCTATTGACAATATAAGCGCTAAAGAATTAAAATCTAGCGGACAAACTTCTATAGATCATATGTTAACCTATAAGATTCCTTCTTATAATGCTTCTAGTCAAACCATATCAGATGCAACTGCGCATTTTGACCCGGCTGATTTAAGAGGATTAGGACCAAGTAGAACCTTAGTTTTAATTAATGGTAAACGAAAAAATCAAAGTGCTTTAGTTTACGTAAATGATACTCCTGGAAAAGGTGAAGTAGGAACAGATATGAAAAGTATCCCTACAGCAGCTATTGAAAGAATAGAGGTTTTACGTGATGGAGCTTCGGCACAATATGGATCTGATGCCATTGCAGGTGTTGTAAATATTATCTTAAAGAAAAATGTAGAATATACGACTGTCTCTTTGAACTCTGGTATCACCACAGAAGGTGATGGACTTACTTTTGGAGCTGATGTAAATTCTACACTTAAAGTAGGCGACAGCGGGTATTTAAACTACACGTTCGCTTATGAAAACCAAGACAAAACAAACAGAGCAGGAACTCCAGGAGGAGACGGATTGTTTGGTGTTATATTTGGTGATGATGCGATTTTAAACGGTACTCATCCCTTTTTAGTAGCCAACCCTGATATGGGAATGACTGTTGGTCAACCAAAAGTATCAAAAACAGATATTTTTGTGAATGCAGGAATGCCTTTTGATAATGACAAAGGAGAGTTTTACACCTTTGGTGGTGTTTCTATTAGAAAAGGAACAAGTTTTGCTTTATACAGAACTCCTTACTGGGTTCCAGATCCACATAACTTACTACACGATGCTGGAACTGATTATAAAGGATTTCAACCAACTTTTGAAACAGATATTAGTGATGTTACTTTTGGTGCAGGAGCTAAATTTGAATTGTTAGGGTTTAAATCTGACTTGAGTGTGATGTATGGTGGCAATAGTGTTGACTATACGATCGGAAACACATTAAATCCTGCTTTAGGCGCAGCAAGTCCAACAACCTTTAATGCTGGAGGATATAAATTTAGCAATATTGTTGGAAATCTTGACATGAGCAAAACAATTAATCAAATAAGTATTGGATTAGGTATGGAAGTAAGACAAGAAAGATTTGAAGCAATCGCTGGAGAATCTGATTCTTATACTGATGGTGGTGCGCAATCATTTCCTGGTCTACAACCGAGTAATGCAGTGAATGAAACACGTTCAAATGTTGGAGTTTATGGAACTATGGATTGGGACATTTCTGACAACTTCCTTATTGGAGGTGCTTTGAGATATGAAAACTATTCTGATTTTGGAAGTAACACCTCATGGAAAATTAATTCACGTTATAAATTTAACGAAAGAACAGTAGTAAGAGCTTCATTTAGTAATGGGTTTAGAGCACCGTCTTTACACCAAACTTACCTGAGTAATATCCAAACACTAGTTTCTGGTGGAACGATCTCTAATCAAGGTACATTTAACAATGTTAGTTCTGTTATTAGAGGATTAGGTATTCCTAAATTATTCGCCGAAACTTCAAGCAGTCTTTCTACAGGTCTTACACTACAGCCTTCAAGAAATTTCACGATGTCTGTTGATTTCTACAATATCAAAGTAGATGATCGTGTATTATTTTCTGGTGAAGTTGGATTTGATGGTGATGACAGCACAACAAATGCTGTAGAACAGGTTTTATTAGACAATGATGTAACCAGTATTAAATTCTTTGTAAATGCAGTAAATACTGAAACAACCGGTGTTGATTTTGTAGCAAATTATAAAAATATTGAAGCAGGAGATGGAAAACTAGGGCTTTCTTTTGCAGCAAACTTTAATAACACTAAAATTGTTGGAGACATTGCTACCCCTTCTGATAAATTAGCAGGATATGATATTTTCAATAGAAAAGAGCAAGCAAGAATTACATCTGCAAGACCAAAAACTAAAATATTATTTGGTGCTGACTACAGCAGAAGTAAATATAACTTTGCCTTAAACAACACGTATTTTGGTGAGGTAACTTGGCAACATGCAGCAGACGTTTCAAAAGATCAAACTTTTGCAGGGAAAGTAATTACAGATCTACTTTTTGGATACACATTCTCTGAAAAAGTTTCAGCAAACGTATCTGTTTTAAACTTGCTAAACGTATACCCTGATGCAATTGATACCAAAGGTGATTTTGTAACTGACTTAGGTGGTCGTTTCAAATATCCTTGGGAAGTAAATCAATTTGGGTTTAGTGGTACTATTGTAAAAGCTGGATTGACATTTACATTCTAATTCAGAATTACAAACTATTTCAAACAAAAAAAAAGGAGCGTTTTAAACGCTCCTTTTTTAATGGTATATTTCTAAATAGAAAACGCCCAAATCAAATGATTTGGGCGTTTTTATATTATACGTAAAAAAAATTACTCATTATGCATAAAACGTTGCTTCTCTAATAATTCTTCTTGTGTTTCAACATTATCATCATCTGGCACACAACAATCTACAGGACAAACAGCTGCGCATTGAGGTTCTTCATGAAACCCTACACATTCTGTACACTTATCTGCAACGATGAAATAAATTTCATCAGAAATAGGCTCTTGAGTATCTCCTGCATTTGCAGCTTTACCATTAGGCAAAATCACATTCCCTGCTAAATCAGTACCATCAGAATACTTCCAATCATCTGCACCTTCATAGATTGCTGTATTTGGGCATTCTGGCTCACATGCGCCACAATTTATACATTCGTCAGTAATAATAATTGCCATAGTTTTTCTGTTTCAGTTTATGTACCTTTGCGGTGCAAAAATAAGTCCAATATAATTCACAACCAAAAGAAATATAGATAATGCAACAACGAATTGATGCTTTTGTAAAATTAGGAAATTTTTTGAGTCAGTTTTCTCAATCTGGTATTGAAGAAAAAGAGAATATTGAATTCAATGATTTGTTTTTTGAGGGGTTTAAACATCAAATTAAAATCGCCCAAGAAAAGAACTCTTGGTTTACCAAAGACAATATTTTATTTTCTCTTGAAAGTTGGTCAAAAGCATTGACTAAAGAAAACATATCTACTTGGCTAAAAGGCCAACATTTCAACCCAACAAAAAGCACGGTAGCCATCATTATGGCAGGGAATATTCCGCTAGTTGGTTTTCATGATTTTTTAGCAGTTTTAATATCTGGGCATTCAGTACTTGTTAAACAATCTTCTAACGACAAAAACTTACTGCCTTTTATGGCTAAGTATTTAGAATATGTAGCACCTTCTATAAAAGGTACTATTCAATTTACAGAAGGGAAACTGACCGATTTTGATGCCGTAATTGCAACAGGAAGTAATAATACTGCTCGTTATTTTGAATACTACTTTAAAGGAAAACCAAATATCATTAGAAAAAATAGAAATTCTATTGCGGTAATCAGTGGTGCTGAAACTGAAGATGAAATGAACCAATTAAGTAATGATGTTTTTCATTATTTTGGTTTAGGATGCAGAAGTGTTTCTAAACTATTTGTTCCTGAAGGATATAATTTTGACGCCTTTTTTAATGGAATGTATAGTAAAAGAGCACTTATTGATAATGCCAAATACGCTAATAATTACGATTATAACAAAGCCGTGTATTTAATGAGTGAGTTTGATTTACTTGAAAATGGTTTTTTAATGATTAAAGAAGATCCTAGTTACGCTTCTCCAATCGCCACCATTTTTTATGAATACTATTCAGATAGTGCTCAATTAAAAGAAAAGCTAACCCTGGATGCAGATAAAATTCAATGTATTGTTTCTAATGGTTTTAATACAGACGAAATTCAATTCGGTCAAACCCAACACCCTCAACTTTGGGATTATGCAGATGGTGTAAACACCTTAGATTTTTTAGCAACTATTTAAAATAGATATACCGTAAAAAACAGCATCTTTGTTATTGCAAAACAACAACATAAATCAACAAGAAATGAAAAAACATAACTTTAGCGCTGGACCTTGTATTTTACCAGACGAAGTATTAAAAAAAGCTTCAGAAGCTGTTCTTAATTTTAATGATGACAACCTTTCTTTACTAGAGATTTCGCACAGAAGCAAACCCTTTGTTGCTGTACTAGAAAAAGCAAAAAGCTTGGTTTTAGAATTGTTGAATTTAGAAAACAAAGGATATAAAGTGTTGTTTTTACAAGGCGGAGCGAGTACTCAGTTTTTAATGACTGCATATAATCTATTAAATAAAAAAGCAGCCTATTTAAACACGGGAACTTGGGCTGATAAAGCAATAAAAGAAGCAAAATTGTTTGGAGAATTAAACGAAATAGCCTCTTCTAAAGACAAAAACTACAATTACATTCCGAAAGGGTATGAGATTCCAAAAGATGCTGATTACTTTCACTGCACAAGTAACAATACCATTTTTGGAACACAAATGAAAAGTTTTCCTGAATTTGACGGAATAATGGTTTGTGATATGAGTTCTGATATATTTTCTCGTCAATTAGATTTTTCGAAATTTGATTTGATCTATGCCGGAGCACAAAAAAACATGGGTCCAGCAGGAACCACATTAATCGTAATTAAAGAAGCAATATTAGGTAAGGTTGATCGTGTTATTCCATCCATGTTAAACTACCAAAATCATATAGATAAAGACAGTATGTTCAATACACCTGCTGTTTTTGCAGTGTATGTTTCTATGTTAACATTACAATGGTTAAAGGATTTAGGCGGAATACCATTTATAGAAAAAGCAAACAACAAGAAGGCAGCTCTTTTATATACTGAGATTGATAGAAATCCATTATTTGAAGGCGTGGTAGCAAAAGAAGACAGAAGTACTATGAATGCTACTTTTACCTTAACCGATGCGCGCTTGAAAGACACATTCGAGGCCCTATGTGCAGCAGCAGGAATTAATGGAATAAACGGACATAGAAGTCTTGGCGGCTACAGAGCAAGCATGTATAATGCATTACCTTTGTATAGTGTGCAAGTACTTGTAGATGCAATGCAAGAATTAGAAAGAAATAAAAAGTAACAAAGCAGGAAAGCTGCAAAACTATAAGGATTTTACCTTGAAGCTTTGCTCCTTAGTTCCTCTGAAACTCATAAAAAATGAAAATATTAGCAAACGACGGAATTTCACAAAGTGGAATTACTATTTTAGAGAAAAATAATTTTGAAGTAATCACTACAAAAGTGGCTCAAAATCAATTAGAAAATTTTATCAATGAAAATTCAATTGACGCTATTTTAGTAAGAAGTGCAACTCAGGTACGTCAAGAATTAATTGAAGCATGTCCAAGTATTAAATTAATTGGTCGCGGTGGTGTTGGTATGGATAATATTGATGTAGACTATGCTATTGATAATGGTTTACATGTAATTAATACACCAAATGCATCTTCTAGTTCTGTTGCAGAATTGGTGTTTGCTCACTTATTCGGAATGGTTCGTTTTTTACCTCAATTAAATAGAGAAATGCCTTTAGAAGGGGATTCTCGTTTTAAAGATTTAAAGAGGGATTTTGGTAACGGAACTGAGCTTAGAGGAAAAACATTAGGAATTGTTGGTTTTGGAAGAATCGGGAAAGAAGTTGCTAAAATTGCCTTAGGAATTGGAATGAAAGTAATTGCTACAGACGCACTTGTTAGTAGTACAACCATAAATATTCCATTTTACAATGGACAATCAATTGATGTGAAAATTGAAACGGAACCAATATCTGACGTATTAAAACATGCAGACTTTATTACCTTACATGTTCCTGATCAAGAAGAATATATTATTGGTAGTGAGCAATTTAACTCAATGAAAGACGGTGTTGGAATTATAAATACTGCTCGTGGAGGTGTAATTGATGAAGTCGCTTTAATAAAAGCATTAGAATCGGGTAAAGTTAGATATGCTGGTTTAGATGTTTTTGAAAAAGAACCGACTCCAGAAATTCAAATATTAATGAACCCAGATATTTCTTTAACACCACATATTGGTGCGGCTACTTTAGAGGCTCAAGATAGAATTGGTGAAGAATTGGCAGAACAAATTATAAAACTACTTTCTTACTAAATTAATGGCAATAGTTAACCCTTTTAAAGCTGTTAGAGCAACAAGAGATAAAGTTGCGTTGGTTTCTACAAAATCGCGTGAAATTTACACTCCAGATATGTTAAATGCGAAGCTCGCATTTAATCCATATACATTTTTACATGTAATAAATCCTGGGTATAAATATCACAAACAAGATGTTCGTGGAGATTTAGGTTTTAAATTAGTGCACAATAGATATTTAGAATTTAAGGAAGATACAATCTTTACACAAGATGAAACGCCCGGTTTTTATATCTATCAGAAAATAACGCCTACAACTTCTTTTTGCGGAATTATTTCTGCCACTTCTGTGGCTGATTATGAAAATAATGTGATTAAAAAGCATGAAGGTACATTACAAGAAAGAGAACTTTTATTCGAAAATTATTTAAAAAATACGGGGTTTAATGCAGAGCCTGTGCTCCTAACCTATCCAGATAATGATGTAATTACAAACATCATCAAAAAATATCAAAAGACGAGAGCAGAATTTGAATTCTCTACGACAGATAAAGAAACTCATTTACTTTGGATTGTAAATACTCAAAATGATATTGAGTTAATCACCAATACATTTAAAGAAGTGGATACTTTGTATATTGCTGATGGACATCATCGTTCTACATCATCCTGTTTATTGGCTCAAAGATTAGCAAAAGAAAACCCAAATCATACAGGCAATGAAGATTATAACTTTTTTATGAGTTATTTATTACCAGAAAGTCAAGTATGTATTTATGAGTTTAATCGGTTTATAAAAGATTTAAACGGATTTACTCCGGATGCGTTTTTAATTGAATTAGATACCTATTTCAGAATTGAAAACCGTGGGAAAGAAGTATACAAACCAAGTAATAAACATCATTTTAGCATGTATTTAAATGGTGAGTTTTATTCATTATACTTGCGTGAAACTAGTTATGCTTTTACAGATTCATTGAGTGAATTAGATGCAGAGATTTTATATCAAACCATATTAAAACCTATTTTAGGGATTCATGATATTAGAAATGATTCTAAAATTATGTATTCACAAAACAAATCTGATAGTTTAGAATTAAAAACAAAAGTTGACAGTGGAGATTTTAAAGTTTCTTTCGGAATGCTACCAACAACTATTGATGAATTAAAAAACATTGTTGATGCTGGACTGTTAATGCCTCCAAAAACAACCTATATAGAACCAAAATTAAGAAGTGCTTTAACTATTTACGAGTTTTAGCAATTCTTGAAGAATCCTTTTTAGTATGATCGCAGAAAACCTACTTCACATAAAAAATAGCTTACCAGAGAATGTCACTTTAGTTGCGGTTTCTAAAACGAAACCAAATTCAGCTATTTTAGAAGCATACAAAGCAGGGCAACGTATTTTTGGAGAGAATAAAATTCAAGAAATGGCTGCTAAACAGGAGGCATTGCCAAAAGATATTGAATGGCATATGATTGGTCATTTACAAAGCAATAAGGTAAAATACATGGCACACTTTGTAGATTTAATTCATGGTGTTGACAGTTTTAAAACCTTAAAAGAAATTAACAAACAAGCGAAAAAACACACGAGAGTTATTAAGTGTTTGTTGCAAGCTAGAATAGCGAAAGAAGAAACGAAGTTTGGATTATCATTTACTGATATTGATCAAATTATTTCTTCGGATGAAATCTCAGAATTAAAGAACATACAAATTATTGGGTTAATGGGAATGGCAACATTCACCGAAAACCAAGAACAATTAAAAGAAGAATTCTCTTCTTTAAAAGGATATTTTGATCAATTAAAAATAACGAATCTTCACCTTGAAACACTTTCTATGGGGATGAGTGGAGATTATCTATTGGCAATAAAAAATGGAAGTACAATGGTTAGAGTTGGTAGCGCTATTTTTGGTGCTCGGAATTATATTGTGTAGTTTTACACAAAAGAAAAAAAGAAGAAATTTGTACGCAATTTTAGATATTGAAACTACTGGGGGAAAATTTAATGAAGAAGGGATTACAGAAATTGCAATCTATAAATTCGATGGTCACGAAGTAGTTGATCAGTTCATCACACTTGTAAATCCAGAAAAAGAAATTCAACCATTTGTTGTGCAACTTACAGGTATCAACAACAATATGTTACGCAATGCCCCTAAATTTCACGAAGTAGCAAAACGCATTCTAGAAATAACAAAAGACTGTATTGTTGTAGCGCATAACTCTAGTTTTGATTACAGAATTTTAGGAACCGAGTACAATCGTTTAGGCTATGAGTACAAACGAGACACTTTATGTACAGTTGAATTAAGTAGAAAATTAATTCCAGAACAGCCTTCTTATAGTTTAGGTAAATTATGCAAGTCACTCGGAATACCAATGAATGATAGACATAGAGCGTCTGGTGACGCCTTAGCTACCATCCAATTATTCAAATTATTATTAGCCAAAGATGTAGATAAAACGATCATTATAAATACCGTTAAACATTTTGACTCTAAGAAAACTTCTGAAAAATTAAATGCACTGTTAAAGACAGTACCTGCTATTATGGGGGTGTATTACTTACACAAAGAAGATGGTCAGATTATTTTTATGGGGAAGGGAAATAATATCAAAAATGATATCAATAACCAATTCATAAAAACGACTAAAAGAGCAAAAGGGATTCAAGACAATACTACTTCTATCAGTTACGAACCAACAGGAAATATTCTTCTTACCAATTTAAAATTTTATGTAGAATTAGAGAGTAACAACCCAAAATACAACTTAAGAAGTAAGAAAAAAATGCTTTTTGAAGATTTTAATAGTGACAATATGCTATTGGTTGATAAAGGAAGAACCATTGATGAGCATTCAGTTATCTTAATTGAAAACAACGAGGTTCTGGGATATTGCTTTACAAACTTAGCTTTTCAAGAAAATAAGATGGACATCTTAAAATCAATGTTGACACCTATTGAAAATAAAACCTTAGCTAAAACCATTATCAAAAATTACTTGAAAACAAAAAATGTTGTGAAGATAATTCGGTTTTAACACACTTCTTTTTTAAGTAATTCTCTTTGATGTGTTTTTGGGGAAACAAGAAAAACACAGATGTTCTTAAAACATGTATTTAAAAAGTATCAAAATGTCAGTTCGAGTGATTTTTGATAAAAAATAATATCGAGAACTAATTAAATACCTGAAACTCGTATTCTCGATACAAATTTTACTCATTACAATCATAAAATTCACTCGAATTGACAGAATTCATCAAAATGCACAATAGATTATAAAGAGTAGAAAACGATATGCCTCTTTAGATATTTGTGAGAGCCCATTTTTAAAGCATTGAAATCCAAACATAAAAACAGCCCAATTATTCCATAATACAGAATTATTTATTGAATTGATAATGAAGCCGAAAATTTTATCATTCTAAAAAAATAAAATTATTGTATTTTAGCACTAACAACAAAACATAATTTTTGAAAAATCAACAACCCAAGAACTCTATAAGACATCGACTTCATGAAATAATTTATGAAGCCGATACCCCTTCAGGTAAAATTTTCGATGTAATACTCCTCTTTGCAATACTTGCAAGTATTGTTTTGGTAATGCTAGAAAGCGTACAAAGTTTTGATGAAAAATATCATTACTTCTTAGATGTTTCTGAATGGGTTATTACCATCCTGTTTTCTATCGAATATATTATACGAATCATATCCATAAAAAAACCATTAAAATATATCTTTAGCTTTTATGGAATTATAGATTTACTGTCTACCATTCCTAAATACCTATCCTTAATTTTAGTTGGTTCTCATAACCTTGCTGCATTAAGAGCCTTGCGTTTATTAAGAGTATTCAGAATTTTAAAACTTGCCAGATATATTGGAGCCTCTAACAGACTCTTAGTTGCACTAAGAGCAAGCAGGGCTAAAATTGCTGTTTTTTTGTTTTTTATCGTCATTATCTGCATCATTTTAGGAACCGTAATGTATATGATTGAAGGAGAAGAAAATGGCTTTACAAGTATTCCTAGAAGTGTGTATTGGGCAATCGTTACTTTAACGACAGTGGGCTATGGAGATATTGCTCCTCATACTCCAATTGGTCAATTTATTGCAAGTGTTATTATGATTCTGGGGTATGCAATTATTGCCATTCCAACCGGAATTGTAACTTCAGAAATAACGAAAATGGATGCCGTTCAAACCAACACACAATCTTGCCCAGATTGTTTAAAAGAGAACCATAAAGATGGCGCAGAATTTTGTTATAATTGCGGAAGTAAACTCAATTAAATGACCGCTAAAAAAGAAAATATTCTTATTACAATTGTTGGGCCAACAGCAATTGGGAAAACAGCGTTAAGCATCCAATTGGCAACGCATTTTAATGCGGAGATTATTTCCTGTGATTCTCGTCAGTTTTATAAAGAAATGACTATTGGTACTGCAGTTCCATCACCAGAAGAATTAAACGCTGCAACACATCATTTTATACAGAACAGAAGTGTTTTTGAGGATTATAATGTTGGTGATTTTGAACGTGATGCTTTAGAAAAAATTAACAAGCTATTTAAAACAAATACCGTCGTTATTATGGTTGGTGGTAGCGGTTTATATATTGACGCTGTCCTTAACGGATTGGACTATTTCCCTAAAGTATCCCCAGAAATTAGAGAAAATTTAAACCAAGAACTGCTTTCTAAAGGTATTGAACATTTACAACAACAACTAAAAGAGCTAGACCTCGAAACATACAATACAATAACCTTAGACAATCCACAGCGAGTTATTAGAGCATTGGAAGTTTGCATTGGTTCTGGTCTTCCCTACTCTAGCTTTAAAAACAAGCCAAAAGAAAAAAGAAACTTCATATCTATAAAAATTGGATTGAACGCAGACAGAGAAATTATGTATAGCAGAATCAATCAACGCGTAGATATCATGCTACAAGAGGGTTTGCTTGAGGAAGCAACCAATTTATATCCACATAAAGGTTTAAACGCATTGCAAACCGTTGGCTATAGAGAATTGTTCTCTTATTTTGATGGCAACATATCCAAAGAATTTGCCATTGAAGAAATTAAAAAGAATACACGAAGATTTGCCAAACGACAATTAACGTGGTTTAGAAAGGATACTTCAATACATTGGTTTGATTACAACTCAGCATATCAAAACGTGCTTAAAACCCTTCACAAAAGCACATAAGCTATTAAAAACGCATAATTAATTAGCAGTGCCCATTGGCTTTCTTATATTTGCCGAAAACTAATTAAAAATGAAAACTAAAATTATCGTATGTATAGCAATCCTTTTTATAGGATTTACTAGTAATGCTCAATCTAAAGTAGGAACAGTAGATAGTGAATATATTATCACTAAAATGCCGCAATTTAATCTAGTTCAAGAAAGAATAAAAAGCTACGGTGCAAAGTTAGATTCAATTCATACTAAAAAAATTGCAGCTTATGATATTAAAGTAAAAGCATTTAATGAAGCATCTAAAACATTGTCTGAAGATGATAAAAAGATGAAGTATGCAGAGCTTGGAAAATTAAACCAAGATGTTGTAATGTTTAGAGAAAATGGTGCCAAGATGATGCAATTAAGAAAGGATGAGTTTATGATTCCTTTGTATAAAAAGATAGCCGATGTAACGGCAATTGTTGCTGAAGAAAATGGGTATACACAAATTTTAACGACAACAGGTAATGAATTTGCATATATTGATAACAGATTTGACATTACTAAATTAATATTAGAAAAACTAAGTAGTAAAGAATAATTAAGTGTTCTTACTTCAATAAAAAAATCAGCAATTTGTGCTGATTTTTTTTTATCTCAATCCCTTATATTTAAACTCCAATTATTTATTAATTACATTAATAAATAGTTGTTCTGGCTGGGTTATAATCGTGTTTACGACTTTTTTTTAAACGAATTAATTTCCTAAGTTGTCAATTTACTCATGTGTTCCTGTACCGTGTTTTTGCGCTGCAATATCAAAATAGATAAACACATTAGCGATTAACGTAACTGCATATAATATAAATTGACCGATATACGAAATTCCGTTTAACACCAAGTAAATAGGATCTTTAAATGCATCAGCTACTGCAGCAGGATCATTTGCTAAAATTACAGTTCCCATTTTTATAAAAAAGTAAATCAGTCCTGGTATTGCAAAAATATACCCAATAATAGTTGTAATAATTCCTACAACTAGCATCACTCCAAACGTTTCCCACCAATGTCCATTTACAAACTTAAACGAATAGCTAATTGTATCTCCAACATCCAAATTATTAAAAACCAAAATTGGAGCTGCTAAAGACAATACTACACCGGTGTAAAATATCGGAAAGAAACATAACATAGCACTTGCCACCGTGATCAAACATATTAAAACAAACAAGCCAGCAAAAGACCAAAACTTCTCTTTTACGGCATCTTGAACCATCGTAAAATCTACGCGCCCGGTATTATCTATGTATGATTTTATATAGTACAATGCCGTTATAATCATAATTACATACGCTATTAAAAAGAAAACCCCCATAAAAGCCATCGATGTAAATAACGAACCGAAATTTGGTACGTCATACATGCCATCATCAAGGCTAGTCAAACTTCCAAAAGTATTTGGAAACGAATACAGGTAAAAAAATAAGCCTCCAATAGCAATAAGAATAGGTAAAAACGAGGTTCTTAAAAGGATTCCAAAAAAGGGTTTCCATTCCAAGCGTAAAAACTTAAACGTATCTGAGATAATTGTTCCTAAATCTCTTTCTTTTTTGAATTCTACGTAGTTATCATTGTGCATCTTTTTTTGAGTTTTTGGTGAGTTGAATTGAGTTATAGTGTACTAAAACATGAGTATACTTAATGAAGTAACCATGATGAAAATTACCACAGTCGTACCTTCTTCGTAATGACACTCTTGACTATTGAGACTACACACAAAAAAAATTCGTTTAATTCTGTATTGTTCTCGATACAATTTCGAAAAAATCGAACTGATAGCTGTTTATCTTCTACTATAATTTGGTGCTTCTTTGGTAATCGCTACATCATGTGGGTGACTTTCGTTAATTCCACTTGCTGTAATGCGAACAAACTTACCTGTTTCTTTTAAAGTCTCAATGTCTTTAGCACCACAATATCCCATTCCGGCTTTTAAACCACCTATAAATTGGTGAGTGCTTTCGAACAATTCTCCTTTATAAGGCACACGTCCTACAATTCCTTCAGGTACTAATTTTTTAATATCGTCTTCTACATCTTGGAAATAACGGTCTTTAGAACCTTCTTTCATTGCTTCTATAGAACCCATTCCTCGATACGCCTTAAACTTACGTCCTTCGTAAATAATCATTTCACCTGGAGATTCTTTGGTTCCTGCCAATAACGAACCTAACATTACACAATCTGCTCCTGCAGCAATTGCTTTCGGAATATCACCTGTATATCGAATTCCACCATCTGCAATTACGGGTATACCAGAACCTTTAATGGCTGCAGCGACTTCTAATACCGCAGAAAACTGAGGGAAACCTACTCCTGCTACAACTCTCGTTGTACAAATAGATCCAGGTCCAATTCCAACTTTTACAGCATCAGCACCAGCTGCTACTAAAAATTTTGCTGCTTCTGCAGTTGCAATATTACCGACCACAACATCTAATGTTGGAAACTTTGCTTTCACTGCTTTTAAGGCATTTACCACACCTTTTGTATGTCCGTGCGCTGTATCAATAATTACAGCATCAACACCTGCGTTTACTAAAGCTTCTGCTCTTTCTACAACATCTGCTGTAACACCTAAAGCGGCAGCAACACGTAAACGACCAAAAGTATCTTTATTGGCATTTGGTTTTTGTGTTACTTTGGTAATATCTCTAAACGTAATTAATCCTGTTAAATGATACGCATCATTTACGATTAGTAATTTTTCAATTTTATTTTTTTGTAAGATTAATTCTGCTTGCCCTAAAGAAGTTCCTTTGGCAGCAGTAATTAAATTTTCAGAAGTCATTACTTCTGTAATGGCTCTATCGTTTTTCTTTTCGAAACGCAAATCACGATTGGTTACAATCCCTTTTAAGACACCAGTAGCATCAATAATCGGAATTCCGCCAATGCGGTGTTCTTGCATCAACATTTTTGCATCTAATACCGTTGCCGTTAAAGGCAATGTAACAGGATCGATGATCATACCAGATTCGGCACGTTTTACTTTTCTAACTTCTTGAGCTTGTTGCTCAATCGTCATATTTTTGTGCAACACACCAATACCTCCTTCTCTTGCAATAGCAATAGCCATTGAAGATTCAGTAACTGTATCCATCGCTGCAGAAACGATTGGTACATTGATAGTTATGTTCTTTGTAAATTTTGTTTGGATGTTTACTTCTCTTGGAAGTACGTCAGAAAAGGCCGGTACTAAGAGTACGTCGTCGTAGGTTAATCCTTCTCCTAAAATCTTTGAATTGTGAGCTTTCATGGTACAATCAATATATAAATTAATTGCAGGCAAATTTACAATTATTAATTGAAATTCCTATGATAAATAATCGTTATGTTCTATTTTTTAGAAAATATTCCTTTCAGAATAAAAAATATGGAAAGTGTAAATGCGATAGTCATCAAAACACCTGATACCATAATCACATATTTCATCCAAAGTATTCCTGACCACATAAAATAGATACCCCCAAATGTACACAAGATAGAAACAAAGGGTTCTATCATTAAAAGTGATTTTAGCTTCTTGTTAATTCCGGTAGTAGCAATCAAACCTCCCAACAGAAAAAAGACAACAGATAATGATAAAATATGATTGTGTACCGTTGTCATCACTTCTTGGTTACTCTTCTTGAATTTCATTACCGTAGCAGTTTCGTCACTTTCGTTTCCTAAATACCGCTCTTCTATGCCTTGTGGCTTAGAATCGCTTGTGTCATTTACAAAACGGATTCCTGCATAAAAACCAATACTTAAGCAAATAATAAATGCGAGTATTAAGCCTTTTACTTCTTTTGGAAATTGAGATATGATACCGTGAATCTGCATTAAAAAATGTTGTTTTTTTGTAGAATAGTCAAATCTGCTAAAAACTGGTTGATGGCTTGTGTCATAGACAAAGCTGAAATCGTTGCACCAGAAATAGCCATGATATCTCTTCTATATTTTAGTTGGTCTTTTCCAGATTTACCAATAAACTGTTTTAGCCAACGTTTACTGCCAATTTCTGCACCATAATCTTCTCTATATACCAATACTTTAGACTTTTTAATAATCAATTGCTTGTCTAAAATAAGTAAATAATCAAACTGATCTGTTTTACTAGGAGCTTTATCTACATAGGCATAGCCAATAACGGCTGTAGCAGCAACAATTTGAAACAAAGTAGCCGCATTAATCCGTTTACCTAACTGGGTATTTATCCTTTCAGGAACAGTCATTTCTACGAGTTTTAACTCTTTATTTTCATATGTTTTTACCAGCTCTTTTTCTACTTTTTTCAAGATGCGCTTAGGCAATTGAAAAGCAGACAACTGAGTGGTTATTAAAAATACGATTAGAAATGCAATGCTTTTAGATTTCATTTGGCGAAAATACGGTGAAATTTTGAAATATGTAAAAAGCTAGGACACAATTTTTACACTGTATCCTAGCCTAAATTTAACAACTTATGTGTTTCTTAGAACCAGATTCCAAATCCTAAGTTTAATTGTTTTACTGCCTGAGAACCTGCAACTGCAGTATTCTTAAATTGGTAATCTGCTTTAAATGCTGCACCAGGTGCAACTGTATACGTTAAGCCAATGGTTACCTCATTTCTGTCGTACTTTAAGTTTCTATTAATTCCCTGTGCAACAGAAGCATGCGTATTAAAGTCTTCGTAACGTACAAATCCTACTAATTGTTGCTCTTTATCTTGAGATAATAAGTTATACGCTCCTTCTACATACCATCCTTGTAATTTAGAACCTAATTCGCTTCCTGTTGATACATTATAATAGCTATTGTATTCTTTACTATCAGTAATATTTGCAGTAATAAATTGACCACGAGCTGTAAAACGTTTGTATGCATAACGTGCATCAAAACCAATCATGGCAACACCAACATCTGCTCCATCAATATCTTCAATAGAGACATCAGACTGTGTTCTTCCAAAATAACCAGACAACCCTAAACGCAATCCTGGCAATCCGTAGTAATCTAATTTACCTGCAAAGTTTACTTTGTTCATTGTAGATTCAGCACCTTTTTGTCTTCCATTTCTTAGTCCGTTAGAACCGCCTAATAACTTTCCTCCATTGTTAGAAGTAAACCCATTAAACATGTATACTTGGTAACGTAAAGAAGCTTCATTATATCTCCCTGCAATTCCCAATCCAATTTCTCTCCATGTTGATGGCACAATTGCTTTGTCCATACTTGGTCTTTCTACACCATTGAATGTTGTTGGTTCGTGATATTCATTCACAATTCCCATTGGAACCAACATTAAACCTGCTCTTACATTTACATTATCATTTAAAGAATATTGTAAAAATGCTTGTTCTATATACACTTCTTTAACGTGTTCAAATTCAATTTCAGTAATAAACTGTGTTCTATCATTGAATTTATATCCTAACAGCATTACCATTCTATGCACATCTAGTTTTGCATTTTTTCCGGTTGGGTTGTTATAATGTGTTTCTGCATATCCACCAATGGTTAACCCTTTTTGAGTTAAGTTAGAAGATAAAATTCGTTGCGCAGCATTTACCTGTTTCTGAGGGTTTGTATTAATGCTGTCTTGTTGTACTTGTGCTGTTAGTCCGATTGATACACTTACCAAAGCTAAGAATAGTATTCTTTTCATTTTTATTTAGATTGATTTAAAATAACGATTTAATTATGCCGCAAAAGTACAGACACAAATAGAAATAAAAAAGTTTATTTAGACTTATTTTAAATAAAAAACATAGAAAACTAATAGACAACTACTTACCTTGATTTTTTTTTAGATATAAAATCACTGCCTTACGAATATCTGAAGAATTTTCAGTTGGTTTTGGGCTATAAACAGAAAGAACACGGTTGTTTTTTTCTGATAAAAACGGAATATCAAACCCTTTTAGTAGGTAATCAGAAAAGGCAACAGTATATACTTTATTAGGGTTAATGGCCTTACCAGAGATATGCCATGTATTGTTTTTTAACACGGCATTATACCGTTGTAAATAAGCACCTGTTCCGGCTGCATTTTTCCCGTATTCTAATACTTCTTGCAGCAAACTCCCTTTTATCTTCACTTTTAAAATTGCACCTCCATATGGCAATACTCTAAAAATATCTACTGAAGAAATGTTTCCTTCCAACACATCATCAATTCTGATAGAACCTCCATTCACCAATGCACAGTCTACAGTATCATCAAAAGAAAATGACATCGATTTTGTGATCAATTCTCCCATATTAGTTTGCACACTTCTGATGGTTTTATCTCTCGCTTCTAAAGGAGTTTTTGCTGTATAAATAACGGCATCTGAATCGGCAATAATATCTTTTATTTTTGTCTTTAAAATGGCTTGCCATTTATCGACCACTACTCCAACAGTTGCATCTGACTTCAATGCATCATTGATCTCTTTCAATTCAGAGGTTACCACCACTTTTTTAGTTTTCGCATTGTAAGAAATTCTGTGGATATAGGCTGTTTTTGCATTGGCATCTGCTTTTGCTACAGTAGCATCACCAACAGGTACTAGCATGTTTGTATGTTCATGACCACCCATAATTAAGGGAATGTTAGGCAGCATTTCTAATATTTTTTTATCCTGAGAAAAGGTGAGGTGTGTTAAGCCAAAAACAACATCTACTTTGTCTTTTAATTCGGTATAAGAACGTTTAGCAGCTTCAAAAACATCGGTATACTTTACATACGGTTTCGGATTAGAAGGCACACAAACACTGATAAATCCAATTTTTACATGGGTTCCATCTGCATCTGTAAATTCTTTTATAAATGTATCATTTACAAACTCTTTCTTTCCTGCTCTTTCTTTATAAAAGAGAGAGAGTGAATCCCCTTTCTTGTACAATACATTTGCAGAAATCCAAGGAAAATTACTTTCGTTCAATCTTTTTTGTAAATCGGTTGCACTCACATCAAACTCATGATTCCCAAAAGCCACCAAACCAAAATTCATGGCATTCATGGTTTCTATCATTTGCTTTCCTCTAATGCGCTCTCCATTATGTTTTACGGTTCCTAATAAAGACGGGTTTAAAAAATCGCCCGCCATCACTAATAGGGTATTCTTATTTTCTTGCAACAATTCTTGATGTACTGTTTCAACCCGTGCCATTCCGCCAAACTTCCCTCCTTGTATCGGAGCAATCTCATAGACATCGTTTACTTGTAAAAAAGTGATCTCTATTTTTCCATCATCTTTAGCACATGAAAGTAGTAATGAGATAGATAAAACGTATAGAATAGATTTGATAGATTTCATAGTTGATTTGTATTTGTTCTTTATATAATTTTCTAAGATTTAGATCGCTTAGAATCTAACAGAAAATCACTCGAACTGACATTAAATTAATGATTAAAAATATCCATAGCCACATTATACGCACTTTCAAAACTCATCGGTCTGATGTTTGTATCTGCTTTTTCGGCTGTAAAATAAGAAAGTAATTTTTCTGTTGGCATATTACCCGTTAATTCGTCTTTTGCCATCGGACAACCACCATAGCCCATCATAGCGCCATCAAAACGATGACAACCTGCTTTGTATGCAGCGTCTACTTTCTCTTTCCAAGAAGTTGGTGTTGTGTGTAGATGTGCGCCAAACTCAATATCTGGATACATCGGAATTAGATTAGAGAACAAGTATTCAATTACTGCTGGAGTAGAACTTCCAATAGTATCTGAAAGTGATAAAATTTTCACGCCCATGTTTGATAATTTTTCTGTCCACTCACTCACAATATCTACATTCCAAGGATCTCCATACGGATTTCCAAACCCCATAGACAAATAGGCAACTACTTCTTTATTTGATCTCGTTGCAATGGTTAATATCTCTTGTAAGGCTTCTATAGATTGAGAAATAGTTTTATGCGTATTCCGCATTTGAAAATTTTCTGAAATTGAAAAAGGATAGCCTAAATAATCAATCTCTTCAAACTGAGCCGCATCATTCGCACCACGAACATTTGCAATAATTGCTAATAATTTACTTTGTGTAGAAGACAGGTCTAGCTTAGAAAGTACTGCTGCTGTGTCTCGCATTTGCGGAATCGCTTTCGGAGAAACGAAGCTACCAAAATCTATGGTATCAAAACCTACACGCAATAAAGCGTTGATATAGTTTGCCTTATCTTCTGTAGAAATGAAATGCGTTTTAATTCCTTGCATTGCATCTCGCGGACATTCTATGATTTTAACGTTGTTACTCATGAAAACCAAAGATAACCAAAGCTTTGGATTGGTAAAATATATTTAGTTTGTTTCTAAACTTATTTTTAAATAGCATCGCTAACTCTGAATATAGCTCATTAAAACGAACCCATATTATTAGATTGGCAAAGCTTCTGAAATTATTTTTTCAAAATAAAAATAGCAATGGCTATAAACACCACAATCTGTGTCCACTTTAGATAGATTCCAACATTTTTATGACTCTTAATATAGGTAGAAATTACTCCTGCTAAAATTGCAATGGTAGAAAAAACTAATAGAGAAACAAACATAAACAAGAACCCTAATACATAAAACTGAATTACAGTACTTAGAGAATCGCTAAATAAAAACCCAGGAAAGAATGCCAAAAAGAAAATGGACACCTTTGGATTTAGCACATTCATTATAAAACCTTCTTTAAATAATTGTGTGGTTGTTTTCTTAGCTACATTGTCTTCAGAAAAAGCAATAGAAGCATCAGATTTAAATACTTTAAAGGCCAAGAACAATAAGTATGCAGCTCCAAATAATTTTATCCCAAAAAACAAAGATTCACTTTCTTTGATTATTGCAGAAACTCCAAAAGCCAATAATGTGGTGTGTATAATACAACCAGAAATCAATCCAAAAACAGTTGCCAATCCATACTTTTTCCCGTTAACAATACTTTGAGTTAACACATAGATATTGTCTGGTCCTGGTGAAAGAGCTAAGGCTAGTGTTGCGAACACAAAAGATATTAAGATTTCTGTCATATCAATTAAATTACTCTTGTTTTCGATTCCTACAAAAGCAGAAATCTATAGTCATGTGAGTTTGGATTCCTGCTTTCGCAGGAATGACAAGTTCGTCTAAAATTACGCTTGTTTTAAAATTGCGTTGTTTATTTTTTTAATCAAACTGGGTCCTTCATAGATAAACCCTGTATAAATTTGCACCAAATCTGCACCAGCGTTTATTTTTTCTAAGGCATCTTCTGCAGAATGTATGCCTCCTACTCCAATAATAGGAAAGGACTTATTAGAATTGTCTGCTAAGTATTGAATCACTTTGGTACTTTGTGCTTTCATTGGTTGACCACTTACACCACCGTTTCCTATTTCTTGTAAACGTTCTTTAGACGCTTTTAAATAATCTCTAGTTGTGGATGTATTGGATGCTATTACTCCGTCAATTTTTGTTTCTGCAACCAATTCAATGATTTCATCTAACTGCTCATTGTTTAAGTCTGGAGCAATTTTTAATAAGATTGGTTTTTGCTTGGCTTCTTTGGTGTTTAATTCTTGCACTGTAGAAATTAATTCTACCAAATAGTCTTTATCATTTAGTTTTGCGTGACTGCCCACATTTGGACAACTCACATTCAATACAAAATAATCTACATACGAATGCAGTGCTTTAAAAACCTCACAGTAATCTTCGGTATAATTTTCTGGTAAAGTAGACGTATTCTTCCCTAAATTTCCACCAATAATAACCTGTCCTTTATTCTTTTTTAAGTTTTCAATAGCGGGTTCAATTCCGTCATTATTAAACCCCATTCTATTGATGATCCCTTGATCATCCTTTATACGAAACAATCGTTTTTTAGGGTTTCCTGCTTGCTCTTTTGGAGTTACTGTGCCAATTTCTATAAAGCCAAAACCAAAATTTGCTAGTTCATTATACAGCACTGCATTTTTATCAAATCCAGCAGCCAAACCAACAGGGTTCTTAAATGTGATTCCGAATACCGTTCTTTCCAATCGTTTGTCGTTTACTTGAAACATGCTTCTAATAATTCCTGGTACAAACGGAATTTTGTGCAAAACCTTAATTACAGAAAAGGTAAAGTAGTGTACTTTTTCTGGGTCAAAAAGAAATAATAATGGACGTATTAGTGTTTTGTACATATTCTTATTTTATAAAAAAAGCTCCAAAAAGGAGCTTTTTATTTATCTTAAAACAGCTTCTAAATTTTTCTCAAAAGTTGCTTGTAATTTTTGCATTATTTTATCAATCTGTTTGTCTTCTAGCGTTTTGTTAGCGTCTTGTAGCACAAAACTAACAGCATACGACTTTTTACCTTCTGGTAATTTATCACCTTCATAGACATCAAACAAATCAACTTCTTTTAATAAGTTTTTCTCTGATTGATGCGCCAAGTTATAAATCTCTTTAAAAGTAATTTTATGATCAATCAGTAACGCTAAGTCTCTTTTTACTGCCGGATATTTTGGGGATTCTGAAACTTTTATGTTCTTTTTACCACATAATTTCAATATATTTTCCCAGTTTAAATCTGCAAATAATACTTCTTGCTTAATTCCGAATTCTTTTAGAATTTCTGGCTTTACAACGCCAAAGTCTACTACTTTAATTTTCCCTAAACTCAATGTAACTCCTTCTGTAAATACATCAGATTTAGTTGGTGTTGTTTTTAAATTTGAAATACCAACTCTTTCTAATAGAGAAGAGACCACTCCTTTTGCGTAGAAGAAATCAGAATTTTGAACTGTTGTTTTCCAACTCTCTTTCGTTCTATTTCCTGTTACAAATAAAGTTAAGTGTTTGTCTTCTTGATATTTCGCATCGTATTTATGGTAGGTTTTCCCAAACTCATACAACTTTAATGCATTGTTCTTTCTGTTGATGTTATATGCTACAGATTCTAAACCACTAAACAATAACGATTGACGCATCACTTTTAAATCACTACTTAAAGGATTTAGCATTTCTACATTGTGCGCAGCATTTAAGTCTTCAGATAAGTCAACATACTCTGCTTTTGTCAATGAGTTTGCCATGGTTTCATGAAACCCTAATGAGCTCAGTTGATTGGCAACAATATTTTCAATCTTGGTGTCATTATTAGAATCAAACGAAATAGATGTGTTTAATTTGTGTGAGAATTCAATATTATTGTAGCCATAGACTCTTAAAATCTCTTCAATAATATCTGCTTCACGCTGAACATCTACTCTGTAAGAAGGTATTGTCAATCCTAAACCTCCTTCTGTTTCACTATTTATTTTTATCTCTAACGAGGCTAAAATTTTCTTGATTGTTTCTTTCGGTATTTCTTGTCCGATTAAACGATACGCGCTTTCATAAGAAAAGAAGACTTGAAAATCTTCTGCTTTCTCTGGATAAAAATCCATGATATCAGAAGCTAAGGTTCCCCCTGCATATTCTTCTATTAATAAAGCAGCTCTTTTCAAAGCATACTTTGTTAAGCTCATATCGATTCCTCTTTCAAAACGAAAAGAAGCATCTGTATTTAATCCATGTCTTTTTGCAGATTTACGAATAGAAACAGGGTTGAAATAAGCACTTTCTAAGAAGACACTACTTGTGCTTTCTGTAACTCCAGAATTAATTCCTCCAAAGACACCTGCAATACACATCGGGTTCGATTCTGCATCACAAATCATAATATCATCAGCAGATAAAGTTCTTTCAACGTTGTCTAATGTCGTAAACATTGTTCCTTCTTTTAAGGTTTTAACAACGACTTTGTTCCCTTTTATTTTTGATGCATCAAAAGCGTGTAATGGCTGCCCTAATTCGTGCAATACATAATTTGTAATATCTACAATATTATTTTTAGGCACAATCCCAATAGCTTTTAAACGATTCTGAATCCATTCTGGAGAATCTTTAACTTCTACATCGGTAATTGAAATTCCACAATATCTTGGTGCTAGGTCTTTGTTCTCTACCTCAACATCAATCTTTAATTTACGTTCATCTACGTGGAAATTACTTACAGAAGGCGAAATCAATTCTAAGTTGATATCTTGTTGCATTAAACCAGCACGCAAATCACGAGCTACACCAAAGTGACTCATTGCATCTGCTCTATTTGGGGTCAATCCAATTTCAAAAACTTCGTCTTTTTCGATATTAAAAACGTCAGCTCCTTTTGTTCCAGGAACTAATGCTGCGTCTAAAACAAGAATTCCATCATGACCTTTACCTAAACCTAGTTCGTCTTCGGCACAAATCATTCCATGACTTTCTTCTCCTCTAATTTTTCCTTTTTTAATTTTGAAACCTTCTCCTTTTTCATCGTACAAAATAGTTCCAATAGTCGCTACAGGTACTTTTTGACCAGCTGCAACATTTGGAGCTCCACAAACAATTTGTACTGGTTCTCCAGAACCAAGGTTTACAGTTGTTATTTTTAATCGATCCGCATTTGGATGCTGAATACACGTTAAAACCTCTCCAACTACAATTCCTTCTAAACTTCCTTTTATAGATTCTTTGGTTTCAATTCCTTCTACTTCTAAACCAAGATCGGTTAATAACTCACCTGCTTTTACAGCGTCCCAATCTATTTGTAAAAATTGTTTTAACCAATTGTATGATATCTTCATCTTTCTTATGTCAAATTCAGGTGCAAATTTAAGCATTTTATCTTTATTTTTTGATTAAAATAAAGACCGAAAATTACATTCGTATAAATCCTTTTATTTATACGTTTACGTAGCTAGAATCAAACTTAATTTGAACATTGTTTTGTGCAGGAAAATCATAAACGCGTTTAGCGAATACGTTCTAAATTCAAAATCAATTTTGAGGTAATAATTGGAGGTAACTAGCATTAAAAGAGCACGTGAAACATAGTACACATGCTTTAAATCACATATCGAAGAATATCTTAAACATCAACCGGGAGCAATACTCAATTCTAATACAGAAACACAATGTATTATCCGAAGAGAAATTTATATTGGGTTTATGTCTGATTTGGAATTGATGAAATCAATCTTCTAAATCAATTTCTTCATCTGAAAGCTCACGCTCGTCTGCTCTAATTTTTCTTGTTCCTGCATACATATCATACCGTACCAAACGACAATCTAAATCTCCATTTTTAAGCGGAATTCTTTTTGAGGTTCTTAAACCAACAAATTTTAAAGCTTCTAAGTCTGAAGTAATAAACCAAACTTTAGAATCTGGATATCCATGTTTTAAGGTGTCTCCAATTTTCTTGTAAAATTCTTCGGTATCAATATTTAAACGCTCTCCATATGGAGGATTGAACAAAATGGTGGTGTTTCCAAATACTTCTTTCTTAGAATTGAAAAAGTTAACGTGATGCACACCAATAAAATCATCTAAGTTAGCATTTACGACATTGTCTTGTGCTTTTTGAACTGCAGATGGGGCTTTATCAAATCCCATAATTTTATAATGACAACTGCGTATCTTCTTTAATAATACTTCTTGTATTAAAAAGTATAAATCTTCTTCATAATCTTTCCAGTTTTCAAAAGCAAAATGCTTGCGGTTTATGTTTGCTGGAATATTATTAGCAATCATTGCAGCTTCAATCAAAATAGTCCCAGAACCACACATTGGATCAATGAAATTCTCTTCACCAGTATATCCAGAAAGCAGTACTAAACCAGCCGCTAACACTTCGTTAATAGGCGCAATATTTGTAGCACTCCTATACCCTCTTTTATGTAAAGAATCTCCCGAACTATCTAAAGAAACGGTACATATTTCCTTATGAATATGTACATGAATTTTTAAATCTGGGTATTTTAAATCAACATTTGGTCTTCTACTATATTTATGTCTAAAGTAATCTGCAACTGCATCTTTAGATTTCAAGGTAATATAATGTGAATTTGTTGTGAAGTTTTTAGAATTAACTACAGCTCCAATAGAAAAAGTCCCATCAACATCTAAATAGTTTTCCCATTTAATTTTCTGAAGACTATCATATAAATCTTCTTCATCATAGACTTTAAAAGTTTTGATTGGTTTTAAAATTCGGATGGCAGTTCTTAAAGCAATATTGGCTTTATACATAAAACCTTTATCTCCTTTAAACGAAACATTTCTAATCCCTACAACAACATCTTGCGCCCCTAAATTCTTTAATTCCGTTGCTAAAACCTCTTCTAAACCAAACATGGTGGTCGCCACCATTTTAAAATCTTTTCTGCTTTCCATTTTGCAAAAATACGTTTTAATTTAGGATTCTTCTTTTGCGGAGAATGATTTTTTTAATCTTTTAAAAATTGATGAAATTATACTGTAAGAATTCTGTATTTTTGTAAACTATATACATTATGGCTATAAAAAAAGATTGGTTTGTTTCTTGGTTTGACACCTCTTATTATCACATCCTTTATAAGGATAGAGATGATACTGATGCGCAAATTTTCATGAAAAACATTACCTCCTTTTTAAAACTACCGAATCAAACACATATCTTAGACCTAGCCTGCGGAAAAGGAAGACATTCTGTTTTCTTGAATTCTTTAGGATATAAAGTTACAGGGGTCGATTTATCTGAAAACAGTATTTCATCAGCAAATTTAAAAGCAAATGATAGCTTGAACTTTAGAGTACATGATATGCGTGATTCTTTCTCTGAAAAGTATGATGCAATATTTAACTTATTTACAAGTTTTGGGTACTTTGAAGAGGATGAAATAGATATTAAAGTTCTAAAAAACATTAAAGAAGGCTTATCTAAAAACGGAATTGCTGTTATTGATTTTTTAAATGTAGCAATTGTTGCAGATGGTTTCATCTCTAATGAAGTAAAAACAATTGAAAATATCGATTTTCATATTCATAAAAAAATCGAAAATGGGTTTATTATTAAAGAGATTTCTTTTGAAGATAAGGGAAAAAAGCATTCATATTTTGAAAGGGTTAAGTATTTAGACATTCATAAATTTACTGCTTATTTTGAGAAATCTAAACTAGAAATACAGCATGTTTTCGGAGATTATGATTTATCTCCTTATACCGAAAGCTCCTCTAAACGTTTAATATTTATAGTATCGTAATGACATATATCTATTTATTATTATCAGTATTGATCGGTTCTTTAGTAGTAGTGCTATTTAAACCTAGTAATAAAATAACGCGTTTACTTTTATCTTTTAGTGGCGCCTATTTATTATCTGTTACCATTTTACATTTATTACCAGATGTATACGAACATGCCAATAGCAACACCACTAGAATCGGAATCTTCATTTTAGCAGGTGTTTTAATTCAATCTGTCTTAGAATCTTTTTCTAAAGGAGCAGAACATGGGCATATACATATCCATTCAAACGAAACAAAATTTCCTTTTTTACTATTTATAAGTTTGTGCATTCATGCCTTTTCTGAAGGGATTCCAATTCACAATGATGATGCTAATTTATTATGGGCAATTGTTGTCCATAAAATTCCGATTGCCATTGTGTTAACAACATTTTTAATGCACTCTAAGTTTACAAAAAGCACCATCGTAATTTTCTTAGGAGTATTTGCTTTAATGAGCCCAATAGGAGTATTAGTTACAGATAAAATTGAATTCTTTTCAAAATATAATACTGAAATATCTGCTTTAATTATTGGCGTTTTCTTACATATTTCTACTATTATTCTTTTCGAAAGTTCAGAAAATCATAAATTTAATGTTCAGAAATTTACCGCAATTATATTGGGTATTTTAGTAACTATTTTTACTTTGGGATAAAAAAAAGTTGCTAATTAATTAGCAACTTCATTTATAAATTTAATCCTCATTAATCGGAGTTCTTCTTCATCATAATCGCCATCGAATTCATCTAAGGCATCTTGAATTTTATCTGTTTCAGCCTCCATAAAGTAATCGAATATTTCTTCTTGTTGCTCTTCATCTAATAAATCATCTAAAGAATAATTGATGTTTAATTTTGTTCCAGAAAATATGATCGCTTCCATCTCTTTTATCAACTCCTCCATCACTAAGCCTTTAGATTTAGCAATATCAATTAATGGTAGTTTTCTATCCGTATTTTGAATAATGTATAATTTTAACCCAGAGTTAACTCCTGTGCTTTTAACAATCAAGTCATCAGGTCTTAAGATATCGTTTTCCTTAACGTAAGTGTCTACTAATTTAATAAAATCTTTACCATACTTACGTGCTTTTCCCTCTCCAACTCCATGTACATTTGCTAAATCTTCTAATGTAATTGGATATTTTAATGCCATGTCATCTAAAGATGGATCTTGAAAAACAGCAAAAGGCGGAACGCCCAACTTCTTAGCAATACTTTTACGAAGGTGTTTTAACAAAACCATTAGCTTAACATCAACTACAGCAGCATTACCTCTAGTGTTGGTAATTATCGAAGGATCATTTTCTTCATCATATGCATGATCTTCTGTCATCAAAAATGTTGTAGCATTGTCAATATACTGCAGCCCTAATGGGGTTAATTTGATTACGCCGTATTGCTCAATTTCCTTTCTCAAAAAACCAGCAACTAATACCTGTCTTAATAAAGCCATCCAATACATGTCACTTTTCTCTTTACCAATACCAAAAAAGGGTCTACTTGGTGTTTTATGAGAATTTAACATGGCGTTTTCTTTACCAACAATGGTACTTACAATATCTTTAGATTTATATTTTTCTTTTGTATCTCTAACTACAGATAATAGTTTAACAACTTCGCCTTTAGCTTCGTGTTTTTTCTTCGGATTTTTCGTGTTATCATCTAGTTGAGCACCTAACCCATTTATTTCATCAAATTCTTCTCCAAAATAATGTAGTAAGTACTTACGTCTATTCATTGATGTTTCTGCGTACCCAACTACTTCTTGTAACAACGCATGACCAATTTCTTGTTCAGCGATTGGCTTACTAGCCATAAATTTCTCTAATTTCTCAATATCTTTATATGCATAAAAAGCCAAACAATGTCCTTCTCCATCATCTCGCCCAGCTCTACCCGTTTCTTGGTAGTAGCTTTCCAAACTTTTTGGAATATCATGATGAATTACAAAACGAACATCAGGTTTATCAATTCCCATTCCAAATGCAATTGTTGCAACAACAATATCACAATCTTCCATCAAAAACATATCTTGATGTCTAACTCTGGTTTTGGCATCTAAACCTGCATGGTATGGAACTGCTTTTATTCCGTTTACTTGTAAAACTTGAGCAATTTCTTCAACCTTTTTTCTACTTAAACAGTAAATAATTCCAGATTTCCCTATTCGTTGCTTTACAAAACGGATAATATCTTTATCAACTACTTTTGTTTTAGGTCTCACTTCATAAAACAAATTTGCTCTATTAAATGAGGCTTTAAAGGTTTTTGCATCAGAAATACCTAAGGTTTTTAAAATATCTTCTTGTACTTTTTCTGTTGCGGTAGCAGTTAACCCTATTATTGGAACATCATCAATTTGCTTAATAATGGTTCTTAAGTTTCTATATTCTGGTCTAAAATCATGTCCCCATTCAGAAATACAATGCGCTTCATCAATTGCAACAAAAGAAATTTTTTGAGCTCTTAAAAAAGTAACATATTCTTCTTTTATTAAAGATTCTGGGGCAACATATAGTAATTTTGTAATTCCGCTCTCAATATCACTCTTTACTTGAGCAACATCCGTTTTATTTAAAGAAGAGTTTAATACATGCGCAATTCCTCTGTGTTCAGAAATACCTCTAATTGCATCTACTTGGTTTTTCATTAACGCAATTAATGGCGAAACGACAATAGCAGTCCCCTCATTCATTAATGCCGGTAATTGATAGCATAATGACTTCCCGCCTCCTGTTGGCATAATCACAAAAGTATCTTTTTTGTTTATGATACTTTTAATAACCTCTTCTTGTAATCCTTTGAATTTATTAAATCCAAAAAACTTCTTTAAAGGGCCGTGTAAATCAATTTCTTCATTCATGATTATCAATCAGTCAACTATTTTGTTATTGTTCACTTAAAAACCAAATTTTTGGTTTGGGTCTATCATTATTTGTAGTAGATTTGTAACACCATATAGAAAGTGTTATCTACAATAAATTAAAGATATAACTTTTTTTTTATACTACTAAAATTATAAAACCTTGAAAGATTTTAACCACATAATTTCAATTGCTAAAGAGACCATCTTATTAGAGAGTAGCGCTATTGCTAATTTAGCAAAATTAATTGATGAAAATTTCGAAAATTCAGTAAAATTTATTTTAAATTCTAAAGGACGTGTTATTGTAACCGGAATTGGAAAAAGTGCTAACATCGCTACAAAAATTGTTGCAACTTTTAATTCTACTGGTACTCCAGCTATATTTATGCATGCTGCAGATGCCATTCATGGTGACTTAGGTACGATACAAAACAATGATGTTGTTATCTGTATTTCTAAAAGCGGTAATACTCCAGAAATCAAAGTTTTAGTACCCTTAATTCAGAATTACGGAAATAAAATTATCGCAATTACTGGAAATATAGATTCTTATTTAGGAACAAATGCAGACTTTACTTTAAACACTTTTGTAGAAAAAGAAGCATGCCCTAACAATTTGGCTCCAACAACAAGCACAACTGCTCAGTTAGTAATGGGTGACGCTTTGGCTGTATGTTTATTAAAATTAAAAGGGTTTAGTAGTAAAGATTTTGCAAAATATCATCCTGGTGGTGCTTTAGGTAGACGTTTATACCTACGTGTTTCTGACTTAATCGCAAATAACGAATCTCCACAGGTAAAAATAAACAGTAGCATTTCTGAAGTAATTATAGAAATTAGCGAAAAACGTTTGGGTGCAACTTCTGTAATTGACAATGAAGATATTGTTGGTATAATTACGGATGGTGATATTAGAAGAATGCTAAGCAAAACAACAGATATTGCGTCTTTAACTGCTAAGGACATTATGTCTAACAATCCAAAAACAATTTCTGTAGATGCAATGGCTATTGAAGCTCTAGAAACAATGGAAAAAAATGACATTACTCAAATATTAGTTACGAATTCAGAAAATCAATATTTAGGCGTTGTACATTTACATGATTTAATAAAAGAAGGAATTTTTTAAGAATGAGCGAGCAACCAAAAGAGATGTCTTTCTTAGGACATTTAGAAGAGTTACGTTGGCATTTAGTTAGAAGTGCTGCAGTTATTTTTGTAATAGCAATTGTTTTATTTGTGTTTAGAGAAACCATTTATAATAACTTCATCATTGCACATACACATTCAGACTTTGTCACTTACGAGTTTGTTTGTAAGGTGTTTGGTAGCATAGGAATAGAAAGTAGTTTTTGTGACATTCAAATTCCGAGTAAGCTACAAGCCTTGTCTTTAACACAACAATTAATGAGCTCTCTTTGGGTTTCGTTAATACTAGGTATCATCCTAGCTTTTCCTTATTTATTATGGGAAATGTGGCGTTTTATCGCTCCAGGATTACACAAAACTGAAAGAAATAAATCTAAAGGGTTTCTTTTTATAGCTTCTCTTTTGTTTTTTATAGGAATCGCTTTTAGTTACTACGTAATTATGCCAATGTCTGTCTCTTTTTTCTACGGATACCAAATTAGCGAAAACATTGTAAACAACTTTACTTTAGACTCATATATCAGTTTATTCACCAATACAATGCTTGGTATTTCTTTGGTTTTTGAATTGCCTGTTGTTATCTACTTTTTAACAAAATTAGGTTTAGTTACACCATCCTTTTTAAGAAAGTATAGAAAGCATGCGTTAGTAGTAGTACTAATTTTATCAGCAATTATCACTCCGCCAGATGTAGCGAGTCAAGTAATTGTTTCTATTCCAATATTAATTTTATACGAAATAAGTATCCATATTTCTAGTTTTGTAATAAAAAGACAGCAAAAAAATGCCAAATAAAGTCCAAGAATTTAACGATTATCGTCAAAAAATGAACGATAAACTCTTAAGTAATGACAACAAAGTTATTAAGAGAATATTTAATTTAGACACCAACGCTTTTAAAGAAGGTCATTTACCTGTAAAAACAAAAGAGCTATTAGGCTTAGTCGCTTCAGTCGTTTTACGCTGCGATGATTGTGTTCAATATCATTTAGAAACAGCCTATAAAAATGGAGTTTCTAAAGAAGAAATGATGGAAGCAATGTCTATTGCAACGCTTGTTGGTGGTACAATTATAATTCCGCATTTACGAAGAGCGTATGAATACTGGGAATATTTAGAGCAAAACGAATTATAATTAAATTAAGAGATCCTTAATTCTCATTTATTATATTTGACATATGATTTTAAGAGCAGAAAATATTCAAAAAATTTATGGCAACCGAAAGGTTGTACAAGGAATCTCTTTACAGGTTTCTCAAGGAGAGATTGTGGGTTTATTAGGTCCAAATGGGGCTGGAAAAACGACTTCTTTTTATATGATTGTTGGTATGATTAAATCTAACGGTGGTCATATTTACTTAGATGATAAAGAGATTACGCAAGATCCTATGTACAAACGTGCTCAAAACGGAATTGGATATTTAGCGCAAGAAGCTTCTATTTTCAGAAAGCTGTCTGTAGAAGAAAACATTATGTCTGTTTTAGAGTTTACCGATAGAACAAAGAAAGAACGTCAAGAAAAACTAGAGTCTTTAATAGACGAATTTAGTTTGGGACATGTCCGTAAAAATATAGGTGAATTATTATCTGGCGGAGAACGAAGAAGAACCGAAATTGCACGTTGTTTAGCTTCTGATCCAAAATTTATTTTACTAGACGAACCTTTTGCAGGAGTAGATCCTATTGCAGTAGAAGACATTCAGAATATTGTAGCCCAGCTTAAAAATAGAAATATTGGTATTCTAATTACCGATCATGATGTACAAGCAACTTTAGCGATTACTGATAAAACATTTTTAATGTACAACGGTAGTATTCTTAAAGAAGGAACTCCTGAAGAATTAGCTGCTGACGAAACTGTTAGAAAAGTATATTTAGGGAAAGACTTCGAATTGAAAAAGCGAAAGTTCTAGGGTTCGCAGATACAATAATTAAATCTCTATTTAAGAGTTATCAAGTACTATTTAAGCTTTTTTGGCACTCAAATTACTCCCTACCGACAATAGCACATATCCCATTATTACTAGCGGAATAGAAATCACTTCCAACGTTAAAATCATGATTAACGACGCGACTAAGAAAATATATTTTAGTGCATTTTCTTTGATTCCGTAACTTTTAAACTTCAACGAGAATAGCGGAATCTCTGCATTCATCAAATAACTCAACACCAACGTTACTCCTATTAAGAAATAATTATTTTGTACCAAATCAATAAAAAATTGATTGTCAGAATACATTGGTATTAGAGGCAATGCAATTACAAACAAACTCATTGCCGGAGTTGGTAAACCGATAAAAGAATCTGACTGACGTGTATCAATATTAAAGTTTGCCAAGCGATAACAAGCAGCGAGAGTTAAGATTAAACCTAAATACGCAACCCAAGTCATTGAATAATCATTACTAGAAACTGGAGCTAAAATTCCTTTAGCCCAATCTTTAGCATCAAGGTTTTCAAAACTAGATTTATAAATTAAATTATACATAACTATCCCTGGCACTACGCCACTCGTAACCATATCTGCTAACGAATCCAATTGTTTCCCTAACTCTCCAGAAACCTTTAGTATTCTTGCCACAAACCCATCAAAAAAATCAAAAACAATTCCTAATACAACTAAAGAAGCAGCTGTTAGATAATCAGAATTAACTGCAGCTATGGTAGCAATTGTACCACATAGTAAATTACCTAAAGTTAATACGTTGGGAATGTGCTTTTTTATATTCATAAGAGTCTGTTTCAACAGCGAAAATAAGAAAATCAATTTGCTCTTTTCACTTTCTTTTAATTTTTATCATATTTGCATTCCTAAATTGCTATAAAAAATTCAAAAATGCCACTATTAACATCAGACTTCTTTCCTTCTCTTCCTTTTAGAAATGGACATTTTAACACCATGTACCGTCCATTATTTATGAAAGAAACAAGTAATTATACTCGTAAACGTATTGTTACTTGGGATCATGATTTTATCGATTTAGATTTTTCTAAAGTAAATTCTAATACAATCGCACTCTTAATTCATGGTTTAGAAGGTAGCTCTGAGTCTAAATACATGCTTTCTACAACAAACGAACTGAATAGCATCGGAATTGATACGGTTGCTTTTAATTTACGTGGTTGTAGTGGGGAAGATAATTTATTACTAAGCACGTATCATAGTGGAAAAACAGAAGATGTTCATTTTGTTGTGAATCATATATTAGAGAACTATGCGTATGAAAACATCCTAATTATCGGCTTTAGTTTAGGTGGGAATTTAACATTAAAATATATGGGAGAATACGCAGAAACACTCTCCCCAAAAATAAAAGGAGCCATTGCAACCTCTGTCCCTATTGACATTGCTAGTTCTGAAACAGAAATGGATAAAATTAAGAACAAGTTCTATATAGAAGAATTTTTAAAAACCATTCGCTTAAAAGTATTAGAAAAAGCATATAAATTTCCTGATTTCAAACTTGATAAAGAGCTCTTATTCAAAGCCAAACGGTTTAAACATTTAGAACACCTATATACGGTTCCGGTTTTCGGGTTTGATAGTCCAGAGGATTATTGGGAAAAAGCAAGTTCTAAACCGTACTTGTCTAAGATTAACAAGCCAACACTTTTAATTAACGCTCAAGATGATTCCTTTTTAGCGGAAGAATGTTTCCCTATTGAAGAAGCAGGAGATTCTGATACTTTTCATTTAGAAATAACAAAATATGGCGGTCATGTTGGGTTTATTTCTACATTTAAACAACAGGAAAGTAGATGGCTAGAAAAAAGAATAAGCAGATTTATTAAGGAGCATATTCAAATAGAGACAACGCAAACAATATCTTAGCTTTACAAGGGTTATTACAATAGGATTTTAGATATTTGTAAATAGCAATTATATATGTTGAAAAAACATTTTTTAATACTTATCATTTTAGTTTCTTTTCAAGTTTCTGCACAAACTTTCCGTAATTATTCTAATGAATTTCTGAATATTGGTGTTGATGCTGCAGCACTAGGAATGAGCAAATCTGTGGTTGCTAGTAGTAGTGGTGTGAATTCTATGTATTGGAACCCCGCAGGCTTAGTGAATATAGATGATTATGAAGGTTCTTTAATGCATGCTTCTTATTTTGCAGGAATTGCCAATTATAATTTTGCAGCAATAGCTTTACCTATTAATAATGAAAGTGCTATTGGTATTTCAATAATTCGATTTGGAGTGGATGATATTTTAAATACTACCGAATTAATAGATAGTCAAGGAAACATAAACTTTAATAACATAAGCCTTTTCTCTGCGGCAGATTATGCCTTTAATATTGCATATGCTCGTAATTTATTTCACAAAGACATTCATTTTGGTGTAAATGCAAAAGTTATTAGACGAGTTATTGGGGATTTCGCCTCTTCTTGGGGATTTGGTTTTGATGCAGGAATACAATTTGAAAGAAAAAACTGGAAGTTTGGCTTAATGGTTAGAGATATTACAACTACGTATAATACTTGGAGTATTGATCAAGCAGAGTTTGATAAAATTAAAAATTCAATTCCTGGAGAAAATCAAGAACTACCTGAAACTTCAGAAATCACCAAACCGAAAGTACAAGTAGGTATTGCAAGAAAATTTAGAGTCGCTAGAGATTTTCATTTGCTAACAGAAATTGACTTAAACATGCGTTTTTCGCAAACTAACGATCTTGTTTCTACTCCTTTTATTAGTATTGACCCTACCTTTGGTTTTGAATTAGATTATACTGATTTGGTCTATTTAAGAGGCGGGATTGGAAACATTCAAAATACAACTCAATTTGATGGCAGTAAAAGCATGGCTTTACAACCTAATTTTGGAGTTGGTTTTAAATACAACGGAATTGAAATTGATTATGCCTTAACAAATATCGGGAGTGTTGGTAATGCTTTGTATTCTAATATTTTCTCTATTAAAATTGATTATAAATTCTTTAGAAACTAAGCTATGCTCAGAAAATCACTTTCTACATTATTATTAATTCTTATCTTCTATAGTGGGCATTCTCAATACAAAAAATTAAGTCCAACTGCAGAAATAAGCATCATAACTGCGGGTCCAGGAAAAGTATTATATGAAGGTTTTGGACATAGTACCATAAGAGTTAAAGACATTGATTTTGACAATGCTTATAATTACGGAATCTTTGATTTTAATACTCCAGACTTTTATTTAAATTTCACAAAAGGGAAGTTGCTTTATAAGTTAGAAAGCTATCCATTTCATTATTTTGTTAGAAGCTACCAAAGAGATGATCGATGGGTAAAGGAGCAAGTTTTAAACCTAAATCAACTAGAAAAACAACAATTTTACGCGTATTTAGAAAACAATGCTGCACCAGAAAATGCCACCTATTTATACGATCCTTTTTTCAATAATTGCGCAACCATATTAAGAGAAATAACTGAAACTATCTTAAAAGAAAAAGTAATTTTCAAAACAAATCACATTCAAAAGAGAAAATCCTTTAGAGAATTAATGAATGCGGAAATCCCTTGGAATACCTGGGGGAGTTTTGGAATTAATTTAGCGCTTGGAAGTAAGTTAGATCGAATTGCAACAGAAAAAGAGTTCATGTATTTACCTGATTTTGTGCACAGTGGATTTAAAAACGCAACAGTTACTACAAATGGTAAAGAAGAAAATTTAATTAAAACAGACCGTTACATTTTAAAATTTGATGAATTAAAAATTAAACCATCTACGATAAACCCTTTATTAGTCTTCTCATTAATTTTACTCATTGGTATATATATTACGTACAGAGATCTAAAGCGAAAAAAGAGAACAAGGTGGTTCGATTTCTTAGTCTTCTTTTCTACTGGATTAATTGGTTTAGTGATTGTGTTTTTATGGTTTTTTACAGATCATTCTACGACTCCAATAAACTTTAATTTTTTATGGGCATTTGCACCAAATTTGATTGTTGCATTTGCTTTATCAAAAGAAAACCCAAAGAAATGGGTTCGTAAATACGTAACGGGTTTAATACTTCTTTTATTCTGTATTCCTATACTATGGATACGTAAAACGCAACAATTCCCTCTTAGTACTATTCCTTTTATTCTTTTATTACTAATACGTTTTATTAGCTTAAAAAAGTTCTTATTGCCCTCTAAATAATAAGGCGATAGAAATGGTTTGCATCAAAATTTGAAAGTCAAAAAAAAGAGTTTCCTTCTTTTATTTAATACACGGTGCACCTTAATTTTCCTCGTGCTCTTCAATTGTATTTACGCAAGGATTGTTCAGACAACCTATTCAACCGTATTTTATAGTGTAAAACGAAATTTCTTTTTCTATAAATCATTGATATATTCTTCAGCCATCCATTAAAAATTATTATTATAAAATATTTATTATTTATTACAATGAATATTTTACATTTGAGAGAACCAAACGTAAACACCAATGAACAAACAACTTATAGAATGCGTTCCTAATATTAGTGAAGGAAGAGATCTTAAAAAAATAAATACCATTGCTAATGTTGTAACTACGGTAGAAGGCGTAAAGTTATTAGACATTGATGCTGGAAAAGCGACTAACAGAACTGTTATTACGTTTGTTGGAGAGCCAAAACAAGTTCTTAAAGCAGCTTTGAAATTAATACAAAAGGCATCTGAATTGATTGACATGAGTCAGCATACTGGAGAACATCCTCGTTTTGGAGCTACCGATGTATGCCCATTAGTTCCTATTGCAAATATTTCTATGGAAGAAACGACTATGTATGCTCGTGAACTTGGAAAACGTATTGGAGATGAATTAGGAATTTCAGGATATTTTTACGAAAATGCGGCAACTTCTAATGACCGAAAAAACTTAGCAACTGTACGTTCTGGTGAATATGAAGGTTTGAAAGATAAACTAGCAAACCCCAATTGGAAACCAGATTTTGGTCCAGAAAAATTCAACCAACAAGTTGTTTCTTCTGGTGTAACAGCTGTTTCTGCACGTGATTTTCTTATTGCTTACAATGTCAATTTAAACTCTACTTCTACGCGCCGTGCAAATGCCATTGCTTTTGATGTGCGTGAAGCAGGAAGGGCTATGCGTGATGGAAATCCAATTACAGGAAAGAAAATATTGGATACAAATGGGGAACCAAAACGTGTTCCTGGAAAATTAAAAGCCGTAAAAGGAATTGGTTGGTATATTGATGAATATGGTATTGCACAAATCTCATACAACTTGACTAATATTAGCATCACCTCAATGCATGAGGCTTTTGAAGAAACTGTTTTATCAGCAACTAAAAGAGGTTTACGAGTAACTGGTTCTGAATTGGTTGGTTTGGTTCCGTTACAAGCAATGTTAGATGCTGGAGATCATTTTTTGAGCAAACAAGAGCGTTCTTTAGGAATTAGCCATCGTGAGAAAATTAAAATCGCTATAAAATCGTTAGGCTTAGATGATTTAAAACCCTTTAATCCGCAAGAAAGAATTATTGAATACGTGATGAATTCTAATGAAGATAAAAAACTAATTGATTTTACCATAAAAGATTTCGCTGAAGAAACAGCATCAGAATCCATGGCACCTGGCGGTGGAAGTATTGCTGCTTATGTTGGTGCTTTAGGCGTATCACTAGGAACAATGGTTGCTAATTTATCTGCCCATAAAGCTGGTTGGGATGAAAAGTGGAAATTCTATTCAGATTGGGCGCAGAAAGGACAAGAATATAAAAATGAATTGTTATTTCTTGTAGATGAGGATACCAATGCTTTTAATAAGATTATCGACGGATTTCGACTACCAAAATCAACCGAAGAAGAAAAAACCATTAGAAAACAAGCCGTTGAAGATGCAACGAAATATGCAACAGAAATTCCGTTTAGAGTTATGGAGACATCCTACAACTCAATGGAAGTAATGATGGCAATGGCAAAAGAAGGGTTGCAAAATTCTTTATCAGATTCTGGTGTTGGCGCTTTATGTGCTAGAACGGCAGTTATTGGAGCTTATTTTAATGTTAGAATTAACGCAAAAGATATTAAAGACCGAGTTTTTGCAGAAGATATTTTAGCTAAAGCTAAAAACATTTACAACAAAACAATTGCACTAGAACAAGAAATGATTGACATTATCGACTCAAAAATATAAAGAATGGATACTGTTGAAATCATCAATTTCCAAGCGCAATATGCAACTCAGTTTTACGAATTAAATATTGAATGGCTTGAGAAATTCTTCTATGTAGAGGCTTATGATAAAAAGGTATTGAGCAATCCTAAAGAGTTTATTATTGACAAAGGAGGCTATATTTTCTTTGCTAGATATAATAATGAAATTATAGGAACCGTTGCACTAATCAATCAAAATACTTATTTTGAACTTAGTAAAATGGCTGTTTCCCCTAAATATCAGGGTTTAAAAATTGGAAAAAAAATAATGGATTATTGTATCTCCTTTTCAATAGAACAAGGATGGGAAAGTATTACCTTATATTCTCATAGAAAATTAATTCCTGCGATAAGCTTATACAAAAAGATAGGTTTTAAAGAGGTTGAATTAGAAAAAGAGGTGCATTATGAAAGAGCAAATATTAAAATGGTTTTAGACTTATAAAAAACTCTGAATTGCCAATTCATACCCTTTAATTCCAAATCCAAAAATTACTCCTTTTGCGTTTGGCGCAATAAAACTGGTATGTCTAAATTCTTCGCGTGCCTGTACATTTGAGATATGGACCTCAACAACAGGAGTTTCAATTCCTTTTACGGCATCCCCTATTCCTACTGAAGTATGCGTGTAGGCAGCAGCGTTTAATATAATTCCGTCATACTCAAAACCAACTTCATGTAACCTATCAATAATTTCCCCTTCAATATTTGATTGATAATATGAAAGCGCTACTTCTGGAAATTTCGCTTGCAATTTTTCAAATACATCTGTAAAAGTATCAGAACCATAAATTTCTGGTTCTCTTTTTCCTAATAAATTTAGGTTTGGTCCGTTAATAATGATTAGTTTCATAAAATATTTTAAAGTTGTAAATATATGCTTTATTTTTAGCTAATGAAATGGCAAAACGCACTAAATGACTACCAATTGTTTTTAAGAATCGAAAGAGGTCTTTCTAAAAACTCAATTGATAGCTACACAAGAGATGTAAAGAAACTACTTGGATATTTAGAAAATCATGAAATTTCTGTTTCTCCAATTAAAATTGATTTAGAAATAATTCAAGGTTTTATTTATGAAATAGCAAAAACAGTGAAACCTACAACACAATCAAGAATTATCTCTGGATTGCGTAATTTTTTTGATTATTTAATTTTCGAAGACTACAGAGAAAATAATCCTACAGAGCTAATTGAAATTCCTAAAACCGGCAGAAAACTACCAGATACCTTATCTTTTTCAGAAATAAATGAATTAATAAACGCCATCGACTTAAGTCTTCCGCAAGGAGAACGCAATAGAACTATTATTGAAACTATTTATAGTTGTGGGTTGCGTGTAAGCGAACTAACGCAGCTTAAACTTTCAGATTTATTTTTTGATGAAGGATTTATAAGGGTACTAGGAAAAGGGAATAAAGAGCGTTTTGCTCCTATCAATTACAATACGCAGAAATATATTAGTTTTTATATTAAAGACATTAGAAGCCATATAGACCCACAAAAAGGGTTTGAAGACACACTGTTCTTAAACCGAAGAGGAAAAACGCTTTCACGCCAAATGATTTTTATGATTATTAAAGAATTGGCTATAAAAATTAACTTAAATAAAAAGATTGGTCCACATACGTTGCGGCATTCATTTGCGACTCATTTATTAGAAGGCGGAGCGGATTTAAGAGCGATACAGCAGATGTTGGGACATGAAAGTATTACAACTACAGAAATATATGTTCACTTAGATAAAACGTATTTAAAAAACGTAGTAGAGAAATACCATCCAAGAAATTAAAAAACCCTTAAGAAAAATCTTAAGGGTTTTTTTAAATATATTATTTTAACCTTTATTTTGCTACGCTAACGGCTCTAGTTTCTCTAATTACTGTTACTTTAACTTGCCCTGGATACGTCATATCATTTTGAATTTTTTGTGAAATTCCAAAAGATAATTCAGCAGCTTTATCGTCATTTACTTTAGAACTTTCAACCATAACACGCAATTCTCTTCCTGCTTGAATTGCATATGCTTTTTGAACTCCCGTAAATCCGAAAGCGATCTCTTCTAAATCTTTTAATCGTTGGATATAAGAATCTAACACTTGACGTCTTGCTCCTGGTCTTGCTCCTGAAATTGCATCACAAACCTGAACGATTGGCGCAATTAACGTTTTCATTTCTATTTCGTCGTGGTGAGCACCAATTGCATTACATACATCTGGTTTTTCGCCATACTTTTCTGCCCATTGCATTCCTAATAAAGCATGTGGTAATTCACTTTCTGTATCTGGCACTTTACCAATATCATGTAGTAACCCTGCTCTTTTAGCAACTTTAGCATTTAATCCAAGTTCGGCAGCCATAATTCCACAAAGGTTTGCAACTTCTCTAGAGTGCTGTAATAAATTCTGTCCATATGAAGAACGATATTTCATTCTTCCAACAGTCTTTATCAATTCTGGATGTAACCCATTAATTCCTAAATCAATTACAGTACGTTTTCCAACTTCTATAATTTCTTGAGTAATTTGCTTTTCTGTTTTCTTAACAACCTCTTCAATTCTTGCAGGATGAATTCTTCCATCCGTCACTAATTTATGCAAAGATAAACGAGCAATCTCTCTTCTTATCGGATCAAAACAAGATAATATAATTGCATCTGGAGTGTCATCTACAATGATTTCTACACCTGTTGCTGCTTCAATAGCTCTAATATTTCTACCTTCTCTACCAATGATTCGTCCTTTAACGTCATCAGATTCAAGATTAAAAACGGAAACACAGTTTTCTACTGATTGTTCTACTCCAACACGCTGAATTGTATTTAAAACTACTTTACGAGCATCTTGTTCTGCGGTAAGTTTTGCTTCTTCAATAGAATTTTGGATGAAAGCCATTGCCTCTGTTTTAGCTTCATCTTTTAATGAAGAAACCAATTCTTTCTTAGCTTCGTCTGCAGATAAACCAGAAATTTGCTCTAACATATCTACATGTCTCTTGTGCATTTTCTCTAGCTCGTTTTCTCGCTTATCTAAAAACTCTAATTTATATGTGAAATCAGTTTCTTTCTCCTCTAAAGATTTATTTAATCTTTTGTTTTTATCTACTTCTGATGCTACTTGAGACTCTCTATCTCTTATTCGTTTTTCTACATCAGATATTTTCTTTTCTCGAGTCAATATTACTTTTTCATGCTCAGATTTAAGTTCAATGAACTTTTCTTTAGCTTGTAACATTTTATCTTTCTTTAAAGATTCTGCATCAACTTTAGCTGCTTTTATAATTGTAACTGCTTCTTTTTTAGCATTGTTGATACTGCTTTTATCTTTTGATTTTTCTATTGCTTTTGCAATAATAAATCCTATAACTGCTCCTACTACACCAAGTGCAAAAGGAAGTAACATTTCATCCATAATTTATTATTTATATATAAAAAAAGCCTACATCAGTTGGGTTTTTTAAACTCCATTATGGCATTTATAGGACTAACTAACTGGTCAAGGATCCATCTTGATACTGAAATAAATTCAGTACGAATGGCTTGCTTTTACAATTAAGACTCATCCTTCATAATTGAATAGTGTTGAGTTTAATAAACTAATTACTAACGTAGGCAGTGTATTTTAATTTTATTTTAAAGAACTTAATCTAAATGAGACTGTACTAATTCATTCAGACTATTTATTTTTTTTAATGCTTCTTCATTTGTACTTGTAGTATCTATTGATGCTATTTCAACTTGAGAGGCAAAACGCAACGCACACATTGCTAATACATCTTGCTTGTCATTAACTGCATAATTCTGCTCGTATAAAGAAAGTAACTGATTAATATTTGCTGCTGCTTTTCGCATTCCTTCTTCTTCTTGTGTATTCTGAACACTCAAAGGGTATGTTCTACCTGCAATAACAACATTAATTTTTAATTTTCCTGACACTGTTAATGAACTTTTTATTCGTTTAGTTGAATAATACACTTATCGATTTCTCGAATTAAAGCATTTATTTTGAGTTTTGTTTCTCTTGTATTTTCTTTACTGCCATTAATAGTTTTTGCTATTTTTAGAACATCAAAATTTTTATTTTGATGTTCCAATTCCTGCTGATTCAAAATTAATTGATGCTGTAAATCACTTACATTCTGCAAAAGAATTTCATTCTCTTCTTTTAAAAATTCATACGTAGTTAACAAGGTTTTCAACCTATCTTCCAGTGTGTGAATTGCTTCTAATGTTTTACTCATCAAATATTAAAATCAAAACTATTACTACAAAGTTAACATTCTGATTGTTAAAACCCAAAAAAACCGACTCTTTTTAAAGTTTTATTTTTAATTCGCTGTTTTATAGTATACATGCTATGCCTTTTGTTCAATTCTACTTCTATTTTTTATTACATTAGCGTCAAAATTAAAATTTGAAAGCACTCTTAACTCTTTTAATTACCTTTCTTTCGCTATCTTCCTTTGGTCAAAAAAAATATCCAACTACAGATTTCAGAAACCCTTTAGATATCCCTATCGTTTTAGCAGGTACTTTTGGAGAGCTAAGAGGGAATCATTTTCATGCTGGAATTGACATTAAAACACAACGCAAAGAAGGCTTAAATGTGTATGCTGTTGCTGATGGTTATGTTTCAAGAATAAAAGTTGCTCTTTGGGGGTATGGCAAAGTTATCTATGTGAATCATCCTAACGGATATACGAGTGTTTATGCGCACTTGAGTAAATTCGAAAAAGGTATTGAAGCCTATGTTAAAAAGATTCAATACAAAAAGGAAAGCTACGAAACAGGAAATATTTTCCCTAAAAAAGGAGAAATCCAAATAAAAAAAGGTGAAATAATTGCTTTTACAGGAAGCACCGGTGGTTTTGTTGCTCCTCATTTACATTATGAGATTAGAGACACAGAAACAGAAAAGATCATCAATCCCTTTTTGTTTGGCATCAAGGTTAAAGATACGATTGCACCTAAAATAAAAGGAGTATTCGCGTATGCTCTAACAGATTCATCAAGAATAAATCAAAACACCAACAAATCTCTTTTAGCATTTAAAAAGATTAAAGAGCATTTATATACTACAAATAGAATAACCGCAAAAGGTCCAATTGGCTTTGGAATTAATGTCTATGATCAACTAAATGGTGCGTATAATAAAAATGGTGTCTATAGCATAGAAATGAAGGTGAATGGACATAAAGTCTATCATCATACTTTAGAAACTTTTTCATTTAAAGAAAGCAAGTATATCAACCTACTAATAGATTACCCCAATTATTCTAAATACAAAAAGAGATTTCAAAAAACACATAAAGTAAAAGGAAACGAACTGAAAATTTACAAAAACCTAATTAATAACGGTGTTGTTAATATAAAACCGGAGTTTAACTATACTGTAGAAATTATAGTTTCTGATTTTGTTGGCAATACGTCTACCATAAAAATTCCTGTAAAAGGCGTTCAAAGCAATGCTCTTTTCAAACAAGAAAAAGATACAACAGCGTATAAAGTTACAATAAGCGATTTTCATAAATGGAGCAAAAAAGGAATTACAATTGCGTTTCCAAAGAATACGTTCTACAATGATCTTTTTTTAGATTTTGAAGTAAAAGATGGAATTGCGAAAATTCATGAACCTGTAATTCCGCTAAACAAAAGCTATACCTTAACTTTTGATGTTTCTAAGTATACCGAGAAAGAAAAAAGTCAACTATATATTGCCAATATTAATAATAAAAGATATCCTTCATATCAAAATACCCGAAAGAAAACAGACAAGTTTTACACAACAACAAAAACCTTAGGAAAGTATACTTTACTTACTGACGATACTAAACCTGTACTTTATTTAAAAAACTTTAAAAGTGGAAAATGGATTACGAAACACAATAAAATTATTGTCAAAATTTCCGATAAAGGAACTGGAATAAAATCCTACAGAGCAACTTTAGATGGAAACTGGATTCTAATGGAGTACAACTTAAAAAAGAAACAAATTGTCTATCAATTTAAAGATAAAAAATTAGTTGGCGCCAAACATCAATTAAAAATTGAAGTTGAAGATAATGTTGGAAATACGAATACATTAAATGCTACGTTTTATAAAAAACAATAACTTAGCAACCTAAATACATCCTTTGTGAAAAAACTCTTATTTCTACTTTTGATCATTCCAGCTTTTGTTGTTTCACAAAATACAACCTCTATAAAAGGATACATAACCAACAAACAAAATACTCCTGTAAAAGGCGTTTCGGTTAGTTTTAATACAAAAGGAACAGTTTCTAATGCTGATGGATATTACGAGTTAAGTATCCCTATAAGAAAAACCATCAGAATTACGTTCAGTCATGTTTCTTTCAAAAAACATGTAAAAAAAGTAACACTGAGAAGCAATAGAATCCTCACCTACTCTCCTGTTTTAATTTCTTTAGACAATAAATTAAATGAAGTTGTTGTTAATAATAAAACAAATGAAGCAAAAGGAATAAAGACCATAGATATTGTAAAAGTAAAACGATTACCTGGTGTAAATGCAGGGGTAGAAAACTTGCTAATGACTTTTGCTGGCGTAAACAATAACAACGAACTAAGTACTCAATACAATGTTAGAGGTGGTAATTTTGATGAAAACCTTGTATATGTAAACGGAATTGAGGTTTACAGGCCGTTTTTAATCCGATCTGGGCAACAAGAAGGATTGAGTTTTATCAATTCAAACATGGTTCAGAATATTCATTTTTCTGCTGGAGGTTTTCAAGCCAAATACGGAGACAAACTATCATCTGTTCTTGACATTACCTATAGAAAACCTACAGAGTTTAAAACACAAGTAGAATTCAGTTTGGTTGGTGGAAGTGCAACAATTGAAGGACAAACCAAAAACAAAAAAGGAAGCGGAATTATTGGAATTAGACACCGAGACAATAGTTTGTTTGTAAATAGCAAACAGATAGAAACGAATTACAAACCTAGCTTTACAGATATTCAAGCATTTTTTAGTTATCAAATAAACGCTAAATTAAACATCGATTTTCTGGGTAATTTTTCTTTAAACAAATACAACTACACTCCTATTTCTCGTAAAACTCGTTTTGGAACTATTATCAACCCTATTGAATTGATTGTTTTCTATAGCGGACAAGAAAAAGATAGTTATTTAACAAGTTTTGGAGCCTTTAAAGCCGACTACAAACTCAACGAAGAAATAACGCTAAACGCAACAGCATCCGTATACAATACACAAGAAGAAGAATATTACGACATCTTAGCTTCGTATAACTTAGGTGAGGTTGACAGTAATTTAGGTTCAGAAAATTTTGGTGAAGTTGAGTTTTCACAAGGAATTGGTTCTCAATTAAATCATGCAAGAAATGATTTAGATGCATTGATTGCTAATTTTCAATTGAAAGGATCCTATAAAAAAGAGCATAATCAATTAGAAGCCGGAATTAAATATCAGATTGAAGATATTAAAGACAGAATTATTGAGTGGGAAGTTATTGATTCTGTTGGTTTTTCGATTCGTCCACCACACCATTCAATAAATACGCAACCGTACGATTCTTATAAAGGAAGCCTTACGCCGTACCAAAATATTAGAGCAACCAATAATGTTACCATACATAGGATCTCCGGTTTCACTCAGTTTAGCAGAAAAGATTTTATAAATGAGCATCAGGTTTGGTACAATTTCGGAATGCGTTTTCAAAATTGGTCTGTAAAAACAAATGGCATTTCTAAAGAAAGTCACTTTATTTTTAGTCCTAGAGCGCAATTTGCCATCAAACCAGACTGGGATAAAGACCTATTATTTCGTGTTTCTGGCGGATTGTATTATCAACCACCATTCTACAAGGAGTTAAAAGATAATTTAGGAGCAATTCACCCAGAAGTAAAAGCCCAAAAATCTATTCACGCAGTTCTTGGGAGTGACTATAGCTTTACAATGTGGGAAAGACCTTTTAAGCTAACAACAGAAGTATACTACAAACATGTAAGCAATGTAAATCCATATACAGTAGATAATGTTCGTATTCGGTATCAGGCCAAGAATAATGCAACTGCATATGCTACGGGAATTGATATTCGTTTAAACGGTGAGTTTGTTCCCGGTAATGAAAGTTGGATTAGTTTAGGGCTCTTAAAAACACAAGAAAACATTAATAGCCAAGGGTATATTGCACGTCCTACAGATCAACGTTTTAAACTAGGTATTTTATTTCAAGATTATGTTCCTAATTTACCTGATTTAAAAGCATATTTAAACGTAGTATATAATTCGGGTGTTCCTGGAGGATCTCCAAGCTATGCAAACCCATATCAGTTTCAGAGTCGATTAAGCGCTTATAAACGTGCAGACTTAGGTATTTCTTATATCTTTATTGATAAGAATAAAGAAGCAACTTCTAGCTGGTTGCGCAACTTTAAAGAATTAACTGCCGGATTGGAATTATTCAACTTATTTGACATTAATAATTCAATTACGAATACCTGGGTGCGTGATGTGTATTCTAAAACAATGTATGGGATTCCGAACTACATGACTGGTAGAGTTTTGAATTTTAAAATAGGAATGCAGTTTTAATAAATCGGTTAGGTTATTTCTAAACTCATATTTCACAACTCCTGATATAAAACTAAAACCTAAATGCTATATATCATTAAATTATTTTAAAAACCGCCAATAGATGATTGAACGACTCCTAAACAACGATATAGATATCTCTAAAAAAATACGTGCTGTTTTTCAAGTGTCCTATGAAGTAGAGGCGAAATTATTAAAAGCGATTAATTTCCCTCCCTTAAAAAGACCTCTCGAAGATTATGTACTAAGTAATACAGTATTTTTTGGATACTTAAAAAACGAAGAACTCGTTGGGGTAATTGAAATTGATCATAACAAAAACGATACCCTTATCAGAAGTTTAGTGGTAGACCCGCTTTTTTTTAGACAAGGAATCGCAAGAAAGTTAATGGAATTCACTCTCAATACATTTGATTCTAATTTATTTATTGTTGAAACTGGAGTGGACAATAAACCTGCCTCTAAATTATACATGGAATTTGGTTTTATAGAAGTCAAACAATGGGATACTGACCACGGAGTTAGAAAAGTAAAATTTGAAAAGAGAATAATTAACGCCTCACAATAACAGAAAATAGTTTATTGCGCAGCGCAGCCATTTAAAGAGTTTTTTGGTTTTTTTGATTTTTTCTACACGTTTCTATTTTGTTATAACGAACTAACACACCTTAAAAAATCATTAAAAAGACTTTCAATTTCTGAAGTTTATCCTCTAAGATTGATTCGTAAAATTAGCCTCTTTTAGATGCGCTATTTTATACGAAAACACATTATCCACAATATAACAAAACGTCTCGTAACACTTTTAAAATAAATCTAATTAATGTATATTTCCAGCCTATTTGAAGGTGAAAATTATGAAAGACAACAAAATGCTCAATTATATTAAAGATGTATTAGAAAACATGCCAACTTCTTGGTTAAATCTAACAACACATCGACTAGATATTTATAATGAAAAACTGGCTAAAAGGCAATTTTTAGATCGGTTTGAAACCTTGTTTAATCACACTAATTCTAAAACATCGGCACTAAGTGAATTACCTACTGCTTTCGACTACATCCGATTAGGACATCCATTATCTTGTTTGCTAGAATGGGCTATTGGGAACTTACATACTATAAAATCAGAAAATGTAATAAGTTTTTCATCAAATACAATTCCTGTTTTAGCTATTCTAAGAAAAAATTTATTAGAGAATAAAAATACCCAAATCATGTATACTGGTGAATTACCAGCATATTTTAATGTTGAAGTACTAAGGAATGTTTATGGTTATAAATTTGAAGTAAGAAAAGTTGAAAATACTACAGCCATTTCCGAGTTTAACGGCAGTACTATTTTCATTTCACAACAAGATGAAATTTGCAATTTTGAGCTCACCCAAAATATTGATTTTTTCATCAATGTTCATGCTCACTTGGGTAGTGTTTTAGTAGTAAATGGCGCACTAAACAAATCATATATTTCAGATATTCAACACGTACGAAGAAGAGAGACCATTGCAATGACACCAGCCAATTCTCTTGTTGCATTAAAGTCTCTAGTAGAAAAATCTTCTTTTGAAAACACCAAAAACACAACCGAGACAAACAAAAAAAGTGTCTTAGATTCAATTGCAACCATTACGGGTTCAAATACAAAGGCACTTGTTGCTTCTAGCGGACTCTCTATTCAGTATGCCATTTTAATGGGATTAATTCACGATGCATTAGAAAAACATAAAGGAAAAAACATCAAAATTGTAGTTCCTCCAAATTGTTATGGTGGCACAAATGACCAAGCAAGACGTGTTGCTGCTTGTATTGATACTGTTGAAGTGGTAGATTTACCTGTTGATGGTGATAATGATATGGTGCAAAGTATTGATCTTATTTTGGCTAAAATTGCTGCCGAAGATGCGATTCCTTACATAATTGCTGAAATTCCAACAAACCCTAGAGTTGAAGTTCCAGATCTTATAAAATTAAAGGAGGTGTTAAGCAAAGTGCGTACAACTGCAACTGGAGAAACGGCTGTCGATCCCGTTTTTATTTTAGACCAAACATTTTGTCCTAATGTCCACTTTTTAGGTGATGATGAAATACTATCAACAGTTAGAACCATTTCATTTGCTAGCGGATCAAAATTTCCAAGTGGAGGGCAATGTACTGCTGGCTACTGTGTAGGAAATAAAAAAACGGTTGCTTTGATGGAAAAAATAGAAATGCATCTAGCACTTTGTGATAACGAGGCTACAGCACTTCAATATGAAATATTAGCAAAACAATTGCCTTCAATGAAGCAAAGAATTCATGATGCTTATGTCAATACACGTGAATTTGTGAATTTTATCAACAAGACTTTACCAGCCGCGAAAATCAATTTTGTTTCAGAAGAATTGGCAAAACAAGGATTTACACCATCTGTATTTTCATTAGATCTTCCTACAAAAGGGACTACTGATGAAGAAAGAGAATCTTATAAAAGAGCCTTGAATTTGAAATTAATCAATTTAATGATTACCAAAATCCCTAATGAAAGTAAATACTGCGTAAGTTATGGGCAGTTAAAAGGATGTTATTGGACGATACCTGCAACATCTACTCAAGGGACAACTAAAGAAGGTGACAAAGATTATATTGCCCGCGTAGCACTTTCTCCTGACATGGATATTGAACTTCATAAAAAAGTCTTTTTAGATTTTGTTGGAGAAATATAACGCTATAAATACTTGGAGATTCTCTTTTAAATAAAAACACTGAACACCATACATAATAAATATGGTGCTTAATCTTTTATGAACGTTTAGCTCTTCTCAAAACACCTCTAAATTTACAGGTTCGATTTTATAAAATTGAAATTAAAAAAAAATTGTAACTTTGGATAAGAGCATACCTGAAAGCATACTGCTTTCTTCTGCCCTACTTGCTATATACGAAACGTTATATGCAATGAAAATAGTAAATTAGGCTTAACACTAATAGAATGAATACAACAAATAATATACATATGAATATAGCAGTACTCATAGACGGAGATAACATACCATCTGCTCACGTTAAAGAAATGATGGAGGAAATAGCAAAATATGGAAATCCAACAATTAAAAGAATTTATGGGGATTGGACGAGTCCACATTTATCAAAATGGAAAAACCTATTACTACAAAATGCAATTACTCCAATTCAACAATACGCATATACTACAGGTAAAAATGCCACAGATTCGGCTATGATAATTGATGCGATGGATATTCTATATTCAGAAAAAGTAAATGGATTTTGCCTCGTTTCAAGTGATAGTGATTTCACAAAGCTTGCTACTAGATTAAGAGAAGCTGGCAAGCAAGTTATTGGAATTGGAGAGAAAAAAACACCAAACCCCTTTATTGTTGCTTGTGATAAATTCATTTATATCGAAATTATAAGAAAGCAAACTGAAAAGAAAGAAAGCGTTAATCAAAAAGACAACGGAAAAGATAGTATTGATCAAATCACTCCAAAAGTCACGAAACTAATATCTACAACAATTTCTGATTTATCGGACGAAGATGGCTGGGCGTTTTTGGGGGATGTTGGAAGCTTACTTCAAAAAAAGCAACCAAATTTTGATTCAAGAAATTACGGCTATGAAAAATTGACTCCCTTAATTAAATCTATCGGAAAGTTTGAGTTAGAGCAAAGAGAAAATTCTAAGAGTAGAAATAAATTGATTTTCGTAAAGAATAAATAAAGGTTCTTCAAGAACAACTGAGCTGAAAATTAATTATTTTTTTCATTAATTTCACATGCTCTTATTTATTTCACAGAAAATTAACTACTCAACTTACTTTAATTAGTATTTTTGTTAAATGCAGAAAAATATACTACTTATTTTACTTGTTGGGGTTTCTTTTTTAGGGTTCTCTCAAACAAACACAAAATTAAAAGGTCAAATTGTAAGCGCTAATAATAAAACGTTGAGTGCAGCTCATGTTATAAATTTAAACTCCGTTGTTGGTACAATTACAACTGAAAGTGGCTATTTTGAAATCCCTACTAAAGCCAATGACACCATACTTGTTTCTTATTTAGGTTTTGAATCTATCAAATTAAAAGTCACGAATGACTTATTAAAAGGAAATGAATTGATCATCTCTCTACACGAAAAGGCGAATGAGATTAAAGAAGTAGTAATTAGATCTACAAAACTTATTGGTGTATTAGAAATTGATGTAAAACAAGTGCCTAAAGATCGGTTTACTAGAATTCATATCAACGGATTGCCACAAACCTATGAAGTTGGGAAACCCGTTTCTCAAAACATGAATTCTCCTGTAGCAGCATTATTTCAGCCTGTAGATTTTTTATACAATCTTTTTGGAAAAAAACCAAAGCAATTAAAAAAGCTTCAAAAATTAAAAAAAGAAGACAATCTACGTAAAATGTTAAGTGGTAAGTTTGATAGAGAGTTGATGATGGAGTATTTACAAATGGACAAACAAGAGTTAAGAAAACTTCTTGTTGACTGTAATTATTCTGATTACTTTATTCAAAAAGCAAGTGATTTACAAATGATTGAAGCCGTTTTAGATTGTTACGAGAACTACAAAGCAATTAAGAATGGTAAAATAGAACGAGATGTGTTACCTACAAGAAAGAACTAAAAACAAAAAGGGTTGCAATTATAAAAATCGCAACCCTTTTCAACTATTAAAAACTAACCATTACCTTTAACTAAAATACAGATGTGATGTATTTATAGTTATACTTTCTTTTACTATTCCAAGAAACTCTCTTAGAATGAAAACTCCCAATTTGATTGTTCTTTTTTTCTTCTTTTAAATGATGTACTGTTGTCATTACTATTGTTTTAATTCTATTTTTTTTAATTTACTTACACCTATAAGACGACAACACATCTAATCAGTTACAGATCGTAACCGTATTTAACATATATTTATGAAACAAAAAAATCAGCCTTAAATGGCTGATTTTTAACTTCTTATTTTTATAACTAATTTACTTAGAATTTCATAAAACAACTATGAAATTAGTATCAAAAAGAGATTTTATTATTGATTTCCTAAGATAATTGGCAATCCATCTTTTCCAGATCCAATTACAATAACTTTACTGTTTGGAGACTGTGCTAACTTAATGGTCGCTTCAATTCCTTTATCTTGCAATATTTTTGCAGTTAAAGATGCACTTAAAATCTTATTTGCATCCGCTTTACCTTTTGCTTCAATAATTTGTTTTTGCGCTTCTTTTTGAGCAGTAACTAATCTAAATTCGTATTCTAAAGATTCTTGCTCTTGCTTTAACTTACGCTCAATTGCTTGTTTAATTGTTGGTGGTAAAGTTACATCTCTAACCAATACCGAATTTAATTGAATGTATTGAGGCTCTATAATTTTCTTCGTCTCTTCAAAAATTTCTGTTTGAATTGCATCACGTTTCGATGAATACAATTGTTCTGGTGTATATCTACCAACAACACTTCTAGTTGCAGAACGAATTGCAGGTATAATAACACTTTGCAAATAGTTTTCACCTCTTGTCTGGTGTAACAATGCAACAGTTTTAGTTGTTGCTTGATATAATACAGAAGCATCTAATTGAATCTCTAAACCGTTAGAAGACAATACAGCCATTTTTTTCTCAAACAACTCTTGTTGTCTTACATTGTATTTAAACACTTTATTCCATGGCATAACTAGGTTAAACCCTTCGTCTAATGGTGCTTGGTCTGTTACAACTCCGCCAATCCATTTATACAAGACCCCTCTTTCTCCTGAACCTATTGTTACTGCAGATTTAGAAACTAATATAATTGCTACTACTGCTAATGCAATAAATATAACTCCTCCTTTTGGGAATTTAAAATCAATTTGTTGATTACTCATTTTTATTTTTATTTTAGTTATTCCAAATTTACAAAATCCTTTCTAATTACACTCTTTATATATACAATCTTCTAAAGATTGATTCTAATTCTAAAGTAATATGCTCAAAATTAAAAGTATCATGTAAGATTTTACCTATTTTTTATTTTAAAGATTCCACCTTTTCAAGTAAAATCAGAGATATTCATACATATCTGAATCATAGCAATATTAAATTCTCCATCCTTTGTCTAAAGGTCACACTCATCTACGTTTTTATTTGTTTTATGAATACCTCGTAAACGTTATACTATAATTATAAGTTTACAGTTTTAGCAGCACTCCTGTATTGAAAATGAATCCATCAGTTGGCGCCCATAAATCTGTAAATGATGGATTGTTGTGTGGTGGCTGAACCATAGATTGATAATTTGATTGCTTTGTGTCTGTAAAGTTTTCAAAATTTGCATAGAAACTAACTTTACCAAACGTCCTCATTGCCATAAGCCCCATGGTCCAATAATCAGGGGTTTCTGATCTGTCTTTTCTAAATTGTGCACTTTTATAATAGGCTTCAAAACCAATTCTCCATGTATCATGAACCTCATACATTAATACACCTCCAAAACTATGTTTAGGAGTTAATACTTTTTGCTTTTTTTGCAGTTCAACATTATTAAACGCATAATTAGTAAACAACACAAAGTCTTTATATTTTAATTTCAAATTTGTTTCAAAACCAAAACTATTTAAAGGGTTTATTGCATTTTTAAATTCGTAATCTGTTCCATTAGGTTCTAACACCAAGGTGTTATTTAGTTTTGTGTAAAAAAATAGTTGATTGAACGAAACCGAAACAGTGTCATCTAAAATTGAGGTTTTATAGTTTACATCTGCATTTACACCAAATGAATTTTCTGCTTTAAAGTTTGCTGGGTTTATTGTCAATACATTTTGATAAGAACGCAACTCTGAATCTTCAGTAAAAATTGTCGGAATTTTATATCCAAGTCCCCCTCCAAATCGAGAAGAAACAGCATCGTTGTATTTTACAAACAAAGAAACTCTTGGCAATACAAACAAACCGTAATTAGAAACGTAATCGGTTCTTAAACCCGTTTCTAAAGTGATGTTTTCTTTTAAATTCCAATTCCCATTAACAAACCCCCCAAACGTTTCTTGTTGATAACTTCTATCTAAAGTTGTTTTTGTGTCTTCTGTAAATTTTTCTGTAATCAAATTGGCTCCAAAAACCCAATCTGAATCTTCCTTAACTAAATTGTAGGTTGCTTCTGTAAAAGTTGCGAATTGATTCCCTAAAAATTGATAATCAGGTAAGGTTAAATCTCTTTTAAAATAACTTAAACTATTTTTAAAAGTGAACGATTTCGTCTCAGAAATTTCATTTTTATATGACACTTGTAATGCATACCTGTTCGAAACATTTTCTTCGTAAAAATTGTGTTGTGGATTTTGATTCTTATTGACTACATCGATATCACCACCAATTCTATTCTCATAAGAACTATTGATACCTATTTTCAATTGTTCTTTCTCATTTGGATAATAATAAAAAGATGGATTAAAACTAATACTCTTTACTTTCGGAATGTCAGAAAAGTGATCGTCATTAACATCTGTTGCTTTTTGTAAATTACCAGAACCGTATAATGAGATTCCAAAGCGATCATTTCTCTTACTATAATATGCATTTACAGTAGTACCATTTCTAGATGTTTTATCAAACATTAATGTAAACTCTCTTTCTTCTTTTGGTTGTTTAGAAATTAAATTTACCAAACCTGCAATTGCACCACCACCATATAATGTAGATGAGCTTCCTTTAATTATTTCTACCTGTTTTAAATCTAAAGGCGGAATTTGCATAATACTCAATCCACTTGAGAATCCTCCAAACAAAGGGAACCCATCTTTTAATAATTGAGTAAAACGCCCATCTAACCCTTGAATTCTAATACTCTGGTTTGCAGAAGTAGCTGAAGTTTGTTGCATTTGTATTCCGGTGCTCTCTCTTAAAAGCATCGCGATATTAGCTGAATTCATTATTGCTTTTTCTCCTAGTTCTTCTCCAGCGATTACTTCTATTCTAGTTGGTGTTTGAGCAATTGTTCTTTTACTTCTTGTTGAAGAAATTTCTATAATTTCTAAGGTCTCTTCATCTTCATGTAACTCAATCGTAATTGTAGTACTTTTTAAAGGGAAGTTATATGTTTTTTCAAAAGTTTCAAACCCAATAAAAGAAACAACCACCACTTGTCTTCCGTTTGTTATGTTCGCAATGATTCCTATTCCGTCAAGATTTGTTGTAGTTCCTTTTGATGTGTTTTTTAAATAAATTGAAGCACCGATAATTAGTTCTTTGGTTTCTTTAGAAAGCACTTTTACTGTAATATTATTTTGAGCGAATAATGCATTAGCAAACAACCCTAGAAATAGGGTAAATATGATATTTTTAATCATTATATAATTTTTAGATAATTACTCTTTTGTTTTAATAATATGACACCTTTTATAAAGAAAAGATGCATACAAGGTCAAAATAATTACCTAAAACACGGAGGTTTTATAGGGGTTTCTATATAATTTGAAGAATTCATTTTATTGTAAAAATGAATTGATTTTTTCTTTTGAATATTCCCTGTTTCATTCCCATAAGAAACGAATGGATAAATTAAAGCATTAGAAAAACCTAAAGAAGTACAATGATGGTGATGTTCTGTGTTTTTATGCTCTTCAGTATCATTTTTATGATGTTCTTTCTGATGATCAGTATCCAGTACTTCTGTCTCACGATCGAGCGTATCGCCAAAAACTACAGCATCTGCATGTGCTTGAGCCGGTGGAACAAACATTAATAAAACAAATATGAAAATACCGAATTGCTTCAAAGGTTCTTTTTAAGACAACAAAAATAGTGCGTTTTAACGAATTAACTTAATCATTTAACCTGTTTTTTACATATTCTACCGCTGTCTTCCCATGTTTTAACGGAGTACCATTTTCATCTAAAGAAACCATCACTATTTTATCAATCTCTATAATAGTTTTATGAGTCAATTTGTTTCTAACAGTACATTTCAATGTTATTGAAGTGTTTCCAAAAGATACTACTTCCATGCCTATTTCAATAATATCACCTTGTTTAGCAGAACTTACAAAATCTATTTCTGACATGAATTTGGTAACAGTTCTAGGAATTTCTAATTGTATGATTGCGTAAATCCCTAATTCTTCATCAATCCACTGCAATAAACGACCTCCAAATAAAGTTCCGTTTGGATTCAAATCTTCTGGTTTTATCCATTTTCTTGTATGAAATTTCATATGTTTATATTTAGTTTTTAGTTTTCAAAACAGCTATTTACAATGATGCTATTGCTCTATGTTTACTGCCTCAAACCCTATTAATAATTCAGCCTCGAAACTTGGTGTTATTTGAATTGGATTACAACATACTTCACAATCTTCTACATACGTTTGTTGTGATACACTGCTATCTAATAACATTGAAATCTCTTCCCAACAATATGGACACTGAAAAAAATATTCTACCATACCAAATCAATTATCCCGATGCAAGTATACCAAATATGAAAAAGAAAAACTCTTTGTCATTTGATACAAATATCGGGGAATTAAACCCACTAGTGGGTTATATTTTACCAATATACTTTCTAATAAACCATTCAACCGAAAAAAAGAAAATTGCTAAAAACAAGAGCAACTTCCACGCTATTAAATACTGCTGAATTGTTTTACTTTTTTGAATGATGGCATATCGTTTGTCAGAAATTAAATCCTTAATTAATTCCTTTGAATTCGTTTCGTAGTACACCTTTCCGTTGGTATTGCTTGCCAACAAACTCAAAGCTTCTTGATTTGCTTTGGTAAATTGTTCTTCTATTTGATAATTGGTTATTTTAAATTGTCCCGATCTTTTAATAGACTGCTGTTCTACGATTACATCAAATTGATAATCACCAGATGGCAAGTTTTCCAAAATGGCTTCAAATGAATTGTTTTGCAAAGAAAATGGAATATTCTGACGCACGTTTGTAGCTGTATTTCTTATGGTTACATTTAAAATTGCACTCGCATCAAATTGATAATTTTTATCTACGTAAAAAGCAGAAATTGAAATTGGGGTATTTGCTGTGTATAGTTTCTCGTAGTTTAAACGTAAACGATCTCTCTTTTTTGTTGATGCTAAATATTGCACTAAATTCCCCAAAAAAGCATCAAAATCTTGAAATGAATTGGTATTGATAAAAGAGCGTGCTCTCCACGTCCAAATTCCCTCTCCAAAAAGCACAGCGCTTTTTTGGCTTCCATTTTCAAATGTTGCCAATAAAGGAGTTTGTGTTTCTATGCCTGCTATATTTTGATGCAATAATCCATCAAACTTAGTGCTCATGGTAATCTTACCAAAAGCATCTTTTAATGGAGGAAATGATTCGAAATTAATATTTTTTTGACCAAAAGTTAAAAAGCCATTATTAAAAACTGCTCCATACTCTTCTGTTTGATTAATGCTGTTTTTATAATAATTAGATTGCATTTCATTTAAGAAGTTCCAATTGGTATTCTCTCCTGTAATTACAAAATAGTTGCTTTTTTCTTTTTGAATCTTTTCAAATACAGATTGAAAAACGATGGTTGGCTGATACAATAGTACCAATTGATATGCTGCAATATTTCCTTTAAACTCATGGATGGTTTTAATGGTAACAGCACGCTGCTTATTGGTTTCAATTGCTTTCTTAAAGGCGCCCAAATCTGGATGCAACACCGATGTAAGCAGTAATATTTTTGTTTGCTCATTTAGAACTTCTACAGAAAATGTTTTGGTATTGTTTTCTGTATTTTTCTCGCCCTCAATAGGTTTAACAACTGCTTTGTAACACTGAATTCCTTCTTTGGTAGATTTTATAGTTGTAGTAATTGTTTGTACATTTTTATCCGCACTAAACGAAAGGTTTTCTCTGTACACTGGTTTCCCTCTATACTCAATAACCAATTGGCTAGAAATCGATGTATCACCTTCATATAAGACTGTAATCTCTACTGGGAACTTGTTCTTTAAATAACTGTATGTATTGACATGCAACTGAGAAATCCTGAGGTCTGTTTGCGCTAATGTATCCCCAATAACAATCGGAAAAATGTTTTTTTCTGTTGCTATATATGGATATACGTTTCCGTTGGTTTGATTGCCATCAGAAATTAATACGATAGGAGAACTTACATTTTTATGCGCTGCCTTTACTCCATTTAAAGCATTGTAGATATTGGTTTTGTTTTCAGAAAAACTCAGCGAATCTAACACGTTTAAGGCATTCCCGAATTGGTAAAATTGAAGTGTAAATTTATCAGACAATAAAGTAGCTGTCTTTATATCAGTGACAATTGCAGCAACTATACGCTCTTTATTCAACTGTTTTATTGATGCCGAATTATCTACCAGAACAGAAAGTATGGGTTTCTCGTTTGTGATTCTCTCACTCTCTATCGTTGGGTTTATCAATAGCAATAGCAATAAAAAAACACTTATTGCTCTTAACCCGAAAAGAACAAAATCAATAGATCGTTGTTCTTTTTGCTTATAAAAATATAAAAACCACGAAATAGCACTACTAACAAATAATGCGATGATGATATATATAATGGTTGTTGTTTGCAATGTTTCTTTTTATAATCGTAAATCTAATAATTATCCTATTAAAACTCTTGTTAAAAAACGAAAACCTGTAAATTTCTTTACAGGTTTTCTTTATTATATATCGTATTGAACTTAGTTCATTCCTCCATCAACAGACAAGGTTTGTCCTGTAATATATCCACTCATATCAGATGCTAAAAACACACATGCATTTGCAATATCATCTGGAGAACCACCACGTTTTAACGGAATAGCATCTCTCCAAGCTTGCACAGTTGCTTCGTCTAATTTTCCTGTCATTTCAGTTTCAATAAAACCAGGAGCAATCACGTTTGATCTAATATTTCTAGAACCTAACTCTAACGCTACAGATTTAGAAAAACCAACAATACCAGCTTTAGAAGCTGCATAGTTGGTTTGCCCTGCATTTCCATTAATTCCAACAATAGAACTCATGTTAATGATAGAACCTTTACGTTGCTTCATCATTGGACGAATTACCGCTTTTGTTAAGTTAAAAACCGATTTTAAGTTGACTTCGATTACTTTATCAAAATCATCTTCAGACATACGCATTAACAAATTATCTTTTGTAATTCCGGCGTTGTTTACTAAAATATCTATAGATCCAAATTCTTTTAGAACATCAGCTGCTAATTCTTGTGCTGCATCAAAAATGGCTGCATTAGATTGGTATCCTTTAGCATTCACCCCTAAATCTTTCAATTCTTTTTCTAAAGCTACAGCAGCCTCTACAGAAGAACTGTAGGTAAATGCTACATTTGCACCATGCTGAGCAAACATTACAGCAATACCTCTACCAATACCTCTAGTAGCACCCGTAACAATTGCAGTTTTATTTTCTAATAATTTCATATCTAAGTTTTTTGATTTCTAATATACTTCAAATATACTACTCTTTATCTTTTATCGCAGGGCGATAGCCAACAAGGCTTAATTGACTGATGATTACTTAAAATGGTTGGCGGTTTTCCTTTTTTCATACCTCGTAATCTTGCTATGAGGCTATTTACTAAAGATCACCTTTTTATTTAAAAGAAATTCCCGTAAAACTGAAATCAATTCAGTACAAACGGGAATTTATATGGTATTAAATACGTAGTGTATTTTATGTTACTTTTTTAAAACTTGCGCAATCATTTCACCAATTTTTGCAGGAGATTCAACAACGTGAATTCCGTTTTCTGCTAAAATTGCCATTTTTGCTTGTGCAGTATCATCATCTCCACCAACAATTGCTCCAGCATGTCCCATTGTACGTCCTACAGGCGCAGTTTGTCCAGCGATAAAACCAACAACTGGCTTTCTGTTTCCATCAGCTTTGATCCATCTAGCAGCATCCGCTTCTAAATTTCCTCCAATTTCTCCAATCATTACAATTGCTTCAGTTTCTGGATCGTTCATTAATAATTCAACTGCTTCTTTAGTCGTTGTTCCAATAATTGGATCTCCTCCAATACCAATAGCTGTTGTAATTCCGTACCCTTGTTTCACAACCTGATCAGCAGCTTCATATGTTAATGTTCCTGATTTAGATACAATACCTACTTTTCCTTTTTTGAAGATAAATCCTGGCATAATACCAACTTTAGCTTCACCTGGAGTAATAACTCCTGGACAGTTAGGACCAATTAATCTACACTCTTTAGTATCGATATATGCTTTAACTTTTACCATATCAGCAGTAGGAATTCCTTCTGTAATACAGATAATCACTTTGATTCCTGCATCAGCAGCTTCCATAATTGCATCAGCAGCAAAAGCTGGCGGTACAAAAATAATAGTAGTATCAGCTCCTGCTTTTTCTACAGCATCTGCTACTGTATTAAAAACGGGCTTACCCAAGTGCTCTTGACCTCCTTTACCTGGAGTAACACCACCAACTACGTTTGTTCCGTAATCTATCATTTGACCAGCATGAAAAGTTCCTTCACTACCAGTAAAACCTTGTACTATAATTTTTGAATCTTTATTTACTAAAACGCTCATTTGTTTTTTGTTTAATCTAAATTATATATCAATTGGAGACCAATTATTTTAACGCCACAAAAATAGTTCTTTGATTCGTATCAAAAAAAGATTTTCATCACAAATTATTTGTTTTTTTGCTCTTTTAAAAATCGTTTCATCTGAGCCATTTCCTTTAATTTTTCTCTTGACTCTGAAACGGGTGTTCCAAAATAACTTTTACCTCCTGCAACAGATTTCGTGACCCCAGTTTGACCTAGAATAATTGCTCCTTTACCGATTGTAATTCCGCTATTGGTCCCTACTTGTCCCCAAATAGTAACCTCATCTTCAATAATAACACAACCAGCAATACCGGTTTGTGAAGCTATCAAACATTTTTTTCCAATTACTGTATCATGCCCAACATGCACTTGGTTGTCAATTTTTGTTCCTTCTTTAATCGTTGTATCTCCAGTAACTCCTTTGTCAATGGTACAAGAAGCACCTAAGTCTACATGATCTTCAATTACCACTCTACCACCAGATATTAATTTATCAAAGCCTGTTGATCTATTTTTATAATAAAAAGCATCTGCTCCTAAAACTGTATTGGCATGAATGGTTACATTATTACCAATAACCGAATTATCATAAATTGATACATTCGGGTGAATCACACAATTGGTACCAATGGTAACATTGTTTCCAATAAAAACATTTGGTTGAATAACTGTATTCTCACCAATGATTGCTGATGCTGCAATACTAGATGTAGCAGCAATAAAAGGATTAAAGTGTTTTGTTATTTTATTAAAATCCCGAAAAGGATCCTCAGAAATTAACAATGCTTTTCCTTCTGGACACTCAACTACTTTATTGATTAAGATTGTTGTTGCCTTAGATTTTAAGGCTTTATCGTAGTATTTTGGATGATCAACGAAAACAATATCTCCAGATTCTACTACATGAATTTCATTAATTCCTGTAATTGAAAAATTTTTATTACCAACATATTCTACTTCTAATAGGGAGGCGATTTGCTGTAAAGTTTGAGGTGTTTTAAATTTCATTGTTCAGTAGCCAGTTTGCAGTTTTCAATCTTCAGCTTTAGGCACTGTAAACTGAAAACTGTTTACTAATATTTACTCTTTGACACGTTCTTGATACGTCCCTTTTGTTGTTTCTACTTTAATCTTGTCTCCTTCATTAATAAACAAAGGAACATTTACTGTTGCTCCAGTTTCTACAGTTGCAGGTTTCGTAGCATTTGTAGCTGTGTTCCCTTTCAATCCTGGTTCTGTTTGCGTAACTTCTAAAATAACACTTAATGGCATATCTACAGATAATGGCATTTCATCTTCAGCATTAATGATAATCGTTACAATCTCACCCTCTTTTAATAATTCAGGTGCATCTAAAACAGATTTTTCTAGTGAAATTTGATTGTAATCATTTGTATTCATAAAGTTATATGAATCACCATCAGCATATAAAAACTGAAATTTTTGTGTTTCTACACGTACATCATCTAATTTTCTTCCTGCAGGAAATGTATTATCAATGACTTTACCATTGGTAACACTTTTTAATTTTGTTCTTACAAATGCAGGTCCTTTACCAGGTTTTACATGTAAAAATTCTATTACTTTGAATATATCGTTGCTGTATCTGATGCACAATCCGTTTCTAATGTCTGATGTTGTTGCCATGAATTTGTTGTTATGGTTTATTTCTAATTTTATGTTGCTGAATACCCTTTCATAATTCCACGTTGAGAACTACGAATAAATAATATGATTTCATCTCTTTCTGGAGTTGCCTCCATCTCCCCTTCAATGATTTCTAATGCTTGTGAGGTATTATAATTTTTTTGATATAAAATTCTATAAATATTTTGAATCTCTGTGATTTTTGAAGATGAAAAACCTCTACGCCTTAATCCGACAGAATTAATACCTATGTAAGATAAAGGTTCTTTTGCTGCTTTGGTGTAAGGCGGAACATCTTTTCTCACCAAAGATCCACCAGAAATCATAGCATGATCTCCAATATGAATAAATTGATGCACAGCTGCTAAACCTCCAATAATTGCATGTTTACCAATGATAACATGTCCTGCAAGTGCTACTCCATTTACTACAATAGAATTATCACCTAATACACAATCATGTGCTATATGTGCAGTTGCCATAATTAAACAATTATTCCCAATTACTGTTTTACCAGAAGCACTTGTACCTCTATTAATTGTAACACATTCTCTAATGGTTGTATTATCACCAATAATTGTTAAAGAATCTTCTCCTTCAAATTTTAAATCTTGTGGAATTGCAGAAATTACTGCACCAGGAAAAATTCTACAATCTTTTCCGATACGAGCACCCTCCATAATTGTTACGTTAGATCCAATCCAAGTTCCAGAACCAATTTCTACATCATTATTAATAGTTGTAAAAGGCTCTACAACTACATTTCTTGCAATTTTTGCTTGAGGATGTACGTATGCTAAAGGTTGATTCATATTCTTATTTTTTTACTATTTGTGCCATTAGTTCTGCTTCTACTACCAATTTACCATTCGCATATCCATAAGATTGCATATGACAAATCCCTCTTCTAATTGGTGTAATTAATTCACATTTAAAGATTAATGTGTCTCCAGGTAATACTTTCTGTTTAAACTTAACATTATCCATTTTCATGAAATATGTTAAATAGTTATCAGGGTCTGGAACTGTACTTAACACTAAAATACCGCCACATTGTGCCATTGCTTCAACCTGTAAAACACCGGGCATTACTGGTGATCCTGGGAAATGACCAACAAAGAAATCTTCATTCATTGTTACATTTTTCATCCCTACAACATGCTTATCAGAAAGCTCAATAATTCTATCAATTAATAAAAATGGTGGTCTATGTGGTAGAATATCCATAATTTGATGAATATCCATTAGTGGTTGTTGATTTAAATCGTATTGAGGAACATTATTACGTTTCTCTGCTTTGATGATTTTTGCTAATTTCTTTGCAAACTGCGTGTTTACTAAATGTCCAGGTTTATTCGCTATAACCTTACCTCTAATTCGAACTCCTGTTAATGCTAAATCTCCAATTACATCTAATAACTTATGTCTAGCTGCTTCATTGGCCCAATGTAATGTTAGATTGTCTAAAATTCCATTCGATTTTACAGCGATGTCTTCTTTTTTAAATGCTTTTTTTAATTTTGTCATTGTTTCTTCAGACAACTCCTTGTCTACATAAACAATCGCATTATTTAAATCTCCTCCTTTAATCAAATCGTTTTCTAACAACATTTCAATCTCATGTAAGAAACTAAATGTTCTTGCATCAGCAATCTCTTCTTTAAAATCTGAAATATTATTTAAAGTAGCATTTTGCGTTCCCAAAACCTTAGTGCCAAAATCTACCATTGTAGTTACCTCATATGTGTCAGCTGGCATTAAAATAATTTCGCTACCAGTAACTTCATCTCTATAAGAAATAATATCTTTTACGATATATTCTTTAATCTCTGCTTCTTGTTCTTCAATTCCAGCCTTTTCTAAAGCTTCAACAAAGAATTTAGAAGAACCATCCATAATTGGAGGCTCTGATGCATCAATCTCTATTAATAAGTTATCGATACCTAAACCAACTGCTGCTGCTAAGACGTGTTCAGAAGTTTGAATTTGAACACCATTCTTTTCAAGATTAGTTCCCCTCTGCGTATTCATCACATATTCTGCTTTGGCAGCAATAATAGGTTGTCCTTCTAAGTCTACACGCATAAAAGCAAACCCATGGTTTACTGGCGCTGGCTTAAAGGTCATTTTAACAGTATTTCCCGTATGCAAACCTACACCTGAAAGACTAATTTCGTTTTGTATTGTTTGTTGTTTGTTACTCATCATTATTCATTTTGAGTTTTTAAGTCTCGTTCTATTTTATTTAATTTCTCCGCCATTTTAGGTAGGTTTTTGAAATAAACATATGATTTATTAAAATCTGTAAATCCAAATGCTGGAGTTCCACTAATTACTTGGTTCTCTTTAACACTTTTTGTGACACCAGATTGGGCGCCAATTTTCACATTGTTTCCAACAGTTATATGACCACCAATTCCTACTTGACCACCAATCATACAATTACTACCAATTTTAGTAGAACCGGCAATACCTGATTGTGCAGCGATAACCGTATTCTCTCCTACTTCTACATTGTGAGCAATCTGAATTTGGTTGTCTAATTTAACGCCTCTTCTAATTATTGTAGAACCTAGTGTTGCTCTGTCAATAGTTGTTGCAGCACCAATATCTACATGGCTTTCTATAATTACATTCCCTATTTGCGGAATTTTATTATATGACCCCTCTTTATTTGGCGCAAAACCAAATCCGTCTGAACCAATAACTGCGCCTGAATGTAATGTACAATCATTACCAATAACAGTTTCTGAATATATTTTTACTCCAGCAAAAAAGGTACAATTATCACCAACTGTGGTGTTATCTCCAATAGTTACGTTTGGATAAATTTTTACATTATTTCCAATCTTCACATTATTTCCAATATACGCAAAAGCACCTATATATTCATCGGTTCCAATATGTGCTGATTTAGAAATATAATGTGGTTCTTCTCTACCTGATTTATTATTTTTTACTTCATTGTAAAATTCTAATAGTTTAGAAAAAGCGACATATGCATCTTCTACTTTTATCAATGTAGTTTCTATTTTTTTTTCTGCAACAAAACTTTTATTAACGATTGTTATAGAAGCCTTTGTTGTATATAAATATGGACTGTATTTAGGATTTGACAAAAAGGTCAAACTCCCTTTTTCTCCTTCTTCAATTTTAGATAGCTTTGAAACTTCTGTATTGGGGTTCCCAACAATGTCTCCTTCTAAAATTTCTGCTATTTGTTCAGCTGTAAAATTCATTGTTTGCAAAAGTATGAAAAATCTTAGGAATTGGCTAATTACATTTTCTTAGGATGACATAAATAATATTTCTCTACAGGTTTTGTTAATGCCTGTAAATTTAATTGATCTGATGCATTTGCTATATCAATCGTTTTATTTTCTCCTAACAGAATCTTTATAGGGTTTTTAGAGTTATAGGCTTGGTTTCTTACGGTTCCTTCAAAAACAAAATAAGAGACTTGATTTGGTTCAATATTTAGTTTTTTTAATAATTTTTTTTCTTGTTTTTTTACTGAATCAACTGAAAAAGGAGCATCTTGGAGTTGTATCTTCAATAAATTACGATTGATGATCATCTTTGCTAATTCTGATAAAACAACATCATCATGTGAAGTCCATTCTTTTATGGCTGATAATACATCATAATCATCTAATTTTGAAAATACGGCTAGCGTTTCATCCGTAAAATTCTCTTTTGTTATTGGGTTGTACAGGAAATATTGCATTGTTTTTGTCGCAGGCAATTCAACCTTTTGCAACGCCAGCTCTTTGGCTCTTTGCAGTATTTTTACCAACATGTTCTCTGCAACTAATCCTGTTTTATGCAAGTACACTTGCCAATACATTAATCTACGAGCAATAATAAATTTCTCTACAGAATAAATTCCTTTTTTCTCTATTACCAATTCATCATTAGCAACATTCATCATTGCAATTAATCGATCAGAACTAATGTTCCCTTCTGTAACACCTGTATAAAAACTATCTCTCTTTAAATAATCTAAGCGGTCAATATCTAGTTGACTAGAAATCAATTGACAGAAAAACTTTCGTTTGTGTTTCCCTTCAAAGATTTCAATTGCCAAACTTAATTCGCCTTTAAACTCCTCATTTAACTTCTTCATGAATTTTAAAGAAATCTCTTCATGACTTATTCCGTTTACAATACTGTGTTCTAACGCATGCGAAAATGCTCCGTGACCAATATCGTGCAACAAAATAGCAATATACAACGCATTTGCTTCTTCATCAGAAATTTCTATTCCTTTAAATCGTAAAACTCGAACTGCTTTTTGCATTAAATACATGCATCCTAAGGCATGATGAAAGCGTGTATGATTTGCTCCTGGATATACTAAATTAGAAAAACCCATTTGTGTTACACGTCTTAAACGCTGAAAATAAGGGTGTTCTATGATGTCGAAAATTAAACTATTCGGAATCGTAATAAAACCGTAAATTGGATCGTTAAGTATTTTGAGTTTATTTGTTTTAGATACTTTCAAAAGGATTGTTTTTAGGAACACAAATATACTATAGTTATTGATACTGATGAACCCAGATTAGAATTCACTTTATTTTAACGAAATAAATTAAAAAGTAAGAACCGCTTCAAGTATTTTAGCATTAGAAAAATAGATATGAGAAAAATAGAAATTTTATGGGTGGATGATGAGATAGATTTATTAAAACCTCATATTCTGTTTTTAGAAAAGAAAAACTATCTGGTAACCAAGTGTACAAATGGTGCAGATGCTATTGATTTAGTAGATGAGAAAAATTTTGATATTGTCTTTTTAGATGAAAACATGCCAGGAATTAATGGCTTGGAAACACTTGCTGAAATCAAACAAAAGCACACCAACCTTCCTATTGTAATGATTACAAAAAGCGAGGAAGAGTATATCATGGAAGAAGCAATTGGTTCTAAAATTGCTGATTATTTAATCAAACCTGTAAATCCAAATCAGATTTTATTGAGTTTGAAGAAAAACTTAGACCATTCTAAATTGGTTTCTGACAAAACCACATCTAACTACCAACAAGAGTTTAGAAAGATTTCTATGGATTTAGCTATGGTAAATTCTTATGAAGAATGGATTGCCATTTATCAAAAATTGGTGCATTGGGAGTTGGAACTAGAAAACATTAACGATACCGGAATGCTCGGTATTTTAGAAAGTCAGAAAAACGAAGCGAATAATTTATTTTTTAAGTTTATTAAAAAGAATTATGAAGGTTTTTTAACCGCTACAGACAAACCTACTTTTTCACATACATTGCTAAAAGATTTTGTTTTTCCTGAGTTAAGTGCAGACAACGGAACACTATTAGTTGTCATAGACAATCTACGTTTAGATCAGTATAGAATACTAGAGCCCTACATAAACACCCATTTTAAAAAGAAAAACGAACTTTCTTATTTTAGTATTTTACCCACAGCAACGCAATATGCTCGTAATGCCTTGTTTTCTGGGCTGATGCCTTCTGAAATGGAAAAAATGTATCCAGATTTTTGGAAGAATGACATTGATGAAGGAGGTAAAAATTTATTTGAAAATGACTTTTTAACTGCTCAAGTTAAAAGATTGGGCTTAAATATTAAACACGAATATTACAAAATTACCAATCTAAAAAACGGAAAGGAATTAGCTGATAATTACAACGCTACTAAACAAAATGACTTAACAGTTATCGTGTATAATTTTGTGGATATGATTTCACATGCAAAAACAGAAATGGAAGTCATAAAGGAATTGGCTGGTGATGATAAAGCTTATAGATCGTTGACGGAAAGTTGGTTTCGAAATTCACCTTTACTAGAGATTATTCAGAAAGCACAAAAATTAGGACAGAAACTAATTATCACCACCGATCACGGAACTATTAATTGTAAAAACCCGAGTAAAGTTATTGGCGATAAAAATGCGAGTTCTAATTTACGCTACAAAACAGGCCGAAGCTTAAGCTACAACGAGAAAGATGTGTATGCTGTTCGCAACCCTAAAGATATCTTCTTGCCAACAACAACCATGAATAGCTCGTTTATCTTTGCCAAAGGAGATTTATTTTTAGCCTATCAGAATAATTACAACCACTATGTAAAGTATTTTAAAAACACCTATCAACATGGCGGAATCTCTTTAGAAGAAATGATTATTCCTTTTGCAGTGTATGACGCGAAATAATTTAAGGAAAAACAAATTTAATTTAATTGGCAATTGAATATGATTGAACTAAATATAATATTTTAGTTTAAAACTTTCTTATTTTTGTTATATGAACATAAATTATTCTATTTCTGAACTCAATCAAGTTGCAAAAGAAATTTTGTCAACTGCAAAAAGCAAATCCTTATTGTTTTATGGAGAAATGGGCGCTGGTAAAACCACGCTTATTAAAGAGTTGTGCAAAGAATTAGGAATAGAAGATGTTGCTAGCTCTCCTACTTTTTCATTAGTAAACGAATATCACACAGCAAATTCTGAAATTGTGTATCATTTTGATTTCTATAGAATTGAAGATGAAAATGAAGCCTATGACATCGGAATTGAGGATTATTTTTACGCTGATGCATGGTGTTTAATTGAATGGCCACAGAATATCCAAAATTTACTACCTTTAGAGTCGACTGAAATACATATTTCGGTATTAGAAAATGGTCAACGTAACATTCAACTAAAATAAGATCTATGAGCCAATACTCTCCGTTTAGCAAAGAAGAATTGATGCCGCAAGAAGAAATGCTTGAAATTAAAAAGCAAAAGGGAGAATTATTTATTGGGCTACCTAAAGAAACACATTTTGAAGAAAAGCGCGTGTGCTTAACTCCAGATGCTGTTGCTGCACTAACCGCCCATGGACACAGAATAATTATTGAAACAGGTGCTGGAGAAGCTGCAAATTATAACGATAAAGAATATGCAGATGCAGGAGCTAAAGTTTCTTACAATTCAGAAGAAGCCTTTGGGTGTAATATTGTTTTAAAGGTTGCACCTCCTACTTTAAAAGAAATTGAATCTATAAAACCACAAAGTATTTTAATCTCTGCGTTGCAATTAAAAACACAAACAAAAAAATATTTTGAAACCCTTGCTAAAAAAAGAATTACAGCTATTGCTTTTGATTATATAAAAGATGATCACGATGTATATCCAATTGTAAAATCGTTGAGCGAAATTGCTGGAACTGCTTCTATATTAATTGCTGCAGAATTATTAAGCAATAGTAATAAAGGAAATGGGTTATTACTCGGTAATATTGGTGGTGTTCCTCCTACAGATGTTGTAATTATGGGCGCAGGAACTGTTGGTGAATTTGCTGCTCGTTCTGCTTTAGGACTAGGCGCTAGAGTTAAAGTTTTTGACAACTCAATTACGAAGCTAAGAAGACTACAACACTGTTTAAATACTCCTATTTACACCTCTACAATCCAACCAAAAACGCTACTAAAAGCGTTAATGCGTTGTGATGTTGCTATTGGTGCTTTGCGAGGTAAAAACCGTTCTCCTGTGGTAATAACAGAAGCAATGATTGAACAAATGAAGGATGGTGCTGTAATTGTAGATGTCAGTATAGATCGTGGTGGTTGTTTTGAAACCTCTAAAGTTACCACGCATAATAATCCTACTTTTGAAGCACACGGAGTTACACATTATTGTGTGCCAAATATCCCCTCAAGATATGCAAGAACTGCCTCGGTTTCAATTAGTAATATATTCACACCGTATTTATTAGACATTGCAGACGAAGGTGGTTTTGAAAATGCTGCTCGTTTTGATCAAAGCTTGCGTAAAGGAATGTATTTTTACCACGGAATTTTAACGAGTAAAACCGTTGCAGACTGGTTTGATTTACCATTCAGAGATATCAATTTATTGATTACATAAGCACTCCTAAACCGATACGCTTACAACTCCATTTTTAGCCCAAGAAAACAAGCTACTTATTCGTTTCCTTTTTCTTTAATAAGAAAGGAATAATTATTAGATAGATTCAGAAAATACAGGTAATTTTGTGTTCAAATTTTTTACAATGGGATTACTTAAAAGAATCGGATATTTTTTAATTGGAGTTTCAATTAGTTGTGTTGGAGTCTATTTTTTCTGGAAAAAAAAGAACGCTTCTTTTGATTACGGAATGGATGCTAGAACGTTAAAAACAATTAGAATTAGAGCTAAAATATACAGTCCAGAAGCGCAAGCGTTTTTGACAGAAAACAATTTAGATTCTTTAACTGTTAATGCTATTCTTAATGATGGAGATGTTAATTTTGGTAAAAGCAAGCCAAGAATTAAACCCTGTCCAGAATATTTAATTACCGGTAGAGATAGCTTAGATAACATTCAATTGTACATTAAAAGATGTGATTCTGTTGCTACAATTCAAAAAATAACTATTAAATAGCGTTAAAAAACAACACTATTTTACTGTATCTGAATGATATCGTTCTGAAATCTTCTCTATGCTTTTGATAGATTTATGAACCCAATCAAAATACAATTCCCTTTTTTCTTGATCAGAAAGTTGCCAATCAACAGTAGATGCTCTTAACTTAGTAGTGATATCTTGTAAAATAATTGCTGCTGCTACCGATATATTTAAACTTTCAGTAAAACCAACCATCGGGATTTTTAAAAACCCATCTGCTTGGTTCATTGTATATTCAGAAACCCCCTCCTTTTCTACTCCAAAAACAAAAGCTGATTTTTTAGTAATATCAAATTCATGTAAAAAACAAGATTCATTATGCGGTGTTGTCGCAATAATTTGATAGCCATCCTTTCTTAAGTCATCCAAACAATCTTGCGTATTTGTTGCACTTTGATTGTACTTTTTAATATCTAACCATTTTTGAGATCCTTTGGCAACATGTCTAGAAACGGTGCTGGAATATTTATTCTGAATAACATGCACATCTTGTACTCCAAAAATATCGCAACTTCTTATCACTGCACTCGAGTTGTGTGGTTGAAAAATATCTTCTAACACCACTGTAAAATGTCTCGTTCTCTCTTCTAAAACTTTTGTGAACGTTTCTTTTCTTTTATCGGTTACAAACGCTTCTAAATGGTTCAGAAATTTTTGGTCTATCATTATAATGTTATTTGTGTCTTGAAATTATTGTAAAAGAAAATGGTGATTTTTTTCTATATTTAAAGTATAAAAATAAAGGAGAAAGGAACGTTTTATTGCGATAATATCAAGAGATAAATAACATCCCTTAATTCCTTTTTACAAACATACTATAAAAATCATATTTTAGCCTTAAAATAGAGTGATGAAAAACATAGTTGTTTTAACTGGAGCTGGAATTTCTGCAGAAAGCGGACTTAAAACGTTTAGAGATGCTGATGGATTGTGGGAAGGACACGATATTATGGAAGTTGCTTCTCCGCAAGGGTTTTATAACAATCCTGAATTAGTGCTAGATTTTTATAACCAACGCAGAAGGCAATTGCTAACCGTTAAACCCAACAAAGCACATCTAAATTTAAAGGAATTAGAAAAAGAGTTTAACGTCCATATTATTACACAAAATGTCGATGACTTACATGAAAGAGCAGAAAGCTCAAATATCATGCATTTGCATGGAGAACTATTAAAAGTAAGAAGTACTAAAAACCCGGAATTGATCTATGATTGGGTAAAAGGTGTAGCTCTAGGTGATTTGTGTGCTGAAAACTCACAATTAAGACCAGATATTGTTTGGTTTGGAGAAGAAGTTCCTTTGTTAGAAAAAGCAGCAGAAATCACCTTACAAGCGGATATATTAGTGATTATTGGCACATCAATGCAAGTATATCCGGCAGCAAGCCTGATACACTACACCAAGCCCAACATTCCAATGTATTTTATTGACCCCAAACCTTCTGTTTCAGAAAATCAATTTGAGAATCTAACCATTATTAAAGAGATTGCTAGTAAAGGAACGGATGCGTTAATTGAGTTACTTAGAAGTTAATCTATCAAAATACTCAAACAATTCTCCTTTGGCAATTGCACTCCCTTTTTCTATGAGATCAAAAAGCTCCATATTTCTTTCTTCAGAATACGCTTTTTTCCCTGTATAAAGCTCTACTTTCTCATCTGTTGGATTAGACAATAGCCATTCAAAGCCTTCTTTACCTAAAAGATCAATATCCTTATTTATTTTCACAAAAATTCTATGGATTTCCGTTTCGTCGCATTTAAACAGATTGACACTTTGCTTAGAGAAATGTTCTAGGTACTGTGTTTTTGTCAGCACATCATCCCAAACAACATCAGAAAAAACATTCATTTCATCTTCAGCAACCGTTGGCTTCTCTTTTTTAATTTGATTCCATTCTTTAACATCAATACTTTGTGTTGCTAAAAATGTAGCAAACTCTTCATGTAATGATTCAAATTGCTCTTTGGTAAGTTGTCTGTATTTCATTGTATAACTAAAAAACCCGTCTAAAAATTTAGGCGGTTCAAATATCTGTAATATAATTTAGATTAGAAGCTATATCTTAATCCAAATTGCATTTTCCATCTAGAAATTAAACTCGTGTTATATACAAAAGTTTTATTTAAATCTGGATTATCTTCGAATATTGCATCAGGTTGTTGCACCAATCTGAATTTAATTTATGTAAATCTATTGTGAAAAAAAAGAGTTTACTAGAAACTAGTAAACTCTTTATTAAGATATTATTAATAATTACTTATTCAGCAATCACCTCAAAAGTAATATCAGCTACAACTGCTCTGTGTAATCTTACAGCTGCATTATATTTACCTAATCTTTTTACTGCACCACCAACAACCTTGATAAATTTTCTATCAATTTCAGTTCCTGATTTCGCGATAGCAGCAGCTACATCAGCATTGTTTACAGATCCAAATAACTTGTCTCCTGTACCAACTTTAGATGTGATTTTAATTTCTAATGCTTTCACTGTTTCAGCTATTTTAGTAGCTTCTTCAATGATCTTAGCTTCTTTATAAGCACGTTGCTTTAAGTTTTCAGCTAATACTTTTTTAGCAGAAGAAGTTGCTAATACTGCAACCCCTTGTGGGATTAAAAAGTTTCTTCCGAAACCATTCTTTACAGTTACAACATCATCTTTGAAACCTACGTTTTCTACGTCTTGTCTTAATATTAATTCCATAATGCTTCTTCTTTTATTATTTTAACATATCTCCAACATAAGGCATCAAAGCTAAATGACGAGAACGTTTTATAGCTTGTGCAACTTTACGTTGGTATTTTAATGATGTTCCTGTTAAACGTCTAGGTAAAATTTTACCTTGCTCGTTTACTAAATACATTAAGAAGTCAGCATCTTTATAATCGATATACTTCATACCGTTTTTCTTAAAACGACAGTATTTTGCTTCTTTTTTAGTTTCAATGTCAAGCGGAGTTAAGTATCTTACTTCTCCCTGCTTATTACCTTTTGCTTGTTGTTCTATAGACGACATATCTTCTTATTTTTTAGTAGATGTTGCACGTGCTCTTCTCTTTTCAGCCCAAGCTGCAGCGTGTTTGTCTAATTTAACAGTTAAATAACGCATAACGCTATCATCTCTTCTAAACTCAAGCTCGAATGAAGAAATCTCTTCTCCTGCGATATTGAACTCAAACATGTGGTAAAATCCACTTTTTTTCTTTTGAATTGGATAAGCTAGTTTTTTCAAGCCCCAATCTTCTTTTGAAATCATTTCGGCACCTCTAGAAACCAAATAGTCGTTAAACTTTTGTACTGTTTCCTTTATCTGCGTATCAGATAAAACGGGATTCAAAATGAAAACAGTTTCGTAATGATTCATATTTAATTGTTTAAAATTATTTTTAAGGCTGCAAATATACAAACTTTATAATCGAAAACACGGCATAAATAGAAAGAAATTTACTCTTTTTTTAATTATGTTTGTAAGCACAAAAATACAGTATAATTCTATGCAAATACCTGATCTCCCAAACCTTATTCATTATGCCATTCCATTTTTCACAATAACAGTGCTCATAGAAATTATTTTAACCGTAAAAGTTAAAATGGAAGACTACGAATATAAAGATGCTGCTACCTCTATTGCTATGGGGTTAGGAAATGTAGCCATTGGATTATTTACAAAAACAATAACATTAGCTTTTTTCTATTTCATCTACTATACATTTCATGCTTTCGAAATCCCTTTTACGTGGTGGGCTTTCGTTTTGGTTTTATTTGCAGATGATTTAGCGTATTATTGGTTTCATAGAGTTAGTCATGAAAGTAGATTGTTTTGGGCGAGCCACGTTGTGCATCATTCATCACAGAAATATAATTTAAGCACAGCACTAAGACAAACATGGTCTGGCGGTTTTTATACGTTTATCTTTTGGATTCCTTTAGTTTTAATAGGGTTTCATCCCATCATGATTTTAGTACAAATGTCTATTAGTTTAATTTATCAATATTGGATTCATACAGAAATGATTGATAAATTACCAAAATGGTTTGAAGCTGTTTTTAACACACCTAGTCACCATAGAGTACACCACGCAACAAACCCACAGTATTTAGACAGAAATCATGCAGGTGTCTTTATTATATGGGACAAGCTTTTTGGAACTTTTGAACCAGAGGTTGAAAAACCTATCTACGGACTGGTAAAGAACATCAACACATTTAACCCGGTTAAAATAGCATTCCTAGAATGGTTTTACATGTTAAGTGATGCATTTACAAGTAAAACAACATTTCTAAATAGAATTAAATATTTATTAAAACCACCAGGATGGAGACATGATGGAACAGGGATGTCTTCTTCTGATATGCGAAAAGAATGGAAAGAGAAACAACAAAGCGACGTGTAAAAACACATCGCTTTGTTTCGTATACTTAAAAAATAATGAAGTTAATTAAAATCAAACCGCACCCCTAAAGAAAGGTTTCGAACTTCGGTGTTTTTAAATAATGAATTCATATCATACTTCACGTAAAAACCCGTGTTTCTATAAGCTAGATACGCACTTAAACCATAGTTTAAGATATTCATATTAAAATTGTTTTTTTGCAATTCTTCAACTTTTACTCCGCTGCTATTTTTGTATTCTATATACTGTTTTGTTCCTAATTTAAACCCAACAAAACCACCCAAACCTAAACGAACTGAACGATTTGTTCTGTCTCTTTTATGTCCATCAGAATACTCGCCATTTCTAGAGAAATCCCATTCAAAATGAAGTGGGAAATTCATTTGTACATGACGCAATCTATTTTCTAAAAGCTCTTCTGGATGCACAACCAAATCTGTTTGATCTCCATTTACAACGTGATACATATTATTTTCTGCTCTTAAATTATTCCACAAAAATGAAACTCCGTATTTAAAATACAATTTAGATGCCTCCATATCCATTCTTGTTTTCCACGTCCAACCCAATTCATAAAAGTGAGATTGCCAAAATTGATAGTTTGAATTTTCTAATGATGACGCCTTGTGATCTACCAATACATTATTCACACCCAATGCAAATACAAATTGTGTGGTTGTACTTCTATTTCTTTTCCTTTTACCCCTTCTTCTAAATTCCCTGCTTTTCTTACGGCTATCTCTTCTAGAGTCATAACCATCAATAGCATCAACTTTAAACCTAAATGTTCTATGGCCAATTCTAAAAGAATCATCATCGTCATTAAAGTCTGTTTCTTTCTTAGGCTTGCTTTTAAGTTTGCCATTGGCTTTATCTTGCACTAACAATTGCAATTTCCCTTCCTCTACAGCAACCTTTTCTGCAATTACCCCCGCATGAAAAACAGCAGCTTCCTTTTTTAATTTCTGCGCCTGATCAGAAGTGATTTCCTCTTTTTCTAATCGCTCATTAATTAGCGCAACTTTTTCTTTTAAAGTGGTTTTTTCTATTTTTGTAATGAACTCAATTCTTGTAGATATTTTTTGGACTTCATCTTCAAAATTTCTCTCTTGAGAAGAGGCTATAGTTGCACAAAACAACAGGAGCACGAGTAGTATTCTTTTCATTTTTTATATTTTTAAATTATACGTTATTTGTTTGGAGTTCTTCCTATTTTAATTATTTCTATTAGAAAACGCGCTTGCTAAACCGTTAATTTTCCCTTTAACTACTTGCAGTAAACTCTTTTTAAAAGTTTCTTCGTCTATTGTTTTTTCTACTGCTGTTAACAAGGTAGAAGCGTTCACTTTTAAATTCACTTTATTCAATTCTTTTTGGATATTTTCCAACACTTCATCTCTATCAATACTGTACTTTTTGTAGTACTCATTAATGTCTTTATTCGGATTAGAAACCGCATATAATAAAGCGTCACTATTTATTTTTATTCTACTTTGATTCAATAATTCCTTTGAAGCATCTGGAATTATAATATCTCTTGGCTTCTCAACTTTCATATTAGAATCGGTAACTGCCAATAACAACGCATCGCTATCAATTTTAATTCTACTGTTTATTGTTTTCTTTGAATTCTTTTTTGACGATGTATTTTCTGCAAGTACACTTCTAGAATTCTCTTTAACAACGTTCGTCCCTTTTAAAGCTGTTGAAACCTTCTTTTCAAACTCCTTAATCGTTCCTCTTTTAGAAATGACAGACTTCTTCTCTTCTGCTAGAACTTCTACTTTTACAATCACTGTTTCTAAAGGAACAGCAGTGTCAATACTTGGTCTCACGAAATCTGTTGTATCAATTACCGGAGCAATTACAATGTCATTCTTTTGAATCGGATCAATAGTGTCCTCCGTATTTATAAAAAAAGCAACTGAAATTAACAGTAGTACACTTGCTGCATATCCAACGTATTTAAACCAATTAATTCGCACTGGCGCTTCCACTACATCTAACTGATTGCTTAAACGTTCCCAAGCGGAGCTTGACGGCTGTATTGTTTTTGACTGCAATGAATCTCTGACAATTTTATCAATGTTATTTGTCTCCATTTGCTGTTTTATTAATTAATAAATATTGAGCTTGCAACCATTTTCTTGCTTTAAACAATTGCGATTTAGAGGTGCTAACTGTAATCCCTAATTCTTCTGCAATCTCAGCATGCTTATACCCTTCTACTGCATATAAATTGAAGACCATTTTATAACCAACTGGCAAACCGTCTATCATTTTTTGTATATCTTCTAATTCAGTCGACTCTAAATTTTTTGTTGCCTGTTCATTAAACACAAAATCTTCATCTGTTAACTGAATCGGATTCTTTTTGCGTAAATACGAGATACACGTATTTACCATAATTCTACGAATCCATCCTTCAAAACTTCCTTCGTTTTTAAATTGAGGAAGATGTGTAAAAACTTTTAAAAACCCAGACAGTAGCAAGTCCTCTGCATGATGTAGGTCTTTTACATATTGTCTACACACACCTAACATTTTAGGGGAATATAGCGCAAACAAGGCTTGTTGTGCTTCTCTCTTTTGTTGTATAGCATCAGTTATTAACTGATTGGTTTGGGTATGCAATGGTATAATTTTCAATCCGGATTGATAGGTTTTAAACGTCTTACAAATATTATAGACTACAAATGTTTTAAAAAGGTTGCTTTGGGCAAAAAAGGTTTTAAAACTTTTTTACAGTTGTTAGTGCGTCAACCCTAATAGTATAGTTGCAATGCAACATGAGATATCTTTCATAATTGTAACTAAAGAGCAAAGTGCTATTCAAAAGACGATTGTCCATTGCTTTTGCTACAATTATATATCTGATTTAATAAATGGTTGTTTATTTATTTATTTTTAAATTTGAAGGAACTATCACATTAACATTTTAAGAACGTTCAGAAACTATTTAAAAAACACTTCATAAAGCAACATTGATTTCTGGCATGATTTTTAAAAAATTATTAAAAAATATACATACCATGAGAAAAATTATACTACTATCATTGTCTTTTATTTCATTTTCAATATTTTCTCAAACAACAACTTCAACTAAAAACTTGCGAAGTGTTTCTGGTTTTGTTCTTGACAACCAATATCCACTCTCTGGAGTCAATCTTCTCATTAAAAATTCAACAAGAGGAACAACTACAAATAAAAAAGGCTTCTTTACAATTCAAGTAGCCACCAATGAAATCATCCAATTTTCTCACCTAGGATACAGGCCTTTAAAGATACTTGTTGAAGATTTAAGCAAAACATTAAAGGTTCAACTAAGAGCTGAAAACACTATTTTAGAGGAAGTAACTATCATAACAAAATTGCATACGGTGAAGCCAAAATCTTTTTACAGAATAGGACGTGGCTTCGTTAATATAAGACGTTCTTCATACATAAAAGGCACAGATCTAAATCCAGCTTCTTTAACTTTAGGAGAGGCTTTAAGAGGAAAGATTTCAGGTTTAAGAATAAAAAGAGATATGTATGGAGATGAATTTGCTTATATGAGAGGTTCTAGTATAAACAGTGCGGTTCATGCAATATGGGATGTAGATGGCATTATCTTTGAATCGGCGCCACCTATAGGCATCGATGAAATTAAAAGTATTGCGGTACTAAAATCTTTAGCAGAAACAATCCTATATGGATCAGAAGGAGCTGGAGGAGTTATTATCGTTACCACTACTACAGGTGACACATACAACAATATTCTACAGAATATTGATTCAAAAGAAAATCCACACACAAATAAAAACTACTACAATAAAGACGCCATTCTTTACGAAGAAACCAAGTATAAAAATTTCAAATATGATGCTGAATTAGATGCTGCTATTAGTATTGGTGGTGCTTTTAAAATTTATAAAACGTTAGAGGCTAAATTCAACAAGAATGCTAATTTCTATATGGACATGGTACGCTACTTTAATAAAAAGTACGATAACAGAAATTACACGAGACTCATTTTAAAAGACTTCGAAGAGTTCGATGCGGAAAATCCTGAAAGATTAAAATCGGCAGCCTATAAATACCAAGAGCTCAATTTACACTTAGACGCTTTGCTTATCTATAAGAAGCTTATGAAAATAAAACCTAACCATGCACAATCTTATAGAGACTTGGCAAATGCTTATGTGCACTTAAAGCAATATAAAAATGCCTGGAAGATATACACGTATTATTTAAAAAAGGGGTTTTCATTAGAAAAAAACCCTATTGGAGCTATGATATCTTCTGAAATGAAAGCGTTATACATTTTGCGAAAAGAAGCTGCAAATATCAATGATAAATTGGCTTTTCCAAATTTAGATGTAGATGACACAAGTGATGTAAGAATCGTTTTTGAATGGAATACATCAGATGCAGAATTTAGTTTTGAATTTGTGAACCAAAATGAGCAATCATATATTATAAACCATACTTTATATGAAAGCAATGATCTTATAATTGACGAAAAATTAAAGGGCTATAATTCAAAACAATACGTAATAAACCCTTTAAATGATGGAGATTGGCTAGTCAACCTAAATTATTATGGGAACAAAGAATACACGCCTACATTTCTAAAAGTGACCACCTATTATAATTGGGGTAGAGTCTACCAAACTGAAACAATTAAAGTTTTTGAATTAAGTTTAAAGAATAGAAAAACACAACTGTTTAAAATTAATTCAAAAAATTAACACATAAAACTACTGACTATCCACATCTGTAATAAAACGAATCGGTCTAAAGTCTTTTACCGACTGAAATGTGTCTTTAATTCTAAGAAGTTGTTTTTTAGTCTCCGCCAAGTTTTGTTTTGGCGGGATCTTAATGGTAATGTTTTTAATGTATTGATTTCGCACTCTAGAAACGACAGGAGCAGTTGGCCCTAACACGTTTTCTTTAAACACATTTTGCAAGGCTTTTGCTAGCCAATTAACTCCGCTTTCTACCTTGATGAAATCTTTGTGCTTTAAGGTGATTTTTATCAATCTATAATACGGCGGATACTGATATTGCCAACGTTCTTGCAATTGTTCTTTGTACATTTCTGCATAACTAGTGGTAGAAACTTGTTGTAATATTTGATGAAACGGATTAAATGTTTGCACAGCTACATTCCCTTGCTTTGCTCTACCTGCTCTACCAGAAACCTGTACCATCATATCATAACTACGTTCGTGCGCTCTAAAATCAGGAAAGTTTAACATGGTGTCGGCATTTAAAATCCCGACCAAAGAAACATTGTCAAAATCCAATCCTTTAGACAACATTTGCGTTCCAACTAAAACGTCTATTTCTCGATCTTCAAAAGCACCAATTATTTTTTGATATCCATGTTTACCACGCGTTGTATCTAAATCCATTCTACCAATAACATGCTCCGGAAATAACTTTTTCAATTCCAATTCTATTTGCTCAGTTCCAAAACCCTTTGTATCTAATGTATTGCTACCACAAGCAGCACAACTATTTGGCATTGCGCGTTGGTAATTACAGTAATGACATTTTAGCTCGCTTCTATATTTATGAAAGGTTAAACTCACATCACAATTCGGACATTGCGGAGCAACACCACATGTTGTACATTCTACAACTGGCGAAAATCCACGTCTATTCTGAAATAAAATAACTTGCTCTTTGTTTTTTAACGCTTCTTTTATCATTTCTAACAAGCGGTCAGAAAAATGACCTGTCATTTTCTTTTTTCGCTGTTTTTCCTTGATGTCTATCAGTTCAATTTTTGGCAACTGTACATTCCCAAATCGCCTGTTCAATTCCACCAAACCGTATTTACCATTTTGTGTATTGAAATAGCTTTCTAAAGAGGGCGTTGCAGAACCTAACAAAATTTTTGCTTTGTGTTGGTGTGCTAATACAACCGCCGTATCACGAGCATGATATCGTGGTGAGGGCTCAAATTGCTTGTACGAAGTTTCGTGCTCTTCATCAACAATAATCAATCCTAGATTAGAAAACGGCAAAAATACTGAAGACCTTGCTCCCAATATAATTTGTGCTTTCGGTTTATTATTTAACACATTATTCCACACCTCTACGCGTTCATTCATTGAGTATTTTGAATGAAAAACAGAAATCTGATTTCCAAAATAATTTTCTAAACGGGATATGATTTGCGTTGTCAATGCTATTTCTGGAAGTAAGAATAAAATCTGTTTTCCTGATTTTAAATTGTCTTCAATCAGTTTTGTATACACTTCTGTTTTACCAGAACTTGTAACGCCGTGTAGTAAAACCACCTCTTTCTCTTCAAAAGAAGCCTTTATTTCTGTCAAAGCTGTTTCTTGAAACTCATTGAGATCTTTTAATACATTGGTTTCACCTTTGTAATTAATTCGATCTGTTCGTATCTCATAAAATTCAAAAACATCTTTATCTGCCAAGGCTTTAAGCACCGCTGATGAAACTCCCATTTTAGCTTCTAACTCTTTGGCTTTTATCGGTTTTTTACTTGCTGCTAATTGAAAATACCCCAATACCGCTTCTCGCTGTTTTTTGGCTCTACTCAATTGCTCTAACAAGCTTTGTAAATCTGTATCTGAAGTATACAATGCATTTAACCGAACATACTTCACCATTTTTGGTTTGTATTGCTCGTAAATTTCCTCCTGCACAAAAACCACATTCTTTTCTATCAACCTATTTATGGTTGGTAATACTTTTTTCTTCCCTAAAATATCTGAAACTTGGTGAATTGTTAATTGAGATTGATGCTGTAAGGCCTCAAAAATCAAAAATTCTTCATCATCTAAACCCTCATCATCTACAAAATCTTCATTTTTCAATACAACCGTTTCACTTTCTAACAAAAAAGCTGAAGGCAGCGCAGCACGATACACATCCCCTAAAGAACACATATAATAACTCGAAATCCATTGCCAGTTTTTCAGCTGAACCTCTGTAACTATTGGTTTTTCATCCAATATTTGGTAAATTTCTTTTGCTTCATACAACTCAGGTGGATTCTGATGAATGTTCAAAACCAACGCTGTATACATCTTTGTTTTACCAAAAGACACAGCCACACGCATTCCCTTTTGTAAAAAAACGGCTTCAGATTCCGTTACCGAATAGGTAAAGGTTTTCTGAATCGGAATGGGTAATATGACGTCTATGAAATGGATACGCTTTGTATTTAAATATATTGTCATTTCGAGTATAGCGAGAAATCTCTTAATTATCGGCAGATTTCTCAATCGTTTTTCAAACTCATTTCGAAATGACAGAATGATTTCAAAACTACATAAAATTCACTACATTGTAAACAGAATTTTCATGGAATTATGACAGCATTAGATTGGAAAAATAAAGGCCGCTTTACAAAGGTAAATCAGCACTCTGTTTTTGTTATTGATACTAAAACAAATATCAGTTCGAGTGCAGTCGAGAACACAAAAGAAACCTTAGTTATCTTACATGGATATCCTACTTCTACCTTTGATTATTACAAAGTATTACCAGAGTTATCTAAGCGGTATCGTGTTATTTTACATGATCATTTAGGGTTTGGTTTTTCTGACAAGCCCCTAACTTACTCCTATTCCTTAAAAGACCAAGCAACCGTAGCATTGGACTTATGGAAACAACTAAAGCTAAAGAACGTTACTTTATTAGCCCATGATTATGGAACAAGTGTCGCAACAGAAATTTTAGCAAGGCACAACGCGAATGAAATTGATTTACACATTGACAAACTGATTCTTTGCAATGGAAGCATGCACATTGAATTGTCTCAATTAAGAACCATTCAGAAATTATTAAAAGGAAGATTCGGAAAGTATGTTGCAAAACTAACCAATTCCTTTATTTTTAGTAAAAATTTACGAAATGTCTATTTTGATAAAACCAAAGTATCAAAAGAAGAATTGCACCAAATGTGGCAGCAAATTGAATATAACAACGGAAAAAAAGTAATTCATTTGGTAAGTGACTACATCAATCAGCGATATACATATTGGGATCGTTGGATTGGCGCATTAAAAGAAACGCAAATTTCGACGAAGATTGTTTGGGCAAAAGAGGATCCTGTTGCTGTAAAGAAAATTGCCGAATTGTTAGCGACAGAAATTCCAAACAACGAGTTGCTATGGATAGAGAAATCTGGACATTTTCCTATGTTAGAAAACCCAAAAGAATGGACGGATTTGGTTTTGAAAAATTAAGCGTTGTTCTTAATTTTGTTTCTAAAAACAACTTGTCGCAAATAAAAAGGAGAATATGGTTTTTTGGATGGGTTCTTCTAACTAATATTTGACCACAAACCACTCGTTTTTTGAATTTGGGTATAGGTATCTAAGATTGTTTTGTTTTCTGGATTTGTTAATTCAGAATCTTCTGCTAAGAGATCTAAAGCGGCATTTCTTGCTATTGTTAAAATCGCTGTGTCTTTAACAATATCTGCAATTTTTAAATTCAACACACCACTTTGTTGGGTTCCCATCATATTTCCTGGACCACGCAGTTTTAAATCTACTTCTGCAATTTTAAACCCATCAGAAGTTTCTACCATGGTTTGTAAACGCGTTTTTGCATCCGCAGATAATTTATAATCTGTCATTAAAATACAATAACTCTGGTCTGCTCCTCTTCCAACACGTCCTCGTAACTGGTGCAATTGACTCAGGCCAAAACGTTCAGAACTCTCAACCACCATTACACTTGCATTTGGAACATTCACACCAACTTCTATCACCGTTGTTGCCACCATAATTTGTGTTTCTCCTTTTACAAAACGCTGCATTTCATACTCTTTATCTACAGGTTTCATTTTACCATGTACAATACTAATTTGATATTCTGGCATTGGAAAATCTCTAGAAATACTCTCATAACCATCCATTAAATCTTTATAATCCATCGCGGCAGATTCCTGAATTAATGGATATACAATATATACTTGCCTTCCTTTTGCAATTTCATCTTTCAAGAATTTAAAGACTGCTAAACGATTGCTGTCGTATCGATGTACGGTTTTTACCTCTTTTCTTCCTGGAGGTAACTCATCTATTACCGAGATATCTAAATCGCCATAGACAGACATTGCTAAGGTTCTCGGAATCGGGGTAGCAGTCATCACCAATACATGAGGTGGCAATGTGTTTTTCTTCCACATTTTTGAACGTTGAGCCACTCCAAAGCGATGCTGTTCATCAATAATTGCGATTCCTAAGTTCTTAAAAATAACTTTATCTTCTAACAATGCATGCGTACCTATTAATATATGTAAACTTCCGTCTTCTAATTTCTGATGGATTCCGCTACGTTTTTTAACCTTTACAGATCCTGTTAATAATTCAACATGAATATCAATTCCTGCTAACAACGCCACAATTGCTTTAAAATGTTGTGTCGCTAATATTTCAGTTGGTGCGATCAAAGCTGCCTGAAATCCGTTATCAATAGCCAATAGCATGCTTAATAAGGCTACAATTGTTTTGCCCGAACCAACGTCACCTTGCAATAAGCGATTCATATGTACCTCTGAAGCTACGTCTTTTCTAATTTCTTTTAAAACACGTTTTTGAGCATTTGTTAATTCAAACGGCAAATTATTTTTATAAAAGGAATTGAATTTTTCCCCTACAGATTCAAATTTGTATCCTTTTAACTTTGATTTTCGTATGATTTTCTTCCTCAATAATTGAAGCTGGATAAAAAACAACTCTTCAAACTTTAATCTATATTGTGCTTTGGCAAGTTTTTCTTGGCTTTTAGGAAAGTGAATATTTAACATCGCTTCACTTTTAGACATCAATTGATATTCTTTGCGAAAGGATTCAGATAACGTTTCTCTTATTTTACCATCTATTTGATTGCATAAATTCTGAATACTCGTTCTAATAATTTTATTAGAAATTCCTTTCGCCTGCAATACTTCTGTTGATGGATACACAGGTTGCATTACCAATTGTTGCTTCTTTTTATAATCTGCTACTAATTCCATTTCAGGATGCGCAACCGAAAACGCGTTGTTATACGCATTTAATTTACCATATATAATATACGGGGTATTCACCTTTAAAGCATCTTTTATCCACTTAGCACCCTTGAACCAAACCAGTTCCATTGTTCCCGTTTCATCTATAAATGTAGCCACTAATCTACTTCCATGCTTTTGTTTAACTGTTTTTACATGGGTGATTTTACCTGCAATTTGCACATCTGCATTCGTCGCGTGTAATTCCCCTATTTTATAGAAGTGCGTTTTATCAATATACCTGTTTGGGAAAAAGTGCAACAAGTCTACACATCTGCGTATGCCGAGTTCTTGCATTAATAATGCAGCTCTATTTTCGGTAACTCCTGTGATGTAGGTAATTGGATTGCTTAACTTGATCAATTTGTGTCGATTTCCCTTTAGAAATAACGAAAATACGCAATTTGATTGATATAACTTAGGAAAAATACTTTTGGAAGTTTAAAAAGAGGGCACAGTTTCTCCTAGCTTTATAGCGCTCATAGATTTTGATGAAAAATGAATAAAATACACTGTGAGTATATTTAACAATACAGCAACAAATAACGGTTGTTTCATTTCGTTTTCCTGCCTTTTGAAGTTTAGCTAATCACTATGGGTAATGGCATACGATGTCTTTTAAAAAACCATTCTCCTTTAAAATCAACAGCTACTCAACACGGAGTTTCTGTTTCCTTTTATTGTATTGAAAAATATAGAAAAGTAATTTTTATAGATTTTGTTAAAAAGAAAAATTAAACGCATCTTTATTCTTACATTTGCAAGTCCTTAGAAAAAACAAATTTTAAGGTTAAATAATAGTAAATGAGACTACACAGAAATTTAACATACGCTGTAATTGACAGCATAAGAGATATTTTTAATGAAGGAGAATATGCAGGTAAAGCTGTAGAAAAAGCTTTAAAAAGAGACAAACGCTGGGGAAGCAGAGATCGAAAATTTGTAGCCGAAACCATTTATGAAATCGTCCGTTGGAAACGTCTATATGCAGAAATTGCAGAGGTAAACGAACCTTTTGATCGTCCAAACCTTTGGAGAATATTCTCTGTTTGGTGTGTTTTAAAAGGAATAGCACTGCCAGATTGGACTCAAATTGAACCAACACCATCAAGAAGAATAAAAGGGAAATTTGATGAACTTTCTAAAATCAGAAAATATAGAGAGTCTATTCCAGATTGGATGGATGAATTGTGTGTTTCTGAATTAGGAGAAGCTACTTGGACCACAGAACTTGCTGCATTAAACAAACAAGCAGATGTTATCTTAAGAGTAAACACCCTGAACACAACAAGAGACCACTTAATAAAGGATTTGGCACAAGAAGAAATTATAGCCATTGAAGTACCAAATCATCCAGATGCTATTAAATTAGTAGAAAGAGCGAATGTGTTTAAAACGGAAGCTTTCAAAAAGGGCCATTTTGAAGTTCAAGATGCTTCTTCTCAGTTAGTAGCAGCTTATTTAGAGGTGAAACCAGGAATGAAAGTTGTCGATACTTGTGCTGGAGCTGGAGGAAAGACATTGCATTTATCAGCCTTAATGGAAAACAAAGGACAAATTATTGCAATGGATATTTACGAAAGTAAATTACGAAAACTAAAAGTAAGAGCGAAGAGAAATAAAGCGCACAACATAGATTTAAAAGAAATAAACTCCACCAAAGTAATTAAAAAATTACACAACAAAGCAGACAGAGTTCTAATTGATGCGCCTTGTTCTGGTATTGGAGTTTTACGTAGAAACCCAGATTCTAAATGGAAACTACAACCTGAATTTATTGATAACATCAAGAAAATACAACAGGAAATATTGCAAAGTTATTCTAAAATGGTGAAAAATGGAGGAAAAATGGTCTATGCAACTTGTTCTGTATTGCCTTCAGAGAATCAAAACCAAGTAAAAACCTTTTTAGCTTCTGAAGCTGGTCAAGATTTTATGTTTATTAAAGACAAAAAAATATTGGCTTCTGAATCTGGTTACGATGGATTTTACATGGCGTTGCTAGAAAAAAAATAGGTTATACTTTTAATTGCTAAGTATCAAATTCTAAGTACTGAAAAAGAAAGTTATTATTAATTTAAAAAATTAAGAACATGATTAAAAAATTACTCTCATTTTATTTCCTATTATTTACATCATTTATTTCTTTTTCTCAAGCAGAATCCTACTATGACGATGTTGATAAAACCTTAGCAGGTTTGGCTTTAAAAAATGCTTTAACGACAAAAATCACAGATACACATACTAATGAACTTGATTATACTCCTGGCGTGTGGAATGCCAGTAAAGTTACAGATGAAAACCCAAGTAACACCAACGAAGTGATCTTAATTTATGGTTGGACAAGTACTGGAACAACTGCACGTACTAGGGATAAATCACTACAACAAGGAAGTACCGGTTCAGCAGGTAGATGGAATAGAGAACATGTCTATGCTAGATCTTTAGCAACTCCCGGAATGCCTACTCCTTCAGGTAATCCTGGAATAGCAACAGATGCTCACAATTTAAGACCAGCAGATAGTGATAGAAACACTTTAAGAAATAATTTTAAATTTGGAGAGGGATCAGGTAATTCTGGATTTTCATCAGTTACTTATAGTGGTCCTAACGGACCAAATACCGCTGCTTGGTTTCCTGGTGACGAATGGAAAGGAGATGTTGCCAGAATGATGATGTACATGTATGTTCGATATGGCGTTCAATGCTTACCTACTGGTGTTGCTGTGGGTGATAATTCTCTTACACCAGATGACATGATCGACTTATTCTTAAAATGGAATGTAGAAGACCCTGTTTCTGATTTAGAAAAAGTCAGAAATCCGTATCATGAAGACACTACAAACAATACCTACGCACAAGGGAATAGAAATCCTTTTATAGACAACCCTTATTTAGCAACTAGAATTTGGGGTGGAGATTCTGCTCAAGATTTATGGGGAATTTACACAAGTAGTGATACTGAAGCACCTACGGCTCCAACAAATGTTGTTGCTAGTAACAATACAACTACAACAATTGATGTGTCTTGGACAGCTTCTACAGATAATGAAGCGGTTACTGGATATAATGTGTATGTTGATAATGCACTAACAAATCAAGTTACTACTACAGCTATTACAATTGCAGGATTAACACCTAATACTCAGTATGCAATCCAAATTGAAGCAAAAGATTTAATTAATAATAAATCAGCAAAAAGTACTGCAATTAATAGCACAACACTTCAAGACGGTACAGCTCCTTCTGTTCCAACCAATTTAGAAGCAAGTAATGTTTCTGGAACAACATTTAAATTAAGCTGGAATGCTTCTACTGATGATACTGCCGTTGCTGGTTATGATGTATTTATCAATACCGTTTTTAACGCAACAACGACAGATTTAACATATACCATTACTGGGTTAACTACTTCTACTGACTATGTAGCAACAGTTTTAGCTAAAGATGCAGCAGATAATCCATCTGCGCAAAGTATACCTCTTAATGTAACTACTACTGATGGTGCTTCAAATGGAGTTACAGAATTATTTATTTCTGAATATGTAGAAGGTACTGGTACAAATAAAGCCCTCGAAATAGTAAATTTAACAAGTTCAACTGTTGATTTATCTGGTTATGATATTAGGAGAAATGGAAATGGCGGAAGCTCTTGGTCAACACCTTTAGCTCTTGATGGAGGAACCGTTAAAAGCATTACTTCTGGTGATGTTTTTGTTATTGGAAATGGCGATAATTCTAATCCCGTATTACAACCAAAAACAGCTAGTAACACTATTGGTGAAGTTGATTTAGTACAACCTAACAATTCATCTACAAATAACGGCGAACCTGTTAACTTCAATGGGAATGATCCTGTTGGTTTATTTAAAGATGACGTATTGATTGATATATTTGGGGAGTTTCAAGGAGGTTCTCAAAATTTTGCAAAAGACATGACTTTACGTAGAAAATCTACTATTTCTTCACCAAACACAACCTACAGTATCAGCGAATGGGATTCTTTCCCTGTAAATACAACTGATGGAATTGGAAGTCATACGGCAACTTTAGGGGTTCATAATTTCGATTATATTTCTTTTAAAATGTATCCAAACCCTTTAAAAGGAAACACATTAAACCTTACACAGGTACAAAGTCAAAAAATAACAGCTTTGAAGATCTATACTTTAAATGGACAAGAAGTAGTGTCAATTAATAATCCTGAAAATACAGTCAATTTAAATAGCTTAAAAAGCGGATTGTATATTGTGAAAATCATTTCTAACGAAAAGATTGGCTATAAAAAGCTACTGAAACAATAAGAAAATAATTACAAAAAAAGCGACAAAATTTTGTCGCTTTTTTTTATTTAAAACACCATGAATAACTATTAAAAACAACAATAGTTTTAAATGAAAAATTCAAGGATTTATATTAAATTTGCATTTTAAAAAACAACACACAAACACACTATAAATGATTCATTTCTTTGGAAACCAAGACAGCAAAGTTTTTGCTGTTCAAACAGTAAAAGAATTATCTGCTAAAAATACAAGCAAATTAAACTGGCTTTTTGGCAATCAACCTAAAATAAACGCGGCGTCTTTGGATGCTTTTTTTATTGGGCCTCGTGCCGCAATGATTACTCCTTGGAGCACCAATGCTGTTGAAATCACTCAAAACATGGGTGTCATTGGAATTATCAGAATTGAAGAATTTGAGACTTCTACGGCAGATTTTTCTGATTTTGACCCAATGATTTCTGAAAAATTTAATGGACTACATCAAGATAGTTTTACTATTAATATTTTACCCGAACCAATTTTATACATAGAAGACATTGCAGAGTATAATGCTCAAGAAGGACTGTCTTTAAGTAGTGAAGAAGTTGAATACTTAGAAAGTGTTGCAACAAAAATTGAAAGAAAATTAACAGATTCTGAAGTTTTTGGATTTAGTCAAGTAAACTCAGAACACTGTAGACATAAAATATTTAACGGAACTTTTGTTATTGATGGGAAAGAGCAACCATCATCTCTTTTTAAGATGATTAAAGAGACATCAAAACAAAATCCATCGAATATTGTTTCGGCATACAAAGATAATGTGGCTTTTATAAACGGCCCAACCGTAGAACAGTTTGCTCCAAAAACAGCAGACAAACCAGATTATTATCAAACAGAAAAATTTAATTCTGTAATTTCTATAAAAGCAGAAACACATAACTTCCCAACTACTGTAGAGCCATTTAACGGTGCTGCAACTGGTTCTGGAGGTGAAATCAGAGATAGACTTGCTGGCGGAAAAGGTTCTTTACCTTTAGCTGGAACAGCAGTTTACATGACCTCTTATTCTCGTTTGGAAGAGAAAAGACCATGGGAACAAAAATTTGATGCTAGAGATTGGTTATACCAAACTCCAATGGATATTTTAATAAAAGCATCCAATGGGGCTTCAGATTTTGGAAATAAATTTGGGCAACCATTAATTTGTGGTTCTATATTAACTTTTGAGCATAATGAAAATCCATCTTCTAGTGAATCAAAAGCTAGAAAATTAGGTTTCGATAAAGTAATAATGCAAGCTGGAGGAATTGGATATGGAAAAGCAGAACAAGCATTAAAAGACACTCCAAAAGAAGGTGATAAAATTGTAATTCTTGGTGGAGAAAACTATAGAATTGGTATGGGAGGAGCTTCGGTTTCATCTTCTGACACAGGAGAATTTGCTTCAGGAATAGAATTAAACGCCGTACAGCGTTCTAACCCAGAAATGCAAAAACGTGCTGCAAATGCAGTTCGTGGAATGGTAGAAAGTGAAGAAAACTTCATTGTTTCTATTCATGATCATGGAGCTGGTGGACACTTAAATTGTCTTTCAGAGTTGGTTGAAGATACAGGTGGTAAAATCGATTTAGATAAATTACCTATTGGTGACCCAACATTATCTGCTAAAGAAATTATCGGTAACGAGTCTCAAGAAAGAATGGGATTAGTTATTGCTGAAAAACATATAGATACTTTACAAAGAATAGCAGAACGTGAACGCTCACCAATGTATACTGTTGGTGATGTTACTACTAATAATAGATTTACTTTTGAATCTAAAACCAAAGGTGATAAACCGATGGATTTAGCCTTAGAAGACATGTTTGGAAGCTCTCCAAAAACTGTTTTAACGGATAAGACTGTTGTAAGAAACTACAAGAACCCAAGGTCTAAAACAAAGAATTTACAGATTTATTTAGAGCAAGTTTTACAGCTAGAAGCCGTAGCTTGTAAAGATTGGTTAACCAATAAAGTAGATCGTTGTGTTGGTGGTAAAGTTGCCAAACAACAATGTGTTGGATCGTTACAAATTCCATTGAATAATGTCGGAGTTATGGCATTAGATTATAATGGAAAGGAAGGAGTTGCAACTTCAATCGGACACTCTCCTATTTCTGGTTTAATTCACCCAGAATCAGGAAGTAGAAATTCAATTGCAGAAGCGCTAACTAATATTATTTGGGCGCCTTTAAAAGATAATTTACAATCTGTTTCATTATCTGCAAACTGGATGTGGCCTTGTAAAAATGAAGGTGAAGATGCTCGTTTATATAAAGCGGTAAAAGCAATATCTGATTTTTCAATAGAATTAGGAATCAATGTTCCAACAGGAAAAGATTCGCTTTCTATGAAACAGAAATACCCTGATGGAGAAGTAATTTCTCCAGGGACTGTTATTATTTCTGCTGCTGGAAATTGTACTGAAATAAGCAAGGTTATTGAACCCGTTTTACAACAAAATGGCGAACGTATTTATTATATTAATATTTCTCAAGATGATTTTAATTTAGGAGGAAGTTCTTTTAACCAGACCTTAAATGCCATCGGAAATAAAGCTCCAGATGTGAAAAGTGCTGCTTTCTTAAAAAACACATTTAATACCATTCAGGATTTAATTAAAACTGATAAAATCTCTGCAGGGCACGATGTTGCCTCTGGTGGATTGATTACCACTTTATTGGAAATGTGTTTTGCAGATCGGAATTTAGGTGCCGATTTTGATATCTCTGCTTTAAATGAAGAAGATTCTATAAAAGTACTATTTTCAGAAAACGCCGGAATTGTTTTTCAAGCGGATAGTTCAGTTGAAACAATTTTATCAGAAAATAACATTGCCTTTTTCAATATAGGAACCGTAAATGATTCAGAAAAAGTAACCATCAAAAATAATGAAGACACCTTCTCTTTTGATGTTTCTGAAATGAGAGATATTTGGTATAAGACTTCTTATTTATTAGATCAAAAGCAAACTGCTAATAACTTAGCAAAAGAGAGATTTGACAATTACAAAAATCAATCTTTACAATATACATTCCCAAGTAATTTCACAGGAAAACTTCCTGTGATTGATGCATCTAAGCCAAAACCAAAAGCAGCTATTATTCGTGAAAAAGGATCTAATTCTGAGCGTGAAATGGCAAATGCAATGTACTTAGCTGGTTTTGAGGTAAAAGATGTGCACATGACAGATTTAATTTCTGGTCGTGAAACTCTAGAAGATATTCAGTTTATTGGCGCTGTTGGTGGATTCTCTAATTCAGATGTACTAGGTTCTGCAAAAGGATGGGCTGGTGCATTTTTATATAATGCAAAAGCAAAAAAAGCATTAAAGAGCTTCTTTAAAAGAGAAGATACGTTATCCGTAGGTATTTGTAATGGTGCACAATTATGGATGGAGTTAGAATTGATCAACCCAAAGCATAAAATACACGGAAAACTACATCATAACAACTCACAGAAACATGAAAGTGCATTTACATCCGTTGCGGTTCAAGAAAACAATTCGGTAATGTTATCTAGCTTGGCTGGGAGTACTTTAGGTGTTTGGATTTCTCATGGAGAAGGGAAGTTTAACTTACCAATGTCTGAGGATAATTACAATATTGTAGCGAAGTATGGGTATTCAGCATATCCTTCAAACCCGAACGGGTCTGATTACAACACTGCAATGCTATGTGATGCAACGGGTCGTCATTTAGTAATGATGCCACATATTGAACGTTCTACGTTTCAATGGAATTGGGCAAATTACCCAGCAGGAAGAAAAGACGAAGTTTCTCCTTGGTTAGAAGCATTTACAAATGCTAAAAACTGGATTGAAAACAAATAAAATCTAAGTATAATACTCTAAAACACTCTTACTAAAAATTAAGAGTGTTTTTTTTGCTATATATTAAAAATGCACCTACTTTTAGTATCTTAATATTAACACTGTTTTTCAACTTACGTATTATGATGCAGTTCAAAAAGAAATGCTCCCTACTATTCTTTGTATTATCTATTACATTCATTACCGCACAAGAATCTTTTGTACAGGTAATCCCACAACCAAATGAAGTGATAGAATCAATTGGTTTTTTCACTTTTAAAAAATCTACAAAAATAATTAGCGCTCTAGAAACAAAAGAAACTGCGCTATTAATAGAACATTTCTTTAAAAAAAAGCTTCAACTCTCTTTAAAGAACAAAAATTCAACTAAAAAAAAGAAAAATTTTATTTCGCTAAGCATTGATAGTAGCTTAAAAAAAGAGGCCTATTCACTAATCATTACAACTAATAATATTAAAATTACTGGTGGGTCTAAAACAGGTGTTTTTTATGGTTTTCAAACATTAAAGCAACTTGTAGGAAATCAAGAGAAAGCAAATACTAAAATTCCCTGCTTAACAATTAAAGATCAGCCGCGTTTTTCTTGGAGAGCCTATATGCTAGATGAATCTAGATATTTTCATGGAGAAAAATATGTAAAGTTGCTTTTAGATCAAATGGCTGTTTTAAAAATGAATATTTTTCATTGGCATTTAACAGATGATGCAGGCTGGCGAATTGAAATAAAAAAATACCCAAAGCTTACAGAAATTGGATCCAAAAGGACCGATAGTGAAATTGGCACTTGGGGAAGTGAAAAGTATTCTGGCAAAGCACATGCTGGGTTTTATACGCAAGCGCAAATTAAAAACATTGTTGCCTATGCTGCGAAAAAACATATAACGGTAGTTCCTGAATTTGAAATGCCTGGTCACTCTAGTGCGGCTATAGCAGCCTACCCTTGGTTAGGCACAGAAAATAAACAAATTGAAGTTCCGGTTAAGTTTGGTAGACATTATGATAATTACGATGTTACAAACCCAAAAGTAATTACTTTTATTAAAGATGTATTGATTGAAATATTTGAGCTATTCCCTTCTAAAGTAATCCATATTGGAGGAGATGAAGTTGGTTATAAAGTGTGGGAGAAATCTGCACATGTAAAAGAATACATGAAAAAGAACAATATAGAAACACTGGCGGATTTACAAATTAAATTTACCAATGACATTTCTAAGTTCATTGAAAGTAAAGGAAGAAGAATGATGGGCTGGAATGAAATTATGGGGGTAAATATTCATAAAGGCTTTAAAGAAAAAAAAGAGGATAAAGAAGCTACAAGTTCACTTGCGAAAAATGTAGTTATTCATTTTTGGAAAGGCGATTTAAAACTCGCAACCAAAGCTGCAAAACAAGGTTATGGCATTGTAAACTCATTACATAGCAATACGTATCTTGATTATGAGTACAAACACATAAGTCTTCAGAAAGCTTATGATTTTGACCCAATCCCGAAAGGACTGGAGCAACAATATCATCAAAATATTTATGGTTTAGGTTGCCAAATGTGGAGTGAATGGACGCCAACAAATGACAATGTTTCTTATCAAACATTTCCAAGAATTGCTGCGTATGCAGAGGTTGGATGGACGAATTCACAAAACAAACAGTTTAGCAATTTTCTGATTGCATTAGATAAAATGAAAAAATCCTGGAAATTATTAGGGATCAATTATGCCGACATTAAAAAGTAAGATCTTTTATTAAAGCTAAACCACAGAACCTTAACAAAAAACGTTCATTTAAAAGTTAACGCTTTTTTAGTATATTGTCATACCCAAACTTTAGATTTATGACGAAATTACCTACTCGCCTTTTTGACTTTATTTATCATCAAGAACAACAATATTCACAAGAAAAATGCTACACTTTTAAAAAATCTGGCACGTGGAATTCTATTTCTACAAAAGAATTTTTAGAACAATCGAACACCGTAAGTAGAGCCTTATTAAACTTAGGAATAAAAAAAGGAGATAAAGTTGCGGTAATAAGCTCTAACAACAGACCAGAATGGCATGCTTTAGATATTGGAGTATTACAAATTGGTGCACAAAACATTCCCTTATACCCTACTTTAGCAGAAAAAGACTATCAGTATATCTTAAATCATTCAGATGCTTTATACTGTTTTGTTTCTGACAAAGAATTGTTAGAAAAAGTAAATGCAGTTAAAGAAAACACAAACTTAAAAGGTATTTTTACTTTTGATGAAGTTGACACAAAAACTGATTGGAATACATTTTTAACCCTTGGGGAATCATTGGACAATCAATGTGATGTAGATGCGTTAAAAGAGAGTGTTTCAGAAAACGACTTAGCTACAATAATTTATACTTCTGGCACAACAGGAACTCCGAAAGGCGTTATGCTTTCACATAAAAACATTGTTCAAAACACATTAGTAAGCGCAGACGCTTTAGACTTAACTGGTAACAATTACAGAGTCGTTTCGTACTTACCTATTAGTCATATTTTTGAACGTTTCGCTTCCTATTACTATCATTACATGGGTTTTGAGGTGTATTTTGCTGAATCAATAGATAAACTTGGAGATACCTTAAAAGAAGTAAAACCTCACTTTATACCTGTAGTCCCAAGACTTTTAGAAAAAGTTTTTGATAAAATTGTAGCAAAAGGAAATGAATTAACGGGCTTTAAAAAAGCAGCTTTCAATTGGGCTGTAAGTGTTGGCGAGAAGTACAAACCGTATCGTAAAAATAGTGCTTGGTATTATCTAAAATTAAGTATTGCCAGAAAACTAATCTTTAGTAAATGGAAAGATGCATTAGGCGGGCAGTTGAAGTTTATGGTTTCTGGAAGTGCCCCTTTACAAGAACGGTTAATCAATGTTTTTACTGCTGCAGGAATGCCAATTTATGAAGGATATGGAATGACAGAAACGTCTCCAGGTGTTTCTATCAATGATTTAAGAAATGGTGGTTTTAAAGCAGGAACAGTTGGTAAAGTCTTAAAAGACGTTGAAGTTAAAATAGCTAAAGATGGTGAGATACTTGTGAAAGGATCAAATATAATGATGGGCTATTATAAAAATGAAGCATTAACAAATGAAACGATTAAAAACGGCTATATACACACTGGGGATATTGGCACATTAGATAATGAAGGGTTTTTAAAAATTACAGATCGTAAAAAAGAAATGTTTAAAACTTCTGGGGGTAAATATATTGCACCCGCAGTTTTAGAAAGTGAATTGAAACAATCTCGTTTTATTGAACAAGTAATGATCATTGGTGAAAGCCAGAAAATGCCAGCTGCATTAATTCAACTGAATTTTGATTTTGTTACCGAATGGGCTAAAAGACACAACCATATAGTTAAAGATATTACTACAGATGCAAAACTAATTCTTAGAGTGCAGGAAGAAATTGACAGATACAATAGAAACTTTGGTAATTGGGAGCAAATTAAAAAATTTGAAATAACTCCCGATGAATGGACTATTGAGGCAGGACACTTAACTCCAACAATGAAAATGCGTCGTAAAATCATCAAAGAGAAGTACCTGAATTTATTTCAGAAAATATATAACTCATAGTATTTCAAATATTTAAGGTCTTCTTGCAAAATCGCCTTATTTTTCATACTTTGCGTCTCTTCAAATACTATATTTATGGCAATAGAAATTACACGTTTATTTGATTTACCTTATTATCAGTTAGAAAAATTTAATCTTGAAAAAGCATTTACTACAAAATATAATGGCGAATGGATTTCTACATCTTCGCAAGAGTATGTAGATAAGGCAAATGCAATTAGTAGAGGATTGTTAAAGTTAGGTGTACAACCAAACGATAAAATTGCTGTAATTTCTACCACAAATAGAACAGAATGGAATATTTGTGATATCGGAATTTTACAAACAGGTGCGCAAAATGTACCTATTTACCCTACTATTTCTAAAGAAGACTATGAGTATGTTTTAAACCATTCAGAAGCTATTTATTGCTTTGTTTCTGACATAACTATCGTAGAGAAATTAAATCAAATTAAAGGAAATACCAGTTTAAAAGGGGTTTTTACTTTTGATGATATTGCTGATGAAAAAAGCTGGAATGAAGTTTTAGAAGCTGGTAAAGACACGAGTAGTCAAGCTGAAGTTGAAGCAAGAAAAGACGCTGTAAAACCTGAAGACTTAGCGACTCTAATTTATACTTCTGGTACTACAGGAAGACCAAAAGGGGTTATGTTATCGCACAAAAACATTGTATCTAATGTGATCACAAGTGAAGAGAATGTGCCGCTAATAAAAGGAAAGGATAAAGCCTTAAGTTTCTTGCCTGTTTGTCACATCTTTGAACGAATGATTTTGTATTTATATCAATTTTGTGGCACAGAAATTTATTTTGCTGAAGGCATTGAAAAACTAACCGAAAATGCGCAAGAAATTAAGCCAAATGTAATGACGGCTGTTCCGCGTTTATATGAGAAAATTTATGATAAAATCATCTTAAAAGGAGAAGCTTTAACAGGTTTAAAAAAGACATTATTTTTCTGGGCCGTAAACTTAGGCTTAAGATATGAACCTTATGGTGCAAATGGCTGGTGGTACGAAATGCAATTAAAGCTAGCACGTAAACTTATTTTCTCTAAATGGCAAGCTGCTTTAGGAGGAGAACTTAAACTAATGGTTTCTGGAGCTTCTGCTTTACAACAAAGGTTAACAAGAGTTTTTACAGCTGCAGGAATGCCAATAATGGAAGGGTATGGTTTAACAGAAACATCTCCTGTAACTTCTGTAAATTTTATTGAAGCAAATGGTGAAAGAGGTTTTAGGGTTGGAACTGTTGGTAAAGTTATAAGTAATGTAGCGGTTAAAATTGCTGCAAATGGAGAAATTTTAATAAAAGGCCCCAACGTAATGCAAGGGTATTATAAAGATCCTGAAAAAACTGCCGAAGTACTTAAAGATGGCTATTTCCATTCTGGTGATAAAGGAGAAATTGATGCTGATGGCTTTTTAAAAATTACGGGAAGAACCAAAGAAATGTTTAAAACTTCTGGAGGGAAATATATTGTACCCCCTTTACTAGAAGGAGAGTTAAAACAATCTTTATTTATAGAACAAATTATGGTTATTGGTGAAGGTGAAAAAATGCCTGCTGCATTAATTCAACCAAATTTTGAATTCATAAAAGATTGGATTGACAAAAAAAAGCACAAAATTGGTAAAACAAATGAAGAAATTATAAATTCTGAATTGGTTATAGACAGAATTCAAATAGAAGTAGATAAATGTAATACTCACTTTGGTAATTGGGAACAAATTAAACGTTTTGAGCTTACACCAGATGTTTGGTCAATAGAGGGTGGGCATTTAACCCCAACTATGAAAATGAAACGAGAGATTATTAAAAACAATTATAACGATTTATACGAGAAAATTTATAGAGGCTGAACAATATTTATCTGTTATTTACACATAACACGAACTTCAAAAGCTCCTATAAATAGGAGCTTTTATTGTTTATTCCAAAAGATTAACAAGGGAGTTCCCATAACTGTAAAGAGCACCTCTTAAACAGCTTAGCACAACAGCAGATACTTAATGTAATCTACCTTCTTTTTTTAATAATTCAGGAAAATTCTTTTTAAAACGATTCAATCTGGGGACAGAAACACTCTTTATATAAGGATTGTTAGGGTTTATACGTTCATAATTTTGATGGTATCCTTCTGCTTGGTAAAAGGTGATTAACTTCGTTACTTCAGTAACAATTTTACCTTTATAGTAGAATTCATTTAATGCTTTGATGTACGCATCAATAATTGCTTTCTCGTTTTCGTTTTCATAAAAAGCAATCGATCTGTATTGGCTACCATAATCTGGGTGTTGCCCGTTTTTTGTTGTTGGATCATGCGAACCAAAAAACACTTTCACTAAGGTTTTAAAAGTTACTTTTTTAGGATTATAATACACTGCAACTGTTTCAGAATGCCCGGTTGTTCCTGTGCCAATACTTCTATAGGTTGGGTTATTAGTAAAACCTCCTGCGTAACCAGAAACGGCTTCTTCTACTCCATCTACGCTTTCAAAAATTGCTTCTACACACCAAAAGCATCCGCTTGCAAAATAAGCGATTTTTAATGCATCATTTTGAGAGGTGTATGTATTGCTTTGTCTATCATTGTTTGAAAAACTGAATAAAAAAAGTATCAAAAAAGGAAAAGCAACTGCTAAAAAAGGTTTTCTGTTTTTCATAAAAATAAGTTCTAATTTTAAACTTGGTCGTAAGATAAAAAGATTTCATACAATTGTTAAAAACTTTACATCTGCAAGTTAAAGATTTGTTGTAAAACAATATTGAGTTACTTACATTTGTTTACCTAAAGATTTATAATTTTCATGGAACAATTTATAGTTTCTGCACGTAAATACAGACCTCAAGTTTTTGCCGATGTTGTTGGGCAACAAGCAATTACTAATACGTTGGAGAACGCTATAAGTACGAACCATTTAGCACAAGCATTGTTATTTACTGGACCCCGTGGAGTTGGTAAAACATCTTGTGCAAGAATTTTAGCAAAACGAATTAATGAAGAAGGGGCTTTATCAAATGAGGAAGATTTTGCTTTCAATATTTTTGAGCTTGATGCTGCATCAAACAACTCTGTTGATGACATTAGAAGCTTAACGGATCAGGTTCGTATTCCGCCACAAACAGGAAAATTTAAAGTATATATTATAGATGAGGTACACATGTTATCTCAGGCAGCTTTTAATGCATTTTTAAAAACCTTAGAAGAGCCACCAGCACACGCAATTTTTATTTTAGCGACTACAGAAAAGCACAAAATTATTCCGACAATTTTATCACGTTGTCAAATATTTGATTTTAAAAGAATTAGTGTTTTAGATGCAAAGAACTACTTAAAAGTAATTGCAGAAAAAGAAGGTATTACGGCAGACGATGATGCCCTTCATATTATTGCTCAAAAAGCGGATGGCGCTATGCGTGATGCGCTATCGATCTTTGATAGAGTTGTTAGTTTTTCTGGAAAAAACTTAACTAGAGAAGCGGTAACACAAAACTTAAATGTTTTAGATTACGACACGTATTTTAAAATAACAGATGTATTGTTAGAAAATAAAATACCTGATGCATTAATTGGTTTTAATGACGTTTTAAGTAAAGGGTTTGAAGGTCATCATTTTATTAATGGATTGGCTTCTCATTTTAGAGACTTATTAGTCGCAAAAGACAAAGCAACTATTGAGTTATTAGAAGTTGGAGATGTTGCCAAAAAGAAATACTTAGAACAAGCAACCAAAGCAAGTGTGCAATTTTTAATTGCAGCAATTAACAAAGCAAACGATTGTGACTTAAGTTATAGAACTAGCAAAAACCAACGATTGCTTGTAGAATTAACCTTAATGCAAATTGCCTCTATCACTTTTGATGGAGAAAAAAAAAAGTCAGCTAACTACATAATTCCAGCTACCTTTTTCACCTCATTATCTCCTGCTGCAAAAGCGATTTCTAAACCTGCACAAACAAAACAAATTGCAGAAGAAATAGTACAACCTACCATTCAACCCACATTGCAAAAACCTGTTTTAAAGAATGTAAAACGCAGAACGTCTTCTCTCTCTTTAAAAAGCATTCATATAAAAAAAGAAGAAAAGTCAGAAGCTCAATTAGAGGAAAATTTTGACAATCATCCAAAAGATGTTTTTACACAATCTGAGTTAGAAAAATCTTGGAAAGAATATCATGTAAAACTAATCGCTAAAGGTCAAAAAAGCATCGCTGCCACTTTAATTTCTAATACACCTAAGTTGGGCACTAATTTTGAAATTATTTTCGAATTACCAAATACCTTAATGTCTGATCAGGTTGAAAGAGAAAAACCAAAACTGATGAAGCATTTAAGAGAGGCTTTAAATAATTATGCGCTCTTTATATCTATTGCCGTTAGCGAAACAGTAACAAAGAAATTTGCGTATACTCCACAAGAGAAATATGAAAAGCTAATAGAAATCAATCCAATATTAGTAAAACTAAAAGAAGTTTTTAAATTAGACTTATAGTTTGTATAAGGCCCCTATTTATAGCTTTATAAACTAGATTAATTAATTCCAACACAATCAATACTTGTTTTTTTAGTCGGATTTGTAATCGTTGCTATCGCTGCAAACGAAATATCAAAAGTCATTCAGAAAATTAAATTCCCTTTAATCACTGGTTTAATAGATTTAACACTGCAATTACACAACGTAAAATCGTTTAAAGAAAGTTGGCGGGATTAAAAATTTAATTTTTTCCCTAAATACATCAACATATTTCCTTCTTCAATATTCATGTTTTCGGAATAAGATGAAATAATATGAATCACACCATCATTGCTTTTTACAAAAATTGGAATGGAACTTATTTCTGTATTTAATTTTTCTATTTTAAGGATATAATCTTCTTTAGATTTTATTTTTACTTCATTAATCGCAGGAAAATCTCTCACTACTTCGCTCAAATTAATAAAATCATCCCTATGAGAAAACAGTCCTTTTTCTGAATTATTTTCAGCGTTTTTCATTTCCTCAGAAGAGATCAATCGAAATGCTCCTTGTTCTCCAAAATCTTTAGAAAATTTATGCAAAGCATACTCATTAATTACAGAACTACCGGTTAAAGACATTAAATACCCTACATCATTCAACTCAATGTTTTCTGATAAACCACCATCATACACACTCGCTTCAATGGCTTCTAAACCCATAGACTGAGCACTTTCTATATGTTTTGGGTTGCTATCTATCAACACCACTCTTCTTCCGTTTTTCTTTAAATAAGAGGCGATTAATCTAGATACAGAAGAAGCTCCAATAATTAAAATTCCTTCAGATGATTTTAAAAATACACCTACAATTCTTGCGAAAAGTCTTGCTGTTGTTGCATTTAACAACACAGTTCCTAAAACAATCATAAACACCAACGGTGTAATGTACTCTGCGCCTTCTACTCCTTGTTTTAACAGTTTACTTCCAAATAATGAAGCAATACCAGCCGCTACAATTCCTCTTGGCCCAACCCAGCTAATGAATAACTTTTCGTTTGTTTTTAATTTTGATTTATAGGTGCTTAAAAAAACGGCTATTGGTCGTATTACAAAAACAACCAAAATAAATAATACGGCTGTTTTCCAGTTATATAACAGCATCAACTCATCAATATTAATATTTGCAGAAAGTAATATAAAGAGGATTGAAATCAGTAAAATACTCAGCGATTCTTTAAAGTACAAGAGCTCTTTTAAGTTTTGTAGTTTCCCGTTTCCCAATACCATTCCCATAACAACCACAGCCAATAAACCCGACTCATGAGCAAAAACTTCTGATTGAACAAAAACCAATAACACCGTTGATAATGATACCACGTTTAATAAATAATGTGGTATTAATTTTTTATTGATTACAAATGCCAATGCATGCGCAAATGTAAACCCAAACGAAGTACCAAATAGTAAAATTTTACCAAACTCCATTAAAGCAGTTTTTGTAAATCCACTACCACCACCAACACTTATAAACTCAAAAACCAATACGGCAACTAATGCTCCGATTGGGTCTATTAAAATCCCTTCCCATTTTAAAACCGCAGAAACATCTTTCTTTAATGGAATATTTCTTAAAATTGGCGTAATAACTGTTGGTCCTGTAACAATGATCAACCCAGAAAACAAGAAAGATAATTCCCAACTTAAATTAAATAAATAATGTGCTAAAACACCGGCTCCAAAAAAGGTAACCGCAGAACCTAATGTTATTAATTTTGTAATTACTGGACCTACATTTTTTATTTCATCACGCTTTAAGGTCAGTCCACCTTCAAAAAGAATAATACTAATTGCAAGTGAGACAAAATAGTACAAGCCATCTCCCGGAAACAATCCTTTTTCACCATTCCAGACAGGCTCAATCCACTTAGAACCATCTTCAGACAAAAACTCGGCAGCAATTGGCCCAACTAATAACCCAATTAAAATTAATGGTAATATTGCTGGTATCTTAAACTTCCAAGCAAACCATTGTGCTAATATTCCCAAAATAACGATTCCGGCTAACTCTAACATATTTCTAAAAATTGATTTGTGAAGTTATAAAAAAAAGAAGAAACCAACTAGAACCTTCCATTAAATAATCCTTAATTTTGTCTTCTAAAGATATCTACTTTTATGTTAGGATTACAGTTCGAAACCGAAACTTCTTGGGCAGAAATTGCAAAAGACAATTTAAAGCAAATACTAACCGATCATGCTTTTTTAGAACAGAAAGCAGCTTCAAATGCCGTTTCTTTAATCATTAATTATTCTGAAGAGACAAAGTTGGTACAAGCAATGAGCGAAATTGCTATTGAAGAAATGCAACACTTTAAAATGGTGCATGATTTTATGGTAAAGCGCGGAATGGTCTTAGGAAGAGAGCAAAAGAACGATTATGCTATAAAATTACAGAAATTCTTCAAAAAAACAGGCGATAGAACTGAAGCACTCATTCATCGTTTATTAATTGCTGCTTTAATAGAAGCTAGAAGTTGCGAGCGTTTTAAAGTGTTTTCTGAAAACATGGAAGATGAAGAACTTTCTAAATTCTACAAAGATTTAATGATTTCTGAAGCCAATCATTATACTACCTTTTTAGGTTTTGCCCGTGAATATCAAGACAGAGAACTCGTAGATAAACAATGGAATGCTTTATTAGCTTTTGAAGCAGAAATGATGCGAAATCGCGGAACTGAAGCTAAAGTTCACGGCTAATTTAGTAGGTAGCAAACAAAATTAAAAATTTCAACACCCATTTATGTTCTCTAAAGAAGAAGCTTCTCAACTACGTAAAGATTTCTGGATCGCATTCGGAAAATCATTTCCTAGAAAATGGATTAAATACAATACACAAATCAAAGGATTCTCTTTTAAGTTTGTTGCAGAACGGAAAGAAGCAATGGTTGTGTTAGACATCGAACATCCTGATGAGATTAATAACGAGTTGTTATTTGAGCAACTACAATCATTAAAATCAATCTTAGAGCAAGAATACTTAGCTGAAATTATTTTTCATGAGGCATATCAATTAGAATCCGGTAAAATCATTAAACGTCTGTATGTGAAATATCCTCAAAAATTCAGCATTTACAACAAAGAAACTTGGCGAGAGTGCTTTGAGTTTTTTGTAAAAAACATGACACAGTTCGAATTGTTTTTTAACGAATACGAAGACTATATTAAACAAGCAATTAATTAATATTACCTGTAAATTATTTACCCTAACCTGCGTTAAGGATTGAAGAGTTAATCCTTTTTACGTTAGTTCGAGCGTTTTATTTGAGAAAGAATAATTACTGTTTGTTAGAAAGTATGTAGTTTTCAAACTAATTTAACTACGTATCTTTGCAACATGATTCAAAACGATACTATTATTGCATTAGCTACACCATCTGGTGTTGGAGCTATTTCTGTAATTCGCCTTTCTGGTGAAAAAGCAATTGAAATTGCGGATACTTTTTTTAAATCAGTAACCAAAAAAAAGTCGCTTTGTAATCAGAACACACACACCATTCATTTAGGGCACATTATGGATAATGCAGTTATTCTAGATGAAGTTTTAGTTTCTGTTTTTAAGAACCCTAGATCTTATACAGGCGAGGATGTAGTAGAAATTTCGTGTCATGGATCTGTTTTTATTCAGCAAGAAATCATTCAGTTATTCTTGCGGAATGGCTGTAGAATGGCAGACAATGGTGAGTTTACCATGCGTGCATTCTTAAACGGAAAAATGGATTTGAGTCAAGCTGAAGCTGTTGCCGATGTGATTGCTTCAAACTCGGCTGCTTCGCATCAAATGGCGATTCAACAAATGCGTGGCGGAATTACCAATGAATTAAAAGAATTACGCGTACAGTTATTAGATTTTGCTGCTTTAATAGAGTTAGAGTTAGATTTTTCTGGTGAAGACGTAGAATTTGCAGATAGAACAAAATTTAAAGAATTGGTTACTAGAATCACTTTTGTTTTAAAGCGACTCATAGATTCTTTTGCCTTTGGAAACGCGATGAAAAATGGAATTCCAGTTGCAATTATCGGCGAACCAAATGTTGGTAAATCTACCTTATTAAATACGCTTCTAAATGAAGAAAAAGCCATTGTTTCTGAAATTGCGGGTACCACAAGAGATGCTATTGAAGATGAACTCATTATTGATGGTGTTGCTTTTCGTTTTATAGATACTGCCGGAATTAGAGAAACTGATGATATTATTGAAAGTATCGGAATTAAAAAAGCATATGAAAAAGCAGAAAATGCACAGTTGATTATTTTCTTAATCGATTCGAATAAATTTTCTCACTCGAGTGATGTGTTCTTACAAGAAATTGAAACGATTAAAGAGCGTTTCCCTAACAAACGTTTGTTAGTAATTGCAAATAAAATTGATACAATATCTTGTCATGATGTCGCTATCTTAGAATCAGAAATTGAAAACTTAATTTTATTGTCTGCAAAACAAAAAACTGGAATTGACGCTTTAAAAACGGAATTAACTTCTTTAGTAAATACGGGAGCTTTAAGCAACAACGAAACGATTGTAACGAACTCTCGTCACTTTGAAGCACTGAATAACGCCTTAACAGCAATTACTTCTGTACAGCAAGGAATTGACCTAGAAATCTCTACTGATTTGTTTTCTATAGATATTAGAGAATGCTTGCGTCATTTAGGAAACATTACAGGAGAATATGATGTTGATAAAGATATTTTAGGACATATATTTGGTAATTTCTGTATCGGTAAATAATGACAATTCAAGAACTTATTGGTGAGTACAATATCATTGGCAGTAATCAAGATGACAGCAATAACGAGTATAAAGGAACGCTCTCTTTAACGCTTGATACTGATGATAGAATTGTTGCCAAGTGGCTTATCAATAATGAGCAAGAACAAACGGGTACTGGTTTTTTTAAAGATGCTATTTTAGTCATCAACTTTAAATATCTTGGCGAAGATTCTATTGTATATAAAGGAGTTGTTGTGTATCGTTGTATTACAAAATATATTTTAGAAGGTTTTTGGTCTGAAGAGTTTGGCAACCCAAAATACGTAGGAACAGAACACTGTTTTAGAATACAAGAAGAAATTATTAACTGATATGAATTGTCCTTGCACTCCAACGAAGTTATATACAGAATGCTGTAAAAAAGCACATCAGAATATCCTTTCTGTAAACACAGCCGAGACTTTAATGCGATCAAGATACGCTGCTTTTGTGTTGGCGAATATTGATTATTTACAAAAAAGTCATCATTCTAAAAACAGACCATCCAACCAGGAGAAAAAAGAAATTTTACTCTGGACAAAATCTGTTGAATGGATTCGGTTAGAGGTTCTAAACGCAACTAAAAACACTGTTGAGTTTAAAGCATACTTTATGGAGAATGGTAAATTCGATGTCATTCATGAAAACTCCTTTTTTTGCAAAGAAAATGCCCATTGGGTTTATAAAAACGTTCAGTAAGGTGTTTCTTTAACAAGGCAAAGAAGGAGACCCTTTTTAGAAATAAAATTAAAAGAGGATTTATGCAAGTAGCTCTTTTAATTTTAATAGTGTAAAATCTATTTCCTCTTTAGTTGTATTCTTACTAAAAGAAAATCTAACTGAAATGTCATTTGCATCACTTTCTGAAAGTATCTCGTCTAAAACATGAGACCCTTTACTGCTTCCGCTTTGACAAGCACTACCGCCAGAAACGGCAATTCCATTTAAATCTAACGTAAACAACAACATGTCGTTTGCTTTAGAGAATCGAGTACTTAAAATGGTATAACTACTTTTAGTTACGCTAGAAGAATGCCCATTAAAACCTACTTTTGGAACGTTTGATTTTAATTCTGAAATGAAATATGATTTTAATTCTGTTAACTGTTTCGTGTCAGCTGCTATATTCTGAATAGCAATATCAAGCGCCTTTTCCATTCCTAAGATACTATGCACATTTTCTGTACTAGATCTTGCTCCTTTTTCTTGATTACCACCATGTAGCATTGGCTGAATACCAAATCCCTTTTTAAAATACGCAAAACCAACTCCTTTTGGACCGTGAAACTTATGCGCACTTGCGGCTATAAAATCGATCTGTATTTTTTGTAAATCTATCGGGTAATGGCCAATTGCTTGCACCGTGTCAGAATGAAATAATGCCTTATGTTTTTTACAAATGTTTGAGACCAAATCAAGGGGTAATAAGTTACCAATCTCATTATTTACATACATTAAGCTCACTAAGCATTTTTTAGCAGCATAGCGTTCTAATACGACTTCTAAATGCTTTAAATCTATATCTCCATTAGCAACAACATCAACATAAACAATTTCTGTTTGATGTGTATTTTTTAAATAATCACACGTATGTAATACTGCATGATGCTCTATTTTAGAAGTAATAATAACCTCTACTCCTAAATTTGTAACTGCATTTTGTAAAATTAAATTATCCGCTTCTGTTCCTCCAGCTGTAAAAATTATTTCAGTAGCTGTAACATTAAAATGCTTTGCAATATTTTTTCTTGCAGTTTCAACGGATGCTTTTGCTTTTCGTCCAAATTGGTGAATTGATGATGGGTTTCCATTATTATCCAACATTGATTGACACATTACATCAATAACTTCTTGGTCTATTGGTGTAGTAGCTGCATTGTCTAAATAGATTGACTTCATTGAGCAAAAATAGGTATTATTAAGGGTTTTGGAAAATGTAAACTTCTGTTGCTCCTATACCATATTTTTGATATGAAGCATCGTAATGTTTTACTGAATATTTTTGAAAAAGGAACTGTAACTCCGATTTTAAAACGCCTTCTCCAACTCCGTGTATAAATACAACTGTAGAGATTCTTTTTTGAATTGCATATTCTAATTTTCTTTTAGCTGTATCAATTTGCAAGTTCAATATATCGTAATTATCCAATCCTTTAGTTGATTTCACTAATTGATTGATGTGTAAATCTACTTCAAAAACGATCTCGTTCTTGGTTTTCTTAAAAATTTCTTTGCGATTTGGCTTTTCGGAAATTTTACTTTGTAAGAGATGGTTGCTCGCTTCATTATATCTTAACAACTGATTTTGATTTTCATCAATCTTAACTAGTTCTGAAGCATTATAAAAAAATTCCATACCAGTATCATCCTTAATAAATATACGGTTCCCTTCAGTTTTAGTAACCACTCCTTTTACAACATCGTCTAAAACAGAAGCTTTGTCTCCAATACAAAATATCATTATATGAACATTGATTTAATTTAATACAAAAATATACAGATGATGTTAGACATCACTACAAAAAATTAAAAATTATTTGAAATTTCTTTTTCTTAACCAATGGTTTCTGATAAATAAAACACTCTTGTTATCTACACCAACAAACTAAAAGCCTTCATTAAACTTCGATATCCTTATCATAAGGTATTTGCTTTAAAATATGATTTATCACATTAACTCTTGCTTCCGTTTTTCTATTGGCTCGTATCACTTTCCATGGTGATTGCTCTGTATTCGTTTTAGAAAACATTGCCTTCTTATAAGCAGTATAATCTTCCCAAAGTTCTTGTGCTTTTTTATCAACCGTTGTCATTTTCCATTGTTTTAATGGATCTCCTTTAATATCAGAAAAACGTTTTTCTTGTTCTTTCTTAGAAATTGACATGTAAATTTTCACTAAGTAAATCCCCGATTCTGTTATCATGCGTTCAAAATCATTTACTTGATTCATAAAAACATCATATTCATTTTTGGTGCAAAATCCATTAACAGGCTCCACAACAGCTCTGTTATACCAACTTCTATCAAAAAAAACCATTTCTCCGGCTTTGGGTAATTGATTCACATAGCGTTGAAAATACCATTGCGTTTGTTCGTCTTCAGTGGGTTTTGCTAAGGCAACAATACGCATATGACGTGGATTAATACGCTCTGTAATTCTACGAATTGCACCACCTTTTCCTGCAGCATCTCTACCTTCAAATAGCACAATAACTCTTTCATTATTATTGATAGCCCATACTTGTAATTTTATTAATTCTACTTGAAGTTTTTCTAATTTCCTTTCATAATCTACATACCTTACTGCTCTTTCTGCACTAATTGGTTCTTTAGATAATAAGGCTAATAACCCTTTTTTAGAATTTATCTTCTTTTCTATTAGAGGTATATTTATATTCTCCATACTTAATCTATTTGATGTACAGATCTAAAATATCGCATAACAACATTTGGATCAGGTAATAAAGTGGTTGTCGCTAGTTCTTTTCCTTCATAATCAAATTGAGACAATACATGTCTAATTGACTCCAATCTAGCTACTTTCTTGTTGTTTGTTTTAACAATCATCCAAGGACTATACGTAGTATGTGATTTGCTAAACATTTCTTCTTTGTAGTGCGTGTAAGAGTCCCACAATTCTTGCCCTTTTTGATCTACAGAACTAAACTTCCATCTTTTTAATGGTGTTTTTTTTCTTGCTTCAAACCTTTTTAATTGTTCTTCTTTAGAAATTGATAACCAAAATTTTATGATGATTAAACCATCTTCGTACAACATGTGTTCAAATTCTGGAACCTGTGTCATAAATTCTTTATACTGACTTTTCTCACAAAAACCCATTACCGGTTCTACTACCGCTCTATTATACCAGCTTCTATCAAAGAAAACAATTTCTCCTGGGTTTGGTAATTCTTTAATATACCGTTGAAAATACCATTGCCCTTTTTCTACATTTGTAGGCTTATTTAATGCTACCAATTTTGAAGACCTAGGGTTTAAATGCTCCATAAAACGCCTGATATTACCTCCTTTTCCAGCAGCATCTCTACCTTCAAAAATTACGGCAACGCGTTTCTTTTCTTTTGAAACCCATCTTTGTAGCTTCACCAATTCTATTTGTAAATCTCTCAGTTCATTTTCATAAACCAATGTATCTTCAATTTTTTGAAAAGGTTTTTTTTTAGCTTTAAGAAGCGTAATTAGCTCTTCTTTTGTCTTTATTTTTTGAACTTCTTCAAAAGAAAGTAATTCATTTTTACTCATATAAAAATCAAATTTTAATCTCGCTTAAACGTACAAAAAAATGATGGATTTTAGTGTTAAAAAGCATGATATTACGTTACAAATTCTATATTTGTTTTATGCGTATTCTTTCTTTTCTGTTTCTGACCTCAATTTCTTTTTGCAGCTTTTCACAAAACAGTTTCTCAAAAGAGCTTAGATTACTAGCAGACAATGACTTATATACTTCTACATATAGAGATCGCTATTACACAAATGGCTTGTTTTTAACCTTTAGAACAATTGAGAATACTGAAACTCAAAAATTAGCTAAAAAGATTCATTCCTTCCAAATTGGACATATGATGTTTACACCTATAAGAGCAAATTTCCCTTTTGCAAGTGCTCATGATAGACCTTTTGCTAGTTATTTTTATGGAGAATACGGACAAAGTAGATTTTACGGCTCTCAAAATGTATTAATAACAAATTTACAAATTGGTGTTATTGGTCCAATCTCAAAAGGGCAAGAGCTTCAAGATTTTATTCATCAAATTTATAATTTCCCAAAAGCTACAGGATGGAAACACCAAATACAGAATGCTTTTGCTATAAACTTAAATTCCACGTTTATTAAATACCTTAAGAAAGTAAGCAGTTCTCATTTTGACTTAAACAGTTATAATGAATTAAAGGTTGGCACAATGTTTACAAGTGCTTCTACAGGGTTCTATTCTAGGTTTGGGTTTAAAAAATTGCAAAACTCCTCAAATACTGTTGCATTTAATTCTAATTTAAATAATAAACCCGCACAAAGTTTTTCAGAATCTTTTATCTATGTAAAACCAATGATAAACTATGTGCTATACGATGCAACTATACAGGGCAGTTTTCTAAACACAACAAGTCCTGTTACATTTGACGTAATGCCCATTAATTTTTCTCTTGAAGTAGGTTATACGTTTTATAAAAAAAGATTCCTATATGGCTACACCTTCCATTTGCATACTAAAAAACTGAAAAGCTTAAGAGCTACTAAAAACAATACCTACGGAAGCATCTATATTGGGTATTTCTTTAATTAATCTAGAAAGCACTCTTCTTTAAACCCTATTAAATAGAGTTTTTCTTGCGCTCTTGTAGCCGCTGTGTATAACCAACGTAAATACTCTGTATTAACACCTTCTGGCAAATACGGCTGCTCAATAAAAACCGTTTGCCATTGTCCTCCCTGAGATTTATGACATGTCATTGCATAAGAGAATTTTACTTGTAATGCATTAAAGAACTTGTTATTTTTTATTGCTAGCAATTGTTTGTATTTCGATTTTTCATCTGCATAATCCTCTTTTACAGCTTGGTACAACTTATTTGATTCTTCATACGATAAAGAAGGCGATTCACTCGTTAATGTGTCTAATAGTAAAACTGTTTCGAAAGGTTTCTGATTCGGGTAATCAATCATTCTTACTTCAACTTCGGCGAATCTATATCCATACAATTCTTTGGTTGAATTAATTCTCATGATTTCACAAATATCTCCATTAGCAATAAACCCCGCTTCAGATGAATCTTTTAACCAATAATAATTATTCTTTACAACCATAACGTAATCACCTGTAGAGATCTCGTTTTCTTGACCTCTAACCTTTGTTCTTATTTGTTGATTGTATTGATTTGCTCTTTTATTAGATCGCACAATAAATGCGGTATCTTCTACGCCGTTATTATCATAAGCAGCGGTAATTGCATCTTCAATATCATATCCATCTTCTAAGCGAATAATATCCGGGAAATTTAAATCAAATTGAAAATTAGTAGCATTATTATCAATCAGCATTCTTAAATGTGTTGCGTTGGCTAAAATTCCTGAATTTTCATGCTGGCGCATTACTTCATCTAATTCAATTTCTATTACATCTTTATGATAATCGAGTTCTAAAGTTCTAGCTTCTAAAGCTGGACTAACATTCAGTTTTACCGGTGGCAACTGCGCTGTATCACCAATGAAAATAATTTTACAATTTTTACCAGAATACACATAAGAGATTAAATCGTCTAATAAGGAGCCTGTGTCAAACAGTTTGGCATTACTAGGCTTATCTGGGATCATAGATGCTTCATCTACAATAAAAATAGTATTTGTATGCTTATTTGGTTGTATTACAAAATCTACAGAACCATTTTTTTGCTTTTTGGGAAAATAAATTTTCTTATGTATGGTTAAAGCTTGTCTTTTAGAGTATCCTGAAATTACTTTGGCGGCTCTACCTGTTGGGGCAAGTAAAACAGCTTTCTTACCAACTTTCGAGAGAGAATTCACCACCGTACTAATAGTTGTCGTTTTTCCAGTACCCGCGTACCCTTTAAGCAAGAACAAGGCATCTTTATTGTTATCAAATATAAAACCTGTTAACTTGTTGAACAACTCGTGTTGTTTTCTCGTTGGCTCAAAAGGAAACTTTTGAAGAAGTTCTTTATAAAAATCTGTTGTTGTTTCTATCATAAAAAAATCAAAAGACAAAGATAAGAATTGATTTATGCTTAAAAATTTTTATGATTAAAAAAAAATTGTAGATTTGCGAATAATCATTTAAAAACTATACGAATGTTAATTACTATTATTGCCGCTATTATCGTTACCGGTATTGTTGCTTTTTTAATTGTAAAATATTTACCTTTAAAATTAAGACCAATACTTTCTATACTTTTATTAGTATTAGCTATCTTTTTAACATGGAAAATTTATGATGGCGTTATGAAGCCAATCAATTTTCATAAAAATAAAGTGGCAGTTTACGAAAAAGTAATTACAAAGTTAAAAATGATTAGAGATGGGCAAGTTGCTCATAAAGAAGTAACAGGTAAATACGCTAGTACACTTAGTGGATTAGTTCAGTTTATAGATACTGCTCAATTAGCTTTAACAAATACAACAACTATAGTAGAACAAATAAATAAAGGGACTAGAAGGCAACCAATTATGGTACCTGTAGAAAGAAGAGTTACAGATACTATCGGGTACGAATCGGTACTCTCTAAGTTTGAAGGAAGAGACTATAAGAACATGGCGACAGTTCCTGATACAGATAAAGAATTTAAGATTGAATTAAGCACTGTAGAGAAAGTAATTGGTTTACAAGTAGATGTTTTCTTTGCTAGTATCTCTAAAACAGATATATTGAAAGGAATGGATGCTTCTTTAGTGAAACAAGAATTAGAAGCAAACACAACTGACGAAATTAAGGGAGAACTTGTTTCTGTTGGTTCTTTAAACGAAGTAACAACTGGTGGTAACTGGCCTCCTTCATATGATAAAAATGATCGTGCAAAAAAAGACGATAACTAATATTATAAAAGATAATTATAGAAAAGCATTATCCATCCAATTTAGTTTGGGTGGATTTTCTTTTTGTATCTCTAATCCACAAACAAAAGAGATACAAAATTTTACCGTCTATACTTTTGAGACAGTTCATGCTTCTCCAGAGGCTTTACTAACTGAAATAGAAGCTCTTTATGCCGAAAACACTGTCTTTAAGCAAGCCTTTGAAACGATAACAATCATCCATCAAAACAATTTATCTACATTGGTTCCAACGCCATTATTTGACGAAAACGAATTACATGTTTATTTAGATTACAATATTAAAACGTTAGCTAATGACTATGTCGCTTTTGATACCTTAACTCAATTAGATATCAAAAATGTATATGTACCTTATGTAAACATTAATAATTTTTTCTTTCAAAAGTTTGGTGAGTTTGAATACAAACATCATGCAACTGTATTAATTGATAAATTAATTTTACACTCTAAAAATAATTCAGAAAAGCAATTCTTTGTAAATGTCACCAATAACAATTTTGACATTGTTGTTGTAGAGAATTCTAACTTACTCTTTTACAATTCATTTTCTTTCAACACAAAAGAAGATTTTATTTATTACATACTTTTCACATCAGAACAATTACAATTGAATCCAGAAGAGCTTTTATTATACTTTATTGGAGACATAGAAGAAGAATCTGAACTATATCACACTACATATCAATATATTAGAAATGTAGCTTTCATTAAAACTGACAATACTTTTTTTGACACCGAAAAAGACATCTCTAATCATACAAATTATATAACAACACCATAAATGCGTATAATTTCTGGAAAACATAAAGGAATAAGACTATCAGCCCCTAAGAAACTACCTGTAAGACCTACTACAGATATGGCTAAAGAATCATTATTTAACATCTTAAATAATCATTATTATTTTGAGAACTTAGACGTAATTGATTTATTTACTGGAACAGGTAACATCAGTTTTGAATTCGCTTCTCGTGGATCTAAAAACATCTACAGTATAGATCAACACTTTGGTTGTGTAAAATATGTTAATGAGACTGCAAAAAAGCTAGATTTAGACATTACTACCTACAAGAGCGATGTCTATAAGTTTTTAGAAAAAACAGCCTTAAAAGCAGATGTTATTTTTGCGGATCCTCCCTACGATTTCGAAGAAGAACAGTTTTTAAAGATTGCGAATCTTATTTTTGAAAGAGAAATATTGAATCAAGAAGGTTTATTAGTCATAGAACACTCAAAACACACAGATTTGTCTTCCCATGCAAACTACAGCTATTCAAAAAGATATGGAGGGAATATGTTTAGCTTTTTTGAGAATATTGATATAGAAGAATAAAAAACAACGTATGAAACAGGTTAATCATTCTATACTTATTATTTTTTTATGCCTGTTTTTAAATGTGTTTACTCTAAGTGCACAGCAACAACAAGAGATTCCAAAAGAAGAGCGTTTAGCGTGGTTTAAAGATGCTAAACTCGGTGTTTTTATTCACTGGGGAATTTATGCTGTAAACGGAATTGATGAGTCTTGGTCTTTTTACAACAATTACATTTCATATACAGACTATATGAAACAGTTAAATGGGTTTACTGCCAAGAATTACAATCCAAATAAATGGGCGAAGCTCATTAAAGAATCTGGTGCAAAATATACTATAATTACAACCAAACACCATGATGGTGTTGCACTCTGGGATTCTAAATTCGGGACTTTAAATACCGTAAATAAAACGCCCGCTAAAAAAGACCTCATAAAACCTTTTGTCAAAGCGATTAGAAAGCAACACTTAAAAGTAGGCTTATATTATTCACTATTAGATTGGTCTCATCCAAATTACCCAAACTTTACCAAAACAAAAAGTCGATATAAAAAGGATGAAAAAAGATGGGCCGATTTTACAAAATATAACTTTGGGCAATTGAATGAATTAACTCAATTTAATCCAGACCTGTATTGGTTTGATGGTGATTGGGAACAACCAGCAGAAAAATGGAAAGCGAAAGAAATCAGACACCTTTTATTAGCTAAAAATCCAAATACAATTATCAATTCTAGACTGCAAGGTTATGGCGATTACGCAACACCAGAGCAAGGTATTCCTATAAAAAAACCAACAAGTAAATTTTGGGAGTTGTGCATGACCATGAACAATTCATGGGGCTACCAACCAAATGACAAGAATTATAAAACCGTTAATCAAATTATTAGAATCTTGGTTGATTGTATTAGCATGGGAGGTAATTTACTTTTAGACATTGCCCCTAAGCCAGACGGAACGATCCCTTCTGAGCAAGTAACAATTTTAAAAGGTTTAGGTAGATGGACCAAAAAGCATAAAGAAGCCATTTATGGTACAAGAGCGGGAATTCCAAAAGAGCATTTTAACGGGTATACCGCTTTATCAAAAGATAAGACTATTCTATATTTATATGTAGACAATAAACCAAATGGCCCTCTTTTAATTAAAGGATTAAAAAATAAAGTAAACAGAGTTTGGGTTGTTGGTAATGGCACTAAATTATCTCATAAAGTAATCGGAAAACAATACTGGAGCTCAACTCCTGGGATGTTATATATAGATGTTCCTGAGAAGGCTCAAGATAAAGATGTAACTGTTATTGCTGTACTTTTAAAAGGGGAAGTAGCGCTGTTTAACGAAGAGGTAAAAGCAATAGAAAGCAATTAACTACAACAGAGAGAATATCCAACTTGCCAATAAGAAAGAGGCTACAAGTATGATCACGGCAATTATATATATCTTTTTATTTTTCATGCTACAATAAAGAAGTAATTATTTCACTAATTGAGATTCCTTCTGCTTCTGCCTTATAATTTTTCACGATTCTATGTGATAAAATTGGTGTAGCAACTGCTTTAACATCTTCAATGTCAGGTGAAAATTTACCATTAATAGCTGCATTTGCTTTTGCTGCTAATATTAAATTCTGAGAAGCTCTTGGTCCTGCTCCCCAATCAATATACTTCTTCACAAAATCAGATGCATTTTTTCCAGTAGGTCTTGTTTTGGCAACTAAAGAGACTGCGTACTCTACAACATTGTCTGCAACAGGAACTCTTCTAATTAATTGCTGAATATCAAGAATTTCTTTTGATGAAAAAATAGGAGAAACGTTTTCTATTTTATTTGAGGTGGTCTTTTTTACCACTTCTACTTCTTCTTCAAAGGTTGGGTATTCTAAATTAATAGAGAACATAAAACGATCTAATTGAGCTTCTGGTAAAGGATATGTTCCTTCTTGCTCAATCGGGTTCTGTGTTGCTAGTACGTAAAAAGGCAACTCTAATTTATAATGATGTCCCGCAACAGTAACTGAACGCTCTTGCATTGCCTCTAATAGCGCTGCTTGGGTTTTTGGTGGCGTTCTATTAATTTCATCCGCCAAGATAATGTTGCTAAAAATTGGACCTTTTATAAAAGTAAATTTTCGATTTTCATCTAATATCTCACTTCCTAAGATGTCTGAAGGCATTAAATCTGGGGTAAACTGAATTCTTTTAAAATGAAGTCCTAATGCATCAGAAACGGTCTGAACTAATAATGTTTTTGCTAAACCTGGAACTCCAATCAGCAATGAATGCCCTCCACAATATATAGACAACAAAACATAGTTAACAGCTTCTTTTTGGCCAACTATCACTTTAGATATCTCCTTTCTTAAGACAGAAGTTCTCTCTACTAATTGTTCAATTGCAGCTACATCAGACATTAATGATTAGTTTTCTTTTCTCCAGTTTTTCTTGAACTTACACTTGTACTTATCGCTAATTTTAATGTAAGTGTCTTGAATTTTTTCTTTAGCCCATTTTGTAATGGTCTCTTCTTTTTTCTTTTGTAACGCTAATTTTTGAATCTTAACATAGTCGTTAATTAAATCTGCTTGATGCGTTAACGTTCTTTCTTTCATAAAGATGATTTTATACATCTTCTCTCCTTCTCTTGTTTCTTCATAAAAAGGCTCTGTAACCTCACCTTGTTTTGTGTTAATTACTCTAGCATAAAGAGTTGGATCCATTCTTGTTAAATCAAAACGAGTTTCCCCTGTTACTGGATTTACAATTAACCCAAGGTTGGTTTTTGTATCAGTATCTTCAGAGAATTTTTCAACTGCCTCTTCAAAAGTGATTTTAGCAAAAAGAACATCCTTTCTTATATCAGAGATTTTCTTTTTTGCTTCCTCTAATTTAGAACTTAAAATTTCTGGCTGCATTAAGATATGTGATACTACTCTTGATTTTCCTTTAATAGCATGTAATAAAACAATATGATATCCAAACGGCGTTTCAAAAGGTTCAGAAACCTGACCTACATCTAAAGAAAAAGCAACTTCTTTAAACTCTTTTATGAATTGTGTGTCTTTAGAGATTGCTCCTAAATTTCCACCATTTTGTGTAACAGATGGGTCATCAGAATTTAAGATCGCTTTCATTTTAAAACTAGCGCCATCTTCTATTTCTTTTTTAATTGTTTCCAATTTCTCAAGAATTCTTTGTTTTTCTTCTGCAGTAGGTTTAGCATACAAAACAATTTGTGCCATTTCTATTTCTGCCTGAAATTCTGGTAGTTGGTTTGTGTTTTTAAGACTGTTAAAATAAATTCTAATTTCTTCTGGGGTAATATCAACACCTTCATTAATTTTCCCTTGTTCTTTTCTTACTAAAGAATTTTCTTTTTCTATCGTAAACAACTCCTTTCTTAGATCAGCGATATCATTAAAACCATACGTTTCAACAACCTTCTCTATACTTCCATATTGCTGTGTGAAATACGCAATATTTCTATCTACACTAGAAGTCACCTCTGCTTCTACTACTAAAACACTATCAATTACTGCATGGTGTGATAATAATTTCTGTAACATTAATTGTTCTAACATTTCGCAATCAGAAATTTTAATCTTCCCTTCACTACGCTGTTCTATGTCTAACTTAAACTTTGCGATGTCTGAACTTAAAACAACATTTTTTCCAACAACTACATCTACCCCATCAATCTTACTCATTTGAGCACTCATTGTTAGTGTAAATAGCGTTAAAATAAAAATAAATAATGGGGAGTTTTTAATATTCTTTAAAGTACTTGTTCTGTATTGCATCGTTAATTAACGTTTTTTCTATATCTCTAATTAATTCTAATTTTCTTTTATGTAAAATCAGCTGTTTTATAGTTGGAGTGATATAGTTTAAAGGTGCTATATCATTCCTTTTTAAAACATTTTTTACAGTCACCAAATATACCCCTAAAGAATCTTCTTTTTGTATGAATTTTGTTTTTTTTAACAATAATTCTTTCGGATTCTCCCTGAATTTAGGAATTTTTAACAAAACGTCTTCTACTTTAATCCAGGTTGAATCATTTAAGTTCACCGCTTTGAAATTTAACTCTTGGTTTTCTAATGAAATTAGATCTTGATACTTCTTTGATTTAAATTGTGTTATTATTTCCTTTTGTTCTAAAATATTTTTACCAAAATGTAGGTATTTAATTTTAACCAGCTCTTCATTTAACCTAAAGTTCTGGCTATTTAAGCCATAATAATCCGTGATTTCATTAATCGTAATTGTCGTATCTAATTGCTGCTTTATAAGTCGCTCTTTGTACCCATTAACCAACAAACTATTCTTATAATCTTGTACTAGTTTTGTATAACTATCGTTTTCTACTCTTGATAAGTTTTCTTCTGCTCTTTTCCTTAATATTTCTTGAGTAGCCCAATTGTTAATTATGCTTTTTACAACAAGCAAACTATCTTTACCAGATATGTTTTTAGGAAGCAATTTCACAATGTCTTTCTTATATAAAAAGGAATTATAGACCTTCGCTATTGGCGTATCCTCTTTATTACTCTTCTTTTCAAAGTCAAAAAACTGACAGGAAACAAGAGTTGAAAAAAAATAGAGATACAAGAGTCTTTTAATCATTATTTTTGTAGTGTTTTACTACTCTTTTAAGAGTTCTATTTCTAACTTTTACTTTATATTTTTCTTTTAATTCTTTTAATAAATTCTCTTCTAAATAGTTTTGATAATCATTCATTACCAATCCTTTATTTTTAGATAGCTCTTTAAAGGAATACTTTGTTTTATGAGTATCAAAATAAGATTGCAGTCCTTCTTTATCTTTATTCGATCTATCCCAAACTTTATTTTGCATTAAATCAAACACTATTAAACCTTCTTCATACTCTTGTAATATTCTAGCAAATTTTGGGGCTGTATGTTTTAAGTTCTCTTTAAAGTAGTTTAGTACTTCTTGATCTATAAACTCTTCAAGCAATACATCAACAGTCGCATGTCTTCTATTTTGAATATAATCGTAAAAAGAAACCTGTTCAATCTTTTTATTATTGATCGTAATTAATATTTCATGAAGTGAGTCTCTATTTTTTTCGTTGCTGTTTTTGTTTTCAAAAACTTTTCTAGCGTCTTTATTTATACTGATTTTGTATTTCTTTTTTAGTTTATTTAACACTACTAAATCAGACATTTTTGCAGCTCCGCCTGCTCTTACCTTCTCTGTAAGTGCGGCTTTTAAAGCAGCAAAAGGTTTCACTGGGTGCTTTTTAAGAAGCTTTACTATATGCCAACCATATTTAGTCGAAAATGGCTTTGTAATATCATTCTCTTTCTTTAATTCAAACGATTTATCTTCAAAGACTTTCAACATTCTTCCAATTCCGAACTTTGGTAATTTACCCGCTTTAGAAACGGTCCCTTTATCATTCGAATATTCTAAGACTAACGCATTAAAATCCTCCCCATTTAATAAGCTTGAATATACACTGTCTATTCTTTGCTTTCCTTTTCTAGATGTGTCTGCAATTAAAATATGTGCAACTTCAATCTGACCTTCAGAGATTTGCAAATCATTTACTTTTACAAAATGATATCCAAAACGTGTTTTAAATGGCTTAGAAATCTCACCTACCTTTGTGTTATAAACTGCGTTTTCAAATTGATAGACCATTTTAAAAGCAGTGAAGTATCCTAAATTTCCGAAATTCCTTTTTACAGATTGATCATCAGAATATTTAAGCGCTACTTTAGAAAATGATTTTCCAGATAAAACTTCTTCTCTTGCCTTTATAATTTTATTGTAAAACGGCAATGTGTCTTTTGGTAAAACTCCTTTTGGAATCTTTACCAAAATATGACTTGCATTGACTTTATGTTTCGTTCTATAATATGCATTTTTCACAAGCGATGCTAAAAAGGCACTGTCTTGTAAATAAGGTGCGATTAATTGATTCTTATAACTTTCTATTTCTATTTTATAAGCCTTTATAGTATCTAGTTTTAATCGTTGTGCCTCGGCTAATTTTAATTTAAACTTTATATATAAATCTAAATAATTTTCTACGTCTTTCTGTTTATCATCAATCAACAACGATAAATTTTTCTCGTAAACATTCTTGAATTCTAAAACGGATACCGATGTGTTTTCTACATTAAATAAGACATCCGTATCTTTTTGTGAATAGATACATGATGAAAAAAATATAAATACAACTAAAATCTTACTTTTCATATATTACAATAATTGTGTGAAGTTTATAAAGAGATAATACCCTCTATGCTTCCTGCTTGTTTATAATAAGAAATCACCTCATCAGAAGACGCGAGCTCTACTTTTATGGAAATACTAATATATTTACCTGTTTTAGATTCTTTCTTCGTGATTCTAGTCAATTTATCTTTAAACAAATATTCTATTTCTTCTACCTTTTCCCCTTCTGCAGGAACGATAAATTTATATAAATATTCTGCTGGAAATTCAGTTGTGTTATCTAAACTACTTTTTAGTTTTACGTAAAAACCTTCCTTTTCACTCATTTTAAATTATTTTACTTTTATAATTTTTCACAAAATTACACTAAATTATTATTTTTATTATCAGAATCCATTATTTTTGCCACATGCAACAAAAAATAGTTATCATTGGAGGGCCAGGAACAGGGAAATCTACTGTTTTAAATGAATTAATTTCTAGAGGCTTTCATTGTAAGCCAGAAATATCTAGAGAAGTTATTATTATGGCTCAAAAAAAAGGAATAGATCAGCTGTTTTTAACGGATCCTTTATTATTCAGCAAACTTTTGCTAGAAGGCAGAGAGCAACAGTATTTAGAGGCTGATAAACGTACAGATGAAATTGTGTTTTTTGACAGAGGGATACCTGATGCACATGCGTACATGAATTATTCTAACACAGAATATCCAGCATATTTTATAGAAAAAAGTACGACCTATAAATATCAAAAAGTTTTTATGTTGCCGCCTTGGAAAGAGATTTTTGTATCTGATAATGAGCGCTACGAAAGTTTTGAAATTGCAGTAGAAATTAACCATCATTTAAGAAAAACATATCAAGAAATTGGATATGAAATTATAACAGTTCCTTTTGGTACCGTTAAAGAAAGAACAGATTTTATTATAGATTCGCTTTAGTGCTATATTTATGACAAACACATTACAAATATTAAAAACATATTGGAATCATGATTCTTTTAGAGCTCCTCAAGAAAAAATAATTGAGGCTGTTTTAAATAAAGAAAATGTGATTGCTCTTTTACCAACTGGAGGAGGGAAATCTGTTTGTTTTCAAATTCCAAGCCTGGTTAATGAAGGTGTTTGTATTGTCGTTTCTCCACTAATTGCTTTAATGCAAGATCAAGTGGATTCTTTAAATGAAAAAGGAATTAAGGCGTTGGCATTAATTTCTGGAACTAATCAAGATGAATTAATTGCCCAGTTTGACAATATTAGGTTTGGGAACTACAAGTTCTTATACCTGTCACCAGAAAGATTACAATCGGCATTCATACAAGAAAAAATTAAACAACTCAATGTTAATTTAATTGCGATTGATGAAGCGCATTGTATTTCTGAATGGGGTCATGACTTTAGACCTTCATATAGAAATATCAATGTTTTAAAAGCTATAAAGCCAGACACCCCAATTATTGCTTTAACCGCTACAGCAACTAAAAAGGTGATAGACGATATTTCTATTAGTTTAGAACTTAAAGACGTTTCTGTATTTAAAAAATCATTTTATAGAGAGAACTTAGCATATCAGTTTTTTAATACTGAAGATAAACTCCAACGATTACTTCAGGTTTGCACAAAAACAAAAGCGCCAATTATTATTTATGCAAGCAGTAGAAATAGAACAAAAGAAATAGCCAGCTTCTTAAATGCAGCTAACTTTAAAGCGAGTTATTATCATGGTGGATTGACACCAAGTGAAAAACAAACCTCTTTTGATAATTGGATTTCTGAAAAAACGCCAATTATTGTTGCCACCAATGCTTTTGGAATGGGCATTGATAAAAGTAACGTTAGAGTTGTTGTCCATATTGATCTACCTAATAGTATAGAAAACTATATTCAAGAAGCAGGAAGAGCAGGTAGAGATGGTGAAAAAGCCTTTTCAGCTGTTTTATACAATTCAAATGATATTAGAATCTCGTCAGAAAAAATTAAAAATGCATTTCCTTCTATTCAAGAAATAAAAAGCATTTACAAATCTCTATTTCAAAAGTATCAAATTGCAAATGGAGAACTTTTAGAAGACAGTTTTGAGTTTAACATACTCGAATTTTCTAATACCTATAAATACAATGCTGCAAAAGTAGATACTACTTTACGATTACTACATAACAATGGCGTTGTAGATATCTCCAACAATTACAATAAAAAATCTACCATTCAATTTCTGGCAACCAGTAATCAAATATTAAATTACACCAAAGCAAATAACACTTCTAGTAAATTAATAAAACTGTTATTACGTAGCTATGGTGGTGTTTTTGAACAAGAAACAAAAATAAACGAATTTTGGTTGTCTAAAAAAGTCGGCATTCTATCTTCTAAAGTCGTAGCCGTTTTAGAACAATTACATTTAGAAGAAATCATTGATTACAAAAAGGCAACTAAAAATGCGGATCTCTACTTCTTAGTTCCTAGAGAAGATGATAAAACAATCAATAGCATTTCTAAAAATATTACAACGTATATTCAGCAAAAAATAAAAAAATCTGAAGACATACTACAACTCGTAAAGAATGATGAAGTTTGTAGAAGTTCTCAAATTTTAACCTATTTTAATGAAGCCGGTATTTCTGCATGTGGAATGTGCGATGTCTGTTTAAAAAAGAAAAACGCATACAGTAATGTTTCAACAAGCATCATTGCTTATATAAAGAATCAAGAACACGCTAGTTCGCATCAAATCTGTAATCATATTTCTTCTACTGAAGCAAACGTTTTAGTAAATTTGCAACAACTCTTATCAGAAGAGAGCATCGCAATTAATAACTACAATCAATATTATATTAAATAAATGAGAGATTTACGTATTGTATTTATGGGAACACCAGATTTTGCTGTCACCATTTTAAAGCATTTAGTAGAAAATAAGTATACGATTGCAGGTGTAATTACGGCTCCAGACAAACCTGCTGGTCGTGGTAGAAAACTAAATCAATCTGCTGTAAAAAAATACGCGCTTTCTCAAGATTTGCATATACTACAACCTACAAACCTAAAAAATCAAGATTTTATTGATGATTTATCAGCTTTAAAGGCCAATTTACAAATTGTAGTTGCTTTTAGAATGTTACCAAAGGTAGTTTGGAATATGCCTGAATATGGAACATTCAATTTACATGCATCTTTATTGCCTGAGTATCGTGGTGCTGCCCCAATAAACTGGGCTATTATTAATGGTGAACACAAAACAGGTGTTACTTCCTTTTTTATTGATGATAAAATTGATACAGGAGAAATCATTTTACAAAGGGAATCTACGATTAAAGAGAATGAAACGGTTGGTGAACTTCATGACACATTAATGTATTTAGGAGCAGAAGTGGTTTTAGAAACCGTTGAACTCATAAAAAATGATACCGTAACAACATACAAACAACCTGAGTCAGAAGAGAAAACAGCGTATAAGCTATTTTCTGATACCTGTAAAATTGACTGGAACGATTCTATAGAAAACATCTACAATAAAGTTAGAGGATTAAATCCGTATCCAGCAGCTTGGACTACCATATACACTAATGAGCAAGAAATCACAGCTAAAATTTATAAAGTAGAAAAAGAAATCATAAAGCACTCAGATGCATTTGGTGAAATAATCACAACTAAAAAATCCTTAAAAGTTGCTGCTAAAAATGGCTACTTAATTATTCACGAAATGAAGTTATCTGGTAAAAAGAAAATGGATATTCAAAGTTTACTAAATGGTTTTCAATTTTCTGTTGCTTCTAAAATGGCTTAAATGCCTTTATTGATAAGGATTTTGTGATTTTACCTCTATTTTTTCTTTGGTTATTAACAATTTACACCCATTTATTAACAAAAGCACGATTTTTTGGGAGCATTTCTTGCACGAACCCTTATTCCTGCTATATTTGTTAAGCTTAGTTAAGCGAAAATATCAAATCAATTAATTTTTAAAATTTACAAACTATGAACAAATCAGATTTAATCGATGCAATGGCTGCTGACGCAGGAATTTCTAAAGCTGCTGCAAAGGCTGCATTAGACTCTTTAACATCTAACGTAACTGGAGCTTTAAAAGGTGGAGAAAAAGTTGCATTAGTAGGATGGGGAACTTGGTCAGTATCTAACAGAGCTGCAAGAACAGGAAGAAACCCACAAACTGGAAAAACTATCCAAATCGCTGCAAAAAACGTTGTTAAGTTTAAAGCGGGTGCTGGGTTAAGTAGTTCAGTAAACTAGAAAATACAAAAAATTGTATTTAAAAACTCTCTTATTTAATAAGAGAGTTTTTTTATTTCCAAAAAGTGCTTATATTTCAACATGCCTATGTTAAAACCAAAAAAAGGAAGATTGTTAATTGCTGAACCATCTATTTTAAATGATGACTCGTTTAATAGATCTATTATTCTATTAACTGAGCATAATAAAGAGAATTCCATCGGTTTTATTCTTAACAAACCATTAAACTTTACTGTTAACGATTTAATTCCCGAAATTAGTTGCTCTTTTACAGTCTACCAAGGCGGTCCTGTAGAACAAGACAATTTATACTTTGTACACAAAGCACCAGACTTAATTCCAGACAGTATTGAAGTTGATAATGGTATTTATTGGGGAGGAAATTTCGATTCTTTAAAAGAGCTTTTGAATACTCAAGAATTAAAAAGTAGTGACATTCGTTTTTTCTTAGGATACTCTGGATGGGATGCTGATCAACTAACAGGAGAATTAAAAACGGACTCTTGGTTTGTTTCAAATAATGACTATTCAAATATTTTTGCAACAGATAATACCACTATTTGGAAAAAAAAGCTACTACAAAAAGGTGGCAAATATAAAATTTGGGCAAATGCACCAAGTGATATTCAACTAAATTAATTAGCTCCCTATAATCTGAAGTAGTTTTAAATTTGAAGCCAGCTTCTCTCCTATTTCAGTTTTATATTCTTTTTTTCTATAATTTGTTACTGGTTGAACGCCAATAATTGAGTTTGTTAAAAAAACCTCATCTGCTTTTTGCATTTCAAAAGGAGAAATTGAAGTTTCCGAAATGGAATACGCTTCGTTTTTAGTCAAAATTTCAATAACTTTTTTCCTAACAATTCCTTTAATACATCCTTCCTCTAAAGCTGGCGTCTTAATCTCGTTTCCTTTTACAATAAAAATATTAGCATTTGATGCCTCTACGACTCCTTTTCTCTCATTAATAAGGACACAATTATCCAACTCGTTTTCATCCATAAAAATACTCGCCAAGGTGTTCAACATCCTGTTTGTAGTTTTTACTGTAGATAACAACCCTGAATAATTATAAAAATCTTTAAAAAGATCGACTCTATATGCTTTCTTTTTTTGATACGTATTTTCAGAAACTTCAATTAAAAAATCTACTTCATTAGTTAGCGGAGTATAGAAGCCTCCATCTTTTCTAAAAATAGTTAATCGTACTCTCGTTTTTGAAAAATCATCTTGCACCGTTGCGGTTTTAAGAATTTCTTGTTCTAAAAACTCTAATGTAAATTCCATCGGTATCTCCATACGCAACATACGCATAGATGCCATCAACCTAAAATAATGGTCTTCCCAAAAAACAATCGTATTATTTTGAATATTCAACGTTTCAAAAATAGCGTCGCCATATTTAAAAGCCCTATTATTAGAGGTCATTGAAAATTCTGACTGCTTGATAAGTTTTCCGTTAAAATTTAACATAAGATGTGTTTAAATTAATGCTAGGCAAAATTAAATGAAAAGTTATAAATAAACAATATAGTTTCGTTTTAAAAACAAAAAAAAGCTTCATAAAAATTATGAAGCTTTAAATTATAAAATTTAGATACTTTTATGCACCTATGGTATGTTTTAATTCATCTATTTGATTTTCCCAAAGCATTTTTGCCTCTTCTACCTCTTCTTCATCATCCGCAAAATCTGTAACGATTAAAGAAACATCCTTTGTTAGTGCATCAACTTCAATTCTAAATTCAAAATAACTCTCATCTCCTTCACTTTCTACCCATTTATATTTAATTTTTTGATCATTTTTACTACTTACAATTGTAGCTTCTTCTTCTACGTCATCCCATGTGAAAACAATCGTCTTACCTCTTGAATTTACTTTATCAGCAAACCACTCCTCTAATCCTGATGGAGTTGCAAAATAGGTATACAACATATTAGCAGATGCATGTATTGGAAATTCAATTTCAAATTTAATCTTTGACATTTCTTCGTTTATTTGATGGACAATATAGTTAAATATTCTATTTAAAAAAAATTAAAAAGTTGTCTTGCAACAATACAAAAAAATACTATATTTGCAGCCGCGTAACCGAGGCGAGGTAGCTCAGTTGGTTAGAGCGTCGGATTCATAACCCGGAGGTCACGAGTTCAAATCTCGTTCTCGCTACAAAAAACCCAAAACAACTGTTTTGGGTTTTTTATTGCTATTTTTTTTTAACCGTATATATTACTATTTTTACACATTCTTTAGCAATCTATTCACTAAAAGATTTACACTCAGCAGTTATCGGTTTATTCAATACAACTTCTTCTACTATTTTTTCTTTTTTAATCCCTATTCCCAAACTATTTTTCACTGTTTTAAGCTTCTATAAATACGATTTTAATTCAGTTTTTTTAGATATTTCACATGATCAAAAGCAATAATTAAGTATTTAGCCTGCTTATTTATTAAGGGCGCTATAGCTTCCTAAACTTTAGGTGCTCATAGCTGAAATTGATCATCAATAGTTTATTTTTTTATACAATCTGTAGTGTATGCCAATCTGCTGAATTCCAAAAGAGGCTCCTTTTTGTATAAACCCCTCCTTTAAATAAAAATCTAACGCAATTTCTCTAGCATTACACCAAAGAGTATTGATTTTCTTTTCTCTTAAATGACTAAAAGAATATTGGAGCATTAGCCTCCCAAACCCTTTACCTCTCGCACTTGGCAAAGTTGCCATTCCTCTTAATTGGTATTGTGACGCATCAAATAGCTTATTTGTCGTTTTCATAAAACTAGAAATCCCTTTTAATTCATCATCTTCAAAAACTCCTAAGTGAAAGGTCTCTGAATCAAAATCTCCAGAAAATTGAACTGGCAAGTCAATTCCTTTACGTAAAGTCTCTAATCTAATAGCATATGTTTCTTCTGTAGAAATCTGTTTTATTACGACCATAACTATTTTGAAGTATTTTTTTTGTTAAAAATACAATTTAATCCATATTGAGAGACATTCAATTGCAAAAGAAAATAGGTCACATATCATTCCTGTTTTGCAAACAACAAATATAAAAAACCCTGCTCAATTATTAAAAGAACACGTTTTAAAGCTGGTTAACTACCCAAACTATGAATATATTGTTGCTTTTACTGATAAAAATAAGGTTGGCATTCCTATCTTCTGGTAAGCTTCACTAAATATATTAGCGAAAGCAGTACTCTGTATTCTCTAATTATTAACGAGAACTATAGAGTAAAATACTGGTAAACAATTATTTAATTGTATCTAAAAATACGTGAAACTTAAAGAATATGAAGCTATTAAATTGAACACCCACAAGACAATACAAAGTCGTATATATTCCATTATAACGAAGAGGCTTACATCTATGAGTTTCATTTCCTGAAAGTTACAGGTAATGACAAAAAAAATATTAATTTTTTATAAAAAAACCCTTGTAGAATCAAAGAATGCTGCTATCTTTGCATCTCTATACCACGCGAAAGTAGCTCAGTTGGTAGAGCGTCAGCCTTCCAAGCTGAATGTCGCCAGTTCGAACCTGGTCTTTCGCTCAAAAAAACCGAAACAATTGTTTCGGTTTTTTTATGCGTTATAGTTTCTGCAATTTACTTCCAAAAAGCAACAATAAAATAATTGGTACTGCCAATAAACCAACCACTGATAAATGCTCAGATATTAACCTTGGAAATAGTAATAGTGTAATTGTAAACCCGCCAATTGCACCGCCTAAATGGGCAGAATGACCAACATTACCTAATTGCTTCTTCATTCCGTAAATAGAATACAACAAGTATCCTACACCAAACACATAGGCAGGAATAGGAATTGGTAAAGGGAACATCATTAATGTCATATCTGGATACAATAATATGGCACTATATAAGATTCCAGAAACCGCACCAGAAGCACCTACGGCACTGTAATATGGTTCTGATTTATGATAAAACAACGAATACATATTTCCCACCAATAAACTACCTACATAAATTATCAAGAAATTAGTTGCTCCTAAGATGTTCGCAACGATATCTCCAAACAAATACAGTGCATACATATTAAAGGCTAAATGCATCCAATCAACATGTAAAAAGCCAGAAGTAAACATCCTTACTTTTTCTCCGTTTAATATTTTTCCTACCTGAAACTTATACGTATCCAAAAAAGAGTACTCCTTAAACCCTTTCATAGACATTAAAACATTGGCGATAATAACTCCTAATACAAATCGATTCATTCTTACTAATATATTTACTTACAAACTTAATGCAAAACTATCTAATAGATTGACTTCTATATCATAAAATTATATCCGATATTTGCAGCTAATAATTAAATATGCATAAACTCATTTTTCACTTAGTGTTCCCAATAATTTGGGTATTCTCAAAATTACCCTTTAGAATATTGTATATTATTTCTGACGGAATTTATTATTTGTTGTTTTATATTATTAGATATCGAAAAACGGTTGTCTTAAGTAATTTACGATTGTCTTTCCCTTCTAAATCAGACAAGGAAATAAAATTGATTAGGAAACGTTTTTTTAAGCACTTTACAGATGTTTTTATAGAAAGCATAAAGAGTTTCTCTATTAGTAAAGAAGAGATGCAAAAAAGATATCATTATAAAAATCCAGAAGTAGTCAATCAAGTTGCTAAAGAAGGTAGAAGCATTATTTTACTCGGATCGCATTATGCAAACTGGGAATGGCTTATGTCTTCTCCGATTGTTTTAAATATTGAAATATTTGGTGCATACACAAAACTTGAAAACAAATATTTTGAAAAAGCAATAAAAAAAAATAGAACTAAATATGGAGTGATTGGGTTTAAAACATCAGAGTTTATTAAATACATGTTGGCTAATGTTCAAAACAAAAGACAAGGTTTATATATATTACTAAGCGATCAATCTCCACAAATAGAAAAAACATATTATTGGAAAGAGTTTTTAGGCGTAAAAGTTCCAATTCATACTGGAGCAGAAATGTTAGCTAAAAAATTTGATTGTGCTGTAATTAATTACAGTTGTAGAAAAATAAAAAGAGGCTATTACGAAATTGATTTTGAAACCATTACTACAACTCCAAAAGAATTTGATGATTATCAAATAATGGATACATATTTAGAAATTACTGAAAAATTAATTCGCAAAGAGCCAGCCTATTATTTATGGTCTCACAAACGTTTTAAGCACAAAGATAAAGCACCAAAATAAAGAAAACATTGAGTTACTGAAGTGAATTCAGTAACTCAATGTTTTCTATTAGTTAGCAAACCATTTTTTAACCAATTCTTTTTCTATTGAATTGAATGTTTTGTGCTTATAGTCATTATTTACAGCATCGTAATCATACGCTTGCTTCCATTCATTCACATTCTTGCAAACAGCCTTTAAACCATCGCAAATAAAGTCCACTTCCGCATCGGTAATACTTGGGTGAATAGACAAACGAACCCAACCTGGTTTCTCTACAGAGCAGCCTTCAATTATTTGTTTTTCTATTGCTTTAGATGTTTGCTGATCTACATTTAACAAGAAATGCCCATAGGTTCCTGCACAAGAGCATCCACCACGAGTTTGAATACCAAATCTGTCATTTAACAACTTAACTATTAAATTAAAATGTACATCATTAACATAAAATGAAAAGATACCAAGACGGTCTCTATGTGTAGGTGCTAAAATAGTTGCATTCTCTATTGATTCTAAACACGTAAATAATTTAGCATTGATTTCCTCTTCTCTATCATGAATTTTATCCGTTCCCATTTTTTCTTTCAACTGCACACACAATGCAATTTTAATGGCTTGTAAAAAAGCAGGCGTTCCACCATCCTCACGCGTTTCTACATCATCAAAATAATCGTGACCACCCCAAGGGTTTGTATAGCTTACCGTGCCTCCTCCAGGATTGTCTGGTACCAAGTTTTTATATAAGTTCTTATTGAAAATCAACACTCCTGATGTTCCTGGCCCTCCTAAAAATTTATGTGGAGAAAAGAAAATTGCGTCTAAATACGCATCTGTATCTTCTGGGTGCATGTCAATATCTACATACGGTGCAGAACATGCAAAATCTACAAAACACAACCCGTTATGCGCGTGAATTATTTTTGCAATTCTATGATAGTCTGTTTTTATTCCAGTAACATTAGAACAAGAAGTAATAGAGGCTATTTTTAATGTTCTATGTTCATTTTCTTTAAGTACTCTTTCAAAGCTGTTAAAACAAATTAATCCGGCATCATCACAAGGAATTACAACAACATCTGCAATTGTTTCCAGCCAAGATGTCTGATTAGAATGATGCTCCATGTGAGATACAAAAACTACAGGTCTTACTTCATCTGGAATTGTAGTATACTCTTTTAAGCGTTCATTCACTTTTAATCCTAAGATTCTTTGAAATTTATTTACAACACCCGTCATTCCAGAACCCTCTGTAATTAAGACATCGTTATCCCCTGCGTTAACATGACGTTTAATGATGTTTCTAGCTTCGTGATATGCTAATGTCATCGCAGCTCCACTCGTAGACGTTTCTGTATGTGTATTTGCAACAAATGGCCCAAAATCGTTTAACAGTTTTTCTTCAATTGGGCGATATAATCTTCCACTAGCTGTCCAATCTGTGTACACTAAATTTTGTGTTCCATAAGGAGATTCAAATGTCTGATCAACACCTACAATGTTGTTTCTAAATTGACTGAAATATTTCTCTAATGATTCCATTTTCTACCTAATTAAAATAACCTAAACCTTCCTCCGAACACAAGTGTATTCTCTATAAAAGAAAAACTCTGTGAAGCAGAATCTAATGTGCTTTTTGTTGTTCTAATATTTGACATATTTATATACCCCACCTTCAAATCAGACTGTATAAAAAAATGCTTTAAGAAGGTGATATTCACTCCAACACTCGCAGAGACACCCCAGCCAGCTACATGAAATTCATCATACCTTTCTTTATTCAATAGTTTTGTGTTTGACTTCGGGAATAAAATTCCTGCGCCTATTCCTTCTGTTAAATTTAATTGCAAATTTTTCGAATCTATCCCTAATAAAGAACTAAAGTCATCAAAACGCTTCACTTCTGCATTGATATAATTCAACCCATCTGTATGCTCAAAAGTTAAAAAATCTTCTACCAGATTAATAGACTCATTGCTGTATACTTTATCATATATAGAACCTGTATTTATGCTTCCGTTTATCATCACGTTTTGACCTGTATTCATGACATACTTCATGTGATCTACCCCTATAGAAATGGTGTAGTTTTCTTTGAAAAAATATCCAATTCTATAATTTGTTTGCGGAATTGTAATACGATCTAACCTAAAATATGGATTGAAACCAAACTTTGTTGGTCTATCGTTTGCTGTTACATCTGATAATGTAAAATCATAGTTTTCTCCTTTAAAATGGATGTCAGAATTAGAATACGTTCCTCTATTCCAGCCCCAATACGCATAAAACTTCCCTTTATTTGTGATTTTTTCATCAACTGGCTCTTGGGCAACCATTTTGCCACTAAGAAGCAATATTATAATTGCTGTTACAATTTTTAATGTTTTTTTATGCAATAACATCTTCAATCTCTTTTATAAATCTTTTTGCTAACGAATCTGCACTTTCTTGTGAGGTGCTTTCTGTATAAATTCTAATAATTGGTTCTGTATTCGATTTACGTAAATGAACCCATTCCTCTGCAAAATCAATTTTCACACCGTCAATTGTATGTGTGTTTTCATGTTGATATTTAGCAGCCATTGTTTCCAATACTTGATCAACATTTATTTGCGGAGTTAACTGAATTTTGTTCTTACTCATAAAATAACTAGGATACGAATCTCTTAATTCTTTACAAGACATCTCTTGATTTGCTAAGTGCGATAAAAATAAGGCAACACCTACTAAAGAATCTCTACCATAATGCGAAGCTGGATAAATAATCCCTCCATTTCCTTCTCCACCAATTACGGTATTGGTTTCTTTCATTGCAATCACAACATTTACTTCTCCTACTGCACTTGCAGTATAGGTTCCGCCATGTTTTTCTGTAACATCTCTCAATGCTCTAGATGAAGATAAATTAGAAACTGTATTTCCGCCACCTAATTTACCCAATACATAATCTGCACAAGCAACTAATGTATATTCTTCTCCAAACATAGACCCGTCTTCAGAGATTAATGCCAAACGATCTACATCTGGATCAACCACAATTCCGAAGTCTGCTTTTTCTTTTACTACTAACTCAGAGATATCTGTTAAATGTTCTTTTAATGGTTCTGGATTATGAGGAAACTCTCCGTTTGGCTCACAATACAACTCAACACATGCTACATTTAATTCTTTTAATAACGCCGGAATGAAGATTCCGCCAGTAGAATTCACACCATCAACGACCACTCTAAAATTAGCTTTCTGAATCGCTTCAACATCTACCAACTCTAAGTTTAAAACCTCTTGAATGTGCTTCTTTAAATAACTACTATCTTTTGTGTATGTTCCTAAATCATCAACGGCTGCAAAACTAAAATCTTCGTTTTCTGCTTTCGTTAAAATCAACGCTCCTTCTGCTCCATTTAAAAACTCTCCTTTTTCGTTTAATAACTTTAAAGCATTCCATTCTTTTGGATTGTGAGAAGCAGTTAAGATAATTCCTCCATCAGCTTTTTCTAACGGAACAGCAATCTCTACTGTTGGTGTTGTAGAAAGACCTAAATCAACCACGTTAATTCCTAAACCAACTAGTGTGTTTGCAACTAGGCTAGAAATCATTTTCCCAGAAATACGAGCATCTCTACCTATAACTACAGTGATTTTTTCTTTATTTTTATTTCTTTCAATAATAAAAGCTCCATAAGCAGCTGCAAATTTTACGGCATCAATTGGTGTTAAATTATCACCAGTCTTTCCACCTATAGTACCTCTAATTCCTGATATTGATTTTATTAATGTCATTGTTTTTTTTTATTCGCTAAACAAAGATAATTTTTATTCTATAATTTTTGATTGATTTTAGAATGAATTAATCATAAAGTGTAAGGCACAAAAAAAACGTCGTTGATTTCTCAACGACGTTTTAAATATGAATTAAGAAAAGGGCTTATTTACCTTCTTCCATTTTCTTCTTTAATGCAGCTAATCCACTAATATCACCAAGAGTAGTTTTTTCTGCATCCACAGCTTTCTTAGAAGCTACTTTTACATTTTTCTTCTCTTCAGCTCTAAAGTTTGCTGAGTGAGAAACTACAACTCTTCTGTATTCTTTAGAAAACTCTAAAACTTTGAATTGTGCAGTATCTCCTTTACCTAATTTTCCACCATCTTCCTTGTCTAAATGACGACTTGGTGCAAAACCTTCAACTCCATCAGCAAATGCTATTGTAGCTCCTTTATCGTTCTTTTCAGAAACAGTTCCTTCATGAACAGAGTCTATAGCGTATGTTGCTTCATGAGCATCCCAAGGGTTATCTTGAGTTTGTTTGTGTCCTAAGTTTAACTTACGACCTTCAACATCTAATTCTAATACTTGAACATCTAATTTATCACCTACAGTTACGAAATCTGATGGGTGCTTAATTTTCTTAGTCCAAGATAAATCAGAAATATATACCAATCCATCAATTCCTTCTTCTAACTCAACAAACACACCAAAATTAGTGTAGTTTCTTACAGTACCAGAATGCGTAGAACCAACAGGATATTTAGTTGTAATATCTGTCCAAGGATCTGGATGTAATTGTTTCATCCCAAGAGACATTTTTCTTTCTTCTCTATCTAACGTTAAAATTTGCGCTTCAACAGTATCTCCAACTTTTACGAAATCTTGTGCAGAACGTAAGTGTGTAGACCAAGACATTTCAGAAACGTGAATTAAACCTTCAACTCCTTCTGAAACTTCGATAAATGCACCGTAGTCAGCTAAAACAACAACTTTACCAGTTACTTTATCACCAATTTTTAAATCAGTATTTAAAGCTTCCCAAGGATGCGCAGATAATTGTTTTAATCCTAATTGAATTCTAGATTTGTTATCATCAAAGTCTAAAATTACAACGTTTAATTTTTGATCTAACTCAACAACCTCATTCGGGTGGTTAATTCTAGACCAAGATAAATCAGTAATGTGAACTAATCCATCTACACCACCTAAATCAACAAAGACACCATAAGAAGTAATGTTTTTAACAACACCTTCTAATACTTGTCCTTTTTCTAATTGACCGATGATTTCTTTTTTCTGTATTTCTAAATCAGCTTCGATTAATGCTTTATGAGAAACTACAACGTTTTTAAATTCGTGGTTGATTTTCACAACTTTGAATTCCATTGTTTTCTCTACATATTGATCGTAGTCACGGATTGGTTTAACATCAATTTGAGATCCTGGTAAGAATGCTTCGATTCCGAAAACATCTACAATCATACCACCTCTAGTTCTACACTTCACAAAACCGTTAACGATTTCTCCTGTTTCATGTGCATTGTTAACTCTATCCCATGCTTTGATTACACGAGCTTTTTTGTGAGATAATACTAATTGACCAGAGCTATCTTCTCTTTTATCAACTAATACCTCTACCGTATCCCCAACAGCTAAACTTGGGTTATAACGGAATTCGTTTAATGAAATAACTCCTTCAGATTTAGAATTGATGTCAATAATTACATCTCTTTCTGTTAATCTTATTACTGTTCCTTCAATAACATCACGTTCATTTACGAAACCTACTGTTCCTTCTAACGCTTTTTCAAATTCAGCTAATTTACCTTCATCAACAGCTTCAATACCTTCTTCGTATTTGTGCCAATCAAAGTTTGCTAAAAATTCTTGTGGGTTCACTGTCTCAACAGCTACTGGTGTTACTGCCTCTTCAGCAGTGTTTTTTGTTTCTTCAGACATTCTGAAATTACTTTGTATCTTATTGCTATCCAGATTCTTAACGATAATAACTTTAAGAGTTGTTTATATTAAATAAATTTTCTTAATTCCTTTTATAAATCTGTTCTCGTAAAAAGGAGTGCAAATGTACAAAATTTATTAAATAAAACAATTGAAATTATAAAGATTATTATTGCGATAACTACCTAATAATCAACCGCGTTATGCAATCCAATTTTTAAACTCTTTTACACGCTCTCTACTTACTATAATTTCAGTCTCGGTGTATGAATTTAAAATGATTTTTAATCGACTATTTGTATAGGCAACAATATCTTTTATGGCATTAATCTGAACAATAAATGTTCTATTTACTCTAAAGAAATTTTCTGGATCTAATTCTGTCTGCACTTGCTCTAACGCTCCATCTATCAAATAGTTTCTATGTGTGTTTGTATGTAAATAGGTTGCTTTATGTTCGCTGTAAAAACACTCAATATCTTCTGATGATATTATTTTTAAATGCTGACCTACTTTAATTGTATATCTCTTTTTATATTTTCTGTCGATTGGGTTTACTAATAACCTTTTAATGTCATCGAAATTTAACTGCACATCTGACTGCTTAATCTGTTGATTTTTATACTTATATACTGCGGTCTTTAACTCATCTTCATCAATTGGCTTTAGTAAATAGTCTATACTATTTAATTTGAATGCTTTTAAAGCGTATTCATCATATGCGGTTGCGAAAATTATAGCACTAGAAATTTGAACGTGTTCAAATATTTCAAAAGACAACCCATCAGACAACTGAATGTCTAAGAAAATTAAATCTGGGTGTTCGTTTTCTTGAAACCATGCGATAGACTCTTCTACCGAGTGCAGCATTTCATGTACTTGAACTCCTAAATCATCCAACATTCTACTTAATCTTCTTGCTGCTGGCTTTTCGTCTTCTATGATTAATACGTTCATCCTTTTCTTTTATCTATTTTTATTCATTTCTTCTTTAATCTTTCGCTCTTCCCAGTTTTTACTGAAGAGAAAATTAAATCGATACGTTCTTAGTGCATGTAAAATTAAAATAACAGACCACCAGAAAAACAATCTATAGTTACTAATATCTGTAAAAGTTTCAATAACAGAATCTCCGTATTCTATATCTTTATAAATTCTTCTTCCAATAAAAAAAAGATGTATCACACTATAAAATGCGACATGCTTGTAGAACTTCTTTAACTCTTCTACTCTTTTTTTAGCCCGTTCAAATTTATTCACCTTGTCTATGATTTCCATAATTTAGTTGCTTTTATTTTGATCCATCAATTCTTTAATCTTTCGCTCTTCCCAGTTTTCACCTAATAAGGTTTGAGAACCAAACACGTTTAAAGCATGAAAACAAACCCCAATTCCCCACATAAGCCAAACACCATAAATACCCATGTCAGAAAATATTTCGGTAACTGATTTATCTTCTGTAATACCATCAATAATCTGAGTGATACTTAAAAACAAGTTTACAACAACATATACGCTTAAATGAATATAAAATTCTTTTAATTCTGTGATCCTTTCCTTAGCTCGTAAATATCTTTCTTCTTTAGTAACTGAGTTCATTTTATTGCTGATTTAATTTGTCTTTATCCATAATCTCTTTCAGCTTTTTTTCCTCCCAGTTTCTCCCAAATAAAGAATTAAACCCGAAAACACCTAACCAATGAAAGAAAACCCCAATCCCCCAAAAAACCCATGTAGAATACACTCCAAAGTTAGAAAAAGCTTCCCCAAAAGTATCTCCATCATCAGAGGTTAATCCATAAATTATAATACTACTTAAAAATAAATTTACGAGTATATATATTGCGAAATGAACATAAAATCCTTTTATTTTCTCTACTCTTTTCTTAGCTCGTAAATATTTCAATCCCTCTATTGTTTCTCTATCTTCCATCATACTAAAATGTTATTTCCAATTATTGTTTTTATTTTCTTCTCTATCCATAGCTTGTTTAATCTTTCGCTCTTCCCAATTTTCACCAAACAGAGATGACTTAAAGCCCATAACCACTAGCCAGTGTAGAAACACTCCCATTCCCCAACCAAATAATGAAAACCAAAAATAATGAAACCCTGGCACAAACATAAGGTTGGTAATAATTATGATGGGCATCGTAAAAACAAATACTGCCGCATGCACATAAACTTCTTTTACTTTTTCAACCTCTTTTTTAGCTCGTAAATATTTTCTTCCTTCTATTGTTTCTCTATCTTCAATCATACTAACTATTTTTCCAGTTGTTACTCTTTTTCTCTTCCTCCATCAACTCTTTAATCTTCTTATCTTCCCAGTCTCTTCCTAAAAACGGATTGTAACTATAGGTATCCATTGCGTGAAAAGTCAAGCCCATTCCCCAACCAAACATTGGAAACCAAAACCAGTAAAACTGTGGTGAAAATGTAAGATTAATATAGATTAAAAAAGGAATTACAATGCAGTACATAATTAGATTTGCATAAAACCCTTTAATCTTATTCACTTGCTCTCTAGCTTTTAAATATTTTTGTTCTTGTTGATAATTCGACTGCATGTGCTCTCTTTTTAAAATATTACTCCCAATTAGACGTATCATCGTCTTCTTTCATTAATTTATTAATCTTTTTACTTTCCCAATCTCTTCCTAAAATAGGATTGTAATTATATACATCTAATCCGTGAAATAACACTCCAATTCCCCAACCAAACATTGGAAACCAAAACCAGTGGAATTGTGGCGATACATATAGGTTGATAAAAACTAAAAAAGGGATAACAATACAATAAGAGGTAACGTTTTGATAGAACTCTTTTAATTTCTCTACTTTTTCTACGGCTCTTACGTAACTCGAATTCTGTATGTCTTCAGTGTACATAATATTATTATTTTTTGTTAATAATGGCAAGCTTACCTTAAATGTTTTTTTGTCGTTTACGATGCTAACACTTCTCTTGGTAAGTAATCGATACCTATCTGTTATATTTTTCAATCCTATTTTGGTGCTTTTACCAATAGCTTCTTTTGGATTGACATTATTTTCTATAATTAAGCTTCCATTTTCTTCAAATATCCTTAAAATTAAAGGCTTATTTGAGGATACTACATTGTGTTTTACCGCGTTTTCCAGTAACAACTGTAATGACAATGGTACAATCCTTAATTCATCATTAGAGGTTTCTGTCGGAATTTCAAATTGAATCCCTTCTTCAAAACGCATTTGTAATAACTCCATGTAAGCACTTGCGAATTTCAGTTCTTCAGACAACGGAATTAACTCTTTATTTTTTTGCTCCAAAACATACCGGTATACTTTAGACAACTTTGTTGTGAATCGTTCTGCTTGCTTTGGATTTTCCCCAATTAATGACGTCAACACATTTAAGCTATTGAACAAAAAGTGTGGGTCAATTTGGTTTTTTAATGATTCGAACTTTGCAGTTTCTGTCTTTGCTACAATCTCTTGCTTATTACTTTTTACATTTGCTGCCTTTTTCCACTCTAACATAAAACCTCTTGCATGCATAAAAGTAGAGACACCAAAAGAAAAAATCATCCAGAAAAGATGAATCCAAACCATTGGAAACTCAAAAAACATACTAGGATCTCGCTCTTGAATTACAATAAACAAAATGTAATTGATTACTAAAATTACAGGAACTGTATAGAGTATTGTTGCTAAAACACCCGATAGCACTCTTTCTTTTGTACTGGTAACCCAACTCCATTTAGAACTTAAATACTCATTCATTACCCCTTGTCCAAAACCCAATGTAAACGAGTACATTGCAGAAATCCCCATTGTAATAAGCAATGTTTTTACTGAATACTCTCCATTAAAAATAAAAAAGAAAAGCCCAAAAACAAGCGTAATTTTAATGGCTACTAAAAAACCTTCTTTAAGCTTTAGTGAGGTGAATATTTTATTTGAAGTTTTCATGTATTGTGTAATTTATCAGGAATGTTGAATCTTTAATTTAGACTTGAAAATAATATTAGAACCGAATCTCTAAAGTTACATTTTTATCAGCAACTACAAACTTTGCAGTATCATATTCTGGCGGGCCATAACTAATTGGATTATTAGAAATTCCATAATCTTCTAATGGCATTCCGTTTGCTTCAAAATCCATTTTTTTATTACTATTGGCGTCATGGAAACAAGTAATAGCATATTCCCCAGAAGCTACATCGGTAAAAATCACTGTACTTTTTTTCCCTTTTACGGTACTTAATTGTGTTTGAACTGGTTTTACCATAAAGCCTTCCTTTGTAAACAAAGCGTAATTTACAGTTCCTTTATCACTAGTAACATTTGGTACAGTTACAGTAATAGTTTGTTTTGTAGCGGATTCCGTTTTTGGTGTTTGCATTGATGCTTGATATACAACTAGGAATGCGAAAATTGCTATGAATACTTTCATGATTTCTTTTTTTATGATACTGAAATAAATACAGCACCTATTAATTATACAGCAAAGATGCAATGGTAATTATCTTTTAAAAATTAAAAGAAACCGAATTGTGTTTTTTTACGGATGAATTGTAGAATAGAATTAATTTAAGGATTTTCTGTAGGTATGCAAAGCGCTGTCTCTTGCAGATTGATACCAAAGACAACTTCACACCTCAACTAAAGAAAGGTTTAATTCTGGTGTTGCTTCTAATGAATAAACACCTTAATGATTAGGGAACAGAATTATTTATTATAAATATTTTGTGATTTTCTTACTCATTGGCTTGGTTAAAGACCAATAATAATCAATTAAGCCACCATTCTCATCAACCAAGTATTTTTGAAAATTCCATTTTACTGAAGAGTTTTTTACGCCATTATTTTCTTTTTTAGTCAACCAAGTATATAACGGGTGTTGATTGTCTCCTTTTACATCCACTTTTTCTGTAATTAAAAAAGTAACTCCGTAATTGATTTCACAAAACGACTGTATCTGCTCTACTGATCCTGGCTCTTGGTTTCCAAATTGATTAGAAGGAACTCCAATAACCATCAATTTGCCTTTATATAATTCATATAATTTCTGTAACCCTTCATATTGTGGTGTGAAACCACACTCTGAGGCTACGTTTACAAACAAAATCTTCTTCCCTTCGTAATCTTTCAAATTAATTTCTGAACCAGAAATGCTATTTATTTTAATTGAATAAAAATCGGTATTAGAATCCATAGTTTGAGATGTTACTTGACACGTAATTAAAAATACACTTATAATAGAAATAATTTGTTTCATAATAATGAATATAAAAAATACAATATACGCGTTTCATTTAAAATAAAAATTGTTTTCACTGTAACATTTTCTAAATTTGAACTACTTATAATCGGAAACTAATTAAATACTAAAAGTGCAGAAAGATTTAGAATCTAAATTTCTGGTTGATTTTGAAAAAAATCAAAACATCGTACATAAGGTTTGTAGAATTTATACTACAAATCAAGATGCACATAATGACTTATTTCAAGAAGTTACGATTCAACTATGGAAAAACTACAGCAAGTTTAGAGGAGAAGCTAAGTTTAGTACTTGGATGTACCGCGTAGCATTAAACACTGCCATTTCTTTATATAGAAAATCAACAAGAACTATAAAAACACTAGACATTAGTGATGTTTCATACAAGGTTCAATCTTTAGAATACGACGATACTGAAGAACAACAATTGAAGTCTTTGTATAAAGCTATTCAAGGGTTAAGCGATATTGAAAAAGCGTTGATTTTTTTATATTTAGAGAACAAGCCTTATAAAGAAATCGCTGAAGCTTTAGGTATTACCCAAGTAAATGCAAGAGTGAAAATGAACAGAGCTAAAGATAAATTAAGAAACATATTAAACCCATAGATTATGGATTTAGAATCATACAAAAAAACGTGGGAAAATCAACCCGAAGAGACCAAGTCGGTTTCTAAAATTGATATTTACAAGATGGCACATTCAAAATCGTCATCAGTTGTAAAATGGATTTTCATTATTGGACTTTTAGAGTTGATTTTTTGGTCAGGACTAAACCTGCTTGTGCCAGATAGTTACATAAAAGTATACACGGATTTTAATCTTGTAGATTTCTTAAACTACTACTTCATCTTGCACTACATCGTAATTGCATTGTTTTTAGTTTTATTTTATAAAAATTACGCGAGTGTGTCTGTTGTAGACAACACAAAAAGATTAATGAACAAAATTTTACGTGTTCGAAAAACCGTGAAATATTATGTCTACTATAATTTAGGTGGATTTGTATTGGTTACTATTATTGTAAATTCTGTGATGTTTTCAAATCCTGAGATACTTACAGAAACCATGAACCCTCAACATTTAAATGTGGACATGAACGCCATACTAACAGTCACATTAGTTGCTCAAATTATAGTGCTTTTAGTAATGCTATTACTTTTATGGCTCTTTTATAAAGTAACGTATGGTACACTTTTAAAGAAACTAAACAAAAACTATAAAGAGTTAGATAGTTTAGATGATCTAAACTAAAACAAAAAAACCTGCTAAATAGCAGGTTTTTTTGTTTTAAAAATTTTTCAATTCTATCAGTAATTTTTCGAGCATTTCTGCTGTAAAATCTAGATGGGTTACAATTCTAATTTTTCCTTCTCCCATAGAAATTAGTGAAATTCCTTTCGATTCCATTTTTGCAATAAAGTCCATCGGGTCAATACGTTCATCTACATAAAAGATAACAATATTTGTTTCTATTGGCTCTACTTTCTTTACATAAGAACACGTTTCTAAAAGGGCACCAATCTTTTTAGCTCTAGAATGATCATCTGCCAAACGAGCTACATTATTATCCAACGCATAGATTGCTGCTGCTGCTAAAAACCCAGCTTGTCTCATCGCTCCGCCAAATAACTTTCGTACGCGTAACGCTTTTGCAATATGCTCTTTAGTTCCTAACAAAATAGAACCTACCGGTGCACCTAACCCTTTAGACAAACAAATTGAAATGGTATCAAACAGCGCTCCATATTGTTGTGGTGTTTCGTTTTTTGCAACAAGCGCATTAAACAATCTAGCGCCGTCTAAATGGAAAGCCAACTTGTTTTCTTTAGAGATTTTTTGAATCTTTTTCAATTCTTCAAAATCCCAACAAGCGCCTCCTCCTTTATTCGTTGTATTCTCTATACAAACCAATTTATTATACGGCACATGGATATCTGCTCTCCCAGAAACGGCGACTTTTAATTGTTCTGCCGTAAACATTCCTCTCTCTCCATCAATTAAATGAGACGTTACACCTGAGTTAAATGCGGCTCCACCACCTTCATAATTATACACATGCGCCCATTTATCACAAAACATTCTATCTCCTGGATGTGTGTGTATTTTTATTGCAGTTTGATTCGCCATGGTTCCCGAAGGAAAAAACAACGCGTCTTCCATGCCAAAAAGTTTAGCAACTTTATCTTGCAATTCGTTTACCGTTGGGTCCGATTTAAAGACATCATCTCCAACTTTAGCATTCATCATTGCATCCAACATTCCTTTTGTTGGCCTAGTAACCGTATCGCTTATTAAATCTATTTTCATTTGTATATATTAATTCATTCCAATTGGAGAACCATCTGGAATTTTTGGTGACCTTACTCTTTTATATTTTGAGGGTGCTTTTTTAAAGTCGTTGATAGATTTTAAAAAGGCAATATCGTACATTTTCTGAACTCCTTTCATTTTTCTAGAACCCAACCAGTTCGATAACTCATCCAACTTGTAGTTTACAATCGCAGTTACTTGCTTGTAGCTCGAAGCACTAGCAGCCAACCCAAATAATTGATTCAGCACTTGTGAATTTACTACATTTTGCAACTCTTGATGGTACTTGTTTTTATGTGATTTTTTAAAAGAGCTGTCAAACACTTCATCAATCACTTCAACCAAACCTAATTGCGACGCATCTAAACTTTTATGTAATACCAAACGAGAGGCTCTTTGTGGGTGTAACAAAAAGCTTAACGATAATTCAGAAGATGTTTCTACAGCGCTATAAGGATCAAACTCTGGTCCTACTTTACTTTTAAAAGATTCTCTTGTTCTTCCATACCCCTTCGCTCTTGGTGGGAAAAGGTTCAGTTTAGAAATTGGAATTGCCAATGTTTGAACATCAATAGTTCTCAATAATGCTTTTAAAGCGTTTCTTTCTTCAGAACCTGAAACCCTTTTCACAATCGTTTGATTCCCTCCTTTTACAGCATAATTATAATCCAAACCTCCAATAATTTTAGAAACTGCTTCTACTTGATATCGATGTAAAAAGTAGACAGGCACAAAAACATCTTCTAATACAGAATATGGCTGACCAGATTTAATATTGTCTGAAGAAAATTGCTCAATTGCATTTTTTCTTATTTCTAAGATATCATTCAATTCATCAGCTGCATTTTTTCCATTATCCCATAAATGAGCATAGGCATGCGCACTTCCTGGTGATCTAGCATCTTGATCAGAGACATACCGCAATCCTTTTGAAAAAGCATCAGTTAAAATACGTTGTAACCCTTGTTTTTCGTTCTTATTAAACTGTTGATACGCATAAGCAACTGTTACCTTATCCCAAACACCAATATTCGTAGCATAGGCATTAGAAAAATCTATCTTTCCGTTTTTTAAAGAAAACTGCGGATGTGGATAATCCATTACTGATGCTCTATTATTTGTACTTGCAGCAAAATTATGTGCAAAGCCAATGGTATGTCCAACTTCATGTGCAGACAATTGTCTAATTCTTGCCAATGCCATTTCTAATGCAAATGCATCATCAGGAGTATTTGTAGCGTATGGAGCTTGCAAAGCTTGTGCTATTAAAAAATCTTGACGAATTCTAAGAGAACCTAAACTCACATGTCCTTTTATGATCTCTCCAGTTCTAGGGTCAGAAATACTACTTCCATAACTCCATCCACGAGTAGATCTATGCACCCACTGAATTACATTGTATCTTAAATCTAAAAGATCCGCACCTTTAGGTAACATTTTAACCTGAAACGCATCTTTATAACCAATTGCTTCAAAAGCTTGATTCCACCATCTTGCACCGTCTAATAAGGCCGATCTGATCGGTTCTGGCGTTCCTGGATCTAAATAATAAATAATTGGCTCAACCGCTTCGCTAATTGCGGCAGTTGGATTCTTCTTTTCTAACCGATGGCGATACATAAAACGTTTCACAATAGGTTCATTTACCGGTGTGGAATAATCCATATAAGACATTGCAGAACCTCCTGATCTTGGATCAAATCCTCTAGGACTGTAGTTGTTATCGGGCAACTCTACAAAAGAATGATGTTGATATACTGTGATTGCACTTGCATCTGGAGTAACTGCCCATAAATTTCTTCCTTTAGGTTTTCCTTTAAACGTTAATAACACATCAAACTCAACGTTCTTTTCAAATGCTTTTGTTCTTTCTAAATTAAAAGCACTTCTAGAGGTATCTAAATTATAGCTTCCTTCTCCACTTCTCGACAAAGTATTCGCTACACCAAAAGTATCTTGCATAAAAAAAGAGGTTGCATCAACTAAATACACCTTATTTTTTTCTTCTTTAATAACAAAACCATGTAATACCGACTTTGCAAAAGCTTCTTTTACTGATTTTTTCTCTTGGTCATTTTCAGTTAAAGCTCTATAATCTTGATTCGGCTGAATTAACAAAATCTTATTCCCTGCTTTTCTAAAAAACACGACTGCTCCACCACCAAGTTTCCCTCTGTCTAAACCGATGTCGTTTGATCCAATCCCTTCAGAGAGTGCATTCACATATAAGAATTCACTTTCTAAGTTTTTTATCTCTAAATAAATTTTGTCGTTACCATTATCATAATAATAATTGAAATAGCCTTTGTATTGCGTAACTTTTTTATCGTCTTTAAAAAATTGCGAAAAGCACGCTTGTTGTATAAAAACGAATAAGAATAAAACGGTTAGTTTTTTCATGATGAATAGATTTTCTATAAAACTATAAAATATAGATGAGAAATAGGTTTGATTAAAATATTAAATCGCTTTTTTAACTTATTTTTGTTGTAACTATGATTACACAAGAACAACTTAAAAATGTTTCTGAAAGAACACACAAGCTATACAACTATCTAAATATAGAACAAAAGCTTATAGAAATTAGTAACGAAGAAGAAAAAACTGTAAATCCCGATTTTTGGAATAATCCTAAAGAAGCTGAAGCTTTTATGAGGGAGTTAATCCTAAAAAAGAAATGGGTTACTGAATACAACACTATCGTTTCACTACACGAAGACACCCAGATTTTATTAGACTTCTTTAAAGAAGGAGACGCTGAGGAAGCTGAGGTTCAAGAACAATACCTGAAATTAATAACCCTTCTAGAAGCTGTAGAATTTAGAAATATGCTTTCTGAAGAGGGTGATAATTTAAGTGCTGTTATTCAGATTACTGCAGGTGCTGGCGGAACAGAAAGCTGTGACTGGGCAGAAATGCTAATGCGTATGTATATGATGTGGGGCGAGAAAAACGGATTAAAAATTAAAGAATTGAATTATCAAAGTGGTGATGCTGCAGGTATAAAAACAGTTACTCTTGAATTTGATGGTGATTATGCTTTTGGGTGGTTAAAAGGAGAAAATGGCGTGCATCGCCTGGTAAGAATGTCTCCTTTTGATAGCAATGCAAAAAGACACACCTCTTTTGCTTCTGTATACGTATATCCTGTTGCAGATGATTCTATTGAAATAGATATCAACCCTGCTGATATAGAAATTACAACTTCAAGATCAAGCGGTGCTGGTGGGCAGAATGTAAATAAAGTTGAAACGAAAGTTCAATTAACTCATAAACCTAGTGGAATTCAGATTCAATGTTCAAATTCTAGGTCACAACATGATAATAGAGCTACAGCATTAAAAATGCTAAAATCTCAATTATATGAAATAGAATTACAGAAAAGACAAGCAGCAAGAGCAGATATTGAAGCAAACAAAATGAAAAATGAATGGGGAAGTCAGATCAGAAACTATGTAATGCATCCGTATAAATTAGTAAAAGATGTTAGAACGGCTCATGAAACCGGAAATGTAGATGCTGTGATGAATGGAGATATTGATGCTTTCTTAAAAGCCTATTTAATGAAAAATGGTCAAAAAGAAACAAAGCCAACTTTATAAAATTATGATAAAAATATACCACAACCCTAGATGTAGTAAATCTAGACAAGGATTAGAAATCTTAGAAAACTCTAGAAAGCAATTTGAAATCATAAAATATTTAGAGAACATTCCGTCAAAAGAAGAATTATCTTCAATTATTAAAAAACTACAAATTCAACCGATAGAATTAGTTCGTAAAAACGAAGCTATTTGGAAAGAAAATTACAAAGGAAAAGAATTAACCGACTCAGAAATTGTTACTGCAATGATTCAAAACCCGAAACTAATTGAGAGACCTATCGTAATTAACAACGGTAAAGCTGTAATTGGCAGACCTTTAGAGAACATTCAAGACATCCTATAAATCAAGAGCGCAACGTTGCTCTCTTTTTCTTTAACACAAGTTTAACAACAAGGTTTTAAACCATCATAAAACCATTAAGTCTTATGGTTTAATAAACCAGAACCAACACTAATGAAAAAACTCTACATAGCTATAATTTGTTTATTATCTATAACCACTGTCTTTGCACAACGTCCAACTCAATCCAAGGCTTTTTTTATTTCAGGAAAAGTAATTGACAAAGACACAAAAGATCCTTTAGAATATGCTACTGTTGTTTTAAAGAACTTAAAAAATCAAAAAATTAGTGGTGGAATAACCAACGACAAAGGGCTGTTTAACATAACCGTTTTACAAGGGTTTTATGACATTAGCGTTGAATTTATTTCTTTTAAAACGATCAACTTTAAAAGCAGAACGATTAATAAAAGTATAAATCTAGGTACGGTTGTGTTGTCTGAAGATGGAGAGGTTTTAGATGAAGTAAACATTATCCCAGAAAAATCAACTGTAGACATCCGCTTAGATAAAAAGATTTACAACGTTGGTAAAGATATGACTGTAAAAGGTGGTAATGTTGCTGATGTACTAGACAATGTTCCTTCTGTTAGTGTAGATATTGAAGGAAATGTGAGTTTAAGAGGAAATGAAAACGTTCGAATTTTAATTGACGGAAAACCTTCTTCATTAGTCGGTTTAGATGGAACAAGTGCCTTAAGACAATTGCCTGCAGATGCAATAGAAAGAATTGAAGTTATCACTTCTCCTTCTGCGAGATATGATGCTGAAGGAACAGCTGGAATCTTAAATATCATTTTAAGAAAAGGAAAAATCACGGGGTTTAATGGGGCAATTAATCCAACTATTGGAGACCCAAGTCAATATGGAATCTCTACAAATCTAAATTATAGAACAAAAAAATACAATATTTTTACAAATTCGGGATATAGCTATAGAAATGGCCCTGGAAATGGAGTAAATAATTCGACATATTTTGATAATTCAGGTGCAGTTACAGGGTATTTAAATGAAGTAAGAAACAATAATAGACTGCGAAAAGGATTCAATACGAGCTTTGGACTTGAATATTATTTAAATGATTCGAGTTCTATTCTAGGAAATATTGTTTATCGAAACTCTGACGGAGATAATACCTCTATTAATAGTGTAGAAATTTTTGACGCTAGCTATAATTTAACTGATAGTAGAATTAGAAACGAAAATGAAATATCCGATTCTAAATCGACTCAATTTTCTATTAATTACACGAATAGGTTAAATGACACTGGTAAAAAACTGACTATTGATTTACAATACAGCAAAAGTGATCAGAATGAAGTTGGAACCATAAATCAAGACAATGCTTTTGTAGAAGACAATACAACAATTCAGAATTCTACCCGAAAGCTAGTGCAAATAGATTATGTATATCCATTTGGAGAAGGTTCGCAATTAGAAGTAGGATATAAAAGTAATTTTGAAAATAGAGATTCAGACTATAAAGTAAACAACCCTACTATAAACCCACAGTTTGACCCTTCTAATAATTTAGATTTTGAACAAAATATTCATGCTTTATACACTCAATATGGAAGAAGATTTGATAAATTTTCTTATTTACTTGGACTTAGAGGAGAATTGTCTGATATAAAAATAAACTTGTTGACGACTAGTGAAAATTTTGATAAAAAATATTCTCAGCTTTTTCCTACAGTAAATTTAGGGTATGAAATTTCTGAAGATCAAAGTATAACAGTAGGTTTTAGCAAGCGGTTACGCAGGCCAAGATCTTGGTTTTTAAACCCATTTGAATCCAGAACTTCTGAAACAAATATCTTTAAAGGAAACGTAGATTTAAACCCTACTTTTACCAGTTCTTATGATGTTGGCTACTTAAAAAAGTGGAAAAAACTAACCGTAAATTCTTCAATCTACTTTCGCCATTCTACAGGGGTTTTTCAATTTATTAGTCAAGAAAGAGGTGATTTAGTAAATGGAGTTCCGGTAATTGTTCGTTCTCCAATAAACTTATCCTCTGAAGATAGATATGGATTTGAATTCACAACAAATTACAGTGCTTCTAAAAAAGTAAATTTCTCTGGTAGTTTTAATTTTTATGGATTTGAAACTGTTGGAGAATATAATAATATAGATTTCGGAAACAAGGATTCTAACTGGAGTACACGATTTAATGCTAGAGTAACGTTACCTGCTAACATTCAATGGCAAACGCGTTTGTCTTATAGAGGTGGTCAGAAAAATGCCCAAAGCACTAGTGATGGGGTTTTTAGCGCAAACTTAGCTTTCAGTAAAGATTTATTAAAAGATAACGGTACAATGGTTTTAAATATAAGTGATGTCTTTAATTCTAGAAAACGCACAGGGTATTCATATACTCCAAACTCTTCAACTTATGGAGAAATGCAATGGAGACAAAGACAGATTTCGTTAAGTTTTGTATATCGATTCAACCAAAAGAAGAATCAAAAACAAAGCAGACAGCGTCAAAACAATGACTTTGAAGAAGGTGGTGAAGGATTTGGTGCATAAAATCCGTGCTTCAACAAAAAAAGGGTTTGCAAATTGCAAACCCTTTTTTTGTTTTATATCCTTTTAAAACTACTCTTTATCAGTAGCTTTTCTTGCTTCTCTCTTTAATTTCATGTTTTCCCAAATTGTACCACCAATCCAGTAAGGAACTACAAATGTTAATAAGAAAATTAATAACCAAAACCCAGTTGTGAAAATAAACATGAATAATAAAAATCCTGAAAATTCTGAAAAATCTAACATTTGTTTTTTTTATAAATAATTAATGTTACAAAAATAATACATATTTTCTATTTACACCAATAATTAAAAATTATTTTAAATAACTATTTTCTCTTTTTGTTGATAACTGATTGTGATACTTTTAGTAATTTTGTAATAGCTTTAAAACAACACTTTAAAATGAAATACAGAATAGAGAAAGACACAATGGGAGATGTTAAAGTTCCTGCAGATAAATATTGGGGAGCTCAAACTGAAAGATCTAGGAATAACTTTAAAATTGGACCCGTAGGATCTATGCCTTTAGAAATTGTGTATGGATTTGCATATCTAAAAAAAGCTGCAGCATATACAAATGCTGAATTAGGTGTTTTAGCTACAGAAAAAAGAGATTTAATCGCAACCGTTTGTGATGAAATTTTAGAAGGAAAACATGATGACCAGTTTCCGTTAGTAATCTGGCAAACAGGTTCTGGGACTCAATCAAACATGAATTGTAATGAAGTGATTGCAAATCGTGCTCATGAAATTGCAGGCAAAATTATTGGAGAAGGCGAAAAAACAATTCAACCAAATGATGATGTAAATAAATCCCAATCATCTAATGATACTTTTCCTACAGGAATGCATATTGCTGCTTATAAAAAAATTATAGAAACTACAATTCCTGGTATAACACAATTACGAAATACACTAAAAGCCAAATCAGAAGCTTTTAAAGATGTTGTGAAAATTGGTCGTACACATTTAATGGATGCTACTCCAATTACTTTGGGGCAAGAATTTTCTGGATATGTTGCACAATTAAACTTCGGATTAAAAGCATTGAATAATACCTTAGAACATCTTTCTCAATTAGCTTTGGGAGGAACGGCAGTAGGAACAGGATTAAATACGCCTGCTGGTTATGATGTTTTAGTTGCAAAATATATAGCTAAATTTACAGGGCTACCATTTATTACCGCTGAAAATAAGTTTGAAGCTTTAGCTGCTCACGATGCTTTTGTTGAAACGCATGGAGCTTTAAAACAAGTTGCTGTTTCTTTAAATAAGATAGCGAATGATATTAGAATGATGGCTTCAGGACCAAGATCTGGAATTGGAGAAATTATGATTCCAGCAAACGAGCCAGGTTCATCTATTATGCCAGGAAAAGTAAACCCAACACAAGCAGAAGCAATAACAATGGTTTGTGCACAGGTTATGGGTAATGATGTTGCAGTAACTGTTGGAGGAACTCAAGGTCATTATGAATTAAATGTTTTTAAGCCAATGATGGCTGCAAACGTTTTACAGTCTGCTCAATTAATTGGAGATGCTTGTGTGTCTTTTGATATCAATTGTGCTGCTGGAATTGAGCCAAATCAAGCAAGAATAACTGAATTGTTAAATAATTCTTTAATGTTAGTTACCGCTTTAAATACTAAAATAGGATATTATAAAGCTGCTGAGATTGCGAATACAGCACATGAAAACGGAACAACATTAAAAGAAGAAGCTGTGAGATTAGGATATGTAACCCCAGAACAATATGATGAATGGGTAAAACCAGAAGAAATGACAGGAAGTTTAAAATAACTTTTTTTATATAAAATGTTAGAGCTGCAATTGATTATTGCAGCTTTTTTAGCCTTAATAAATAATTTTAAGTGATGTATATGAACAAACATGAAGAGTTTATGAGTGAAGCTGTAAAAGCAGCTTTGAAAGGAATGAACAACAATGAAGGTGGTCCTTTTGGATGTGTTGTTGTGAAGAATGGAGAGGTAATTGGAAGAGGAAACAATAAAGTTACTTCAACGAATGATCCAACAGCGCATGCAGAAATAACAGCAATAAGAGATGCTTGTAACAATATTGGTTCTTTTCAATTAGATGGATGTATTGTGTATACATCTTGCGAACCATGCCCTATGTGTTTAGGTGCGATCTATTGGGCTAGACCAGACAAAGTTTTTTACGGGAGCAACCAAGTTGATGCTGCTAATATTGGTTTTGATGATGAATTTATCTACAAAGAAATCCCGTTGCCTTACGAAAAAAGAAGTATTCCTTTTGAACAAGTAGGAAGAGATATTGCTCTTGAACCATTTAATAAATGGTCTGAAAAACAAGATAAAATCAAATACTAAAAAAAGCCTTAAGAAAATTCTTAAGGCTTTTTTTTATTGTTTAGGTTGAAGTAAAAAACTCATCAACACATCACTTAAATTCTGCACCTCCTTATTTTTATAGGTATTATTTTCATCTTCCCTTTCCTTGCAATACAACTTTGAAGCTTTGCTACTTTGAAATTCAAATATACTTTGTAACTTTGATATCTAATTACACTCTGAAACTACCTAAATGAAAATTTACACAAAAACTGGTGACAAAGGAACAACAGCTTTATTTGGCGGCACAAGAGTTCCTAAACACGACCTTAGAATAGAATCTTACGGAACTGTAGATGAATTAAACTCATATATTGGATTAATAAGAGATCAAAATATCGATTCTGAAACAATTGAATCCTTAATTAAGATACAAAACGAACTTTTTACATTAGGAGCTATGTTAGCGACTCCCCCAGAGAAAGAGGTTTTAAAAAATGGAAAACAACGATTAAATATTCCGAAAATAACTATTTTAAGTATTGAATACCTAGAAAATGAAATTGATACGATGAATTTAGAGTTACCTCCAATGACTAATTTCATTCTTCCTGGAGGAAACCAAACAGTGTCATTCTGTCACATTGCACGTTGTGTTTGTCGCAGAGCAGAGAGATTTGCTACAGCGTTAAACGAGAATGAAGTTTTAAACCCTGATGTGTTAACCTACTTAAACCGACTTTCTGACTATCTTTTTGTGTTGGCACGGAAGTTGACTAAAGACTTATTAGCTAAGGAAATCGCATGGATTCCTGAAAAAGAAAAATAAGTTCTTTTAATTTATTTACAGATTTATCAAAAAAAGCTTGGTTTATTGCTGAAAAAAATTATTTTTGCAGAAAATTAAACTCAAAGAAAATGTATTGGACTCTAGAATTGGCATCTTATTTAGCAGATGCACCTTGGCCAGCAACTAAAGATGAATTGGTAGATTACGCTATTAGAACAGGAGCGCCATTGGAAGTTGCAGAAAACTTACAGGAAATGGAAGACGAAGGCGACGCTTATGATTCTATAATTGAGATTTGGCCTGATTATCCTACCGAAGAAGATTATCTTTGGAATGAGGATGAATATTAACAGAAATTTACACCAAAAAAGTCTCAATAGAGGCTTTTTTTTTGTTTACATTTAAGGAAAATTGCAACTGTTGTCATTAAAGAATAATATATTAATTATCAATAGATTACAAACAAACAATCGGTTCCTAAAAGAACTGAATATTAAAAATAGCATATAACAATGAGCTTATTAAACTCTGTCTTAAAAATATTTGTTGGAGATAAACAACAAAAGGATTTAAAATTACTGCAACCTATCGTAACTAAAACACGTTCATTTGAGAATGCAATTGGTGATTTATCTAATGATGAATTGAGAGCGAAATCAGATGAATTTAAAGCGAAAATTAAAACAGCAACAGATTCTTTTGAAACTCAGATTTCGGAATTAGAAAAAGATACTATTACTGCAGATATTGACAGACAAGAAGCAATTTATAGCGAAATTGATAATTTAAAAGACCAAGCTTATGAGGTTTCTGAAACCGTTTTAGAAGAAATAATGCCCGAAGCTTTTGCTGTAATTAAAGAAACTGCAAAACGTTTTACAAATAACGAAACGATTGAAGTTACTGCGTCTCCTTTTGATAGAGAAATTTCTGCTATCAGAGAACATGTAACTTTAAATGGAGACAACTCTGTTTGGGCAACTACATGGGATGCGTCTGGTCAAGAAGTTACTTGGGACATGATTCATTATGATGTTCAATTAATTGGTGGTTCTGTTTTACATCAAGGTAAAATTGCAGAAATGATGACAGGAGAAGGGAAAACATTAGTTTCTACCTTACCTGTATACTTAAATGCTTTAACAGGAAAAGGAGTTCACCTTGTAACTGTAAATGATTATTTAGCAAAACGTGATGCTGCCTGGATGGGACCTATTTTAGAGTTTCATGGATTAAGTATTGATTGTATAGATGTTCATCAGCCAAATTCTGATGCACGTAGAAAAGCATATAATGCAGATGTTACATACGGAACAAATAACGAATTTGGTTTCGATTATTTACGTGATAACATGGCAAACACGAAAGAAGAACTTGTACAGCGTACACCTAACTATGCTATTATTGATGAAGTAGATTCTGTATTAATTGATGATGCTCGTACACCTTTAATTATTTCTGGAGCTGTGCCTCAAGGTGATAGACATGAATTTAATGAGCTAAAACCATTGGTTTCTGACTTGGTTACCCTACAAAAACAATATTTAGTTGGTGTCTTGGCAGAAGCTAAAAAGTTAATTACTAGCGGTGATATTAAAGAAGGAGGGTTTTTATTGTTAAGGGTTTTTCGTGGTATCCCAAAGAACAAAGCATTAATTAAGTTTTTATCTCAAGAAGGTGTTAAATCAATTCTTCAAAAGACAGAAAACATTTACATGGCAGATAACAATAAGTTAATGCCAGAAGTTGATGCTGAATTATACTATACAATTGAAGAAAAAAATAACTCTATCGATTTAAGTGATAAAGGAATTCTTCATTTATCTGGAAAAACGAGTGATGACAACTTCTTTATTTTACCAGATATTGGCGTAAAAGTTGGTCAGATTGAAGAAAGCGAAGTAGCTCCAGAAGAAAAAGCATCTCAAAAGGAAGAATTATACAAAGATTTCAGCATCAAAAGTGAGCGTATCCATACAATGAACCAATTACTAAAAGCTTTTTCTTTATTCGAAAAAGATACAGAGTATGTGGTAATTGATAATAAAGTAATGATTGTAGATGAGCAAACTGGTCGTATTATGGATGGTCGTCGGTACTCAGATGGATTACACCAAGCGATTGAAGCCAAAGAAAATGTAAAAATTGAAGACGCTACTCAAACTTTTGCAACAGTAACTTTACAAAACTACTTTAGAATGTATCGTAAGCTATCTGGAATGACAGGTACTGCGGTTACAGAGGCTGGTGAACTTTGGGAAATATACAAATTAGATGTTGTTGAAATCCCTACAAACAGACCTATCCAAAGAGACGACAAAGAAGATTTAGTATATAAAACTACACGTGAAAAATACAATGCTGTTATTGAAGATGTAGTGAAACTGGTTGAACAAAAAAGACCTGTATTGGTTGGAACAACTTCTGTTGAGATTTCTGAATTACTAGGTAGAATGCTTAAAATGCGTGGAATTCATCACAATATTTTAAATGCAAAATTACATAAGAAGGAAGCAGATATTGTTGCTGAAGCTGGTAAACCAGGAATCGTAACCATTGCAACAAACATGGCTGGTCGTGGTACAGATATTAAACTCACAGAGGCTGTTAAAGAAGCTGGTGGTTTAGCAATTGTTGGTACAGAAAGGCATGATTCTCGTCGTGTAGATAGACAATTACGTGGTAGAGCAGGTAGACAAGGAGATGTTGGTTCAACTCAGTTTTATGTTGCTTTAGATGACAACTTGATGCGTATTTTTGGTTCTGAAAGAATTGCAAAAATGATGGATAGAATGGGATTAAAAGAAGGCGAAGTAATTCAGCATTCTATGATTACCAAATCTATTGAGAGAGCGCAGAAAAAAGTAGAGGAAAACAATTTTGGGGTTCGTAAGCGTTTATTAGAATATGATGATATTATGAACTCTCAACGTGAGTTTGTTTACAAACGAAGAAGACACGCTTTAGATGGAGATCGTTTAAAAATTGATATTGTAAATATGATTTACGATACCTGTCAGGTGATTGTTAATGCAAACAAACCAACAAAAGATTTTCAAAATTTTGAATTTGAATTGATTCGTTTATCTTCTATGACATCTCCGTTTAGTAAAGAAGAATTTGAATCTATGGATGAAAATTCATTAATAGATACGTTATACGAAACAATTTATGCGCATTATCTAGATAAAATTGCTAGAAACGCTGTTGCAGCATTCCCTGTAATTAAAGATGTGTATGAAAATGAAGGTGATAAATACGAAAGAATTGTAGTTCCTTTTTCTGATGGAATTAAGACGTTACAGGTTGTAACCAACTTAAAGAGCGCATATGAATCTGAAGGGAAAGAGCTCGTAAAAGATTTCGAAAAGAATATTACACTTGCTATTATTGATGAAAACTGGAAAACTCATTTACGTAAAATGGACGAGTTAAAAAGTTCTGTTCAGAATGCATCTTACGAACAAAAAGACCCTTTATTAGTTTATAAATTTGAAGCTTTTGAATTGTTTAAAGTAATGATCGATGATGTTAATAAAGAGGTTTTATCTTTCTTATTTAAAGGAGAAATCCCTAATCAAGGAAATATATCTGAAGCGCATCAACAAAAAAGAGAATCTTTAAACACAAGTAAGGCAGATGTGCAAAATAGCTCTGAACGCGCTATTAATAACGCAAGAAATCAACAACAGTCTGCGCAGCAACCAATAGAAACTATTGTAAGAGAACAGCCTAAAGTTGGTAGAAACGAAAGAGTCACCATTAAAAACGTGATGTCTGGTGAGCAAAAAGAAGTAAAATTTAAACAAGCCATTCCTTTAATTGAAAAAGGAGAATGGGTTCTCGTAAAGTAATTAATTTTTACATTAAAAATAAAATAGTTAAAAGTTCCTATTAGTTTAATCTAATGGGACTTTTTTTTTTACGCAACAAAAAACTATATTTAACAATTAGAAAATTAATACCTCAACATATTTTGAAGAAAAAATCCAACTACTTCCTAATAGCTCTTTGTGTAATCCTATTTTGTTCATGCAAAAGTAAAGAGCCAATTAATACACCGAAAAATAAACCAAATATCATTTTATTCTTTGTTGATGATATGGGTTGGCAAGATACTTCAGTTCAATTTTGGAACAAAAAAACTGTTTTCAATAACTTATACGCTACTCCTAACATGGAGAAGTTAGCTAAAGAAGGTATGAAATTCACGCAAGCATACGCCACACCCGTATGTACTCCAACAAGGGTGAGTTTAATTTCTGGAATGAATGCAGCAAGACACAAAGTAACAAATTGGACATTAAAAAGAGATACTGATCCTGTTGCACCACCAAAAGGATTGAAAATACCGAAATGGAATGTAAATGGAGTGCAATCTTCAGACAGCATCCCATTATCTGTACATATTACTCCATTACAGCAAATATTAAAAGACAATGGTTACTTAACAATTCATTCAGGAAAAGCTCATTGGGGCGCTATGAATACACCTGGAGAAGATCCGAAAAACCTTGGGTTTGACATTAATATTGCAGGTCATGCTGCAGGAGCTCCAGGGAGTTATTTTGGAACTAAAAACTTTAAAAACTCTTTAAAAAAGAGTTCTATCTGGGATGTACCTGGCCTAGAAAAATATCATGGTAAAGATATTTTTCTAACAGAAGCATTAACTCAAGAAGCAATTATTGCAATGGATAAAGCTATTAACGTTAATAAACCTTTTTATTTACATATGGCCCATTATGCCGTGCATACTCCGATACAAGGGGATTTTAGGTTTGAACAAAAATATCTTGATTTAGGCATGCATAAAACAGAAGCAAAATACGCTTCGTTGATTGAAGGGATGGACAAGAGCTTAGGTGATTTAATGGAGCATCTAGAGAAAAAAGGAATAGCAGATAATACAATCATTTTATTTATGTCTGATAATGGTGGGTTAAGTGCTGTTGCAAGAGGAGGTGAAAAACACACGCATAACAAACCTTTATCAAGCGGAAAAGGTTCTGTCCATGAAGGAGGAATACGGGAGCCCATGTTAGTTAAATGGCCAAAGAAGGTGAAAAAGAACTCAGTTACAAATGCCAAAGTTATTATTGAAGATTTCTTTCCTACAATATTGGAAATGGCAGAAATTAACAACTACAAAACTGTTCAAGAAGTTGACGGAATTAGTTTTACTAATATTTTAAAAGGAAAAGAATTAGAAAATGATAATCGAGCTTTATTCTGGCACTACCCTAATAACTGGGGGCCAACAGGTCCTGGTATTGGAGCTACAAGCACAATTAGAAAAGGTGACTGGAAATTAATCTATTACCATATAAACAGAGCTTTTGAATTGTTTAATATTAAAAATGATATTGGAGAAACAACCAACTTAGCTCTAAGAGAAAAAATTATCACTAAAGATTTAGCCAAGACATTAGGTTCATACTTAAGAAGTGTTGATGCTCAAATGCCTACAGACACCAATACTAATAAATTAGTTCCTTGGCCAGATCAAACTAAAATAATTAAACAACTTCAATAATAATTTCAAAAAAAACCAATCACAAATGAAAAAAGTAATTCCATTTTTATACATCATCATCGGCTTAAGCTTTGTTGTCAAAGGTTTTTATGCCATTTTCAATGAACAAGAAACTTACCATCTAATTTTCTCTTTAAAAACTGAAAGTAGATCTATCTGTATTTTATTTAACTTGTTTTTTGGAGGATTGATAGTGTATAGCGGAATAGGACGATTAAAAAGCTTTAAAAAATAAAACTCCTTGTCTAAAACTAAAAAAGCCGATGCAAATGCATCGGCTTTTTTAGTTTTAGACATTTCTTAATGAAAAGTAGTATTCATTTTTAGGTAATCTAGAAATTCTCTTTTAGTTTCTTTGTTCTTAAATTTTCCACCAAACTCTGCAGTTACGGTACTACTTTCAATATCTTTAATTCCTCTAGAGTTTACACATAAATGCTTTGCATCAATCACACAAGCAACATCTTCTGTTCCTAAAGCTTCTTGCATTGCTTGTACAACTTGCATTGTTAAACGCTCTTGAACCTGTGGTCTTTTTGCGTAATACTCAACCAATCTATTCATTTTAGATAATCCAATTACTCTACCACCAGAAATATAAGCAACGTGTGCTCTACCGATAATTGGCAATAGATGATGCTCGCAAGTAGAATACACAACGATATTCTTTTCCACCAACATTTCACCATAATTGTAATTATTCTCGAAGGTTGATGGTGTTGGCTTATTTGCGGGGTTTAATCCCATAAACAATTCATTTACAAAAGATTTCGCCACTCTTTTTGGAGTTCCTTGTAAACTATCATCTGTTAAATCCATTCCAAGAGTTTCTAAAATCTCTTTTACATTTTTTTGGATTTTTTCAATCTTCTCATTGTCAGGAATATCAAACGCGTCTGCACGTAAAGGCGTTTTTGCCGATGTACCAACGTGATTTTCTCCTATTTCTTTAACTCTCTCGTCATTCATTTTGCTGTTCACTTCAAACATTTCTTTCTTTGTATTAGAGCACAAAATTACAGTTTTACTGTTAATCTATTGCACTGTGTTTATCAATTCCGCTAAAGAACAGTTTGTTTGTTCTCCGTCAGACATCTTTTTTAAAACAAACTGGTTGTTTTCCACTTTAGAAACCACAAATTCTATGCCCCTTTCAGATACATATTTCCATTGTTTCTTTTCTTTTTTATTGCTCGATGCTACATCTGGATAGATTTCGCATTTTATATTATTTTTCCTTAATTCTTTTATTGCTTTCAATTTTGTGATGTCATTTTCTGAATCAAAATTCAAAAATAACACTTTTGGTTTTGGCAACGCTACTGATTCAAACAACCCTAGTTCTTCTAACACCAAGTAAATTCTATCCAATCCAAATGATATTCCAACTCCAGAAACATCTGGCATACCAAAAATCCCTGTTAAGTCATCATATCTCCCTCCACCACCAATAGAACCCATTTTCACAGCTTCTGGAGCAGCTACTTCGTAAATTGCTCCTGTATAGTAATTCAAGCCTCTAGCTAAGGTTACATCAACTTCTAACGAAGCAGATTCTAAACCAATAGTTTCAATAGATTCGCAAACAAAACGCAATTCCTTTACACCTTGCAATCCTTCTTCAGAAGCATTCAACATGTTTTCTAAAGAATTTAATTTATCTGCATTAGATCCAGAAAAATCAAATAACGGACTTACTTTCTCAATTGCTTCTTCGGTAATTCCTTTTGATAACATTTCGGTTACCACACCTTCTTTACCAATTTTATCTAACTTATCTAAAGCAACTGTAAAATCGATTAACTTGTCTTTTGCACCAATCACTTCTGCAATTCCAGAAAGAATTTTACGATTGTTGATTTTGATAGTCGTTCCTACTAAGTTCAGAGTACTAAAAACGGCATCGTATAATTGTACAAACTCTACCTCTTGTAATAACGATTTACTTCCTACTACATCTGCATCACATTGATAAAACTCTCTAAACCGTCCTTTTTGTGGGCGATCTGCTCTCCAAACTGGCTGAATTTGATATCTCTTAAACGGAAATGTAATGTCGTTTTGGTGCTGTACAACATATCGTGCAAAAGGCACTGTTAAATCATAACGCAATGCTTTTTCAGATATTTTTGAAGTAAGCTTCGTACTGTTTTTAGAACCTAGTAACTCATCATCAACTTTGTTTAAGTAATCACCAGAATTCAGAATTTTAAAAATCAAGCGATCTCCTTCTTCACCGTATTTACCCATCAAAGTAGCTGAGTTTTCAAAACTCGGCGTTTCTATAGGCTGAAACCCAAATATTTCAAACGCAGTGCGTATCGCATTAAAAATATAATTACGATTGGCAACTTCTGTAGAAGAGAAATCTCTAGTTCCTTTAGGAATACTTGGTTTCATAATGAATTCTTATTTATGTCTCCTCGAGCGCAGTCGAGAGGTTATTTTTTTCACAATTAAAAAGGTCTCGACTGCGCTCGACCAGACAATTCTATTGCATGTGCAAATATCCGAAAAATAAAAATAAGTTTACGGTTGAATTTTAGCTTTATTTTTTCGCTTTAAACGATTGATTGTTGCGTTTAATTCAAAGCCTAATAATAGAATAATTGCGTTTAACCAAACAAACAACATCAAGATTAATAAAGTTCCAATAGAACCATATAATTCGTTGTATTTAGAGAATTCTACTACGTAAATACTGAAGATGTAAAATGTAAAAATTGAGAGAATGGTTGTGAAAATAGCTCCTGCAGAAAAGAAAGAGGATTGTTTTCCTTGTTTTGTTCCGTAATGATACAATGTAGAAACAATGGTAAAAATCATAAACAAGAATAAGAGTATCGTTCCAGATTGCAGCCAAAAGAAATCGTTATCCAACAATTCATTCGCTTGTAATTTCTTCAATCCAATTCCATAAAAAATCGTTAATGCAATCGTAACCACTAAAAATAGTGTCATTATTAAAGATGTTCCTAATGAAATAATATATGCCCTAACAACACTTCTTACTTCTTTTACATGATATGAATATTCGAATCCTCCAAAAATTGCATTTACGCCATTTGTCATTAAAAAAATAGACGCAATAAACCCAAAGGAAAGTAACCCGTTGTTCTGGTTTTTCACAATATCATTTAAAATAGGCTCTACAGCACCAAATGTTTTAGGAGGTAAAGAATCTGAAATTAAGGTAAGTAATGCATCCTGAAATCCATCAATCGGAATGTAATTTATCAAGGTAAGAATGAATAATAAAAATGGAAAAATCGCCATAAAAAAACTGTATGCTATTCCACCAGCTCTTGTTGTTAAAGCGCCTTTTACGATACCCAAAATGTACATTTCTAATACATGATACAAAGACATTCCTTGTAAACCAGGCACTTTTACCTTTTTACAAATACGTGCCAGTATGTTTAATACAGGTATCTTTTCTAGTTTGTCTTCAATGGGCTTGGTCATTCTACTCTATAATAATTTGATATTTATCTAACAATCCAATAAGGTTGTCTTTAGAAAACTTAGCTCCTTTTAATCGATTTATAGCTGGGTTTATTGAAAAATTCATTGCATGCCTAAAATCTGCCTTTTCTAAATTGGTTTCCTCAAAAATAGCGTTTTTTAAATTGCATTCATCAAAAACAACTTCTTGCAATTTTGATTCCGTAAAATCTACTTCTTCTAAATTACAATTGATAAATTGTGTTTTCGGAATTTTTAATTGATAAAATGACGCGAAATTTAATTGGCAATTGTTAAAATTTAGCTGCAATAAAAAAGCATCACACTCATGAAACTTTACTCCAATTAATTTACAATTCACAAACTGTACCTCTTTAAAAGCCGAATTACTAACAACAGCATTGCTGAAATTACAATTGATGAATTCACATGCTACAAACTGAATGTTAGACACGTGTACATTTTCGAAGTTACAATTATCGAATGTACAGGTGTCATATTCTCCTTTTTTAAGGTTTTTTTTCGTGAAATCAACTTTAGAATACGTTTCGCTATCGAAGTAATTATCTGACATATTTTTTTCTTTTAAATAGTAACAAAGTTAAAACTAGTTTCAGAGGTTCAAAGTCACACTATTTGCAACTCTGTCACTTTGCATCTTTGCAACTCTATTCACAACTCTATTCAACCGCTTTCAAACTTAAATCCATATTGTATACCGAATGTGTTAACGCGCCAGAAGAAATATAATCAACTCCACATTCAGCGTATTTCCGGATCGTTTCTTCGTTAATCCCCCCTGAAGACTCTGTCAAGCAGGAGTCTCCAATTAAGGCAATCGCTTTACGCGTATCCTCATAATTAAAGTTGTCTATTAAAATTCGGTAAACGCCGCCACACTTTAAAATCTCTTGAATCTCTTCTAAACTTCTCGCTTCTACTATAATCTTAATCGCTAAGCTATTTTTAGCTAAATACGTCTTTGTTTTCTCTATTGCTTTCGAAACACCGCCAGCAAAATCAATATGATTGTCTTTAATCATAATCATATCGTACAATGCAAAACGATGGTTTTCTCCACCACCAATTTTCACGGCCCACTTTTCAAGCGCTCTAATGCCTGGTGTTGTTTTACGTGTATCTAATATTTTGGTTTTTGTTCCCGCTAACAAGTCTACGAAAAAACGCGTTTTTGTAGCAATTGCAGACATACGTTGCATGGCATTTAACACCAAGCGTTCAGCTTTTAATATAGATTGAGAAGACCCAGAAACATACAAAACGACATCTCCAAACTGCACTTTCGCTCCGTCTTTGATTAAAGCTTCAATTTTTAAATCTGCATCCACAGTTTTAAAAACTTGCTTTGCAAATTCTACTCCAGCAATAATTCCAGCTTCTTTTACAAGCAGCTTTGCTTTTCCTTGCGCGTTTGCAGGAATACAAGATAACGAGGTATGATCTCCTTCTCCAACATCTTCTCTTATTGCATTTGTAATAATAAGTTCTAATTCCTTCTCAAATTGTTCTTGTGATATCATACAGTTTTATTATGATGTAAAAATAGTAATGATTTTCAACTTTTTGTCCGTTAGAGTGAATTTATGAGTAAAAAACGAATAAATTTGTAACGAGACCAAATTAGAATTCACTTCTCGACACCTTGTTTTTAATTATTATTGAAAATAACACTTGAAGAGACAATATCAAAAACATGAAAATTAAACTTCTTGCCATTGGAAAAACGGATGATAAAAACTTACTTCAGTTAATTGATGTCTATCAAAAGCGTTTGCAACATTATATCAAATTTGAATTGGATCTTATTCCGGATATAAAAAGCGTAAAGAACCTGAGTGAGGATCAGCAGAAAGAAAAAGAAGGAGAATTAATACTAAAGAAACTACAAAACACCGATCAGTTGATTTTGTTAGATGACAAAGGAAAACACTTTACTTCTATTGAGTTTTCTCAATATTTACAGAAGAAAATGAATTCTGGAATTAAGCAATTGGTCTTGGTTATTGGTGGTCCTTACGGGTTTTCTGATGCTGTCTATAAAAAAGCAAGTGGAAAAATATCTTTATCAAAAATGACCTTTTCCCACCAAATGATTCGTTTGTTTATTGTTGAACAAATTTACAGAGGCTATACAATTCTAAAGAATGAACCCTATCATCATGAATAGTCACAATGTGACCTTAAGTATTTTTCTTTTTCGACTTTTAAATCACTAGTTTTGTTTCTTAATTCTTTACTATAAATGAAAATTGTTTTTGCCACAAATAACCTAAATAAGCTTGCTGAAGTTCAAAAAATGTTACCTGAATCGATTCAGTTGTTAACTCTTAAAGACATCAATTGTTTTGAAGAAATTGAAGAAACGGAAACAACATTAGAAGGGAATGCCAAATTAAAAGCGAATTACATCACGGATACATACGGGTATAACTGTTTTGCTGATGATACAGGTTTAGAGGTTGACAGCTTACATGGAGAACCTGGTGTTTATTCTGCACGTTATGCAGGTAAAGAAAATGACTCTGAAAAGAACATGCAGAAACTAATCTCTGAATTAGGAAACAAATCAAATAGAAATGCGCAATTTAGAACTGCAGTTGCTTTAAACCTTACTAATGAGCAATTCTTATTTGAAGGAGTTTGTAAAGGTGAAATATTAGAAACGAAACAAGGAACTGAAGGATTTGGGTATGACCCGGTTTTTAAACCTACTGGATTTGATACTTCATTTGCAGAAATGACATCAGAAGAAAAAAATTCTATTTCTCATAGAGGAATTGCAATTCGAAAATTAGTTGAATTTTTAACGAATTGTAACTAATTGGCGACTCAAAAAAAATACACAAAACAGTTTATTCTATTACTATTATTAGTAATAGTACTCTGGTTTACGAATATCAGTTTTGGATCTGTTTCTATTCCTTTTACAGATGTTTTTGCTGTTATTTTTGGCGATGACACGATTAAAGACAGTTGGCAAACTATTGTGCTAGATTTTAGAATTCCAAAAGCAATAACTGCTATTCTAGTTGGGTCTGGATTATCAATAAGTGGTTTACTAATGCAAACCTTGTTCAGAAACCCGTTAGCAGGCCCGTTTGTTTTAGGAATATCTTCTGGTGCTAGTTTAGGTGTAGCGTTATTAATCTTAGGCTCATCAATCTTTGGTGGAGTGTTTTTATCGATCTCTTTTTCTAACTGGGCAATAGCAATTGCCGCTAGTTTAGGTTCGTTCTTAGTCTTATCTGCTGTTATTCTTGCCGCAAATAAAGTAAGAAACACCATGTCTATCTTAATTATTGGGTTGATGTTTGGTAGTTTTACATCTGCAATTATAAGCATGCTTTCTTACTTTAGTGAAGCACAAGAGATTCAACAATATATTTTTTGGAGCTTTGGAAGTTTAGGGAATTTAAGTTGGGATGAACTCACCATTTTCTTTTCTGTTTATTTAATTGGACTTATTGGTGTTTTTGCAATTATTAAACCCTTAAACAGTTTACTTCTAGGAGAGAACTACGCTAAAAGTCTTGGCGTAAATGTAAAACAAAGTCGAATTATTATTCTTGTGATAACAAGTCTATTAACAGGAGTTATTACTGCTTTTTCTGGACCCATTGCTTTTATAGGGTTGGCTGTGCCTCATTTAGCAAAGCTAATTTTCACAACATCAAATCATAAAATATTAATTCCTGCAACCGCACTAACAGGCGCATTGGTGTTATTAATTTGCGATATTATTGCACAAGTACCAACAAGTGAGTTTACATTGCCAATTAATGCAATCACTTCATTGTTTGGCGCTCCAGTTGTTATATGGTTATTAATTAGAAAGAAGAAAATATACGTTTAATCTTGAATAGCAACTGCAAACATATCGTCCTTAAAACTGAAAATCTAACGATTGGTTATCAGCAAAAAAAAGCAAAAATAATTGTTGCAGAAAATGTAAATCTATCTTTAGAGAAAGGAAAATTTATTGCGCTTTTAGGTAAAAACGGAATTGGAAAATCTACCTTATTAAGAACAATTTCTAAAGTTCAAAACCCTTTATCAGGAGAAATTCTTATAAATAATAAAAAACTACACCAGTACACAAATAAAGAATTAGCCACCAATTTAAGTTTAGTGCTTACAGAGCGCTTGCCAGAAAGTCAATTAACCGTTTTCGAATTAATTGCTTTAGGAAGGCAACCTTATACAAATTGGGTGGATAAAATATCTGAAGAGGATCTTGAAAAAATCAACTGGGCTATCGAGAAAACAGAAATAAAACACTTGCAAGAAAAACGTTTTTACGAGCTTAGTGATGGGCAATTGCAACGGGTATTAATTGCCAGAGCACTCGCACAAGATACAGCCATAATTATTTTAGATGAACCTACAGCACATCTAGACATGCACCATACATATAAAATATTTCAGCTGTTAAAAAAATTAGTTGAAACTACTGCCAAAACAATTATCATATCTACGCATCAAATTAATTTAGCATTAGAAGTTGTAGATGAGTTAATTATTATGAATGCTAATGAAGTTGTAAGCGGAGAAACGCAAAAACTAATTGACACCAATAAACTAGACGCTCTTTTCCCTAAAGAAATCTTAAGTTTTAACAAAACATTACGACAATTTACAATTCGTAAAGACAATTAGTTTTTCTATATTTGGTGCTATAGTTTACTAAAATCAATCAATTACAAAATAAACACCTATTCAATGAAAAAATTAATTCTCTCTGCAAGTGTAATAGCACTGTTAGCGTCTTGTAGTACTAGTAAAGGTACTTCAGAAGCTGATGCAAACGTAGATTATGCGGCTAAATATGCTGCTACAATTACAGAAAAAGATTTAGCAAAACATTTATTCGTTTATGCTTCTGATGAATTTGAAGGTAGAAATACCGGAGAACCAGGACAGAAAAAAGCAGCTAAATACTTAAAAGACTTTTATGTTAAGGAAGGAATTGCTTCTGCTTTAAGCGGAGATGATTATTTTCAAGAAGTACCTGCTTCATTTTTAAATAAAGGAAGAAAAAGAGGAGCTCCTTTAAAAGATTCTGAAAATGTAGTTGCTTTTATTAAAGGAACTGAAAAGCCAGACGAAGTATTAGTTATTTCTGCACATTTAGATCACGTTGGAATAAAAGATGGTAAAATTTACAACGGAGCAGACGATGATGGTTCTGGAACAGTTGCTGTTTTAGAAATTGCTGAAGCTTTTCAAAAAGCCGTTAAAGAAGGAAGAGGGCCAAAACGTTCTATCTTATTTTTACATGTAACAGGAGAAGAAAAAGGATTATTAGGTTCTAAATATTATGTTGAAAACCCGATTTTTTCAATTGAAAATACAGTTGCTGATTTAAATATTGATATGGTTGGTAGAATTGACGATAGACATAAAGACAATCCTAACTTTGTGTATTTAATTGGAGCTGATAAATTAAGTACAGAATTACATGATTTATCTGAAGCAATGAATTCTAAATACACAAACATTTCTTTAGATTACAAATACAACGACGAGAAAGATCCAAATCGTTTTTACTACAGATCTGATCATTATAACTTTGCAAAATACAATGTGCCAATTATCTTTTATTTTAATGGAACACACGAAGATTATCACCAACATACTGATACTCCAGACAAAATCAACTATGATTTGTTAGAGAATAGATCTCGTTTAATTTTTCATACCGCTTGGGAAATTGCAAACAGAGAAAAGAGATTGGTTGTAGACAAACCAGTAGCTTCAAAAAAATAATATTCTTTTTGAATGTTTAAAAAACCTCGCAATTTGCGAGGTTTTTGTTTTATGACAAAAATCTTTAATAACAAAGTAAATAAGACCTACCTTTATACAAGGAACTTAAAAACACCGAAATTATGGGATTTACAACATGGCACAAAAGCATCTTACAGAAAGTTCAAAAAACTACTGGATTAAACGATTACCAAATTTTATGGTTGGCTTTTTTGAAGGGAGTACTAATTGGAGGATTGATTGTCTATTTTTATATGCGTTAGTGCATAATTTTAAACAGTAATTCTTTTAGAATATCAGCTTGCGGCATTCCGTTAGCTCCAACGCCTTTACTTTTTAAATCTGCTTCTCTTAATAAACCAATAACCTGAGAAACTTTACGCATTGGATATTTCCTAGAGGCTGTAGCATAATCGCCTACAAAATAAGGATTGACTCCTAAAGATTTAGCCACGCTAAATTTATCTTTAGTTTCTAAACCGTGGTATTGCAATAACTGTGTAAAGAAACTATTCAATAAAGAGATGGTCATTACTAAAGGATTGTTCTTCGGGTTTTCTGCAAAGTAATTGATAATTCTATTCGCTTTTACAATTTGCTTCTCTCCTACTGCTTTGCGCAATTCAAAATTATTGAAATCTTTTGAAATACCAATATTCTTCTCAATATCTTCAGGAGAAATAATAGAATTTTCTGGCAAAATAGTAATTAGCTTTTCTAGCTCATTGTTTATCTTACTTAAGTCGGTTCCTAAAAACTCCACTAACATTTGAGATGCTTTCGCTTCTATCTTATAGTTCTTACCACTTAAAACTCTACGAATCCAATCAGAAACTTGGTTGTCATATAGTTTTTTACTTTCAAAAAGCACTCCAACTTTTTCAATAGCTTTATACAGTTTTTTTCGTTTGTCTAACTTTTTGTATTTGTAGTTGATTACCAAAACGGTAGTTGGTTGATGATTTTCTACGTATGAAATCAATTTCTCTATCGTTCTACTTAAATCTTGTGCTTCTTTTACAATTATAACCTGCTTTTCTGCCATCATAGGATAGCGTTTCGCAGAGGAAGCAATTTCTTCTATAGAAACATCTCTACCATACATAACAACTTGGTTGAATCCTTTTTCTGCTTCATCTAAAACATTCTTTTCTATAAAATCAGAAATCTTATCAATATAATAAGGCTCTTCTCCCATTAAAAAGTAAATGGGTTTTACAACGCCATTTTTAATGTTTGTTACTATGTTATTTATTTCGTCCATTTTCTTACTTTTGAATAATGCAAAAACTCAATCTTCCTACATATCCTTTCAAACTCAAAAGTAACGAAAAACATACGCTTATTTTTGATAATTTACGAAAAAGATATTTTGTTTTAACTCCAGAAGAATGGGTCCGTCAGCATTTTGTGCAATTTTTAATTGAAGAAAAAAAGTACCCTGTTTCGTTAATCGCCTTAGAAAAGCAATTAATCATAAATAATCGCAAGAAGAGAACGGATATTGTTATATTTAACAAAGAAGGAAACCCTGATATTATTGTAGAATGTAAAGCGCCTCATATTAAAATATCTCAAGCTACTTTTGATCAAATTGCTAGATATAATTTAAAGTTAAAAGCTAATTACCTGGTGTTAACAAACGGAATGGAGCATTATTATTGTAAAATGGATTTTGAAAAAGAAACCTATATTTTCTTAAAAGACATTCCCGATTATACATAACGGTCACTTCCACTAGTTTTTAAAAAATAGTCTCGAGAAGTCTCCTCAATTAGTTTTCGATGCAAAATTCTAAAAAAGAAGTTCACTCGAACTTGCATTCAGCTTAAATTAACGAATTCTTATAAGTATAGCTGATTTATAAACTGTAAATTTGCTTCCTTGAAAACTGCTGTCGTCATATTAAATTGGAACGGACAAAAATTGCTTGAGCAATTCTTGCCATCTGTTGTGAACTTTAGTTTAGATGAAGCAACTATTTATGTTGCAGACAATGCTTCTACCGATTCCTCTATCAAGTTTATCAAAGAGTTTTACCCTTCAATTAAAATAATAGAAAATGCTGTTAATGGCGGGTATGCAAAAGGGTACAACGATGCTTTACAACAAATAGATGCAGATATTTACTGCTTGTTAAACTCAGATATAGAAGTTACAGAAAATTGGTTAACTCCTGTTATTGACCTCTTTAAAAAAGAAGAAAATACAGCAATTATTCAACCAAAATTACTAGACTTTAAAGACAAAACAAAGTTTGAATATGCGGGTGCTGCTGGTGGGTTTGTAGATTTATTTGGGTATCCGTATTGCAGAGGAAGAGTCTTTAACCATTTAGAAACGGACAACGGACAGTTTAATGATGTTTCAGAAATTTTTTGGGCTTCTGGAGCTTGTTTATTTATTCGCTCTAAAGTGTATCACCAATTAAATGGTTTTGACGAAGATTATTTTGCCCATCAAGAAGAAATAGATTTATGTTGGCGTACACAAAATGAAGGCTATACTATAAAGTATGTTGGAGCATCTACTGTTTATCATGTTGGCGGAGCCACTTTACAAGAAACAAATCCTCATAAAACCTTTTTAAACTTTAGAAATAGTTTATTAAACGTAGTTAAAAACGTACCCAAAAAATGGTTTTTGTTTGTGGTCTTTTCTCGTTTAGTTTTAGACGGAATTGCCGGCCTTAAATTTCTTATTGAGCTAAGACCAATACATACTTGGGCGATTGTGAAAGCACATTTTAGCTTTTACAGAAACTTTAATACGTTTTTAAAGAAACGAAAAAAACTACAAAAAAAGTCTGATTATAATCTACACACAAGTGTAGTTTGGCAATATTTTTTCTTAAAAAGAAAGAAGTTTGAGGAGTTAAAATAGTCATATTTAAAAAACAAAGTGTTATTGCGTTCTAACCTTTTGAATCTCTAAAAACTTGCTGCTGTTCCCCCAACTATAAACTTACAAAATATCTAAACTTCCTTTCCCTTCTCTAATCACAAAAGGTTCAGAATCTGTTAAATCAATTACTGTTGAGGCTTCATTATCGCCATAACCGCCATCAATTACAACATCTACAATATCTTTCCATTTTTCGTAAATCAATTCTGGATCTGTAGTATATTCAATTACATCGTCATCATCACGAATAGACGTTGAGATAATCGGGTTTCCTAATATTTCTACCAATATTCTTGCGATAGAATTATCTGGAACACGAATTCCGACTGTTTTTTTCTTTTTAAAGACCTTAGGCAACGAAGTACTACCTGGTAAAATAAAGGTATACGGACCTGGTAATGCCCTTTTTAAAATTTTATACGTTGGTGTATCAATTTGCTTTACATAATCTGATAAATGGCTCAAATCGTTACAAATGAATGAAAAATTGGACTTCTCCAGCTTGACCCCTTTAATTCTCGCAATTTTCTCTAAGGCTTTGGTATTTGTAAAATCACAGCCCAAACCATAAACAGTATCTGTAGGATAAATTATCAATCCTCCATTTTTTAAAACCTTTACAATCTTACCAATCTCTTTCGGATTGGGGTTTTCACTATAAATTTTAATAAACTCTGCCATTTCAACGTTAATTTTACTTAAATCAAAGTTACTAAAAAAGCGCAATTAAAAATTAATTGCGCTTTTTTATTATGAGAAGTATGTGTTATTTATTTTTCTACCAATCTAAAACCTTCTCCGTGAATGTTGAGTATCTCTACATTCTCATCTGGTTTTAAGTATTTACGTAATTTAGCAATGTATACATCCATGCTTCTAGATGTAAAGTAATTATCGTCTCTCCATATTTTTGTTAATGCTAATTCTCTTGGCATTAAATCATTTTTATAGACAGTTAACATTTTTAAAAGTTTACTTTCTTTTGGAGATAATTTTTGAATTTCTCCTTCTTTATAAGATAACTGTCTTAACTTAGAATTAAAGAAAAAATGCCCAATATTAAATTCAAACTCATCAGACTCCTTATTAACATCAGACTCTTTACGTTGTAAAATTGCTTTAATTTTAAACAATAACACTTCAGAATCAAAAGGTTTGTTTAAGTAATCATCTGCACCAACTTGATATCCTCTTAAGACATCTTCTTTCATTGTTTTAGCAGTTAAAAAAACAATCGGAATTTCTTTATTTGTTGACCTAATATCTGTTGCTAAAGAGAAACCATCTTTACGAGGCATCATAACATCTAATATACAAAGATCAAAATCACTATTTTTAAATTCAATTAACCCTTCAATTCCATCTTTAGCATGTGTAACATTATAATCATGCAATGCTAAATAGTCTTTTAAAACAGTTCCGAAATTAGGATCATCTTCTACTAATAATATTTTTTTACTTCCCATAATAATGTGTTTTTAAATTAATGGTATTTTAACCGTAAACGTACTTCCTTTGCCTTTTTCACTTTCTACAAAAACCTTTCCTTGATGGTTTTCAACTATTTCTTTTACATAAGCCAGACCTAACCCATGTCCTTTTACGTTATGGATGTCTCCTTTATATTCTCTGTAAAATTTATTAAACACGTATTTTTGAGCATTTTTACTCATTCCTATTCCGTCATCTTTAATTTTTATAATAAAAAATTTAGAGGTGCTCTCAGTAAATATTTCAATATTTGGTGCATTCTCTGAATATTTCAACGCATTTTCTAACATGTTAACGATTACATTAGTCATGTGTAAATGATTTCCTAAAACTTCAGATTGTAAAGCATGTACATGTGTTGTAATAGTTCCTTTTTGATTTTCAACTAATAAATCTACGTGAGAAATAGCTTCTTCAACTATGTCGTTCATATCAATAGTAACCTTACTAATTTCTAACAGGTTCTTTTCTAATCTAGACATTCGTAAAACGTTTTCAACATGCCCATGCATTCGTTTATTTTCTTCACGAATCATTTTCACATACCTTTTTACTTTTTCATTATCATTAATAATACGTGGGTTTTTAATGGCATCTAACGCTAAATTTATAGTAGCAATAGGTGTTTTAAACTCATGTGTCATATTATTTATAAAATCCGTTTTTATTTCTGATATTTTTTTTTGCCTCAACAATTGAAACAATGAGCTAGAAAAAGCCACAATTATGATAAAAATAAAGAATACTGACAGCAATAATATATTAGAAATATCTGCTAAAAGATGTTCTTGTTGATTCGGAAAAGTAACATACAGTTTAAAATTACTTTCTCCATTCTCTTTTATAAACAACGGATATCCAATACTATTATCTTTATTAATAGTAAAATACCCAGATTTTATATTGGTTAAAAATCCATCTTTACTGTAAACTCCATATTTATAATCAATATCGATTCCTTTTTTGGAAAACTCTTCTTTTAAGATATCATTTAATTCTCTATTACTAATTCTTTTATGAATAGGTGTTAATGCTTTAAATTCCTGAAAAGCTTTTAAGAAATACTGCTCCTCGATATCTCTATACCTCTTTATTTTTGTGGTGATTTTACTCGTAGTATTTCCATTGAAATCTACTTCATTTAGATTTAAAATAAAAGTAGATTCTTTAGCCGTAACCGTTGTAAACTCAATACTATCAAAATCTAATAAGGTACTTGGTAGTTTAAACTTCTTCTCAAAAACACTCAAACTAATGGAGGCACTAACTTTTCCTAGCGTATCCATTTGTTGCAAGATTATCTGTCTTAACTCAGCAGATGTTTTATCTTGATAATCCTCTAGTAAAGGTTCAAAAGTGTTTTTAAAAATAGAAAATTCTTTTTCGTTGATTTTTTCTGATGTCCTTGCTAAAGATTTCTTTACATCATTCTTAAATTGCTTCTTTTTAGTCTCAACAGCATTGCCAATCCAGTATACCTGAACCGTTACAATTCCGATTAAAGAAAAGCTCATTAAAGCAACAATAAGGACAAATATTTTCTTACCCATTATTCAAAAATATACCTTTAATATGTGTTAATTACCGTTTTTAACGATTATTAACAATATTACTAAGAATTTAAGAATTTTTTAAGAAAAAAAATGAATTTTTCTAAATTGAAGGTTTCTTTTTTGTTAAATTATTATGAATATTAACAATCTGGCTCTCAAGTTTTTTTAAATCTTCATTGATTACAACATAATTAGATAATAGAGCCTTTTTAGAATCGATCCATTGGTTATTAACCCTGTCTTCAACCTCTTTTCTAGAAACATTATCCCTAGCAATTACCCGTTCAATTCTACTGTTTTCAGCAACAATAACAGTGATGATGTAATCACAAAAAACATCGCTATTGTTCTCAAATAAAATTGCATTTTCATACAATACATATTCTTTAGATTGGTTTTCTTTAATAAAAGAAATTAGATGATTGTAAACCTCAGGATGAACTATTGCATTTAATTCTTTTAATTTTTCTGTGTCAGAAAAAACGATACTTGAAATAAATGCCCTGTTTAGTTGTTTATTTTCATAAGCCGCTTCTCCAAACAAGTGAATCAGTTTTGATTTAATCACAGGAGAGGTATTCATTATCTTTTTAGCCTCAACATCTGCGTTGTAAATAGCAATATCTCCTAACGCCTTAAAACGCTCTAAAACTGTTGATTTCCCACTTCCTATTCCGCCAGTTAAACCTACTACCATTATCGCTGTATTAAGAATTCAACTTTAGCCGGAGTTAGCTTTACAGAAGTAACAAAATCTGGGTTAAAAACGACTCTTGGAATTAAATAATTTAAATTATTATTGATGGATTGTTGATAATCACACACAATTTTAAATGAAGAAGAATTCACTTTATTAAAATTATTTAAACCTACTTGAAAAACTACTTTTAATGTAGTTGGAAATGTATTCACAGAAACAGAATCTGGCATATTAATAATTCGAAAAGGCACCTCTAATTCCCCTTCTGTAAACTGATCTACTTCGCCATAAATAGCCACTTCTTTAATACTAAATTTAATAGCATTAGTAGACTCGGTAATTTTCAGTGTTGTTTCTATGCTCTCAGAAACATTCTCTTTTACAAATTTTTGTAATCGCAATCTTTGCAAGGTATCTATTTGTTCTTTTGGCCCAGAAACCATAACTGAATCTGGAGCTATTTTAATAGCTTCAATTAAATGATACCCTAGTTTATATGACAAATCAAAATCCCCAACAACAGGAACCATCTTTGAAGTAAGTATCCCTAAATTTAAATACACCGTATCTTCAACTATTTGATCGACCATGTATTTGTTTGTAATCTGATGTTGAATGTCAATCTTTTGGTTTTGTAATAAGAAGTAATAATCAGAACCTGACTTTCGTTTTAGTTTTCGTGCATCTAACTTAATTTTAGTTTGCACGATACCTAAACCAAATAACCTAAAACCTGATGCTTTTATTTGAATATCAATTTTATTTACTGGCTCTTTTTGGATCAGCTTATTTTGAGGGATATTAACGTATTCAACCGGAAAAGAAATAACTGCCTTATATTCTTTTGACATTTTAATCAACAGCCAAAATAAAACAGCAAAGAGTAATGCTACTGAAAATGCTTTTGGAATTTTATTTTTATTTTTTCTTTTGATCATAAAAACAGTAATTATATGCAAGCTACGTAAAGCTTTTTAAAAACACAACGCTGCAATTTTTTTTTCAATAAAAAAAAAGAGAGCTAATAGCTCTCTTTTTTTATCTTATTTCCTTAGAAATTATTTTTTAACTACCGCTGGTGCGTTTAATTTATTTGTAAGCTCCATAGAAATAGCAACTTTTTCAAACTTAATTTTTCCTGCTCCCGTTTCAATAGTAATTGTATTATCGGTTTCGTTTACTTCTACTATCTTACCGTGAATTCCGCTACTTGTAATAACTCTAGTTCCTTTTTTAATTTCTGCTTGAAATTTTTTCTCTTTCTTTTGTTTAGCCATTTGTGGTCTAATCATAAAAAAGTAAATTACAACGATCATTGCTAAAAATGGCAACATACTACTTAATCCACCTGTGCTTGCTTGTAAAAACATATCTTTTATTTATCTATTCTATTTACTATTCCTTTTTCATCTATCCTGTTTACTATTCCTTTTATGGTTACTATTTCTCTACCAAGAGCTGTATTTGTGAAAAACGTAACATTCTTAGATTGTCTTCCTCCACCTTTTCCTCTAGTATTAAATTTCACTTTAATTTCTGTAGTTTCTCCTGGCGTAATAGGTTTGTCTTTTGGCCAAGTAGGGACTGTACAACCACACGTCGTTTTTGCATCAGTAATAATCAAATCAGATTTACCAACGTTTGTTAATAAAAATGTCGTTTCAACAAATTCTCCATCCATAACAGTACCAAAGTCATACACCGTTTTATCAAACTTAACAACTGGCGCTCCTTTACTAATATCTGTATCTCTTTGTCTAGCTTCCTCTAACTTTGCGCTATCCACTTTTGCTGATGGATTCCCTTCTTTACAAGAAGTTAAAAAACCTAAAGACGCTACTAAACTAAAAATTATAATTTTCTTCATTTTAAATATATTTTAGGTAAAAGTAAGGATTTATAATAATCCTCTACCAATTTTATTAATTCTTTTATCTGTTGTGAATTCTCTAGACAGCTTATCTAATACTCCATTAATGAAATAACCACTTTTATTTGTTGAGTAATCTTTAGAAATTTCTATGTACTCATTTATAGTAACTCTAACCGGTATAGAAGGGAATTTTAAAAACTCCGTTATTGCCATTTTTATTAATATCATATCAATATCTGCAATTCTATCAGCTTCCCAATTTGGTGTTTTTGTACTGATCTCTTCTTCATAAGATGTATGATGTAAGATTACTTTTCTAAATAATTCTAACACAAATTTCTGATCATCTTCATCTTTATACAACCTGTCTAAAACAAAAATTTTGTGTTGCTTTAATTTACTTAAAGTTCTTACAATCCAAGTATTTACAAACGGAATATCATCTAACCAACTAATATTTTGATCTTCATAATATTCAGCTAATTTTTCTTCAGGAGCAATAATCTCTTTGAAAAAATCTTGAACAAAAGTTTTATCTTCTTTAAAAGAAGACTCAGTAGAATTTAAATACGTCTTATACAAATCACTTTGCTCTAGTTTATTCCAGATAATTTTAACGTATTCATCATCTAACTCCCAGTTATTGATGTTGTTATCTGTTTTAAAAGTAACAAATGAAGTACTGTTTACTAAATTTAGTATCGCTTCATTTTCAATAAACTTTGTATTTGGGTGTAACTCTTCTTTAGTTGCTAAATGCTTCTTTTTAGATATTTCTATCTTCTTAGCAGCCATTTGTTGTACCTCTACTATTAATTGTAGCTGCAAAACATACAAGTCTAACAGTTTTTGAATGCTATGTTTTAAGAATTTTTCTTCTCTTATTAAATCATCAGCTTTTGACGTTATCATTGCATAAACTGATTGCATTACTTTGACTCTAATATGTCTTCTATTAATCATTCTAAAGAACTTAATTTAAAAAAGGGCGATAGAAAATTCTAGCGCCCTGCAAAAATATACTTTTTATTGAAATCTACTACTTGTTTTGCTCTTTTTTACGAGTATCAATTCTATTTTGAGCAATATTAAATGCTGCCCTATGCGTTGTGATGTCTTCTTTTTCTGAAAGTTTGAAAATATCTAGAGTTGTATTGTAAATATTTTCTGTTTTTCTAATGATTTCATCTTTACCATATCCTTCTAACTCAGCATATACATTGATGATTCCTCCAGCATTGATTAAGAAATCAGGTGCATATGCAATTCCTTTTTCTTTTAACAATCTACCGTGTTTGATTTCATCTGCTAATTGATTGTTGGCTGCACCAGCAATAACTTTCGCATTTAATTGATGAATTGTAGCGTCATTAATTGTTGCTCCCAGTGCACAAGGTGCATAAATATCAACATCTAACCCGTAAATATCGTTTCCTAAGACAACATTAGCTCCGTATTTCTTACTTAACGCTTCTAAGCGAGCTTCGTTAATATCGTTAATAACGACCTTTGCTCCTTCATCAGTAATATGCTTTACTAAAGCTTCCCCAACATGTCCAACTCCTTGAACCAACACTTTTTTACCTTCTAAATTGTCTGTTCCAAATTGAAATTTAGCCGCAGCTTTCATTCCCATATAAACTCCATATGCAGTAATTGGAGATGGATTTCCTGCGCCACCTTTACTTTCAGAAATTCCAGTAACATGCGGTGTAACTTCTCTAACAACATCCATATCTCTAGTTTCCATACCAACATCTTCTGCTGTAATGTATTTTCCACTTAACGAATGTACAAACTTACCAAATCTGCGCATTAAAGCGTCATTCTTCTGTGTTTTAGCATCACCAATAATAACAGCTTTTCCTCCACCAAGATTTAATCCTGTAATTGCTGCTTTATAAGTCATTCCACGAGACAAACGTAATACATCATTTAATGCATGCCATTCACTTTCATATGTCCACATTCTAGTCCCTCCTAAAGCAGGGCCTAAAACCGTATTATGAATACCAATAATTGCTTTTAAACCTGTATCTTCGTCATTGCAAAAAACGATTTGTTCATGTCCGTCAAAAGAGATTTGCCCAAAAACTGGATCATTTTTCAACTCTTTTGCCTCGATTATGTTTGCTGTCATTTTTGTTGTGTATTTATAAATAAATTAAGTTTTTCTTTATTTTTCAGCAACAAAAATAGGATATTAACAAATCATTTCAAAAAAAAGAGCGCTTAATTATGATATTCCTAAAGTTTAAAACTTTTTAATTCATTATAATTAACCTATTCGACATAAAAACACATAATTATTAATGAAATCATTAAAATACTTAAACAAGTACTTTTTAAAATATAAATACCGATTATTACTTGGTATTATAATTACCATTCTATCTAAAATTTTAACACTTAGAATACCTAGAATTATTGGACAGTCTTTTAATATTGTAGATCAATATAAAAAAGGAATTATTGACAATATAGATGACGTTAAATACGAGTTGTTAATTAATATTTTAATGATTGTGAGTGTCACTTTAACGGCTGGGTTTTTAACGTTTTTAATGCGTCAAACTATTATTGTTACTTCAAGATTGTTTGAGTTTGATTTAAAGAATGAAATTTATCAGCAATATCAAAGATTGTCTCTAAACTTCTACAAAAAAAATAGAACTGGAGATTTAATGAATAGAATTAGTGAAGATGTCTCTAAAGTAAGAATGTACTTTGGTCCAGCAATTATGTATAGCATGAATATGATTGTGTTGTTTGTTGTTGGTTTTTACCAAATGTTTACCATTGACCCTTTACTAACTGCTTACACATTAATTCCTTTTCCGATTTTATCCGTTTCAATATTTATTCTTAGCAAGGTTATTAATGAGAAAAGTACCGTTGTACAGCAATATTTATCTAAGCTAACAACCTTTAATCAAGAGTTTTTCTCTGGTATTAACGTTGTGAAATCTTACGGAATTGAAAAATCTATTATCGCTAATTTTGATGATTTAGCAAATGAAAGCAAAAAAAAGAATATAGATCTATACAAAGTACAAGCCATTTTTTTCCCTTTAATGGTACTACTTATTGGTATAAGTAACTTGATCGTTATTTATATTGGAGGGAAACAATACATTGCTGGTGAAATTCCGATTGGCGTAATCGCTGAATTTATTTTATATGTGAATATCCTTACTTGGCCCGTTGCAGTTGTTGGCTGGGTGACCTCAATGGTGCAGCAAGCCGAAGCTTCTCAGCAAAGAATAAATGAGTTCTTACAACAGGTTCCAGAAATTACCAACACCAACGAGTTTGAAACTATAATTAGTGGTGCTATAGAGTTTAAAAACGTAAGCTTAACCTATGACGACACTAATATCACTGCTTTAGATAACGTTAGTTTTAAAGTAAACAAAGGAGAAACTATTGCTGTTTTAGGGAAAACAGGCTCTGGGAAATCTTCAATCGTCAATCTTATATCTAGATTGTACGACACTACAAATGGAACTATTTTAATTGATGGAGAGAAAATTACGGATACTAACTTAACTGATTTAAGAAACCAAATAGGTTTTGTGCCTCAAGATCCATTTTTGTTTTCTGATACGATTGAGAACAATATTAAATTTGGCAAAGAAGACGCAACGACAGAAGAAATTATTAACGCTGCAAAAAATGCCGTTATTCACGAGAATATTTCTGGATTTAAAAACAAGTACAAAACTATTTTAGGAGAAAGAGGCGTAACGCTTTCAGGAGGACAAAAACAACGTGTTTCTATCGCTAGAGCAATTATCAAAAATCCTAAAATTTTAATTTTTGACGATTGCTTATCAGCTGTTGACACAGAAACCGAAGAGCAAATTTTATCAAATTTAGAAAAGGTTTCTAAAGAAAAGACCACTTTTATTATTAGCCATAGGGTTTCATCTGCTAAAAATGCTGATAAAATAATCATCTTAGAAAGTGGAAAAATAATTCAACAAGGCACTCATAATCAACTAATAAAAGAGAACGGCTACTATAAGTGTCTTTATGAACAACAACTTTTAGAAAAAGAAAACTAAGGTTTTATTAGAAAAAGTAAAATATTTTTTTAGATTTGTTCAGTAAACAAAAAACAAAACTTAATTTTATTACTAAATTATTATGACTGAGAGAGTAGAACAAGAAGAGATTTTTTCTCAAGTGTTGAGAGCAGGAAGAAGAACTTACTTTTTTGATGTAAGATCTACAAAAGCAGATGATTACTATCTAACAATAACTGAAAGTAAAAAATTTACGCATGATGATGGTACTTTCCATTATCAAAAACATAAAATTTACCTTTACAAAGAAGATTTTTCAGAGTTTAATGACATGCTGAAAGCTGCAACTGATTACATTGTTAATGAAAAAGGACAAGAGGTAATTAGTGAAAGACACCAAAAAGACTACAAAAAAGACGAAATAGCGACTAAAGAAACAACAACAGAAGAAGCTAGTACAGAAAGTTTTACCGATGTTTCTTTTGAAGACATCTAGAATTCAAATAATTCTCACATAAAAAACGCCATCTAATTTAGATGGCGTTTTTTTTATAATACTTTCAATATTATATCGCTTTTAGCTACGGTTTCCCCCCACTCCTTTTCTGGGTTACTTTCTTTTGTGATTCCACCACCAACAAAGATTAAAGCTTCACTATTCTTTATTTCCATACACCTTAGATTTACAAATAAATGAGAATCATTTTGATGTAGTTCTCCCATATTTAATTCACCTAAGAAGCCTGTATAATACGATCTATTATAGTTTTCATTTTCCAAAATAAACTGCTTTGCAGCTTCTTTTGGCAAACCGCAAACAGCCGGAGTTGGATGTAACAAATCTACCAAAGAGAACAAGCCATTTTCTTTTACAAGATCTAATTCGCCTTTAATTTCTGTTCTTAAATGTAGTAACGAACCTGCTTTTACAGTTTCGGTTTCCGAAACGGTTAGTTCTTTAGAAAAACGTTTTAATTTTTTTACAATATAATCGGTTACAATTTTTTGTTCCTCTATTTCTTTTGGATTCCATTTTGGGGCAATATTTTCTTTGTAAACTTGAGTTCCTGCCAACGCCATTGTTGTAAAACGATTATTTTCTAATTTCAATAATGTTTCTGGAGTTGCTCCAAACCACAATCCTACTTTTGGATGAAACCAAACATATACAAATGCATTTGGATACAGTTGCAATAACGTATTGTACGTTTCAATAATATCTATTTCGGCAAGCTTAACTTTTTCTTTTCTAGATAAAACAACCTTTTTAAAATGATCGTTTTTTATTGCTTCTACTCCTTTTTTCACCAATTCAACATGAGCCGATTTTGAATCATCATTGGTTGGAAAAATGTTTTGAAGCTTAATAACAGCATCTAAAGTTATTTCTCCACGAACAAACTCAGAAGCTGATGCTGGAAGCAGTACCGTTCTGTTATCTGAATTAAACGGCGCAAAAACAAACCCTTGTCTATCAAATTGATTTGTAATAACATTCAAATCATCGTTTTGCTGAAACAACCCAAATACTTCACTAGTATTCGGTTTATTATATACTACAAAAGGAAGTTTTCTTTTATAGTGTTCTTGTATTTTCTGTTGAATTATTTTCAATGCGTCAACGTTAAAAGTGATTTTTAATAAGGTAAAAAGTAGACCAACCCAAAAGAATATCTGGCGTAATTTATCGTTTCTAATTCACCCCTGTTCTTTGATAATTGCCGTTGCAACAACTCAACTTCAACCTCATAAAATGATTCCTGAATTTATTTTTTCTCTAAAACGATATTCGTTATTTTACCAACAGAAATTAAATCATTATTTTCATTCCTTACTTTAATTTCCCACAAATGCGTAGTTCTCCCTTTATGTATAATTTTTGCTGTAGCCGTGACCTCACCTTCTTTGATACTTTTTAGATGATTAATAGAAAGCTCAATACCTTTTACAATAAACTTACTGTTATCTACAAAAAAAGAAGATGCTGCACTACCAACACTTTCTGCTAAAGCAGCAGTTGCGCCACCATGTAATAAACCATACGGTTGATGTACTCTAGAATTTACAGGCATTTTAGCGACTAAAAAGTCAGCACCTATATCCGTATATTCTATTTCAAGGGTTTCCATTAACGTACCTTTACTTCGTTTATTAAACAAGCGGAGTATTTCTGATTTTTCTTTCATTATGGATTATTTTATGGTAAAAATACATATTATTTATTGTATTTTTGCAGCATAATCAGAAGGAATTAAAGATGTATAAAGTACGCGTAATTTTAGACACAAAAAAAGATGTAATTAGAACATTGCTAGTAAATGACACTATTAACTTAGAAGAATTACATTTATTTATTGCCAAAACTTTTGGTTTTAACGGTCAAGAAATGGCTTCTTTTTACAAAGCAGATTATGAATGGAATCAAGGTGAAGAAATTCCGTTATTTAACATGTCAGAGTTTGGTGAAGAAATTTCTATGAGCACTTGTGTTTTGAAAGAAACACTACCAAACACAAACGATAAATTAATTTACGTGTATGACTTCTTTAAAATGTGGTCTTTTTACGTAGAAGTTATTGATAGTAATACCGAATTATTAACAGAGTCGAAAATTCTAATGTCTATTGGCGAAGTTCCTGACGAAGCTCCTGAAAAAGAGTTTGTTGCAGATAAAAATGAAGACTCTTTTGATGATGAATTTGAATCATTAGATGATATTGATTTCGACACGTATTAAATTCCGTTTTCCTTACACTCTTTTGTTGTAACATTTCCTTAACTTGTTCGTCGAATAACCATAATCGACTAAAACAATAGCATTGGAAACGATCTTATCTTTAAAGAATTTAGACAAAAAATACGGACCTGTACATGCAGTAAACAACTTAACTTTTGACATAGAAAAAGGAAATGTTTACGGTATTTTAGGGCCAAACGGGAGTGGGAAATCTACCACTTTAGGAATCATTTTAAATGTTGTCAATAGAACTTCAGGGGAGTTTAACTGGTTTAACGGCAATTTATCTACTCATGAAGCATTGAAAAAAGTTGGAGCTATTATTGAGCGTCCTAACTTTTATCCTTACATGACTGCTACTCAAAATTTAAAACTGATTTGTAAAATCAAAGGTGTTTCTTACGATAAGATTGATGAAAAGCTAAAAACCGTAAATCTTTACGACCGTAAGGATAGTAAATTTAGAACCTTCTCTTTAGGAATGAAACAACGTTTAGCAATTGCTTCAGCGTTATTAAATGATCCTGAAATTTTAATTTTAGATGAACCCACCAATGGATTAGACCCACAAGGAATTCATGAAATTCGTCAAATTATCAAGGACATTGCTAAAAACGGAACGACAATTTTATTAGCCTCTCACCTATTAGATGAAGTTGAAAAAGTATGTAGCCACGTAGTTGTTATTCGAAAAGGAATAAAACTATATGCTGGTAGAGTTGATGAAATGACTGCTTCTAATGGGTTATTCGAGTTAAAAGCAGAAGAAAATGAAGCACAATTAACTGAGCTACTTAATGCGCACGCCTCAATAAGCTCTATCCATAAAGAGGAAGATGTTTTAATCGCTACTTTGAATCAAGAGATGTCTGCATCAGAAATAAATGCATTTCTTTTCAAAAACGGAATTATAGTATCTCACTTAGTAAAACGAAAGCCAAGCTTAGAACAACAATTCTTAAAGCTAACAAGCAACAATTAACCCACTGAATTCACTTCAAAATATCATCTCGAGCGGAGGCGAGAGACGAAAAATAAGTTCACAAAAACAAAACCAACATGTTTAGATTACTAAATATAGAATTTCATAAATTAAAACACAATAGAGCTAGTAAGGTTTTATCAATCATATACTTTGGACTATTAACATCAATTGCATTAATTGCTGCAATTAAATTTGATATTGGTCCAATTAAGTTTCATTTGGCAGATCAAGGGATTTTTAATTTTCCATATATCTGGCATTTCAACACCTATATGGCATCCCTTTTTAAGTTCTTTTTATTACTTGTAATTGTTTCTATGGTAGCAAATGAATACAGCAATAAAACCTTAAAGCAAAACCTAATTGATGGGTTGAGTAAAAAAGAGTTTATCCTTTCAAAATTTTACACAGTCATTGTTTTCGCAGCGATTTCAACCCTATTTGTTATTGCTATTTCAGTAATACTTGGAATGATCTATTCTGATTATAATGAAATCGTAATTATTCTTTCAAAATTGGAATTCCTAGTCGCTTTTTTCGTCAAATTGGTAGGCTTCTTTTCTATGGGACTTTTCTTTGGAATCTTAGTAAAACGATCTGCTTTTGCAGTTGGAGCAATGGTTGTTTGGTTAATTCTTGAAAGTATGTTTAAAGGCTTTCTCTTCTATTCATTTAGAGGCATAGAGAACACCTTTGAAAGTGTAAATAATATCATGCAATTTCTTCCTCTAGAAGCAATGTCAAATCTAATTAAAGAACCATTCTCTAGTCTAGGTGCAGTAAAATCTGTTGCGAATCAAATTGGTCAAGAATTGGTAAATAAATCCCATGTTCAATTCACAGACATTCTAATTGTTTTAGTTTGGACAGTAATCTTTATTTACTTGTCATATGCCTTACTAAAAAAGAGAGATTTATAATACTTTTCTCCTATATTTGACGTTCATATTTTAAAATCATTAAATGAGAGTTTTTGTAGCGTTTTTATTCATTTTTATTTCTACTATTTCGTACAGCCAAAAAGAAGCCAATGTTTGGTATTTTGGTGAAAACGCAGGGTTGAATTTTAATTCTGGCTCTCCAGTTGCACTTACAGACGGACAATTAATAACAGATGAAGGTTCTGCTTCTATTTCTAATGCCAGCGGAGACTTATTGTTTTACACAGATGGTTCTGTTGTATTTAACAAAAACCATGTAGGAATGTCTAATGGAAGTGGGCTTTTAGGCAATTCTTCTAGTGCACAATCGGGTATTATAGTACCTAAACCAAAAGACTCAAATATTTATTACATATTCACGGTAGATAGACAAGGAGGTGGAAGCAGCGTTCATTTTTCTGAAATAGACATGACTTTAGATGGTGGTTTAGGAGCGGTAACAATTAAAAACACCCCACTAAATCAATCCTCAGGTGCTAAAGAAAAAATAACATCAGTAAAGGGTGCTGATTGTGATACTTTTTGGGTAATCACTGGAGATTCAAATCAGTTTCAGGCTTACTTGGTTAATGACACAGGAGTAATCACATCTGCAATTTCTTCAGCGAACATTCAAACTGGAGGTGATTTAAGAGGGTCTTTAAAGCTCTCTCCCAATGGTACTAAGCTTGTAAGCGCGGGAAATGCTGGTTCGTATATTTATGATTTTAATGATGCTACCGGAAGTATCAGTAACGGTAGAGCTCTTAATGTCAATGATGGTTACGGTGCCGAATTCTCTAGAAGTTCAAATAAATTATACATCTCTACAGGAGCTCATAGTCAAGTTGTTAACGGAATAAGAAACGCTCCTGAATCTGCAGAAATTTTTCAATTTTCTTTAGAGTCCAGTACCATAGCAGATATTAACGCTAGTCGCCAAGAAATTTACAATACAAGCACAGGTTATAGAGGAGCTTTACAGTTAGGGCCTGATGGAAAAATATACTACGCGCAAAGTAGAACAGATAAATTAGGAGTTATCAACTTCCCTGAAAAGAATTTTAATGAAGTCGGTTTTAATACTGATGGTGTCGATTTAAATGGTGAAATTTCGACAGAAGGCTTGCCTCCTTTCATTTCTTCCCTTTTAATACCTATCGAAATTAAAGACAATAGCAATAATAGCATTGTAATTAACAACCTAAATTTAGAATTGTGTATTGGGCAAAATAAAGTGATTGCACCTGATCCTGTTACAGGAATCAATGTTACCTATAAGTGGACTTTTGATGATGGCACTACTACAACTACACTTGCCACAACTCGACTTTTAACTTTAAACAATATACAAACAAGCAGCACAGGTAAATACCTACTTACCGTAGAACAAACAGATGCTTGTGGAAATACGTTAATTGCTGAAGGTGACTTTACTATTACTGTATACGAAGCTGCTGCGGCAACCAAACCTACAGACATCAATTTTTGTGACATAAACAATACTGGCTTTAGTACTTTTGACCTACAAGCTACAAAAACTACAGATATTTTAAACGGACAAAATTCTGGAGTTTTTGAAGTGCTCTATTTTACAAGTCAAGCAAATGCTGATGACAATACCAATGCAATTTTAAATCCGTACCCAAACCCAACAGCATATAGCAATCAAACTATCTACGCAAGAGTACACAATATTGTTGCCCCTAATGCTTGCTTTGAAACTACCTCATTTAAACTAGCCGTAACAGGTTTACCAGTACCACAAGACCCAACAGATTATAATATTTGTGACAACACATCAGTAGGCACAGATACCGATGGGTTTATTGATGGGTTTACACTATCGAGTAAAGATGCTGAAATATTAGGTTCGTTAGACCCCCTTATTTATAGTGTTACCTACCATACAACATTGCCCGGTGCACAAACTGACAACACTACAGATGTTATTGACAAAGCAAACCCGTATTCAAATGTAGATATCAATACACAACCTATTTTTGTTCGTGTAGAAAATAATAATAACACGGAGTGTTTTGACGCAACTAAAACATTTAACTTGGTCGTAAATCCATTACCAATTATCACCGATGTTGTAGAGTTAAAACAATGTGATGATGACGTAGACGGATTTAGTATTTTCAACCTAAATGAGTCAGCATCAGATACTTCTACGAATTTCACTAATGAAACATTTGTGTTCTACCCTACATTAAATGATGCTGAAAACGACACAAATATTATTCCAAACCCAACAACTTTCATCAATAGAACGGTAACTTCAGATATCGTTTGGGCTAGAGCAATTTCTGCTTTTGGATGTTTTAGAATTTCGGAAGTAACATTAACCGTTTCTACAACAGGAATTCCTCCAAGTTTTCAAAGAAGTTTTACTTTATGTGATGACTTTTTAGACATCGGTGGAAATGACACCACCAATAATGATGATACAGACGGGGTTACTTCTTTCGACTTTAGTACTGTTACTGCAGAAGTTCGTGTGTTATTCCCAATAAGCCAACAGCTAACAATTACGTATTATAGAAATCAAGCGGATGCATTGGCAGAAATTGATCCTATCACAGACCCGAGCAACTATCGCAATACTGGATACCCAACAACGCAACAGATCTATATTAGAGTTGATAGTAATTTAGATAATGATTGTCTTGGTTTTGGCCCGTATATTACTTTAAATGTAGATACTGTACCAATGAGTACTACGCCATCTAATTTAGAATTATGTGATAATTTTGATGACGGAAATGGAACTAACGGAATTGTGCAAACGTTTAATTTAACAAGTCAAAATACTACGATTTTAGGAGGACAAGATCCTACTGATTTCACAGTAACCTATCATAGCTCTTCAGAAAACGCGAATACAGGAAGCAATCCTTTAGCTTCTCCATATACCAATACCACTAAAGATACGCAAACCATTTATGCTAGAGTTGAAAATAAAGCTACCGGATGCTTTAACGATCATGTATCTTTTGATTTAATAGTAAACCCGCTACCTATTGCTAATTTCGTAAACGATATAGAAATTTGTGACGACAATTCTGATGGATCTGCAAGAAATGGTTTTTCTCAAATCTTTGATTTAGAAAGTCAAACTGCTGGAGTTTTAGGTACTCAAGATCCTACTAACTATTCGGTTACGTATCATAATTCTTTAACAAACGCACAAAACAACATATTACCTTTAGGAAGCCCTTATTCTAATAATATTGCCTTTAGACAACGTATTTATGTACGTGTTTTTAATACTGATACCCAATGTGCTAACGGAATTTCTAATTTTGACGTCATTGTAAATCAAGAACCTATTGCAGAAACAGTTTCTAATTTAAGCTATTGTGATAACGACTTCGATGCTGAAGATGATAATGGGTTTATTCAAAATATAGATTTAGATAGCCAAATTTTAAACATCTTAGGAACTACACAAATTAAAGCTGATTTTGATGTTACTTTTCATCTTTCAAATACAGAGGCAACTAGTGGTGCTAATGCACTATCAAGTCCATTCTCAAATACAATAGCCAACCAGCAAACCATCTATGTACATGTTCTAGATAAAAAAACAGGTTGTATAAATGACGCGATCTCTTTTGATGTTATTGTAAATCCGTTACCTGTCTTCGAAGTAACTACCCCACAAATAGTATGTCTAAACGGCCCCGATTTAACTATCGGAGTAGAAGGAACAGGAGCTGTTTACACGTATGAATGGCAAGCTCCAGATGGAACCATTACCACCAACGATGAACTGACTATAAGTTCTGGAGGTTTATACACCATAACTGCAACCGCTACAGATGGTACAGGATGTAGCAGAACAAGAGCTATTCAAGTAAACGAGTCAATTATTGCTACCATCACAGAAGAGGATATTACTATTGTAGATGATTCTGATAATAATTCTATCGCCATAGACAATAGTATTGGTAACTTAGGTATTGGAGATTATGAATTTTCATTAGCCGATACCGACGGAAATATTTTAAGGTACTACCAAGACGAACCTCTTTTTGAGGGATTAAAAGGCGGTGTTTATAGCATCTTGGTTAGAGACAAAAATGGGTGTGGTGTTGCTAGTGTAATAGCAGCCGTAATTACATATCCAAAATTTTTCACTCCTAATAATGATGGTGTTTTAGATACTTGGATAATTCCTGGTTCTAACAATAGTTTCTTTACTTCTGTTAGAGTAGAAGTTTTTGATCGATACGGAAAAATCGTAGCATTAATTACTGATCAAAATGGGCCGAGCTGGAACGGAACCTATAACGGTAAAAAACTACCTTCTAATGATTATTGGTTTAATGCTATACTAGAAGATATCAATGGAAACATCAGAAAAAAAATAGGTAATTTCAGTTTACTTAGAAAATAAATTAGCCCGGTTAAAAACAATTAAAATACAGATACTTTTTCTTAAAAAGTATCTGTATTTTTGTAAATATGGATTTTCAATTACAATCGAAATTTAAACCTACAGGAGATCAACCAGAAGCGATAAAACAACTTACGGAAGGTGTTCTCTCTGGTGAGAAATATCAAACCCTATTAGGAGTTACCGGTTCTGGAAAAACCTTTACAGTTGCAAATGTTGTAGAACAAATTAACCGTCCAACATTGGTTTTGGCCCATAACAAAACATTAGCTGCTCAATTGTATTCAGAATTCAAACAGTTTTTCCCTAACAATTCTGTAGAATATTTTGTGTCGTATTATGATTACTATCAACCAGAAGCATATTTACCCGTTACAGGAACATATATCGAAAAAGACTTATCTATTAATGAAGATATTGAACGCCTAAGAATAAGCACTTCTTCTGCTCTGCTTTCTGGACGTAGAGATGTATTGGTTGTTGCGTCTGTTTCTTGTTTGTATGGTATTGGAAATCCCGTAGAATTTAAAAAGAATGTGATTCCGATTGAAACTGGCCAAGCAATATCAAGAACCAAGTTTTTACACCTATTAGTTACTAGTTTGTATTCTAGAACTGAATTTGAGGTTAAAAGCGGGGCTTTTAAAGTAAAAGGTGATGTGATTACCATTTATCCTTCTTATGGGGATAGCGGGTACCGTGTGCATTTTTTTGGCGATGAAATAGACGAGATTGAATCGTTTGATTTAGAAAGCAATGCCATTATAGAGAAATTCCAAAACCTAACGATATATCCTGCTAATTTGTTTGTTACCTCTCCTGATGTATTGCAAAATGCGATTCATGCCATTCAAGAAGACATGATGAAGCAGGTTGATTATTTTAAAGAAATAGGAAAACATTTAGAAGCAAAACGTTTAAAGGAGCGAACTGAGTTCGATTTAGAAATGATTCGTGAATTAGGGTATTGTTCTGGTATTGAAAATTATTCTCGCTATTTAGACGGAAGAGAACCTGGTACTCGCCCGTTCTGTTTATTAGATTATTTTCCTGATGATTATTTAATGGTGATTGACGAAAGTCATGTTACCGTTCCGCAAACACACGCTATGTACGGTGGTGATAGAAGTAGAAAAGTGAACTTGGTGGAACATGGTTTTAGGCTCACAGCTGCCATGGACAATAGACCTTTAAAATTTGAAGAATTTGAAGGTGTTCAAAATCAGGTGATTTATGTGAGTGCAACGCCAGCAGATTACGAATTGCAAAAAACGGAAGGGCTGTTTGTGGAGCAAGTAATTCGACCGACAGGATTATTAGATCCAATTATTGAAATACGTCCGAGTTTAAATCAGATTGATGATTTGATTGAAGAAATTCAGGTTCGTGTTGAAAAAGACGAACGAACCCTAATTACTACCTTAACCAAAAGAATGGCAGAGGAATTGGCAAAATACTTAACGCGAATTCAAATTCGCTGTAGATATATACATTCTGATGTTGATACCTTAGAGCGTGTAGAAATCATGCAAGACTTACGTAAAGGAGTCTTTGATGTACTTATTGGTGTTAACTTATTAAGAGAAGGGTTGGATTTACCTGAAGTCTCTTTAGTAGCCATTTTAGATGCTGATAAAGAAGGTTTTTTACGTTCGCACAGATCCTTAACACAAACAATTGGTAGAGCAGCAAGAAACGTAAATGGTTTGGCTATTTTATATGCTGACAAAGTAACCAAAAGCATGCAACGTACTATAGATGAAACAGACAGAAGACGCGAGAAACAAATTAGTTACAATACCGAAAATAATATTACACCAACACAAATTGTAAAAGACATTGACAACACACTTACTAAAAACGCAGTCTCTTCTTACCATTATGACAATGCAATTAATAAGGCTGCAGAAGCAGGGTTAGAATATTTACCAAAACCAGAAATAGAAAAACGAATTAGAGAAACTCGCAAAAACATGGAAGCTGCCGCAAAAGCACTAGATTTCTTATCTGCTGCGCAGTTTAGGGATGAGATTGAGGTATTGAAAAGGCATTTGTAATTTGTAATTAAAAATTTATGAAAAAATATTTTATCATATTCCTTTTAACTCTTTCAGTTATTACAGGTTACTCTCAAAAGCGAAAAAAAATTTACGTAAACGAAAACTTTACTGAAATTATCTTTTCAGAATATAAAAAAGGTCTTAAATCGGGTTTATTTACCGCTACCGAAATAGTGAATGACACTGCTACCTTTTTAAAACTTCGATACGCAGAGTACTTTGGTACATTAAATACTAAAAAGAAAAAACAACTAAATTCATTATTTAACAAACGCTTTAAGGTTGACACAACTAAAACGTGGTTAATTCATTATATCGATACGTTACCGAACAAAAAAGAAATGCCTAAAGTTTCTGGTGTAATTGTTTATGATTCATTAAATAAAGAAAAAGGAGTCTTTTCATCAAAGACAAAATTTAGAAAGAATTTCAGAATCAATTCTAAATACAAACACAAGCATGTTTCTAGCTATGCTGATTATTTAAAAAAGGCTAAAGATGAAAGGGAAAAGGTTAGCAAAAAGGTTGACTTTTTACATATCTACGATTTTAACAAAGGAGCTCCCTCTAACACACTTGAAGAATATAATTATTATAAAGACAATGTTTCTGTTTTTAAAAGAATATTTAGTGATGGAGTTCTCAATTATAAGACAATTATCGTTTACCCTAATGGAGATTTCTACTTAACACATTATAATAATATTAAGAAAGAGAAAAAACTACTTAGAAATAATTTTTTTAGAAAAAGAAAGAAAAAGTGGTTAAAATCTCATTTGAACAAATAAAAAACGGCTCAATTTGTGAGGCGTTTTTTATTGAAAATATATTTTATACGAAACTTGTAAATCAATTACCCTTCACTCCCCCAAGGTGCGCTTGGAATAGGTATTTCTTTCGTTAAATCAAATTTTACAGAAAAAAAACGCTCTGTTCCAACTCTACGTAGATTGTACGTAAATGTTGTTTCATCAATCGTTACCCACCAAACATTATTGGACGCATACGATATTAAACTTGCTGTTTGCTGATCCGCAGGGAAAAATTGAATATTCGCTAATCCCGTATTTGGGTTAGCGCCACCGTATTGTGTAATTTTATCTTCTGAACCATCTTTATGTCTATGGTCATGTTTTAAACTAATTAGTTCATTTTTACTCTTGGTAAAAACCCAGGTACGAGATTTATCTTCCCCAACAAAAAAAGGAATTCTAATTGTATTCTCTTCACAAGAACGAACATGCATTACTAATTTTTCTCCAGTAAAACCATCACCTTCTTTTCCTCCTGCTACGATTTCTCCTTGGTAGGCTTTGCCACAATGGCCTTGTAATGTATTCCAAAATAACACAGAGCTTGGTGCTTCTTGCGCTATCATCTGTAGCGGAAACAATATTAAAATCAGTAACTTCTTCATTTTTTTATACGTTTTATAAATAGTAAGGCGCGACAATATAAATCAAAAAATCCGATACTAAACATAAATAGGTTTGAGTTACAAAAAAACGCCTCACAAATGTGAGGCGTTTTTTAAAAATATATTTTCTAAGAAACTTATAAAGCCAATACTTCTGCAACTTTATCAGCAGCTTCTTGAAATTCTGTAGCAGAAATGATTTCCATTCCGCTATTATCAATCAATGCTTTTGCTTCAACAGCATTTGTTCCTTGTAATCTACAAATAATAGGCACATTAATTTTGTCTCCCATACTTTTGTATGCATCAACAACTCCTTGCGCTACTCTATCACAACGTACAATACCTCCAAAGATATTTACTAAAATTGCTTTTACATTTGTATCTTTTAAGATGATACCGAATGCAGTTTCAACACGTTGTGCATCTGCTGTACCTCCAACATCTAAAAAGTTTGCAGGTTCTCCACCAGCTTGCTTAATTAAATCCATAGTTCCCATTGCCAATCCAGCTCCGTTTACCATACACCCAACATTACCATCTAAATCAACATAATTTAAACCAGCAGCTTTGGCTTCTACTTCAATAGGATTCTCTTCACGTAAATCACGCATTTCTGCATAATCTTTATGACGATATAATGCATTTTCATCTAAAGTTACTTTAGCATCAACAGCTAAAATTTTAGAATCTGATGTTTTTAATACAGGATTAATTTCAAACATTGAAGAATCTGACTTGATGTATGCTGTATATAATGCAGACACAAATTTTGTCATTTCTTTCAAAGCAACACCAGACAACCCTAAGTTAAAGGCAATCTTACGAGCTTGAAAAGGTAAGATTCCCATTGTAGGATCAATCTCTTCAGTAAAAATTAAATGTGGAGTTTCTTCAGCAACAGTTTCAATATCCATTCCACCTTCTGTAGAATACATGATCATGTTTCTACCAGTGTTTCTGTTTAATAAAACAGACATGTAATATTCTTCTGGTTCAGAATCTCCAGGATAATAAACATCCTCACAAATTAAAACTTGGTTTACTTTTTTACCTTCAGCAGAAGTTTGTGGTGTTACCAACATCATTCCAATGATATCATTAGAAATTTTTTCAACTTCAGATAAATTTTTAGCCAACTTAACTCCTCCACCTTTTCCACGTCCACCAGCATGAACCTGTGCTTTTACAACATACCAGCTTGTACCAGTTTCTGTTGTTAATTGTTTTGCTGCATCTACAGCATCTTTATGATTACTAGCTACAATACCGCGTTGAATTCTAACGCCAAAGCTATTTAAGATTTCTTTTCCTTGATATTCGTGTAAATTCATTTTTAAGAATGTTTTTTAACGCCACAAAAGTACAAATTCAATTTAAATTAAATTAATTAAAAACAATAAAATAAAGCATAAATATTTTTCTTTAAGAATGGTATACTTTATAGATTACAATAAGCTCAAAAATATATTTTAAATTAATCCTCCTATTTTTTTTAAAAGACCTTGATAGCTAAACCTTCAAGGTCTTTTGTTTATATATAGCATTATTTTTAATACATTCGCTTTACGGATATGAAACAATGATAAAAGCTAATAATATTTATAAAACGTTTGGAGATGTAAAGGTTTTAAAAGGAGTAAATCTTCATATAAAAAAAGGAGAAGTTGTAGCTATTGTAGGTCCTTCTGGAGCTGGAAAAACAACCCTTTTACAAATTTTAGGAACTTTAGATAGACCCGAAAATAACACTGATTTTGAACTTGCCTTAAACAGCATTTCTTTAAACGGAGTTTCTGATAAAGAAATTTCTAAGTTTCGAAATCAACACATCGGATTCATTTTTCAATTCCACCAATTACTACCTGAGTTTACTGCATTAGAAAATGTTTGTATTCCTGCATTTATTGCCAAAAAAGATAAAAAAGAAACAGAAGAAAAAGCAAAGGAAATCTTAAATTTCTTAGGCTTAGAAGACAGATATCATCACAAACCAAATCAACTTTCTGGAGGAGAGCAACAGCGTGTTGCCGTTGCAAGAGCATTAATAAACAATCCTTCCGTTATTTTAGCTGATGAACCAAGTGGCAATCTAGATTCTGCTTCTGCAAAAAATCTACATGAGTTGTTTTTTGAATTGAGAGATAAATTTGGACAGACCTTTGTCTTGGTTACTCACAATGAGGAACTGGCTGATATGGCTGACAGAAAACTAACCATGAAAGATGGAGTTATTGTCTGAAAGAAATAGTAACCAAACTCATTGCCTTTCTTAAAAATCCTTTTTTAGGAAAAGACGAAAACATACCATTTTTGTATCGTTTAAAGAACTAAAAATATATGAGACTCAAATTAATCCCTTTTATACTATTGTTACTTTTCATTTCATGCGCTCAAAATGAAAAATCAAAGACTCCTAAAAAGCAACTGAAATTTATAAACTTGTTTAGTGCTGATATGAAAAAAGAGGTTTCTTGCTATAGAATTCCTTCCATTATTACTGCATTAAATGGTAATATCATAACAACCATTGATGAAAGAGTACCTTCTTGTGGAGATTTAAAATGGAGCAATGATATAAATATTGTGATGAGAAGAAGCACAGACAATGGGCAGTCTTGGTCTAAAATCGAAACTATTGTTGACTACCCTATTGGTGAATCTGCCTCAGACCCTTCAATGATTTTAGATGAAATCACAGGTGAAATATTCCTTTTCTTTAATTATATGAATTTAGAAACCGAAAAAGGTATTTATTATTTAAAAATGATATCGAGCACAAATAATGGTTTGTCTTGGTCTATTCCTATTGATATAACTTCTCAAATCACCAAACCAGAATGGAAAAATGATTTTAAGTTTATTACATCTGGAAGAGGTATTCAAACACGCTCTGGAACACTAATTCATACACTTGTTAATTTAGAAAACGGAGTACATCTTTTTAAAAGTGATGACCACGGAAAAAACTGGAGCTTAATTGACACCCCTATTAAACCAGCTGATGAATCTAAAGTAATGGAACTTAATGATGGAACATTAATGGTAAATAGCAGAGTGAGTAAAAGCGGGGTAAGATATATCCATTCGTCAACTGATAATGGAAAAACCTGGACAACAAAACAAGATTATCAATTAACTGACCCTGCGTGTAATGCAAGCTTAATTCGCTATAGCCTAAAAAGCAAAAAATCAGATAAAAACAGATTACTTTTTTCAAATCTAAACTCAAAAGATTCAAGAGAAAACCTAACTGTTAGAATAAGCTACGACGAAGGGGAAACCTGGAGTAAAGGGAAGACGATTTATGCGGGGAAATCTGCATATTCTTCTATGACTACTCTTGAAAATGGAGATATTGGTTTATTTTTTGAAAAAGATGATTACAAAGAAAATGTTTTTGTAAGTTTCTCATTAGGTTGGCTAACAGACGGAAATGATGTTGTTAATTAACACTCGTAAAAGATGCCATTACATAAAGCTGATTTAAAAGAATTCCTAGATGAAAAAGTGGTTGCATACAACAACCCGAAATTTATTGAATCAGACCCAATTCAGATTCCTCATCAGTTTTCAAAGAAAGAAGATATAGAAATTGCAGGGTTCTTAACGGCTACTATTGCCTGGGGAAATCGTAAAATGATCATCAAAAACTCCAAGAAACTCATGGAGTTATTAGATCACTCTCCGTATGATTTTATTCTAAATCATCAAGAATCAGACCTAGAGCGTTTTCATAACTTTGTGCATCGAACCTTTAATTCTATTGATGCCGTACAGTTTGTGAAATCCCTAAATCACATTTACACAACACATAATGACTTAGAAAACGTATTGAGTGTAAAAGACAACACTAACAACTATAAAGCTGCCATTTCCACCTTTAAGCAGGTCTTTTTTGAAATTCCACATCAAGCAAGAACTCAAAAACATGTTTCTGATCCATTAAAAGGTTCCGCAGCAAAAAGAATCCATATGTTTTTACGCTGGATGGTCAGAAATGATACTTGTGGAGTCGATTTTGGAATTTGGAAAACACATAATCCAGCACATTTATCGTGCCCTTTAGATGTTCATTCCGGAAATGTCGCTCGAAAACTTGGACTTATAAACAGAAAACAAAACGATTGGAAAGCCTTAAGTGAATTAGACACAAATTTAAGAGCCTTAGATCAAAACGACCCTAGCAAATATGATTTTGCCTTATTTGGTTTGGGTGTTTTTGAGAAATTTTAGCACTAAAATATATGTGTAATACTTTACCTATATTTGAAAGTTGATACAACTATATGCAATTTAAATATCCAGAATTTTTATATTTTTTAGGTTTCTTATTGATTCCTGTTTTGGTACATTTATTCCAATTACAACGCTTTAAAAAAACACCTTTTACCAATGTTGCTTTATTGCAAAAACTAGTGCTTCAAACACGTAAAAGTTCAACCTTAAAAAAGTGGCTCATTCTCGCTTTTAGGTTGTTTATTTTCATAGGACTTATCATTGCATTTTCACAACCTTATTTTAGCAATCAAAAAACAGAATTAACGCAACATAATTTCATCTATTTAGACAATTCCCTCAGCTCAAATACCACAGGAGAAAAAGGTAATTTATTACAGAACTCAATAAAAGAAATTATAGAAAACACTTCTGATAAAGAATCGTATAGCTTATTAACGAATACCGGGTTTTACAAAAATAATAGTGCAAGCGAGTTAAAAAACATACTTTTAAAAACCACTACAGATGTAAAAAACAACACATTAGAGGATGTTTTATTAAAAATACAATTTCAAGAAAAAGAAAAAATAAACACTTTAAATAACTATATTTTAATTTCTGATTTTCAGAAAGATACCGAAAAAAATAAAATAGATGTTACAAATGTAACATCCTTAATTTCGTATGTTAAACTACAGAACACTCAAAAAGACAATCTCTCTATTGATAGCCTTTTTATAAACCATGAAGGCAACAGCAATTTAGCACTAAATATCATCATAAAAAACCAAGGCGCTGCAAAAAAAAATATTCCGATTGCTTTATATAATGATTCAACGATTTTTGCCAAGCAAACTTTTTCTATCGAAAAAAACAAAGAAAAAACCATCTTCTTCCCTATTCAAAATCAAAGCACCTTTAAAGGCAAAATATCACTAGATTATAGCGACGCATTCGATTTTGATAACAAGCACTTTTTTACGTTAAATTTAATTAAAAAAATCAATGTTTTTTCTATTGGAAAAGATCATGAATTCTTGGCTAAAATCTACACTAAAAATGAATTTAACTTCAACTCAAGTTCTATTCAAAATAGCAACTATAACGCATTAGAAAAACAAGACTTAATCATCTTAAATGAACTGAATGAAATTCCAAATACACTTCGTGTTTTTTTACAAAAACATTTAAAAGAAGACAAAAGCTTAGTCATTATTCCGAGTCAAAAAATAAACATCAATTCTTACAATTCATTTTTCAACACCTTAAAAAAAGGAAGTGTTCTTCGTTTAAAAAATGACTCTTTACGAATAACAGCTATCAATTTTAAAAACCCTTTTTACAAAAATGTTTTTTCTAAAGAGATTAAAAACTTTCAGTTCCCTATTGTAAAAAGTCACTACCAAACTAATTTCACCCAAAGCTCTTCTTTGATTCGTTTCGAAAATAAAAAAAATTTTATAAGCAAATTGTTTTCGAAACACGGAAGTGTTTACTGGAGCGCTAGCTCCTTACGCGCAAAAAACAGCAACTTTATAAACTCCCCGTTAATTGTTCCTGTATTTTACAACTTCGGAAGATTAAGTGGTAAACTGCCTAAACCAAGCTATACGATTGGAGACACAAATTTAATTGACATTCCTATTGTCCTAGAGAAAAACCATGTATTGGCAATTAAAAACAATACACATTCATTTATACCGCTACAACAAGCATATACTAAAAAAGTTACATTAGAAACATCTGAACAACCAAGCATCAATGGGTTTTACGACGTCACACTCAACAACAAAGCGATACATACACTGGCTTTTAACTATAACAAGCAAGAAAGCTTACTGCAATTTTCCAACATCAAAGAACTCATAAAAGGCCAAGAAAACGCAAGCTATTCTGAGTCTGTTTCAGCTGTTTTTCAAAAAAACGAAGAAAAAAACAAAGTTACTTGGCTTTGGAAATGGTTTTTAGTGTTAGCTATTGTATCTTTGATCTTTGAAATATTGATTTTAAAATTCTTCAAACCATGAGTACGCTAATAAAGTCAGCTACTATAATAGACGCTAGCAGTCAATTCAATAATCAAAAAAAAGACATTTTAATTACCGATGGCGTAATTGAAAAAATCGAGAATTCAATTCCAACTAAATCAAATTACACTGTTGTAGAACTAGAAAACCTTCACGTTTCTTGCGGATGGTTTGACACAAGTGTTTCTTTTGGAGAACCAGGTTTTGAAGAACGAGAAAACATCTTAAACGGGTTAAATACTGCTGCAAAAAGCGGGTTTACTGCAGTAGCCGTAAACTCAAACACACATCCTGTTGTAGACAACAAGTCTGCTGTTGAATACTTAATCAACAAATCAAACAGACACGCCACTAAACTATTTCCAATTGCTTCATTAACACAGAATAGTGACGGAAAAGAAATGGCAGAATTGTACGACATGCAACAATCTGGCGCCATAGCCTTTGGAGACTATAATACTCCTTTAGAAAATGACAACTTAATGAAAGTTGCATTACTATACGCTCAGAACTTTAATGGACTTGTACTTAGCTTTCCTAAAAACATGGAAATTGCCGGAGAAGGATTGGCAAACGAAGGGATAAACAGTACAAAATTAGGCTTAAAAGGGATTCCTGCTTTAGCAGAACATTTACAAATAGCTAGAGATTTATTTCTACTTGAATATACCGGAGGAAAATTACACATTCCGACAATCTCTACCGAAAAATCTGCCGCTTTAATAAAAGAAGCAAAAAAGAAAGGATTACAAGTTACATGCAGTGTTAGTGCACATCACTTAACATTGACTGATAACGAACTCTCTAATTTTGACGGAAATCTAAAAGTATCTCCTCCACTACGAACAGGAAAAGACTGCAAAGCATTGGTAAAAGCTGTAAAAAGCGGAGTTATTGATATAATTACATCAGACCATAACCCAATAGACATAGAAAATAAAAAAGTGGAATTTAGTGCTGCTAAAGACGGTACAATCGGTTTAGAAAGTTTGTTTGGCGCTATAAGCACCAAGCTAAACATCTCTGAAAGCATTGCCTGTATCTCTTCAAAACCTAGAACTATTTTTGGCATTGAAATATCCAACATAGAAACAGGTCAAAAAGCAGATATCACATTCTTTAACCCAGAAAAAACCTACACTTTTTCTAAAGAACATATTTTATCTACTTCTAAAAACTCAGCCTTTTTAGGAAAAAACCTAAAAGGAAAAGCCTACGGGATTTTCGCTAACAACCAACTGGTTATCAATTAATTTATGAATTCAGAATTGCACTATATTGTTCGTCAACCAAAAATCGAACAAGAGAATCCACCTTTGTTAATTTTATTACACGGCTACGGAAGTAACGAAGAAGACTTGTTTTCTTTTGCTTCAGAATTACCAGACGAATTATTGATTGTAAGCGCAAGAGCACCTTACGACATGAACTTTGGTGGTTTTGCTTGGTATGCAATTACGCTAGATGCAAATGACGAAAAATTTTCTGATTTAGATGAAGCGAGAAAATCGTTGACAAAAATTGCTTCGTTTATTGATTACGTAAAAACCACCTACAAAACAGACCCCAACAATACGTTTCTACTCGGTTTTAGCCAAGGTGCTATTTTAAGTTACGCTTTGAGCTTGAACTACCCAAATAAAGTAAACCATGTAATTGCTTTAAGTGGCTACATTAATGATAACTTATTACCAAACAACGTAAGTGATTTAAATATTACTACAGACTATTATATTTCTCACGGCTCTGTTGATCAGATTTTACCTGTAGAATGGGCACGAAAAGCGCCTGTGTATTTAAACGAAAACAAGTTACAGAATGCGTATTCAGAATACCCGATTGGACATGGAGTCGCTCCTCAAAATTTTTACAGTTTTAAAACTTGGATTGAAGAAAGGTTGTAATTTATAAACTATCTTTCGCTAGCTATTGACATAAAACTCAATAGAACGTTTCATATTGGTAACGTTTACAAATTCAAAAAAAAATTACACCTCTATTTTCAATCCATCATAGGCTAAAAACACATTCTCTGGTAACTGTTTTTCAACATCTTCATGAAACCCTAACTTATGGCTAATGTGAGAGAAATAGGCGTTCCCTGGGTTAATTTCTTTTACAAAATCAAGCGCTTCTTGTAAATTAAAATGGGTTGGGTGTTCATCTATTCGTAATGCATTTACAACTAAGGTTTTGATTCCTTTTAATTTACTTTTTTCACTTTCTGAAATTGTTTTCACATCTGTTAAATATGCAAAATCATTAAAACGGTAACAGGTCACCGGCAGATTCCCATGCAACACTTCAATTGGAGTCACTTCTACTCCATCCAATTCAAATGACGTCCCGTCTATTAAGTTTATCGCTACTTTTGGCGCTCCAGGATATCTATTCTCCGTTGTAAAAACATACTCAAACCGCTTTTTCAAGCTAACCAATGTCCTTTGATCTAGATATACAGGTACTTCCCCCATTTGATAACTAAATGGTCTTACATCATCAAAACCTGCAGTATGATCAGAATGTTCATGCGTAAATAAAACGCCGCTAATGTGCTGTACGTTTTCTCGCAACATTTGCGCCCTAAAATCAGGACCACAATCAACAATATAGTTGCTATTGCTCCAAGAAACCATAATTGAAGATCGCAACCTTTTATCCTTTAGATTCGTTGACAAACAAACCGGATGATTGTTAGCAATCATTGGTATTCCTTGCGAAGTTCCTGTTCCTAAAAAAGTGATTCTCATAAATGAAAAAATTGACATTTTACTCTCACAAAAATAAGATAATTATTGAGTAGAAAAACTTAATTTTAGTACATTTGTTATATAAAACTTAATCGATGGCAATTACCTTAAAAGGAGACCAAAAAATAGATAACGTACCAACTACAAAAAACAAAGCATTACGTGTAAACTTAAATGCTCATATTTATGGAACTTTTGCAGAAATTGGCGCAGGTCAAGAAACTGTACGTAATTTTTTTAGAGCTGGTGGAGCTTCAGGAACAATCGCAAAAGCAATGAGTGCGTACGACAAGGATTTCTCTGATGCTATTTATGGTATAGAATCTGACAATCGGTATGTAACTGAGCCACGTTTAAAGACAATGCTTGGATACGAAATTGATTTAATTGAAGAGCGTTTAAGTAGAAAAAAACATCCTGAAAAATTATTTTTTAGTTACGCAAATACGGTTGCCACAATAAATTTTAGTAAAAAATTCAAAGGTCATGGTTGGGTTGGTGTTCGGTTTCAACTAGACCCTTTAGAAGATTATAATGAAATTGTATTGCATTTCCGTTTTAAAGAAACAGATGCTCGCTTACAACAAGAAACATTAGGTGTTTTAGGTGTCAACTTAATTTATGGTGCATTTTACATGAACGACAACCCTAAAGAGTTGGTAAAATCTTTTTACGACAACATAAACAAAGATCAGCTAGAGATTGATATGATTAATTTCTCTGGACCACGTTTTATGTATGTAGACAATCGTTTGATGAGTTTACAATTAGTCAAAAATGGAATGACAAACGCAGTGATGTTTGATTCTGACGGAAACAACTTATTGCCTGCTCAAATCCTATATAAAAAGAATATTTTAGCCTTACGTGGTAGTTTTAGGCCTGTTACCAAGGTGAATATGGACATGTACGAAAAATCTAAAGAAATGTTCTTTAGCGAAAAGAAAGTAGACCCTAATAATACACAAATAATTTTTGAAATTACATTGGCTAATTTAAGAGCCGAAGGAGAAATTAATGAGCGTGACTTTTTAGACAGAGCTGAATTACTATGTTCTCTTGGGCAAAGTGTAATGATTACAAATTTTCAAGAATACTACAAATTGGTTGAGTATTTTAGTGAATTCACAAAAGAACGTATGGCACTTGCAATGGGTGCTTACAACTTGATTCAAATATTTGATGAGAAATATTACCGCAATGTAAGTGGCGGAATCCTAGAGGCATTTGGTAAGCTATTCTATAGAGATCTTAAAATATACATGTATCCTTATAAAGAGGATGAAACTGGTGAATATATTACCAGCGAAAATCTTAAGGTTCATCCTAGAATGAAAGAATTATATAAATTCTTTAAAAACAACGGAAAACTAATCGATATAAAAGATTATAACCCTGAGATTTTACATATTTTCTCTAGAAAAGTACTTAAAATGATTATGAGTAATGAAACTGGATGGGAAGAAATGCTCCCAAAAGGAATTGGGGAAATCATTAAAAAAGATAGACTATTTGGATATGTTAAAAGAAAAAAATAACTAAATAATTTTTCTTTTAAACCTTTTCACAATCCAATTGTCTAAAACTAAAAACGATTAGTTGATAGACGAAATAACCTTTATAGAACAACTACAGAATGTACGTACAAAGGAACAAGCTTTCAAAAAGCTTGTAACCACCTATAAAGAACGCTTATATTGGCACATAAGAAAAATTGTTATTTCTCATGATGATGCCGACGATGTTTTACAAAATACTTTTATAAAAGTTTTTAGAGGTATAGACAAGTTTAAACAAGAGAGTCAACTGTTTTCATGGATGTATAGAATTGCTACTAATGAATCTATTAGCTTTATTAACAAAAGAGCGCGAGAAAAAAAGGTAGACATTTCTGACTATCATCAACAACTAACATCTGACTTAAGTAGCGATAGTATGTTCAGTGGAGATGAAATCGAATTACTACTACAGAAAGCGATTAAAACCCTCCCTACTAAACAACAATTAGTCTTTAATATGAAATATTTTGACAACCTGAAATACACGCAAATTTCAAAAATTTTAGGAACCTCAGAAGGAGCTCTGAAAGCCTCTTATTTTCATGCGGTCAGAAAAGTAGAAGAATTTATAAAAAATAACGCTCAATAATTAAACCTTTTTAAGACTTTACAGTCTAAGAATTAAATGAATAGAGACACTAACAATAACGAAGATTATTTAAACAACATCTCAAAGGATAAAAAGCAATTTTCTGTACCAGAAAATTATTTTAATTCTGTTGAAGATAGTCTGTTCTCTAAAATTATTGAAGAGCAATTACCAGGTAAACTAACGTATACTGTGCCTGATGCTTATTTTAAAAACTTTGAAAACACCTTATTCTCTACTTCTGAATTCGCTAAAAAAGAAGTTAAAGTAATTCGCTTAAAACCTAGAATCTTAAATAGCATACCAACAGCTGCTGCGGCATGCATGTTGCTTTTTATTGGATTGAATTATTTCTCTACCAATGAAAAAACGTCTTTTGAAACGATTACTTCAGAAGAATTAGAACTCTGGTTTCATGATAGCAACCTAGAAGATAACTCTAGAGACTTACTAGAATTTGTAGATGCAGATTTCACAGAGAACACCATTATAGAAGACGACACCTCTATAAATGATGATGATATATTAGAGTATTTAAACACCCTTACTAATAATACATTATTAACAGAAATAGAATTATAATGCATAAAAACAAACGCATACTAACATTCGTTTTAATAGCATTAATTAGCTTTAATCTATTTTCTCAACACGGAGATAGGAGAAAAAAAATTAAAACGTTAAAAGTGTCCTATATTACCGAAAAGCTAAACTTAACAAAAAAAGAAGCTGAAAAATTTTGGCCTATTTATAACAAGTTTGATACGGAACGCTACAGTTTGTTTCACGGAAAAAGAGATGAAATTAAAAATGAAATTTCAGAAAAAGGAGGCATTGATAATTTGAATGAAAAAGAAGCTGAAACATTTACTAAAAAAATGTTAACTGTTGAAAAGTCATATTATGAAGCAAATGTCAAATACCAAACAGAACTATCTAAAGTCATTTCTTTTAAAAAGGTTTTAAAACTTCATATTGTAGAGAGAGATTTTACAAGGCGAATGTTTAAACGTTTGAGAAAAGTAAAAGAATAAAAAAAGTAAGTGTAAATAAAAAAAGGAGAACTATAATTAGTTCTCCTTTTTTTATGCTATTAGTGATCAATTAAAGTCAAACAAACATACAGTTCTGGTTTATTAGAAGTGTATTGTTTAATCCAAATTGTCAACTCATTTATTTCGTGAGGCAATAATCTTTGTAGTGCTTTCTCTAGCTCTTTACAGAATAAATCTGCATTAAAACTCACTTTTCTTAGTACAGTTTTTGTGTACTCAAACATTGCTCTAGCCATTCTTAATTTTGAAGTATATTAGGTAAACGTAATCCTAAACTATTTAGTATTTAACGCTTATATAAAAATACAAAAAAAATCATCTTTTTTCAAAGATGATTTTTAAAATTAAGTTAAATTAATAACTATAACTTATTAAGTTTTGCTACTAAGTCTTTAGCACTCACTTCTAATTCTGAGCCTATCGCTTTGTAATGTGCTTTTTTATTTTCAACACCATTTGCGTTAACTTTTGTTATTAATGCATCAAATACATTAATCGTCTCATCTATAATAGCTTCTGCTTTTCCTGCTTTAGCTGGATCTAATTGTACTAAATCACAAACACCAATAATGTCTCCTAATGTATAATTAATATCCTTTTTTAAATTTTTTACGCTTGCCATAATCTTATTATTTTGGGTGCAAATTTACTATAAATTTTTGATTTAAAACACAATTAAAACAATTACATTTTTTTGAACATTGTTTTCAACTTTTCTCTAGTGATTGTTTTTTGCCAATCCTTACCCAAAGCATTCTCCCATAACGGAACTAAACTTAAAGAAACGTCAATCATTGTATCGAATTCCGCATCTGATAAATTCGCACACAATCCTTTTGGGATATCAATATTATGCTTTTTTACCATTAATTTAAATTCTGCAACTCCTTCTGGATAAAACTCTTCTAATTGATCAAAAACAATACAATTTCCTATTCCGTGTTTTGTTCCTAACAAATAAGACAAACCATAACTCAATGCATGTGCTACTCCAACTTGAGAATACGCAATACTCATTCCTCCATGCCATGAAGCCATCATCAATTCATCTTGACTTTCTTCATCACGAATATCTTTTTCTATATATACTTTTCTACACAAGTCTAAAGATTTCTCTCCGTAACTTTGACTAAAAGTATTTAAGAAAGTTCCTGTTAAGGACTCTATACAGTGAATATAACAATCCATACCTGTATAAAACCATTGGTTTGTTGGTACATCCTTACATAATTCTGGATCTAACACTACTTGATCAAACGGTGTATAATCAGAATTCATTCCTAATTTACGTTCTGGGCCCGTTAAAACTGTAGTTCTTGAAACCTCTGCTCCTGTACCAGAAATTGTTGGAATACCAACATGATATACGCCTTGGTTTTTTACTAAATCCCACCCTTGGTAATCTGCAGAACTTCCTGGATTGGTTAACATTAGTGCTACTGCTTTTGCGTAGTCCAACATAGTACCACCACCAATTCCGATAATTCCTGAAGGAATTTCATCAAACTCAGCTACTAAATCATCTCTATATGCATCAACATAGCTTGTTTTCGGCTCTTCTTCTGCACTTACATATATAATTTTATCATTAAAATGCAAGGGGATTCTACTGATTAACCAGTCATTTCCTTTAAAAACATCATCTACAATAAATATAAAGGGTGCTTTTTCGCTTTTACGTTTTGGCGCTAATATTTCATCTAATTGATTAAAACATCCTCTACCGAAAACTACGCGAGGAACCATTGGAAAATTTCTAAAACTCATAGTGTGTTATCTTATTTGGTACAAAAATATAGAAAGTTTTTGGTTATTGAATAGTATCTAATGCTTTTTGATAATTTTCGAAAAATAAACCAACATGATAGCCATCTATCAAAGCATGATTTACTGTTATAGAAACAGGCATTTTTAATGTATTTTCTTTTTCTATGAATTTTCCAAATGCCAACCTAGTTATCGAATCGCTTTCACTATTCTTTGGCTCTTTATGACCTGTAAAGCTAATCCAAGGCAACGCAGAACAATACACGCAGTTCTCAGAGTTAATTGGCGGAAATAAATCTGTTGAATTTAAAATTCTTTCTTTTTCATTTTTAAAATTCTGCTGAAATTCATCCAAATTATCTGAATAATTGATAAATGAAAAACCAAAGGTATTGTCTGGTCGCATAATCGTTGCAGAAGCATGAATCACATCATAAATCCTAATTCGGTCATCATCTGTAATTCGATATTTAAAATTATCGATAGAATTAATTGCTTTCATGCACGCATGTAAATACAATACAAAAAAGGAGGTGTTTTTTTCTTTAGCTGCTTGATATGCTTTCGTTACATCTACTTCTACAGTAACTCCAAAGTACGGGTCTACTAGTTGCTTAAAATGCTCGAAATGCTGTTTCCGATTCCAGGTTTCTATCTCTAAATATTCCATTAAACGAATGTAAGTATTTCTGTTATGGATGCAACCGTTTTATAAGCTGTTGTTGATTGCTCTATTACAGAAACTTCTTCGTGAGCCCAAGTGGTATGAAAAGGCACGTGAATCGCAGAAGCGCCAATAGCGACCAATGGTAGGATATCTGATTTTAGAGAATTTCCAATCATTAGTAATTCACTCGCTTCAATATCTAAATGAGAAAGTAATTTTTTATAATCGGTTTCTTTTTTATCGCTCATCACCTCTATGTGATGAAAATATTGCATCAATCCAGATTTCTCAAGCTTACGTTCTTGATCTAACAAATCGCCTTTAGTAGCAACAATTAACTTGTACTTTCCTTGCAATGCTTTCAACACGGGTTCAACTCCAGCTAGCAACTCAATTGGTTTTTCTAACATCTCTTTCCCGATGTTTAAAATATCGTTTAGCAACGTCGGATTTAAATTGTTATTAGAAATATCTAAAGCACATTCTACCATTGACAACATAAAACCCTTTACGCCATAACCATATAATTCTAGGTTTTTGATTTCAGTTTTAAAAAGCTCTTGCTCTATTTTATTCTCTGTCTCATAAGCTGTCAATAATTTTGCAAATTGATGTTCTGCATCTCTAAAATAGGTTTCGTTAACAAACAGCGTGTCATCAGCATCAAAAGCAATTACTTTAATCTTTGTATTCATCCTTTTAAAATTAAAAAAACCTCATATAATTTATATGAGGTTTTTAGTATTATTGATTCAAATATTTTTGAGCTTTTATCAAATCTTCTGGAGTATCTATTTCAATTCCCATAAAATCTGTTTCCACCATTTTTATTTTCTTTCCGTATTCTAAATACCGAATACATTCTATTTTCTCTGTTGCTTCAAGCGAACGCATTGGCAATTTATAAAAATCTAAAATTGCTTGCTTTCTAAAAGCATACACCCCTATATGTTCAAAATATCTAGCTCCCGCTTCTTTATCTCTTGGGTATGGGATTGGAGAACGAGAAAAGTACAAGGCATAATCATTTTTATCAACAATTACTTTTACATAATTTGGGTCTGTAATATCTTTCCAATCTGTAATTTCTTGCATCAAAGAAGCCAAATCTATTTGCTCAGCATCACCCCCTTTAAAGACCTCTAAAACCTTTACTAAAGGCTCTTTCTTTACAAAAGGCTCATCACCTTGAACATTTACCACAATATCAACATCTAAATGCTCTACAGCTTCTGCAATACGATCAGAACCACATTCGTGCTCTTTAATACTCATAATTGCTTTTCCTCCAAACTTCTCTACCTCAGCTTTAATAATTTCACTATCAGTAACCACATATACAGCATCAAAAAGCGCTGTAGCAACTGTTGCTTCATAGGTTCTAACAATTACAGGCTTACCACCTAAGTCTGCCATTAATTTACCTGGAAAACGCGTTGCTCCATAACGAGCCGGAATCATTGCAATAATTTTCATTCTTTATGAATTTTATTCTTAAAATGAGATTCCCACTTACGCAGGAATGATACTAATTTATAATACTGATTTAATTGCTGCAACCATATTCGCTGCTCTTTCGTTCAATTGCTCTTCTGTCCAAGATAATTTAATCAAACAAGAAATATTTCTTGAAATGATATCATCTGATTGAGGGAATTTAGCCGTATTTAAATCTTGCATTCCGTTCATTATCTGATCTGATAATGGAAATAAAGAAACTTGATCTTTTAAGTGACTCCATTTACTAACATAATGCCAATCGTTTTCGAAATAATTCCAATATGCATCTACTCCGTGTTCTTTAAAAGCTTTTACTACTTTATCTGTTAACTCTTTTGTTGACATAAAGAATGATAAGAACCCTGCACTATCTCCATCTTCATCCGGAATTCTTCTAAATGTAACTTCTGGAATCGTTTTCAAAGCATCTTTTAATACTTTTTTATTTTTACGTTGTGTTTCTACAAAACCATCTAATCTTCTTACTTGTGCTAATCCAACAGCAGCATTCAATTCAGAGATTCTAAAGTTGTATCCTAAAAAAGGGTGAGATTCCGCTCCTCTATCATTTCCAACATGATCGTGACCATGATCTGTATAATGATCTGCATTTACAGCAAGGTTTGGGTCATTGGTTACCATTGCCCCTCCTTCACCACATGTAATTGTTTTTACATAATCAAAAGAAAAACAACCCGCATCACCTATTGTTCCTAACTTCTTTCCTTTATAAGAACCACCAATTGCTTGACATGCATCTTCTAATAAGATTAAATTATGCTTATCACAAATAGCTTTCAACGCATCTAAATCTGCCATAGAGCCACACATGTGAACTGGCATTACTACCTTTGTTTTTGGTGTAATTGCAGCCTCAACAGCTTTAGGATCTAAGGTTAACGTATCATCAATTTCGACTAAAATGGGCGTTGCTCCTGCTGCTAAAATAGATTCGAAAGTGGCAACAAAAGTAAATGTTGGCATTATAACCTCATCTCCTGCTCCAACACCTAATACAGCCAATGCTACATTTAACGCAGTAGTTCCACTACTTGTTAATTGTGCATGTTTTACGCCTAAGTTATCTTGTAATTCTTGTTCTAATTCTTTTGCTTTCCAATGTCCATTTCTAGCTCCATCAAATCCGTAACGCATTAAAACTCCGCTTTCTAAAACGTCATTTACTTCTTTACGTTCTGCATCCCCAAATAATTCAAATCCTGGCATCTTTTAATTTTTTAAATGAAGCATCAAAGATAAAGAATTAATCCTTGATTTAAGAACTCAAGAAACGAAGATGTAAAGAAATATTATTTTAACTTGTTGTTGCTTTTTAAGTAAAATAACATCCTAAATGTCAGTTCGAGTGGTTTTTTCTAAAAAAATTGTATCGTCAACTCATTAAAAAATTGAAAGGATACTTATACTTGTTTTTATTGAAGAACAAATTTACACTGAAAATTAAACAATTACTATTAAATAACGTTAAAGACAGCCACTTACTAAAAAACAGCCTAAAAGTAAACAAAATATACTCTTCGATTTTAGAGAAATAGCCACTAAAGGTTCCCCTCCTTATTTGGCAATTATCCAAGAGCTTATTGGCTAATTTATGTTGACAATATTTAACGTATCTTTAATCTCCTAGTCATTAAATTAATAATCATGAAAACAATAAAAACCTCATTACAAGCAAAATACATACATAAATTTTTCAGTATGTTTTCTAAATTGCTTTTTAAACTCACCTGTCTTTCAGTCGAAAAGTTTAGATATGAGAAAACCAACTTAGTTCTAAAAAAATTTATTTTTATTTTGATGATGAGTATGTTTTTTATCTCATGTGAAAAAACGAATACAAAGACAAACCAATTACAGTTATCTGGACTAAATGAACCTGTAGAAATAATCCGAGATAAATGGGGAATTAATCACATCTACGCTAAAAACCAGAAAGATCTCTTTTTTGCCCAAGGTTATGCTGCTGCAAAAGATCGATTATTTCAATTTGAGATTTGGCGTCGTCAAGCAACAGGTACAGTTGCCGAAATTTTAGGAGAGCGCGAGTTAAAACGAGATATTGGTACTCGATTGTTTAAATTCAGAGGTAATCTGAAAACAGAAATGAACCATTATCATAAGGACGGTGAAGAGATCATTACTGCATATACCAATGGTGTCAATGCATATATTGAAGAGATCCTAAAAACACCAGAAAAACTTCCCTTAGAATTTAAATTACTCAATATTAAACCTGGAAAATGGACTCCAGATGTCGTTATATCAAGACATCAAGGTCTATTAGGAAATATTGATGAGGAATTAAAAATAGCGCGTTCTGTTGCTAAAATTGGTATACAAAAAACAAAAGAACTTGCTTGGTTTCACCCAAAAGACCCAGACATTAATATCGATTCAAAAATCAACAAAGAACTACTTAGTCACAATATTTTAGAATTGTATCATGCATACAGACAAACAGTAAAATTTAAATCTGAAGATGTTATTCCCGAATTTAGAAGTACAGGAAAAGTAACTGCTTTATTACAAATGAATGAAACTGACAATGACTCCTTAGCTATTGGAAGCAACAATTGGGTAGTTAGTGGCAAGCTTATGAAAGATGGGAATACATATATGGCTAATGACCCGCATAGAACCATTGCTGTACCTTCGTTGCGATACATGGCACATTTGGTCGCTCCAGGGTGGAATGTAATTGGTGGTGGTGAACCAGAAATTCCTGGAATCTCAATTGGCCATAATGAATACGGAGCTTGGGGGCTTACAGTTTTTAAAACTGATGGTGAAGACTTATATGTATATGACTTAAATCCAGAAAACCTGAACCAATATAGATACAAGGATAATTGGGTGGATATGAATGTGATTTCTGAAACTATTAAAGTAAAAAATCAAGACGATACTTCTATTGATCTTTTCTATACCCAACATGGCCCTGTTGCACACATTGATACAGAAAATTTAAAAGCATATGCCGTTCGCTGTGCATGGTTAGAACCTGGAGGAGCACCATATTTAGCTTCCTTAAGAATGGATCAAGCAAAAAGCTGGAAAGAATTTCGAGCAGCCTGTAACTACAGTCATATTCCTGGAGAAAACATGATTTGGGCAGATAAAGAAGGTAATATTGGCTGGCAAGCAGTTGGTATTGCTCCTATCAGAAATAATTTTAGCGGGTTGGTTCCTGTTCCTGGAGACGGCAGTTATGAATGGGATGGCTACTTACCTATTATTGAAAAGCCTCATGCATACAATCCTGAAAAAGGTTTTTTGGCAACAGCCAATCAAAATGTAACACCAGAAGATTATACACATTGGAATGCTATTGCATACTCTTGGTCAGATCCATATCGTGGTGATCGTGTAAACGAAGTATTAAGTTCAGGCAATAAAATGACAATGGATGATATGAAAGCCTTACAAGTAGATTACCTATCCATTCCTGCTAGAATTTTAGTTCCCTATTTAAAAGAATTATCTTTTAAAGGAAAAGTAAAAAAAGCACAAGGCTTTTTAGCAAACTGGAACTACAAATTAGAATCAGACGCTATTGAAGCGGCTATTTATGTGGCTTGGGAAAACGAAATAAAAGAGTCGGCAAAACAGTACTTTATTCCTAGTGATGTTAAAGGTATTATTACTGGGTTACAAATGAAAACAATTATGAATTATATTCAACATCCAGATTCAAAATTTAAAGCCAATGCAACCCGAAATAGAAACCTGTTTTTAAGTACTACTTTTAAGAAAGCCATTTCTAATTTAGAAAACACACTTGGTACAGATATGACCAAATGGCAATATGGACAAGAAAAATTCAAGCACATCTATATGGCTCATGCTTTAGCTAGTTCGGCAACTCAAGAGATAAAGGCAAAACTAAACTTAGGTCCTTTACCACGTGGCGGGAACTCATATACACCTGGTTCAACAGGAGGAAACAATAACCAAAGCAGTGGTGGGTCATTCAGAATGATTGTGAATACTGGAGATTGGGATGCTGCGATTAGCACTAATGGCCCAGGACAATCTGGAAATCCTGACAGTCAATTTTACAGTAATTTGTTCGAACCTTGGGCAAGCGACAAATACTTTCCAGTGTATTACTCAAGAAGTAAAATAGATTCAGTAGCTGTAAGTTCATATATCTTAAAACCTAAGAATTAGATGATAAAACTATTTTGAGCTTCTGTTTTTAACTAGGTGTTCAATTCACCATGAACCTGCCAGAAAAGCATTATATAAAACTTCAATTTAAAATAAAAAACTTCACCTTTTAGTGAAGTTTTCTTATTCTCCAGAATAGTTTACAAAGTTTCTTGGCGTTTCATACAAAGTAATCTCAACATCTAAAGAAGTTCTAATTTTTGCACGTAGCTTGTTGTAAATAACAACAGAAATATTCTCTACTGTCGGGTTTAAGTTCTTAAACTCAGGGACCTCAACATTTAAATTCTTATGATCAAAAGCATCTTCTATTTCACTTTTTATCAACTCCCGTAAAACAGATAAATCCATTACAAAACCAGTTACGGGATCAATTTCTCCAGTTACAGAAACCGTTAAGTCATAATTATGCCCATGATAATGAGGATTGCTACATTTACCAAAAACTGTAGCATTCTTTTCATCAGACCAAGCCGGATTAAACAATCTGTGTGCAGCATTAAAATGCGCTTTTCTATGTGCAGTAACTCTAGGCATTCTTTTGTTATTTAAAGATTCAATACTTGTACTTCAAAATTTGTAATTCTTAATCTTATCAAATGATTCTTTAAAGATAATAGTAAACCATTCTGTATAAATTTCTGGATGCTCTTCAATATCAGATTTCACTGATTCTAAATCCATCCATTTAAAACGTTCTACTTCTTCTTTATTAATAACTGGATTCTCATTGTATTTCCCAATCAAAACATGATCTAGCTCATGCTCTGTCAATCCGTTATCAAATGGCGCTTTGTAAATAAACCAAAAAACCTCTTCCAAATCACAAGTAAACCCCATCTCTTCTTGCAATCTACGCTTTCCTGCCTCTAAAGATGTTTCTCCATTACGTTGGTGAGAACAACAGGTGTTTGTCCATAATAATGGCGAGTGGTATTTATCTGCAGCTCTTTGTTGCAATAATAGTTGGCCATGATCATTAAATGTAAACACAGAAAAAGCCCTATGCAACACCGCTTTTTCATGCGCTTCCATTTTTGGCATCAAACCAATTTGAGCATCATTGGCATCAACTAAAATAACGTATTCTTCAATCATGAAACAAATGTAATAATTTTGATTTCTATTCTCGAAGTAAAAAAATATAAAAAAGAAGAATAAATACCGTTGTTAATCCTATTTTTAACCCATGAAATTACATTCCTTTTCTCTTTTCGCTTTCTTTCTCTTGGTTTTAATTGGGTGCGAACAACCACCTAAAAAGAAAGAGACACTTCCAATTGAACTAAAAAAAGAGATCGTTCCCGAAAAAATCATAAAAAAAAGTTGGGACAGCTTAAAGAAACACAATGTTGAAGCCTTTTTTACAGAATATGAAAAAACCAACAAAGAGACTAAAGTGTTGATTAAAACCAAATTTGGAAACATAAAACTTCTTCTCTACAAAGACACGCCAATACATAGAGCAAACTTTATTTTTCTTGCGAAAATTGGATATTTTGATACGACTGTTTTTTATCGAGTAGCAAAAAATTTTGTAATTCAAGGAGGCAATTCTGATGATATGTATACCATGGAACAGCGTTATAAATATGGAAACTATCTTGTAAAACCTGAATTCAGAAAACACAGAAAACACAAATATGGAGCATTGGCTGCTGCCAGACATTGGGAGAACAACCCGAACATGTTATCAAGTCCGTTTGAATTTTACATGGTGCAAAATAAAAAAGGCGCACACCATTTAGATAGTTTACATACTGTTTTTGGCGAAGTGCTTTCTGGTTTTTCTACGATGGAAAAAATTTCTAAAGTAAAAGTAGGAGTTGATGAATGGCCTAAGATAGACATCAAAATGACTGTAGAAGTTATTGAGTAAATGAGTTCGTGGATAGTGGTTCGTGGAATTTTAAAAAACTACACAAACTTTACGACTCTGTTACTTTGCACCTTTGAGACTTTATCATCAGTGACTAATTCACCTCATCTAAATTAAACTTCACCGATTTAAGTTGATTTTTATCGTTTACAGAAATGGTCCATACAAAGTACGCAACACCATCTAAAATTTCTAATTGTGGTACTCCAGTACTTCTTGCTGAATTAATTTCTGCAACGGTAATTGCTTTAGAAATTGTTCCATTTTTAGTTACTTTCTTACAACGTAAATAAGTCGCTTTCTCATCAGATTCCATATAACTTACCAAAAGCTCCTCTGAGTTTATAAAAGCAGCATCTACTCTACCCAACGCATCAACATCATTCAAAATTATTGGCTCCTCAAAAGAGTTTGTATCAGAAAAGAAAGAAACTTTTACCTTCGGACTCTCCTCTGCGACAGTAAACCAAGCTACTGCGGTATTTTTTTTGTTTGAAACAATTTTCGGTCCATTTACTGGACACCCATTTATTTCCCAATTGTCATTAAAAACAGGTGCTGACGTAGACCAAACTGAATCCTTTTTTTGAGAAAAATAAATATCTCTAATTTCTTGTTTGCTTCGATCTCTAAAAACAATGATAGGTCCGTTTTTAGTCATTGCAATTGATGTTTGACAACAATCACATGTTCTGCCATCTAATTGAGTTTCGTTAAAAATGGTTCCATCACTAGAAACTTCTGCAACTCTTATAGTCATTGCTTTATGATGGCTTTCTTTCATTTCCCTCACGGTATTTCTACCGTCTAACCATGTAATTAAAAACCCGTCTTGTTCATTCGGAATAATACTTACAAAGCCATGTTCTGCTTTCATACCGTCTGTATTCAATAAAAAATTCTCTTTGATTATTTCTCCGTTCAATTTTCGAAGATTTAGAACTACATCGTAGGTGTATGTTCCTGAAGCTGATTTTTGTAAATGACTTGTTAATAAAACATCTCCATTCGTTGCATTTGCAGGAAAATCTGCCCAGTTCACAAACCAATCGTTTCCAGAAGTAATGGTCGTTGGTTTTTTCCATGCATCATTTTCTAGTTGACTATACAACAAGGTTGCCTCTTCTCCTCTTGTAGAGTTCACCCAAGAAAGGGATACCTTTCCGTCTTGCGCTACTAAGTTTGGTTCGGCATTATTAATTCCAAATTCAAAAGGAATCTCCGTAACTACCAGTTCTTTTTTTGTGCAACTTGCAAGTACTACTACTAAAATCAATAAACTTAATTTTTTCATTTGATATTTTTTAATTTGTGTATCATTTTTTCTGAATTCCAATGCACAGCGCCAATAATCTTATCCGCTTTTTCTCCTTTTTCATTATAAACAAAAGTCGTTGGTAAGGCATAAATACCTAATGAATTTGTTGGTTTTGTAGATCTCAAAAAAGTAAAATCGTACATTGTTTTCTCTTTGAATTCTAAAATTTGCGCTTGAGATTCATCCGAAATCAATAGAAAAACATAGTTGTCTTTTCTCAATATTTCTTGTGCTTCTAGTAAATCTGGCATTTCTTTTTTACACGGTGCACACCAAGTTGCCCAAAAATTAACCAATACCTTCTTGCCAACAAACATAGACATATCTATAGGTTCCCCATTTAAATCTACAATATTAGAAATATTGCTTAGGGTTTCTATCTTTTTTTGAGTAGCGCTTTTACCAGATTCTTTACACCCAATAAACAACGCGAAAACAACAATAAACACTAAGTTTTTCATGGTTCCAATTTACACACAAAAAAATAAATTACGCACTATTCTATACTTAAATATTTCCTGGATTATATCAATCTGAGTTTTAAAAAATTATAGAATAAACCGTACCTTTGCACCTCAAATTTTGTAGATGAGTTTTTTAGAAGAAATACAACGTAGAAGAACATTCGGAATCATTTCGCATCCCGATGCTGGTAAAACAACTTTAACTGAAAAATTACTGCTTTTTGGTGGTGCTATTCAGGAAGCTGGGGCCGTTAAAAACAATAAAATAAAAAAGGGAGCAACTTCCGATTTTATGGAAATTGAGCGTCAACGTGGAATTTCGGTAGCTACTTCTGTATTAGCTTTTATCTACAAAGACAAAAAAATAAATATTCTAGATACGCCTGGGCATAAAGATTTTGCTGAAGATACCTTTAGAACGCTAACTGCTGTAGATAGCGTTATTGTTGTAATTGATGTTGCCAAAGGTGTTGAGCCACAAACCGAGAAATTGGTTGAAGTGTGTAGAATGCGTAACATACCAATGTTGGTTTTTATCAATAAGTTGGATAGAGAAGGAAAAGATGCTTTTGATTTGTTAGATGAAGTGGAACAAAAACTAGGATTGCGTGTTACTCCAATGAGTTTCCCTATCGGAATGGGATATGACTTTAAAGGAATCTATAATATTTGGGAGAAAAAATTAAATCTTTTTTCTGGTGACAATAAAACAACTATTTCTGAAGGGTTAGAATTTGATGATGTTTCAAACCCTGAGTTAGATACCATTATTGGCGAAAAGGCCGCAGAAACTTTACGTGAAGAATTAGAATTGATTGATGAAGTATATCCTAAGTTTAATCAAGAAGAATACCTAAAAGGAGATCTTCAACCTGTATTTTTTGGTTCTGCCTTAAATAATTTTGGGGTCAAAGAACTGTTAGATGCATTTATTGAAATTGCACCGGAACCTCAACCGAAAAAAGCGGAAGAGCGTTGGGTAGATTCGAAAGAAGAAAAAATGACCGGTTTTGTTTTTAAGATTCACGCCAATATGGATCCAAAACATAGAGATCGTTTGGCCTTTATCAAAATTGTATCAGGAACTTTTAAAAGAAACGCTCCTTACCTACACGTTCGTAATGGTAAAAAAGTAAAATTCTCGAGCCCGAATGCATTTTTTGCTGAAAAGAAAGAAATTGTAGACGAATCTTTTCCTGGTGATATTGTTGGAATACACGATACTGGAAACTTTAAAATTGGTGACACATTAACTGAAGGAGAAATATTGAATTTCAAAGGAATTCCGAGTTTTTCTCCAGAGCATTTCCGTTATGTAAACAATGCTGATCCTATGAAGACAAAACAATTGTACAAAGGGTTGGATCAATTGATGGATGAAGGAGTTGCACAATTATTTACCTTAGATATGAATGGCCGTAAGATTGTTGGTACCGTTGGTGCATTACAATATGAAGTAATTCAATACCGTTTAGAGCACGAATATGGTGCTAAATGCTCTTACGAAAACTTACAAGTTCACAAAGCTTGCTGGGTAGAAGCTACAGACGAAAAAAGTGAAGAATTCAAAGAATTTAAACGCATAAAACAACGCTACTTAGCTAAAGACAAACAAGGTCAATTGGTGTTTTTAGCAGATTCTGCTTTTACGATTCAAATGACGCAAAACAAGTTTCCTAATGTGAAATTGCATTTTGTTAGTGAGTATAAATAAGGCAATGATTGAAGTAAGAGCCAAGAACCTATAACGTTATTGCAAACAAAATTGCATTCAGCTCACGCTCCGGTAGACTTGTAATTGTTAGGTTTACAGGTAAATTAAGATTTAAACGCTTCTTTTTATTTAGTAAGTGAAGTTGGTTTTGTCTATACTGGAAAATCTGGTGGTTATGCACATGGAATGGCAGGAATTGGGATGTATTCTCCCTACTTTATAAAAAATAAAGTAAGAGCACATCTCGAAACAATGGCTGAATCAGCTGGTACTGCTGGTGTAGACACTGGCGAAGGTGTTGTAATTAGACCTCAATTGGATTGAGCTATGCACATACAAATGCTGTATCTTTGCAAACTTCAATTGGAAAATTAATCACTCCTTTTGAAGAATTAAAATCAACAAATATAACTATTGGATTGAGTTTTGGCTTAGCCACTTCATCCGCAAGAAAATAAATATCAGTTCTAGCTGTTACATCGAGCAAAGTCGAAATGCGAGAACTAAATAAAAATTAAATTACAAGAATAAATACTACAATTATGAATAACGGAATCTATGCTAAATTTAACACCAACAGAGGGGAAGTTTTAGTGAATTTAGAGTTTGAAAAAACCCCTGGAACTGTAGGGAATTTTATTGCTCTAGCAGAAGGGAATTTAGAAAACAAAGTAAAACCACAAGGAACCCCATATTACGATGGATTGTCTTTTCATAGAGTCATTTCTGACTTTATGGTACAAGGTGGTTGTCCACAAGGAACTGGAACTGGAGATCCTGGGTATAAATTTGATGATGAATTTCATCCAAATTTAAAACATGATGCTCCTGGGAAATTAGCAATGGCTAATTCTGGACCAGCAAGTAATGGGTCTCAATTTTACATTACACATGTACCTACTCCTTGGTTAGACAACAAGCATACTGTTTTTGGTAGTGTTGTTGAAGGACAAGATATTGTAGATATCATTTCTCAAGGAGATGAATTAACTTCTTTAGAAATTATTAGAGTTGGAGATGCTGCAGAGCGCTTTCATGCTATTGAGGCTTTTAGAACTTTTGAAGGATCTAGATCTAAACGTGAAGAAAAAGAAATCGCAGCTCAAAAAGTATTGTTAGATTCAGTTGCGGCTGGGTATGATGAAACTGCTAGCGGATTGCGTTACCAAATCTTACAAGAAGGAAATGGAAAACAAGCAACGAAAGGTGCTACGGTTTCTGTACATTATAAAGGACAATTGTTAGACGGAACTGTTTTTGATTCTTCTTACAAACGCAAGCAACCAATTGATTTTACTATTGGCATTGGTCAAGTAATTGCTGGTTGGGATGAAGGGATTCAATTATTAAAAGTGGGCGCTAAAGCTCGTTTGGTAATTCCTTCTAATTTAGCATACGGAGAAGCTGGTGCAGGTGGAGTAATTCCCCCAGACGCTACGCTAATCTTTGATGTAGAATTAATGGATGTTAAATAACATCTATCTTATAAAAAAGCACTCAAATTTGAGTGCTTTTTTATTTTTAAATCAATTACATTTACCTTTCTAAAACTAAGGATTCTTACATGAAAATACAATTCATACACAGAAAAACGAAAGAAATTATTACAGAAACGCCGCCTTCAGAAGGTTTATTGAAGTTTCTATATGACAATCCTTTTGGAAAAACTGCTGTATTACCAATTGCAAAACGTAAGTTTATTTCTGAATATTATGGTAAAAAAATGCACAAACCTTCTTCTACAAAAAAGATTGAAGGGTTTGTAAAACAATTGGATATTGACATGTCTGAATCTGAAAAACAAATTTCAGAATTCATCTCTTTCAATGATTTTTTCTATCGAAAATTAAAACCTTCTGCAAGACCAATTGAAAGTGGTTTTGTTTCACCTGGAGATGGGAAACTAATTGCATTTGAAAACATTTCTGATGTACATCACTTTTTTGTAAAAGGAAGAAAGTTTATGCTTTCAGAATTTTTAAATGATGTTGATTTAGCAAACACCTATAAAGACGCGTCTTTAATCATTCTTAGGTTGGCTCCTAATGACTATCACCGTTTTCATTTTCCTTATACCGGTACTCCTACAGAAGTAACAAAAATAAAAGGAAGCTATTTCTCGGTTTCTCCACATGCATTAGCAAGCAACTTTACCAAAGTGTTTTGCGAAAACAAACGTGAATTTTGTACGTTAAAAACAGCAGACAAAGGAGATGTTATTATTGCGCCTGTTGGTGCAACAATGGTTGGTAGTATTTTAGAAACCTACACTCCAAATAAAAAGATTCTTAAAGGAGACGAAATGGGGTATTTTGCTTTTGGCGGATCTACAGTTGTACTATTGGTTCCTAAAAACAAACTAAAAATTGATGCCGACATTTTAGAAAACACCAGAAACAACATGGAAACATTTGTGAAGATGGGTGAAAAAATAGGGGAATAATTCTAAAAAAACACCTCCTAACGCTTAAAGCTTCTGTTTCTAAATTTGCTTTGGCACTAGTTGCAGCTACAGATAGTGTTGTTCCATTTAAATTTGAATTCTCATAAGCATCAGTCGTCAAACTATAATAAATTCTCTTTTAAAACGCATGTCTTTTTTCTTTGTTTTATACATATAACAAGTGACTCATTAAACCCCCTACTATAAATTTATATATCTTTACTTTTTCTGTAACAACAACCCTCTCTGAACGTCTAACCTACTAGTTAGACACCAAGTCAACACTTAAATGATTTTTCATGAAACGCATTCTCCTTCTTCTATCAATCGTGTTATTAGCCTCTTGTGGAAACTCTAAAAACAGTGATGGTTTTATTACTACAGTAAGTGGTAATTACTTGTTTAATTCTGATGAATCAATTGGAATTACTTTTGTAGAAAACAAATTAAACGTTCGTTGGAGAGGTAAAGATAATATTGAGCCTTTAAAAGTAAACGATAGCACGTTTTATATTCAAGAAATGAATGAAAAATTTATTTTTGTATTGCAACCTAAAGTTCATATTATTTTAGCCGAAAAAAGAGAGCATGAAGGAAAAAAATATTTTTTTAAAAAATTAGCTTTAGGAGAAAAAGTACCGAGAGAGTATCTTTTAAATGGAGAATATGACAAAGCTTTAGAAGGCTACTTAGACATTCAGAAAAAAGATTCTTTAGATAAAACAATTAGAGAAGGAACTTTTAATAATTTAGGATATAGAGCAATTAAAAATAATGAGTATCAAAAAGCTTTAGAAATATTTAAAATGAATACAAAGTTATATCCTAGAAGTTCTAATACCTATGATAGTTTGGGAGAGGCGTATTGGCATTTAAAAGATTCAGTAAATGCGAAAAAAAGTTTCAAAAAAGCGTTATCAATCAACCCCGAGAATAGAAGAGCATTGCGTTTTGTTAAAAAATATAAGTGAGATAAGAAATCGCATACTTACCTTTTAAAAGTTGATATTATAGAAGTATCTGGTTTTCCGAAAGCAAGAATACGTTCCTTTTAGTTAGTTATAGATGTTGTCTCTTCGAATCCTTTTCTTATTTGCTGAATGGGCGTCGAAGTCACTAAAATAAGATGAAGCAATTATTGTTCTTTCTGTATAGACATTTTGTATATCTTTAGAATTCTAAACTCTACCTATGAAAACTGCACAACAATGGTTTGACGCATATGCTGTAAGCCACCAAAACGAAACGAATAAAGCAATCCATTTTATTTGTGTTCCCGCCATCTTTTTTAGCATCATCGGATTGTTTTTTAGCATACCGGCTACATTTCTAGAAAACACTTTTGGTTTATACAATCCTTTGGTAGAAAATTGGGCTACAATGGTTTCGTTGCTTATTTTAGTTTTTTATGCACGTTTAGGATTTTGGTACTTTATACAAATGTTATTGTTTACAATACTCTGTATTATGGGGAATTATTGGCTGAGTGGGTTCGGGAATTTAGCAATAATTTCACTCGCGATTTTTGTAGTTGCTTGGATTGGTCAGTTTTACGGTCATAAAATAGAAGGTAAAAAACCATCGTTTATAAACGATTTGCAGTTTTTATTGATTGGACCACTTTGGGTACTTAAAAAATTAGGGAAGTAATGGCTGAAGAAATCACATTCGAAGATTTTATAAAAGTTGATATCAGAACAGGAACTATTCTTGAAGTAAACGATTTTCCAAAAGCACGGAAACCTGCCTATCAATTGGTTATTGATTTTGGAGAATTAGGAATCAAGAAATCAAGCGCACAAATTACAGATTTATACAGTAAAGAAGACTTATTACATCGACAAGTACATGCAATTGTAAATTTTAAACCCAGACAAATAGCTGATTTTATGAGCGAATGTTTGGTCTTAGGAATTTATAATGAAGATGAAAAGGTTGTATTGCTAAAATCATCAAGTTCCGTGAAAAACGGAGAACAGGTTCGGTAAGTTTCATCTTTCTGGTAACCTTATAACTAGTACTAATTAAATAATATTATGAAAAAAATCACGAGCCTCACCATTCTGTTTTTTAGTCTTACTCTTTTTTCTCAATCAAAAGAATTTATTCTGATTGACTCCATATCAAAGAAACCCATTGATTTAGTGCACATATTTTATCCAGAACTAACAATTGGAAGCATCTCTAACAAAGACGGTAGAATAAGAATCCCTTTCAAAAAGTTAAATATCCTAGTTTCTCATATAAACTACATAGATAAAACATTTTCTTCTGCTAATTTCAAGAAAAAAGACACCTTATTTCTTACGCCAAAAACCAATCAATTAGATGAGATTATCGTATCTAACTTAGATTTAAAAGCTAAAGTTTCCAATATTTTAGATAACACTTATTTTAAATATTATTCAACAAAAAAAACGATTCATAAAAGCACTTTTAAAGAAACATTTAGAATTAATGATTCACTTAATCGATTGTTTCAAGTACAACTAAATTGGTGGAGTAAAGAATCTTTACTTAGAGGGAATAAACGCATAGATGAGCAAAATAAAATTATTTTAGAATCTGTAGACTATTCTAAATTAAAAAAAATAAAGAAAGACTTCATAAACGCTAATGGCGCCTATATAGGAAACGAAGCTTTTTTCAAGTACCTACATCTCAACTTCTTATTATCCATTTTCAGAGATTTATCCTCTGACATTGTGATTAGATCTATTGAAAAAGAAAAAAATTCTATTAAAGTATATTTTGATGCCTCTTTAACTGAGAATGGAAAAAAAATATACGATTATAAAAACAGTCTGTTTGTTTTTGATAAAGAGTACAATTCTATTAACTATGTAAAATTAAATATGATTTATAATTCTGATTTTCAAGAAGGTGTTTCAGAGCTCCATAAAATTTCATATCAACAAAAAACCACAAAACATTCTGTAGAATTAGCGTTTAAAAGATTAAGAAACAACAAACTAATTATCAATTATTTTATATCAGAATTTGAAGGCATTATTAAAACTAAAAACTTCACAAATACGGTTGTCACAAAACAAAGTTTATTTGTTTCAGAAAGTGTTTTAGGAAAAAGAATCAAAAAAAGTAACATCAATTTTCATGAACCTTTTTTCAAAAACTTACCACCCAATTTAAAGACTAATGATGCGAAAATACTACTAACAAAAGAAGAAAAAGAATTTATAAATACTACTAATTAATTATCTGGATTATTCAAAATCACCAAAGCAGCAATTACTCCAGGAACCCATCCGCAGAGCGTTAATAAAAAAACAATCACAAAAGAACCACATCCTTTACCCAACACTGATAATGGCGGAAAGAAAATGGCTAATAAAACGCGTAGTAAACTCATAGTATTTTAAAATGTTGACATCCATATGACGAACATTATCCTAAAATGTTACAAAAAGGAGTTAAAAAAAGCAGCAAAGAATAAACTAATTATCCTTTACTGCTCTGTTATTTTGCCACTCTCTTACTTTGCATCTCTGCAACTTTGAGTATTTTAAACTTAACTACATTGAACTACTAAAGAAAATAGCATTCATTAATAATTTATTTGTTCCGTACCAAAACGCTCTAAAGTTTGTATTGTCTGTAAACACCACAACCTTACCGCGACCATTTCTTTCAATTTGAAAAGGAACTGTATTTTTTAACAACGCTAAATTCTCTTCAGAAATATACCCTGCTAATAACGGGTTACTTGTATACTGAATCGGGTTGTTATAACTTTTCTTATTTGGTTTTACAAAAATAGTTGTGTTTCTAAACAGTGCTAAATTTTCATTTTTATATCCAAAATTAATAGGATGTGATAAATCTAACTTTGTGTTAAAAATAGCACCACCAATTACTTGCGCTCCAGATTGCAATCCTTTATTTTCAAAAGTAACAGGGTGTGTAATTGCTGCTGTTTTATTAAACTCTAAGTTGATAAACTTCTTAGAAGACAACCACTTTGTTGCACTACGATTCCCAATTAACGTTCCGCCGTTTTTAACCCATACTTTTAATTTCGCTTCTAATCCTTTATCTATAGAACCTCCATTTGCAATAATGGTAGAATATTTACTTAAATCTACGCGACTTGCATACGACACGTCTAGCTTGGTAAGTTTCATGTTGTAACGGGTATCAAACAAATGCCAAATTTCTCCTGCATCATAGCTAGAAAACCTTCCTCCAACTAAAATAGCCACCTTTTTAGGCGTTATACTTTTAAAATTATTTGATCCTAAATCTACACCATCATTCAATCCTGTTTTTGTTCCGTTAATTAGCAAGTGACTTTCTGCTGCTACTTTTTCTAAGAACACAAATAAATCTCTCGAATTCAGTTTTTGATTCTGTACCGGCACAAAAATAGTTCCGTAATCATATGTTATTCCGTCATTCTTAAATTGCTTCATAGAAACCTTCGCTCTAATCCCTTTATCTAAAATTGCGTTCAATGCTTTTGGCGCATAATATTCATTCCAAGGCATCAAATATCCATAGTCACTTTTATAAGAAATACGTCCTTTTGGGATCTCTAACTCAGTTACTTCTTTTCCAATTCTATTGGTAGAAATTCCTTCTTCATAATCTAAATTGAATGCTAATGGAAATGTCCAAGCTGAAATATCATAGAATAAACTGTCTGTAAACTTTGTGTCCTTTTGAAACATTGCTTTTACTAAACGGTTGTTCTTTTGATCCATCGGTATTACATAACTGTATCCTTTCTTATATCTTTTTCCTTTTGATGTAAAATCAGCTTTTACTTCGTTGAATTTAATTTTATGTCTTTTTAAAATCTCTGCTAAATGATATGTTTTTGCAGCATCTTTTTCGTCTCCAAAAACAATAGCTTTCGCTTTTGCAGCCTCTTTTTTAGAATTTTTATAAAAATTTTGTTGGTATGTCTTAATTTGTACACGCATGTTTCTTGCCGCTTCTAAAGTAGAAAGTGCTGCGGTAAACTGATTTCTAATTGTAAACGGGAATGTCAACACTCCGTTTACAGTTTCTTGTGCATGACCACGAGAACTTGCTTGCTCAAATAAAATCCCGATACTTCCATTTACATCTGGAAACGTAGATCCTTTTCCGTAATAGAAATCATCAAAGCTTTCTTCAGAATAATATAGAGAACCTATTTCATCTAAGGCTTTTGCATGATACGTAGCAATCTCTTTGGTTAAATCTTGATTTATCTGTGGTGTTAATGGGTTTGTTCTAGACGGAATTCCTGGTTGAAAAAAGAACGAAGCGTTCGATCCCATTTCATGGTGGTCTGTTAAGATATTTGGCAACCATTTATGAAAAGAAGCAATTCTTGCTCTAGATTCTGGCAACTGTACAGGCAACCAATCTCTATTCATATCAAACCAATAATGATTGGTTCTTCCTCCAGGCCAAACTTCGTGATATTCTCTATCGTTAGGATCTGGATTAATATTCGCTGCCTTATTTGTATTTGCCCAATATGCAAAACGTTGCAATCCATCAGGATTAAAAGAAGGGTCAAATAAAATAATTGTATTCTTTAATAGGTCTTCAATTTCGCTTCCTTGTGCCGCTGCTAAATGATAAGCTGCAGCCAAACCTGCGTTTGCACCACTTGGCTCGTTACCATGAATAGAAAACCCTTGGTACACAACAATAGGATCCTTAGAAACATCTAAAGAAGCATCGTTTGTTGCTGCAATATGACGTTTTCTAATCACCTCTAATTTTTGATGATTGCTAGGCGATGTAATGGTTAATAATAACAACGGCCTTCCTTCTGCAGTAGTGCCTCTGTTTTCTATAGAGATTCTATCAGAAGATTTTGCCAATACATTCATGTACTCCACAAGCTTATCATGTGTAACATGCCACGCACCTACTTCGTGTCCAATAACAGACTTTGGTGTAGGT